>Ga0209702_10000029_pt1 | contig 231554 bp, 210 predicted proteins | sample FRY01_FD_187210 | JGI IMG/M metagenome (GOLD analysis project Ga0209702, IMG submission 187210) | Freshwater microbial communities from Lake Fryxell liftoff mats and glacier meltwater in Antarctica - FRY-01 (SPAdes) (version 2) | ecosystem: Environmental > Aquatic > Freshwater > Ice > Glacier...
GGTAGAAGCGGTTAAGCAGGTGGTTGATCAGGGCTACAGCGTAGCCTCAGTAGCCAGCCGATTAGGCATGACCACGCACAGCCTGTATGCCTGGATCAAGAAGTACGGGCCTGACTCGGCGGAACACAATGCAAAAGCTGCCGAAGCCGATGAGATAAAAAGACTAAAGAAGGAACTGAAGCGCGTCACCGACGAGCGCGACATCCTAAAAAAAGCCGCGGTGTACTTCGCGAGCCAGCACGAGTGAGGTATGCCTTTATCAAGACGGAAAGTGTGAACTGGCCAGTGCAGCTACTGTGCAATTTATTGGGCTTACATCCCAGTGGCTACTACGCGTGGAAGCGTCAACCGAAGTCGAAACGATCTAAAGCGGACAACCGCCTTACCGGTCTCATCAAGCAGTTCTGGTTGGAGAGTGGAGGCGTTTACGGCTACCGGAAGATCTACAGCGACCTGCGTGAACACGGTGAAGGCTGTGGCGAGAATCGGGTGTATCGACTCATGCGTTTAGCCGGCCTCAAGGCACAGGTGGGTTATCGCAAGCCACGACAGCGCAGCAGCGCATGTGGTTGTGCCGAATCAACTCAACCGTCAGTTCAACCCGGCGCAACCGGATGAAGGCTGGGTGACTGACATCACCTACATTAAAACGCACGAAGGTTGGTTGTATCTTGCGGTGGTGCTGGACCTGTTCTCACGGAAAGTCGTCGGTTGGTCGATGCGTAACCGCATCACGAAGGAGCTGGCACTGGATGCACTACTGATGGCGGTGTGGCGGAGAAAGCCAAAGACCAAAGTACTGGTTCACTCTGATCAAGGCAGCCAGTACACCAGTTACGACTGGCAGTCGTTCCTGCAACATCACGGCCTAGAAGGCAGCATGAGTCGGCGCGGAAACTGCCACGACAACGCCGTTGCAGAAAGCTTCTTCCAGTTGCTGAAACGCGAACGAATCAAGCGGCACGTCTACGCAACCCGGGACAAAGCCAGGGCAGATGTGTTTAATTACATCGAGATGTTTTACAACACCACACGCCGGCACAGTTCCAATAATCAGCTGTCACCCGTAGAGTAGAAAGACGATTTAACGAGAGGCTGTTAAGTGTCTAGAGAACTGGGGGCGATTCAGCATGACCCCGAGATGCAGCTGTTTGAAGATGCCATCTGTCTGGTCTTTTTTGAGACCGAGCTCACCGACTTTTCTGGACAGCACGACAGAGATAAGCTGATCAGGATTTCCCGGAAAGTCTGGAAAAAGATGTCCGAAAATGGCCATGAGGCGGCGCAACAGATTGTGGGGCGGCTGCCGGCGGGTCTGCAGAACGCTTTAGACGAAGCTATTGCCCAGGTCGGCTAGCGTCCAATAGACGAGAATAAGGAGCGAGTGGATGGATCAGAAAACTCAAATTTCGTTAGAAGCGGCGGCTTTTCGCCGGTTGCTCGAGCACCTCGACGAACATAAAGACGTGCAGAATATCGATCTCATGAACCTCGCCGGCTTCTGTCGAAACTGTCTGAGTAAATGGTATCTCGCCGCAGCGGAAGAGCAGGGTTTCGATATGAATTATGAAACGGCCCGTGAGCGGGTGTACGGTATGCCCTACTCGGAGTGGAAAGAAACCTATCAGAAACCAGTGACCGGGCAATAAAGCAACTTAACGTTGCTGTAAACCATAAATGGTCAGCAGATTCCCATGTAAACGACACCACCGCCGGTTGAGATCACGTTGGACGGTAACAGGCGGTTATTGAAAGCCGCCTTTTCTGCAATGGGACGGCATATAATTACAGGGTGTAAACAAAGCTGAAGCCGTCCAAAACAATGGGCATGTCAAGCCACGGGTCCACGCCTACTGCGTGATACCGCTCGCGACGCCACAAAAGACCCCAAGCCGCCAGCATGCCGAGCCGCGTTGTTTTCATCACCACCGGCAGAAGAGGAACCAAATGGGCATCTCTACCACTCTGGGCGAATACCTTAACAATCAGAACGTGGATTACGCTTTGGTCCATCATCCGCGCACAGTCACGAGTATGGAAACGGCCGCTCCTGCTCACATGGCTGGTGAGAGGACGGCAACGATATCTTCAGCGGCCTGATTAACTTGGGAGAACTATTATGAGCATGAACGTCACGCAGAAACTGATCCAGTCGCATCTGACGCACGGCAACATGAAACCCGGCGAGGAGATCGGGATTCGCATTGACCAGACGCTTACCCAAGATGCCACCGGCACGCTGGTGATGCTGGAGCTGGAGGCGATGGGCCTGGACCGGGTGAAGACTGAGGTGAGCGTCCAGTACGTTGACCACAACATCATTCAGGAGGACTTCAAGAATCCCGACGACCACCTTTTCCTGCGTAGCGCCTGCCAGCGATTCGGCGTGTGGTACTCGCGGCCCGGAAACGGGGTGAGTCATCCGTGCCACCAGGAAAATTTCGGCAAGCCGGGCAAGACGCTCCTCGGCTCTGACAGTCACACGCCGGCGGCCGGCGCGATTGGCATGCTGGCCATCGGCGCTGGCGGGCTGGAAGTGGCGTTGGCAATGGCAGGCGAACCCTTCTTTACACGTATGCCTCTGGTCTGGGGCGTGAAGCTCACCGGCAGCCTGCCGGACTGGGTGAGTGCCAAGGACGTCATTCTTGAGATGTTGCGTCGCCACGGCGTGGAAGGCGGACTTGGCCGGATCATCGAGTACTACGGACCGGGGCTGGCCACGTTGAGCGCGATGGATCGGCACGTGATCGCCAACATGGGCGCCGAGCTGGGCGCAACCACCACCGTTTTTCCTTCCGATTCGGAGGTGCGCCGCTTTCTGCGCGCTTGGCAGCGAGAAGAGGATTGGGTCGAGCTGGTTGCAGATACCGACGCAACCTACGACGTGCACGATGAGATCGATCTGGCGAGCCTCGTGCCGCTGATCGCCATGCCGTCCAGCCCGGGGAACGTGCGTCCGGTTAGCGAAGTTGCGGGCGAGCGCATCTACCAGACGTACATCGGCTCGTCGGCTAACCCCGGCTACCGCGACTTCGCCGTTTCCGCCATGATGGTGCAGGGTCGGCAAGTGCATGACCGCGTGTCGTTCGATGTTAACCCTACGTCCCGAGCGCAGCTCGAAACCTTAGTGCGCGACGGCCACGTTGCCCACCTGCTGCATGCCGGCGCGCGGCTGCACCAGGCCGGCTGCAACGGCTGCATCGGCATGGGCCAGGCGCCGGCCACCAATGAGCTCTCTTTGCGCACGGTGCCGCGCAACTTCCCCGGCCGTTCCGGCACCCGCGAGGACAAGGTGTGTCTGGTCAGCCCGGAGACCGCCACGGCGTCGGCGCTCACCGGTGTTATCACCGACCCGCGCACACTTGGCATTGCCTATCCACGCATCGCGGATCCGGACGAGCCGATTATTAACCGCGCGATGTTTATGCCGCCCTTGCCGCCTGAGGAGGCGCTGCAGGTGGACCTTGTGAAGGGCCCAAACATCGCTTCGCTACCGAACTTCGAGCCCCTGCCCGATGAGATCGAAGTGCCGGTCTTGCTGAAGGTGGGCAGCGACGTTTCTACCGATGAGATCATGCCGCCAGGGCTACGCGTGTTGCCGTTCCGGAGCAATATTCCCAAGATTGCCGAGTTTTCCTTCGACAGGCTCGATCCCACCTACGCCGCGCGAGCCAAGCAAGTGACGGGCCACATCGTGGTGGGCGGAAACAATTACGGGCAAGGCTCGAGCCGCGAGCACGCCGCACTGGGCCCGCAGTACCTTGGGCTGCGCGCCGTTTTGGCCAAGGGCTTTGCGCGGATTCACGCGCAAAACCTGATCAACTTCGGCGTTCTGCCGCTGACCTTTGTCGATCCTGCGGACTACGACGGCATTCAGGCCGGCGACGTGCTGCGCCTGACCGATCTGCGGCGCGTGCTGGCAGAAGGTGGCGAGCTTGCGGTCGAAAATGTCACGCGCCAGGTCACGTTCCAGATGCGTCACGACATGTCGCCGCGACAAGTGCCGTTCCTGCTGCGCGGGGGATTGATCAACTGGATGAGAGAGCGCCTGTCCGGCCCGCCCGAGTCTGCCGGCTCATGATCGACGGCGAGGGTTCCTGTTAGAGTCAATAATCATTGATGTATTTCTCGCCCTCGTCGTAAAAATAAGGTAACAACATGGGGTGCTTGGCCCAAACCGCCGATAAGGTGCAATAAGGTATTGGCTGCGACCTCATTGCAGAACTGTCTTAGCGCGAATCGTTTCTCTCAACCGCCGAGCCCGAAACGTAAAAAGAACCAGCGTCCACGCGACCGCCGTCAAGCGAAAAGCTGAAGCTACAAACCAGGAGATTTTAAGACCAGCATCTTGTCGATCTGCATGTCCTCGATGGTGTAAGGGATTCCACCGATACCAAGGCCAGACTCACGGAGGCCGGCAAATGGCATCACATCATCTCGGAACGCTGTATGTTCGTTGAGCATGATGGCGGAGGCATCAAGCTGCCTGAACAGTCGCATCGAGATGTCACTATCGGTGCAGAAGATGGAGGCCTGAAATGCAACCGCCAGCGAATTCGCTTGCTGAACAGCGGCGTCGATAGTGTCGTACGCCCAGACGCAAACGACGGGACCAAAAATCTCCATGCTGCTGACACGGACGCTGTCGGGTGCATTCAGCAGTACCGTCGGAGCGTAACAGTTATTGGCAAGCTTCTTGCCACCACAAAGTAGTGTCGCCCCCGCCGCTACAGCCTCATCGACCCATTCGGCGACGCGATCAACCTCGCCAGGGCGAATAAGCGGTCCGACTTCGGTCGCCGCGTCTTCCGGCGCACCGACGATCAGTTCGTCGGCACGCTTGGCAAGTTCCCGTGCAAATTCATCTGCGCTTGCAGCCGGGGCGAAGACCCGTTGGGTCGATACACAGACCTGGCCGGCATGATAAAAACCGCCCTTTAATATCGAACTAACTGCAAGATCTAAGTCGAATGGATCAGCAAGTATGGCGGGCGCTGAGCCGCCATGCTCAAGCGCACAACGTGCGCCAGGCGCCAGTTTTGAACGCAGCATCCAACCCACCGCACCACTGCCAATAAAACTAAAGAAGCCAACTCGCGCATCAATAACCAGCTTCTCTGTCGTTGCAACGCCATCAGCCACTAGGACCTGACACCAGGCGTTGGGCAAGCCGGCCTCGCGGAGTATTTCAACAAATCGCAAACACGACAACGGTGTGTTGGTTGCCGGCTTCACAATAACCGGACAACCGGCGGCGACGGCCGCGCCGACCTGATGAACAATGAGGTTCAGCGGATGATTGAATGCACTAACCGCCACAACAACGCCAATAGGCTCCTTCTGAGTAAAGGCAAGTCTGCCCTTGGTCGCTTCGGTCTTGCCAAGCGGAATAACGCTACCCGATTGGCCGCGCAGGGTTTCTGCGCAGAGTTTTACGCCGTCAATTGCCCGCGTGACCTCGACCCTGGAATCACTATACGGTTTGCCGCCTTCACTCGTTGCAAGCAATGTGAGCTCCTCGACCTGGTCACTCATGATTGCGGCGGCGGTGTTGAGGATTTCGATTCGTTTTGGCACCGACAACCAGCTGCCTTTGTCGCGGAACAAGGCATACGCGGCACACATGGCATCGTCGACATGGTCCGGCCCTGCCGTTGCGACCTGGTCGAGCTCACGGCCGTCGAATGGAGACTCGACAGACAATTTGCCGTTCGAGAGCCTGCTACTTTCCAGCATCAAATCGTGCATGTGATCTCGCCCAGTTTTTTGATTAACAGCGGGTTCTCGCGATAGTCGATCGGGATCACGACCAGACTCGGTCCTTCTTCATTGAAGGCGGCTTCGAGCGTATCAGCAAGCTCAATAGAGTTGCGAACGAAGTGACCGTGCCAGCCAAAAGCATTCGCCAGCATCGTCCAATCCGGATTACCGAAAGAAAGATCGACGTGGTGACCAAAGAGAGTTTCCTGTTTCCATGCAATCAAGCCGTATGCCTTGTCTTCCCAGACCATGACGACGATGTTGCTGCCAAGTCTTCTGGCGGTTTCCATTTCCTGCACGTTCATCAGGAATCCACCGTCTCCGGCAATCGCAAGAATGCGTCGCTCGGGATGGACGATGGCCGCGGCGATAGCACCCGGCAAAGCAGAACCCATCGAACAAAACCCGTTCGGTATTAGGCAGGTGTTCGGTTCGTGGCACTGATAATGCCGCGCGATCCACATTTTGTGCGCGCCGACGTCCGAGAGGAGAATGTCATCCGCGCCCATAACCTGCCTGACATCCCACAAAGCCTTCTGTGGCCGGATTGTGCCTTCAGTCACATCATCTTTGAACTCGGCAAAATCTATCGCCATATCCTGGCGGCATTTTTGTTGCAGCGTTAAATCAAAGTCCGGCAAAGGTTCTGCATCAACACGTTCATTCAGCATCCATAAAGTATGTGCGAGATCGCCGATCAACTCGATTTCCGGATGGTATTTCTCGTCGATTTCGGCCGGCAAGAAATCGACATGAATGATTCGCTTGTCCCCATCGGCATTCCATAACTGGGGATGGTACTCAACCATGTCAAAACCAAGTGCAATCACAAAATCCGCGTCGTCGATCGCTATCGAGATTCGGTCCTTACTGCCAAGTCCGACGGTATACAGACAGTAGTCCGCGTCCATATCGACACAGCCCTTTGCCATGAAGGTGCTGACAACCCCAATGCCCGTTTTTTCACAGAATTGGCGCAACTGCTTGCTGGCGCGTCGCCGTATACAGCCATTACCGGCAAGAATGATGGGGCGTTTGGCGTTCTGTAGCATTGCAAACGCCTGATCAACAATTTTGCTGTCAGGAACGGAGCGGCGAAACCGCCGTGGCGTCATCGGCTGCTTAGATGACTCCATGCTGGCAACGTCCTCTGGCAACTCTATGTGCACGGCACCGGGTTTTTCCGTCCGTGACAGCCGAACGGCCTTTCTGACGATTTCCGGAATGGTGTCCGGGTTGAAGATGGTCGTCGCCCACTTGGTCACCGGCTTGAACATGCTGACCACATCCATAATCTGATGTGACTCTTTGTGCAGACGGTCGGTTGATCCTTGACCCGTCAGCACCAACATCGGAGCGCGATCCATATTGGAATCAGCGACCCCGGTTATTAGATTGGTGGCACCGGGGCCCAGGGTGCTAAGGCATCCGGCTGGATTGCCGGTTAAACGACCGTAGATTTCGGCCATGAACGCCGCCCCCTGTTCATGGCGCGTCAAAATAAATCGAATCTTGTTCGACCGATCGAGGGAGATCATGAAATCGTCGTTTTCTTCACCAGGCACGCCGAAAATGTACTCGATACCTTCTTCTTCCAGACATCTAACCAGCAAATCGGACGCTTTCATTTTTTTCTACCTATGGTTGTCTGTGGCGAATGAATAATATATGACACCTATACCGACCGTATGTGCCGCGCGCTCACCCGTTCGTCGAACGACTGATTGGTACGGCGATCTTCCCCTGCCCGATGTCAGTCGAGGCTATCCGGTGCTCGAGCAAATGCAGAAGATCGAAACGCCTTTGCTGAGTCATGGGGCAGTGACGCATTGTGCGATTGATATTTTCTATCGCGAGAAGATGTTCATCGATAGCGTTCTCGCGCTATTGCAATCCAACTTTTCGAGCTTGAACGTTCGTTGGTTCTGCGCCGCTATTTAACGTAAGAGTGATTGTGGCTTTGCTTGCAGAGAGGGCTTTACTAGGTTTTAGCAGCATCTGTTGAGGCCTAAAAATGCGTTTACTTTTGATGCTCTTATTTCTGCTTTCCAGCAATGAAAAGGCCGCTAGTATTACTTTGAGTCTTGACGAATTCTCCGGCAACGTATGTGCATTCCATCGCGTTGGCACCTGCCAAATATCACCTAAGCGGGAGGAAATTGACGCACAACTGTTCGGTCTCAGATTCCATTAAGGACTCCCCAAGCAGTTCGCATTGATAGTCGGATTCATTGCTCTTGCAACAGACGCCGGTGCGAAGATACTCACATTTGGTGCACACACCGAACAGTTTCTTGTCGTATTGCTCGGCAAGTACCCGGAGCATTTGATCGAGGCCGCGGGCCATCACCTGGCGCGAGGTGTTGGACAACTCCCCGGCGGCCGTGACAAGACTCTCGAATGGATCGCGCGCGAGCAGCGCTAGCGAATTTTCTGTCAGATCAAAGCAGGCGCTACGGCGGTCTTGCTCCGATGGAGTCCGCTTGAGATAGCCGTTTTTCACCAAGGTCTTGACCGTCTGGGAGGCTGTGCCGCGGGTAGTGGCGTGGAACTCGGCAAACGCCGAGATAGTCCGCGAGAAGCGATTGGCGCCGCCGAAGTATCGCAGCGCCGTCCACTGGGTTTGCGTCAGACCTTCGCTGAATCCATCCCCATAGGCGATACGGCCCACCTGAGCGACTAGTGCAGCAACGCTGCGTTCGCTTATTTTTGACTGATCCGACATGCATCAATAATAGTGAAACCTAACTACCTTGACAAGCCGATGATGTCATTATAGTTTGGATTCGCTATTATAATGGTCTTTGATTGCCCAGAGAATGCTCGCAATCGAGGGCTATGAACAGAACTATCAATAGGAACAAGCCATGCAACAAAAAAGCTCACAGCGAGAGAATCAAGCCTCTGTCGCAAATCCGGACGCCTTGCCAGGGATTCGGCACGTTATTGCGGTCGGCAGTGCCAAAGGTGGTGTTGGCAAATCAACTATGGCGCTCAACCTGGCGCTGGCGCTGACCCAAGCAGGGCATCGAGTTGGGCTGGTCGACGCGGACATTCTGGGCCCGACTATTCCCGGCATGCTCGGCCTTGCGACCGGTGAGCGGCCGGCGACAACAGAAGATGGCCGGATCATTCCCCCCGAGCGCCATGGGTTGCAGGCAATGTCGATGGGACTGCTCACCGACGCTGATGCACCTGCTGTACTGCGTGGACCCATGGTCAGTAAATACCTGCGGATGTTCATTGGCTCGGTCAAGTGGTCGCCGCTCGACTATCTGGTACTCGACCTTCCGCCTGGGACGGGCGATACGCAGCTCACGCTCGCCCAGAGTGTTCCGCTATCGGGCGCCCTCATCGTAACTACGCCGCAGGACGTTAGCCTTAAGATAACGCGGCTCGGCATACGCATGTTCGAGAAGGTTCACGTACCCATCCTGGGCATTATTGAGAACATGAGCGGCTTCACCTGCCCCCACTGCGGCGAGGGGACGAACGTCTTTAGTCACGGCGGCGGTGAGCGAATGAGTCGCGAGCTAGGGGTGCCCTTTCTGGGAGCGATACCGCTCGACGTCGACATTGTGACCTGCGGTGACGAGGGTCGCCCGATCGTCTTAGAAATGCCGTCCTCGGTGGCGGCGCAAGCGTATCGGTCTATTGCGCACGCGCTAGTGGCTCAGCTCGATGATCAACGACAAGCGTCAATCCGTCCGTTCCGGTGGATATGGGATTCTCATGAAGGCGCGCCAGCTTGGGCAGAGGAGGCGGTTCGTCCCGAGGGGTCGGTGACCACGCCAGTTGGTTTGCGCCGGCGCGACGCGCGGACATTGTCGGTCCTTTGGGAAGACGGCCGGGAACATCACTTCGACGTTCGCGATCTTCGCTTGGCCTGCCATTGCGCACTGTGCGTCGATGAGATGAGCGGTAAGCCGCTGCTCGATCCGAAGTCTGTGCAGCCCGATGTGGCGCCCCTATCATTATCAAGCGTGGGCAATTACGGCATTGCGGTGGACTGGAGCGACGGCCACAACAGCGGTATCTTCACGTTCACGTCTTTGCGTAAACAGGGCGATAGCAGCGACGTCGGAGCCATCGAATATGTCTAGCAGCGCCTCAGCGCCCATCGTCATCGGGATCCAGGCCGAAACCTCTGTTGCCGATCCCGATTCCTGCAAGTTCACGGTCGACACGATTGTGCATCCCGGCGGCCCCTTTTTTTTTAGGACCCGAGAACAGGCGGCCGGATCGCCGCTGGTGGAGGGCTTGTTCGCCTTAGCCGGCGTGGCTCACGTGCTTGTTGCAGACAACGTCGTTACAGTCGCGAAGCAGTCGAGTAGCTCCTGGGACGCGTTGCGGTCAGAGGTCGGAGCCGTCATTCGGATGCAGTTGCTGACCGGCGTGCGGGCTATCCTCGAGGTGCCCCAGCGTGCGCCTGCTGAGGGGGGCAGCGATGACAAGATTCGAGCCGCTGTGCAGGCATTGCTCGACAGTGAGACAAACCCGTCGATTGCCGCGCACGGCGGTAAGATAGCCATCGTCGAAGTGAAAGACAGCAACTTGTACGTTTCGATGTCGGGCGGTTGCCAGGGCTGCGCGGCGTCGGAGGTTACATTACGCCATGGGTTCGAACGGATGGTTCGCCGGGTCGCCCCCGAGGTTGTCGACATCATCGATACCACAGACCACAGCGCCGGCAGTAGACCCTTCTACCAGCAGAATAAATTGGCGCAGGGGGCTGAGTTAACGCCCGTAGACAGCGTCGCCAGACGAGAACCATCATGACGATACAACAACAGATCACTGACAAACTGCAACGCGCTTTAAGGCTCGAACACTTGGACGTTATTAATGAAAGCGACAAGCACAATGTGCCGAAGGGCTCAGAATCACATTTCAAGCTTGTCATTGTGAGCGCAGATTTTGAAGGTAAATCACTGCTGGCACGTCACCGGTTAATCAACGACCTGCTCAAGGATGAGTTGGCTTTGCACATTCATGCTTTGTCTTTGCATACGCTGACGAAGCAGGCGTGGTCCGCCAAAGGTCAGGTGCCGGAATCGCCATCGTGCCTGGGTGGAGATGCCACCCGCGGCTGATCGTGTTGTGCATAGCAGGTGGACAAGTTGAGCAGGTTAAGCGCCTTCCTCAACCGCGAATAATTATTGCTATGCATAGCGCCGACCGTTCAGCAACAGCCCTTGTGCCCAAGGTTTAAAGTCATTTCACGGCACTGCCGGCCGACCCCGAGGGTAAGAATTTTTGCCATTCAGTGATGGGTGTCCGCTACTAGCGGGCGCTCCCACGCGGTGCCTGATGCTCGATGTTGCTATGTGTTGCTGACCCGCACAGGTGCGGCCGCATGCTGCGCTAGTAGCATCATCCGACCGCCCGGAACGTGGGGGGAGTGGTTGGTTCAGCCGGCCGGATTCGGCCTAGTTATCAGAGTGCATAAGCCGACGAAGGCTTTTGTTCGGAGATGACATATAGTAGCGTATCCTAACTACTCTTGACAAGAGTAAGCCGTTAAAGTAATTTGGTTTCACTACTATATATAGCCCCTTAGTTAACAGGAGAAAAGGTTTTGAGCATACGTCTTACTGCATCGGCTGCCGATCGAGTACATCGGTATCTCGGTGAGCATCGCAACAGCATCGGCCTGCGGCTTGGTGTTAAGAAGACCGGTTGCACTGGATTCGCCTATGTAGTGGCAGTGGCGGAAGCGGTGCACGAGCAAGACCAAGTTTTCGAAGACGGTGGCGTTAGTATCGTCGTGAATACTGCCGACCTGCCGATGCTTCGTGGCACCGAAGTTGACTTCGTGCGCCAGGGGCTCAACGAGAACTTCGCCTTCAACAATCCTAATGTGAAATCCGAGTGCGGTTGCGGCGAGAGTTTTGGGATTTGAGTCATCACGATCTGGAGGGTCTATGTCCATCGACACACAAGCACTAGGGATTATCGAGTCCATTCTTGCCGCGCACCCCGTGGTGCTATTTATGAAGGGAACCCGGTATCAGCCGCAGTGCGGGTTTTCGGCTAAAACAGTTGGAATTCTCGATGGGCTGCTTCCGGACTACGCTACCGTCAATGTCCTGGACGACGCCCAACTCCGTGAGCAGATCAAAGATTACGGGCAATGGCCCACGATCCCACAGCTTTACGTTAATGGTGTGCTCATTGGCGGTTGCGACATCGTCAACGAAATGTTCGAGGCCGGAGAGCTCTATTCCGCGCTCGACCTGCAACCACCGACGACCACATCACCGCGAGTGACTTGCTCCGACACAGCACTGAGCTTCATCCGGGAAGCGCTTGAGCAGAAGCCCAACACCGCGCTGCAACTACAAATCAGTGCGCGATGGGAGCCTAGCGTGAGCCTTGGACCTTTGAACGCGCAAGCGATTCAGATTTACGTGTCGGAGATACCGGTGTGCATGGACGTGAATACGGCCCAACGTGCCGATGGACTGCACATTGACCTGGTCGATTCCTTTCAGGGACACGGGCTAAGTTTCGAGAACCCCAACGCGCCGCCGCCGGTTAAAAGCATGAGCGTGACCGAACTGAAGCGTCGGCTTGATACGGGTGAGGCACTGCGGCTACTCGATGTGCGCGAGGCCGAGGAGCGACGACTGGCAGAGATCGCAGGGGCCGTGCTACTGGATGAGATAGCCCAAGTGAAGATCAAAGGCCTCCCCAAAGATACGCCACTCGTGTTTCAGTGCCACACGGGCCAGCGCAGTCGGTCGGCCGCAGAACACTTTCGAGTCTTGGGATTCACGGAAGTTTACAACCTCGAGGGTGGCATCGATGCATGGTCGACCGAGATCGACCCCGACGTGCCTAGGTACTGAAAATAGGCCACTTGATGACGACACGCGTCTGTTGCTATCTAAGATCCAACGTCGGTTGCATCGACTAAGGGGAGTCACGCAAAGCGGCTATTTCCGCTTGAAACGGCGATCATTTTCCTGAAAAGAGAGTGCCGCCCAATGATGCCAACACGGCTTGAATTCAACGGCAGTGCTGCGGCCAAAGTTGCTGAGTTGATCGCAGAAGAGGTCAACGCTGCATTCAAGTTGCGTGTCTGCATCTCGCGGGGAGGTTGCTCCGGGTTCCAGTACGGGTTTGGCTTTTATGAGCACGAGCAAGAGGGCGAGCTGGTCATTGAGAAGGCTAGCGCTGCCCTTGTAGGGCCTTTTTGTTTTGAAAATGACGAGTTTTTTACAGGCAAAAAGAAACCCACCAAAGCGGGTTTCTCTTGTTGCTTGCCGATGCTCTTGGTGAACGCGCGCCTTTTTAGGGACTATCCGGAATGCTGATGGTGACGCTATTCACATAACCCGTGAAGTCTGACTCTTGTGAATTAGCAAATACCAGATCAGCCACTTGTGTCGCGTCATCTCTGCCGACATCTGCAGTTTCATCGGCTGAGAACAGGTTAGGCACGGTTTTCTCTACCCTGCCTTGTGCGACTTGCTCGCCGTTAACGTACAGCGTTGCGGTGCCGCCTTTGCCTGTGCCACCGCCATCGTAATTGAAGCTAAGTTTAATCTCCGCCTGACTGTCATCGATGGTGTTTGGCGATTCTATGGTATATCGGTCTAGTCCGAACCAGTTGTAGGTGTAGGCTGGTTTGCCATCTTTCATATACAAAGCCCAGCCGGCAAATTTGCCACCCTGCGTCAGAATGACGCCGCTATCTTTACCTTCCAGAGTCACGTCAGCAACAATGGTGCTGGACGTGTTCTTCACATTGAGGAAGGTGTTTTCCAGAATGCCATCCATGCCATCAGACAGTGTTAGTGATTTTCTATCACCCATTAAATCGGGGCGTCCCGCTGTCGCCGGATTAAAGCGATCATAGGTTCTGTCATCTATAGGGAAGACATTATTGGCGATAGCTTCTTTTTCGAACAGTGCTTGCAGTTCTTTTAGCTTCTCGGGTTCGGTGCTGGCTAAATCCTCAGTCAGGCTAAAGTCTTCTGTGGTGTTATACAGTTCCCAAACGTCTTCCTGCAGGGTGTTTAGCGGACCGGCCTGCCACGGCACTAGATGCACGACACGAGCTAACCAGCCATCGTCATATTTGGCCCGATTACCAAACATTTCAAAATACTGAGTGGTGTGACGATCAGCTGCATTTATATCGTCTAGTGCATAGATCATGCTGACGCCATCCATCGGCTTTTGTCTTACACCATTTATTTCTATGGGTTGTGGCAGCATCGTGGCTTCCAGCACAGTTGCCGCCACATCATTCACGTGATGCCATTGACCGCGAATTCCGCCTTTAGCGGCAAACCCTTCTGGCCAATGTATGACCATGCCATTTCTGGTGCCGCCAAAGTCTGCCGCAACCTGCTTGGTCCACTTGAAAGGTGTATCGGTGGCGACAGCCCATGCGGCTGACATATGAGGAAACGAATTAGGGCCCCCCCAATCATCGGCCCTGGCGAGCATGCTTTCGGTGGTCTCTGCATCAAAAATACCGTTTAGATGGACCAGTTCGTTGTAGGTGCCTTCTAAGCCACCTTCTGCGCTTGAGCCATTGTCACCCACAATGTAGATAAACAGCGTGTTATCAAGTGCTCCAATATCATCGATGGCATCAACTAAGCGCCCAACTTCATGATCGGTATGCCCCATGAATCCGGCAAATGTTTCCATCTGCAATGCGAACAATGCTTTCTCGTTATCACTGAAGCTTTCCCACGCCTCAATGTCTTCCGGCATAGGCGCTAGTCGGGCATCTTCTGGAACTACGCCCATGGCTTTCTGACGAGCAAAGGTCTCTTGTCGCAGCTGTTCCCAGCCACCATCAAATTTGCCTCTGTATTTTTCTATCCACTCATCCGGTGCATGATGAGGAGCATGCGTTGCACCGGTCGCGTAGTACATAAAGAAAGGCTTGTCCGGCGTCATGGCCTGTTGGAACCTAACCCAATTAATAGCCTCATTGGTCATGTCCGTTGTGAAGTGGTAATCGGCATCATCTTTCTTCTCAACTTTGGTTACGCCATCAAAAATGACCGGGTTCCACTGATTCGTCTCTCCACCGATGAAGCCATAAAATTTGTCGAAGCCGGAGTTGGTTGGCCAGCGCATAAACGGGCCTGAAACCGACACTTCCCAAGTTGCTGTCTCGTGCCATTTACCAAATGCCGCGGTGCTATAGCCATTTTGACGAAGCGTTTCGGCGAAGTATTTTGCATCGTCAGGCCTGATGCCCTGATTGCCTTCGAAGCCTGTTGCAACTTCCATAACAGATCCAACATTTACGTTGTGGTGATTTCTTCCCGACAGCAATGAGGCTCGCGTCGGCGAGCAAAGCGCTGTGGTATGAAAACGGTTGAATCTAAGTCCATCATCCGCCAATCGTTCGAGTGTTGGCGTCTTAATTGCACCGCCAAATGGACTGGTAGCGCCAAAGCCAATGTCATCAATCAGCACGATAACAACATTAGGTGCGCCCTCTGGTGCGTTAATCTCGAAGCGTGGCGGCTGCTTTGCAATGCGCGCATCCAACTCCGTGATCGGTGCTGACTCAGGCGGCTGAATAGGGAGTATAGATCGATCGATTGCAACTGGTTTTGGGCTGCTCTGAGATGTCTCTGTGGTCGTGTTTTCTGCGCCGACATCAGCATCAGGAGTTTCCTGTGAGCAAGCTGTTAGGCCTAAATAGAGGGCAAGCGCGATAATCCCAGGCAATCGAATCTTTGAAAGGTGCATATGTTTCTCCCTTTGTGGCAGGCGCTATAGAGTTTTTGGAGAGTCGCATGCCTATTTTTTACACTACACGCCGGGCAAGTGCTGTGCAAGGTGAGGCCGAGGGTCAGCTTAGTTGCTTGAGAGAGCGATTGTTTCTGTAGCGCTGTAAGTGTGCCGAATGTCCCGAAATCGACTAGGACGAGCACTTCATTGGGTTTAATACTCTCGTGGACTTAGTGTCAGCGACTCGACAGAACACAGAACTATGTCTCTGCGAGCCGCTGCACAAAAGTCTGTGAGATGACAGCGCCAGAAGTCAAAGTGCAAACCGCAGCGGTATTGGTTTTGCTATAGACATAGTCGTTTATAGTGCTTGTATCGCTGCGGTCTGCGCCTTAGCCTATAGCTATAGAGGATAGGTACAGCAACTACATAAGCTTGTGTGGTTATCCGGAATTAGCCATTTTTATGTAACAGGAGTGCGGGAATGCGCTTGATAAAGCGGATAGCTGCTATCGCTGGTAGTCTGGTATTTACAGCAGCGGTGTGTGCAGGCGAACCTATCTCACAAACGGGTGCTCAGAACTTTGAGCAGTTCTGTGCAGCATGCCATGGCCCCGGTGCGGAGGGTGACGGGCCTGCGGCAGCATCGCTGAACAAGCCGGTGCCAGACTTGACGCAGATTGCTGCTAACAACGAAGGCGTCTTTCCGTTTCGTGATGTACGCAGCGTGATTGATGGCCGCTGGGATGTCGAGGCGCACGGTACCAAGATGATGCCGGTATGGGGCTACGAGTTCTGGGTGGCCGGTGACGCCGGTAACTTTAACGAAGCCAGCGTTAGAAAAATTCTCGATGGGTTGGTGGAATACATCGAGTCTGTGCAGCAGTAGCCCGCTTAGACATTGTTATAGTTACAAAAATGGCCCCTTATTCTTGCGAACCCGGTGCTGTTTTTAACGGAGTTGGGTAATCTACCGCAGTACCCTTTGCGTATTATTAACTGAACAGAATTTACCGCTCAGCGCAGTTGAAAGCCGGCGGCCTGATGGCGGCGCAATTTATCGGCAATAAATAACAACAGTGGCAGCGCAATCATCCAGGTAGTGCCTGTAACCAGAACAAACTCCAGGTTGCCGCTGGCATAGCTAGCTGTTCCCAGCTTCACGCCCAGTACGTAACCGCAAGGCCCGAAGACCGCGCCAATGGCTGCCGCCAGCACATAGCGCCCCTGTAACCAACGCAATGCCCCGTTCATGAGGAGTGCGAAGTTGGCCCACAGCACCATGATCCAGAAAGGCGCAATGTGAACCGATGGCCAAGCTTCGTGATAGACAAGAACGCCCGCCTGAATGTTAAGTGTGTCTACGGCCGTGCCCAGCAGTACTGCAATACCGACCAACAGAAAATCTGCCCGCGCATGCGGTGAGGTTTTTGCATGCCAGATAAAAAAGACGAGCAAGCCCATAGCACCAAGCCATGGATAGCCGATAGAGACACCGGCAAGACTCAGACCATAGACAATCTTAAATAGAATTAGATTTGCTGCTGACTTCATACTTCATCTCTGCAAGAGAGCAACGCTAGGCGTCCCTATCGTGCTTAGGTTTTATTTTGGGCACCGGGGTTTTGTGACTGTCCTTTCTTAAGTCACTCATCAAAATGGCAATGAAGCAACCTGCTGCTATAACTACTGCGACAATTGATACAAATACATCCACATCATTGCTCCTGTTTATTCCTAAAGTACGCTGAAGTAAGGGTTGCTGTCATGGTGTTACATTAGCCTTGAACCGCTTTAATAACTGCCTTCTTGCTGTAACAAGATGTAACGACTTGTAATAGGCTCAAGGCTCTGTGTGGCAAGGCTTTGGCTCGCCGACCAACTTTTTTGGCGATGACTGTGAACCCCATCGTGGTGGTTTTCACAGCGTGAGTTAAACTTACACCATGAACAATCTTTTGCGAATTTCTGTCGTTATCTTCCCGGCCCTTTGGTTTTTGGGCTGTGCCGGCATTCAATCTGACTTTGTAAACCCTACTGTGCAAGTGGTCGGAGTACGGCCGGTAGTTTCCGCAAACAGTTCACCGCGCTTTGAAATAGATCTACGAGTCATCAACCCGAATCGTAAACCCATTCGCCTTAAGGGTGCGGCGTACGCCATTAGCCTGAATACTGTTGAATTAGTGCAGGGTGTTACTGCAGATCTGCCGGTTATTCCGGCGTACGGTGAGGTTCAATTTACCGTGGGCGCCACCCTAAGCTGGTTAGAAAGTTTTCGGTTGCTAACCAACTTGGCGAACGAGCGCAGTGAGCAGGTTCGCTATGAGCTGAAGGCTAAGCTCGATACCGGTGTCTTTCTGCCCGATATTTATGTGGCCGAGCAGGGCACGCTCTCCCTGACGAGCTTAAAAACGGTTGTTGCCACACCTTAGACGGGCTATTCATTTGCGGCAGGTGCCCGCGCGCGATTCAGGATGGTTGAAATGGTGGTATTGATATCGCTTTGATCGGCGTAATTGCCCCGCACCGACTCCAAATACACGATGGCTTCTTGCGGTTTTTGGACCGCTTCCAGCGCCAGCGCGAAGGTCATCGCGTAGCGCACTTCGCCGGGGCTCAAATCAGCCGCATTTTTAAAGTATGGCAACGCGGCGGCGGTCTGGCTATCGCGCACGAGGCTTAAGCCCAGCATTTGATACAACATGGCCTGCGAAGGTTGCCGCTCGATGCCCTGTTGCAATAGTGCTCTGGCTTCTTGCTCACGCTGTTGCAGGCGATAAAGATCGGCAAGATTCACGTAGGCAGGCACGAAATCCGGATTCACTTTGAGCCCGTTTTTATAGGCCGATTCGGCCTGACCTAAGCGTTGTAACTGACGATACATATTGCCCAGATTAACCTGCGATTCCGCTCGCTCAGCATTCACTGTGGCTGCAGCAATATATTCTTCGATCACCGGCTGCAAGGCTTTCTGCTCAGTATTGCTCAACGTATCGGTGCCAAGATTTAGCATGATAGGTAGTGCTTCAAGGCGAATGGCTTTGACCGGATCGCTCAGTAATGGCGGCGTTAAACGTGCTTGCGTTGCCGGATCAGCGTAGTTGAGGCCCCGCACAGCACCCCAACGTAGCAGGCTATTTGGTGACTGCAGTTGTTCCTCCAACATCGCCAGGGCTTCGGGATGCATGCTGTACAAGCCATTGGAAAAGGTGGTTGCCCGGATTATGTCGGGGGTCTCGGAAGACATAGCAATTTGTTGCAGCGACTCCGGCGAGGGAATGTCGCTGGCGTTTAACGCTCGGGCAAACGTTTCGCTCCAGTGTGGCTGAGTATCATCCGGGCCCTTGCCACTTTCGGTGAGTAGCTGTGTTGCCCAGGCCGAGGTTTTTTCGGCGTGGCAGTTTTGGCAGGTATCGGGGGTGCCAAAGGTCTCACTGAGCCAGGGTCGCGGAACGCGGATGCTGTGGTCATGGCGTGCATCAATCTGCATGTAGTTGGTTGGGGGCATGTGGCATTCCACACAGTCTGCGCCCGCAGAATCTGGCCTATGCAGCGTGTGCTCTTCTGTTTTGAACGTCTCTGCGGCATGACATTGCAGGCAGACCTGCGCCCCCGGGGCCCGAAGTTCGAGACTATGAGGGTTATGGCAGTCACTACAGGTGACGCCAGCGGCGTGCATCTTGCTTTGCAGGAATGCTCCGTACACGTAGACCTCATCGCGCTGCTGACCATCGGCATAGTAAAGGCCGGGATCGATCAACGCCGGCGCGTGCTCGTTAAGAAACTCTGCATCTGTGGCCGGACCATTCACGTTTTTCTCACGACGGGAATGGCAACTGCTGCACGTGGTTATTTCTGTTGCTGTCAGACGGGGTGTGCTGCGCGTGCTATTGCCGGTAGCCGCATCAGGAATCCAGCTCACATCTTTGCGGTCATGAAACGCCTTAGTCAGGCCATTGCCTGCAGCATCGGCCATGTCATCCTTGGGGCCATTCCTAGCCCAGGCAACGTGCAGACTGGCCGGCCCATGACAGGCTTCGCAGGCCACATTAACTTCGGCAAATTGGGTGGCAAATGTGTCGGTGGAAATATCGTATTGACTAACAAGACCGGTGGAGTGGCAGTCGGCACACATGGTGTCCCAGTTTTGTGATTGCCGGGTCCAATGCAATACATCAGTGTGGTCAATCGGTTCATCGCCGTAGACATGAAACCAGCGCTGGCCGCCTTCGTCGGGAGTACGACTATCCCAGGCAACGCTGAACGCCTGCACTTTTCCATCCGGCATTTGTGCCAGATACTGCTGTAGTGGGTAGACCCCGAAGGTATGCAACAGCGTGAAGTCTTGCAATTCGCCATCCGCTCCGGCCGTGCGAACACGATAGTCACCATTCTCCATGAAGAATGTGGTGGTTATTCCCTGATGTTCAAAGCGGCTGTTGTTGAAATCGCCCAGCACCGTTGCTGCCGACATGGGTTGCATCGCCAGCTCATGATGCGATTGTTGCCAGTCCTGATAAGCGTTGGTATGACAGTCTGCACAGCTCTCACTGCCTGTAAACTCGGCATCTATGTTGCTGGCTGGCGCGGCGCTCGCGGGTTCAGAAGGCGGTTCGCTGCATGCGCCGAGGAAACAGGTAAGCAATATAAGTGCAACAAGTGAACGGGCTGTAGTTATCATGCCACTATTCAGCACGATGGTCAGTATGCTGTCAATTAAATACCTCGATGCTGGCTTTCTGCCGCTTTTGGAAATCTGAGATGCAAATACATTCAACACACGTTTGTTTTGGTGGGCAGTTGTCCTACGCCAGCCATGATTCAACCGCTACCAGTTGCGAGATGCGGTTTAGTATTTTTCTACCGCCGCAGGCCACCGTCGAAAAACGTCCCGTTTTGTGGTGGCTATCAGGCCTCACCTGCACCGAGGACAATTTCACATCGAAGGCCGGCGCCTATAGGCTCGCTGCCGAGCTCGGGCTTATTATTGTTGCGCCTGATACGAGTCCGCGCGGTGACAAAGTGCCTGATGACGAAGCATATGATATGGGTCAGGGTGCAGGCTTTTACCTTGATGCTACGCAAAGTCCATGGTCTAAGCATTTTCGGATGTACAGCTATATTACTGCCGAACTGCCAGCCCTTATTGCTGCAGAGTTTCCGGTAAATCCTGATGCGCAGGGTATTGCAGGGCATTCTATGGGAGGCCATGGTGCAATCACTATCGGCCTTAAAAACCCTGAGATGTACAAATCGGTATCGGCGCTCTCACCCATTGTTAATCCGCTCGATTGCCCCTGGGGACAAAAAGCATTTTCCGCGTATCTGGGCGAGGACAAAGCGAGCTGGGCCGAGTATGACGCTTGTGAGTTGATGCAGGCGGCTGGCGACCGAAGCACTTATCCGGCTATTCTCATTGATCAGGGTGATGCTGATGCCTTTCTGGAAGAGCAGCTTAAGCCGCAGAACTTTGTGAAGGCCTGCGAAGCGGTGGGGCAGCAGGTGAATCTGCGCATGCAGCCCGGTTATGACCACGGCTTCTTTTTCGTTAGTACTTTTATTGAAGACCACCTTCGGCACCATGCCGCCGTGCTGTGCTAGTCAGCACCACTATTTAATGTCGATATAGGTGCTGTCCGGCTTTCTGTAATAAGTCGCAGTGTGGCCATCTTTATGTGTTTTCCCGCTTGTGCGCTGAGTCTGGCGGTATAAAGTAGCTATAGAATAAGAATAAGAATAAGAATGATTATCAGGGGCGCAGTGTCTTCATGCTGCGAGTACTTGTTTTTTTGCAGTTACAGGTTGGGGATTATGGTTCAGGCGTTTACAGCGCAGTTGAAAGCTGTTGCTTCGAAGAAAGGAGCTTTGCCGCTTATTATTCTGGCTGTCGTTTTCCTTATCGGGTTCTACCTGGTTGCAACCAAAAAGCAGCTGGTTCCGATAGCCCCTGAAGAGCGTGTATGGGCAGTTGATATTGTTGCAGCGAGCTATGCCGATGTTCAGCCGGAGCTCACTCTCTATGGAGAGATTGCTGCGGCTCGCAGCAGCGAGCTCCGCGCCCAGGTAGCGGGCCGTATTATTGATGTTTCGCAGAACTTCCGCGACGGCGGCATTGTTGAGAAAGGGGATTTGCTGGTTACTGTTGATCCGTTCGACTATGCAACGGCGCTGGCCGAGCAACGCTCTATTTTGAAGGAATCCGAAATCGCGGTTCGGCAAAGCCGACGTAGGTACGAGCGCGCCGCGGAGCTGCATAGCGAGAACAATGTGTCGGACGAGTTCCTTGATGATGCCGAACTCAACTTACGGCAGCAGGAAGCGCGTTTCGAGCAGCAGCAGATTGCGGTAGAACGCGCCGAGCGTGATATGCGTGAGACCCTTTTTATAGCGCCATTCAGTGGTGTGGTGAGTAACCCCGAGGTTGAGCTTGGCCAGGAAATCAGTGGTAGTGACCGGCTTGCCAACCTGATTGATTTAAGCCGTCTCGAAGTGCAGTTTTCTCTGAGCAACGCGCAGTTCGGGCGCTTGCTCAACCCCAATGAGGGGCTTGAGGGTCGCCCGGTGAAAGTCAGTTGGCAAGTGGGTTCTGAAGCGTTGCAATTTGATGGTCGTATTAGCCGCGCCGGTGCAGAGATTACCTCGAGTATGGGCGGCGTTATGGTGTACGCGGGGCTTGATAGTACCGACCGATTTACCCAGCTTCGTCCAGGTGCGCTGGTGTCGGTAACTGTGTCTGACAAGCTTTATCAGAATGTTTTGCAGGTGCCTAGTTCGGCTTTGTACTCAGATAACACGGTGTATCTTGTGCGTGATAATCGTTTGGAGCGTGAGTCTGTTGAAGTTGTCGGGTTTGCGGGTGGCGATGTCTTCTTGCGACCTGCTACAGCTGGTGCAATTGCTAATGGCGAGCTTATTGTTAGCACGCAATTAAGAGAGGCGGGTGTCGGCGCCCGCGCAGAGGTTCGTTAAGGTGTATTCACAAGGCATTATGGAGTCGTTTGCCACTCATAAGGTGGCCGGTAATCTTTTATTAGCTTTGATGGTGCTCTCCGGTATCTGGGGTTTTAGTCAGCTCAATCGCCAGCTGTTACCCGATTTCTACCTTGAAGCCATCACTGTGGAGATTCGTTGGCCGGGCGCCAGTCCGCGCGATGTAGAAGCGAATCTGCTTGAAGCTATGGAAGCCGAGCTGCGTTTTATTGAGTCGGTCGATAAGGTCGATTCAACGGCCTACGAAGGCCGGGCCCGAGCCTCAGTCACCTTTGAGGAAGGCGCCAATATGTCGAAAGCGCTGACCGATGTCCAGGCGGCGATGGAGCGGATCACCACCTTCCCTACGGATAGTGAAAGACCTGTTATTACTCAAGTTGTGCCGGCTGAATTGGTCACTCAGATTGAGCTTTCCGGGCCTTTTCCGGAAGCAGCGCTGAAGTTGCTCGCACAGCGGGTTCGTAATGATCTTCTCAATGTGGGTATGGCGCAGGTCACGATTAGTGGCGCGCGTGATACCGAAATCTGGGTCGAGGTTCCGGAGCTTGAGTTGCGGCGTCTCGATCTTACCTTGAACGATATTGCCAATCGTATTAGTGCAGAGAGTATTGATCTGCCCGCAGGACAGGTTTTTTCCGGGTCTGTATCACGACAGATTCGCAGCGAAGGGCTCGCGCGAACCGCGGGTGAGCTTGCCGAGGTTGAGGTGATCTCCACCGAGTCTGGCGAAAAGCTCAAGCTAAAAGATATTGCCCGTGTTTTCGAGACCTTCGAAGATGGTGCTGCTTCACGATTGGTCGATGGAGAGACTTCAGTAGGCCTTAAAATTAGTCGCAGTCGCGGCATTGATTCTCTGACAGCGCAGCGCCAAGTCACTGACTACTTAGAGCAATTAAGGGGTGAGCTTCCTGCAACCCTCAAGGTGGAGATTTTTGACGTTGCCGCCGACCAGGTGCGCCAGCGCCTTTTCATGTTGCTTGAGAATGGCTTAATGGGACTCGTGCTGGTCCTGATCGTGCTCTATTTGTTTATGAATGTCCGGACCGCTTTCTGGGTAGCGGCCGGCATTCCGGTGTCTATTTTTGCGGCTATTGCCGGCATGGCGTTGTTTGGCCTTAGCCTCAACCTGATCAGCATGTTCGCCCTCATTATGGGCCTGGGCATTATTGTTGATGACGCTATCGTTGTTAGTGAGCATGCTGAATTTCTGCATAGGCAGGGCGCCTCTGCCAGCGATGCAGCCATCCGTGCTGCTCAGGTGATGCGTTTGCCGGTGCTGGCTGCATCGATCACAACCATTGCGGCGTTCTCACCTATCCTGACCATTGGTTCTACCGTGGGCATGATTCTGCGTGAATTACCCATTACGATTGTCCTCATTATCCTCGCTAGCTTGATCGAGTGTTTTTTGGTGCTGCCGATGCATCTGCGCAGTTCGTTACTGGCAATGGAGAAGCAAAAGGATAAGAGTCCGGGGCGGTTTCACGAAGCGTTTAATGCCTTCCGGGATAGTCGTTTTGCTGTGGCTTCGGAGTTTGCCTTTAATAATCGCTACTCCACTATTCTGGCTACTTTGTCGTTATTCGTTCTTGCTATTCTTATGCTGGTATCAGGGCGTGTCGGTTTTGACTTCTTTCCGTCACCCGAAACCGACCTGATTGCCGTGAATATTTCCCTCAGCCCTGGTTCTGGCAGAGGCATGACCGAACAGATGGTGCTCGAAGCCGAGCGTGCCGCCTACGCGGTTGAAGACAAGCTGGGCAGTGGCAAGGGCTCCGTTATTAGTTTCGGTTTCGGCAGTTTGGGTTCCGGTGTGGGTCGTTCGGATTCATCACCTACCCAAGGTGATTATGCCGGTGGCTATACCATCGAATTAATGCCGAGTGATGTGCGTACTGTTCGCACCGGAAAGTTCATGACCGCCTGGGAACGTGAGATGCGCCCGGTTCCGGGGCTTGAATCGCTCGTCGTATTCGAAGTGAATGTTGCAGGACCGCCGGGCAAAGATCTTGATGTGCGCCTCTCGGGTGCCCCTCTCGATGTCATGAAAGCGGCAGCCATGGAAATTCGTCGTGAGGTTGGTCGTATACCGGGTGTATCCGGGGTTGCCGATAACCTGCCATACGGTATGGAAGAGTATGTTTTGGAAGTGACACCTGCCGGTCGTGCCATGGGCTTTACGACCGAAAGTGTTTCACGGCAGATTCGCAATACCTATGAGGGCGCTATTGCTAATCGGTTTGCCCGTGATCAGGAAGAGATTCTGGTGCGTGTTCGTCTCTCGCCGGAGGATCGCGGCGCCAATGGTTTACGCGGTATCTATTTGCAGGTAGCTAATGGCCATGAGGTGCCGCTAACGGAGGTAGTGACGTTACGGTCGCAAGTTGGCTTCTCGCAGATTCGGCGCGAGAATGGGTTACGCGAAGTGGCCGTGACCGGCTCCGTGGATCAGCGAATTACAACCACTAACGAGGTTGTGCGCGTTGTTGAAGAGTTGGTGTTGCAGCGTGTGCGCGATGAGTTTGGGGTAAAAGCCCAGTTCAAGGGTAAGGCGGAAGAGCAATCTGCGGCGTTGGGTGATTTTGGTATGGCGTTGTTTCTTGCGCTATCCGTTATCTACATTGTGCTCACCTTTGTATTCTCGAGCTACTCAACGCCACTGGTCATTATGGCCATGATCCCGTTCGGCCTGGTGGGCGCGGTGTTTGGCCACTATATTATGGGCTTTGCGCTAAATATCTTTAGTTTGCAGGCGCTTATGGGCCTTGCAGGCATCATGGTTAACGACTCTATCGTGCTGGTTACTACCGTAAAACGCGAACTAGCCGCCGGAGCCACTTTGCCGGAGGCCATTCTTAACGGCACCAAAGAACGACTTCGTCCCGTGATTATGACGACCACCACCACCGTAATGGGTCTGTTACCAATACTATTTGAAACCAGCCAGCAGGCGCAGCTTATTCAGCCGCTGGCAGTGACCCTGGTATTCGGTCTGTTGCTATCGCCGTTTCTAGTGTTGTTCTTTGTGCCGGCACTGATGGGTGTAGGTACTGATATTAAGAAGCGTCGCGGTGGCAGTCGCGCTCAGGTTTCTGTCTCTGGCAGCACTGTGTAGGGTAGACCTGCACGGGTTCCTCTCTCCAGATCATTAGGTAGCACGTTGTATGAGTGACCAGTCAGTCCATAGTTACCAGTTTATTGTTCCGGACATTATTAAAGACCTCGTCGAAGTATCCGATGTTTTTTTGCGCGATAGCGCTAACGCCCTTGCCAGCTACGGCATCAATTTGTCGTTTCGTGAGTTGGACTTGTATAGAACCTTACGCTCGGGTGAGGTTTCTTTGCTACCGGGCAAAGTCGAAGCGGTGCTGGATCTGTGGGAGAAAAAGTATCTCCGTCATTTGCAGTATGAAGCAGATCGCTATCGTCCTGCAGCTGTAGATCGGCTGAATCGTGACGCGGTAAAGCGCTTGGAGATGTTGCATGGCATTCTCGCGGGTCGTAATGATGCTGACTTATTCGTTGACTGGGAGAAGATTGAGCGGCGCGGCGTGTTTCGCGTAACGCCCGAAGCGCTTTACGGTATTCCTGCTATTCCCCGTTATATCGTTACCGATGCTGATGGCCGGCCTGCCGACGTTAAGCGTCTTGATCAGGCCAGTCGCCCTGATCTTGAGAAAATCCAGAGCAAGTTTGGCGCCATTACCAAAATGTTGCAACCGGGTATGGTGAAGGCGGCCGTCGACCAAGAACTCGCACACTGGAATAAAAAGCGCTCAGATATTGGCGTTGCCAATGCAGAGCGACGTGCCACTTTGCGGCAAGCTCAGGATATCTATGATGCTGCCAAATCAATGTTTGAAGGGGCACGTGAGAGTAATCGCGCATTGCTCGACAGGATGCGCGGCAATTATGAGCGGGTTACGTTCATGGAAACCGCTGATGCCGATCGCTCTATCGCCATTGAAGAGTATTGCGATCTTGTCATGATGAGCATGGTTTATCCGGATGAGATTCGCTGCAATTGGCTACTAAGGTATGTCCCGGAGAGCCGCACCTTGAATCTCCGGTTAGATCTACCCTCTGTTTCGCAACTCGATTTGCCTAAGAGCTGGACGTATTCGAGCAAAGATGCCGAGGTGGTCGAGGATAGATTGTCAGAGTCAGAATTAGCTGATTTGTGCGATACGGTTTCTTACCAAATACTGCTGCGCACGATGTATGACTTGTTCGCCGCCGATGAGGCCGGCGTTCTTGATAGCATTAGCTGCAATGGCGAGGTTGCTGTGCAGAGCTCAAGCTCTGCGGAGGCAACAAGCTATGTCGTGTTGTCGGTGTCTGCAGACAAGCAGGATGTCCTGACACTTGATATTGCCACTGAGTTTCCAAGCCAGCTCTTTGAGCAATTAGGTGGCATATCTGCAGGCGCGCCGCATCTTGTTATGCCGGTAGAGCCGATCGACTGATTATTTTCTGCCGTCGCACCGCTTCTAAATTCAGGAAAAAATTAAGCCCCGCCTATCTTTCGATAAGCGGGGCTTTTTTCGATTGGAGCCTCGGAATTAACCCGTTAAAGTAACAGGGAGGATAGGGAGGCTACTTAAGCAGCTCCAACCAAAAACCATGCGCCGGTGCCAGCTATTGCGCCGCCGGCAACCCGCAGTAACAATTTACCCTTCTCGTAGTGCTGCGAAATATCGCCGACAACAACACCCATGATATGCAACAGGATGGTGCCGGTCATAAATCCGGCTACATAGGTATATGGGTTCGCGACTTCAGGCATTTCGGCGCCGTGCGCATAACCATGGAAAATGGCAAACACACCGACCGCACACATCGCAAACACCACGGGTATCTTTTTGTCAGCAGCAATCGTGCCGCCTAAGACCAATACCGAAAAGGCAATGCCTACTTCAATGGCCGTCAGACCGACATTAATAAAGCCCAAGACCCCACCAGCCGCCATGACCAGTACAAACGTGGCGGGTACTGTCCATATGGCACGGCCACCAATCTGAGCGCTGACAATGCCGACCGAGACCATGGCAAGAAAGTGATCTAATCCGAGTACCGGGTGGGTTAAACCACCAAGGAACGAACCGTAGGGCAGGCTTGCGCCTTCATGGGCTAGGGCTAACTGTGGCAGCGCCGACACCAGCAAGGCGAATAGAGTGATCTTGAGTGTTTTGGGCACTGTCATACAGGTTCCTTATTGTCTTCCATCAATAAGCGGGGTTCTAAATACGCTGCTAGCTGTATTGCACTTAGAATGGGACTCAGGCGTTTCTTTCGTTCAAAAAATCCATGATCATAGCGTTCACTTTGGTCGGTTGATCAAAGATCGCTCCGTGGCCTGCATTCTCGACAACTTCAACCCGAACATCGTCTAGAACCTTTTCGGCTTTACGCTTAATGGCGTACGGCTTGTAAAGCATTTCGTGTTCACCAAAAATTAGCAATGTTGGCGTCTTGATCTGCTTTAGTACTTTGCGTGGCTCAGACCAGAAAAACTTTTTGAGGACTTTAAGCCCGGTAGGAATGTGGACTTTGCCTGTCTTTTCGTTATAGACACCAACAGACTTATCAACCCGATAGTGTTTCGTTGCCAGTGCCATAGCACGCGCCAGCTGCCGATCAAAAGTGCCAAACTTGCCGCCACCACCACCTGCCTCAGTAGCGTTGCCATTGGTTGATCTATTCACACTCTTTGCTGTCAGCTCTTTCTCAAGTGCGTTGGTATCTTTGTTCTTGCGCAACACTTTAGTGACGAGAACTTTTATCGGGAACTTCGCCCGGGCTATACCTGTAGGCGCCAGTAGCACCAAGCCGGTAACCCGCTCCGGATGCTTAATAGAGAGCTGCATACAAATCGAACCACCTACGCTGTTGCCAACATAGGCGGCTTTCTTAATACCAAGTTCGTTCTGAACATCGACAAGCCATTCGACGAAGTCATCATTGAGGAAAGACACAATGTTGGTATCACTCTTACCGGGTTGGCCAACGATATCTAGCGCGTAAACGCGATGCGTTTTTGCGAAATCCGCAAATTGGCGACGCCAGAGGGGGGCACAACCCGCGATGCCGGGGAGGAGGAACATCGGGGGTGCCTGTTCGTCCCCACACGCGAGCATATGTGTGCGCCCGAAGCGCGTTTCAACATATTTAGACTCGAGTTCGATATCGATCTCCGCGACGATATCGTTGTACCAATTCATGATGGCCTGAAAGCCTTCAGAAGATTTATAAAGATTCATGCGAGTATCAACGAAAACAGGATCTTCGTTGCTTGCAGCGGCGCTTATCTTCTTCGTGTACTCCAAAGGAGGCCCTGAATCGCTGTCTGTTGATGACTGATTATACACTTTCATTGCGTCGCTCCCTATCCCTAGCGATTTGTTCTTTGAGGCCGACTTGTTAGGTTTACACCTAATTACTTAGGTAAGATTTCGGCTGGTCAGGGAGCTTGGATTCACGCCGGCTTACTGCGGCATTTGCCCTGACCCAAGCATTTTATATAACATTATGATTATACTAAGAAAGAAATTTTGTAACAGAGTGTTGCAGTGGTTCCTCCGGGGCGAAAAAATAGAGCTTTAGCCGCTTTGCGGGTTACCAGCTATCCCATACCGGCGAAGCCGACGCGGGCATTTGCGTTATTTTGCCGAGGCTTGCCCAAGACTGCCCGGGCTGATGAAAGTCTGAGCCCATCGAGGCCAGCAAACCCTGTGATGCAGCAAGCCTTGCCAGTCGCTCCGTAGTAACTGCCAATTGCCGACCCGAAATAACCTCAATAGCCTGGCCGCCCAAGCCAGCAAAGTCTGCTGTAAGCCGGGTAAGTTTGCCGAAGGTCATATTGTATTTGTCCGGATGCGCTAGTACCGCGGTGCCGCCGCTGCCTCGTATCCATTCAATGACGGTGGACAGGTCTGCCCAAAGGTTCTTGACGTCACCAGCCTTGCCAGCTCCCAGATACTTCTTAAACGCGGTTCTTTCGTCTTTGACCAACTGCTGACTCACGAGATAGCGCGCAATGTGTGGCCTGCCCGGTGCGGTTGTGCCGGCACTGTCGAGTAATGCCGCCTCATCCACGGCGAGACCGGCTTTCTGCAAGCGTTCAATTATTCGTGCTGCCCGCTCGCGGCGGGCATTCAGTTGACTGCGGGTGCCACTGCGCATGGCATCCGAGCCCGGGTCAACATTGAGTCCTAGAATGTGTACGCCAATGCCATTCCATGTGGTTGAAAACTCAACCCCGGGAATCACACGCACACTGCTGCTGCGATTAAGGGCGTGCCACTCGCTATATCCTGCCGTCGTGTCGTGGTCGGTGATCGCCAGTGCGCCGACGCCTGCCTGTTCGGCTGAGGCCACCAGTTCTGCCGGGCTAAGCGCCCCGTCAGACGCTAGAGTATGGCTGTGTAAATCGTAAATCATGTACCTAGTGTAGGGTAAGTAATCGGTCTGAATCAGCCTTTCGGGTTTCGTAAACGCCAGACGGTGGTAGAGTGGTGTTCTGTTTTTACACTGATTAGAGGAATGACAATGAAACAATGGGAAGCCCCGCCGGAAATGGCTATTGATGTGGCTAAAGCGTATACCGCCACTATTAAAACCAACAAAGGCGAGATTGAGCTGGCGCTGAATTCTGAACATGCACCCAGTACGGTGAATAACTTTGTATTTCTGGCCAATGAAGGCTTCTACGACGGCGTGTCATTTCATCGCGTGATTCCTGATTTCATGGTTCAAGGTGGCGATCCGACAGGCAGCGGTGGGGGTGGTCCAGGTTATCGCTTTGCTTGTGAGGTTAAAGAAAATCCGCTAACGCATGAGCGCTGTGTTATTTCAATGGCTAATGCTGGCCCGAATACTAATGGCAGCCAGTTCTTTATTACGCATTCACCGCAGCCACATTTGAATGGCCGTCATACAGTGTTTGGCACGGTTACTGCCGGGCATGATGTGGTAGATCAGCTTGCTCAGGGTGATGTCATGGAGGCCGTCAGCATCGGAGTGTCCTGATCACTAATTCTGCGTAACGTGTTTAGTAAAAAGGCCATGCATTGCACGGCCTTTTTTTGTTGGGTATCGGTTTAACTTCAAAGTGATTCATCAACTAACAATTCAGTTTCGCCGCGGCTGATGAATTGGCCGCCCGGCTTCTCTTCTACAAAGCCTGCGGAATAATGCGGATCGTGAGTATAGAAAATTTGTACCTTACGTTGTGATTTGTCTTTGAGATAGGCAGTTTTTTCATCAATCACCAGCTCAGGAAAGCGATCGTAGCCCATGGTGATGTTGGCCTTGACCCAGGGTGTTCCAGGAATAAGATCGCTGGCAAATGTGATGCGGCGTTGGCCGATCAGCTCGGCAAGCATTAAGCCTTTGGTGTGACCATCGCTAAACTCAAAGTGCAGCTCATCGGCAAAGAACCTGTGAGTGGCCGAGGTCACCAGTTCCACCCGACCGCTTTCTTGAAGCCTCTGTATTTGTTCAGGAATAAATGATGGCTTGTCGCGCATATGCGGTTGTTTCGCGGTATTCCATGCGGTTTCACTAATGAAGAAGCGTGCATTCGGAAACAGCAGTTGCAGCGGCTTGCCGGCAACAAAGGCACCAAAGAGACCGCCGCAATGATCAAAATGCAGGTGGCTGAGCACGACGGCATCGATATCCTCATGGCTGATGCCTGCTTTATCCAGCGAGAGTAGCAAACGATGGTTGGCTTCAGTCAGACCAAAACGCTCAGCCAGATTAGGCGCTAGAAACGCACCCATGCCCGCTTCAAAAAGAACGTTCTTCTGGTTGAGGTCTTTAGCAAGCAGGCAACGGGTGGCCAGTTCGATGCGGTGCTTTTCATCGGGCGTCGCCCAGCGCTCCCACAATACCCGGGGTGCGTTACCAAACATCGACCCGCCATCGAGATGCTGCCGGTTACCTTCGATAGACCAGAGTCGCATGGCTTGTCTCTATGTTAGTGATGCGGTTGCGGCCGCTTAGCTTTGGTGTTCTCGGAGCCAGTCCATTGCGTCCACCAGTTCATCATTAAAAAAGTGACGGACTTCAGCATTGACAAAATGCTCTACGATCTTCGGTACAGCTTCAAATAGTGTAGCGTTGCTGACGATCGCGACCTTCGCAACCTTCTGCTGCTGATTCTTGACGAACCGCAGATGCGATAAAAAGCTGCCGAAGTTTTCCCAGCCGGGAAAACACTCAGCTTGTATGCAAACACCAGCGAGCGAGCCATTGGCTTTTATATAGTCGTCGGTGGCTTTGGTCAGCGTTTCAAAATCACTGGTTTTGAGCGCTTTCTCTGGGCGTATGACCAGAATGCCGGGATCGGGGATAAGTTCGTAATCAATCATCCAGCAATCATAGATTGATTTTCAGGGAGGTGCTAATTTTTGATTTATTGTTGTAGCTAGTTGATCTCAGCCGCGCTTGCTTGACCAATGCGAGCTTGCCGGAGGTTTTTAGGTATCTCTGCAGCATTCTCATTGAGCACAATACGCCCGCCCATTAGTTCGGCATAGCGCTGGGGGTGCAGCGGCCGGAGTTCCGGCTCGGCATAGCCTTCGGGGAATACCGGCTGGTTGTTGATGGCATATTTGTCGGTGGCGCCGAGCGTGTGGAATACCTCGTGTAACACCACAAAGCTGTTGCTGCCTTCCATGCGGCTGTCGGCATAGCCATTAACAATGCCCAGCATGCCTTCCTGCAAACCCACGGAATGGCTCAGTGCAGGCGAGGTGGCAGGGTTGAAGAAGCGGAGAAAAATCCGTACGTCAGGTGTGGGGCCCGTTTGGCTGCTGGTGGCGCGCGATGCCCAGTAGCGGAACTGGAGGCTCCACAAAACAATGTCGACCCGGCTTTGGGTTGTCGGCGGTAGTGGTGGTTGCTCATCAATCGCTTGGCCTACATCAATACGTAACGGTTTTTCCAATGGAATAGCGAAGCGCTGAGCCTCATCAATTATAAACTCTTCTATATCGACAAACTGATCGGCGGTGAGTGTGTCGATATAGCGCTCTGCAACGTCTGAGCCATCGCCGTTGATCGGATAAACAGCAACCCAGAGTGTGTCTTCCCAGTTCGTTGCGTTTACCCGGCTCAGGTAACTGCCCAGTGCGACAAAAATGAGCAGCAAAAACAGACTGAGCTTGCGAAGGAAAACCAGCAAGTTGCCTTGAGCCATAAATAATTAACCGTTGGGTGCGCTTGAGTGTTTGCGCGGATCAGATTATCAGTAAACAAAGCATATTGGGCATTATTAGTTGCCGATTCTGGGCTAGAATAGCCCGATTAAATATTCTCAGATTGTAACGAGGGAGAGCTTCATGCAGGTTGATAGTAAGCAGGCGTTGGTTGCTGCAATTGTATTTAGCATCATGGGTGTGTTCGCCATGATGACCGGGCCGGTTTATATCGGAGCGCTTGTTGGCCAACTGGGTTTTGATGCCGGTCAGGCGAGCCTTATCGTGTCGCTGGAATACCTCGGAGTTGCACTCGCATCTTTGTGTGCCGCATTCTGGATGCACAAAATTAGTTGGAAGGTCGCGGGTGTGTTGGCATCAATTGTAATTTTTGTTGGCAATCTATTATCGGTGCAGCAGACCTCTTTCGAGGTTCTTTCAGTGATTCGCTTTGTGGTTGGTTTTCTTGGAGAGGGTACCGCATTTATTATAGCCATCGCGGTTATCAGCAGTACTAAAGACCAGCAGCGCAACTTTGGTTTTTCTATTGCGTCACAAGTTACTTTCGGCGTATTGGCATTGGTGACTCTGCCACGAGTCATTGCCGCATACGGGTTTGCGGGTCTTATGGTGCCTTTGGCAATATTGGCGTTGTTGTTTTCCGCAGCGGCCTTGTGGATGCCATCTGGCGTGAGTCGTGCTGAAAATGCGGCAGAAGGAAGTAGTGCGGGTAGCATCTGGCCCGCGTTAATTGCGCTGTTAGCGATGTTTATCTGGTGTACTGGACTTGGGGCTATCTGGAATTTCGCGGAGCTTATTGCCGTCGCGGGTGGCTTGACCCAGACTGAAGCTGGTGATGCGATGGCGTTCAGTACAGCCTGCGCTATCGCAGGCGGCTTAATCGCTTCGGCGCTCGGTGGGCGTTTCGGGAGTTTGTTGCCGGTAGCTGTAGCCCTGAGCGTTCAGATGGTCATGATCTGGTTGCTGCAGGGAGAGATGAGCTGGATCCAGTTTGCGATGACTGCTGCAGTTTTTCAGATATTCTGGAACATCACGGGCCCCTTTATGATGGGTGCTGTGGCGATGAGTGATCCGACAGGAAAGGTAAGCGTAGTCATTCCTGCCGCACAAATTGGTGGGCTGTTTTTGGGACTAGCAGTGGCGGGTCAGTTAGTTACTGATACCAACTTGGTGCCGGCAAACTACACGGCAATCATATGTTGTGTTGTAGCGCTGCTCGTTTTCGCACCGGTGGCGTTGCGCTTGAGCAAGCAAGCCCGCTAGACAGCAACAGAGCTAGTAAAAAGGCCGCGCATAGCGCGGCCTTTTTTGTGTCTTATCTTCATGATTGGTCTCGCAGTATTGCGATAGTTAGGAAGGTATCCAAGGCGTGTTGAATGACACACGATGCATAAGGCGATGAGCCTGACCGAAATCAAAGATGCCACGGTGTATGGTCGAAAAATTATCCCAAAGCGCCACAGATCCGGGTTCCCAGTGGAAGCGGCATTGGTACTCCGGGCGCGTCTGGTGAGCAAACAGAAAATCCAGCACTGCTTTGCTTTCACTGCGGTTCATTCCGGTGACTTCGCGCGTCATAAGTTCGGATACAAACAGGAACTTACGTTGTGTTTCCGGGTGCGTGCAGACGACCGGGTGTTCGTTTGGCGGCAAGTATTCGCGCACTTTTTTGTATTGCTCCGGTTCCATTTGTTCCAGAACTTTAAGGAGGTTCCTTTGCATATTGTCATGAATAGTAGAGAGCTCACCGACAAAGCTTTTCCACGCCGGCGCAAGGTCATTGTAAGCGGCGCATTGATCTGCCCAGACAGTGTCGCCGGCACCGACAGGTACATCGAGTGCATAGAGTAGTGAGCCGCGGGTAGGTGTTGCCCGGAAAGAGCTATCGGCATGCCAGTCAATATCAGTGACCAGACCTTGGTAAAGCTGCGGGTACTCCTGGACCCATACGCCCTCATGTCCATCGAGACCGGGCGCATATCCCATCTTTTGGATTTCGCCAAAGCGCTCGCCAAGTTGAAGATGTTGTTCCGGAGTTAGTTCCTGGTCACGAAAAAAAAGTACCTGATACCGCAACCATGCCGAATAGATTTCTCTGAACAGTTCATCATCTTGCAGGGCATCGACTAATTGTATACCTGTGATGATCGCTGCAAATGAGCCGGTTTGTGGTGCGGCATCAAAGTGCTTGTATGCGGTTTGATCAATGTGGCATTCTTTGGTTGCTAGCTCTGCCATTTGCTTCTCTGCGATTAAATTTTATATGTAATTAAATAGGCTAGCACAAAGATAGGTGTTTGATAAGCCCTTGTACTAAGTACTATTTAGGGCATTCTGAGGCGACAGTCTGGCTTGTCGAAGACCAGTTGCACCGTGCTTATCGAACGCTCCAGAAAGCCGCTTTCGCAGTAACAGAGGTAGTAGTCCCACATGCGGATAAATTCATCGGGATAGCCGAGTTGGCGAACTTGCTGTAGCTGTTCGAAAAAGCCGCCGCGCCAGTCCCGCAATGTGCGGGCGTAATGAAAACCAATGTCATGCATTCCGGTAATTTGCAGGTCAGTTTCACTCGAGATCGACTTCATGATCGAACCCATTGAAGGCAGAGCGCCACCCGGAAAAATATATTTCTGAATGAAGTCGACAGTGCGTGCGGCGCGGTCATGGTGCCGGTCTGCAATGGTAATGGCTTGCAATAGCATCCGGCCATCGGGTTTGAGCAAACTGCTGCATTTGCCAAAGAACGTGTTGAGGTATGCAAGACCAACCGCCTCAATCATCTCCACGGAAACCAGCTTGTCGTAGGTGCCTTCAAGCAGTCGGTAGTCTTGATCAAGAAGTGCGATTTTATCTTCCAGACCCGCTTCACGAATGCGCCGCGCCGCTACTTCGTGCTGATTGTGAGAGATAGTGGTGGTCGTGACTTTGCAGCGATAGTGCCTTGCTGCATGGATGGCAAAACCGCCCCAACCCGTGCCAATTTCAACGACATGATCTTCCGGTTTAAGGTTGAGCTTTTTACAAATTAAATCGAGCTTGTAGAGCGCCGATTCATCAAGCGTTGAGTACTCATTCTCATAGATGGTTGCTGAGTAGGTTAGCGTCGGGTCGAGGAACGTTTTGAACATGTCCTCACCGAGATCGTAGTGAGCACGGATGTTCTTTTTGCTGGTTTTTACGGTATTGCGCCTTGTCCAGTGGAGTAGGCGCCGGGCCGGTTTGAGAAAGCTGGTTATGCCCCCGTCAAGAGTGAGCATGATGTCGCGATTACGCACAAACACGCGCAGTAAGCTGGTCAGATCTGAAGTTACCCACTTGCCCTGAATATAGGCTTCTGCGGCGCCCACAGGGCCGCCGGCAGCCAGATCGGTATAGGTTGATGCATCAAGAATCTGCAGGGACATGTGCAGGTCGCTGGCCGGGTCACCGAAACTTGCAGTACCCATAGGATCGGTAACGACCAGATAGGCATCCTGAAGGTTTTTCAGAAGCTTAACGAAGCCTTTGCGACAGGCCAGCTGCGTTGTGCTCAGAGTCTGTTGCCCATAACGCTCTGAGTTCAGTGTGCCTACCCGGCCTGTAGTGTCAGCTTGCGTCATTGCTCTTGGTGCCTTTCTCTATAACGTGTTGTGGAGATCAAGTGGATTCAGGCGGCTTCGGAGTCTTCCGGAGCCTTTTTCTCTACCGCGCTGCTTAATCCTATATCAGTTGTTCTCTGCTTATCAGGGTGAGCTACCACTGGCACTCTCTTTATCCACAGTTTGAACGCTTGCCAGTGAATGAGGGTTGTTACCCGCAGAGTGATGGCCGGGTCACGCAATAAGGTGCGGGCCATATTCCATGAGGTCATTGGCAAGCGACGAAGCGCAAGTTTAGCATCGAAAATCTTTATGCCGTTATGACGGTTGCTCATACCCATGTACAGTAATTCTGCCGGGTCAGTGAGTCGGGCTTTGTAGCTCATATCCATTGTCATAAAGGGCGAGACGTGCATTTTTTTGTCGAAATCAAAGCTGAAGCCCTTGCTCGCCGTATTGTCTCCGGCAGCCAGCACGTAGCAGTGCCTTTCACCCCAGGGCGTGCTGGTTACTTCAAGCACTATATCCTGCAGTTGCTCCTGATCATTAAAGCAATAAAAAATACTGATCGGATTAAAGCAGTAGCCGAAGTAGCGGAAATTGGTGAGCAGCCGCACGGGGCCGGTCGGCTTTTTACCCGATTTTTCTGCAACAAGTTCGCGTATCGATTCGGCGAGACTCTGCTGCGGGTTGCCCATATGATCGCTGCGTCGGAACCAGGCCAGCGCAGGCCCGCGCGCGGACCACAGCCAGAAGCGATCGAGTGCCGAGCCGATCTCATCGAGATCGGCATACATCATGAACACCGAATACGAAAAGCTATTCTCGGCAGGCACAGTGCGACTGTGCTCAACCTGTCCGCGATAGATGCAGCTCTTCATGGCTGTCTAGTCTCCCCATGCCGTCAAGAACTTTAATGGCGCTTTTCACGCCATCTTCATGAAAGCCATAACCCCAGTAAGCGCCACAGTACCATGTGCGGCGCGTACCGTTAATTTCATCCCAGCGTTGCTGGGCCGCCATGCTCTGCAGGTTAAATACCGGATGCTCATAACTAATGCGTTGAATAATTTTATCCGGATCGACAATCTTGCTGCCGTTGAGTGTCACCAGAAACTGAGTGCTGGTTGGTACCTGTTGCAGGGTCGTTAAATTATAGGTCACGCTGACATGGCTCTCCGGTTCAAGCGGCCGATGATAGTTCCATGCAGCCCAGGCTTTCCGGCGTCGCGGCATCAGGCTTGTGTCGGTATGCAGCAGCGTATCGTTATGCTGGTAGGGGATAGCGCCCAGTATGTCTGTCTCGCGTTCATCGGGGTCGCGCAGCATGCGCAGTGCCTGATCGCTGTGGGTGGCAATAACGACCTGGTCGAAGCGCTCGGGTTCGCCATGCGGCGTTTTGATCAATACGTGATCGGCGAAGCGTTCGATGGATTCCACGCGAGAGTTAAGCCGAATGTGCTCAAGAAAGGGTTTGCACAGTGCTTTGAGGTACTCCCTCGAACCATTGCTGACGGTGCGCCACTGGGGTCGGTCTTTGACCTGCATTAATCCATGATTCATAAAGAACCGGCCAAACTGGCGGGCCGGAAATTGTCGCATCATGCCGGGTTCAGACGACCAGATTGCACCTGCCATTGGTAACAGATAGTCCTCAACCATGGGCCCCGAGAAATTATTGATGTCGAGGTATTCGCCCATTGATAGAGACTCGGGTGCGTTTAGCAACATCTCAGCATCGCGATTGAATCGCATAATGTCTGCAATCATTCTATAAAACGATGGTCGCAGCAGGTTACGCTTTTGAGCAAACAATGCTGAGAGTGACCGGCCGTTGTATTCGAGTCCGGTAAGTTCGCATTTAAAGCTAAAGCTCATTTCGCTGCGCTGTGATGGCACTTTCAGTTCGTCAAGCATCGCGATAAAATTTGGATAATTGCGTTCGTTAAACACAATAAAACCGGTGTCTATACCAAATGTCTTGCCGTCCGCCTTCACGTCGACGGTATTGGTATGACCGCCGGGCCGCGAGTCCGCTTCAAAAACGGTTATGTCATGGTGTGTGTGCAGCTTATGCGCGGCATACATGCCGGAAATTCCGCTGCCAACAATCGCGATTCTCATGGTGCTTTAGGACTCCAGTTCCCGATGGGGCCCGCGTGAGGCTAGTATTTGCGTAATTTTCCGCAAAGCCAATGAGGGCTTGTTGCCGAGCGCTACAGCGCCGGTGCTTTCAATGGCGCTTTGTGCTGCCAATGATGCCTGACCGCCCACACATACGGGAATAGGTGTATTGCGAACCATGGTTTGCAGGTCCGCGAGCATGTCATCATCAGGAGAGATCAATCCCGACAGCACAATGGCAGATGGTCGCTTGCGCTGCACCACTATTTCAACCTGTGCTAACGGCGTGTTGGCACCAAGATTAATGACCCGGTAGTTGGCCTCATGCGCCGCCAGACAAAAAAGTGACATGCCGAGGTCATGGGTTTCATGAGGTAAGCAGGCCGAAACAATCAGCGGACCGGTTGCCCGGCCAAATTGCTGTTGAAAGCGGGCTTCTAACTTATGGCTGATATAAACACTAAAAAAATGCTCTTCGGCAATGCCGCTGGCGGTTGTTTCCCAGCGCTCACCCAGAGAGTGAAGGACCGGCTCAATAAGATTTTCGATCACCGCGGTTACAGGGTGGAGCCCCATCACCTTTTGATAGATCCTATCCAGCTCAGGCTCTTCAAACTGACCAATAGCGGCAAGCATGGCTTCACGACTGCGCTGCCAGTTTTTGTCGGTTTCCGGTTCGTTGGCCTCTCTAAGGAGCAGTTCCGGAACCTGCCGGATGGGTATGCCCCGCGCCCGCAGCGCCAGCGCCCGCTGAATAGTCTCGATGTCGCTGTCGCTATACAGCCTATGGCCAGACTCGGTACGGATAGGATCAAGCAGGCCGTAGCGAGTTTCCCAGGCGCGCAGAGTGACGGGTTTAACCCCGGTCATGGTGGCAATGGTGCGGATCGGGTAGTGCATAGTTCTGTGCCTGAGTTCTGTATCTAAATGGACGTTATTTGTGTCTAACTTTTCTATACAAAAATTATACATACCAACTGCTATGCGACAAGATATTTTTACGATTCGTTCCGTTGTCGTGGTTTTTTTGGTTAATCAACCTTTATTGGTTGCATAAAGTTATACAACATATTTACTATTGGGGATGCCTACTCTGCTTCGAAATACCCGCCAACACGGCCTTCTGACGCTGGTTTTAGCCAGTATTCTATGGATTGCCGGCTGCAGCCCGAGTGCAGATTCCGCCGGACAGGACTTGCTGCAGGCGCTGAATGCCAGTTACGAGCAGGCTATGAGAGAAACTCAGGCCTCTGCGTATCGCTTCGTTGCCGATGAACCCGCCGAGCAGGCTGCTATTGCCCGTCTGCAGCAATTCTTTACCGATATGACACCGGCGTCGGCGCGGGCGCAGGTTGCCGAGGTTTATGCACCAAACGCTTATTTGAATGACACCGTTGTGGGTATTTTTGGCGCTGATGTGATTGCCGACTATTTCGCCCATGCTGCCGGGCAGGCCGAGGTGTTTAATGTCGTGTTTGTTGATGTGGCGCGTGGCGATGTTGATTACTACATTCGTTGGCAGATGACGGTGCGCGCCGCTGCGCTCAGCAATGGTGAGCCCATCATCAGTTACGGCACAACACAGTTTCGTTTTGATGAGCAGGGACGGGTGCTTATTCACAAAGACTTTTGGGATGCGGCCACCGGCGTTTACGAACATCTGCCTTATGTCGGGGGTGTCATGGCGTATATTCATCGCAAGCTGGGTGGGGATGCCGCCGCGCTGTCGTTTGATAGCATTGAGCCGTAGATGTTTGATCTTGATGCGGCATGCGCCGCTGATTATTTTTCTGTTTGGCTATTGCCCTTGGTTTTTTTGCTAGCGCTATTAAAGGATTTGAATGAACGCCATCGATTTATGTGAACGCGGGCTGGTTCCCGATGTTCTGGCTCGTCTGGGCATGCGACGCCTGATGGCAGCCCGTCTTGCTAAAGAGTCTGCTGATCGGGGTGAGCAGGAGTTTGCAGCCTTCACGGCCGGACTCAAGACGCTCCGCAGCAGCGCCATCGCTGAAGCCACCCATAAGGCCAATGAGCAGCACTACGAAATACCCACCGCATTTTTTGTTGATTCGTTGGGATCGCACCTGAAGTACAGCTGCTGCTATTGGGACGAAGGTGTTACCGGTCTCGATGAGGCCGAAGCCCGTATGCTTGAAATGACGTGTGAGCGCGCTGACCTGCAGGATGGTCAGCGAGTGCTTGAGTTGGGCTGTGGCTGGGGTTCGCTAACTCTGTGGATGGCCGAGCATTACCCGAAAAGTGAGATTACGGCGGTTTCAAATTCAAGTTCGCAACGCGAGTTCATTGTGGCTAGAGCCGCTGCGCGCGGGTTGCAGAATATTAATGTCATTACTGCAGATGCCAATGAGTTTCAGGCTGATGGTGTGTTTGACCGGGTGGTGTCTGTCGAAATGTTTGAGCATATGAAGAACTATGAAGTTCTGATGCAGCGCATCTCCAGTTGGTTGAAGCCCGGTGGTAAGTTGTTCGTTCATATCTTTGTGCATCGGAATCTGATGTACCCGTTCACCACTGAAGGCGAGTACGATTGGATGGGCCGGTACTTCTTTACCGGTGGTTTGATGCCGGCAGAGAGCACGTTGTTGTATTTTCAGGATCACCTGAAGATAGAAGAGCAGTGGCGTGTTTTGGGCACACACTATGAGAAAACTTCCAATGCATGGCTGGAGCGCATGGATGCTAATCGTGATGCGATTATGCAATTGTTTACCACCGTCTATGGCGCGGTCGAAGCGAAGCTTTGGTTTAATCGCTGGCGTATGTTCTACATGGCAGTTGCTGAATTGTTTGGTTATGCGGGTGGCACGGAGTGGATGGTGTCGCATTATCGTTTCGAGAAGCCGGTGTAGTTTAATGCCGTTTCAGAGGGCTGCTTTGGCGGCTTCAGGAGTAGTACATTGATCGCTATCGCATTGTCAGGTTTGGCTGCTATTGTCGTACTGATGTTGGTGGGCTGGGTGGTCAGTTTTATTAAGAATGACGTTAGTGTTGTCGATATTCTTTGGGGCCCTGCCTGTTTTATTCCGGCGGTAGTTTATGCCGCCCAGCAGCCGTCAGTTGGCCCGCGTATGCTGCTAGTACTGGTTCTTGCTGGTCTTTGGGCTTTGCGATTGGCGGGTTTCGTTGCCTGGCGCAATCATGGCAAGCCGGAAGACCGGCGCTACGCCGAAATGCGCGAACGTAATGGCGCTGGCTGGCGCTGGCGTTCTTTCTTCACCGTCTTTTTGCTGCAAGCCACGCTCGCATGGATTGTTTCTGTGCCTTTGCTCGCGGTCGCCATAGGTACCGGCCCGGTTTTCTGGCTCGACTACGTTGCAGCTCTGCTGGTTATTTTCGGGCTTGCTTTCGAGACTATGGCTGATCTACAGATGGCGGCTTTTCAGCAACGACCAAAGAATTCCGGTGGTGTTATGGATCAGGGGCTCTGGCGTTATAGCCGTCACCCGAACTACTTTGGCGAGTTTTGTGTCTGGTGGGGTTTGTTCCTCTTTGCGGTGGCTGCTGGCGGCTGGTGGTCTGTATTGGGTCCCGCGCTACTCACATTCTTTCTTCTTAAAGTGTCCGGCATTGGGTTAACTGAAAAAGGCATTACTAACCGTCGTCCGGCCTATCAGGCCTATATTGATAAAACCAGTGCATTTATTCCGCAGCGCCCTAAATAGGCGGCGTTGGTGGTATGGTCATTTTTTGGCACGATTCAGTTTCGATTACGTAAGGGACGCCGGCGACGGCTATTGGGATGATGCTATGAAGAAATTATTACATGCAGGTGTTAGTGCTTTAGTAATGCTACCTATGGTCGTACTTGCTGCAGATATGCCGGAAGCAGAATCGGCTGAGTTTTGTCAGCGGGCACAGCAGATACTGGCGAATACCTCAGTGGTTAGTGAGAACACAATTTTTACGGATATGCCGGCCTACCGCTCCTCTAAGCCGGCGCCCGAGCCCTTGCAGACGTATCAGATCGTGAGTTACTCCGGCGTTACACCCGTCATGGTCTCTTGTAAGTTGAAGGCGGCAGACCATCTCCGCAATATTTTTGGCGAAGATGCCGCTGGCGAGCAGCTCGGTTGTCCTGTTATTGCTGCGATCTTGCAGGAGCAGGCGGCGCTTGAGCTTGATGCCGAAGGCAATGCGTACGCGGCGGCTAACGTGCGAGCCTTCGTGCTGGAGCAGAATGAGCCTTATATAACAGGCAGCAGCTATTTGGCCGAGTTCGAATTGAGCTTTGTGGGCGACGATGGTGCTGTGCATATCAATAGCCCGGGTTTGCAGAATGACTACGAGAGTTTGTGGGCCTACGTCATGCCGGAGCGGTTTATTGGCCAGACGTATTGTCATTTGGCGACCACAGACTACCTCGAAGCGCTGGCAACCGGCGAGATGGAGCCCGGCATTGTCATGACAACGGTTGATGATGCGCAGGTCACACCCGCTGAGTAAGCGCCCCTAGTAAGCGCTCCTAGTAAGCGCCCCTAGTAAGCGCCCCTAGTAAGCGCAACTAGTAAGCGCAACTAGTAGACCCAACTAGCAGGCACAAAAAAGCCGACACTAAGGTCGGTTTTTTTGTGCCTGTGTTGTCTGCAAAAATCATGGTTTGCACATAGTTCTGCAGGCCGATGTGCGCTCTCAGTTCCAGCTGGTCTTCAAGCCAATCGACATGCTCTGCTTCAGCCACCAGAATGTTTTGCAACATATCGCGGCTACCAAAGTCGGCGTTTTCTCACAGCAGGCAATCGCTTTATGCTCAAGCCAAAGATCATTTTTCAGCATCTCCGGAATATCTTTGTCAAGCTACAATCTATCCAGGTTCGAGACATTAGGTGAGCCCTCAAGAAAGAGGCCGCGATCCATAAGCTCATCGGCATTCTTCATTTCATCGATACACTCATGCTGCATGTGTCCACCCCGTTTTTCCATGCCCCGCTTCTGAGCGGGTTTAGCGGGCAGAAAATACGGGTTAATTGCCGTAAGCTCGTTTTTAAGAATTTGATTGAGGGGGGTTAATAATCTCTTGGTTGGCTTGCAGTGCTGTTCTCTAATATTTGACTCTGGGCAGCCAATAGCATTGTTAATTGTCCCTGACAGGCGTGTTTTGCCTAATGCCGGTGGGGCATTTGAGTTGTCACTGGTTGCGATGCCTGATAAAGACATTGATTATTGGTCCTTCAACAGGAAGGCAGCGCAAATAGGATAGAGCAGTCTATGAAGGTACAAATTTTTCTTGAAGCAGGATTGCCGCCCCGGCAAGTCAATGAACTGGGCCTGCTAGCGGAGTCTTACGGCATTGATACGGTTTATGCCTCTGCATTTCCTGCGCGCCGCGATGCTTTTTTGTGCCTTGCGGCGCTGGCGATGAATTCCTCATCTCTGCGGGTGGGTGTGGTGCCGCTCAGTCCGTTTGAGATTCATCCGCTGCGTTTGGCGGATATGTTGCAGACCCTCAACGATATGAGCAATGGTCGTGCCTCATTGGTGGTTGGCGGTATGGGGCAATCCATCATGCGCGCCACCGGTTTACAGCCGCACCGTCGTGTGAGGGCAGTCCGAGAATGCGTTGAGATCTTGCGTGCGGCCGCCACCGGTGAGGCCATCAACTATGAGGGCGAGATCTACAGCGCTATGAATTACCAGGCTAACTGGACGCACGCAGCAGCTCCGCAAGTGCTGGTGGGTGCCAATGGTCCCATGATGTTACGGATGGCCGGTGAGGTTGCCGACGGGGTGATGCTTAGCGACGTGGCCTTGGGCAAGATGGCAGAGGTGCTTGGGAATATTGACCAGGGTCTGGCTAAGGCAGACCGTGTCCGCACGACTGAAGCTTTTCCGGTCTCTAATTTCTTCGCCTGGCATATCAAGGAAACTGAGGCAGCGTCGAACCTTGAGGCGCGCCGCGAACTGGTCTGGCGTGGCGTTTTGCAAAAGTGGTACACCGAGCCGTTCCTTGGCGCCGAACAGGCCGAGTTTGTTGAGGCTCACTTTGATGCCTTTTTGCAGGCCTTTTATCAGCGCAGCGCCAATATTGAGGGCGTGCCCGAAGAGACGATTCAGGCGCTGGTCGATAATCTCACCTTCGCGGGAGGGCTGGATGCAATCCCCTCTGTTGTAGAACATTTGCGGGGCTTTGCTGAGGCTGGTCTGGATGCGATTACCCTCAAAATTCACGATGACCCGGAGCCGGCGATACGGATTATTGGTGAGCATCTGATTCCGCAGCTAAATGCATCATGAGCGCTTGCTGCGCATAAAAAACCGGCAAGACGCCGGTTTTTTATGCGCAGATTATCAACGATGGTTTGTGCCTAAGACTTGGCCCGCACAGATAATACCGGACAGTTAGCATGCCGCAGTACCGCTTCTGTCGTGCTACCCAGCAAGACATGCTTCACACCGCTGTAGCCGTGAGTTGTCATAACAATAATCGCGGCGTTGTGGGCATCGGCATAGGCAACAATCTCTCTGTCCGGCCTGCCTTGTAAAACCGCCGTTTCGATTGTGCCTAAGCCGTGCAGATGCTCTTTGGCAAATCTAGCCAGCCTTTCGGTTGCGTAGCCGTTGAGTTCTTCCGCAGTAGGAATGATGACGGCGCCCATTTCGAGTGAGCCGAAGATTTGTGGCTCTTCAACCACATAGACGCAATGCACTGCCGCCTGCATATCGGCGGCTAACGACTGCACCCACTGCAATGCTTCGGCAGAGGCCTCCGAAAAGTCGGTTGGGAACACTATTGATTTACTTTGCTCCGCCATAAGAAATCTCCATATCAAATTCTGTTACAACCAGTCTGCACGCTCGGCGCGCGCTGCGCAATACGGATTTACCGCAGTGGCCTAGCCTGTAAAAGCATAGCGTTTGGCCGCGTAGAAGTTAAACAGCATAGCTGCAATCGAGCCCATGGCTTGGGCAATGATCGGGTACTGCGCTATGAAGGGCGAGCTATACACGGCAATGCTATACGCGGAGAAGTTGAATGCCAGACCGCAGACCTGCACTAGAAAGTAGGTGGCGTACTCTTTGGTCTTATTGCTGGTGTTGTGGTCCCGGAATGTATAGCGGCGATTTAGTAGCCAGGTTACAAAGATAGGGATAGGGAAGGTGGTAAAACGGGCGGTGTAGGGGTCAAGCCCCCCGTAATAGATAACCAATTGCAGCACGAGCGCATCAATTAAGAAACCCACACCACCGACCAGTACAAACGCGGCAAACCCTTTCGGTAGCATATTGACGAGTTTGTTGAACATGTTTTCCAGTGTTCCTGCGGGTATGGGGCTTAGGCGTGAGCAGGAATTGTAGCCGAGAACGCTCGTCATCGTAGCGGGTAGCCCAATGTTGTCCGCTTCTTTCTATATCTTCGGCATTCGTGCAGAATTCAGCCTGTTTATTCATCGCGACGTTTAGAGGTATTCCCTTGGCGGTTATTCAGTCACAGCAAACGATCGGTTCTCTAGATCCCAACAGAGCCTATGTCATCCTGACCACTCTGATTGGTGCCTGGTTGTTTTGGGACTCCTTTGTTTTTCAGTTGGTCACCTATTCCCCGTATGCCGATTACTGGGAACATACGGCATTGTTTACCGAGTGGTTGCGCAACTTTTCTAATCCGATGAATCCGCATGTTCTGAATCCGGACCTGAGCCCTCGTTATATGCCGTGGTTTTTGGTGCTGACCTGGTTGGGGACAGTTTTCGGGTTTGATGCGATCACGTTAATGGGTATTAGTGCGGTTGTCAGTTACGCCCTCATTGTGCTCGGCATGCAGCTCTTTTTCCGCGAATACTTTGATGACCCCTGGGCACCTACAGTTGGTTTTCTGGTCATGTTCTTTGCGTGGGGTGTGAGTTGGAACTGGTCAAATCTGTATCAGCTTCGCAGTTTCTTCTACGTGGCCGGCTATCCCTCTTCATTTGTATTCGGCCTTAGCCTGATTAGCTTTTGGCTCACGCTGCGGGTTGCTCATGGCCAGATGGCGATGCTTGCTGGTTGTATTTCTTTGCTGGTGCTCTCGGCGCTTATGTTTTTGTGTCACCCGTTGACCGGTGTGCTTGGAATTTTTGGCTGCGGTTTGCTGGTTATCACTGAGTCTCAGATTTCTTTGCAGCGCCGCGCATGGATGTGTATGGCTTTGTTTCTCGGTTCGGTTCTGGCCGAGTTGTGGCCGTATTTCTCGGTGTGGGAAGTGGTTCTGGGTCGCTCGGGTGGTGTTGAGGCCCGCTGGGCGACAGGTTCCGAAGGTTTTCACCCGTGGGAGCGTTTTCGCTCAGATGTCTGGATGCATATTTTCTACCAACCGAAATATCTGGTATCCATGTTGGGGCTAGGTTGGCTGTGTGTCGGCGCCTGGTTTTATCTGCTGTATAAACGACGCGATGCCTTCATTCTGCTGGGCGGTCTTGCAATGATGGTGCCGTATTTTGCGCACCTATTTGTTTCGGTACCGTTGGCTCATCGCTTCTTGTTGTTCGGGATATTTTTCTTTCACATGGCGGGAATCCAGATAGTGCTGGATATGTTGCAGGCTTGGCTGGCGGCGCGCGAGCAGAATGCCGTTAGCCCTCGTCAGCAAACCATCATGTCGACATTGGCAGCAGTTTTCGCCTTTTCTATCATCTTTAATGTGGCTCTGCTCGCGGCCGATTTCACCGGCAAACACCTGACGCCGGGACTCACCGTGGTCGATAAGTTTGCCAAGATTCCTGACGGCAATACCGTTGTTGAGCTGTATGAACGGTTGACCCTGCAAGTTGGGCCCGAAGATGTTGTGATGGCGGTGCCTGATGTGGCGTGGCCACTCCCGACGGTGCGGGGCAAAGCTGTTTCCGCCTACCATGAAAATCCGTTGCTGCTTGATCAGTTTGATCGTGCCCGGATTGTGAGTGAGTTTTTCACTGACGGCACAACGGTTGCCCGCCGCGAAGAGATTCTTGCCGAGTATCAGGTGAAGTTCGTGTTGCTAAAGAATGCAGAGACCGAAGCGCCGGAGAGTTTTATGAGCTGGCTGGCCGGTGTTTCTGAACCCGTGGCTTCAGTGGGTCAGTACACCATGTACCGGCTGTTTGCCGGCGCTGACGCCGCGGCAGGCTAGTGCTTTAGTCGTCTTTATCCGGTGCATCAATATGCAATTGATTGGGCACATTCAGGTATTGCAGGCGCTTAAGTTCCTGTCGGCCGCGTGTGACGGTATCGAGAATCAGGCCGCAGGCCAGACTTAGAAAGCTCAGTAAGGTCATGCCGGTAATCAGCACAGCGGTTGGCAAGCGCGGCACCAGGCCTGTCTCCAGGTAGGTGGTGATCAACGGTATGCTCAGAATTAATGCGGCTATCAGCAACATGCCGAAGATGGCAGAAAAGAATTGCAGCGGGCGTTCGCCCTTAATTAGGATTGCGATGGTGCGCAATATCCGGAAACCATCGGCGAAGGTACTTAACTTGCTTTCAGACCCCTCCGGGCGACTGCCATAAACGGTATCGACTTCGGCAATTGGCATGCGCAGTTCAAGCGCATGCACGGTAAGTTCGGTTTCAATTTCAAAGCCGCTCGAAAGGCTCGGAAAGGATTTGGTAAAGCGCCGCGAGAAGACCTTGTAACCGGATAACATGTCGTCAATTCCCGAGCCAAAGAACATCTTGACCAAAGAGGTGAGCAGTTTGTTACCAAACTTGTGGCCAGGTCGATACGCCAGCTCAGCATTCGAAACGCGTTTGCCATTAACCATATCAAGGTTTTCGGAAATCATTTTCTCAATGAGTAGCGGTGCGGCTGCGGCATCATAGGTGTCGTCACCATCCACCATCACATAGATATCGGCTTCAATGTCCGCAAACATGCGACGCACAACATTGCCCTTACCCTGCCGCTTCTCGCTGCGCACGACAGCACCGGCCAGCATCGCCACCTCAATCGTGTCGTCATCAGAGTTGTTGTCGTAGACGTAGATTGTGGCGTTGGGCAGCGCTTGCTGGAAGCTATGGATTACGTCACCGATTGCCGTCGCCTCGTTATAGCACGGCACCAATACCGCGATATCCAGATGTTTGAGGTTGCTTTCAGTTTTGCTCACAGTTAGTCCTAGCAGGCGTCTAGCGGGTATTTAGAACGCGAATAGTAGCGCTTACGTTACCGATTGGGAGTGACAATGTCACAGAATTGGTGTTTTGTTAAGCGGGCGGCTTAGCTGTCATGGCTTTCCACGTAGTCTGCTACGGCTCCTGTCAGCAGGCTGAGGTCGGTACTGGAAATGACATAGGGCGGCATCAGATACAGCAGTCGGCCGAACGGGCGAATCCACACGCCACTGTCCACAAACCGGCTTTGCGCCTCCGCTACGCTTATGTCTGTTGTCATTTCAACCACACCAATGCCGCCGAGGACGCGCACGCCAGCCACCGCCGGATGTTCCGCCAGTGGATATAGTTCTGCCGCCATTTGCGATTCCATTAGTTGGATTTGTTGCTCCCAGTTACTTTCCAGAAGCACATCAATACTCGCGTTTGCAATGGCGCAGGCCAGCGGATTGCCCATAAAGGTCGGGCCGTGCATCAGCATGCCACCGGCGGCGGAAATGCCCTCGGCAATGCGATCGGTGGTTAATGTGGCGGCAAGGCTCAGGTAGCCGCCGGTCAGTGCTTTGCCGACACACAAAATATCGGGTATGACATTGGCATGTTCACAGGCAAAAAGCGTGCCCGTGCGACCAAAGCCGGTGGCAATTTCATCGGCGATAAGCAGCACATTGTGCGCTTTGCACAGCTGCGCCACTTCGGCGAGATAGTCGGCCGAGTAAAACCACATGCCCCCGGCACCTTGCACTATCGGCTCCAGAATAACGGCAGCCAGTTCATCGTGGTGTGCAGCAATCAGTTGCGCGAAGTCATCGATATCGCCGGCGCGCAGTATCTGTCCAAACGGAGTTTGCGGTTTCGCGGCGAACAAGTGTTGCGGCAACACATGACTAAACAGGCTGTGCATGCCGTTAACCGGATCCGTGACGGCCATCGCACCAAAGGTATCGCCGTGATAACCGCCGCGGATAGTGAGCATGCGGGTTTTCTTGGTTTGGCCTTGTGCCTGCCAGTATTGCAGCGCCATTTTTAATGCCACTTCGACGGCCACCGAACCTGAATCGCTGAAGAAGACTTTACTGATGTCGGCTGGTGTCAGCTGCAGCAGTTTGTCGGCCAGAGCCATGGCCGGTTCGTGGGTAATGCCGCCGAACATGACGTGCGACATGCGTTGCAGTTGTTCGGTGGCGGCGGCATTCAGCGCAGGGTGGTTGTAGCCATGAATCATGCACCACCACGATGACATGCCATCGACGAGCTCACGACCGTCTTTCAGTTTGATGCGCACGCCGTGCGCCGAGACGACTTCATACGCCGGCAACGGATTTGTCATCGATGTATAGGGGTGCCAGATATGCTTGCTGTCAAATTCATCCATCGTCAGCTAAGCCAGCAATATAAGGTTCAGGTGCTGGGCGACGTGCATCGCAGCGGGTTTTTCCATATACGGCACAGTACCGAGTAACGGCGCACCAATGCGTTGTTCAATAGAGCGGATGTTTTCATCGCGCGCATCCATATCCGGATCAATGCTGTTGGCAATCCAGCCGGCCAGTGGCAGGCCCGCGGCGCGGATGGCCGCGGCACTGAGCAGCGAATGATTAATACAGCCAAGCCGCAAACCGACCACCAGAATGACCGGCGTTTTCAGGTTGATAGCAATATCCGCCATTGTCTCTGTGGCATTGAGCGGCACCAGCCAGCCACCTGCGCCTTCAATGAACGCGATATCGGCACCGGGTAACGCGGCAATGTGGTCGCACAGAGTTTGGGCATTAACCGCAATGCCTTCGTGCTCAGCGGCAATATGCGGCGCCATGAATTCTTTCAGCGCCAGTGGGTTAACCTGTTCATAGCTAAGCCCGCCATCGGAAACAGCCTGCAACTGGATCGCGTCTTCATTCTGCCAGATGCCATCAATAAGCTCGCAGCCGGCAGATACCGGTTTTAGTCCAATAGCAGTATGACCAGCAATTTGTGCGGCTCTAACGAGTGCTGCGGTGATCACTGTTTTGCCGACACCGGTATCGGTGCCGCTAATAAAATACCGTTTTTCCATGGCGGCTATTGTACGGCTTGTTTCAGTGCGTTGAGAAGATGGTTGATATCAGCTTCCGTATGATTGGCCGTTAGGGTGATGCGGATCCGCGCTGTTCCCGGCGGCACTGTCGGTGGCCGGATAGCAACGACAAGCACACCCAGATCTTCAAGGCGCCCGGCCACTTCGAGCGCCCGGGTTTCGGAGCCCAACAACACCGGCTGAATAGGGGTGTCAGATGGCAGCATGCTAAGCCCTAGTTCACCGGCACCGTCTCGAAATTGGGCGATCAGGGATTGCAGCTTTTCACGGCGCCAGTGTTCGCTCCGGACAATTCGTAGGCTGGCTGTTGTCGCCACAGCGACGGCCGATGGCAGTGCTGTTGTGTAGATAAATGTGCGCGCCTGCTGAATCAGTGTTTCGATCAACTCTTCTGAACCCGCAACGAAAGCGCCGTGGGTTCCGAACGCTTTGCCGAGTGTACCCATGAGCACCTGCACGCTGTCGCAACGGTCGGCGCCGACAATGCCCTCACCCTCGTCGCCGATAACGCCGAATCCGTGCGCATCGTCGATCATCACCCACGCATTGTTCTGTTTGGCGACACGGGTTAATGCGTCCAGATTGCACAGATCCCCATCCATGCTGAAGACGCCGTCGCTGACCACAAGTTTTCGCCCACCCGAGTCTTTCAGTGCGTTCAGTTGACCAGCCAGTTGGTCATAGTCGGTGTGACGGAAGCGCTTAAAGTGGGCCCGACTGAGCAGGCCGCCATCCAGCAGGGAGGCATGGTTCAGTTTGTCTTCAAAAACGGCGTCTCTGCTGCCCAACAGTCCGTTGATAACCCCAAGATTTGCCGCATAACCGCTGGAAAATAGCAGTGCCCGGGCGCGCCCCGTAAATGCCGCTAGTTGTTCTTCCAGATCATGATGGGCGCGGGTGTGACCGGCGACCAGATGTGATGCACCGCTGCCAACACCCCATTTTTTAGCGCCGTCAATAAAGGCCTGCTGCACCCGCTCATCGCTGGCTAGGCCGAGATAGTCATTGCTGCAAAGATTTAGCAGTTCGCGGCCATTTACCGTAATAAGGCGCGCCTGCGGGCTCTCTACAATCCGCCGCTGGCGATAGAGGTTGTTGGTTCGGCGCTCTTGCAGCAGCGCTGGGATGTCATCGAATCCGGACAAAATAGCTATAGGGTGGCTAAGGTGCCGCCATTATCCGGTTCGCGTGCCCGTAACTGCAAGGGGTGCCTCTGTGACCATCTGGCAGAACAGTGCGACCGTGAGTCTGTTACTGACCAGAGGCTTCCGACAAAATTGAGTCCAAACTATTAAGTACAGGTCATTCTGACCTGCTTCCGAGGATTTCCATGTCACAAGAGTTCGAGAAGATCGCCCCGTTTACCGGCGGCGCGCTCCACGTTGCCTGTAAGGCTGTCAATAGATGTCCCGATGCGGAGAGTGCAGCGAAGGTCCGCCTGGACAGCATTGAGCGGATATCGGCCTACGTGAACACGATGGTGAACTTCGTGAAGTTTCACAATGGCAGCAACGTGCGCCTGATTGTGTTGCCTGAGTACTTCCTGAGTGGTTTTCCGCTGGGCGAAGGGCATCACGAGTGGCAGGAGAAGGCGTGTCTTACGTATGATTGTGTCGAGTATGAACTCTTAGGCGCTTTGGCGCAGAAGAACAATATCTTTCTCGCGGGTAACGTTTACGAGATCGATCCCAACTTCCCTGATCTGTATTTCCAGACCTGCTTTATTATTGGTCCGAATGGCAACGTCATTTTGCGCTATCGCCGGTTATCGTCGAGCTTTGAAGCCACGCCGCATGATGTCTGGTCAAAGTATCTCGATCTGTACGGCATTGAGGGCGTGTTTCCGGTCGTTAAAACGGAAATTGGCAACTTAGGTTGTATTGCGTCTGAAGAGATCATGTGGCCTGAATTGGTGCGTGCAAGCGTGCTGCAGGGTGCCGAGATTCTGATTCACCCGACCAGTGAGCCGGGCAGTACCCTGGATACAGATCGTGAAATTTGCCGTAAGGCTCGTGCGATTGAGAATGCGATTTATATTATTTCGGCGAATACCTCTTCGATTGAAGACATTCCTATCCCTGCCTACACCTGCAGTGGCATGTCCAAGGTAGTGGATTACCGCGCCAATACGCTTGCTGCAGTGAGTCAGGCGGGTGAATCAATGCTTGCGCATGCTGTCATTCATGTAGATGCGCTGCGTGAACAGCGGCGCAGGGTGGGTATGGCCAATTTGCTGGCCCGTCAGCCGTGCGATATCTACGCTCATGTCTATGCAGCGGCTGAACGGCGCGTTGGTGACGGTCTTATTAAGGATGGTGTTGTTCAGCCACCTGCAGATCGCGATTGGTTCCGTGCGCGTCAGGAGCGACAATTGGAACGGCTGACTAAGCTGGGCCTGATCTGAATTCTGAGTGGCTTTTTAGCTAATGCTGATAGCCTCCGGGCAATTTAGTATTCGGCGAAAACTCCGGTATAGTCTTCGCTGAACTGATTATCTGAACAGGCTCTTTCGGAGACATGTTTTTATGCAAGGCTTAACTACCGACAGGCGCAAATTTTTGTTTGGTACCGGTGCAGCTGCACTGGGTCTGAAGTACGGCGCAGTAACTGCGGCGTTGGCCGATGCCGATTCAGGCTATCGCCGCTGGGAAGACGTTCAGCGGAACAAATGGACCTGGGACAGAGTGGTGCGCGGCAGCCGCGGAGTAAACTGCACCGGTCATTGCGCCTTTAATATTTATGTCCGTAACGGCATCGTCTGGCGCGAAGAGCAGCAGGGCGAATACGGCCGTTCCGGTGAAGATACCCCTGATTACGGCCCGCGCGGCTGTCAGAAGGGCCTGCGTCAACACAAACACATGTACGGTAAGCAGCGAGTGCTGTACCCCATGAAACGCACCGGCGAGCGTGGCGAAGGCAAGTGGGAGCGTCTTGACTGGGATCAGGCTATTGATGAAATCTGCAATAAGTTTGTTGATTACGCGGTAGCTGATGGTCCTGAGTCCATCACCATGGCGATGGGCACTGCCATGATCCTGAAGCGTACGGCGTTTACCGGATTATTCCGCTTTGCCAATCTCACCGGTCTGGTTATGCCCGAAACCTTTGCAGGCGTCGGCGATTTGCCGGTGGGCGTAAATATGACGCTGGGTTATCCGTTGCCCGGGGACAACATGGCGGCGATATATAAATCCAAAACCTGTCTGGTTTGGGCCTGCAATCCGGCTGCCACCCGTATCCCCGATGCGCATTTCTTCTGGGAAGCCAAATACAACGGCACCGAAGTTATTGTTATCTCACCCGATTTTAATGCGTCTTGTGTTCATGCCTCGAAATGGCTGAACGTTAAGCCCGGCACAGACTCTGCCTTGGCTATGGCGATGGTTAATGTGATTTTCGATAACGATGCCAGCATCGATCGTGATTACATTCGTGAACAGACTGATATGCCGTTTTTGGTGCGTACCGATAACCAGCGCTTTTTGCGGGCCGAAGATTTTGCAGATGCCGGCGAGCACGGCTTCTATTTCTGGGATGAAAACACCGACACGATCGTTCAGGCACCTGCTACGGCTGCCGAATTCAACGATTTTTATGACTCGCAATCTACTCCGACCGAGGAGAGTCTGGCGCTCGGTGACTTAAAGCCTGCCTTGGAAGGCGTCTGGATTATCGAAACCAAAGAAGGTCCGGTCGAAGTGACCACTGTATTTGAGTTGGCGCGCCAAACGGCAGCTCAGTATTCACCGGAGAAAGTGGCAGAAACCGTGGGTATTAACGCCGACGTCATTCGCGATGTGGCAACCGCTTTTGCACAGAATGGCCCCGGCATGATTTTTGCCGGTTACCGGGTCAATAAATGGCTGCACGGTGATCTGGTGAATCGCGCCTGGTTGTTAATGTGCGCACTCACGGGCAATACGGGCAAAGTAGGCGGTGGCTTGCAGACCACTAACCTGCCGAAAGCTGACGGCATGTTTAAGCTGGTGTTTGAGGGTGTTGGCCCACGCATTCGCATTGCTTCGCTGGCCGTGTGGGATTATGCGCACGCTGATGGCAAAAAGCTGAATACCCAGTCCTATGGCACCGAAATCGCCCAGCACATCGATGCTCAGTATCAGGAAGCGGTAAGCAAGGGTTGGGTGCCCAAATACAATGCCAAACCTTGGAAGATGGCCATTATGGCCGGACACAATCCGGTGAGTTGGCGGGCATCCGGCAAGCGCTTTTTAGAAACCACGTTAGCTAAAGTGGAAACCATGGTCGCGATGACACCGGACATGAGCTCCACCGCAATTTATTCTGATTACGTGTTGCCGGTGGCGCACATGTACGAACGTCGGGATATGACCGCGGAAGGTCGTACTCCTTATATTCAGGTGCTTGATAAAGCGGTTGAGCCTGTGGGTGAATCGCGTGATGACTGGACCATCATGTCGATGATGGCCAAGCGCATTAGTGAGATTGTGGTTGAGCGCGGTATTCCTGTTATTGAGGACGTCTACTACGGGCAGCCGATGCCACGCGACTACTCAAAGCTGTATGAGCAGTACACACTGGGCGGCACGCTGGCAGAAGATAAAGACGTGGTGCAGTTTTTGCTGCAAAACTCTTACGGTATGCCGGATATGACCTGGGAAGAGTTTTCTGCCCGTGGCTTTATCCGCCCGAATGATTCCGAAGGCATTCAGTTTGGTGCGGGTTCGCCGTTTGATTATCACACTTTGGCCAGTACCCGCGATAAGAAACCCTACAAAACGCTTACCGGTCGTCAGCAGTACTACCTCGATCAGGCCACGTTCATCGCCGAAGGCGAGCAGCTGCCGATGGCGAAATTGCCGTTGAGCAGCAAAGGCTTTGAAATGCGCCTGACTATGGGTCATGCGCGTCACGGAATTCACAGTTTGTGGCGCGACGATTCGCTGTTGGTCAGTTTGCAGCGTGGCGAACCGGATGCCTACGTCAATCCTGATGACGCTAACGCACGCGGCATTAAAGACGGCGATATGATGCGGGTCTACAACGATTTTGGCTCGTTTATTTGTATGGCGCACGTCAGTTCCAGCATGCAGCCGAAACAGCTGTTTATGTTCCACGGCTGGGATCCGATGATGTTTAAGAACCGCGCCAACTTCAATGCAGTAATGCCTACAGGCGGTTTGTTAAAGCCGGTGCAGCTGGTTGGTGATTACGGTCAGTTGAGTTTTGCTGTACCTGATGGTGTGCCAAACCAGACTTTCCATGATTACACCTGTGAGTTTGAAAAGTACGTAGAAGCTTAATAGGGCCTCTACGTCTAGTGATAAAAATTTAGTTATAAACAAGGACATTCATCATGACCCAACGACAAGTGGCGATGGTTATCGACCTAAACAAATGCATCGGTTGCCAGGCCTGTACGGCAGCCTGTAAGAGCCTGTGGACCGATGAGCCCGGACAGGAATATATGCTGTGGAATAACGTTGAGACCAAACCCGGTCCGGGTTATCCGCGTTACTGGGAAGAGGGCGGCGGCGGCTGGAACGAGGACGGCACAACCCTGAAGCCCGGTGTACTGCCCAAGAAAGAAGATCACGGTGAAGAAATTCCGCTGAACTTCGACGAAGTGTATTTCAAAGGTACCGAGCAGATCCTGAAGCAAGAACGTGAGATGGGAAAGGGCTCTAACTACGACGAAGATACGTCGAGTGGTGATTACCCCAACAACTACCACTTCTACCTGCCGCGGTTGTGCAACCACTGTACTAATCCCGCGTGCTTACAAGCGTGCCCGGTCCGCGCGATTTACAAGCGCGAGCAGGATGGTATTGTGCTGGTTGATCAGGACAAGTGTCAGGGTTTCCGCGAGTGCAACAAAGCCTGCCCTTACGACAAGGTCTACTTCAACTACGTGACGGGCAAGAGCCAGAAGTGTATTTTCTGCTTCCCGCGCTTAGAAGAAGGCGTGGCGCCGGCGTGCGCTCGTCAGTGCCCGGGTCGTTTGCGGTTTGTGGGCTTTTTAGAAGACAAAGATGGCCCGATCGACAAGCTGGTGAACCAGTGGAAGGTGGCGTTGCCGCTGCACCCTGAGTTCGGCACCGAGCCCAACGTGTTCTATGTGCCGCCGATGTTGCCACCGCGCTTTAACGAAGACGGCACCTTCGATGACGAAGAGCCCCGTGTGCCGTTAGAGTATCTGCGCAGCTTGTTTGGTCCGCAGGTGGATGAATCACTGGCGACCATGATGTTCGAGATGGAGAAGAAGCAGGAAGGCAAGTCTTCCGAGCTGATGGATCTCTTGATTGCGAAAGAATGGAAGAGCCTGTTTAAAATCCAGGATGTAAAGATTGCCTGATTTTTGCTTGAGAGATACAAAAAAAGGCGCCGGTTTCGGCGCCTTTTTTGTGTCTGCTACTGAATGGTTTGTTGTGGTCGCCGTTTACGCTTCTTTATCATCTCCGCCCCATTGTTCGCGATGCGCAGCATTGGCCTGATCAACAATTGAACGATGCCGGTTGTTGAGGTTGAGCGAATCCGGTGAGCACACTTCGGCACGAATAATGCCGAGATCTTCAGCCGCATCAAACAGACTGGGGTACCAGCTTTGCCAGTTCGGCAGCAATTCTTCGACTTGAGCACGCAAACTTTTCATTGACTTAATTCTGGACGCATCCTGCGTTAGGTATATTCGATGAGCTCAACCACATTACCATCAGGATCGCGACCGTACACCATAAAACCACTTTCCTGTGCCATCGGTTCTGAATGAAATTGCATACCAGCTGCCTTCATCCGCGCGTATTCGTTGTTGATATCTTTTACTTCAACAGCAATATGCGTAATGCCGTTATCGCAGACCGGACGTTCGCCATTCTGTTGCTTGGGTTGTGGCGAACTAAACTCAAAGACCTCCAGAAAGCTGTCACCCAGTTTTAGCATGGCGGCGTTGGCTGCCGAACCCGCCAAACCTGTCACCTTGTCGGCATCGGCTGAGCCTTTGGGCCAACCAAACTCATAGGCCACTTCGCAACCGACAACCTCGGTATAGAAGGTTAGGCAGCGTTTTAGATCAGGTGTTGAGAGGGCTGCATGGTGAAAGCCTTTGATCACAATATTCTCCTACTGGTATTAGCTTATTTTAGTCGGGCTTTCTGGCAACAATTCCGCAGTTTTCTCTGCCGTCCATTTGCCCGCTGCCTGTGAAGTCGTTGCGGGGAATCCAGTTGGCACGAAGTATTTCAAAGCCTACTTCAGTGCAGCCCCTTGCGAGCAACTCCGGACTCATCAGATTCATAAAGGGCGGGGCCGCCTGGTCGGCGCCAGGCTTGTAGGGCAGGTAATCGAGCAGCGGCTCCATATAGCCCGGCCAGCGTTCGCCGTTTGCAGAGTTGGCATCCCATGCCGGAATAAACTTCCGCCAGAGGCCATAGGGTGTGTCGGCAACCAAGTAGAGCCTGCCGCCGGGCTTAAGCCAGCGATACATGTTGGCGAGAGAATCATCAATTTGAGCGCCGGTAAGAAAGTGCAGCACCCGGGAACAGAGGATCGCGCCAAACTGGTTGTCAGGCAGGTCGCCATGAGGGATCCGTTGGAGTTCGGTGGTTAAACGCTCGACTTGATTGGCAGGAACCCGTGACCTTAGAATGTCGAGATGACGAATGTCGATATCACAGGCGCGAATGGTGGCGCCGGCCTCCAGCGCCTCTAGAGTTGCAACGCCATAGGCACAGCCTATGTCGAGCACCTCTTCGTTGCACCGGCTACTGTAATCGATAAATTCCAGGGCAAAATCATCCAGCACCTCAAACATGAAGCCGTAGTCGTTCATCGTAGGGACAAGGCCCTTCAGCCAGCCTTTGGGCGGCTGCGGTGTTGGATTATTGGTGTGATCGTTCATGCGTGAGATTGTGCGACAGGGTAAGATGGGAGTCCAGTATCTAGTGGGTGTTTGAGGCGCGGCATCATGGGCACGAATAGCATTGGCGTTGATAACGATAAGGATCCGCAGGTTGATCTGCCGCCGTTGGTCGCAACTTGGGTGCTGGGTATCCACGGGCTTGCGCTACTCATTCCGCTCACACTATTGATTGTGGTCGAGCATCAATCCGAACTGGTAGCAGCCCGAGCAGATTATCCCGACCTGTTCCCTCTCGCCGTATTGCTAATGATGCTCGGTAGCGCCTTCGAGATGATGCAAAACCATGCAGACCGCTGGTATGTAACCCCTGAGAGCGCCAGTGCCGGCGGGCAAAGTAGCGCCGACATGCTGTTCTACAGTTTTATTACGCTGAGTCAGGCCGTCATTATTATCGCGTGCGTCGGACAGACGGTCTGGTTGAGCGTGCCGGCATTGCTGCTTGCTTTGAGTCAGCCTTTTTTCTATTTGAGTGGTCGCTTTGTCATGCTGCCATTGGCCGCTGTCGGACTATTGAGCAGCGCTGTCGCTTACGTCACGTTTGGTGATCCGGTTATTTTGTTGCAAATCGGTATGCCTGCAGTCACTGGGTTTTTCTTCGGTATTTTGCTCAGCACAGGCAACCAGTTAATGCATGGCCTCACAACCCTGGCCGCCTCGTTCGGCGTGGTCTTGCTGGCCTGGGGCATTCAACGCAGTGGTACATTGGTGCTGGATGGCTGGTTGGTGGTTGTGGCCGTAGTGATCGCCGTGCTTGTTCTGCTGCTGGGTACACGCCGGTTTCTGCGCTCGCTGAAACCCACGCCCCGGCCTAGCCAATAAGTTTGAACCTAGGCACAGCGTTGCCATCAACCGTGACAGCCTCGGTAAACATACTGAGGGGTCTAACCCAGTAACCGCCTTCGCCGTACAACGGCACATACAACACCATGACTTCTTCCGTTTCAGAGTGCCGGGCAAAACCGACTACGCTGTAGTCTTTTCCTTTGTAGTGGCGATAGCGGCCGAGCGGAATCGGCGATGTTTTGGCAGTGCTCATAGGTCGCAAATATGCCGGCCATTCAGGCGGCCATCAAAGTTAGCGACTGAAAACTGCGGTACCAGCGCCGGCGCCAGTTTGCTGCACTCTTTAGCCTTTAGTGCGGTCGGATCTTTTCCATAAATGGCGACAAAAGTGACGGCGAGATCGGTAGCCGGTAGGCGCTCATTTCTGGCACACAATGTTTCGATCTGGGTTTTTGTGTGCTCGGCTCGGCGCAGAAAACGTTGTAGTTTGGCGGGGTCGATTTGCTGCAAACATTGCTGCATTTTTGCCGCCTCTTGCACGCTTTGCATGGCGCGCATGAGTTCCTGATTTAGATCCTGAGCTATCGTCGCGGTCGACAACAGACCCAGCAGGGCTATACAGAAAAGCTTCATAGTGGGGCGCTTCCTGCGGCTAGATTTGAGATAGCACTTCAAGGCCGGCACGTTCTCCCGATTCCATGGCACCTTCCATGCCGCGGTTCGAGATAGCGGTATGCTCGCCACAGAAGTGGATGCGCTCATGCTGATTGCCAATCTCTGTTGCAAAGCCCGAGACCTGGCCGGGCTGCCAATAGGCCCAATCACCCATAGAGAAGGGGTCGCGATACCAGGATTTATAGCCGGCAATCTCAACCTTGCCTTTGGCGGCCGGGCGCATCCGCAGGAAGTCATCGAGTACGGCTTTGGTTGACACTGCATCGGGTTGGGCATCCATCCACGCCGCATCAGGACCGCGAATCCAGATGGTCAGGCTTGAGACATCGGTAGGTTTGGCCCCTTTATGTTCTGCAACCACCATGCCGGCAAGACTGTCGCTGAACATGCTCGGGTTCAGCCCGTCTTCTTCCCAGTAGGGTGCTTTGGGTACCAGATGCAGCTGGTTAATGATTTGCGATTCGAGCGTGCTAACACCGCGCGCCTGATTGCCGGACAGGAGGGGATCAATTTTGATACGGCGCAGCACTGAGCAAGGCACCGAACAAATAACGCGTTTGGCGCGATACACAGTGCCATCGGCACAATGCACCTCGGCCTGGCCGCTCTCGCTGCGAATGCCGGTAACGGTGGTGTTGAGCTGTACTTCATTTTTGAGCGCGTTGGCCATGGCTTCCGGAATGCTCTGGTTGCCGCCCTTGGCGGTATAGCCCATTGCACCACCGGAGCTGCGTGCGATTTGCTGTTGAACGCCGGCAAAGGCGCCGGAAAACATCATCATCAGTGCCGAGACTTCATACGCACTGCTGCCGTGGGTGGGGTTGGTGTTGTAGGCCAGATTGATGGTGCGGTCATTCAGGCCCTTTTGCTTCAGCCAGTCGTAGAACGAAACGTCGTAGTTGGCGTTCTTCGGATCAACCCAGGCATCGGCATATTCCAGCGGATTGTTCTTCGCCATAAACGCACCCAGCATGCTCCACGGCATAAATTGCTTGGCATCTTGTGGGAATGGGTTTAATGGATGAGTGGGCCATTTGTCGGCCGGAATAACTTGGTTGTCTAAAATGAGTTCGCGCTGGAAGTAGAACGGAAAAACCGGAGTCAGATCGACCAGACCTACGCCGTACTTGTTGCAGGCATCGACCAAACGCGCGTAACCCGGCGCAAATGATGTGCCGCCCACTTCCGGATTGCCGGGAATGTTGCGCAGACTCTGCATGCGACCACCAATGCGGTTGCGGCCTTCCAGAACTCTGACATTAAGACCTTCACCTTGCAGCATGAGTGCCGCATTCAGACCTGACAGACCCGCACCAATGACAATAACATCCGATTCATTCATCGCGCGCACCGGTTGTGGGGCTGCAGCGAGAAAGGGTGCAGCGCTCATGGCTTTGAGTACTGTACGGCGGTTGAGTTTGCTTTGGCTCATAGCATTAGTCCTGAGTCTGATGGTGGGTGGCGATAAATTGCAGTACCCAAGATTGTCGCAGTTTAAGCCGGATTGCAAAATACCTTTGCCTTTAGGGCTGCGGTACTAGACCCAGTGTTGAACGGATCATGTCCGTTGATCGGTTGGGCATCGTTCATTTTGCCTTATGCGCAGGTACTTAGCGGCCGATGGCGTAGTAGGCCGAAATTCTGGCAAGCAACTCTTTCATTTTGCTTTTCCGGTAACCCGGAATATCTTCAAACTGCGTGAGATCGACGCGATTGGGCACCATAAACGATTCGGTGCCGGCGTCCATTTCTGCTTTTACGGCACCCATCACTTTCTCCCAGAACAGCCGGCGATCGGTAATACTGCTGGCAGGGCCGGTTGATGGCGTAGGCTCAAACTTGCCTTTACCGGCGGGTCGCGGCACAAGATGAGCGCCAAGAATGATTTCAATGTTCTCATCGGCCGCCAGTTTTTCCATCTGCGTAAGGTACTCGACGGCATTGTAGAAATGAAAGTCAGCCACTTGCGGATCCCAGGGCATATAGTTGCCGTGCGGGCGTGGGGTTAGAATGTCTACGGTGTACATGAGCTTGGTTGATGGCGAGACCATGACTATTAGGCAGGTGTCATGGCTGGGCCCGAAATAGTAGAGATCGAGCTGCTCATCGCCGCTTACCACTGAATAGGTTTTGTCGAAGGTGATGTCCGGTGGCACGAGATCCGGATTCGGTGACATGGCTAAATTTTCTACACAGCCTTCTTGCGCAATAACGGTTGCCCCTTCGTCTTTAAATATCTGCCCACCCGGGGCGTGATCCCAATGGCAGTGCGAGTAAACGACATGCGTGACCGGCAGGTCTGTGACGGTGCGAATCGCTTCGCGATAGGCAGCTGCCGCTTCGACACTTAACGGGTCCGTAACAATGACTCCGGTCGAGCTCACCACAAACATGCTGCGGTAAGCACCCCAGCGGAATGTATAGACGTTGCCGGCAACTCGCTCCAGCTCGGTCTTTTCTATGCCGGGGGGCACAAACTGTGCGTGGCTTGCGGCAAAAGGGCTAAGGACCAACGCGCAGCAAATGGCAATCTGTCGCAACAATATACTCATGGTATGACTCCGGGTGTTTTGGATTGCAGGTCTTTTGACCGCACGTAATCAGTGATCTGTGAGCTTAACAAATGAACCACGTCGGGATCATCGTTCGGTGGTGCCCACATCGCCCAGGTACCACGAAATTGATTTTGGACCGGCTCACTATCACTGGGTTTGCCGTTTGCTGGGTTGTAGCCTAGGTGGCCGTATGCCGATAAGTCATATGCCAGCGACGGGTCGAGATCATTTCGGGCCTTATTGATAGGTGTTTGGCGCGGTGCCGGGTAGGGTCGCCCGTCACTGCAGCCACCCATTTCAAAGCAGCAGAGTTGCTCCGGATTGCTGCCGATAGGACAAACCGTATTGACCCAGATGCCCCAGTAGTCGGCAAACGGAGTACCAGTTTCCGGGTAGGTGCGGTAATCGGGCTGGTCAATATATAGCCAGTTTTTATAACCGAGTTCCTTGCCCATCTGATTCGGCAGTTCCACCATGTTCAGTACCGAATCGACCATGATCTGCGGGAATGCAATAACGATGTGCTCAACACCTTGCCGGCGCAGGCGCTCAAGTGCTTCCCAGTAGCGGTACTGCCAGTCGCCGCCGGGCAATTCTTCTTCGTTTTCATAGAGCCATGCATGGCCCAGGTTCTCACCACGCATCGCACGTGTGCGTTCCATCTTTCCGGGTGAGCGCGGTGTCGGCACGATATCGGGATTGATCTGTTTAATACCCATCCAGCCGCCGACTATATTGTCGGCGCGCATATCCGGGTAGGCCGCCAGAAGCTGTTGCTTGATGTTGTTATTCAGAATAACGGTGTCATCGACCTTGGGGTCGAAGTACTGGTTATGCTCACGCAGGGAATGGTTGACCAGCATAACGCCTGTCCTGGCTATACTGATATCAGGATTAAACTGGCTGACAATGCCGCGCACCTGAACGGCGGCGAGCAGCGGGTCTTCTGCCACCGGGTTGGTGCGATCTTCAAGAGGCACGGAAATGTCGCGTTTGGGCTTGCCCAGCGAATACGTCCAATCAACCGGATCCACGGGGTAGGATTCTGTCATTAGATCAGTAGGGTCATTGAGCCAGTGCAATTTAACCTGCGTGCCGTCGGTGACGTTGTGCCGGGCTATAAGATCGCGAGCTTCACGAATTACATCAAATGTTTTCGCAAAGCGGACGCCCGATGTCGTGAGATCGATCGCCACAATATAATCTACTCCGGCGTTTAGCAGGCGCTCTACGGAACCATCCACGTTATAGCGCTCTGGATAGCAACCCCGCCAGCCGCTTTCCGATTTCTGGCCACACCAGTTCATCTGAATATCCGGATCGGTGGGCGATTGGTAGAGGCGTCTCGGATCTGCCAGATGTGAGGGGTCGGGGTTGATCCAGCTCACGTAGTCAGTAACGAACACCACGTTAAGATCCCGCTGTTGTTTCTTGAGCACTTTCTGCAGGCCTTTCAGCTGATCCTTAATGATATCCATAGCCGGGTCCCGACCACCAATACGTTCTAGTTCAAATGAATATTTACCGATTTCTTTGGGGGCATTACCAAAGCCCAGCACACGCGGCCACAGCTTTGGATTCCACAGCACGGTTTTATAGACGATGCTGTTGGAGTCGTGAGCGAATATCTGCACGGTGGAATCCCACAATGCGGCATCCGAGTATTCATCAAACCCGCCATGTACAACATATAAGACGCCCACTTTAGTGGCCGGTGCATTTTGCGGCGCGCTGCTGCAGGCGCCCAGCATCAGCGCTGCCGCTAGGGAGACGCAAATTTGTCGATAAATTATAAGTGGAGGCATGGTATTTATTCTGCTCTTCGTTACTATAGCGGTCTGACCCCATTATATTGATGGGGTCAGATTTGGCCGGTTTAATCCGGGGAGTTATCCATTCTTCGTCTCTTATATGAGTGCAGAGTGGGCATAAACGGGAGTTTCAATATGGGCGTATTGAGGTGGGTAACCGTCGTTTTGATGGTGGTTGGGTTAACTGCATGTTCCGGCAAACCGGACCAAATGGGTGTGGAGGTCAATGGCGAGTATCTTGCCGTTATCGACAGCCATTTGCACACGGGTAATTGGGAAGGTTCGCCGCAGGGTTTTCGGGACCGCTTGCAAGGTCGGATTCCTCCTGGTTTTAAATGGGTCATGCCGCCATTTGTTGATTGGATGCTAACCGGCGACAATATTCTCAGACAGCTTGATAGCGCCGGTATATCTGCTGCTGGTGTTTTTGCGGTGTATGCTCCTCACACTACCGGCATCGCAAGCAATGAGTTAGTCGCCGAGGTGGTTAGTGTCGATCCTTCGCGCTTGTTCTCGTTTGGTTCGATTCGCGTGGATAACTGGAACAATGATGCGGCTGAGCAATTGGCCAAATTTGAAGCCGATCTTATTAAGTACAATATGACGGGCATTAAACTGGCTCATGCACATCAGCAGTTCCGCTTTGATGATGAGCGTTACTACAGCATCTATGAAATTGCTGCCCGGCTAAAAAAGCCGATGTATCTGCATACCGGCACCAGCCCCAATCCCGGCACGCGCACCGAGGCGCCGTACAGTGATCCTGCGTATCTTGAAGATGCAATTCGTCGCTATCCGGATGCTATTTTCATTCTGGGCCACAGCGGTTATGACACCTATAACAGGGCACTCACTTTTGTCGATTCTGCTGTACGACTCGCTGCGACCTACCCGAATGTCTATATGGAACCGGGCGCACTCGGTGCCGAGCGGGCCGAAAAAGTTGTTAACGATTTCGTGCGTCGCGTGAAGGTTGGAGGTGTGGTTGACAAGCTGATCTATGGCTCGGATGGTCCGCAGTTTCCGGGCTATGCGGAGGACCATATGGAAGCCTTTATAGAAGCAATGAAAGAAGAAGGCTATACCAATGATGAAATGCGCTTGGTTCTGGCCGATAACTTTGTGAGGGCATTTGGTATCCCACCCATCGAACTGCAAGCAGGAGCCGCCAAATGAATTTATTCATAACCCAAGCCGTTAGGCTTTTCATTCCTCTGGCAGCAGGCTTGCTCTTGGCCGCCTGCGGCAGTGAGCCGCCACAGACTGTGCCGGTCACGCTGAACTTAGCGCTGGCGGCACCCAATGTGCTGGAGCCTTCCGGTACGGTGCATTTGTACACCTACAATGCGTATCGTGGCACCGGTGATTTACGTCATCCGTTAGCGCAGATCGAAGAAAAGCTCACCTTCGATTATGGCGACGGTACGTTGACCCACACCTTTGACTACGTGCCAGGCTCAGGTGAAGGTTTTGCCGTGTATGTATTTCTGGATACCAACGGAGATGGTTGGTTATGCACGCCCACGCAGCGTGATGAGTTTGCGGGCTTTGCGGTTATGGATGACGAGCCTGCCGGCGAGATTAATTTGACCATAGAGATGGATGCAGTCTGCGCCGGTTCCGACCGTTTCTTCCCGCCGCCCATGTAGGGTCGGTTGGCTTAGCTCGCTATAGAAAAGGCCTCTTTTTGGGGCCTTTTTTTTGCGTACAGTCTAACTCTTTATTTTCTACGCTATTTAGTGCTTCATATTTGGCGCTTGTCACAAGACTGCAATACTTCGCATACAAAACCTTCAAACTCCTGACATAGCGCTGCAATACGTGCTGCCTAAGATGCGCCTATGAAAACAACAAACCTGAAAAGCAGTTATGTAGCCAACGACGTCGCACGAGTTGCCGCCGTGGTTTTGGCAGGTGCAATGCTCTATGTCGCGGCGCTAGGCATGGAAAAAACAGCCGTGTGGCAGACGATGCAAAGTGTCTCGCCGATAGCAAAAACCGCGAAGCTGACCAATAAAAAGAGCTGCATCGTAATGGCCTGGCAGAAGCAGTCGGGCGCTGCACCACGCGGCATGGATAGCCTACGCTGCGCAGAGTACTTGCCTGAGCAAGGTAATGCGTACCCCATGCTGGCTGAAAACCGCTAAGCAGGGCTATCTCAGCGCTTAAGGCAGCCGCTAGGGTGCCTCTTTTGTTGCCTTGGTTTTCGTTAAAATAAAAAAGGGCCTACCTGTCACCGGAAGCCCTTTTTTACTATGTCGCATCTGACCGGAGTTGCGGTGACCTCTGAATTCGGAGTTCTAGGCATAATCCTTCGGTGCCTACTGCTGCAGTCCGTATAGCCTATTTGCCGCCTATGGATCGCAGTTGTGCCAACTTTTCTGCTTGGTTAGCCGTGTCGGTATCATCGTGTTCAGCATGAACCACCTCTACTGAATGACGGCGTTTGTAGTCTGCTTGAGACTCCCCGCTACCTTCATTTTCTCTTTTTTCCTCAAGCATCCTCATCGCTTTGAATTCTAATGATGTTAATACGATACCTATTAACATCATCGAGAATACAAATATGGCTGTAAACAGAATTGATGATGTATCAATCATTTTGCACTCCTTAAGCCCATTAGCTTGAAGTAGATTCCAAAGCAAAGAATAGACGGCACCCACACGGCGGTGAATAAGCCTTCCTCATGCTGGCCTGAGAACCATAAGTACGCTGAGAGAGCGAACGAAATAGACACAGCCAGAAGGATAAAAAAATCCGAACGTTGAAACATGTTTAGCTCCTTAGTAGTTCAGCCTTGATTTAGGCGTGAGTTTTTTTCATTGGATAATGTCGGTTGCACAGAGCCAATAGCGGCCAAGACGCATCCCGCCACCGCGATTCTTGCGTATAGTTTAAAAGGCGAACTCTCTAGCTGAACCAGTTGCGTCATATCCAGCAGGCCTAGTAGGTCGGCAGTCATCATCAGGGCTGCTAGCACTATGAGCGAAACTCCCACATAGACGGCTGTCCGCATTAGGTTTTGCCTGAATTTAGAGCGGTGTTTGTGTAATTGGACCATGTTCTATTGCCTCTATCGTGGCAGGTGTCAAAGCCTTTAAACGAAACGCTATGCTTTTAAACAACTGTCTTTGATTCACTTGAGGATTCGTATAGATGGCAACAAGGGATTTAGGAATGGGCGAGAGTTACAAAAAAGTTACATGTCGTGTTGTCGTTCCTCCGAATTAGAGGCGTTTGAAACGCCGGTCCTGCCTCCCTATTGGAGGGCTGTGGCAGCCATGCTGAGACCCGCCACGAACTCAAAAAAAGCGTACGCAATCACGGGAAGCCTTTGTTATTTATGGCGCAGCTGATGCTGTCCATAGATGGACAAATGGTGCGGAGTTCATGGATCACCGGGAGGGGTCAGGGCGTGCCCCGGCATAGCTCGGCGGTCTGGTTCTTCCGAGCCGCCCACAGTATCGCCGCCTTTACTCTGACCCGATTTATTCGACGTGTAAGTGTGGTACAGGCAAATAAATAAACGGTCCCCGGAACTGCCACAATCTCCTCCATAGGCTACTATAAGGCTTTGGGTGATCTGCAGTTATGTACCACGGTGAAAAACTAAATAGCATCTCCCACCTCGTGGGAGCCATTTTTTCCTTCATCGCGTTAGGCTCGCTGTTAACGGTTGGCATCAGAATAGGCACACCAGCAGCCATTATTAGCTTCGCTGTATTTGGTCTTAGCATGGCGCTGCTTTATACCGCATCCACGCTCTACCATAGCTTTAGTGAACCCCATCTGAAGCGCAAACTCAAAACGCTGGATCACGTCGCGATCTATGTATTTATAGCGGGTACCTATACACCCTTCATGCTGGTTGGCATGAGCGGCACGAACGGTCTATTTATTCTGGGCATAGTTTGGATGCTGGCCTTGCTGGGCATAGTCGCGGAGTTGTTTGTTTCAGGTCGGGTTGCAAGAACACTGCAGATCATCGCCTATCTGGGGATAGGCTGGACATGGTCTATTGATAGCGAGAACATTCGGGCCGCGCTGCCGCCACAGGGCTTTTCGTGGTTACTGACGGGCGGCATTGCCTATACCGCAGGCATAGTGTTTTACCTGATCGACAAACTTAAGTGGTTCAATCACGCGCACGGTATCTGGCACTTTTTTGTTCTCGCAGGCTCTGTTAGCCACTTTATTTCTATAATCGGTTTTGTCAGATAATTGCGTTGAATCGCCCCTAGTTCTCTCGACACTTAACAGCCTCTCGTGGACTGCCCCGACTTCACTAGACGACTCCGCGCTATTATTCGAGCATAGGAGAAAGTCGTATGAGTGGTCAACGTTACACACCAGAATTTAAAGATGAAGCCGTCCGGCAGGTTATTGAACGGGGTTATTCGATAACGGATGTTGCGGAGCGCATCGGTGTTTCAAAGCACAGCTTGTACAAGTGGGTAAACGCTGTGAAGCCGAATGGCGATGAGGAGCAAGCCGAAGAACTGGCAAACGCTAAGCGGGAAATTCTAAAGCTACGCGCTGAGATGCGACGTCTTGAGGAGGAACGCGACATATTAAAAAAGGCCGCAAGGTACTTTGCCAAGGAGCCCGGGTAAAGTACCAGTTCATTCTGGAGCATCGGCTTGAGTTTCGAGTGCGGGTCATGTGTCGAGTACTGCGCGTTCATCCGTCTGGTTACTATCAGTGGATACAACAGCCACGGTCGGACAGAGCCATTGAGGATCTGCGGTTACTCACCGTTATTCTTTCGTCGTATGCGGCAAGTGGTGGTGTTTATGGATCTCGCCGGGTGTTCTTAGATCTTCCGGAAATAGGTGAACGCTGCGGTGTTCATCGTGTCGCTAAGATCATGAGAACCAACAAGATCAAAGCATTGTGTGGCTATAAGGCGCCGAGGTCAGTGGTTGGTCGTCCATCCATCATTGCCGCCAACGAACTGCAACGTCAGTTTACTGTTGAGCAACCCAATAAAGCGTGGGTAACGGACATCACTTACATCCGAACCTGGCAGGGGTGGCTCTATCTCGCTGTCGTTATCGATCTGTATTCGCGCAAAGTGATCGGCTGGTCAATGAAACCGACGCTTGCTCGAGCTATTGTTCTTGATGCGCTGATGATGGCCGTGTGGCGACGTCGCCCGAAGCAAACGGTACTTGTTCATTCCGACCAAGGTTCGCAGTATGGTAGTGACGACTGGCTGAGGTTCTGTAAGACGAACAACCTACAGCCGAGCATGAGTCGACGCGGAAACTGTTGGGATAATGCAGTCGCTGAATCCTTCTTCAGCAGCTTGAAGAAAGAACGGATCAAGAAGCGAATATATAAAACGCGTGACATGGCAAAGGCCGACATCTTTGATTCCATCGAAATGTTCTACAATCAGTCCCGTCGTCATAGCCACATCGGTGGCGTCAGTCCAGAGGCCTTTGAACAGGCCTCATTTTGAGGCTCGGCGTTGTCTATGAAACTCGGGGTAGTCCAGAGTTGCGATCTGTGTACATCCAGTATCGCCGCGGCAAGATAGACAACGTCATGGCGACAAAATCAACGTACATACTCCGTGAGTTGAATCAGGTCATGGTTGTGCGTGAGCTACAGGAGCGGTTGTTGTGTCTGGAAGAAGGCCGCGACTACATACCGCCAGAACAGCGTAAGGCTGATAGGAAGCCCGCGGTTATTGAAGGCGAAACAGTACCGACCGAGAAGGAGGCCGCACATTGAATGCTTCAGGAGTCAGCGGCCTGATAGGTCGCATAAAGAAACTCGAATCAGAGCGCGCTCCCAGTAAAGTCGAGTTCTATTTATTCGATCAAAGAACGTCACCTGCAGACAAGGAATCTCGGCGGCTAGAAGCCCGGCAGCGGGTGGGTAACTCTAAAAATGTGCAGATTATTGGTATTGATATTGGGTGAATTATGAACAACAACGTTGCAGGGCTAATAAGCCGTATTAAGAAACTGGAAGCCAAACGCTTTGCCGGAGCTCAATTCAAGGTGCTGCAAATATATGAAGCGGATAATGGACAGCGGCTCTGCTTTAGGCGAGACGGCGAGCAATTTAAAGATGCCGCCACAGAGTATGAAGCTGCCCACCGTGACTCGAATTGCACATTAGTCCTGTTGCGGTGGTTCGCTGATAAGCCTGATTGCTTTGATGGCTAGCTCAGCCCCCTACCCCCTAACAATCGCCTTCCATGACTATCTTCCCTGTATGCGCCTGACCATTTTCGCTGGGGAAGTCTTTGAAAGCCACCTCAACAATTTCATCGAAAACTGGCGCTATATCTCCACACGATCCAGAGCTAACGGCCTTAAGTTCGAGAACTTTTCTAGGACTACTAGTATTTTCTCTATTACCTTGCTGAAAGATATCCAAGGTCAAAACGCGCTTATAGATGGTTCTAGAAACAGTTGATACTTGCCCATTAGGGTTTCCGTAATAGGGCACCAGCTTAGAGCTGCCATCATCAATACCGTAGTTAAGCTCAGCAATAAATTCTGCAGAACCCGGACTATCTGCTAACTGATAACCAGCTAGCTGTAGCTTCTGCTCAATTGTCGCGCGATAATTTGAAAACTGAATGGAATCCGCGTCCAAGCTAGGGTTCGCCACTACCGCTATGCTCCCCTCAGGGACGTAGCTAGGCTCGTAAAATGCGGTGCTTCGAGTGCCGACTGAAGTGGCGCAGCCAGATAGAGTTACCGTAGCCAAGGCGAGCAGCATGATTATTCGTCTAAACATTGTGCATCCTCATCAATATGGCTGGAAGCAGCCGAACATAAGTCAATTCAGAACTTTCGCTCAGCATCGTCAAACGGCGTACACACGATATTAGACGATTGAATGCCCACATCTTCAATTGTCAGAATACCAGTGTGTCGGTCAAGGGATATCTCAAGGTTGCTGAGTGCTTGTGAGCGTTTGAACTTACTCCAGATTTCACCTTCCAGAAAAATAACCTTTCTGGCAGGCACCCACCCTTCAACAGCACGATACGGTTGAATGAGGTACGTGGGCTCTTTTATCCAAAATTCATTGGAGTCCTCGTTAAATCGAACATGCTGCATCACCGTAGAGGTGACGTACGCGATAGGAGAGAAATCCCCGCCGGTCACCGCTGCTACCGTCACGGAACCCTCACAAAGCAGCCTAACGTCATCAGCAATAGTAGGCGTAGGCGTTCCAGCCAGAAACAAAAGACAGGCTAATAGGTTTAATGCTTTGTTTCTCATTGTGTATCCCAGATCCAGTGTTTATGGTTTCAATTATAGGGAATGTTGTTGGGCTGCTGTTTTCTGGGTAGGTCAAGACATCGTGGTTTATCAGGCTGGTATTAATACCGAAACTTGAAGCCAGAGCCGAAGCCAGAAACTTACCGAAAAAGAAAATCGTCGATAAGTTATTGATTTAATTGGCGCGCCCGACTGGATTCGAACCAGTGACCTCTGCCTTCGGAGGGCAGCACTCTATCCAGCTGAGCTACGGGCGCTTAAATTGTCGGCCCAAAACTGTGGGGCCGGGGCGGGATTATAGACCAAATTGGCGGGTTTGCCGCCGTCCTGTTTCGGTAATTAGTGATCGGCCGCTTCTGCCGGGTCGTCGCGCTTTTCGCCGTGGCGGAGGCGCACGCTCAGGGCCCATAGTGCAATGAGGGCGTTCAATATACCCATGTACAGGAAGGGCGATTGGTAGGAGATGTTGTCGAACGCCAGACCTGAGACCTTTACATTCACCAGCACGCCAATGGCGCCGAAGAAGCTCACCACGCCGAACACAGAGCCGCGGATTCTTCTGGGAGCCTCCTGGCCTACCAGTGCCGGTGCGGTAACAATGACCGCCGCTTCGCCCATGCCGGTAAGAATGCCTGCCGGGTAGATGAGCCAGCTCTCGAGCGGGCTGGGCACCAGGCCAAGGGCCAGATAACCCACTGCGGCAAGGCCCATTGCCGAACTCAGTGCCGTTACCCGGTCGACTTTGTCGACAAAAAAACCAACGAAGGGCAGGAACAGCGGCACAGCGAGTTGGGTAATGCCAAACAGCATGCCGGCTTTGCCGCTCGCTGCGGCACTATCAATGCCGCCGGCAGTAAAAACACTCACCAGCCAGAGCGAGAAGAACGCGGCCAGCACGGTGAGATCGCCACGGGCAACAAAGGTGGCACCGGTGCCCAGCGTGAGTCGGGGGCGTCGCAGTATTTCGGCTAAACCGGTTTTAAACATTTGTACCAGAGGAGGCTCGGCAGCCTCTTTCGGCTTAATAATGTTTTTGATACCGGCTAATGCCACGAAGCCGGTAAAGACAGCGAGCCCTGCGGCGACCCAGTAGGTGTAGTTGCCGGCGTCAAATGGCGATGCACCACGACCCTTAAAGAACTCGGGCAGGCCAGCCAGTATGACCGACGAGATAATCACAATACCGAGTGCTGAGAATATTCCGCTAAAGGCAATGAGTTTGCCGCGCGATTTATTGTCGGGGTAGTCGGCCAGCAGTGAGGCGGTCATCGTCGTGCAGCAAGCGATACCAACGGCAACCAGCATGCGCCAGACGATAAGCCAGAACCCTGTGGTGGCGCTGGGCATGAGTACGAAGCCGCAGCCAATAATAATGAAGCCCGTGGCGAAGATAATCTTGCGGCCCACTCTGTCTGAGAGCACCCCCAGCGGTATCGTTAGCGCCAGTGTCACTATTTCCGTGAAGACATACATGTTGCCCGTGAAATCACCCTGAATAGTCATGGACATTTTCAGGTGTTCGGTCAACAGGTAGGGATTGAGCAGATTGATAAACGTAATGAACGTGACCGTCATCATTCCGGAATAGAACAGGGTGGCGGCGTTGCGGCGGTGGATGCCTTCGGTGAGTTGGATCGGACCGAGTCTACTGCTCATACACTGCTACCCCTGATGGTTCGCTGACGAATGCAACATGATGCATGTAATGTGATACACCGGCATCTGTCAGGTGGTGCTCTCGTCAGAGCATCACCATTCGCATTGGGTGTTTTAGGCTATGCTCATCGCTGTAAAGATTATGCTTTCTATCACGCGAAAAAGAACCCCTTTATTATGCTGCGACCAATTGTAGAAGTTCTTGAAGCTTATGGCCTTTTTGCACTCACTATTGATGAGCTTGGCACCGGCCTTATTAATCAGACATGGAAGCTACGCACCGATGATGAGCAGATTCTAGTCATCCAGTGTCTCAATGCCTTATTCCCTGCCGCTATAAATACTGATATCAGCAAGCTCACTCTGCACCTCAAAGAAAAGGGTCTGCCAACTGCTGAGCTCCTGCCGAACCTTGCGGGTAGTTACGTTACCGAATATGCCGGCGACAACTGGCGGCTCATGACCTATGTGCCCGGCATGAGCTACGACGGTCTCGCCAATGCATCGCAGGCGTTTGAGGCGGGAGCGGCATTGGCACGTTTTCATGTGGCGGTAGCCGATCTCGATATCACGTTGAGTCATCAGCGCCCGCATGTTCACGACACTGTGCATCACATTCAGAACCTGTGCGATGCGCTGGAGGCTCATGCAGAGCATCCGCGCTTTGCGACGATCGCGCCGTTGGCAGAAACCATTCTGAGTTCCGCCGCCGCGTTGCCGGCCATAGATTTGGCTCAAACCCGTCTGGTCCACGGTGACCCGAAGATTTCCAATTTGTTATTTGATGATGCGGGTAAATCTGTGTGTTGGGTCGATCTAGATACGCTGGCGCATATGCCGTTGTGCCTCGAAATGGGCGACGCCTTTCGCAGTTGGTGTAACCCCGGGAGTGAGGATACCGAAGCAGCTGAGTTTTCGTTGGAGTACTTTGCAGCCGCGGCGGCGGGTTATGCGTCTGAATCACAGGGTTTCGTAACAGCCGCCGAATGGCAGGCATTTGTCGATGGCACCCAGATTATTCTGGTCGAGCTGGCAGCACGTTTTTGTGCCGATGCGTTAAACGAAAGTTACTTTGGCTGGAATCCTGAGAGGTTCGCTACCCGCGGCGAACACAATGAGGCGCGCGTGCGCAATCAGCTTAGGGTGCTAGCCTCATTTTTAGAGCAGCACGCTGAGTGTACTGCAGCGCTTGATGCTGCATTTGCCTGAGCCCGGAATCTATAATTAGTCGCTCCAGTTATCGGCTTCGATCACGCTCTTCCGGTAGTGCGCCAGATTGTAGAGCAATAATCCGAGTGCAATTATTCCTGTGGTTCCCGAAACCCAGGCTATCGAGTAGCGCAATGCCAGATCGTCTTTAAACACATAGTCGGTCACCATGGCGATGGCTGTTGAGCCGAGGGTTAGCCCGAGTACGTTGGTCACGAAGTAGTATAGGGCTGTTGTTTGTCCACGCATTTGATTGGGCACAATCATCATCAGTGCGGCGGCCGCTGTTGCCGAAGGCATGGCAGCACCGAGCGTAACAAATACCAGCATGAGCAAAGCCAGTTCCGGCGTTGGCATCAGGGGTGCGAGTGTGGCGGAAGGCACGAGAATAAACGCGCCTAAAATCGTCACGCGCATGTGCCCGGCGCGCCGGCCGTTGTTGTACAGTTTTTGTGCCAGCCAACCCGCAAAGTTGACACCGATGGGGCCAAATACCAAAACGACCGAGCCATACGCCATGCTGACTTCAGCAATGCTCCAGCCCCAGGTCCGGATAAACATCGTCGGAATCCAGAACAGATAACCATAACCCACGATGGTGACCACCGACATGCCGAGGAACAAACTCAGGTAGGTGCTTTTGCGATCGAGCAAAAAGCGCATCACATCTTTAAGCGGCATAAACTCGGTAGTGCCGTCGGCAGTGGTTATTTTGTCGTGGCGCTCGGGTTCTTTGACCGTGGCCATGAGTGCCGCCACCAGCAGACCCGGCAGGCCGACCATAACGAACACGGCTTGCCACGGTTGCAGCGTTCCGACTACCGGCAGCTCTATGGGTGGCGCTTTAAACACCCAGGCAATGATCTGGCCGCCAATCACCATGGCCACGCCGGCGCCAACCGACACGCCCATGTTGTAAAAGCCAATGGGTCGGGCCCGTTTCTCGCGCGGAAAATAATCGCTGATTAACGACAGGGCACTCGGATTAAGGGTGGCTTCACCCACGCCCACACCCACGCGGGCAAGAAACAGTTGAGTAAACGTTTTTGCCAGACCACAAGCGGCCGTCATGATGCACCAGATGGTGATGCCGATCGCAATAATGCCGCGCCGGCTCTTGCGATCGGCAAGCCTGCCGATGGGTACGCCGAGTAACGTGTAGAAGATGGAGAAGGCGAGCCCTAACAGCAGGCTAATTTGCGTGTCACTGATATCCATATCCTTGCGGATAGGCTCAATCAGTAGTGCCAGAATTTGTCGATCGAGAAACGAAAACACGTAGGCCAGTGTGAGTACACAGACAACATACCAACCGTATTTGGGATTCGGGTATTCCGGCGGTGTGCGTTGACTCATAAGACTCTCTAGACTAGTGCGTGCTTCATAGTCTACAACGCTTTGCCGGAGTTAGTGGCACGTCTCGCAGGTTGAGAGCCGGGTGAGCATCGCTTTGCTGGAGCCGACTTCTGCCATCGGCGTATTGTTATGACAGGTTTCGCAATCCAATTGTCGGGTGCGCACGGTTTCGTGTGCCACTTTGTAATGCCAGTAGCCGTCTATCTCTAAGTTCAATCGCGGCGTGTTGCTAATGTTGGGGTCGGGATCGTTGAGCGGGAAGCTGCTATTGACTGCAGCCGCTTTACCTGCAATGCGACCCAGATACACCGAGGGCCCGAGAAACGTTCCCGAACCGCCGTAACTGCCATTAATGCCGGCGACGCCGGTGAGCTCGCCGGCGGCATACAGACCCTTGATGACCTCACTGTCGCTGTTCAGCACCTGTGCGGTATCACTAATTGCGGGGCCACCCAGACTTTTGCGGGTTAGCGGGTAAAGCTGCAGTGCATAGTAGGGTGGCGAGCTCAGCGGTTTACGTGTGCTGCGATTGTAGTTGTCGATGCTGCGCTGCAGATTCTCCGGCGCAACATTAAGGCGTTCTGCGAGCTCATCAATGGTGGCTGCAGTCTGGACGAGTTCGGGGTTCTCAATGATTTCGCTGCGCACGCTATCGGTGGTCAACCAGGCAGCGCCGCGCACGCCAAGTTTGCGTGCGCCCGAATCATCAAAGACCATCCAATAGCTGGTCTGCACCTGCGTAAAAACAGCCTGCTCCAGTGCCTTGCTGGGTAATGTTTCGTCGACAAAACGGTTGCCCGATTCGTTAACCAGGATGGCTTGCCGGTTGCTTACTGTAAGCCCGCGGCGGCGGCTGGTATCGCGCGGGTCGGGTATGCCATTGACGAACGTCACCTGCCGGTCCATGCGTTGCAGTTTTGCCCCGGCAGCCGCCGCCAGCTCATAGCCATTGCCGGTGGCGAATTGACCTGAGCCAATCAGCAAACGGCCCGGTCGGCTGCGTTCAGTCCGCCAGTGTTGATTCACCATCAGACTGTTACTTTGAAAACCGCCGGTGGCCAGCACCACACTGCCGCCGTACAGCTGGAATGATGAGCCGGTGCGAGTGTTGCCGGCATGAATGCCCACCACCCGTCCCTCGGTGAGCAGCAGTTCATCGGCCGCGATGTTCCAAAGAAAGCGAATATTGGGTCGACTGAGTGCTTCGCGCAGCATCGGCACCACAACGTGGACCGCAGTACCTTTGGTGAAGTGAAATCGCGGCACGCTGCTTTCCGGAGTAGGCAAGATCATTTTGAACTCAACACCCATCGCTACCAGCCAATCATAGACTTGGGTGCCTGAGTCCCGCGCGTAACGTTGCACCCAGCCGGCATCGGCATCCTCACCCCAGTCGAGCAGTTCTTGGGTGGCCAATGCGGCCGAATCGTTGATACCTTTATTCCGCTGCAGAGCGGTGTTGACCAAAGCAAAGCCGCCGGCTCTTACGGCATGGCCACCACCCACTGAGTTGGCATCGACGACAATGACTTCTGCGCCCTGATCAGCCGCTTCGAGCGCTGCAGAAAGGCCTGCGATGCCTGCACCCACAATAATCACATCAGCTTGTGAGGTGACCGGCCCTCTGCCGCAAGCGGACAGTAAGATGGTGAGTAGAGCGAGCAGGGCAACAAGAAGTTTTCGCATATTCCCCAGTGTAGCTAACCCTCGCTATACAGCGCTAATGCAATTCTTCAGAACTTGCAGGATTACTCATAACCTGTAAACAAGGGCCCATAAAAAAAGGGGCCAAAGGCCCCTTTCTCTAACGAGCAGCGAATGGTTATTCAGTGACTGAGATAGTCACGATGCCATCGTCATTCCATTCGGACACGGTAACGTCAACACCTAAATCGGCGGCATAGCCCTTAATGCGGGGCGTAAACCATTCATCATGTATCTCTTGTTCTGTAATGGTGAACATACCCATGCGTTTGCAGGCATTCAGTACAGTGCCCCACGGAGATTTCCAGCTGCGCTTGCCCGCTTCGGCATGCGTTTCCAGAACCAGTTGATAGTGACAAGCAGTGCGTTCTGTCAGACCGACCAGAGCCGCTTCTTTATCACCTGTTTTAGCAATCACCTGACCCACGCGGGAATTAATCGGCCGCATGGTTTTGATATCATGCTCGACATACTGTTCCATCATGTTCATGTCTTTCGCAAACTGCATCGCTTGCAATCTGGCTTTTACAAGAGCGTCATTCATTTCATGGTTGTAGCCTGCGCTGCTCGCCATCGTCTTAAGTGCAAGCTGCACGGCCTTACCGATGTCGCCTTCGCGGCCTTCGAATCCTGTTTTAGCTCCCTTAAATGAAGATGTGGGTTTCTCGACAATCTTGTCGAGTTGCTGAGAATTATCAAGATGTTGTGCTTCAGCCATGGTCTTAATCTCTTTGTTTGGTTTAAACTATTGAGCCTATAGCAGGCGGCCTAGAGTCAGCTTAACTCCTAAGTATTTGCTGCGATGCCCGTTTAATACCGCTTATCCGCGCGTTGGGCGATGCTGCAAAGCTGTGGTTTAGCAATAATTCGATCGAATCTGAAGGACAGATTCAGGCGAATAGCCAAGTAATACGTAAATCGTCTATATTCCAGAGACCGCCAATCCGGAGAGAAGTGCCCTATGTACATCAATTTTTGGTACCCCACATGCTGGGGCAAAGAACTCGGCGAAACCCCTTTAAAAACCCGCATTCTTGGGCAGGATTTTGTGCTGTTTCGCGACAGCAAGGGCCAGGCCCACTGCCTGAGCAACACCTGCACCCATCGCGGTGGTTCGCTGGGTGACGGCAAGGTCAAAGGTGACTGTATCCAGTGCCCTTATCACGGCTGGGAGTTTAACGGCGAAGGCAATGTCACTAAGATTCCGTCATTAGGTAAAGATGCCAATATTCCGGCTCGCACCCGCATTGATGCGTATCCGGTCGAAGAGCGGTACGGCATGGTGTTCGCTTTCCTGGGTGATCTGCCCGAGGCGGAACGACCCCCGATTCTGGAGATTCCCACTTATGACAAAGAGGGTTGGCGTGTCAGCGAGATTACCTACGAAGTGCCCATCCATTATGAGCGCTCCATGGAGAACGGATTAGATCCGGCGCATAACGAATTCGTTCACCCTACCCATGGATTCAGCGGCGAGAATGCAGAATACAAAGTGAATGACCTGCGTTTGATTGATGAAGACTATAAGTGGGGCTTTGGTTTCTTTAGCAAGTTCAACTCGCCGGAGACCAAGACCGAGTCGGTGATGTCTGAGTTTAAGAAGGCGAAGAGTGATCGTGAGGCCGGCTCAGGCAATACGGGCCCTAATCACCTCTGGACCATTATTCGTTTTTCCGAGACGGCAGAGTTCGGGCAGTACATGTACGAGGCGCCCATTGATGAGAACACGACAAAGATTTATCTCATCAATATGCGGAATATGGCACTCGAGCCTGAAAAGGATGACGATATTGTTAAGCGCAACTGGTCTGTGATTCAGCAGGATATCGATGTGCTGAAGAAGTTGCACCCGGTTGTAACGCCCGAGACTAATACCAAAGAGTTCATGATGCCTGCGGACAAGGTGATTCTCATGTATCGGGATCTGCTGAAAGAATGGCAGAGCAATGGCTGGCGGATTGATAGGGCGCAAGTTAAGGCCGATGCCAAACGCGTGGCCTATGCCATTCCAAGCCCTGCCCGCCGGCAACAAAAAGGCTGGGTTCTGGATGCCATACCTCTAATGGCCGCTGACAAGGCCGCGGCTATCAGCAGCGCGAAGTAAGCCTGTCGCTTAGCGGTCGTGCCGCGTGCTCGAGGGCGTGGTTTGGGCAAAAGCACTTCAGCGCGTGACATTGTAGGTGCCTGCGATCGATACTAGCGTCCTTGGTCGAGTCCTTTCTTGGGGTTCGGTGTCATGCTGGCAGCGTCGCTGTCCAGCGGGAAGTTGTTGATGAAGCCGACGTATGTGGCTAGCCCGCGGGTGATACGCTTAATTGTGGCTGTTGCCGTACTTGTTCTGACGGCCTGCGCTTCGCAGACAAATATTCCCGGTGGCCGCGCGGCGCTGGAGTGCAAATAGGTGTCCGTACCCTGTACGGGCGGCGCTGAGATAAAGCCATGATGCTCGTCATTTTTCTGGTCGTCATGTCGAGCGGTCTGGGCTTTGGTCTAATCCTGCCGCCGTTTATGTTTGCGGCAGAAGGGCTGGGCGCTACGCCCATGGTGGCGGCATTCATCATTTCTACATTCTCGCTGGGCCAGTTCGTCGCAAACCCGCTATGGGGTGGGCTCAGTGATCGGGTGGGCCGCCGCCCCATCCTCTTGATAACCATTTTTGGTCAGGTGATTGCTTATGTGATCATGGCCTTCGCCGACAATCTTTGGGTGCTCGGTACAGCGAGGCTTGCGACCGGTCTGCTGGCTGGCAATTTTGCGGCAGCCGTTGCTTACGTGACGGACATTACGCCGCCCGAAAAGCGCGCGAAAGGCATGGGCATGGTTGGTGGGGCCGTGAGTCTTGGTTTTGTGATTGGGCCTGCTATGGGTGGCTTGCTGGGCGGCACTGATGCCGATACAGCGAGTATGTTTATTCCCAGTTTGGCCGCCGCCGGCGTTACGTTTATTACGTTCATTGGTGTACTGATCTTTCTTAAAGAGAGCCATTCGCCGGAGAAGCAGCAAGAGGCTAAGGTTCATCAGGCAGAGATCGGCGGCCGTTTGAGCTCTATTAAACATGTGCTGGCCCGGCCGTTTCTTGCGCAGATGGTGCTGATGGGCTTTGTCGTCTTCTTTGTTATGGCCATGTTCGAGACCATTATGCCGCTGTGGTCTGAGGCCCGTTTCGACTGGGGTCCCCGGCAGGTTGGCTTTATATTCATGTATTTGGGCTTTGTGGTCATGGCGGTGCAACTGGGCATTGTTGGCCGGCTCACACCTGTTTTGGGCGAAGGGCGCCTGTTGATGATCGCCGTTGCCGCGTATTCTGCCGGTTTGGTCATCATGACGGCGGCGCCTACCTGGCACTGGATGATCGTCGGGATTACTTTTACCGGTGCCGCGGGTGCACTTTTCAATACGGTGGCGGTCACCTGGGTCTCGCGCCATGCCGGTGAGCAGGAGCGGGGTACCGTGATCGGTGTCTATCAGTCCTTCGTCTATCTGGGCAGAGCGGTCGGCCCCACCTTTTCCGGCCTGATGTTCCAAACATTGGGCGTTAATAGCCCCTTATTGCTTGGTGCGGCGGTTCTGGTACCCTGTTTCTTCATTGTTTTCAGTGTGCGTCGGCGCAGCAGGCGTGCCGGCATCTCAGGCTAAACGATAGACTGTGGCGACTATCAGTCTGATACTGGGGCAGCCCGGGTCTGGGGTAATATAGCCGCATATCATCCAAATTCGCATGAGTGACGAATAGTTTAATAACGGTATCTTTAGGGTGCCGACCCGTTCGTTAATTTCGACTTTACGCAGGGAAGAGTTATGTACATCAATTTCTGGTATCCGATGGCTAAGGCCGAAGAGTTAACCGCCGATAAACCATTCAAAGTACGTGCTTTGGGTCAGGATTTTGTCATTTTTAGAGACGAAGCCGGCAAAGCAGCCTGCCTCAGCAACACCTGCACTCATCGCGGCGGTTCGTTGGCCGACGGTAAAGTAAAAGGCAACTGTGTTGAGTGCCCTTATCACGGCTGGCAGTTTGATGCAGAAGGTAAGGTTCAGCGTCTGCCATCACTGGGTAAAGATGCGAAAATTCCAGGGCGTGCACGTATCGATGCGTATCCGGTTGAAGAAAAGTACGGCCTGATCTTCGCGTTCCTTGGCGATCTGCCGGAAGCAGAGCGCCCACCGATCATTAATATTAAAGAATGGGGCCAGGAAGGCTGGCGTGGTACCTGTCAGCATTACGGTTTGAATGCCAACTACGAGCGGTCTATTGAGAACGGTATCGACCCTGCGCATAACGAGTTTGTGCATGACACTCATGGCTTTGAAGGTGAAGGCGAAGAGTACAAAGTCAATGACATGCGACTTGATAACAATGGTAGCGACTACGGTCAGGGCTTCTGGCATACGTTTAAAGCACCGCCATTGCCTGAAGGCCAGATGCGCGAGCTTCGCAAAGAAGCCGGTGACCTGGAAGCCGGTACCGGATTTCACGGCCCCAATCAGGTCTGGACCTACATTCATCCGTCGCCTGAGTTTTGGTTGCACCAGTACCTAATAGAACGGCCAATTGATGAGAACAGCACTTATGTCTACCTCATTTGCATGCGCAACTGTGTGCTTGAAGAGAAAAATGATGAGTACGTTATGAGTCGCAATCAGTATGTGGCGAATCAGGATGTGAAGGTGCTTGAGAACCTGCGCCCGGTCATTACTCCTGAGACCAACACCAAAGAATTTATGACGCCTTCTGATAAGTGTATTCTGATTTATCGTGAGCATCTCAAGGAATGGGATGCAAAGGGCTGGCGCATTGATACACGTGCGATAGAAGGGACTGAAGGTCGTGTGGCCTATTCGATTCCCGGCCCTGAACGGCGCAATGCTAAAGGGTGGGTGCTGGATGCAGTCCCTATGCTCGATGGTGGCCGTGCGGCTGATGAGAATCTGAAGGCTGTTAGCTAAAACCATAGACTCACCCCTACAGAATGGCCGGCTTTTGTCGGCCATTTTTCTACCTGACAGATTCGATTGTTGTATTGAGTCTCTTACCGATTACAGATGGGATTAAAAAATGAAAAATATCTATTTAGCCGTGTTTGCCGCTTTAAGCATGTTGTTAACCGGCGCCGCATCCGCCGGCGGTCATGAGGCCGAAAAACTACTGACTGACGTTAAGATTCCCGATAGAACCATAGAGCTGCCTGAAGGCTATGTGCCTACAGTCCTGATTACCGGTGCCAACCGAGGTATTGGTTTTGAGTTTGTGAAAGTTTATAACGATCGTGGTTACAACGTTATTGCAACGGCCCGATCTCCTGCGCAGGCCGATGAACTGAATGCCTTGGCGGCCAATAATAATAACATCACAGTGGTTCAGCTTGACGTTACTGATTTTGCCCGCGTAGACGAACTGGCTGCAGAGCTGCAAGGTCAGCCTATCGATATCCTTATTAACAATGCCGGCATTAGCGGTAATGTGCGTGAGCAGATGTTCGGCAGCATGAACTACGAAGAGTTTCGTAGAGTGTTGGAAGTTAATGTGATCGCGCCTACCAAGATTGCTGAATCTTTCTATCAGAACGTAATGGACAGTCAGCTGAAGAAGCTGGTTGTGGTGTCTAGCAGCGAAGGTTCGATCGCTGGTGTAAGCTCGCCACGCACCCAGTTTTATCGCACCAGCAAAGCCGCGGTAAACATGATGTACAAGAATATTGCTGTGCAGGCTAAACGCAAGGGCATTGCTGTTGCGATGGTAAATCCCGGCCTTACTGACACCGATTTTGTAGCCGGCTTACCGAAGAAAATGCTGCGTCCCGCTGATGTGGCTGCTCAGGATATGGCCCGCAATATCGACAATACCTACATTGAGAACACCGCGACGTTTTGGAACTACGACGGCAGAGCATTGCCCTGGTAGATGCACGTTAGCCTGTTTTTAATGGTTGGCCAAAAAAAAGCCCCGCTGATGTATTCAGCGGGGCTTTTTTTATTCGACTATCTTACTTCGGCCTTACTTCAACTGTATTACCCGGGAAACTGAGCAATACCAGCCAGTGAGCGTTCTACGCCGACATTGACCTTAGTCGTGATTTCGCCTGTTTCGAGGTTGAGCGTCGCGAGATCACCGCTGAAGAAATTACTGATCAGCATGACGTTGTCGTCGAGGGAGGGCGCCATGGTGGCCCAACCGGGGCCAGGCAGATTGTATGTTCTGAGTACTTCAGCTTCGGCTGACAGGTGCTCCAGCACGAACTCTGTGCGCGAGGCCGCCTTGATCATCAGCACAGTACCATCAGGTTGGTAACGCGCGATGAGCACCATCCCTGCCCGTGGTTCGAAGGTGACGAGATCAGGCAGCTGTTGATCCGCTTCGAGATCGTACTGCATGAGCCGAGCGCCGGTCTCAGAACTGTAGAGCATTGTTTTGCCATCGGACGAGAGGCTGGCAGTGGTGCAGCCCAGAAATCCTGTCATGCCGCCATTAACTTCGTTGTTATATTCCTTGACCAGTTCGCCATCCATGGTGAAGCGAAAGATATGACCATGGCCAAATATGTCTTCACCGGGGATAGTGGTGAGAAACGTGCCCATTTCGGATAATTTACCCATCCACTCCGGGAAGGTGCTGCCATCGCCGACCAGATGCTCACCCATAATTACAGTGCCATCGGGCGCGAAGTTACAGTGTGAGAATGATCGCTCAGCAAACTTAATTTCTGGCAGCTGTTTACCTTCTGGACTGATGCGCAACACACAGTGAGCATTACTGTCGAATGCCCAGAGGTTGCCGTCAGGGCCGAAGTTCAAACCACCGACCAGATGTGTGGTGCCCTCTGTCCAGAGAACGCCCTTCTCATTGAAGTCAGCATCGTACTGAATGATTCGGCCGGGACCGGCGTGATCGTCCTTAGGGTTGTTGAGCAGGGTGACACCTAAAAAGATATCACCTCGTGCAAAGGGCTGGATTGTTGATTCGTTTGTCATTGTTTTTTCTCCGCGAATTTATGCACTTATTCTACCCAGCGGTGCCGGGCGTTGTGAAGTTAGAGCGCTACTATTTGCCTGATGGTTTTGTGACGTTCTTGTTGGTATCAGGCACGATTGGTGGAGTATCTGCTTGTTCTTTATTCTTAAGTTTTAGCTTCCTTGGTTTGCGCGGTGGTGATGGCTGGCGGTACAGAATAGCGGTGTAGTCGTCCTGCTTGCTCGGTCTGCCGGCAGTGGGTTCGTGCATGCGCCGCAGACTCAGTTCGGTGAGGCCATCCATGCTTTTTGCCAGCGAGCCTTTGCGGATGAGTCGCACAATCTCATGCTGCATTAGGTTGTCGAGCAGTCCATCACTGGCCACCATGACGATATCACGGGAGGCCAGGTGGAGTGCCGGCCCTATTTCAATGCGCATGTCGTTTGAACCGACCACATTCGAAATAAGGTGCAGATGCTCATGATTCAGTGCCTCGGTCTCTTTGAGCAATCCGGCTTCTACGGCAAAACCCACCGGCGAGTGAGCTGTGGTCTGCATCTTTAAGCGCCCCCGCTGACCGCAGACCCAGATTGCCGAATCACCCACGTGATAACTGCGGGCAATGCCGGGCCGTATCTCTGCAACGGCAATTGTGGTGGCGCTGCCGTTGCCCTGTGACAGCAGTTTGGCATTGGTCATTTCTATGCCGTCGAGAATGGCGGTGCGCAATGTCTCTGGTGTCGACTTGCACACCGTTTCGCGGAGCATGGCGACCGCGGTGTTGGCTGCCGCCCTGCCGCCAGGTAAGCCACCTACGCCATCGGCTACGACCAATACCATGGCTGAATCGCCGACAGGAATAACCGCTGCTGAATCTTCGTTGGGCCCGGGCTTGCTATAGCTGGCTACCGTAGAGACTTCAATTTCACCTAATACGCTATGCAGTGATTCGCGTTCTGAATCAGTTTCGCCGATATAGAGTCTTGCGGACGATACCCGGCTTGTGGTCTGCAGTTTCAGCGTTTCGGCCACGATTAGCGCTTAGGTCTGGGGATTTTATAAAAGGCCTTTTCCATCGCTACGGCATTGCTGTAACGATCCTGCGGCCTCATTTCCATGCCTTTGCGTAACCAGGTCCGGGCTTTTGGCCGAATTCTGTTACGGACTTTCTTAATACCGGCAGGCGGCCAGGCATAGGGCCAATCTGGCAAGCAACCACTGAGCAACTGATAGGTCAGCAGGCTTAGAGAGAAGACATCGCTTTGGAACATTGGCCGACCGACAGCCTGTTCGGGTGCCACATAGCCTACAGTGCCGGAGCCGGATGCCTTGAGCTTGCCTTGAGCCACCTTCGAGAATCCGAAGTCGGACAGCTTAAGGCGATTATCGCGAAACACGATAAAGTTTTCGGGTTTGATATCGCAATGAATAATTTTGCGGCTGTGCGCGTGAGCTACGGCTGCAAGTGCTTGCTCGGTAAAGCTGAGTGCAACATCGGTCGACATTCTGCGGGCCATTCGTTCAGCCAAAGATTCAATCCCTAGTGGCATTGCGATGACAAAGTAGTCATCAACGAAGGAGGCATTCTGGATAGCCAGCACATTCGGGTGCTCCATCCGTGCCGATAAGCGGGCTTCGATCGTAAACTCTTCCAGAAATGTGGCATCGGCACTCATCTCAGGATCGGCCACTTTTAGTGCTACCGATATAGCATGAACGGTGTCGTACGCTTTATAGATAGTGGCGCGATCGCCTGTGGAGATTCGCTTCTCGATACGGTACTTGCCGAGCTTTTGGCGCGCGCGTAAGGCGGGTCTTTTAGCCAACGGGTATTTCCTGGTAACTGGGGTGAATGTAATTAAGTAGGTCCGGCCGGCTTTAATACTGTGCGTCCGATGATTTTTGATTCTACGCGAGCAGGGGGGTTTCGCCTACCGCCGATTTGCAGGAGGGCTGGTTCCGGAAGACGGCCGGTGATGGCCAGCCTTAGCGCCTAACCTACGGATTGCGTCGGAAAACAGGCACTACGACATAGTTAAACGGCCTTAACCTGTTATGCTACTAGACCCCTGTTATGCAGGTTTCGATGGCCTTATATCGGCCATCGGTGGTACATGTAGAGCCCTTATTTTTGCGACAGAAATTTAGAAGACAAAGCTTCTAAGACAGAGACGAAGACAGTTATGCAAAGTAAAATTCACAACGTCAATGTGGTTTCTAAGACCATTTTGCCAACACCGGATGAGATTCTTAGTGAGTTGCCGGTATCTGCTGATCTTGAAGCCGCCGTGTTGCGCCACCGTCAGACAGTAAAAGACATACTTGATGGCAAGGATCCGCGGTTATTAGTGGTGGTAGGCCCATGCTCCATTCACGATATTGATGCGGCGCATGAATATGCGAAAAAGCTGGTTAAGCTGGCGGCTGATGTCAGCGACACAATTTTTGTCTTGATGCGCGTGTACTTTGAGAAGCCACGGACAACGGTCGGTTGGAAAGGTCTGGTTAACGATCCTGACATGGATGACTCCTTTCAGGTGGAGAAGGGCATTCGTCTTGCCCGGCAGTTGTTGCTTGATCTCACCGAAATGGGCTTGCCCTGTGCGACAGAAGCTTTGGATCCGATCATGCCTCAGTATCTTGGCGATCTGATTACCTGGACCGCTATTGGTGCGCGCACCACTGAATCGCAAACGCATCGCGAGATGTCGAGTGGTCTTTCTACGCCGGTTGGTTTTAAGAACGGTACCGACGGTTCACTGGATGTGGCGATCAATGCGATGAAGTCGGCCAGTCATGGGCATCATTTTCTGGGCATAAATCAGGATGGTCGCACTGCCGTGTTTCAAACGGCGGGCAATGCTTACGGGCATGTCGTATTGCGTGGCGGCGGTGGCCGCTCGAACTTCGATGCCGAAAGTGTGGCGCTGTGTGAGGCTGCGCTCGAGAAAGACGGTTTGCCGGCACGTATTATGGTTGACTGCAGCCACGCTAATTCTAATAAAGACCACAATCTGCAGCCTTCAGTGGCGGCTGATTGTGTGCAACAGATTATTGCCGGTAACCATTCGATCATGGGCCTGATGCTAGAAAGCAATCTGCATGCCGGTAATCAGCCGATGCAGGCTAAGCGTTCAGACCTGCAATATGGCGTATCGGTGACCGATGCCTGTATCGACTGGGAAAGTACTAAAACCTGCTTGTTGGGAAGCAACGAGTTGTTAAAGCCGGCCCTGGCCTCACGGCGTTAAGCCTGCGGCATTCCCGGCCATAAATCCGCACACAAAAAAGGCTGCTCACGCAGCCTTTTTTGTGTGCGCTGGCTTAGCATCTTATTGTTGAAAAACGACTGTGCGATTGCCGTCCAAAAATACCCGGTGTTCAATATGATATTTCACCGCGCGTGCCAGTGTAATCGCCTCAACATCACGGCCCGCAGCTGTTAGGTCTGCGGCGCTTTGCGTATGGCTAACGCGTTCCACACCTTGTTCAATAATGGGGCCTTCATCAAGGTCGGTAGTCACATAGTGTGCTGTCGCACCAATAAGCTTAACGCCGCGTTCATGTGCCTGATGATAGGGCCGGGCACCTTTAAAGCCGGGTAAGAACGAGTGATGAATGTTGATGATCTTGCCAGGCATGGCCGAGCAGAGGTTGTCGGACAGTACCTGCATATAGCGCGCTAAAACCACCAGCTCTGTGTGGGTGTCTTTAATCACTTTGAGCAGTTCTACTTCTGCTACAGGTTTGTTGTGGGGGTCTACCGGAATATGCACAAACGGCAGGTTGTGCCATTCTACTAGTGATTGCAGATCGGTGTGATTCGACACCACGGCCGCAATATCGATCTGCAATGAACCTGTTCGGTAGCGATACAGAAGATCATTGAGGCAATGATCAATTTTCGAGACCATGATGAGCACCCGCGGCAGATGGCTGGTGTCATGCACATCCCATTGCATAGAAAACTGTTCTGCAACGATCTTGAAGCCTTCGCTAAAGCTATCGGCAGAAAATGTGCCGGAGGGGTACGTGAACCTTGTGCGCATGAAGAACTGTCCGGTACCACGGTCACCGAAGTGCGAGCTTTCTTCGATGAAATATTGTTGATCACGCAGAAAGCCTGCAACCTCGGCAACAATGCCGATGATGTCGGGGCAGGTGATTGTCAATATGTATGAGCGGCTGGGCTGATTCATGACAGTGCGTCTTCTGGCAAGCGTATAGGTGATCGATTCTAACTCTGAAAAGTCGGCGGCAAAATGACACAGGCCTATTATTTTAGGATTGTGCGCTCCTCGGTGTAGCTGTGTTGCTTATTTCTGAAGTCGGTGACTTCCCAGTTGGCGCTGCCTGCGTTGTTGTCCGATTGAGCGGCCGCGATGTACTGTGGACCGATAGGTGATTTGCCCGCGCCCCCCGGAATATCGAGCATGTACTGGGGTTGGCATAGACCGGAATAGTTGCCACGAAGCTCGCGCAACAGAGCCTGACCTTCAGCAATACCCGTGCGGAAGTGGCCTGTGCCGCGTGCTTTGTCACCGTGGTGCAAGTAGTAGGGCTTGATCCGGTTTTCCACCAGTAGTCGCATGAGCTGGCCCAGCGTTTCTGCACTGTCATTGATGCCTTTGAGCAACACGGTCTGACTGAGCAGCGGAATGCCGGCATCGGCTAATGCCGCACAGGCGGTTTTCGCTGCCGCGCTCAACTCCTGAGCATGGTTAGTGTGAATAACCACGTACAGCGGATTTGCCGCCCGCAAACCAGCGACTAGTGCGGGCGTGATTTTTTCCGGACTGACAATCGGAACACGGGTATGAATCCGGATGATCTTTACGTGTTGAATCTGTCGCAATCGGCTGAGCAGCTTCTCGAGACGTCGCGGTGAGAGGATCAGCGGGTCGCCACCCGACAGGATGACTTCCCAGATGTCTGAGTTGGCTTCGATATAGTCAAACGCTGCATCAAGCTCTGTGTCGGAGAGGTTCTGCTGTTGCCCCACCGCTTCGCGGCGGAAGCAGAACCTGCAGTACACCGGGCACACAAGCGTTGGGGTGAGTAACACGCGGTCAGGGTAGCGATGAACAATGCCTTTAACCGGCGAGTGCTGATGATCGCCAATGGGATCGGTGAGTTCCTGATCGGTGGTCTGCAGTTCGGCTAAGGTCGGGACAAATTGGGCGGCAACCGGATCGTTCGGGTTGTTAGCGTCAATCTGGAGCAGCATCTGAGGGCTGATGGCAACGCCAAACTGCTCGGCTACAGGCTGCAAGGCCTCGCACTCTGTCTCGCTCAGGTGCCCCGCATTGTGCAGTTGGGTGAGCCCTGCGGAGCGGAATGACGCTGGTTTAGCGGCTGTTTTATCGGTTGCTGCGGGGTGCCGGTGAGCGCCGTCCATTGTGATGTCCTTATGTCATGCGGCCAGAAGACGTTAAGCCTTGGCGCCTGCTCGTTTTTCTCGGTCAGCGGCGAAAGCGTAACGCCCACTAATGTAGCAGTTCGGGCAATGGCTTGTTATGGCAATGATTTTGACTCCACAACGCCCCAAAAAGCCGATGATCTTGTTAGAATAGCGTGCTGGTTGCCCCGCTGCACCTTGTCGCTACTGCCGGATTAGCCGGTTTGGCGGCCTTTGCAGCCACCCGGGCAAGCCTGTTATGCAGTCCTGCAGATGATTTGCATTACCCGAATTTATTTAAGGAGAGGCAGTAGACATGTCTGAGTTTCGCGCCCCTGTCAGGGATATGTTGTTCGCTATCAATGAACTGGCCGATATGCAAGAGATTGCAGCGCTGCCCGATTACGAAGAGGCTACGCCCGATATGGTTGCGGCCATGCTGGAAGCCGCAGCCCAACTGGCGAATGATGTGGTTGCGCCGACCAATGTGATTGGCGATACCCAAGGAGCCAAGCTCGTGAACGGCCAGGTTGTTGTGCCCGATGAGTTTAAAGCGGCCTACCGGCAATATGTCGAGGGTGGCTGGCCCGGTTTGTCGTTTTCTCCTGAATACGATGGCATGGGTCAACCAATGCTGGTCGGTATGGCTGTTGAAGAGATGTTGCAGTCTGCCAACCTGGCTTGGTCGTTGTGCCCGATGCTGACGCAGGGCGCTATTCATGCGCTCGAGTCATACGCCAGCAAGGAACTGCGCAAAGCCTATTTGCCCAAAATGATCAGCGGCGAATGGACCGGCACAATGAATCTGACTGAGCCGCAAGCCGGCTCGGATCTTTCCGTTATTCGTGCCTTCGCCGAACCTGATGGCGATGCCTATCGGGTTACCGGTCAGAAGATATTCATCACCTGGGGCGACCACGATATGACGGACAACGTCATTCATCTTGTGCTGGCGCGTATTAAGGGTGCGCCTGAAGGGGTTAAGGGCTTGTCCCTATTTGTCGTGCCGAAGTTTAAGCTGGATGCCAACGGCAAACCGGATGCGTTCAACAATGTTGAAACCATATCTATCGAGCACAAGCTTGGTATTCATGGCAGCCCGACCTGCGTGCTGGGGTTTCATGCTGCCGAGGGTTATCTGGTGGGTGAGGAGAACAAGGGTCTCATGAGCATGTTTGCCATGATGAACCGGGCCCGGCTCAATGTAGGTCTTGAGGGTGTCTCTATTTCTGAGCGCTCTTATCAGCAGGCGCTCTGGCAGGCCAACGACCGGGTGCAGGGTGGCGTCCCCATCATCAATCATCCTGATGTTCGGCGTATGTTGATGCAGATGAAGTCTGAAACTGAAGCCATGCGGGCGGTTGCCTATTTTGCGGCCAGCCATCTCGATAAGGCCGAAAAATCTGCTGATACGAAGGTGCAGAAGCACAGCGCGGCAATGGTTGAGTTGCTTACGCCCATTGTGAAGGGCTGGTCAACAGAGACGGCGCAGGTGCTAACTTCGTTAGGGATTCAGATTCACGGCGGGGCGGGTTACGTTGAAGAAACCGGAGCCGCACAGCACTATCGTGATGCTCGTATTACCACGATCTATGAAGGTACCACCGGTATTCAAGCGCTCGACTTTGTCGGTCGCAAGATCCTCCGCGATGGTGGTGTGGTGATCAATGAATTTATTGATGAGATGTCGGCGGTGATCGCTGCGCTGGATGCTCATGCTGAGCTTGTAGCGCTGAGCGCGCCGGTTAAGCAGTCGCTAGTCAGTTTGCGTGCTTCGGTTAGTTGGTTGCTGGAAAATGGAAGCAATGATAGCGATACCGCAGGTGGGGTCTCATATCACTTGTTGATGCAGGCCGGTATTGTGGTCGGCGGCTGGCAGATGGCCCGTGCCGCGTTGGTTGCCAAAACCAAGCTTGCTGCCGGCGGCACTGATGGCGAATTTATGCAGGCCAAACTAATCACCGCAAGGTTTTATATTGAGCAGTCACTGCCTATGGCTGAGGCCCATGCCGTAACGATTCGTGCAGGTGCCAGCGCTATGATGGCATTGTCACCTGAGCAGTTTGCAAGCGGTCAGCATTAGTTAACTGACTTTTTTGGGTCCGAAGAAGGCCCGTAGAATGAGATCTTCGCTGATATCAAAAAATGAATGCTCCGTGGCAGCCTGAACGTAAAAAATAGATAGGGGACCGATCTCCTGATCCTGATCTTCTTTTGGGTCATTTACTTTTAGCCGCACTTTACTTTGCCTTCAACAACAAAATACATTTTTTCTTCCAGATGGGGCCTGCGTATCTTTCGCGCCTGCGGGAAGGCGATATACGGCAGAACTGAGGCCGGGGCGGCTCAGGATTCGTGAAAACACGAATCCTTGCCGGCCACGTGTTTGGTGAGTCCACTGAGTTGGAATACTTTCCAGGCGTTACTGCTCATAGCATGTTCCGTAATCTATCGGGTTGCCGGTCATTACCGGCGGCTCACATTACTACGGGCTAAGAATCCCCATGGTGCGTCCGGAGGCAAGGGCCGTGGCACTGTCGGTTTAGAATCAGGTTAGAATGTTCCGCTATGCCAATTAAGGAGGCATCATGCGATTTACCACCAGACAGATTCATGAGGGAGTAGAACCGGATCCGCTTACCGGCGCCATTTTGACCCCCATTTATCAAACGACAACCTATGTGCAAAACTCTGTTGATGAGTATCTGGCCAAAGGTTATTCCTACTCGCGTTCGGGCAATCCGACGGTACGCGTTCTTGAGAACAAGCTAAATGCCCTTGAGGGTGGTGCAGATTGTTCATGTTTTGGCACAGGCATGGCGGCAATTAATGCGGTCATGATGGCACTGCTGAGTGCCGGTGATCACTGTATTATTTCGGATGTTGTTTATGGCGGTACGTATCGCCTGAGCACAAAAATTTATTCACGTTTTGGCGTTGAGTTTAGCTTTGTCGATACTTCTGATGTCGCTGCGATGCGGGCAGCCGTGCGAGATAATACGCGGCTGATTATTACCGAAACGCCTGCGAATCCCACGCTTAAGTTAACTGACATTGCAGCTATTTCTGCGGTGGCACGTGAGTTTGGTATTCCGCATGCGGTCGACAATACGTTCCTGACGCCTTACTACCAGCGTCCGCTGGAGCTGAATGCCGATATCGTTGTGCACAGTACAACCAAGTATTTTGATGGCCACAACGCCACTGTAGGTGGTGCGGTGATCAGCGCCACTCAGGAGCTGGCGGACAAGGTCCGCTTCGTGATGAACGCGACGGGTAGCATCATGTCGCCGCAGGTGGCTTTCCTGACGTTGCAGGGTGTGAAAACGTTGTCCGTTCGTATCGATCGGCAGTCAGAGAACGCTATGGCAGTTGCCGAGTTCCTGCAGTCGCATGACAAAGTAAAGCAAGTCTGCTATCCGGGCCTCAAGTCATTCCCGCAATATGATCTGGCGTGCAGTCAGGCCTCTGGTTTTGGCGCCATGGTCTGGTTTGAGGTCAAAGGCGGCCTTGATGCCGGCAAGAAACTCATGGACACGATTGAATTGTGGAGTCTTGCAGAGAACTTAGGTTCAGTGGAGTCGCTGATTACGCATCCGGTCACTATGACGCACGCCGATGTTGAAGAAGCAGAGCGTAAGCGTGTTGGGATTCTCGATGGTCTGGTGCGTTTGTCTGTCGGCCTGGAAGATGTTGAAGATCTTATTGAGGCTTTGGACAATGCCTTAGTGGGCGTTTAGTGACTCGTTACTAGTATGAAAAGCGGCAGCCATCCGACTGCCGCTTTTTTTTGTGCCTTAGAAACTGATCTGCACGCCAACGAATGCCTGTCGCGGTTTGCCGGGACGCAATCCGGCGGGGCGACGTGCTACGGCATATTCGTTATCAAGCAGATTGTCCAAGCGCCCGATAGCAGCAACGTTGTCTGTGAAAAAGAATTTTCCAGCCAGATCCAGAACAACATACGAGTCGATCTTTTCGTTGGCAGCAGCACTGCCTGCGCCGGCTATTGTGCGCATTGCGCCGTTAAAGTCCACGTTAACGAACGACTCCCAGTTACGGCCAACAGCGCCGGCAGAGGCCCGCCAGATCTGCTCCGGAATGTAGGGCAGTGCGTCGCCACTCATGACATCGCCCCACGGATCGTAGTCACTCTCAAAGCTATTGCGGAACTCAGCGAGCGGTGTCCAGGTGTAGCTCAGCAGTAGCGGAAAGTTGATGCCGCCAAAGCCATTGAGAGTGTATCCGGAGGAGAACTCCAGACCGGCAACCTTCGCCTGGCCACCATCGAACTGATCGCCGATCTGGCCGCTGCCGCCGGTTGATGCGGTGACTGTGCCGACAATGTTGTCGTAGTCATTGTAGAAGCCAATGGCACTCATATTTGCATTGCTCTGGGTGTAACGTGTGCCGACTTCATAGTTGATGCTGGTTTCTTCGCCCGAAATGCTGCCAGGCGCAGGCGGGTTATAGCCTTTGAAGATGCCAGCTAATAATGACCAGTTGTCATTGAGGGCATAGAGCACACCCAGGCCCGGAATCACGACAGAAATATCGGTTTCTCGCACTCGTGTGGGACCGTTACCGCGGCTGGGATCGCTAGTGCTGTAGTCCTCCCGTGTCATTTTTATGCGTTCGTACCGAATCCCTGGCTCAAAGGTCCATTTGCCAATATCAATATCGCCCGACCAGAAAATGGAGTTGGCTTGCGCATCACTCACGCGGTTGGTTGCTGATCCCGGTGCCCCATCTGTAGTGAGTACCATGACGCCATTTTCCATGCGGAAGCGGTCGTCATCCTGAAAACGATCTTCTTCATCTTTGTGAAAGCGCACCCCAACAATGGAGCGCAATTCGACACTATCCCAGCTGAAGTTATTGCCAAGCTGGGCCTGAATACCGCGTGAGTAATAATCCCGCGCATTGTTACGATTCACTAGTGCATTGTCAGGGCTATCAGCGCCGCGCAGGTAGCTAAGTTCGGTTGCATAAGTGTTAGGGTCTTCCAGAACATTGCTAATGCCAACGCCGCTTACGCTGGCTAACTTAAACCAGTTGCGCTCGAATTCATTGTTGTAAACGGTTGTGCTGAAATCCCAGTTGCCGGCCCGGTCTTCGAGCAAATAGGTGAGCTGAACCTGTTCATGCTCGCTAGTAATGTTGTCAAGTTGAGAGGCCGTGTAGCGATCGTAAGGATTGTTGTTGAAGTCCTCGTCGGTTAGACCCAGATAGGTTTCATTTCCATCATTTTTGGTTTTGCCGAGTTTTAGCACGGCCGCCTGATACAGCGTTGCAGACTCATCTGATTCCAGTCCGAGCTTTATGAGATAGTCCTGAGCCTCAAAGCCTGTGCTTTGCTGCACGTCGTTGATCGTCAGATTTTTAAAGCCTTCGAAGTTCTGTTGTACGGTTTCAAAAAGAAAGCCAAATGCGCCGGTCTTGCCGCCGATTCTCGCTAAAACGTCGCTCGCATCGTTAGTGCCGGCAGTCATGCTCAGGTATCCTGAGAACTCCTGCGGTATCGGAGTGGAGCGCATATTGATTGCGCCGCCGGTGGTTCGCGGGCCAACTTCAATGGCGGCAGGTCCTTTAACAACCTCTACTGACTGCATGCGTTTGGCGGTTGGAAAATAGTACGCCGATGGAGATGAGTAGGGTGCGGGTGCGATAAGTACACCGTCTTCGAGCAACGCGATGCGACTACTGCGATCGCTGCCAGAACCACGGATACCAATGTTGGGTCGCTGACCAAAGCCATCTTCTTCCTGTAAGTACAGTCCCGGTACATCCCGAAGAATACGGTTTATGTCGGGGTACTCAAATTCCTTGATACGTTTGTTATCGATGAGGTAAGCCGAGCCGGCCACATCTTCAATAGTTTTGTTACTGCCGATAATTGTCAGAACCTCAATGTCACTAAGCTTCTCTGATGCCTCAATGCCGGCATCTTTAGTGGTCGCGGCCAATGCGGTTCCGATGGCGGTGCTCTGGCAGAGCAGTAATACAGCGAGGGATGTTTTGTTCATGGTCTCTCCTTTTTGCAACAGCGGCAGCGCTAAGGTCCGCTAGTGATGTTTGAGCGACGCAATTTATTGCAAATGAGAACTATTATCAATAGCAAATGATAATAATTCTCATTTAGAGAATTATTCCTTTAAATACAATTCGTTATTATTCCCTATTGGGAGGCGTTTCGGGGCTAGTCCGGTATCTTATCGGCGAAATCGCGCGTAATGCGCGTCCATTCGAGCTTTAACCAGGGCGAATATTCTTCAGGATTGGCCCCGATAGCTCCAGCAAGCTTTGCCGGCTGAATGAATCGCCAGTCAGCGATCTCAGATGCATCAACGGTGGGTTCACCCTGGAAGTGCCCGACAAACACCGAGCAAAGCTCGTTTTCTGCCCCGTTCTCGTTGTACTGAGCGTGGTACTCAAATTTAAACAGGAAGTTTAGCTCGGTCTTTATTCCCAGTTCCTCGGCGACCCGGCGGTGTGCGGCAGCCAGCGTCTCTTCACCGGCCCGGGGATGGCTGCAGCAGCTGTTGGCCCAAATGAGCGGCCATAGCGGCTTGTTGCTGCTGCGTTGCTGCAGCAACAGTTCTCCGTTCTCGTTGAAGAGGAATGCTGAAAATGCCCGATGTAGTGTACCGGTAGCGATATGACAGTCGGCCTTATTGAGTTGCCCCACTTCATTATCGTTACTGTCGACCAGAATGAGCAGGTCGTCCGCATGTTCTGCATAGGTCACTAGACCTCGCCTCCAATAGAGAACGCCATGGCGTTTAGGCCGCCACCATTTAATGCGTTCGCCACCTCTTCAGCATGCTCTCCATTTTTGCAGAGAGCTAGCATTGCACCACCGCCGCCACCGCCGGTGAGTTTTGCGCCGAGCGCATCGGCATTGCGTGCCAGCTGAATGCCGCGTTCCAGTTCCGGGGTTGACACCTGCAACGCATTCAGTAGGCCATGATTGATGTTCATCAGTTCCCCAAGTGTGGCGATGTCGTTGTCCTGAATGGCAGCCACTGCACGTAGTGTGAGGTTGTCGATATCGTCAAAGATTTTGTCGTACACCTGCGGCAGCCGCTCATGGGCAGCCTTGACTTTTTGCACGGTTTTGGCGGTCAGACCTTCCGAGTGCGTCATGCCGACAACGACCCACAGTGGCTCGGGTATATTCAGCAGCTCCACGAGTGGCGGCGTGCCCTTACGGAAAACCAGAGGCTGTCCAAAGGTGGCTAGTGTATTGTCGATGCCGCTGGGCTGACCGTGTGCTGTCTTTTCTGATTCAAAAGCAAACCCGTTGATCTGATCGTTAGAGAGACCCAATTTAAAATGCTGGTTTATGGCGCGGATCACGGCCACAGCGAGGGCGGCCGAACCACCCATACCCATACCCCGTGGGACATCCGGAAAGACTTCAATCCGCATGCCTTTGTCGCTGAGGCCAAGCTGCTCCAGGATCTCGCTGGCCGCCAGTTCGAAAGACCGGCGATTACCTTTTACTGCATTGAGTCGATATTCGACACCCCACTTGGGTATCAATAAGTGCACGCCACTTTCGCAATCTTCAATAACTGCGCGGGTGCTCAGTGGCAGCGGACACGCTATTGCGTGGCGACCATAGACCACCGCGTGCTCACCCAATAAAATAATTTTGCCATGCCCCAGTCCCACTTCAGTATCGCTTTTAGCATTCTCAGTCAGCTGTTTGTGCGACGACGTGGTGCCCGAGGCGGCTTTAAGAATCTCGCGTGCTTTCCAGACTTTAATTTCACCGCTGCGCAGTAGTTGCTCCAGAACATCATCAAACAACTCAGGAGGCGTGCCGGCGGCTTTCACTACACTGCGTGCGTGTAAGGTCATGTGCCCTGATTGAATACCCTCGGTAGCGAGCGCCTTAAGCGCTGCATAGTTTTGGGCCAGACCAACGGCAGCCATGACTTCGGCGAGTTCGGTGGCTGATTTTACGCCGATGAGTCGGAGGTTTACCGCGACACTCGGATTTGATTCCAGCGGGCCTCCCACGATACCCACTTTCAGCGGCATAACCAGACTGCCACGCAGGTTGCCGTACTCGTCTTTCCACCAGCGCGATAACGCGGTGTAACGACCGTCTCGTGCAGCGTAGGCATGTGCACCGGCTTCGATAGCCCGCCAATCGTTACCTGTGGCTAGAGCTACGGCATCTACGCCGTTCATGATGCCCTTGTTGTGAGTGGCCGCGCGGTACGGGTCTACCTGCGCGAAGTCTGACGCAATAATGATGCCGTCACGAACCTGTTCTCCGGTATAGCCTTTACCGCCTAATATATCGACCGGCAGTGTTACCTCTGCGCGTGCCAGAGAACGATCGGTAAGATTCGAGAGGATGCGCAGAAACACTTTGCCGTCGGTGATTGATTCGATTAGCGATGCCACACCCTCGCACATGCCATTGACTAGGTTTGCACCCATAGCATCTCGCGTGTCAACGAGCAGATGCACAACCAGCATTTCTGAATTGCTTGATGGTAACGGGTAACGATTAATTTCAAGATCGACAGCACCACCACCGCGGGCAACCATGCGCGGATGGAAGCTGTTCGCCAGATCAATTATCTCCTGCTTGCGGGCAAGGACCTCTTCGCCGGCCGCATCAATATTCGGAATTTCGACAACCTGAATCTGTCCGATAAGAATCGGATCATCCGATGATGTCTTATAGCCATCGGCGCCCCTCGCCGTTTTAGCCGCAGCGCTTAAGGCGGCGACAATCGACGGCTCCTCGACGACCAACGGCACCACATAGTCACGGTCATTAATCAGAAAGTTCAGGCCCAGGCCGATCGGCATGCCCATGACGCCGATGACGTTCTCAATCATCTTGTCGGCAGCGCTAAGCTTAAGCGTATGCTCGCCGCTGCTTAATACTTTAAAGTCTTCATCGGTTACCAGGCCCTTTTCGCGCACGGCGCGGACCCTCTCCTCGATAGACATTTTGTAGAAATCTGGAATTCTCGAACGATCCACATTGTGCTCCGATGTTGGCCGATGGTTAATGATGACTTTACGGCGGACGGGTCGCAAGGGCTGCGGCTATTTCAGGGTGCATTACGTCAGCACCAGTGCGACAATCGGGGGCAGGTATAACGTCGTTTCAGAGGTAACGTCACGCACAGCATGGAAAAGTTCTGGCTAAAACGCTATCCAGCCGGCGTCCCCGAGACGCTGAAACTGGACCCCGAGGAAACACTGATCGACGTGTTTGAAAAGTCTGTGCGCGAGTTTGGTAAGCGTCCCGCCTACAGCAACTTCGGCAAGACCATCAGTTTTTCCGATCTGAACGTGCTTAGCGCCCGCTTTGCCGGGTATTTGCAGAATAAGCTTGGTCTTGAGAAGGGTGACCGGGTCGCCATCATGATGCCGAATACGCTGCAGTATCCCATTGCGGTGTTCGGCATTTTGCGGGCCGGCATGGTCGTGGTCAACGTCAACCCGTTATATACGCATCGCGAACTGCATCATCAATTGAAAGACTCTGAAGCTAAAGCCATCGTCATTGTTGCCAATAGTGGTGCAGTGTTGCAAGAGGCCATTGCCGAAGGCGGCACGCAGGTGCGCAGCATTATTGTTACCGAGATCGGCGATATGCTGGACTCGCCGAAGCGTCAGATTGTTAATTTCGTGGTCCGGTATATTAAGCGGATGGTGCCTAACTACACGCTTAAGTTTCCAGTGGCCTTCCGCGATATTGTTACTGCCCAGAGCCAGGTCTTTCAGCGCCCGCGAGAGATGCTTGGCAGTGATCTCGCCTTTCTGCAGTACACCGGCGGTACTACCGGTGTTTCTAAGGGCGCGATGCTTACGCACGGCAATATGGTGGCCAATCTTCGTCAGGTAAACGCATGGTTCTCCAACGTCAATATTCCCGGCAAGGAGATCGTGGTTACCCCATTGCCGCTTTATCACGTCTACGCGCTCACCTGTAATTGCCTGGCGTATCTTGAGAATGGCGGGCTCAACGTATTAATAACGGATCCGCGCGATACCAAGGCATTGATTGCGGAGATGAAACGCTGGAAGTTTACGGCGATCACCGGTGTTAATACTCTGTATCAGAGTTTGGTCAATCACCCGGGTTTGGCAGCAGTGGATTTCTCGACAGTCAAAATTGTCTCGGCCGGCGGTATGGCAGTGCTCGAGCCGACAGCGAGAGCCTGGTTTGAGATTACCAACACAGCGATTCTTGAGGGTTATGGTCTGACTGAAGCCTCGCCGGTAGTTACCACTAATATGCCGCGCAATCGAGGCTTTACCGGCAGCATTGGCTTGCCGTTGCCCAATACCGAGATGTCATTGCGGGATGATAGCGGTGTTGAAGTCGAACAGGGTGAGCCCGGCGAGTTATGTGTCCGCGGGCCACAAGTCATGTTGGGTTACTGGCAGCGTCCGGATGCCACCGCGGAAAGTTTTACCAGTGATGGCTTCCTGAAGACCGGCGATATTGCGCTGGTTACGGTGAACGGTGACTTCAAGATTGTTGATCGCAAGAAAGACATGATTCTGGTTTCCGGCTTCAATGTTTTCCCTAATGAGATTGAGCAGGTTCTAGTGGGTCATCCAGCCATTGCTGAGGCAGCCTGCATCGGCTTGCCCGCCAAGCGTGGCGGGGAAATAGTCTGTGTCTATGTGGTGCTCAAGCCAAAAGTGCAGCTCGATAAAGAGTCGTTGCTGGACTATTGCCGGCACGAACTCACCGCCTATAAAGTGCCGAAGATTGTTCGGTTTGTCGAGAGCCTGCCAAAGTCCAATGTCGGCAAGGTTCTGCGACGGGAGTTGCGCGAACAGGCGCTCAATGCGGAAGGCTAGGCGGGACAGCTAGACGGCCAACTAGGCCCGGTTACTTTTTGTTAAGCGCCTGTGCGGCTGCAGCCCAATGATCTTCATGGGTCCAGGTTTTCACAAACTGACTTTCTTCAACCGCATCCAGCTTTTCGTGCAAGCGTTTACGATGTGCCAATGAAGTGGTTTTATAGCCACGAATGACTTGTTGATTGTGAGCCAGATAGGGCGCTAGAAACCCTTCAATGGCTGCCGAAAAATCAGTGTCACTGTCGGCAAGAGCATTGATTATGCCGAGCCTGAGTGCCTCGGGTGCACTAATTCTTTGGCCCGTAATGAGCAGGTGCAAGGCACGCGAGTCGCCAACCAGATCCAGCAGATCGATGCCACCACCCCATGCGGTTGTTACGTTGAGTCGTGATTGTATGAGGCCAATTTCTGCATGCGGTGCCGCAATTCTTAAATCGCAGGCAAGTGCCAGTTCGCCACCACCGCCGAGCGCTAAGCCGTTGATGGCGCCCACTACCGGCAGTGGAAAGTAACGTATCTCATCCAGCGCCTTTCGACCCCGGCGCGACATGGCCAGTGTGTCAGCCTCCGAGCGCACGGCGCTAAGCTCTTTTAAGTCTCCGCCTGCGGCGAACGCCTTGTCGCCCGCGCCTGTTAATAGCGCGAGTTTGATGTCTGTATTTTCCCGATGCTCTGCCAGCGTCCCGCCAATCTCGTCGAGCAGCGCTAGATTCAGTGCATTGCGTTTTTCAGGTCGATTAATGGTGAGGCGCAAGACCTGGTCGCGAACTTCTATCTGGAGTGCTGACATTGCCGTTACCGTCTCTTAGAAATACAACCGCATAACGCATTCCGCAATACAGGCGGGGCGTTCCTGTCCTTCTACTTCTACGCTGTATTTCTCAACGATCTCAATGCTGCCTTTAACCTCTTCAGCCGAAATCAATTCGCAGTGCGCTTTTATGCGGCTGCCCGCCGGCACTGGCGCAGGGAATCGCAGCTTGTTAATGCCATAGTTGATGACGTTCTGTACACCCTGGAATAGCGGCTTGCTCTCATCTACTAAGCCGCGGAGCATCGGATATAGCGAGAGCGTGAAGTAGCCATGTGCAACGGTTGTTTTAAACGGTGATTCCTGCTGTGCTCTTTCGGGATCGACATGAATCCACTGCATATCTCGAGTGGCTTTACCAAACTCATTAATCATTTCCTGCGTAATGGACTCCCAATCACTGGTGTGAATTTCCGTGCCAACTTTTGATTGCAGTTCTGCGAGGGTTTCGGCAAGTGCCATGGGTAAGCTCCGTTAATGATCAAATAGGTATCTCTGTGCGCCCGGTTACTAGCAGCGCAAGCCGCGATGCTATCAGAGTTAGCTATTTGCGCCACCGCGGCAAGGGCAAAGTCGTTGACTTCAGTGTGAGTAAAGTTGCGCCCGTAGTCGAAAAACCACTTTTAAAACATAATATTGGAAGTCTGACGAGTGTGCCAGTCAAGAGCTGACGGGTGTGGCCCGACGGCGCTACTGAGGGCTTTTTTTTGGTTGGCAGCTCGCTCAACGCGTTAAGATTTACCCGTAGGATGCTCGGCACTTTTACGGCCTGAACCCATCTATAGAAGATGCGGCTTATGCTGCACCCTGCTAAGCTAATTTCGAGGAACGTAATATGACTGATCTGGTAGAGCGACAATGTAAGCCCTGCGAAGGTGGAGTACCGCCTCTGAGTGAGGAGGTTGCGGCTGAGTTAATGACTGCATTGCACCCGAACTGGAGCATTAGCGATGATGGCAAATGGATTCGACGGTCGTTCGAGTTTAGTGGTTTCAATCGGACTATGGGGTTCGTGAATGCCCTGGCCTGGGTTGCCAATACCGAGGGTCATCATCCTGATCTTGGGGTGAGTTATCGGGAATGTGTGGTTAATTATACAACCCATGCTATTGATGGCTTAACCGAGAATGATTTTATCTGTGCAGCCAAGATTGATCGTCTGGTTGTTTAGTGCTTTATACCAGCGTGTCAATGGTAACCATCTAACGGAATAAGTCATGGATGTAAGAAATCCCAGAACCGGCGAGCGTGATGTCACTATTGAGACGATCGATCCTGCCCGTCTTGGTGGCGTCTGTCGGGTGCTGGCACTGGCGCAGCCTGAGTGGGCAGCTCGCGGTTGGCAGGAGCGGGTTGAGATTTTGGAGATTTGGGTTGCTGCAGTCACTGCTGATGCTGAGCTGCTGCAGGCCTTAAGCACCGATACAGGCCGTTACCAGCTTGCTGCAGGCGAGGTAGCTGGAGTGCCTTTTGTGCTTTCCCAGTGGGCCCGTTTTGCAGCTGATGTGTTCGTTGAAACACCCCCTGAAGTGCTTGCTGCGGATGAGAATGTCAGTTACACCACGCACCTGTTCCCGTATCCCGTTGTCGGGGTTATTAGCCCTTGGAATTTTCCGCTGCTGCTGTCGGTGCTGGATAGTTTGGCGGCGTTAGTGGCCGGCTGTGCGGTCATTGTTAAGCCCAGCGAGATAACGCCGCGGTTCGTTGTTCCCTTGCAACAAACCATTGAGGCGATTCCTGAGCTGCGTGATGTTTTTAGGTTTGTCATTGGCGACGGAGCAGTGGGTGCCGAGCTCATTAATCATGTGGATACGGTGTGTTTTACCGGTAGCGTTGCAACGGGTCGAAAAGTGGCCGCCGCTGCTGCCGCCAATATGATCCCGGCGCATCTTGAGCTGGGTGGTAAGGATCCGGTGGTTGTGCTGGCTTCTGCCGATGTTACGCAGGCCGCCTCTCTGGTGCTGCGGGCTTCTGTTCAGGCCACGGGGCAGGCTTGTCAGAGTCTTGAGCGGGTCTATGTCGACCGCACGATATACCCTGCGTTTCTTGCAGCCCTTACGGCAGAGGCCGAGCGTGTTGAGTTGAACTCTGCGGATTTACGGCAAGGTCACTTAGGGCCGATTATCATGGAAGGTCAGGCGGCGATTATTGAAGCGCAAATTAGCGCTGCCGTGGCTGCCGGTGCCGAAATTGTTACTGGTGGCCAGGTTGAAAAGCATGGTGGCGGGCTCTGGATCCGACCGACGGTGCTGACCGGAGTAACTCATGCGATGGATGTGATCCGGGAAGAAACATTTGGCCCTGTCTTGCCGGTGATTGCCTTCGATACGGTCGAAGAAGCTATCGCTATGGCCAATGATAGTCAGTTCGGACTGTCTGCTGCTGTGTTTGGTGATGAGCATGAAGCGACCGCCGTAGGCTTGCAGATAAACGCGGGTGCGGTCAGCATCAATGATGGTGCTATGACCACCATAGCATTGGAGGTCGAGAAGGACTCTTACGGGCTTTCCGGCTTGGGGAGTTCACGTATGGGTGTCAGTGGCCTGAAACGCTTCCTGCGCAAAAAGGCCATCATTGCACGGCATGCGGGCGGGGTAGGCATTGAGTCTTTCCGTGAAATCCGTGATTAGTTTTCAGTAGCTAGGCTTCAATAGCTAGATTTCCATAGTGAGCCACAAGAACTGGTGGCTGGTTTTTTGGGGAAGTAGGCCATGTCATCAGTACCACTGTTTCTGGGGAATCCGAGTTGGGCTGCGCTGGATATATTCGCCTATGCTGTTCTCGGATTATTTGTGCTGCTAGGGACTCTCTTATTTGTTGGCACGCGGGGCAAAGACACCCGTATTTACAATGCCCGACTCGCATGGCTGCGTGCCTGGATGTATTTCTGTGTGTGCTGGCTGCTGAGCTGGGTTACTGGCGTCTTGCCAACCTTGTTATCGCAGCCGCTACTGAACCCTGAGCATCTGACTCAAGCAGCGTGGCAAGTTTATGTTGCCGCAACCTGGGTGGTTGTTCTGATTGGCTATTTATACGTCTGGCCCGCTGGCACCGTTACTTACAAGCGCCGTTTTTATCCGCTGACTACCGTGCTCATTGGTATTGTTTGGGGCTTCAGCGAGGCGCAGTTGTTTCTGGTCTTCTGGGCGCTCGGCGAGCGCTTCTTAGAGGCGCCCTGGATGGTCGCGGTCTTTACCTACATTTGCGCATCGCTGGCTAATGGCCCGTTGCATTTGTTCTATTGGGATCTGTACGTTTCACCCGATCACAACATTTACGAATGGAACTTTCGTAAAGTGATGTTCGCACACAATCCCACATTGATTCTGTCGCTCATCTTTCTGGTTATTTGGGGCGACCTGGGCGTGTATTTGCTCTGGCCCGCATTCGCACTTTTTGCGTGCGCTATTGCACAGCGCTTTCCGGCACCATGGGACACACTGGCGCACGGCGAGCTTGAGGCGAAAGAAGGGCTCTGTGATGTGCAGACAATGTCAGTTCCGGCACGTTTACGCGGTAACTAGAACAGCGACGAGCTATCGGGTTCTTCGTCAGGCGTTTCAAGGTTGCGGCTGGTAATGTATTCGCCGGTGATCATCTGCGCGTACCCCAGACCCGGGCCTATCATGGGATAAACCATTGCATCGCGATCTATAATCACCTCCAGAAACGCGGGCCCCGGAAACTCAATAAACTCTTTCACGATACGCGCGATGTCTGACTTATTTTCAAGTCGCTTGGCAAACTCAAAGCCATCCGCCTCAGCGGTCTTGATAAAGTCTTTGCGGTACAGCGATTTGTCACTGGCAGAAAAGCGCCCCTTGTAATAGAGCTTCTGCCATTGTTTCACCATGCCGTCGCCATAGTTGTTCAGGACCAGAACTTTAATGGGCAATTTGTAGGTTGTTGCGGTTTCGAGTTCGCCAATATTCATGCGAATACTCGCGTCACCATCAACATCAATAACCAGCTGGTTAGGCCGCGCAAACTGCGCACCAATAGCGGCCGGCAGTCCGAAGCCCATCGTGCCCATGCTGCCTGACGTGAGCCAGAGTCGCGGTTCTTTGAAGTCGAAATACTGCGCAGCCCACATTTGGTGCTGGCCTACGCCTGTGCTGATAATGGCATTGCCGGCAGTGAGCTTATTGATCTCTTCAAGAACGGCGTAGGGCTGAATACTGTCGCTAGTACGATCGTAATTGAGCGCATGGGTGATCTTCAGCGCGGCAATTTCTTCGTGCCAAACACCCTCATTGCGAACAATATTGTTGCGCTCGCCAAATGCGCAGAGCGTTTCGAGGTCGCGTTTTAGCAAGCCGACATGATGCCAGTCGACGGCCTTCACTTTGCCGATCTCTGATGAGTCGATATCAAAATGCGCAATGTTTTTGGCGCGCGGGGCAAACTTGTCGGGCACGCCGGCAACCCGATCATCAAAGCGTGCGCCCAGCGCAATTAGAAAGTCGCAGTCTTCAACGGCATAGTTGGCGTAAGCGGTACCGTGCATGCCGAGCATGTGTAGACACAAGGGCTCGGTGGTATCGGCTGCACCGATACCCATAAGCGTGGTGACTACAGGAATCTTGAACTGATGTGAGAAACGCCGAAGCGCCTCACTAGCTTCGGCATTGATGACGCCGCCGCCCGCATAAATCAAAGGCCGCTCGCTTTGATTGAGCAGTGCAAAGAAAGACACACTTTCATGGTCTTCGAGCAGATTGTCTTCGATGGCACGAATACGCTGCCTGAAGCCCGGGACCGGCAGAGTGCCGGAACCTGAGAACGTGCCTTCCCAGTTCTGTATATCTTTTGGAATGTCTATGACCACGGGGCCTGGCCGACCGGAACGCGCAATCTCGAATGCGGTGCGGACCGTTGCTTCTAACTGCTCAGGCTTGGTGATCAGAAAAACGTGTTTTGCGACGGAACCCAGCGTACTGGAAACGGGAGCCTCCTGAAACGCATCAGTGCCGATGTTGGTTGTTGGTACCTGCCCGCAGATAACAATAATAGGCACTGAATCGGCCATGCAATCGCGTACCGGCGTTACCGTGTTGGTCGCGCCCGGGCCTGAAGTGACCATGCAGATGCCTACTTTGCCACTAGCCCGCGCGTAGCCCGCCGCCATAAAGCCGGCGCCTTGCTCATTGGCAGGGACGATCAGCGGCATAGGCGCAGAGCCATCTTCGTTGCGGTTGTCTTCGTTGTAGCGGAATACCGCATCATAAGTTGGCAAAATGGCGCCGCCGCTGTAGCCAAAAATGGTATCCACGCCTTCATCGGCCAGCACCTGAACAATGATCTCAGCGCCGCTGAGGGCGGTTCCGGATAAGGGGTGACGGTTTTCTGTGGCGGGTTGCGTGGAAGTCATTGGTAGGCGCTACTGCTCGTTTTTGGGTATAAATTGACGCGACACTTAAGCCCCCTATTCAGGGATGAAGTGGCAAAAGAAGCGCTGAAATGGCATGAAAGCCTTGTCATATCAGAGTTTCGGGGAATTGGGTGCGGATTGCAATAGCGCAGATTCTAAGCCAACATTGCAGCATTCACGGTGCCGGCGGTTGATTTTTGCACTTCTTGACCGCCTTTTGCATCATCACGACAGTAACACGGAGGCCTGCGGGCATCTCATGCGACACATTATTTCTATCCTGCTGCAGAACGAAGCAGGGGCTCTAACCCGCGTCACGGGTTTGTTTTCGACGCGTGGCTACAACATTGAGTCTCTCAGTGTTGCGCCTACTGATGATCCGGAACTGTCCCGCCTTACGCTGGTGACCTATGGTTCTGATGAGGTCATTAATCAGATTAATAAGCAGCTGTTTAAGCTTATTGATGTGGTCAATATTGCGGATATGACTCAGGGTGACCACATAGAACGCGAGCAGTTGCTGTTGAAAGTTCGCATTGCCAACCCGCCTTGTGAGCCTCTGAAGGCGCTAATTGCCGAATTCAACGCCGATATCATCGATCACAAGCCTGAAAACTTTACGCTGGTGGTCACCGGAACAACCACCCGCATCGATGAATTCGTTGAGCGGGCAGGTCGTAATACCGAGATTCTTGCCGTAGTGCGCAGTGGTGCTATGGCAATTGCGCGTGGTGAGCAAGTGCTTAGTGCTGCCATCTGAACTCTTTATGTCCTTTAACCGTAAGCAGGCTCCCGCATGATTGACGTTATCAACAGTAATGCAGGGCGTTTGGCCGCCGCTTCGCGTGTGGTTGTTAAAATAGGCTCTTCGTTGTTGGTCGATGCGGCCAGTGGCCGGCTCAATCGGGAATGGCTGGAGTCTTTGGCCATAGAAATTGTTCGCTTCCGCGAGCGTGGCCAACAGGTTTTGCTGGTCTCGTCCGGCGCTATTGCATTGGGTCGTCCTTACCTGGGTTTGCGCCCGAATCAGCGGTTGCTTGAAGAGAACCAGGCTGCTGCTGCCGCAGGACAGGTCATTCTGGCGCATGCCTATCAGGAAATTTTTGACAAGTTTGGGGTCAAGATTGCGCAGGTATTGCTAACTCCGGAAGACACTGAGAGCAGGCGTCGTTATCTCAATGGCCGCAATACCCTGGAGACTCTATTGAGTCTGGGCGCTGTGCCCGTTATCAATGAGAACGATACTGTAGCGACTCAGGAAATTCGCTACGGTGATAACGACAGGCTTGCCGCCCGTGTTGCAGAAATGGTGAGTGCCGATGTTCTGGTGTTGTTGTCCGATGTTGACGGTCTGTACACCAGTGATCCGGGTAAAGTTGCCGGTGCGGAATTTATTCCTGAAGTGACTGCCATTACCACTGAGATTGAGGCCATGGCCGGCGCGGCCCGCACTCCTTTTGGATCCGGCGGCATGGCAACCAAAGTGGCGGCGGCCCGCATGTGTATGTCGGCAGGCTGTGCCACGGTGATCGCGGCGGGTCAGCAGTTACAGCCTTTACAGCGCATTGAACACGGCGAGACTTGCACCTGGTTTTTGCCAGCGTCCACACCGTTGGCCGCCCGCAAGCAATGGATTGCAGGAACCTTGACGCCAGCGGGCACTCTCACCGTGGACCCCGGCGCCGAGCAGGCGTTATTGCAAGGCAAAAGTTTGTTGTCAGTTGGTGTTACGGCAGTTCGCGGTCACTTTGAGCGCGGCGATGCGATTACTATTTGTAATGCCGGGGGCCGTGAGTTGGCGCGCGGGCTAATTGCCTATGACAGCGACGAGGCCACCGCACTCCTTGGCCGGCAGAGCGATGAGTTTGAGGCTGTATTGGGTTACCGCGGTCGTAAAGAACTCGTGCATCGCGATAATCTTGTTTTATTGGTAGACAAACAATGAGTAGTACATACAGTCAGTCGATCGCCGTTGAAATGACTGAAATGGGTAAGGCGGCGCGCGCTGCTGCTACTGAGTTAGCGCGGGCCGGAACCGCTGCTAAGAACGCGGCATTACTTGTTGCTGCCGATGCTATTGAAGCGGCAAGCCAGCACATCCTCGAAGCCAATACGCTGGATATGACGGCGGCCACGGAGAAAGGGCTTTCCGGTTCGATGCTCGACCGCTTACTGCTCAATGATGATCGCATCAGTGGCATGGCGGCGGGCTTGCGGACTATCGCCGCGCTTGATGATCCTATTAACGATGTTATTGCTGAGTGGGATCGCCCTAATGGTCTGGTTATTCAGCGCGTCAGGGTGCCCCTGGGTGTTATTGGCATCATTTATGAGAGCCGGCCTAACGTGACAGCAGACGCCGGCGCTTTGTGCCTGAAATCGGGCAACGCGGTCATTCTGCGCGGCGGTTCCGAGAGTTTTCATTCGAGCATGGCGATCCATCGTTGCCTGCAAACAGGCTTGCGGGCGGCGGGGTTGCCTGAGACGGCCATCCAAATGGTCTCGACTACGTCGCGGGATGCCGTCGGCTATATGTTGTCATCGATGCAGCAGTACATCGATGTGATCGTGCCGCGCGGGGGCAAGAATCTGATTGCTCGTGTACAAGCCGACGCACGTGTGCCGGTTATTGGCCACCTAGAAGGCCTTTGTCATGTGTATATTGATGCGTCTGCCGATGTGGCAATGGCTGTCGCGATTATCCTGAATGCCAAGATGCGCCGCACCGGTATTTGTGGTGCAGCAGAGACGCTGCTAATTGATCGTGAGGCATTAAAAACACACTACCAGCCCGTTGCCGATGCGCTGCATAGCGCGGGCTGTGAGTTGCGTGGTGATGCTGAGATTTGTGCATTAGATTCACGTGCCATAGCAGCAACAATTGAAGATTGGTCTACTGAATACCTCGATGCCGTTTTGGCGGTAAAGGTCGTTGATGGTATAGGCGGTGCTATTACGCATATTCAAACGTTTGGCTCCGGTCATACCGAGTGTGTTGTTGCTGAAGATACTGGTGTCGTACAGCGCTTTTTCCACGACCTGGATAGCGCTATCTTGTTGCACAATGCGTCAACTCAGTTTGCCGATGGCGGTGAGTTTGGAATGGGTGCTGAGATTGGCATTGCGACCGGGCGAATTCATGCCCGCGGGCCGGTGGGAGCAGAGCAGTTGACCAGTTATAAGTATCAGGTTTCAGGCAGCGGTCAGATTAGGCCTGTTTAAGGGTGTAGTAAATATCCATAAAAAAGCCCGCGATTGCGGGCTTTTTTATGGATTGTTTAGCGGCCGAATGGGTCTTTCTTTGTCCTTGCGGCGCCGTTGCCGTAAGGATTAAAACCGCCAGCTTCATCGGGCACTTCTAGATTGAGCGTGGGCTCTTTGTCGTAAATGTCATCCGCTAAAGACAATTTGTCGTTGTTGAGACGCTTTAGCAGCACAGATGTTTCTTCAATACTGAGACCATCAGCATCGCCGCTCTTCTTCCAATCCCACACGCTATTGCCGCGCTCGTCAGTTTTAATGCGCCCGGCGTCGCTGCCTTGTCGCAGCGATGTGAGAATTTGTGTAATAACAGTAGACATAATGCCAATGACTTGAGTTTAATTGTTGTCAATAATCAACGGATTGGCTGACGTCTGCTGAGGTGCAGTTCACAGTTTTTCCACCTGACCATGTTTTTCCGTCAGTGCTGATGCTGATTGAAACGTAACCGTTGGATGGCACCCCTGCTTTTGAACAGTATGCGTTTAATGAGCAGGGTAACGCTTGTTGCGGCTTTCTCTCTGCCGGCAATCGTTGAATCTTCGTTCAATATGCTGGGTGTGATACTCGCTGGTAGCAGGCAATGCAGGGGTTGGCCATGCTCCCAGAAGTTCTTGATGTACTTGTCGGTGGGAGCCACTAGCGTGTGGCTGCTGGCCAGTAGCTTTTCTGCAGCTTGTGGGTTGACCGCATAGCCAACAGCACCGTGCGGATATTTCCGGCAGTAGTAGAGGGTCAGACCATCTTGTTCGGCAACTTTCACCCGTGGCGCATTGCGGATGTGTTGCAGCCGAATAAACCCGAAGCGTTCGATAAGCTCGCTAACGGCCGCAACGGCTGCGGCAAAATTATCGAGTAACTTTGCATCATCTTCGAGAATAATCAGTGGTTCGTTCAGAGCTATGCAATATTCCCATACGGCACGATGACTCGCGAAGCAGCCGATCTCTCCGACACTTGGCAGACGACCGGCATTCAACAGATAGGCCTCATTATCTATTGCAGCAAACAAGGGTTGTGTTGCGGTTTTGCCATTGATGCCATCAAAAAACTCAAACGTCAGACCTGCATCACGGAACTGCGTTTCTGCAGCGCCGCGTCTCTCTAGCGATTCGGGCAGGCTAATCAATACGATTCTCATACCCTCAGCTTAGCTTGTTGCAATGCCGGACAGCAAACCGGCCGCAGAAGGCGGCCGGTTTGCTAACAGATCATTGGTGTGGCGAGACTACAGCGAGTCAATGATCTTATTCAGTGTGGCGCTAGGTCGCATAGCCGTTGCGGTTAATGCGGCATCAGTATGATAGTAACCACCAATATCTATAGGCTTACCTTGCGCGGTATTTAGCTCGTTGACGATTATGGCTTCCTGCGTCGCCAGTTGCTCAGCAACACCTTTGAAGTGTGCCTGCAACTCAGGATCATCAGTTTGTGCAGCTAATGCCTGTGCCCAATACAGGGCGAGGTAGAAGTGACTGCCGCGGTTATCCAGTTCACCGACTTTGCGTGATGGCGACTTGTCGCTATCAAGGAACTGACTATTCGCCTCATTAAGTGCGGCGGCCAGAACAGCTGTTTTGTTATTGCCGGTTTTGTCAGTCAGGCCTTCAAGCGATACGGCCAGGGCCAGAAATTCGCCTAAAGAGTCCCAACGCAAATGCGCTTCTTTGACAAATTGCTGCACATGTTTGGGTGCAGAACCACCGGCGCCGGTTTCATAAAGGCCTCCGCCGTTAAGTAGCGGCACGATAGACAGCATCTTAGCGCTGGTGCCCAGTTCCAGAATAGGGAACAGGTCGGTTAGGTAGTCGCGTAGCACGTTGCCGGTGACGGAAATTGTATTCTCGCCGTTCTTGATCCGCTGCAGCGTCAGACGAATAGCATCTTCAGGAGTCATGATGCGGATATCGAGCCCGCTGGTGTCATGGTCTTCAAGGTATTTATTTACTTTGCTAATCAGGTTGGCATCGTGTGCCCGCTCTGGATTTAGCCAGAAGATGGCGGGCTGACCCGTAGCACGGGCACGATTAACGGCCAGCTTGACCCAGTCGCGGATGGGCAGGTCTTTGGTCTGGCACATGCGCCAGATATCACCGGTAGCAACTTCGTGCTCCATGAGTACTTTGCCTTTACTATTACTAACCCTGACAATACCCGTGGACTTTATTTCGAAAGTCTTGTCGTGTGAGCCGTATTCTTCGGCTTTCTGTGCCATCAGACCAACATTAGAAACGCTACCCATGGTCGTGACATCAAAGGCCCCGTTGGCGCGACAAAAGTCGACGGTCTCACGATAGATGCCGGCATAGCAGCGATCAGGAATCATGAACTTGGTATCGTGTTGCTTGCCATCAGGTCCCCACATCTGACCTGAACTACGAATGGCGGCAGGCATAGAGGCATCGATAATGATGTCATTGGGGACGTGCAGGTTGGTAATCCCCTTGTCTGAATCGACCATCGCAAGTGCCGGGCCATTGGCATAGGCAGCGGCAATATCGGCCTCAATAGCCTGACGTTCGGCTTCCGGCAAGCCGGCAATTTTCTCTAGAACGTCACCAAAGCCGTTGCGAGTGTTGACACCCAGCTTCTGGAAAGTCTCAGCGTGTTTGTCGAAGATATCGCTGAAGAATACGGTGACACAATGGCCAAACATAATAGGGTCTGACACTTTCATCATGGTGGCTTTCAGGTGTAGTGATAGCAGCACACCTGATTTTTTCGCATCACTAATCTGGTGAGCGTAGAAACGCCGCAGCGCTACGGTGCTCATGACGGAGCTATCAATCACTTCGCCGGCGAGCACTGGTGTGCTTTCTTTAAGGATTTTTACCTTGCCATCGTTACCTATGAATTCGATTTTTACACTGCCATCAGCATCGATGACGGCAGACTTCTCGCTGGAGAAGAAATCGCCGTCGCTCATGTGCACTACGTGTGATTTCGATTCTGGATTCCAGACGCCCATCGAGTGCGGATGCTTTTTCGCATAGGCTTTAACCGCATCGGCAACACGACGGTCTGAGTTACCTTCACGGAGTACAGGGTTTACGGCGCTGCCCAGGATTTTGGCATAGCGGGCTTTTATATCACGCTCGGTGTCGTTGGCTGGTGCAGCAGGATAGTCGGGAAGCTTGTAGCCCTGAGATTGCAGTTCTTTAACAGCCTCGATCAATTGGGGAATTGAGGCGCTGATGTTCGGCAGCTTAATAATGTTGGCTTCAGGGTTCTTCGCGAGCTCACCCAATTCGGCCAGCGCGTCACTTTGTTGCTGTTCTGCGTTCAGGCCTTCCGGGAAGTTGGCGATAATGCGACCAGCGAGTGAGATGTCCTTCGTTTCAACGACCACGTCTGCGGCGCGGGTGAAGGCTTCGATGATAGGCAGCAGAGAGTACGTTGCGAGTGCCGGCGCTTCATCGGTATAGGTGTAGATAATCTTATTAATCGTCATGGTATTACCTGTTGGCGGGCCCTGTATGTCCCGGTTGTTGGACGGCCGTATGCAGGGCGCCGTTGTGACCGGCGCAAAGCGGCCTGCCTCTGCGAGGCAAGTGCTGTTGCAGAATGGGCTGAGTGTTGTAGCGGGCGGCTATTATCTTGGCTTTGAGCTCAGGTAACAATGGCAGTTACGTGAAATCGCCGCTAAACACTGACAAAAGCGTCCGCTACTTGCCGAATTTAGCGATTTCCGCCGGTACGGTAGCCTATTTGCAGATAGTACTCGCGACTCCGTCCCGGGAAATACCGGTAGTCGCCGAATGCAAAATCGGCACGGTCTGCGTACACCTCGTCGGTGAGATTGTTGATACGCAGGGCTGCCCACAAGTGTTCTGTAGGTTCCAGAATGAGTCGCCAGTTAAGCAACTTGTGGCCCTCGTACTTGCGCGTGTTGGTGGGTTCGAGGAAGTATGCATCGTTGTATACCCATTCCAGCTCCGTGCGACCCAAGCTTGTTTCATAGCCGAGCTGCACGCTGCCGATAACGTCGGGCGCTGTATCGAGCCGGTCGCCTTTAGTGATAGTGGCATTGCTAAAGTTATAGGTCTGTTTGGCCCAGCTGCCTGCTGCCGACAAATATACCGGTTCGATAATCCGCCAGGTAAAGCCGACCTCTATACCCAGATGCTTACTCTTGCCATCATTGGTATTGCGGCGATTGCTGTCCTGAAAAATATAGTTATCTTTCAGCATCGCAAAGCCGAGCACTTCATAGGTAATGGCAGCTGTTTCGCCATGCACACCTAATTCGAACGAATCGATGGTTTCCGATTTGACGTTATCAATAGTCTGTTCGGTTTGCAGGCGATAGAGCTCGGTCGCCTGTGGGGCCCGAAAACCACGCCGTAAATTGCTGAATAAAGAAACCCCATCGGTAACCCGGTAAACGAGCCCAAGCTCAGGGGCGAGATTGAAGAAATCGTTGGTTTGGCTTTCCGGGCGGAAATACAGGCAGCCTTCAGGATCACTGCAGGCCGAGCCATCGTCTTTAGTGTTTCCGCTCAGAATATTGTTGCTGTAGTCGTAGCGCATGTACTCGGCACGGAGCCCGACAGTGCCGGTAAGACGCTCGGCCAGCGGCACTTGCAGACGTGCGTAGGGTGCTGCCACCAGACTCCAGACGTCGTAATCATACTGCTGACCTTCGGGCCTGCGTGCGGCACCGAAGCCTGTAGTTGGACCTTCCTGAAACTGCTCCAGATAGCCGGAGGCAAGCTCCAGATCCAAGCCGGTCGTCAGCACTGAATCCCAAATGCTGTTGCGTTGGCCAAACAGCATGTAGCCGGCGCTCACCTGACCATTTTGTTCGCGCGGCTGGCCGGGCAGAAAGTGCATCAGGAAATCCATATCTGACCAACGCACGTAACCTGTATTGGTAATGCTCCAGGGGCCACTGCTCGCTGGTTGCCAACTCAGCTGTGCGCGCAGACTTTCTGCCTGCCGGTAGGCTTCGGGAAACGGATTGCTGCGATTGATAGCAGGGTCTTTATAGATACCTTTGCCACCTTCAATAAATCCAGCCGTTTCCTGATCGAGTAATGAGCCACTCATCCCGGCGGTGAGTAATCCTGCACCGGTGTCACGCCGCAGATTCCAGAACCCCCGCGCTTGCTTGTAGCCGGAGTCGGCACGGAAGCCGCTATCCCGGTCGGTACTCATGCCGGCGTTCCAGCCACCGTCGACATCACTGCTGTCCCATAGTGCGCGGGCCCGCAGAAAATTATTAGAGCCCCCTTCAAGACTGGTGGTTAAGCCGGGCTGGCTGCCTGGCTCCGGCAACAGAACATTGATTGTGCCGTGCAGGCCATTGGAGCCATAGAGAGCGCCAGCTGGTCCGCGGATGACCTCTATGTTGTTGGCCATATCGATGGGGATTTCCAGCAGTTGATTGACGTTGCAGAAACCTGCAGGTCGGGTCGGAATACTGTTCTCCATAATGAGAAATGCACCGCATGAGCCTGCACCGGTGAGCACGGCTGAACGGATGGCTGTCAGATGCTCTTGCCCGCTGCCACGACTTAGCCAGACTCCGGGCACCCTCACCCCCAGTTCGTAAGGCGTACTAGGGTTCGTGATGGTGATCTCTTTGCTGCTAAGCAGCGCAGTATTGCCGGTGAGATCCAGATAATTGACGGCAGTGCGGTTTTCAGTCACCACAATTTCCTGCGGTGTCGCCTGTTCTGCGGCGCTTACCGAGGTGGTTGTTAGGCAGGCAAGGAGTATGGCCGCCCCATAGCTGATATGTTTTAAAGTATTCAAAGCTGTAATGCCTAGTGCACTAGAATCTAACGCAGAGCCTATGTCAGTAGAGTGCATGCTGCGATCGCACGCGAGGAGTTGAGAGGATTATAGCGATGCAACAGGTGCTATCCCCTCTTACTTTGTAAGGTGTCCGAACTCATCGACAGTGACATGATGTGTCACAAAATAGTGCACCCTGTCTCAGATTGATGCTTTAACTGCCATTTACCCGGCTTTAATTAGGCTGACAACTTTTCGTCCGGTCTTAATTTGGCGACAATGTCAGCCGGTTCTTCTCACCATCGGGACTTTATGAAATCTGCTAAGCGCACTGCTAAATTTTACGTCGTCGGTGGTCCGGTGCAGCCGGACCGTGCCTGTTATTTGCAGCGTGATGCTGACGAGCTGTTGCTGCGTCGTCTTCTTGATGGCGACTATTGCCATGTGCTTGCACAGCGGCATACCGGTAAAACCAGTCTTGCGGCTCACACGGCCTGGAACCTACGCGATCGTGACGTACGTGTTGCGGTAATCGATTTTACGCAGATGTTACGCAATGAGCAGGACGATACGGCAGGTCGCTGGTATTACAGTATTGCCTATCGCATCGTCAGAGATCTACGGATCAAGTCGGACATGCAAGCTTGGTGGGCGGATCACAGTGGTCTTACCAATCAACAACGGCTCGTTGAGTTTTTCTTTGAGGTTGTTTTAGCCGGCACCGAACATCGCTACGTTGTTTTTGTCGACCGGCTTGATGTGATGGCGGACCATCCTCTGGGTCAGGAATTTCTGAGCGCGGTGCGCAGTTGTTATGACATGCGTTCCACTGAGCCCGAGTTTCAGCGCCTGACGTTTTGTTTGCTCGGCTCAGGAACCCCTGAAGAGCTGGCAAAAGACGTTCAGTACTCGCCATTTGGTGTTTCTGTTTCTATACCTTTGGGCGACTTCCGGCGCAATGAAATTGATCCGCTACTCGAGGGCCTGGGTAGCGATGGTGTGCATACTGAACAGGTTGTTTCGCGAGTTTGGTGGTGGACACGCGGCCATCCTTATCTTACGCAAAAGCTGTTTCGTGGCTTAGCGCGTCGCCAGGATGAAATGTTATCGGGCGATACCGTTGATGAGTTGGTTGGTAGTTTGTTTCTCGGTCCCGCAGACGAAGAGTCGCATCTTGGCGTTATTGCTGATTGTTTGTTGCAGCAGAGTTCTTCGCGCGTGCCCAGGCTGTCTTTGTACGGCAAAATACGCAAAGGTGGCGAAGTGTCGGCGGCGAAGGTTTCAAGGCCGCAGCGTGAGTTATTGGCGACCGGTATTGTTATAGAGGACGCCGCAGGCTTATTGGCTGTGCGTAATAATATCTACGCAGAGGTCTTTAGCTCCCGCTGGGCCAATCAGAACCTCCCGTTCGGTTGGCGGCGTTTGGGTGCTGTGGCAGCTGTATTGGCGTTGGTCGTGTTGCTACCGATTTGGTACACCGAATATCTGCCCAGACCCTATGAACGTTCTTTGACAGCGGCTTCTCAGGATTATCAGGTCGCTTACGAGGCCTACGAGAGTCTGCGCTTTTTCCCGGGCTATACCGACAAAGCAGACTTTTTGTTTGCTGAGTTTTTGGCACGCCAGAGTCGCATGGCAGAAACTCTGGCTGAGGCATTGCGCACCTATCAACGGATGCAGGCCGTGCCAGGCACTGCGGCAGAGGCCGACAATCTGCTGGCTGAATTCTGGGATCGGCATAGCGCAGCGCTGGCGTTGAAGGGTGAGCGCGATGGTGCTTTGTTAGCGCAACTGAACGCTTTGGCTGTGCCGACTGATGCCCGTCGGATGAATGCGGCTGGCCTGGTTGGTAGCGACTATCGCCAGCTTATTGGCACGATCCGAGCGGCTGGGGTATTGAAGTCTGTGCGGGTTGACGAACAAACGTCGCAACTTGCGCTGCTGGACGATGCACATCTGGTGCAGGTGTGGCAGATCAACGGGAATCAGCAGCTAGCGAAGCTCAGTGAAATTGAACTGGTTGCTGAAGAGCGCCTGCAAATGCAGAGCCGGCTTATTGTGTCGGCGCCGCCAAGCGTTACCGAGCTGCAGGTTACTGTGCGCACTGATCATCCTCGCGTTAGTGATGTGCAGTTGGTTCTTCGTGCCCCATCCGGTGGCACGGTGAGATTGAATCTGGCCGAAGCGACTCAGGTGGGTCAGAGTGATGAATACGTGTTCGACGCTGTGGATTTTCCGGCGTTGCAGGCATTACTCGCGGATGATGCTTCGGGTACATGGAATGCTTCGTTTGCGGATACTGAGCGCGGTGTGACTGGGGTTTTGTTGGATTGGAATTTGCGCATACCGCAGGCTTTAACCGAACGCAGTGAAGACATGAGTGCGGTCGTACAGATTCCTGAGCCGGTGCTGACAACCCTGGTGAATTCGATATTAGGGCCGGAGGGCAAAACCGCATTGGTGTGGCCTGATGACGAGAATGTGAGTGGTGACCTCTTGGTATGGGATTTACCGAGCGCCCGCGTATTAACCCGTATTTCCCGCGAAGCCGGGTTTTTCGATGCCCGTTATGTGTTGTCTGGCAAAGCAGTCATGACGATGAGTAAGCGGGCCATCAGCATCTATGATGTCGCTACGGGTGAGTGGCGCGGCGATATACCCGTGTCGGTCGCCGGTGGTCTGCCGCAGGCGATCTCAGAGAACGGCCGTTACCTTGTTATGAGCGTTGAGCGTGCAGAGGGTAGTCGTGGTTATCGCACGTGGGATCTGCAAACTCAGAAGGTTGTCGGTGAGGTTGTTTCTGCCGAGGGTGCTGGCAGCCTGGCCGTCGATACGCGGGGTCGTTATCTCGCGATTGCTGACAAAGACCGGTTGGTTCGTATCTGGTCTTTGCGTGATGCCACATTGTTCCGCGAGTTTAAGCAATCCAGTCCCTCGGCGTATATTGCATTTGATCTTTCAGGCAACTGGCTGGTCAGTCAGGACATCCGGCACACGCTGCGGGTATGGGCTGTCGAGGGCAGCGCAAGTTTTCCCATTCTGGAGCGAACGGGCAATGAATACTGGCAGTATCAATTTACGACCGCGGGTGATCAGTTGCTGGTGGGTTCCGGCGGGCGTTCTTACGACCTGATTAGCTTGCCAGCCAGTCGTGTTATGGGTCAGTCGCTGCGGCATCCCAGCTTTATTCCTGATGCCGATTACCCGCTCTTGCCACACCCCATTCTGGTTGCTGAGCGTAACCTAGCGATTACTCATGATGGTCGTCACGAAGTGAAGCTTTGGCAGTTGGCCGCACAGACGGCTATACCTGAGGGTAGCGTGAGTGTGCCGGTCTCGCGCAGCGCGTTAAGTGCTCTGGTTGACCGCATTGCTCTGGGTAGCGCCGATGGCGGGGTTCGGGTGTTTCCCTTCGGGAGTGATCCGGGGCTAATCACCTCCTTTGGTCCCGAGTCTTTCGACAATTCTCATGCAGCGGATATTGGCGTTTTAGCCTTCGACCCTTCCGGTGATTTGCTGGCCAGCGGTGCGGCGAATGGCACCGTCAAAATTTGGGATTCTGCGGTCGGCATACCGCTGCAATTCGATGCGCGTCATCAGGATGGGGCTGTTGTTGATCTTGTGTTTTCGTCGCTGGGCAACGCACTGATTTCGGCCAGTCAGAACATGATTGTCGTAACTGATGTTTTGTCGGGCGAGCGCATTGCCGAGCAACGTTTTGCCGGCGGTATTCCGCAGTTAACGGCAGTCGTCACGCAGGACGCGGTGCTGATTGCCGGTGCGCAAAGTGGCGTCACACTGTGGAACTGGAAAGAGGGTACCTATGAGCAAATAGTGCCGCCCGAATATAGGGTGCAGCATGCGGCGATCGCTGCCGGCGACAAGCTGCTCATTACAGCAGGAGAGGATAATCTTTTGATCCTCTGGGACATGGCAACCCGCCAGATTGTCGGTGAAGCCGCTGTGCTTCCGGGCAGCCCAGATACGCTATGGGGCTTCTCTGCGCCGAACGAAGTGGTTGTGCGCAGCGGCCACTGGCTGCAAAGCTATGCGCTGCAGCCAGTCGGTTTGGTGCCGCAGGGGTCTGTGTTACTGCCCGAGGCTACTGCTGTGGTTCAGCCTGATCCGGCAGCTGGGATCGCGCGGGTATTGGTGCAGGTGAGCAGTTCACGACCTGCTGTACAGGAACTTTCGCTTGGCATGTCAACATATCCGATGCTAGAGGGCGAACCTGCCGTGCTGCTCGAAGATTGGCGTAACCGGCTAGCTTACGACGATGTCTTTTCCGCTCAGGCGGGTGGCCTGTAGGCCGGGTTTTCCCCATAAAAAAGTCGGCTCAGTACCCGAAGGTAGCTGAGCCGCAATGCGGAGAAGGGGAATTCGGTGCGCGCTATCGCGGGCGCTTACGGCAAGCTTAGTAGTTGGTGCTTGCCTCTGGCGTACTAACAATGCCATAGGTTTTGACGCCACCTGCTGGTGGGTTGCTACTCTTAACAGGAGCGCTTGCGCTCCTGTTTTTGGTGCTTCCATCAGCAAGAAGTTGTGCGCTTGTTGCATTCATTACATTGACGAGTTCGCGCGCAATAGGCGGAGCCTGGCGGGTTGAACTCATGAGAATATCTTGTGCAGAACCCTGACCGTTGCGATAGAAAGCGCGATTCGCTTTAGTATCCATTGTGATGATAGTGCCGTCGAGGGCGACGCCTGCAAAAATGCCCCGGCTACGTGAGTATGAGAATATTTCTGCTTTAAATATTTCATCAGTCGCTGCTGATGTACTGCGACCAACAGGCCCGGCCGCAATCGCAGCGTTGGCACCCAGCGTGAGTTTGGTTCTTGCAATGTTGTCTATGCTCTTGCGCGAACGGAAGATCAGAATGATGTCTGTTGCTTGTGCGCCGATCTGCCACCCAAAACTGCCACCGTTCAAACCAATAAAGCTGGGGTTGCTCCAGGAGCCGTCAGGACGCTTAACCATCAGAACACCTTTGCCATGTCGGCCGCCGAACATAAAGCCGATTTTCATGGTGTCCGGGATGACAGCAATACCGTAAGCGTCTTTTAGCATGCTAGGCGGAATGCCCTTTTCAGGGATTTTAGTGAACTGCTGAAGAACTTCAGTAGCGTTCATGAGGCGGCGTTCAACTTTGGTTTGCGCACTTGCCGTGCCGGCGATGCTGAGCAACCCGAGAACCGCAACTATTACTGACAATATCTTCATGACTTCATCCCTGATCATGTGGCCGGAGGACTGCTTAATGAGGCTGTGCCGGTTTTTTTCCAGATTCATCCTTGAATCCGCGACTTGTCGATAACTTAACGTAATTGGTTTCACGCTTGAAGCATTTTATTTGAAGTTTTTGCAACCAGTTGTTTATGTTATAAAAATAAAGAAAATTTTTAGTGGTATTTAACGTGAGTGGGGGCGTAAAAAGGCGGCTTTCCGGCGTTTAATGACGGTTTCTATACAAACTATAGTTGTGTCGCCTGCAGCAGAGTATCTGTTTGGCGCATCTGAGGGTGGCCGGTCAGTCAGGACGCTAGCCGGGGTGCGTCGGTCCCAACTGCAGGCTTTTGGTGGGGCTGTCGTTAGGTAAATGAGACCTTCGGAGCAGCCCGTTGGTCTGCTGATTCTAGTGTAAAGAAGGTGGCGGGCGTAAAGCCAAACAGATGGGTAAAGAGATTGGCGGGAAAGCTTTCGCAGGCCGTGTTGTAGGTATTGACAGCATCATTAAACGCTTGTCGTGCAAAGGCCACTTTGTTTTCTGTGGTGGCCAGTTGTCTCTGCAAGGTAAGCATGTTCTGGTTTGCCTTGAGGTCCGGGTAAGACTCCATCAGCGCGAAGAGTTTGCCCAGGCTGGCGGTGAGCGCCGCATCGGCCATGGCGAGTTCTGCAACGCTGCCTGGATCATCGGGATTGGTTTTTTTTAAGCCTTTGGCTGCCGAGTTGCGTGCTCTAACAACGGCATCCAGTGTCTCGCGTTCATGGGTCATGTATGCCTGCACACTGGCCACCAAATTCGGAACAAGGTCATACCTTCGGGTGAGCTCTACATCGATCTGCGCGAAACCATTTCTGACCTTATTGCGTAGTTTTATCAGTCGGTTGTAAATACCGATAATGAAGGCAACGGTGCCACCAATGAGGATCAGAAGAATAATGCTGTCCATGGACTCTGCTCAAAAATGAGGAAGTATTCTCGGCCGAAGTACTGTCAGCCTGTTAGCTGGGGTTGGTGACATCAACGTAATACTCGTGGGTATGTTCCGGAAGGATATGCGGAAACAGTTCGGTTCTGCGATCAATTTTTAGATTGCTCGAGAATGCCCAGCGGGCTTCTTTAGATTCCCACTGTTCATGAATGATGAACTGAACCCCGGCAGCATGAGCATGAGCATGCGGAGGGTGCTTTGCGCGTTCTTCTGCCGTAATGCGTTTGCTGACATCGGCGGCCATTGCACCCGGTACAGATTGCATGACGGCTCTGCCAAGGAAACCTTCAGCAGCCTCTATCTGTGGACCAATGAGTTGATAGTACTTGGCGACATTTTCTGCTTCGCCGGGCTTGGCGGTCATGTTGATTATAAAGTGTTCCAACGATCTTCCTCCACGATACTGAGAGTGGCTATGCTACCTCATTCTGCCGCATGGAAGGCTAACTGAAGCGTCTAGCCGGGGGGGATTATCTGGCCGTTCACAATGGGCTGAAACGCAATTTGCCGGTCAATATCGTCGGGATTGCTCCCCAAGCCCTGATTTAGGGTTGTGAATGCGCCGATATCGTCATGCAGTGCCATGTAGTTCAGCACCACGGTCTCCACCAGTCGGTCGACACTGTTGGCGGCCGGATAGCGGCTGGCTGTCTCTACCGACGCCTCTCTGCGCATGTGCCCTAGTTGCTGATGCTGGGCTTCAGTGAGGCCAAAGATTCCGCCGCTCCGCAGTTGCGGTGCCGGACCGGGGTTATAGACCAGGTACTAAGCCGATTGATTTCTTCCCGGCTTAGCCTTCGCTGCAGGATGACCCGAACTTAAAGCAGCTATAGCAGCGGTGATGGGTCAGCATAACTCTGGTATTTTCCGATTCCTGCAGACTGCTGCCCTGATCGTAGCGTGGGTCGTCATCGACCAGCGTGCAAGCATAGACCCGCATTGAGCCTTCTTTCTTGATAATCATCTTGCTGAAAGCACACATAAACTCATTACGGCTGGCTTCGGTTTGATAGCTCGTCATGCAGCTTTCGGTGACGTCGGGTACTGCAGGTGCTGAGTCCGGAACGCCAAAGTCGGGAAAGCTCACAATGCGTGTGAGGGCATCAATGCCGTGTTGACTAAGCATTTGCCGGTAGCCGGCTTCGGCCGCTTCAGTGTCTTCGTTGCCCGTCATCTGGCGTGCGACCGAGACCTCAAAGCCCATTGCACGCAATTCCCGGATGGCTTCCAATGATTGCGCGAAGGTGCCTTGTCCTCTGCCTGCTTCATGCTGCGCCTGGTCGGCATAGTCGATGCTGATTCTAAAGCTGATCGGATTCGCCGAGTCTCGCAGCATTGCGATTTGCGGCAGTCGCTTCAGGACCGGATCAGTTCCATTCGTTAGAATCAGGCATGGCCGGCGTTCAGCCGCATAGCCCAGAATACGGACAAAATCTTTGACAATAAAAGGCTCGCCCCCGGTAAACGAAAACTTTTCGACACCGAGCAGGACTGCCTCATCAATAAACGGCCGGGCATCTTCCAGCGTGATCCGTTGCAGGCGGTTGTCACCGGGCTTTGAGCCTTCAAGGCAGAACGGGCAGGCAAGGTTGCACGCTGTTCCGGTATGAAACCACAGCTCTTTAAGCGGCCCCGAATCAATATACCCCCGTGGCTCGCCGGCAGATGTGTGTGTCCATAGACTGTCGATCTTGGGTGCTGGCTTTATCATGGGGTCTAGCCTAGCGGCGTGTGTAACGCCGTGCCAGTGTTTCCGGCGAACTGCCCAATATGTAGCGGATCACGAGCCAGCGATTGTGTAAGGTCCGCCACAGCCACCCGTCCTTCTGCCAGCGACGGTTGGCGACAACGATGGGCATATCGAGGACAGCAAAGCGTTGCTGCTGTTTCAGTGCTTTGAGCAGCGGGACTTCTTCAAACAACGGCTCATGGGCGAAGCCGCCATTGTCGAGATAGGCCTCACGGCGCATGAAAATACCCTGATCGCCATAAGCCATAAAATGCCGGGCCCGCCAATTGATGATTTTGGCCAACCAGTCGGCCATGGGTGGCGACCCTTCTGAAAACTGAAACGAGAAACAGCCCGCATCATGGGTAATCAGGTGCTGCCTGAGGGCGTTCGCAGCGCCGGGCATGATTGCTACATCCGCGTGCAGAAACCACAGGTTACCGTCGTTCAGGTGACGCGCGGCAACATCCAGGCGTTCGCCGCGATTGCCTTGGTGCTGCTGGTACCCGATATGGTGCTTTTCGCAATGCGACCGCAGCTCATCGTTGCGCTGCTGGTCGATAATCAGAATGTGGTCCACACCTTGTGCCTGCAGTTCGAGACTGAGTGCCATAGCGTCTTTGTGGTCGTCTTTGACCGGTATCACAACGCCAAGGTCAGGCAGTACCGCCTGTAGTTCGGCGAGCAGTAGTTTTTGATTGGGCCGCTGATCGGTCTTGAGGCTCGAGCGGAGCCGCAACACGTCTTCGAGTGTGTCGACGTCAGCCGACAGCGGCATCCGCGCCACTGATAGCCCGGCCCGCAGACATTGTTGTTCCAGCGCTTCGCACAGGTGGTCGCTGCCCCATGGCAGCTGCATCAATTCAGGCCAGAGGCCTTTCGCGCCGAGGAGTGTCACGCCGCCATCGATTGCCGGTGCGAGTACCACATCATGATCAATAAGTTGCTCGGCTGCCGCCAGATAAAACGCTTCGTTGAGTTCCGGCGCATCACTGCCAATAAACAGGATGGCGCCCTCATGAGTTTTCCTAAGCGCATCATCAACAAAAGTGAGGCGTTTGCCAAAGCTGGCGTCGGGCTGGCGGATATGAATTCGGCGATGCTGTTGTTCTATACCGTTGCCGGGATCAACATTAACTGCTGCGGCTCCGGTGAGGGCCACAGCGGTTGGTCCGGGCCAGCGGTTTAAGTCGGCCCATGCGGCTGCATACATGGCGTTATTGACTGTGTGAGCGAGCTCATCGCCAAGCCCTGCCGCAAGACGGCGCTTGCCTTGTCCGGGCTGCGGCTGGCGCGCGAACAGGACTAGCAGTGTGTTGCTGGCTACTTCGTTTGACACCCTTGGTCATGGCTCCATGTTGTGTGCGCAGGTCACAGCGGTTACTGTAAAGGTCAGCTCGGAACGTTGTGTGCACCGCGAGCAAACGCTGCCGATAACCTACAATAATCTATGCTGTCCTGGGGATGTTCCCATGTCACCAGGCCGCTTAAAATACCCTAAGCAACCGGTTCGCCGGCCCGATGGTTGGAAAATGCCTAATGGATAACATTTTTAGCACAGCTGCCGATAAGCGTCCGACTACTTCTGAATCGGCTTCCGGATCTTGTGAGCCTAATGTACATGATGAAGTTCAGCGCTATTACGGTGAAGTCCTCGAATCGACCGCTGATCTGAAGACCAGTGCGTGCTGCACAGTTGTGCAGCCTGCCGACTACGTTAAAGACGCATTGGCACTCATCCATGATGATGTCATGGCTCGCTACTACGGCTGCGGTCTGGCCTTGCCCGAAGGGCTTACAGGTTTGAATGTTCTGGATCTGGGTTGTGGTGCCGGCCGGGATGTTTACTTGCTATCAAAACTGGTGGGTGAGGAGGGGCACGTTACCGGCGTTGATATGACGCCCGCGCAGCTGACCGTGGCGCGCGCTTATCAGGAATACCATCGCGAACAATTTGCCTACGGTCGCTCCAACGTCAGCTTTTTGGAGGGCAATATTGAAGCGTTGCATGAATTGTCGCTGGATTCAGGCACTTTCGATGCCATCATTTCCAATTGTGTTATCAACCTTGCGCTTGATAAGGCCGCGGTGCTGAGCAGTGCCTATGATTTGTTGTGTGACGGCGGTGAGCTTTATTTCGCCGATGTTTATGCTGATCGCCGCATTCCTAAGGCCTTAACTCATGATCCGGTGTTGTATGGCGAATGTTTGTCCGGGGCACTGTATTGGCGCGATTTTATGGCGCTTGCTAAGGCGGCCGGCTTTGCGGAGCCGCTGTTGGTAGAAAGCCATGCGATAGAGGTCGAAGACCCCGAATTAGCGCAAAAAACCGGTGATATCCGGTTTTGCTCGGCGACTTATCGGCTATTCAAGCTGCCCGCGGCGGAATCCTCAGCCGAAGACTATGGTCAGCAGGCGGTTTACTCGGGTGGACTCCCGGAGCATCCCGAATCAATTGATTTTGCAGCAGATTTAATTTTCCGATCCGGCCAGCCGTCAGCTGTGAGTGGCAATGTTGCCCACTTTATTAAAACCTCACGTTTTTCGCGGGTCTTTACCATCATTGGTGATAATGACGTTCATTTCGGCGCTTTTAAAGGCGAGATGTACGACGATCCTTTTGCTTCTGCGATAGCGGCTCCAGCCGCCAGTGGTTGTTGTTAGGCATTGGTTCCCTCTGTAGCGTTTTTTTTGAATGCTGTGCCATCGTCCATTGTAAAAGCTTGTTTTATATGGGTATAAAATCTCATATAAAGTTTTGATATAAGCTGCTGGACTGTCGTCTGGCCGGCTGGTTTTGGTTAAATACCGCTACATGCCCTGAATCGCTCATATATAATTCAGTTCGTTCTTATTGCTGCAGCATCCGGCTAAAGCAGGCGGGGTAACCCGTTTAATTATTATTAAAGCAGCCGGATTCGCCTGTGCAACCGGGTTTTAAATGGCGTTAACGTTTGCGTTACCCGGACAGGCTAACAACCACTCTTAGAAGTTTGGCAGCGATAAAGTGTTTCTATGTCCGGCACCTTGCTTAGTAGCTCTGCCACGGTCTTCTGTCGGGGTTGACCTTACGGCCAGATTTGCAAGGTGGCGGACGCCTTAACACGTTAACCTGTCGTCTATGCAGCCAGTTATCCAGTATCGTGCAGCCGCTTCGGTGCTGTTACTCAGAGATTGTCCCGCGCAGAAAAATGCGCTTGAGGTGCTCATGTTAGAGCGCCCGACGACTATGTCGTTTGGCGGTTCATGGGTTTTTCCGGGCGGCTGTCTTGAAGATCAGGATAAGTCAGCTTTATTGAGCGCGAACACAACAGGCCTTAGCGATATCGAGGCAGGTTCGCAATTGCAGTTGGCAAACCATGCCAAGTCATGGTGGCTGGCAGCAGTCCGCGAGTTGTTCGAAGAAACCGGTATTCTCTTATCGAGCAACGCTATAGATGCGGATGTGGTTTCTGCGGGTCGCGAAGCCTTGTTAGCTGGCGATATCCGTTTTCCTGAGTTAGTGCAGCGCTGTGGCTGGTCATTCGATCTGGCTTCTATTCATTATCAGAGTTTCTGGATTGCCCCCGATTGGGTAGCGCCCCGGTACGCTACGCGCTTTTTTGTTGCCGCATTGCCTGAGGCCCAGTCGACGCTCTCTAAAAGTGCTGAGGCGCTTGATTTGCAATGGTTTCAGCCAGCACAGGCCTTGCAGCAGCAAGCTCGCTTAAAGCTGCCACGACCGACAGCTGAGAATCTGAAGCTCTTGCTCGAATTCGATTCGGTAGAGTCGGCGCTGAACGCGATTGCGGTTCGCGATAAGCCCGCAACTCCGGCGGTCTGGCCGAACAAAGTGAATGGCGCTATCAGTCTGCGGCAGGTTCCGCAAAGTCTGGAGGGCCTTAACATTCATTTGCTTGATGGTACTAGTGCACCTGAGGATCCGCCGCATGACTGACGAAACTTTGCAATGTATTACCGCACCGAACGCCGGGGTAATGACGGGTAATGGCACTAACAGTTATGTGCTTGGCAAGGGTGCGGTATTGATTGATCCTGGGCCTGCTGATCCCGCGCATATTGAACGGTTGATCGATGCGGTCGGCAAGCAATTAAAGTATATTCTTGTGACCCATACGCATCGTGATCATTCGCCGGCGGCGAAGCCTTTAGCCGCGCATACAGGAGCCCTTGTTGTGGGGCAGCCAGCGCCAGCCGGCAGCAATCAGGATGAGAGTTTTACTCCGGATCGTTTGCCGGAACACGATGAGATACTTGAGCTTGCAAAGCTCCGGATTCGCGCTATTCATACGCCCGGTCATGCATCGAACCATGTGTGTTATCTCGATACGGATAGCGGTGTTCTATTTAGTGGCGATCATATTAATCAAGGCACAACGGTAGTGATTCCGCCACCGGATGGCTCTATGCGACGCTACATTGAATCCTTAGAACTGCTGAAGTCCTATCCTGTAAAGGCCATAGCGCCAGGCCACGGGACTATTATTCAGGAACCCCTGCGCGCCATAGAAAGCCTTATCCGCCATCGTTTGCAGCGTGAGGCAAAGACAGTGAAACGACTGCAAGACCTGTCAGCCAGCGGCCCGGTGTCTTTGGAGGTGCTGCTCGTTAGTGTGTATGACGATGTTCCTGCTGCGCTGCATCCGGTAGCGCAGCTGTCATTACTGGCGCATTTGGAAAAGTTGGAAGCCGATGGTCGGGTGCTTAAGCTTGCTCAGGACTCGGCGTGGACGATGGCATAGGTCGGGTTGCTATAGTGTATTTAGCAAGCGGCTGCCCCTTAATCAGGTGTTGCTGAATAATTTGTTCAAGAACCTCGGGTGTGCAGTTGCGATACCAGGTACCTTCCGGATAGACCACCGCCACCGGCCCCTGCATGCAGAGCTGCAAGCAATCCACTTTGCTTCGGTAAACACCGCCTTGTTTGACGAGGTTAAGCTCGTTAAGCCGGCGCTTCAGGTATTCCCATGACTCCAGACTGGCTTCGCGGGTTGAGCATTTAGGTTTGCTTTGATCGCAGCACAGCAGAATATGGCGCTCAATACTATTAATGCCGAGCCGTCTGGCTTGCTCAAGAAGGGCTATTTCGTCCGCTGCATTAATGTCTTCGTTGTTCATGGCGGAACTATACCTTGTCGATCGGTTTGTGTTGGTTTTCGTGCGCGCAGTGTTGCCAGTTGCCAAAGCGGGCCGGCGTTATAGTGGCCGATGTCTAGCAGCTCGAAATTCGCGGCGGCAAGCAGCTCTGTATAGGCAGTGCTTTTCAAAACCTTATGGATGGCGGGATGGCGCGAGCTGAGCCAACGGTAATGCAGAGTTGAGAGCAGCGTGTCGCTTGCCCATACGGTAAGAATCAGTTGGCCGCCCGGTTTGAGAACCCGCGCGGCTTCGCTAAGAAATTTTGGGACGTCTTCGAAATACTGCGAGGCACTGTTGCAGATGGTGATATCAAACTGACTGTCGACAAATGGCAGTTGCGCTGCTTCGGCCTTTTGCAAATCTGCATGGGTCCCAAGTCGTTGCTGTGCCTTGTCGAGCATTTGTTGGCTGAGATCAACGCCAAAGAGATTGGCTCTGGGGTGCAATGTGCGCAGTTGGGCCAGCAGCAGACCTGTGCCACAGGCAATATCAAGCAGGCTTATAGTTTCGTTCTCGTCGGCATGGCCTGTGCACTGCGAGACCGCGCGGAGCGTGCCGCTGCATGAAGCATGATTGTAACGGGCCCAGCGTTCATCGTAGTAAGCCGCATGTTCTGCATATTCTTTTTCGATGTGTCTTTGAGCGCTCATTACTGTTGCTGGCCGTTAGGAGATGAACTGTGTCCGGCATTCTATGACGTTTGCCGAGTGTTAGTCTGCCCGTGCTATGCTGAAACGTCGATAGGGGATAGTCGTTTATGGTCGCAGGCAGTGGGCAGGCTTCATCGCTTCGCGCAATTTTCTATGCGTTTCTGGCTAACTTTGGGATCGCATTGGCCAAGACCTGGGCCGCGGTGTTTACTGGCTCCGGGAGTATGCTGGCCGAGGCGATACATTCCTATGCCGACACCACTAATCAGGTGTTGTTGTTCCTCGGAATCAAGCAGTCCCAACGACCGCCAGATGCTAACCATCCCTTGGGATACGGCAAGCTCAGCTATTTCTGGAGTTTTATCGTTGCGTTGATGCTCTTCAGTCTGGGTGGATTGTTTTCGATTTATGAGGGCTGGCATAAGTTTCACGATCCGCAGCCTTTAAATCAGGCTTGGGTGGCTATCGTTGTGTTGATATTCGCCATCGGTCTTGAGGGCGGCAGCTTGTTTGGCGCCTTGCGTGAAATAGGCAAGCTAAGAGGGTCTACCACTCTGCGTTACTGGCTCAAGCACACTCGCAATGCGGAACTCGTTGTGGTCTTTGGCGAGGACGTAGCGGCGTTGCTTGGCCTGAGCCTGGCGTTCATTGCCTTATTGATGACCGTGTACACGGGCAACCCGGTTTACGACGCGTTGGGTTCGATTGCGATTGGTGTGGTGCTCATTGTTGTCTCTCTCTTTATTGCACTGCGTATGCGCGACCTGATTATTGGCAAGTCTGCGGAACCTGCTTTGCAACAGCTCATTCAGGATTGCGTTGATGCTGACCCGGCAATCGCCGAGGTATTTAATACCATTACCATTCAGCTTGGGCCGCAGGTGATGTTGGCTGCCAAGATAAGATTGTCGGGTGAGCTCTCGCTGACTGAGGCTATTGACCGGATTAATGCCCTTGAGCGGCGGCTAAAGGGGTCTATGCCAATGCTGCAGTGGTGTTTTATCGAGCCGGATAACAAAGACTAAACCATGTGGGGCTGTAACTTTTTGTAACCTAGTAGGTATTTGTATGCAGCCCCAGTAGACTTATAACCTAAAGTTGGTGACCTTAATGAGGTGTTTCTGCCAGCTAACGAAAAAATACTTATGACTAAGATTCTTCTGATTGACGACGACGAGAAGCTCGGCGATTTGCTGAAAGCATATTTTGATCGGTTTGATCTCGATCTCACTGCTGCAATAGAGCCTTCTGCCGGCCTGAAGTTGCTGGAGTCTATCCATCCCGATTTAGTTATTCTTGACGTTATGTTGCCCGGTCAGGATGGCTTTGATGTATGCCGTACGATTCGTAAAACAAGCTCGGTGCCAGTGATTATGCTGACTGCGCGGGGTGAGGTCACTGATCGTATTGTTGGCCTTGAGTTAGGGGCTGATGATTACATGCCTAAGCCGTTCGAGCCTCGTGAGTTGGTGGCAAGAATTCAAAATGTACTGCGCCGCTCGGGTGATGCGCCTGCCAATAAAACGGAGCTTCGGTATGACGGCCTTGAAATTGATATTGAGCGACGCTCCGCAAAACTCGATGGCAAGTTGTTGGAGCTAACAACTATGGAGTATCAGCTGTTGCTCTTGTTGGCGCAGAATCCGGGTAAAAACTATAACCGTGACGAAATTCTGAACGAGTTGCGTGGTATCGACGCCCAGCTGTTTTCGCGTTCGGTAGACATTCTTGTTAGCCGGTTAAGGCAGAAGCTCGGCGATACGGGCAAGGACCAGCGGTTTATTAAGACCGTTTGGGGCACTGGCTATGTATTTCTAGGGCATGAAGGCTAGTGGATGCTATACGACGCGTAACTCACTCACTGTCAGCGCGTTTAGTGGTGGTGTTTCTGCTGGCATCGGTGGCTTATACCTATGCTGCCGGATTCGCATTGCAGCTCTTTCAGGATAGCGATTATCTGCGGCGTATTGTGGGAGCGCATATCTCGCTGCATGCAGAGTATGTGCTTAAAGACATAGGCATTCCGCCCTCAATTGCCAAAGCTAAGAGTATTACTGATCGCATACCCGTAGATATCCGCTTACTCGGTCCCGATATTAACTGGACTTCTGATGCCAGGTTTCCGCGGCTAAATGACATACCGTTTGGGCCACTGTCATTACTGGATATAAGTGATGCTAATCTCAGCGATGTAGAAGACTGGGTGAAGCAGCTCGAGAAGGTTGAATTCGCCCGCTATCGTGAGCATGCCTATGTGAAGCTCACACAGGGCGACTATGAGATTATTTTCGTGTCACCGAAAATCGCCAATCAACCGGCACCGGTTTACAACACCACATTGATTTTTAGCGTTGTCGGCTTATTGGTTCTTTTGGGAAGTTTTGTCGCCGTTAACTTTTTGATTAATCCTATTCAGGCTATGCAGGAAGGTGCCGCACGCATTGGTAGCGGCGATCTCGATTTTCGTATTAAGAAGAAACGCAAAGATGATCTTGGCGATCTGGCCGATGGTATTAATGCGATGGCTGATGACCTCCAGGGAATGCTGGAAGCCAAGCGTCAGCTCATGTTGGCAATTAGTCATGAGTTGCGTTCGCCGCTCACCCGCACGAAGGTGGCTCTTGAGTTCCTCGATAATGATGCGATCAAGAAGAACTTACTTGACGATGCTGAGGAAATGGAGCGCCTGATTTCCGATATTTTGGAGAGCGAAGCACTGAATACCCGGCATGCCAGTTTACGGCGTGAACCGGCTAATCTTGCCGAGTTAACAAGGCAGGTTATTGATTTGGATTTCAGCCAGCGCGCCAGCACCCGATTACATTTTATTGAACCAACTATTGATCTTGAGGGTGAATACGACGCTACGCGCATGCGTCTTTTGGTGCGCAATCTTATTGAGAATGCTTTACGCCATAGCCCGGAAAATGCTGCTCCTGTGGAAGTGAGTTTTGGTCGGGAGTCGGACAAAGTTTTTGTGCAGGTGAAAGATCATGGCGAAGGAATACCACCTGAGGATTTGGAGCGCGTGACTGAACCCTTCTATCGGTCTGATCCTGCGCGCAGCCGCCACACTGGTGGGTTTGGCTTGGGTTTGTATCTTTGCCGTAGAATTGTCGAAGCGCATGGTGGTGAGTTGGTCATTTCCAGTCAGCAGGGTGTCGGAACCACTGCCAAGGCGACCTTGAGACCTCTAGCCTAGCGGGCTATTGTCTTCAGAACGTTAGCGATAGCCGCTGCTAACAAGTCGTTGTCGCTCTCGCTGAGGATTAAATGTGTCTGAAGATGAACGAGTTCAGTTTTTAAAAGGCAGACTTCCATTTTTGGACGTTGTGAAGGATGCGGAAAAGTTGTTTCTTTCGGGTGGAAGTCGCCGTGAGGAAGAGCTTGATAGCGCTGTCCGTATTTTTCTCGAGTTTCTCCGTGGGTTTGAAGAGATACAGCTTGAAGGGCCCTGCGTTACCGTATTCGGGTCCGCGCGATTTAAAGAAGGTGAACCGTACTATGACCTCGCCCGTGAGCTCGGCCGGGGCCTGGCGAAAAAAGGTTATACCGTGATGACCGGAGGTGGTCCGGGAATTATGGAGGCGGCTAACCGCGGCGCACGTGAGGCAGGTGGTCCGAGTTTGGGCTGCAATATTCACTTGCCGAAGGAGCAGCAGCCAAATACCTACATGGATCGCTTTGTCGAGTTCGATCATTTGTTTGTTCGCAAGCACATGCTGGTTAAGTATTCTACGGCATTCGTCGTTATGCCCGGCGGCTTTGGTACTTTAGATGAAGCCTTTGAGGTGATGACGCTCATGCAGACTGGCACGCTGCGCGATTTCCCGATCGTAGCGATGGGGACCGATTTTTGGAAACCGCTGTGGCCGTTCATGGAGACAATGCTGGATACCGGAACCATCAATTCAACGGATTTTGATTTAATTACCACGACCGACTCCGTTGAGGAAGCGCTTGCAGCTATAGGGCGTCAGGCACGTTTGCCCTCTTGATGCGGGAGTCTCTGTATCTCCTTATTATGGGCTTGCCGCTGCTGCTCTCGGCCTGCAGCGAGCCCGCTGATACTTCATTGCCATCGTGGGCTGATGGACCAGCAAAAACCGCCGTGCTAACTTATGTTCATAGTCTGACTCAGCCTGCGAGCGCGAGGTTTTTACCGCAGGCACAACGGATAGCTGTTTTCGATCACGATGGCACGTTGTGGGCTGAGCGACCGGTCTATTTTCAGACATATATGATTTATGAAGAGGTCATTAAGCAGGCCCCATTGCATCCTGACTGGCAAACTCTGCAGCCTTTTAAGGCTGTGCTTGATAACGATCAGGGCTATCTGGATGAGCAAGGTTATGCGGCGATGCGAATTTTATCTGCGGCAGTGACTCAGGGGATGACGACAGACGCCTACAGACATCTTAGTGAGACCTTTGCGCTTAACTCGGTACATCCGGAGAGCAAAGTGCGCTTTGCGGATCTTACTTATGCGCCCATGCTTGAGCTTGTCAATTATCTCCATGAAAACGATTTTCAGGTGTTCATCGTTTCCGGCGGTGATATCGGATTTATCCGAGGGTTCTCTGAACAATTGTATGGCATTCCGCGAGAGCGGGTTATTGGTTCCAGTCGCTCTAACGAGTGGAGTGAGGACGCGATTTCGGTGCTGCGTGGCGGGCAATTTGCCTCTATGAATGTCAACCAGACGAAAGTCTTAAATATTGATCTGCATATCGGTAGGCTGCCGGTGTTTGCGGTAGGTAACAGCGATGGTGATTTAGCGATGCTCGCTTATACTGCATCGCATGGGGGGTTTGCCTTGTTGCTGGAGCATGATGATGCTGTTAGGGAGTACGGCTATCGTGATGGAGCATTGAATGCGCTGGAGGCGGCGGCAGAAAACAGTTGGGCTGTCGTGAGTATGCGCAACGACTTCTTGCAGGTATTCAACGCTTCTAACTAGCTGTTGGGCATTTGAGGCGCAACTCGGAATATGACAATGTACAGAACATCACTATTGGCGCTGTTGTGCATCCTTAGTGCGCCAGCAGTGGCCCAGCAGCGCTATTTTACCGGCATTGAACTGACCCCTTTTGCGGGTTATACCGTTGGTGGTCAGGTTGATACTGCTGCCGGTAGCGAACAATCCGAGACGTTTCGACTTAAAGAGTCGGCGAACTTTGGCTTCGCATTAAACGGGCCCTCGAAATCACCCACTGAATGGGAGTTGTACTTTAATCACCAGAACACTGCTTTAACTAAGGGTGGTCCGGATATCACGCTGGACACTCTGCAGTTGGGCGGCACTTATCTGGGGCGCGGCAAGGTGGCAGTGCCATTCTTTGTTGCAACGCTGGGTGGTTTGCGAGCGAAGCCAAGGGGTTCGGATAGCGATTATTTTCTGTCTTTTACAGTGGGCGGTGGCTATAAGTTCTTCCCTAGTAAGCGGGTTGGCCTGCGGCTTGAAGCGCGCGCTATCTCTACGGTGATAAGCAGCAACAATTCCTGGTTTTGTGGTGTCGATGGCGGCGCTACCTGTGTCGTCAGGACTTCCGGTAACCTGTTATGGGAAGCGCAGGCGAACGCGGGCATTATTGTTCGTTTCTGAGGCTGCCGCGCTATGGGTTTGCGGTTGCGGCGACAAAATGTAAAGTCGTCTCCTTGCGTCTAAAATCTGGTGCTATTATTCATTGGCTTTGATTTTGCAAAGCTTGTGGGCTTCTATTGGGAAAGGGTTATTCATCGATGTCAGATTCGCATCAACTTACTTACGATCAAGCTGCTGATGCTGTTGTCGAGTTAGGCAAACAGATTATTGACGAAGATGATTCCTCAGATATGTGGGATGTTGCTTCAGGCATGCTTGCCGGCGCTGTTCAGTATTGGCTGTTTGCCCGCCAGCCCTGTAGTAATTCTGCCTGTGGGGTCTGCACTGAGGTCATTTGCGCGCAGCAGCGCTTGCGTATTCTGCTCGCCGAGGTTGAACAGATGGCTGAGGATGCTGATCACTACGATGCCGCACACGATGTGCAGACAGGTACAGCGTAGTCGCGTTTCTGCGGCTCTTACTTAAGTGCTTGAGTTTTAAAGAACTGCTGCCCTGCGCGGTGTTTGGCGGCAGGCGTTGGACTTTAACCTGTGCCCAATTCCGGGGTCTATGGTATATTTCGCGCCCTTTTTTTAATTATTTAGTTGTTAGTACAGCACGGAGTTGTCATGCCCAAGATGTTTGTTACCGATCGCGATGGCGGTCAGCATGAGTTTGATCTGCAATTAGGTCAGAGCATTTTTGAACCTCTGCGTGAGGTTGATGCGGGCATTGAGGCCCTCTGTGGGGGCATGTGTTCTTGTGCAACCTGCCACGTGTATATTGCATCAGAGTGGTCAGCTAAGCTGCCAGCGCCGCAGGATGATGAGCTTGAATTGCTTGAAGAGACCGAGTGTTTTAAGGAAGGCGAGTCACGCTTGGCCTGTCAGGTCACCATGTCCGACGAACTTGACGGCATGTCGTTGACTATTGCTCCTGAAGAATGATCTGCCAGAGTTAACAGCGGCGGTATTGCACCGCATTCTGTAACTCCGTCGCTTCCAAACCTCGCTTCGGCGTGGTTTTTTTTGCCTCCATGCCAGGAGCACAGCTGCTGCAGTGCTGTGCTCTGTTCTCAGAAGTGCCTGCTTCCGATCTTTCTGGCTGTGCGATAATGGAACCAATGGCCACTTAGTTTGTTCGAACCAACTTAAATGTGGCGTTTGCCGAAGCAGGTCTAATATCATTAACGGGTGCGCCTGATAGGGTCACCCAGGATAGTTCTAGGATAGTAAATGCGTTACCTATTGTTCACAGCATTTCTTGTATTGTTTCTCAGCCCTGTTATGGAGCCTGTATTTGCCCAGGGCTCTGGTAGCGGTGGATTCTGTTTGCGCGTTGATGAGAACGAGAACTGCGCCTATGCAAGTCTGGATGCTTGCAACGCTGCCGCTATGGAGAGAGGAGGCTATTGCGCTGAAAATTTCCGGCTTTATGGCAACAGTGGCGCCAAGCTTTACTGTCTGGCAACGCGCTATGGCACCAGGTGTGTCTACAATGATCGAAAGCGCTGTGTTAATGCCGCTGGTGCCCGTGGAGAGGAAGGCGCCGCTTGTGTTGATAACTACGCGTTAACTGATGTTGAGCGGAGAAATCTCGAGGAGTCGGGTGCTGCGGATTGCGAACCCACTGATTTCGCTTGTCAGGCGGGGCTATGATCGTATTTTTCAGTTGACAGTTAGAATTAAGAAAAGCCGACCCTCTACGGGGCCGGCTTTTTTTATTCTAATGCATCTCCTTGTGCAGCAGGGCAAGGGCTAGAGGCGCAGGCCACCGTCCAGTTCCAGGCAACGACCACTGTAATAATCATTCTCGAGAATGAATTCGACAGCATGCGCCAGCTCATCAGGTTCAGCCATGCGTTTTAGCGGAATACCGGCAGCAATTTTTGCCAGTGCTTCCGGCTTCATGGCGGCAACCATTTCGGTATTAACGAAACCCGGTGCAATTGATGCGGCGCGAATTCCATAGCGCGCGAGCTCTTTCGCCCAAACGACGGCCATTGCTTCGACGCCAGCCTTAGCCGCTGAGTAATTGGTCTGGCCCATATTGCCGGAGCGCGAGATGCTGGAGATATTAATAATGCAGCCCTTGCTGTCAATCTCGATCATCTTAAGGGCAGCTTCGCGACCACACAGAAAAACCCCGGTGAGATTCACATCAATGACTTGTTGCCATTGTGCCAGGCTCATCTTGGAAATCAGCGCACCATCTTTGTACTTGATCATTAGTGCATCGCGGGTGATACCGGCATTGTTCACCAGCCCATCCAGTCCGCCCAGATCAGCAACTACTGCAGTAAACAGTCCCTCAACCTGAGACTCTTCGCTCACGTTGATGGCATAGCCTTTGGCAGCAGCAGCGCCGGCAGCTAAACAGGCATTCACGGTGTCATCAATACTGGCCTGATCCAGATCAACAAGGGCGAGCTTCGCACCTTTGCGAGCTAACTTTTTCGCCATGGCAGCGCCTAGCCCACGTGCTGCGCCGGTAATTACGATCACTTTGTTCTTGAGGTCCATTCTGTTTCCTTGTCTGTTCGTCAGACCTACACCGGTAAGTCAGTTGGCGCGATTATTCCAATTTGCGGCCATGGTTGCCATACTTGACGGCTGAAGGGGCGGCGAAATGTCGCCCTGTACCGGCTTAGTGCGTCGGTGCATTGGACATAGCGCACCGATTGGCGCGGGTTGGGGACAAATGAACGAGATGTTTCGATTGGAGGGCAAGACCGCATTGGTAACGGGTGCAGGCAGTGGCCTTGGGCGCCATTTTGCGCAAGTGCTGGCCGCGGCAGGAGCCCGCGTTGTGATTGCAGCGCGTCGTGCTGACAAGCTGGCGGAAACCGAGGCGTTGATAGTGCGGGCAGGCGGCAGCGTACTAAGTGTGCCTCTGGACGTGCGTTCAGCAAGCGATGTGAACCGTGCTTTGCAGCGAGTGGAGCAGGACTTCGACAGCATTGATGTACTGGTTAACAATGCCGGATTTAGTGGCTTCGCCACCTTAAGCGAGTGCCCTGAAGACAATTGGGATTCGATCTTTGATACCAATGTCAAAGCCATCTGGCTGATGTCGAAGGCCGTTGTTGCTCAGGCTCGTGAACGTGAGTGTCGTAATGTCTCTATTATTAATATTGCATCAATCCTGGCTAGCGCAACACGATTTGGTTTAGGGCCTTATATGGCATCGAAGGCGGCTGTGCAGCAACTGACGAAAGCAATGGCAGTTGAGTGGGCCCAGAGTGGTGTGCGCGTTAATGCCATTGCTCCCGGTTATTTTCCGAGCGAAATGACCGAGGGGCTGTTCGATACTCCTGAAGGCATCGCTATGCAGCAGCGTATTCCTCTGGGCCGCACCGGCGAGTTACGTGAGATCTCCGGCCCGTTGTTGTTGTTGGCCTCGGATGCCTCCTCTTATATGAGCGGTTCGACAATTACTGTGGATGGCGGCCATTTGTGCCGCACGCTATAGTCATCTGGTTTACTTTGGGCGCTAACAAAAGCATCCATAATTTAGCGCTAATTAATATTGCATAAGGGAACTTGAATGAAACCTGTCAGAGCTTATACAAACGGTCAGTTTGGTCAGATTCACTACGCCACGGCAGGCACTGGCATGCCCTTGTTGCTATGCCACCAGTCGCCGACCAATATGTGTCAGTTTGACAAGGTGGTGCCTTTACTCGTTGCGCAGGGATTTCAGGTTATTACGGCGGATATGCCGGGCTATGGCAGGTCGGATGGCCCCGATCACGTGCCTACCATGGAAGAGTATTCGCATATTGTGCCGGCAGTTTTCGATGCAATAGGTGTCTCTAAAGCCGATGTGCTCGGGCACCATACCGGGGCTATATTGGCCACCGATGCCGCTTTGCAGTTTCCTGAGCGGGTCAATCGGCTTATTTTAAATGGCCCCCTGCCGCTTAACGATGATGAACGTGCGTTCTTTACCGCGCATCTCGCAGCAGAAAAGGAGTGGGGCCCGGTGGAAGATGGCAGTCATTTAGTCGCGCAGTGGGCATTCCGCATGGCTGCACAGCCCGGTTGGACGGACCTTGAGGCGATCCACAAACATGTAGTGCAAGGCATGGCTGCGGGCCCCAACGTCTGGTATGCCCATGATGCTGTCATGGCCTACGATCATGGCGCTGCAATGCAAAAGCTGGATTTACCCTGCTTGGTCTATAGCAATACCGGCGATTCTATCCATCATCTCGCTGAGCGGGCTAAAGAGCAGAACCCGGATTTCGATTACGCCCAGATCGAGGGCGGCAGCTTCGATATTCTGGATGAGCAGCCGGAAAACTGGGTTGCTCCGGTGGTTGCCTGGCTGAACAAATGATCCGTTAAATTGGCTGTAGCTGCATAGCAACTGTGTATATATACAATTTAATTTTGTATACGCACCATTTAATTTTGTATCTTCAAGAGTTAGGCTGGCTAATTTGACTTATGTGTTGCTTATACAAAGCTTTGACACGGGTGTGGATGTTCTGACATAGTCGCCTTCCACTTACACACTACAACTGTCTGAGGATGTCATGGCAAAGCCATATATTAAACACACCGTCCCAGCCGCGACGAAAGCGTGGTTGAAGAAAGAAGAGGCTACGCAGAAGAAGTTGCACAAAGCGATTCAGAAAGCCATGAACGTTACTTTTGCAGCAGAGCGGGCAAAAAATTACGAGGCATTTTTTGAGCGCATCAAAACTCGTGGCTTTAATGTTCATTTTACCGAACGTCGTCAGATTTCCGAAGCTGAAATTCCTACTCAGCATCGTAAAGACAAGGTTGTTTGGTAAATATTTGGTTTTCGTTGGCTGACTGAATTTACTCGGACAGCCTGCATAGATATACAGTTTTCATAAGGAGATAAGTATGGCGCGCCCACATATCGAGCCATTCGTGGATCGCTCAGTTCCCTTTAAGCGCTTCACTTTGCCAGGTTTTAAGAAAGGCATGCATTACAAAATGCTTAGCGTGGATAATGGCACCGGTGCCTGCACCATGACTGTAAAGTATGAGACCGGCTATCAGCAGCCTCCCGGTATGAGCTATACCGAAGTTGAGATACTGTTGATGTCAGGTACCATAAAGTACGGCAATGAAACTTTCCGTCCTGGTCACTACCTGCACATTCCACCAGGCGTTGCGATGCCTGAGATGAAAGTGAGTCGGGCAGCAACTGTGCTGATGATGTACAACTTTGCAGAGCCAAGCTTCGTTGAGTCTGATGAGCATCATCGTTTGGCAATGCCAGGGCAGCTGACCTCAGTTAACGCTTACGACGAGATTCAGTGGCAGCCCAGCAGTGGCGCGATTTATCCTGCAGTTGCTCCGGGTTGTATGCTTAAGGTCCTGAAATATGATCCTCTGACCGAAGCGTTGTCATTCTTGTACTGCATGACACCTAAGTTCTGGCAGGACAATATCTCTTACCATGACAGTGCTGAAGAGGCTTATCACATCTGGGGTACTTCCCACATGATGCAGTTTGGTGAGTTGCCTACCGGCGGTTACTTCTGGCGTCCTGAGTACATCAATCACGGCTCATTTTCCTCCGAGTTGGGTATTCTCGCGTTTGGTCGCACTGACTCGAAGCTGCATAACTACTTCCATTGGAACCCATGGACATCTCCTGAAGAGAACCGTGATCGCGCAGCGGCACAGTTAGCCCGTCAGCGTCCTCAGTTGTTTAATTGGGCTCGGTCTCCGGATGGTCATAATCATCCCCATGACTTTGAGTATCCTGATGCGCAGGAAAATACTCACTACATTTAAGAAAGCACTAGAAAGGCCTCGCCCGGTTGGGCGGGGCCTTTTTTTGTGGGAAAATGCCCCCCTCGCGACAGTTTAGGCTGGTATCATTCCCGACCCGTCAAACCCGCCATACGTAGGAGAAGAGCATGGCTGGCCCACTCGCAGGCATAAAAATTCTTGAAGTTACCGCCGTGGTACTAGGCCCGTTTGCGTGCCAGATGCTCGCTGACATGGGTGCTGAGGTTATTAAGGTTGAGCCGCCGCATGGCGACAGCAACCGCAGTTTGGGCGCATCGCGGAACCCTGGTATGTCAGCGTTATACCTCACCTGCAACCGCAACAAGCGCAGTATCGTGCTCGACCTTAAGCAAGAATCAGGTCGTAAAGCGCTGTTGAAGCTGGCTTCTGAGGTTGATGTGATGATTCACAACAACCGCCCGCAGGTAATGACCAAGTTGGGTATCGACTACGACACCATTAAAGAACTTAACCCCAACATTATCTATTGCGGGGCATACGGTTACGGCAAGGCTGGCCCTTACGGCACCCGTGGTGCGCTGGATGACTCGATTCAGGCCGTCAGTGGCATTGCCATGCTTAACGAGATGGTGATGGGCGAGCCGCGTTATTTGCCAACGGTTCTTGCAGATAAGACCACAGCGATGGCTGTTGTTAATGCGGTCACTGCCGCTTTGTTTTCCCGTGAGCGCACGGGCGAAGGACAGGAAATTGAAGTGCCGATGTTTGAAACCATGGTGTACTTCACGATGGCAGAGCATCTATGGGGTAACGCGTTTGAGCCACCGATTGGTTCTGCTGGTTATACCCGCTTAATGAGTCATCATCGCAAGCCGTATAAAACAAAAAATGGCTATATTGCGATTCTTCCTTACATGAACAATCACTGGAAGATTTTCTGTGAGAAGACAGGTAATGAAGAACTCATCGATGATCCGCGGTTTAAAACGTTGTCGGATCGGGTGCAGAACATTGATGATACCTACATAGAAACCGGTCGGATTATGGCTGAGCGCGATACCGAAGAGTGGTTTGAGGTGTTTGCCGACACGCCGGTTCCGGTTAATGCGGTTAACACACTGAATGGCTTGCTCGATGATCCGCACTTGAAAGCCGTTGATTTTTGGCAAGAAATCGATCATCCGACTGAAGGTAAACTGCGGATGACGCGGTTCCCCGTGAACTTCTCGAAAACACCGGCGGATGTGCGTCGTCACCAACCGCGTTTGGGTGAGCACAGCGAAGAGGTATTGGCAGAGGCAGGCTTCAGCGAAGCTGAAATCGCTGCAATGCTAGAGTCCGGAGCTACCAAGTCCAGTCAGTAAGCTGATTGGCAGGTGGTTTTCTAGGCACCTTAGCCACAAAAAAGCCCGCTGCTAGCGGGCTTTTTTGGTTCTACTGCCTATAGCCTAGTCTTCTAGACCATAAATACGAATCGTATTATCACGCAGCAGTTTTCTGCGTACTTCGGGCTTCAGGCCAAGATTGTCGATGTCTTCGATAGTGCGTTTGAACGGCAATACCGGATAGTCGGTACCGAAGATCACTTTGTCCTGTCCAAATGAGTTGATATAGTGGATGAACTCTTTGGGCCAGTATTTTGGACGATGGGCATCACAACCGATATAAACGTTTTCATGCTTCCAAGCCATCGCAATCATTTCCTCAACCCAGGGAATGCCGACATGAATGCCGATGATCTTCAGTTCCGGGAAATCACAGGCCACCTGATCAAGCGTAATCGGCTTAGCCGGTGACGTGCACGGAAAATCTTTGGAATACACCATCGACTGACCGACCTGCATCTGGATGGGTACACCTAGCTCCCAGCACTTTGCATAGAAGGGATATATCTTGGCGTGATCCGGTGCCATGTTGAACCAGTGCGGATAGAAGTGTGCACCGATGAAACCCATGTTAGTGACCGCATCTTCGAATGCTTTAACACCATTCATGCCATCAAATGGGTCAATGCCTGCAAGACCATAAAAACGATCCGGGTATTTCTCACACGCTTTTGCGACGACTTCATAGGGCATGTGGTAGCAACCGGGCAGGCCGGGGCGCCCGCTGTAGGCCGCAATCAAGAAGGCTTTATCGATGCCGGCATCGTCGAGTGTCTCGGCGAGTTCGTCAATTTCCAGCGGCTTCATCAGTCCGCCTGCAGCGTTCATTTTTCCAACGAAGAAATCATCACCCCAATTTGGACGATGAGACAATGCCTCTTCGTTCCAGATGTTCACGACCGCATCGATCGCTTTGTACTCTGCGCTATCTGTCATAGTGGTTCCTGATATGAAACGCCCCGAAGCTAGCCCTCCCGGCCTCGGGCGTGTTTTGTATTATTGTGCCCCAGACCGTGCTGAGAGCGCCGGCGGGGGCCAAACCATAGCAGAAACATTGTATTTCGACCAGATGGCAGGGGCCTTTGCGGTCACGCCCTCTTTTCAGGGTTGCACCACGTGCGCTATTCGCTATAGTTACCGTGAATCCTAAGGGGAGACGCCGAGAATGATTGGTGGCGTCTGAGATCAGCTTGCTGGGACCCTTTGAACCTGATCCGGTTAGTACCGGCGTAGGAATAAGGATAATCCTTGCACCCCGCCCCCGTAACCGGGTCTCAATGTCAGCACTCTGAGATCCGAAATCATGAAAATTGTTTTACCAGCTAGGGCATCGGTCTATGCCTTGGCTATATCCAGCATGTCATTTGCCTCCTTTGCGGCTGCCCAGGCAGCACCGTCGGCGGCTACTTCAAAGCCCGTCTTGGATGAGATTGTTGTCTCCGAATTCCGGCCTACCCTTGCTACTGACGTAAGCACAAGTCTCACTCAGCTGAATCAGGGGACTATCGAAGACTATTCTCTGCAGCATTTCGAAGAGCTCATCCAGTTGGTGCCCAACATGAGTTTCTCGGGCGAGGGCAGTCGTGCGCGATACTTTCAGCTGCGTGGTATTGGTGAGCTTGAGCAATACGAGGGTGCTCCAAATCCTTCGGTAGGCTTTATCGTTGATGACATTGACCTGTCAGATGTTGGTGGTATTTCGAACACCTTCGATTTACAACAGGTGGACGTCCTTCGCGGACCACAAGGCACACGGTTTGGTGGCAGCGCACTAGCGGGCTTGGTGTATGCCGAGACAGCAAATCCGACGGTTGAGCCCAGTGTTAACGCCGAAGTTCTCGTCGGTAACGACGATCAATTTGGTATTGGCGCCGCTGTAGGTGGCTCGCTGGGCAGCAACGTTCAGGGCAGGCTGTCTGCCTATCAGTATCAGGCTAACGGCTTTCGTGATAACAACTTCCTGGGCCGTGACGATACCAACGGGCGTGATGAGTTAAACCTGCGTGGCAAGCTACTCTGGCAGATTGGTAATGATTGGGAAGCGAAATTTAGTGCACTGTATGCTGATTTTTCCAACGGCTATGACGCTTTTGTTATCGATAATGGGCGCAACACTTTTTCTGACAAGCCCGGTGAGGATTTGCAGCAGACATCTGCGGGTTCGTTGAAGTTCTCCGGGCCACTCGGCAATGCGGTTGACTTCGTCAGTATCACCAGTGTTGCGGAGACGGATGTGCTGTTTTCATTTGACGCTGACTGGGGCAACAATGAGGGCTATTGGGGTCCGTATGTCTACGACTTCTTTGCCAGTAATGACCGCGAACGGTCGTCAGCAACTCAGGAGTTTCGATTACTGTCAGCTGATGACGCACGTATTTTCGGCGATTCGACAGCCTGGCTCATTGGTGTTTATGGTCGTTCTCTAGACGAGAATAACGATGAGAACCTAACCGGCGTTTACGATGACAGCGTGGACGGTGGCGCCGCGTTTTGTCCTGGTGGTTGTTTCGATCGAACGCGGCTGCAGTCAGAGTTTGATTCAACAAATCTGGCTGTGTTCGGCAAGCTTGAGACGCAGTTGTCAGAGCGCTGGGTATTGACCACAGGGTTGCGTGTTGAGCGTTGGGAAGCTGACTACGTCGATAGCTTCGTTGATCTACAAAACTCGCCGAATACGTCGGTAAGTAATCGTTTTAATCCCGATGAGACTATGTGGGGTGGAGACGTTACCCTGCGCTTTAATGTCACGGAAGATTCGCAGATTTATGCGCTTGTTGCCCGCGGTTACAAGGCGGGCGGTTTTAATCCGTCTCTGGCCAGAGTTGCCTTGCCGCCGGGCGGACAGGTGACTACTGCCGACATTCTCTATGACCCCGAGTACTTGCTGAATTACGAAATTGGTTACAAAGGCCTATGGCTTGATGGCAGTTTGGTGGCAGACGTGAGCGTTTTCTACATGGATCGCAATGACATGCAGATAAAAAGTTCGGCGCAACAAACTCCCGGTGACCCGTTCAGCTTTATATTTATTACGAGTAATGGCGCCGGCAGTTCGTTCGGGCTGGAGACGAGTCTCACTTGGCAGTTCGCAGAAAATTGGCAGGTTTTTAGTGCTCTAGGCCTGCTGGATACCAAAGTTGAAAGCTACAAATTTGCCACGCAGGAACCGCTTATCGGGCGAGAGTTCGCCAATGCCCCACCGTATACCTTCAATGTCGGAACCAGCTATCGCAACGGTGATGGCTGGTTTGGCCGGGTTGACGTTCTGGGCAGGGGAGCGTTCTATTACGATTATTCACACAACCGGAAGTCATCAGCATCTGAGACCGTTAACCTGAAACTCGGCAAAGAGTGGGAGCGCTGGTCTGTCTATGCATGGGGCCGTAATATTCTTAATGAGACGTACTTCACCCGTGGGTTTTTCTTTGGCAATGAACCGCCGGCGTTTCAGGATACGTTGTACACAAAATATGGTGATCCACGGACGTATGGTCTTACCGCGAACTTTGCGTTTTAGTTATTCATTAGGAGCTAACAAAAATGCGCATTACCGCAGAAATGAGTCTTTACCCGTTGGCTGATGAGTACAAGCCGACGATCATCAGGTTTATTAAGGACCTGCAAAAGGTTGCAGGCTTAGAGGTGGTCACTAATCAGCTTTCCACTCAGTTGCGCGGCGATTTCGAGGTGGTAACAGGAGCAATCAACGAGTGCTTTAAGCAATCGATGCAGGAGCATGGGAAATTGGTTCTGGTGGTTAAGTACCTTAGTTCTGATCTCGATATTACAGTGGTTCCAACGCTTGATTGATTGGCTGCAACCGCTGCTGGCAGGCTTGACAGTCATGTCCGGCTGGGAGCTTGTGGGCGTAGTGTTTGGCTTCACCTATTTGGTTCTGGCGATCCGTCAGAACATCTGGTGCTGGCTGGCTGCAGCGCTCAGTGAGCTGATTTTTGTCGGGGTGATGTTCGATGCCCAGCTCTATATGGAATCGGGGCTGCGGATTTTCTATTTGATAATGGCAGCTTACGGCTGGTACAACTGGCATTTCGGCGACGAGGGTAGGCTGCCTGTAACCCGTTGGCGTTTTCGGCAGCATGCAATAGCCATAGCTTCGATTGGCGTATTGTTGCTCATAAGCGGCAGTTTGTTGTCGAGGTACACCGATGCGGTTTTTCCCTATTGGGATTCATTGACCACCTGGTCGGCTATGTTTGCGACGTGGCTGGTCGCCCGCAAAGTTTTGGAGAACTGGTACTACTGGCTCGTTATTGATGCGGTCTCGGTCTGGCTCTATGTTGAGCGTAGCCTGATGTTTATTGCTGCTTTGTATCTGGTGTATCTGATCATGATTGTTTTTGGTTATTTTGCGTGGAAGCGCTCGATGTACGAGGGGTCTGCAACGACGGCAGGGTCAGCAGCCTAATGAATGCTCAGCAAGCATTGCAAGCTATCCCCGGCTTTGCAGAGGCTAAGGTTATAAGAAACCTAGCGCAGGGTATTACGGGCAATACTTTTTTGGTTAGCCGCGCAGCCGAAGATTTTGTGCTGCGAATTCGTGCGGTAGAGGCGGCCTTGTTTGTGCCAGATAGTTTTGCTGAGCATCATTTTTCGGGTTTGGCTTATGAGTCGGGTTTGGCACCGGAGCCTGTTTTTCGCAGCGTCGATGGGCACATCTTACTGCGGCGCTTCTCGCGCGGTGCAGTTTGGTCTGAAGGCACGCTTACCGGCGCCGGGCTAGAGAGGTTGGCTAGCATGCTGGAGTGTTTGCATCAGATACCGGTAGCGCTTGAGTCTAGCGACTGGGCTGAGCAGGCCTTGCGGCGATATGGTGACCAGGGCTTAGCCGAAGGTCGCTCAGCGTTAAGCTTAGGGGAGCGTGCTCTGGCCGATATCCGCCGATATCCGGCTGTTTCAGCGTTATGTCACGGCGACGTTGTATGCGGCAATATTGTGGAGCAAAATGCTGCTCTGCAGCTTATTGACTGGGAATACTCGAGGGTGGCAGACCCTTATTTTGATCTGGCCGTATTTCTCGTGCACCACGAACTGAACCCCGTAGCATCGCGAATACTGATAAATGCTTATTCCGCGTCTGTTGGCGGCCTTGTGAAGGGGCGTCTAAAGGGTTGGGTTACTTATTATCAGGCCTTGCAAACCTTATGGCTATTGGCCCTGCAGAAAAAGCGCCTGATTGGCCCCCTCCAGCAAGCCCGTCTCGGCAAGCTGCTCGCGACTTAGGCGCTCTGCTCAGCGCCGCAGAAAAATCTCTCTTGTCAGGGCAGCGAAATTGCACTTTTGCACTCAATTCTGGTCACAAACCGGTGGGAAGCTTTTTGTGTGGCTACCCGCCACGTTGTTGATAATGGGGCAGTAGCAACCAATTCGAGGCAATTCCTTGCTAGAATCGACCGCTTGCATGTCAGGTGCACATCTGTGTTAATAACAGATGGCTGATGTAAGGCGGATGGTGTTTTGCACTGCATTCTTAAAATCAGTTCTCGGTCACAGTTCGTAGTGTGTCTTCTGCATATACTTGCCTTATGTCAGAAGCGTAATCATTACAGACGGTTTTAGAGACAATTTTCTAGAGATTTAGGGCTATGGCTCAGCAAATAAAAAGTTTTGGCGATCATTACTCAGGCTTCCTGAGGCATATCAAGCTTTCTGTCGCAACGTTCAGTGCGGTGATTCTTGTTGGCGTAATCGTTGCGTTCTCGTTGCAGGATATGTACCGATCGACCGCACTGATAATGATCGAGCAACAGGACATTCCGACCACCTTGGTCCAGAGTACAGTTACGGTTTATGCTACCCGTCAGATCACTTCTCTCAATGAACGGATCATGACCACCAGTAATTTGGTTAACATTATTGAGAAATTTGATTTGTACGCGCAGGAGCGTGAGTCAACTCCGGCGCGCCTCTTGGCCCGTCGTGCTAAAGACCGAATTGAAATAAAGTTTATTAACGCTGAAGCTACTACCCCGCAGGGTGCGCTTCGCAATTTTGTTTCTGCTTTTACTGTTGGCTTCCAGGATGAGGATCCCGAGAAAGCGCAGGCGGTTACTAGTGAGTTAGTGTCGTTGTATATGGCAGAGAATCTGCGTGCCAGAACCGATGCTACAGCTGAAACGAAACAGTTTATTGATGACGAAGTGGCGACTCTGAATCGTCAGGTCCTCGAGATGGAAACCCGTCTTGCAGAATTTAAAGAAGCCAATGCTGATAGTTTGCCGTCGCTCAATATGGTGAATCTACAGATGATGCAGCGAGTCGATTCCCAGTTAATGGAGACTGAGCGCCGACTTTTTGGCATTGAAGAGAACCGTATTGCTATTCAGGCACAGTTGGCTACGGTGAAGCCCTCTCAGCCAACGCGCTTGGCAGATGGGCAAATGGTGATGAGCCCTGCGGACCAGTTAGAGGCTTTGAAGACTCAACTCACTCTGATCGAAGGGCGATATAGTGATAGTCATCCTGATGTCATTAAGGTCCGTGCCGATATAGCAGCTTTGCAGCGTCGTTTTGGTCTGGATGTTGAGCCCGCTCAGCTGCAGGAGCAGCTGGTTGAAACCAGGGCCGAATTGGCAATAGCGCGCGAGACATACAGCGATGAGCATCCTGATGTTATTCGGCTGGAAGCAAAAATTGATGAGTTGCAGACTGCACGCCAAAGTTATGCCGATGCGACGTTGGACAGTGCGGTCAATCCTGACAACCCGGCTTACATTCGGCTGCAGACTCAGCTGAGCTCTCTCGAAGTTGATGAGCGTTCATTGAGATCGGAGCGAACTGAGTTGCGCCAGCAGTTGACAGACTACGAGTCCCGTTTAATGCGCACGCCTCAGGTTGAGCGAGAGATGGCCGGCTTGTCGCGAGAGCTAAGCTCGGTTTCGAATCGTTATTGGGTGCTTAGAGATAAGCAGTTTGGGGCTGAGATGGGGCAGAATCTTGAGCTGCAATCAAAGGGTGAGCGGTTTGCTCTGGTTGAACCAGCAGCTGTGCCGCTGAAGCCTTTTGCACCAGATCGGTTCGCCATCATATTGTTGGCTTGTCTTATAGGTTTTGTTGTTGGTGTGGGCGTCACTCAGGTCGCGGATGCTCTTGATGACGCTATCTATACTTCGGCTGCTATATTTCAAGTGCAGGGCTCGCCGCCAATTGTTGAGATTCCGCTGATCGTTATGCCGGCCTATGGCATTCGTGCGGTTTCGCCAAAGATGATTGTGCTGGGCTCGATACCCGTCGCCATTATTGGCCTGCTGCTGTTCGTGCATTTAATTATCAGGCCTCTTGATGTTCTTTTCTTCTCATTGCTGCGGGCGCTAGGTCTTTAAGGACCAGGTTTTTAGGGAGTTGTATTAATGGAACGAATTCGCCAAGCCTTAGAGCAGGCTGAGATAGATAGGCAGAAAGCCGGGATATCTCCAAAGCCTGCAGCGAAGGCGACAACAGCTCCTGCGGCGGAAGCAAAGTTTGCAGCTGAGAAGGCGTCATTGGTTGCTGAGCAGGGACGCCCTTCGAAGAATGTTGAGAAAATCGAACGCAATCCTGATCCGCCTAAAATCTACTATGAGCGCACACGCTGTATCGATGTGAGCACCAAGACCTACATCGACAACAACATTGTTGCAGCGTTGCCGGGTCATGAGCTTCAGGATACGTATCGAATGCTGCGCACGCGAATCATGCGTGAGATGAACAAGAATGGCTGGAATATGATCATGGTTACCGGTGCGCACGAGGGTGCCGGCAAGTCTATGACTGCCGTGAATCTGGCCGTTGCCATGTCGTTCGATATGAATCACACCGTGTTACTGGTTGATGCTGATTTGCGTAACCCTAGCTTGCATACATATTTTAATGATGAGCCTAAAGTTGGTTTTAGCGACTATCTGCTAGGTGACGTACCTACTGAAGACTTGTTGTTTCACCCTAACGGTCTTGATCGGCTTACAGTCTTGCCCGGTCGGGGGAGTATTGAGAATTCAGCAGAAATGCTAAGCTCGCCGCGCACGGCCCGGCTTATGGAGGAGTTAAAGACTCGCTATATAAATCGCATCATAATTATCGATGCGCCGCCGATTCTGGCTTCAGATGATGTGGTTGTTACCGACAAGTATGTTGATGCGGTTCTTCTGGTTGTTGAGGCTGGCGTGACTAAGCGTCAGGAATTGCAAGAAAGCTTACGTATTCTTGGCAATGTCCCTGTGCTTGGAACAGTGTTTAATAAATCCCCGAACGCTAAATCAAAAAACCAACACTAGGGTGAGCTAAGCCTATGTATGAAAAATACTATGGTTTTAGCGAACGGCCTTTCGCATTATTGCCGGATCCGGCTTTTCTCTATTTGTCTCAGGATCATGGGATGGCGCTCACATTGTTGCGCTATAGCCTCATGAATAAACAGGGATTTACTGTTATTACCGGCGAGGTTGGTGCTGGTAAAACGACCCTTATTAATCGTTTGCTGAGTGAAATGGGTGATGATCTGACGGTTGGCCTGATTAATTTTACCCACAATGCATTTGGCGAGCTTTCTGAATGGGTGCTCATGGCCTTTGGGCTTGAGTACAAGAATAAGGGCAAAGTCGAGATCTATGAAGATTTCGTTAACTTTTTAATATCCGAATACAGTCAGGGTCGCCGGGTTGTTCTGGTTATTGATGAAGCACAGAACATGGAGCCTAGGGTTCTTGAAGAAGTGCGGATGCTTTCCAATGTGAACGCGCAGAAAGACTATCTACTGCATCTGATTCTTGTGGGGCAGCCCGAGTTACGGGCAATGTTGCAGCGTCCGGAACTACGACAGTTAACCCAGCGTGTGTCGGTCTATTACCACGTGGGTGAGCTCTCCCTAGTAGAGACTAAAGCGTACATTGGGCATCGCCTCGAATGTGTTGGGGGCTCGCCGGATGTGTTTACTGAGAATGCCGTAGAGCTTATTTGGAACGCCAGCAAAGGTGTTCCACGTATTATTAACACCTTATGCGATCTTGCTTTGGTTTATGGCTATTCGGCTAGCCGGCCTCAGATCAGCGAGGAAACCGCTAACGAAGTTCTCGCCGATCGTAGCAAAATGAGTTTGTTGCCCGCCGATGGCCCTGCGCTTGATGCCAAGTCTGGTTTGTCAGCGGTGCCCGGATCAAACGAGACATATTAAGACAGCATGACAAATGTCTTCTGTCGGAGTTCGGATAGATGAGCACTAGTGACGACAGAAAATTTCTGATTCCCAGTCCTACCGAGCAGTATTTGCTGGTAGCTGCGGGCTGGGCGGGCTTGTGCCTGATGATTATGCTCTTCAGCGAAAGATTCTATTTCACACTGATGCGTCTTAGTCGCACCGCTGCGGATCTGGTGTCCGGAGGGGACTTAGCCACGCTTCTACCCATTATTTTAATGGTTGGTGTGCTCGTATTGGGCGCATTTTTTGCTGCGTTTGCGCGCTGGGAGCGAGGCTTTATTGTTGCGCTTCTTGTATCGTTTTCATTTGCCGACTCTACTTGGAGTGCAGGGCATTATGTGGCCTTCCTTGTGAAATACATGGCGACTATTTACCTCGCGTCATTCGGTCTCTTCTTCATTGCCCGCAACTGGAATCGCGTTCACAGCCCGGTGCATTGGTTGGCCATTGCATACTGTGCGTGGATTATGGTGAGCGTGTTTTATTATGGCGGCCGGATTAACGACATATGGTACCTGGGCACTCAGTTTACTTTGGTTATTGCGTTTGGTATTGGTTGGATGAGCCGTATTGATACCAACGCAAAGCTGATGGAATTCAATATTCTGTTAGCCTATACCGCTATAGGTATTACTGTATTGAATATGCTGAGCCCTATACTTGCACCGAATGTGTTCTCGGGCGGGCGCTATATTTCGCAATTTTCGAATGCGACGGGCTTTGCCACGACTTACGTGCTCTTCGTCATATCGCTTGTCTGGCTTACATTGGCTCACCCCAGTGAGGTTGTAAGACGCATGGGCGGCATCTTCGCGCTCTTTGGTGTCGTTATGATCCTGTTGTCAGGAACCCGCAACGCCACCGCTGCTTTGGGTTGTGCCATTGTGCTCCTGAGTATTACGTTCCGGTCTAAGCTTATTTTCTATTCTGTCGGTATCGCAGGATTTGCTGGAGCAGTGCTATTTTTATTGGTGGGTGATAACGACGCTGTCAATAATATTAGTGGTCGTTTGGGCAGTGTGGAAAATACCCGTCTCGATCTGTGGAAGGTGTACTTCCAATCAACGTTTGATCGGCCCATTCTCGGTTGGGGTGCTGATGGCCAGACCGGTGCATTTTATGGCGCGCGAGCACAGGCATTTGCTGAGCAGTACACGGGGCGTGGGTTTGCCCCGGGAGTGCACAATTCGATTCTAGGACAGGTTGTGCGGTTTGGCTATGTCGGCATGGCGTTGTCCCTCGGGCTCTTTGTCTATGCATTCTGGCGCGCGAAAGAGATTTTCTTCGATAAGGGTATACCGGAGTCTATGAAGGTTGCTTATTGGCTCCCGGTGGCAATTCTGGTCACTCTGTTTCTTGAAGGCGCCTTTGAAGATAACTTTGCGACTACTCGTGGTTCCGTGGTGAATGTGTTGTTCGCTACGATGGTTATTTTGGTGGTTAACTTCGCCGATAGAATGAGGGAACGTGTTGCTTCGGGAAATTTGACACTGGAAGAGCTTGAAGAAATTAAAGCGCCTGAACCTCCTAAGAAGTTGGTACGGATTTGAGCAGAGGTTCTTTCCAGCTATGGATGTAATGGTCAATGCGACAAATTTGGTCAAGGGCGGTGGTGTCCAGGTCGCAACATCATTCGTGGTTGAGGCTGAGAAAGCCGCCGTCTCAGATATTCGCTGGCACTATCTGCTCTCGAAAGAGGTGGCTGCAGAGCTTGCTGCTTTAGGTGTCGAGCCTGAGCGCGCGTATGTTTTTGAAGATTCTCCGGCGCATAATAGGTCTTGCCAGCAGACCATCTTTGGTTTGGAGCGGCAACTGAATCCGGACGTTATTTTCTCGGTTTTTGGCCCCGTATTCATGCAGTTTCGGTCGCCGCATTTGATGGGCCTGGGTAATGGCTGGATTACCCATTCGACGTGGCTCGCCTTTAAGTCGCTGGGCAGCCCACCACTTATAGCTAAACAATTTGCGGTCACCTTCTATAAGGGTTACTGGGCAAGACAAGCGGACCGCTGGGTTGTTGAAGCCACCAATTCGCGTGATGGGATGTTGCGGCGATTGCATGTCGACCCTGCGGCTGTCGCCGTTGTGCCCAATTCATGCGCGGCTTTGTTTGGTGATGCTCGTGTACCCGACGCTGAATTTCCAGCCCCCAATAAGACCGTAAGGTTTTTGTATCTGTCAGCTTGGTATGGTCATAAGAACATACAGAGTATTCCGCGAGTTGCCGCAGAGCTCAAGCGTCTGGCACCTGATCGCAATGTTAAATTTGTCATCACCATTCCAGACGATGAGCCTGGTTTAGCGACATTGCTGGCCAATGCAGCAGAGCTTGGTGTTACCGATTGTATCGAGAATGTTGGTCGTGTGCCGCTGGCTGATGCTGTACAGCTCTATGCTTCTGTGGATGCCTGTTTTATGCCGTCCTTGCTGGAGACATTTTCTGCCAATTATCCTGAGGCTATGGCGACAGGGCGGCCTATCGTTGCATCCGATCTGGATTTTGCCCATGCTATTTGCGGTGATGCTGCCACGTATTTTGATCCTACAAGCCCTGAAGCTGCGGCCCATGTGATTCTTAAATTATTAAGCGATCCGCAGGAATGGCAGCGGTCGATAAATCGTGGGCGTGCTGTAGTAGGCGCGTTGCCTACGCCGCACAGTAAATACATCAGTTATGAACAGTTGATTCGTGAAACGGCGGCGGGTGATTGCTGATCGTGTCGTATTGGGCTGTTGCCGATGCGTCGACCAAGGTCCAGCTCATCGGCTATTCAAAGTATGATAATTAAAGTAAACAGCCAGTTAAGGCTTTGTGATATCGAAAATAGGGCTTTATTTGCGTGTTGACTAAGGCACAATAATTACGGCACTTAGGGGCTTCCGTTGACGTTTGCAATTGTTGGTTTTAACTGGCCGATGGTAAAAGTGCGAACAACGTAACAATAAGCATTCTTTAGTTCGAATAGACTTGGCGATTGATGCTTCTTCGCTGACCAATCTCCTGGATAGGACGGCCCTTCTCGGGCTGTACGAAATACATGAAACAGATACTGCAGGATTTAAAGAAAGGCAATACCAACGTCGTTGATGTGCCGCCACCGAGCCTTAAGCCGGGTCATGTATTGATCCGCACATCGTTGACTTTGATCTCTGCAGGCACCGAGAGAATGCTCGTTGAGTTTGGGCGGTCAAATTTAATTGATAAAGCGCGTCAGCAGCCCGACAAAGTGCGGATGGTGCTGGATAAAGTTAAGACTGATGGGCTAGCTCCCACAGTGCGTGCGGTAAAGAGCAAATTGGATCAGCCATTGCCGCTTGGTTATAGCAATGTAGGTGTCGTTATTGGCCTTGGTGCAGGCGTTACCGATCTTTCTATTGGTGATCGTGTTCTTTCCAATGGTAACCATGCAGAAATAGTCTGTGTGCCGCGCAACCTATGCGCGAAGATTCCTGACAATGTTGATGATGAGTCTGCGAGCTTTACCGTTGTTAGTGCCATTGCACTGCAGGGTGTCAGGTTACTTCAGCCCACGATTGGTGAGAATATTATCGTTACCGGTTTAGGCCTTATTGGCCTGATTGCGGTGCAGATTCTACGGGCCAATGGCTGCAATGTACTCGGGGTTGATTTTGATTCAGAGCGGGTGGCTTTGGCTCGCAGTATGGGTGCCACTGCCGTTGATTTATCCAAAGGCGAAGACCTACTGGAGGTTGCTCGCAGCTTTTCCGGTGGTTTGGGTATTGATGGCGTTGTTCTGACCGCTGCAACTAAGAGCAACGAGCCTGTGCATCAGGCAGCGGAGGCTTGCCGCCAGCGGGGGCGAATTGTCTTGGTGGGCGTCACCGGTTTGAATCTGTCGCGTGAGGATTTCTATCGGAAAGAGTTAAGTTTTCAGGTGTCCTGCTCCTATGGGCCCGGCCGCTATGATCCATCCTATGAGGATGAGGGTAACGACTATCCTTTTGGACTGGTTCGTTGGACCGAGCAGCGTAACTTCGAGGCTGTGCTTAAGTTGCTGTCCAGCGGCAGTCTTCAGGTTAGAGATATGGTCTCTCACCGCTATCCAATAGAGGATGCAGGTGCTGCCTATGATGTGCTGGCAAATGGCTCACCGATGGGCATGGTATTGCAGTTTCCTGAGTCGGATGATCCCGCAGCGCCGTTGCGACCAGAGCAGCGGACAGTGTCATTGGGCGGAGCATCAGGCTTAGCAGCGGCAGCAAATATCGGCATGATCGGTTCTGGCAATTATGCATCGCAGATTCTGATTCCCGCGCTCAAAAATGCCGGTGCGGGTCTCATAAGCTTGTGCAGTTCCGGTGGTGTCAGCAGTGTGCATGCCGGTAAGAAATTTGGTTTTAGGTCTGCCACAACGGATGCGGATGCTCTTATTAATGATGAAGCTGTTGATACCGTCGTGATAGCTTCACGTCATGATTCTCATGCCAGCTATGCATCTCAGGCGTTAGAACTGGGTAAAAATGTCTTTGTTGAAAAGCCACTGGCGCTTACCCGTCAAGAGTTAAGCACCGTCGTTGCGGCCTACGAGTCAGCGCGCAGCGCTGGCAAGGCGCCTATTCTCATGGTGGGCTTCAATCGTCGTTTCTCGCCATTAATTATAAAGATGAAAAGTTTGATGGATGCCAAGCCGGACCCTAAAGCAATTATTGTGACTATGAATGCCAGCAATCTGCCCGATGACCATTGGTTGCATGATCCCAAAGTAGGCGGCGGCCGTATCATCGGCGAGGCTTGCCACTATATTGATTTGCTGCGTCACCTTGTGGGCTCAAGAATTTCCAGTGTTCAGGCGACGCAAATGGGTAATGCGCCTGGAGTGGTCATTCGCGAGGACAAGGTCACTATTACCTTCGGTTTTGAAGATGGCTCTATAGCCACCGTTCACTATTTTTCAAATGGTCATCAGTCATTTCCGAAAGACAGAGTTGAAGTCTTTTGCGGTAATGCTGTTTTGCAAATGGATAATTACCGGACGCTTACCGGTTACGGTTGGTCAGGCTTTAGCAAGATGAAGACCAAGGCACAGAATAAAGGTAATGCCGAATGTGCAGCAGCATTTATTGCCGCTGTTAAGGCCGGTCTTCCATCGCCAATTCCGCTTGATGAGATCATCGAGGCGACTGAGCGGACTTTCGATGTGGTTGATCATCTGAACCCGCGACCAGAAAGTCGCGATTAGTACTGGTTGAGCGAAAGGACCGCTAATGGAAACGGTGCCTCAATACAGTGTGCTGCGTAATCCGGGTCTGTACTTCCGGACAGTGCGGCATTTACGCTTATCCCAGTTCTACTATCTGGTCGTGCGGCGTTTATTGCCCGCGCCTAAACTGCCGGTACTTGAAGCACCCGGCATCGTGCGTGACATCGCTGCTAGCGAATGGCTGCCGTTGCCGCAGCCTGGCAATCTCGTCAATGAGTTTTGCTTTATTAACGAAACAAAAGTCTTCGACCCCGATGCTGTCGACTGGGCGTGCGAAGGTCAGAAAAAGTTATGGCGTTACAACCTTCACTATTTCGATTTTCTTCATTGGGATTGTTTTTCGGATGAGCTAAAAGCAAAACTGATCGATAGCTGGATCGATAGCTGTCCGATGAATCAGTCGATATCCTGGGATCCATACGCCGTATCCCTGCGTATCGTCAATTGGATTAAGTATTTCACGAGTTTTTCTGAAAATCGCGAGATCCCGCCACGCTGGCTGGACAGTCTGATGACACAGTCACGCTGGCAAGTGTCCAATATGGAATATCAGATACTTGCTAATCATCTTATTAAGAATGCGAAGGCCATGCTCTTTGCTGGTGTTTTCTTTAAGGGTGATAAGGCGAGGGAATTTAGAGAGCTCGGTTCTAAGGTCATGCTGCAACAGCTGCGAGAGCAGTTTTTGGCAGATGGGGGGCACTTTGAACGCAGTCATATGTATCACCTCATTGTTACCGAAGATTATCTGGATCTGCTCAATGTGGCGGGGCGCTGCGAGCTGCCGATTAATTCAGTAGAGCTTGAAGAGGTTCGTACTGTCGTGAAGGATGCTCTGCAGTACTACACGGACCTGTGTGCTGCCGATGGCGAGCTGCAGCTCTTCAATGATTCTACTTTTGGTATTACCGTCGATACAGACACTTTTCTGAGCTACGCAGGCCGTGTTCTGCAGGAGCCAGTGACGGGACCTGACGAACTGCTTAAGGTCGTTAATAAATCAGCTACAGGCTATTACGGCTATCGTTATGCCGGAGATAGCCTACTGATTGATTGTGGCGCGGTGGGGCCGGATTATCAGCCGGGCCACGCGCACTGCGATGCGTTGAGCTTTGACCTTTGTATAAATGGTCGCCGAGTTGTCGTTGACAGTGGTAATTTTACCTACGAGCATTTACCCATTCGTTATGAGAACAGAAGAACCGCCGGACACAACACAGTAAGAATCGATGGCGAGGAACAATCTGAGGTTTGGGAGCGATGGCGGGTTGGCCGCAGAGCCTATCCGATTGCCGCAGAGCTTACTGACTGTGGTGACGGCCGCCTCAGATTTTCAGGCTCGCATGACGGTTACCGACGATTGCCGGGGAAGGTGGTTCATGCGCGTGAGCTGGATATAGATCTGACTGGAGTCTGGCAAGTCACCGACCGGATTCACGGCAGTGGTGAGCACCTATTGGAGAGTTATGTTCATTTACACCCGGATGTGAGGGTTGTACCTATGAGCGCCGGTTCCGTACGCTTGGAGACAGACTCAGGCCCTCTGGCTTTATTCGAGCCGGCACCCGGTCAGGCTATTGAGGTTGAAAAAGGCGTTTGGTGCCCTGAATTCGGCATAAAGCATGACAATACCGTATTGGTAATGCGCGCAACAGCGAGGCTGCCGGTCACGCTGGGATACACCATTACTAAGCTTTGATGGCTAAGTAATGTAGCTGCGTGGGCTGTGGTTTGCTATGCTCATTCACCGCCAAACGACGCTGGTTAAGAGCTTTGCTAGCCGCTGTAGCACGCTAGTGTTAGCTGATTTTTTGATAGAGATGAATTTATTTTGAAGATATTGTTTTTGACACACTACTTTTCTCCTGAGGTGAATGCGCCCGCAGCCAGAACGCTTGAGCATTGTCGCGCCTGGGTTGAGGCCGGTCATGAGGTGACTGTAGTGACTTGTGTGCCAAATCATCCCAAGGGAAAGATTTATCCCGGCTATAAGAATGCGCTTTATCAATCCGAGGTCAAAGACGGCATCAAGGTTTACCGGCTGCTCACATGGCTTGCTCCAAATGCGGGATTCGTCAAGCGGATTTGTAATTTTGTAACCTACATGTTCATGAGTATCTTTGCGGCGCCTTTTCTGCCCAAAGCGGATATCGTTATTTCAACATCGCCACAATTTTTTGCTGGCATGGCCGGTTATTTTGTTAGCCGAATCAAACGTGCCCGCTGGGTTCTCGAAATTCGTGATCTCTGGCCGGAATCCGCTATTGCTGTCGGAGCGATTAAGAATGAACGGTTGATAAAGGCTACAGAGGGTCTCGAGTCGTTTATGTATCGAAAGGCAGATGCCGTGGTTTCTGTAACTGATTCTTTCGTTGCCCATATTGCGGCCCGTGATGTTCCGGAAAGCCGGATTCACGTTATCAAGAATGGCGTTGATCTTGCTTTTTACAACCCGGGTGTGAACCGCGATGCAGCAGCAGTCGACCCGGGGCTTGAGGGCAAGTATGTTGCAGCTTACGTGGGTACTCATGGTATGGCTCATGCGCTGCATACAGTGCTGGAGGCCGCCGCCCTGCTCAAGGAACGCGAGGATATTGTTTTTCTTATGGTTGGCGACGGCGCTGAAAAGGAGCGCCTCGTTAAGCTTCGCGATGAGATGCAATTAACCAATGTCATCATGCTTGATCAGAAGCCCAAAGAGGCGATGCCGGCTATCTGGGCTGTTACGGATGTCAGCCTGGTGCTTCTGAAAAATGAAGAGCTATTTAAGACAGTGCTGCCCTCAAAATTTTTTGAAAGCATGGCGATGAAATGCCCCATTGTTCTGGGTGTCCGTGGCGAAGCTCAGGCATTGGTGGAATCTGCAGATGCCGGGATTTGTATTGAGCCGGAGAATGCTGAAGAGCTGGCAAATGCAGTCGTTGCTCTTGCTGATAACGATAAGCAGGCAAAGGTCTTTGGTGAAAACGGCAGGGCCTTTGTCGAAGCAAAATTTGATAGACGAAAACTAGCGAGCGTCATGGAGAAAATTCTCCTTGGTCTCGTTGGCGAAAGGATTGACTAGTATGTCTGATACGACAAGCGCTGCGCTCGATGATTCGGTCCGGGGCAATGATTCCTGGTTAGCGTTAGGTGTAGCAGTGGTTGCGCTGGCCTGTGTCGGGTTCCTGTTTCGTGATGCGCTGTCGCTGATGGAAAACTGGTGGTCAGAAAAAGAAGAATATAACCATGGTTATCTAATACCCGCCGTTGCCGCGTATCTTTTGTTACTGCGGGCCGAGGCCTTCAAAACCCTTGATACTCAGGCCTCATGGATTGGCCCGGTTCTGGTGCTGTTTAGCGTTTTCGCGTATGTCTTGGGTGAACTCAGTGCTGTTTATGTGATTGGCCAGTATGGCTTCTTGCTGGCGTTGTGGGGCTTGGTGGTTACCGCAACCGGCGTTAAGGGCTTGCGTTTGCTCTGGGTGCCGTTGGTTTATCTCGTGTTCATGATCCCATTGCCTAATTTTCTCTACAACAACCTGTCGAGTGAGTTACAACTCATCTCTTCAGAGTTCGGCGTATTTTTGGTGCGTGCGGCTGGCATTAGCGTCTATCTCGAGGGTAACGTTATTGATCTGGGCGAATTTAAGCTTCAGGTCGTTGAGGCCTGTAGCGGATTGCGCTATTTGTTCCCTCTGATGAGCTTCGGTTTTCTTTGTGCAAGCCTCTATGTGGGCAAGTCCTGGCATAAAGTCGTTATCTTTTTGTCGAGCTTGCCTATAACAATTTTGATGAATAGCTTCCGCATTGGTGTTATCGGCATTCTCGTTGAGCACTATGGCATTTCCATGGCACGTGGCTTTTTGCATGATTTTGAAGGCTGGTTCATTTTTATGGCCTGCGTTGGGATCTTATTTTTGGAGATGGCAATATTCGCCAAGCTCAGTAGGCGCAAGTTGATAGATGTCTTCGCGGTCGATGTTCCCCCGTTAAATCAGTTTGCAGGGTTTCTTCCTCGCGGAGTTGTTGCTGCTCCGGTTTGGGCGTCGTTAGCTATTTTGGCGGCCGGTTGCGTTTATTCGGTGAGTATTGAATCACAGCAAGAGCGCCTGCCCGAGCGTGCTTCTCTAAGTTCATTCCCATTGGTTATTCGTGACTGGCGTGGTAATGAAACGGCAATGGAGCAGGCGTTTATTGATGTCCTTAAGTTTGATGATTACCTATTGTCGAACTATTGGCGGCCAATCGATTCAGCGAGTGTAAACCTCTATATTGTTTACTATGACTCCCAGCGCAAGGGTGCCTCAATTCACTCCCCTAAAGCGTGTTTGCCGGGTGGCGGCTGGGCGATGGAATCTTTCGATCAGCGTGTTGTTCCTGATGTAGGACCTAATGGTGAAGCGTTGCTTGTGAATCGCTCGGTTATTGCAATGGGTGAAGAGCGGCAGGTGGTTTACTACTGGTTTGAGCAGCGCGGCAGAAACCTTACCAATGAGTATTTGGTTAAGTGGTATATGTTCTGGGATGCCTTACAAATCAACCGTACCGATGGCGCGCTGGTGCGTCTGACAACGAAGGTCCGCGATGTAGCCGGTATCGCCAAGGCTGATCAGCAATTGACTGATTTTGCGCGCGATATCTATCCGCAGATTCGCTATTACATTCCGCAGGCCGATACGCCTATGCAGGATGCGCCCAATTAGTACCAAATAATTTGAGTAAAAAACAACAATAGCGAGACAGTATTATGGCTTCAATGATTCATCTGATAGCGGCGGCACGCCCCAACTTTATGAAGGTGGCACCGCTGTATCATGCCTTGAAGGCAGCGCCCGACTTTGATGTGAAAATCATTCATACCGGGCAGCACTATGATGCCAATATGTCTGACGTCTTCTTTGAGGACCTCGGGTTACCCAGACCTGATTATCACCTTGAGGTCGGCAGTGGGTCGCATGCCGAGCAGACTGGCAATGTCATGATTAAGTATGAAGAGGTTGCGATGTCCGACCGTCCTGATTGGACGGTTGTGGTGGGTGACGTGAACTCGACGGCGGCGGTCGCAATGGTCTGTGCCAAGTTGCATATTCCTGTAGTCCATCTTGAGGCAGGGTTGCGGAGTGGCGACCGGACTATGCCTGAAGAGATCAACCGCTTAGTAACCGATGCCATTTGCGACCTTTTGTGGACGCCATCAATTGATGGTGATGAGCATCTTGCTGCAGAGGGCGTGCCGGCATGGCGTGTGGAGCGGGTGGGTAACATCATGCTCGATTCCTATGAGCTTATGCGGACGAAGATAGATGCTTCCACAAACATGCAGGATCTTGGTCTTAAAGCAGGCAAGTACGGCGTCGTCACTTTGCACCGTCCATCTAATGTAGATGATAAAGATACACTTGGCCTTTTGGTTGATGAGCTTGAAGCTGTTTCAGCATCAATTGAACTAGTCTTTCCTGTGCATCCTAGAACCCGCAATAACATGGAGAAGTTTGGACTGCTCGACCGTATCGAGAGCATTCCCGGCATTCGGTTAATCGAGCCGCTTGGCTACGTGCAGTTTATGAATCTTGTGAAATCATCGGCTCTCGCTATCACTGACTCTGGCGGTTTGCAGGAAGAAACCACGTATCTGGGCTTGCCTTGTTTGACGGTTCGACCCAATACCGAAAGACCCGCGACGATTACTCAAGGGACCAACAAGCTAGTGAAGCCAGCTAATCTCTCGGCCGAAGTAAGTAAGGCGCTTGCCGGTGACTGGCCTACCGGGCAACGCCCCGACCTATGGGACGGCAAGACAGCTGCCCGATGTCTGGAGAGTTTGCGTTCATGCATTGCCATTGGCCCAGCTAACCTGCAGGACCGGCCTAAGTCCTAGAACATGGGCCAAAAGGTGTTACGGATGAAACCGCTGAGTACTCTCTATATTGGGTGTGCTGGGTTATCACGAAATAAGGAATATAGGGCATGACCATTAAACGAGTTTCTGCAATAGTTCTGTGTTTGGCGACAGTATGGCTTGCTGTAGCCTGTACCTCACCTGAAGAGCGTGCTGCAATGTATCTGGCGGAAGCGCAACGCTTGGTTGACGACGGCGATTACACCAAAGCGACTCTGGAAGCGCGTAATGCTATTCAGATTGAGCCCAACAATGCTGAGGCGCGGGTTCTGCTTGCCGAGATTCTTGAGAAAGAAGGTGATTTTCAGGGTGTATTTAATAATTTGCGAATTGCGGTCGATGTTGATCCAACTCAGATTGATGCCCGTATTAAGTTAGGCTCCCTGTATGCCGCATCCCGCATGTTCCCTGAGGCGCAAGTTGAAGTGGATGAAGTGCTGGCGCAAGAGCCCGATAATTTGGATGGCCTTACGCTGAATGCCCGGCTCCTGGCGCAGAATGGCAAGACGGATGAGGCTGAGGAATCGCTCCAAAGGGTGCTCGCCATCGACCCACTCAAGGTGGATGCCTTGATTCTGCTGGTGGGCATCACGGCAGGCAAAGATCCTGCCGTGGCACTGGCTTTGCTTGATGAAGGTATTGCTCAGGAAGAGGACACCCGCACGTTGCGTGTTCTGCGCATTGAGATTTTGCAGCGACTGGGGCGTGCCGATGAGGTTGAAGCTGACTATCGTGGGTTAATAGATGCTTATCCCGAAGAGAATGCCTTTCGTTTTCGCTTGGCGCAGTTCCTATTGGCTGACGGACGGGTCGACGATGTTGAGCAGTTGCTGCGCGATATTGTCGATGCAGATCCGGAAAGTGTTTCTGCGCGATTTGCGTTAGTACAGTTTTTGGCGAATGTTCGTGGCCTCGAGGTTGCCGAACAAACACTAATTCAGTTCACGAATGAAGCACCCGAAAACTATGAGTTGCAGATTGCGTTGGGTCGTCTTTATGAAGCCACTGAAAAGCCCGAGATTGCTATGGACACATATGAGTCGATAGTGATCGGAGCCAAGAATTCAGATGAAGGCCTTTCTGCCCGCAACCAAATTGCCCGAATGCTGATTCGCGATGAAAAGGTTGAAGAGGGGCGCGTTTACATCGATGAGGTCTTGGCCATTGATTCAGGTAATGTCGAAGCACTCATGATGCATGGCGGCCTTGCTCTGGTTGATGGTGAGTATCGTGCGGCCATTAATGATTTTCGTGATGTACTGCGTAAAGAGCCCAATCAGGAACGGGCGCACTACTTGTTAGCGAGAACCCATCTTCAGGCGGGCGACAGAGTTTTGGCAAAGGACGCGTATCGTCGTGTACTTGAGATTAACAATGAGAATCGTCTAGCTACTATGGAGTTAGCTCAGATTCTCTTTGCTGACGAGCAGTTTGATGAGGCCGAGAGTTTGTTGCGCAACCGTCTCCGAGTCGTGCCCGATGATGCCCGCGCGTCGCAGATGTTGATTGGCCTACTTGTTAATCGGAAAGAATATTTCACTGCAGAGTCGGAGGCGCGCGCCGGACTCGAATATGCAGATGCTTCTGGTCTTGCAGAATATTTATTGGGCAGTGTGCTCCAGATCGAAGAAAAATCTACAGAAGCGATGAGCTATTTTGCCTTAGCGCTAGAGAAGTCTCCGGAATCGCCAGAGCCATTGCAGGGTTATACCGCCGGTCTTATCGACATTGAAGGCCAGGCGGCCGCAGAGCGCTATCTTGTTGCACACATTAGAAAGTATCCGGATCAATTGCACGCGGCCACGCTCCTGAGTCAGGTTCAGGCCGGTGCTGGCAATAGCCAGGCCGCCGAGCAGACGCTTAAAGCCGCGTTAGAGAAAAACGAGGCGTGGTTGCCAGCTTACACGGGTCTGGCCAGTATGCAGGCGGGCGACATTGGCAAGCAGATTGAAATCTTCAAAGAAGGTATGCAGGCAATACCGGGTAACCAGCAGTTGGGTTTGTTGTTGGGTACGGCCTATGAGCGTGAAGGTCGCATCGACGAAGCTATCGAGATGTATGAGGGCCTCTTAGAGCAGAACTCCGATATGCCGGCTGTAGTTAATAATCTTGCCGCTTTGGTCGCGGACTATCGGCAGGATCTGCTAAGCCTGAGTCGTGCGCTCGACCTGACGAAAGCTCAGAAGCTTGGCGAAACCGATAATCCGGCATTTCTCGATACGGTGGGTTGGCTGTATTACCGTTTGGGCAACTATGAAGATGCTTTGCCGTACTTGGAGAAGGCGGTTGCCGGAGCGGGACAGGTGCCTGTGCTCAGGTATCACCTGGCTATGGCCTATTATTCGCTTGGCAACAAATCCCGGGCTCAGGAAGAGCTTAGTCAGGCGCTGATCAATAGCGACGTTAGCTTCACCGGCGTCGAAGAGGCTCAGGCTACCCTTCTGAAACTGAAGTCTCCCTAATAGCGGCTTATCACCCCTGGTTTATGCAAGTTAATAGTCTGGCTACTCTGCAGGGTGGCCAGACTCTGCCAGCCTTTGGACAAAGGGCTGGCAAGCAGAGACCTCCGCCCGTTTCAGGGGTTACTATTACACTCCGCGATGGGGTTGCAGGGCATATAGGCTCCTAGCAGCTGGCCGTTTTTCCGGCTGGCTAAGCACTTCGCATTACACTATTTTCAGCTGAATTTTGTCTGTCGGGCCGGTTTTGCGGTTTATGCCGCCAAGTCTTTTGCGTGAGTTTGTCGCGCTGCTGACGCTGACAAGCTTATTGAGATAATACTATGAACGAATCTGTTACCTCGTCTTTGCCCGCCGAACTTCTGGAAGGATTGCAGAGCTTATTGGGCAAATCCCATGTGCTCGTTGATGACAAATCCCGGCTATTTTATTCCACCGACGTTTATCGTCAGGCTGAGGTTCTCGCTGCTGCCGTTGTTCAGCCAGCTGATGTTTCACAGCTGCAGGAGATTGTTAAGTTGTGCGGCGCGCATGGTGCACCCATGGTTGTGCGTGGCGGTGGTGCGTCGTATACCGATGGCTACTTGCCGACACAGGAAGGCACGTTAAGTATTGATACGTCACGAATGAAACGTATCGAGATTAATGCCGATGACATGTTTGTGACTGTTGAGGCGGGTGTTACTTGGGAAGAGATGCACATGTCCTTAAAGGCCCAGGGTTTGCGCACACCCATGTGGGGACCCTTTTCCGGGCTTGCAGCTACTGTGGCAGGATCCATGTCGAATTATGCGGTTAACTATGGCTCCGGCACCTACGGAATCTCAGCTGATTCGCTGACCGGCATGGACATTGTGCTTGCTAGTGGTGAATTGCTTTCAACCGGCTCCGGCGGCGGCACCAATACCAACGCATTTTTCAGGTATTACGGCCCTGATCTGACCGGATTGTTTGTTGGTGAAGCCGGTGCCTTAGGTATTAAGGCCCGTATGAGTCTGCGTTTGATCAAGCGTCCACCGGGTTTTGCTGCAGCCTCTTTTGGCTTTCCTGATGGTGAAAGTGCACTTAACGCTATGATTGAGATTGCGCGCCTCGGCGTTGTTGCACAGAGCTTTGGTCTGGATCCGCGTCAGCAAAAAACAGCGCTCACCCGGATGGAGTCGGCTAATCCGTTTGATGCAGCTAAGTCTGTATTTTTATCGGCCAAGAATCCCTTAGATGGCGCATTGCAGGTCGCACGAATGGGGCTTGCCGGCCGCAACTTTTTGAAGAAGGCCAATTATTCTGCACATTTTAGTACCGAGGGTGTTAGCGATGCAGAGGCTAGGGCCAAGCTGGCAGCGGTCCGCGCCATTGGCATACGTTACGGTGCCGAAGTGGCTAATTCTATTCCGACCTACTTCAATGCTGAACCGTTTATGCCCTTGTTACCTATTCTAGGTCCGAACGGCGAACTCTGGAAACCTACTCATGGCATTTTGCCGCTTTCAAAAGTGTTGAAACATCACCGTGAGTTTGAAGCATTGAAGGATGAGTACCGTGATCGCATGCGCGAGCATCGGGTGCAACTGACCCGTATGTTGATGGCATTTAGCACCAATGCGTTCATCTACGAGCCAACTTTTCTTTGGGAGGATGCCCGCAGTGTTTATCACGAGCGCGAGTATCCAGCCGAGTTTCTGGCAGCTGTGCCGGTGCATGCCGATAATCCTGAAGGTCGCGCGTTGGTCAAGGAGATTAAGGGGCGCATTCAGGCGCTGTGCACACAGAACGGTGCAATTCACATGCAGATTGGTAAGGATTATCCGTATCTGGAAACCCGTAAACCGGAGACTTCGGCGCTGGTTAAAGAGCTGAAGCGGACCCTCGATCCGCAGCGCCTAATGAACCCTGGTGCTTTAGGGCTCTGATTCTGATTGTTCATAGATGAATGCGAAAGCTTCCTGGTGGCTTGTGCTGGCAGCCCTCACGGTTATGTGGGGCTCGTCTTATCTACTCATAGAGTTTGCGTTGCGTGGTTTCTCACCGCCACAGTTGGCGGGTATCAGGATCACATTGGCGGCAGCTGTGCTTCTGCTCTTTGCGGTTTTTTCCGGCGACAAGTTCCCGCGAGACAAGCGCCGCTGGATTTATCTGGCCGGTATAGCAATTATTGGCAACTGTGTTCCTTTTATGCTGATCGCCTGGGGGCAACAGAATGTTGAATCGGGCCTGTCGGGTATTCTTGTGGCAGTAACGCCATTATGTGTGGTTGCACTGGGGCACTTCTTTTTGCCTGCCGGTCGCCTCGCGCCAACACAAATGGCAGGTTTTGCTATGGGCTTTGGCGGCGTTGTTTTGTTGATGGGGCCCGAATCATTGTTGGCACTCGGCGGCAATAGCACGCAATTGATATCGCAGTTGGCCATTCTCATGGGGGCTTTCTGCTACGCTATCTCGACAATAATTACTGCAAGAATGCCGGCCGTTAGGCCTTTGGTAGCATCCACAGCGGTAATGCTGATAGCAGCATTTGTTATGCTGCCGGCGACACTGTCGGTGGTTCCTACCCTGACGTCGGTACCTTTTGCAGCTTTGGCGGCAGTTGCAATACTTGGCGTTGTAGGGACCGCCGTTACGGCTATTCTGTATTTCTGGCTGATCGCAAGGGCTGGCGCGCGGTTCACCTCGCTGTTTAACTATCTTGTCCCGATGTGGGCGGTCACGTTGGGTATCGTGGTTTTGGACGAAACCCTGCGTATCAGTAGTCTTTTTGCCCTGATACTGGTGATTGGTGGTGTCCTCCTCACGCAAATGGAGTCCGGCAAAAAGGCCGACTGACTGCTATACTGCCGCCCGCTAAACCTGCGCCGGACGATACTCGATGAACGAACAAAATACCTCTGCTGGTAAAGACTTTATCCGTCAAATTATTGACGCGGATTTGGCGGCCAAGAAGTATCCGGAAGGGGTGGTTACCCGCTTTCCGCCTGAGCCCAATGGCTTTTTGCATATTGGTCACGCCAAGTCGATTTGCCTCAATTTTGGCATCGCTGCCGATTATAGCGGCCGCTGTATTCTGCGCTTCGATGATACGAATCCGGTGAAAGAGGATCAGCGTTACGTCGAATCTATTATTGAGGACGTGCACTGGTTGGGGTTTGACTGGGAAACTCGGCTCACTCATGCATCCGATTATTTTGAGCAGTTCTACCAGTCTGCTATCAGTCTTATCGAACAGGGCAAAGCCTACGTTGATAGCCTTAGTGCTGAAGAGATCAAAGCCCTACGAGGCACCCTGACCGAACCCGGTAAAGCCAGCCCTTATCGTGATCGAAGTGTTGCAGAGAATCTCGACCTGTTTGCCCGCATGCGTGCTGGTGAGTTTGCCGATGGAGCACATATTCTCCGTGCGAAGATTGATATGGCGGCACCGAACATTAATTTGCGCGATCCTGCGATCTATCGCATTCGCAACATCGCTCATCAGCGGACTGGCGATAGTTGGTGTATCTATCCCATGTATGATTTCGCGCATGCGGCCACGGATGCGCTGGAAGGCATTACCCATTCGCTGTGTACGCTAGAATTTGAAGATCACCGTCCTTTGTATGACTGGGTGATCGGCAATCTTGAGTTGCCCTCACGGCCGCATCAGTATGAATTTTCACGCCTGAATTTGGCTTACACCATCACCAGTAAACGCAAACTGGCGGCCTTAGTGGACGGCAATAAGGTGAGTGGCTGGGATGATCCGCGCATGCCTACTATTGCCGGCATGCGTCGCCGCGGCTATCCGGCGCCCGCAATACGGGATTTCTGCTTGCGGATTGGTGTAACTAAAAAAGAAAATATTATTGAGATGGGGGTTCTGGAGAACTCGGTTCGTGAGTATCTAAACCCGGTTGCACATCGTGTGATGGCGGTATTGCGGCCTCTCAAAGTGGTCATTACCAACTACCCCGAGGGTCAGGAAGAGCTACTTTCAGGGGATAATCATCCAATGGATCCGAGCGCCGGAAGTCGGCAGCTGCCATTTGCACGTGTGCTCTATGTTGAGCGTGATGATTTTATGGAAGATGCGCCGCGTAAGTTTTTCCGCCTGAAGCCAGGCGGTGAAGTACGTTTGCGCAATGCCTATATTATTCGCTGTGATGAGGTCATCAAAGACGCACAGGGCGAGCCGGTGGAATTACGCTGCAGTTATGATCCGGCTACCCGCAGCGGTATGCCGGATGCCAACCGCAAGGTTAAAGGCACCATACATTGGGTCAGTTGTGCCCATTCTTTGCCAGCGGAAGTTCGTTTATACGATCGCTTATTCTCTGTCGCCAGACCAGGCAGCAATGATGTGGATTTTATTGATCACCTAAACCCGGACTCATTGGAAGTGCTGAGAGATTGCCGGGTTGAGCCGTCAGCGAAGTCCATTTCTGCGGATATGCCATTGCAGTTTGAACGAACCGGTTACTTTGTTGCAGACGCAAAAGATAGCCATCCTGACAAACTGGTGATCAATCGCGTGATCACTTTGCGTGATTCGTGGGCAAAGCTCTAAGCCGCGGATACTGGTAAGCGGCGAGCTTTTTTAGCCCTAGCTTTGTTTGACGCTAATCGGTGCACCAATTCCTAACCCGAGGTATTCGGCAGCGCTACTTTCAACGCGGGCGATTTCCAGCATGCCAAAGGAGTTAATCAATGCCAGAAGCTCTCCCGGCTGGCTGCGGCCGTAGGTATCCTGCAACTGCAAGTTCCGGCCGCTGCAGGTTATTAACGGTTTCTTTAGCAGCGCAAGTTGTTCCCGACTGACGTTACTAATTAGGTTGCCAAAGCGATCTACGGCAACAACTGTGCCTTGTAAGCGTTCACCAATTCTTTCGGCTTGTTCGACCAAAGACGGTGCTATATCGCTGGTGGCTTCGCCTACTTCGCTAACGCTCATGCGTTTTGCAGCCAACTCGGCTGCCAACGGGGCGAACACATCGCGACCATGAAATGTGGGGCTAATAGCCCCCGGGTTTAATCGTTGAATCGTTTCTGTGCTGACGCGATAGCAGACAATGTTATCGCGCACGCCGATCACGTCCGATAGAATGCCATTGTCCGGTGCCAGAAAGACATGGTTGTTCAGCTCGCAACATAAAATATCACGCTCTGTACCCACACCCGGGTCAACGACAGCAACATGCACGGTCCCTGCCGGAAAGTGCTGATAGGAATGGGCTAGCCAAAACCCCGCCTCTGCCGGCCAGTGAGCCTCTACTTCATGAGTCATGTCAATGATCTCAACATCACCAAGCCGGCTTAATATGACACCCTTCATGATGCCCACAAACGGCCCTTTATGACCGAAGTCGGTGGTTAGCGTGATAATAGGTTTAGTCATGGTAAAACCCTAGTAATGCTTATTTTGCACGCCGGCATCATTTGCGCCTGGCCCGGATTTCCAGCTGATCGCCCAGTATATGAAGGGAGTATCTAGCGCGGCAATACCCAGCTTAAATACATATTTAACGGCTCCCAATGCGAGCGCTGTCTCCAGATCAACCACGCCCCACCATACGATCAATGAATAAATAAGGGTGTCGATCGTCTGCGACAGCATGGTGGATGCATTATTACGCAGCCACAAGTGCTTGCCTTTAGTACGCTGCTTAATTTTATGAAATATGTAGACATCAAAGTTTTGGCTAATGAGATACGCAAGTAGCGAACCAAAGACGAAGCGGGGTGTGAAACTGACAATGGTCTTGAAAGCTTCCTGAATATCATTGGAAAATACAGCGGTGTTGGGCTGAGTTGAGGGCTGGAATAGCAGTGCTATGCTCAGCATAACCACTACGATAACACTGACAAAGAAGCCAATCATTACCGCCCTATTTGCTTCTTCGCGGCCCCAGCGCTCGCTAAGCAGATCGGTTGCGAAGAAAATGCTCGAATAGAAAATCACACCAAGCGTGGTTTGGAAGCCGAAGATCATTGTGAGCTTCGGCCCTTGAAGGTTTGCCAGCAGAATAGATAGAACGATGCAGCCGATCAGGCCTTCGCGGCCGAATATCCGGTACATCAGAACCGTGAAGCCTAGGTCGAGGCATACGGTAGCAATCCACAGAAGGTCCTGGTGGGCGATAAAGTATTGCTGCACAAATTCCGGGAACATACTTTTGACTCTTTGAATGGAAGCTGGGGCCAAGTAAAACGGGCCTCAATGAGGCCCGCTGTATTGGTGCAATTTAAGCCGGGGCTGTTGAGCCGCTGGCAGCAGCAGTCTTGTTGCTGCGGCGATTACGGAGGTAGTCCGATACATTGGCCTGAATCATCAGCAGGCTGGGGGTCAGCAGCAATGTCAGGATAGTGGCGAAGAAGAGACCGCCAACAATTGTCGATGCCATTTGCTTCCACCACTGAGTGCTGGGCCCGCCGAAATAAATATCACGATTAATCAGGTCGACATTGAGCGCAATAGCCATTGGCGCCAGACCTAAGATGGTCGTAACCGTGGTCAGCATCACAGGTCGCAGGCGCTGCGCACAGGTACGCATAATCGCTTCCTTAATGTCGCTGCATTGCAGTCGCATACTGTTAAAGGTATCAATGAGTACGATGTTGTTATTGACCACGATGCCGGCGAGCGCAATGGCGCCGATACCGCAGTTCACCAGGCTGAACACTTGATTCGTCAGCAGCAGCCCAAGCAGAACGCCACCGGTTGAGAACACCACAGCGGTCAGAATAAGCAGAGCCTGAAAGATACTGTTGAACTGGGTCACCAGAATAATGGCCATAAGTACCAGTGCCATACCGAAAGCCTCACCCAAGAATTCCATGGTTTCAGCTTCATCACGGGCGCCGCCTTTGAATCTCAGTTGCACCTGATTGGTATCAAGATTCAATGTTTTAATACGGCGCTCCATTTCCTCGAGTACTGGGGCTAAAAGCACGCCTTCTTCCAGGTCTGACTGCACGAGCAGGGTGCGCTTGCGATCGGTACGCATGATTGTGCGAGTGGCATCCTGGGGTTCGTACGTGACGAAGGTGCTAATAGGCACATTGCCGCTACCTGTAGGAATACGCAGTTCGCCAAGACGCTTCAAACTACGTTCGCTAGCCGGAAAGCGAACCCGGATGTCCATTTCTTCATCGGCATCGTTCGGCCGATATTCAGCTACCTTAATGCCATTGGTGACAAGCTGAATAATGCTGCCTACCAGGGTTACGTCGGCATTAAACTTAGCCGCTTCTGCTCGGTCTACCTTTAACTGCCACTCAATGCCTGGGAGCGGGCGGGTGTCCTCGGCATTGATGACGCCTGGGATGGTCTCGAGCTCCCTCCGCAAGCGGTCCGCGGTGTCTCGTAACACATCCATGTCATTTGCAGCGACTTCAATATCGATAGGCTTGCCTGTGGTAGGTGCTCTGCCTTCCAGCCGCACCTCGACAATAATGCCGGCTATATCTTTCGTACGCTGCACAATCTCGGCGGCAATTTCTTTGGCTGGTCTGCGCTCGCGCCAACTGGTGAAATTCAGCCGGATAGCACCAATAATGTCGGGTGCGGAGCCGCGCGCCATTTTGCCGCTTTTCACATACAGATGCTCGATACCATCGATACCATAGACCCGCTCTTCAACCAGCCTGACGAGGTTATCTTTTTCCTGCGCTGAGAGGTCGCCGCGGGCACGAATATCAATGCTGCCATTACTCGGCTCAATGGAGGGGAACATGTTGATGCCATTACCAAACGTGCCGTATGCCCAATAGATAGAGATCAGGAGCAGGGTAATCAAGCCGAGTATTTTTGTGGGGTGGTTCAGGCTGGTATCCAGAAAGCGCAGGTATTTGCCGCTCAAGCCGGAAATCTGACTCATGTCGCCGGACTCTGCAGCAACTAGGTCACGCCGGATCTGTTCATTGAAAACGCCGGCTTTACCGAACATGGCTCCCATCGTCGGCACGAACAATAGCGCCATTACGAGCGATGCCGTAAGCACAAAGATCAGTGTGATAGGCATAAATTTTAGGAAGCTGCCCGTGAGTCCTGGCCAGAATACCAAAGGAAGAAATGCCGCTAGTGTGGTTGCTGTGGAGGCGATAATTGGCCATGCCATGCGCTTTGCGGCACCGGAATACGCTGTTTTGCGATGTTCGCCTTCGGCCATTTTACGATCGGCTAACTCGGTCACCACGATAGCCCCATCAACGAGCATGCCGACAGCAATAATCATTGCGAATAGGACGACCATATTGATGGTCTGCCCGGTCGCATTCAGCATAATAAATGCGGCACAGAAAGAACCCGGAATAGACAGCCCTACCAGCAGCGCATTTTGTAAACCTAGGATGCCTATAAGGACGATGAATACCAGTACGATGGCGGTCGCCACGTTATTCATCAGGTTAGAGATATTGCGTTCAATATAGTAGGACTTGTCGCGGGTGAAGGTGGCTTCCACACCTGGAGGCCAGTAAGACGATGAGGCGGTGACGATCTCGCGTACCATCTTTGCAGTATTCAGCATATTGTCGCCATTGCGTGCAACAATCTCTAGCGCAACAGCCTGCTGGCCATTGAGACGAGCCTGACTTTCACGGTCTTTGAAAGTGCGTTTAACCGTTGCGATATCGCGGAAGTGAACGACATTGCCGTTATCTACCTTAATGGGCAGACTCAGCACATCTTCGGGTGTTTCAATAATGCCGGGAACTTTTACTGAAAACCGGCCTTTATCATTCTGCAGAGAACCCGCAGCAATAAGGCGATTATTCCGTTCCACAAAGTTCAGCACATCCGCGGGCGAAAGGTCATAGCTTTCCATCGTCAGCGGATCAATAGTCACTTCCAGCAACTCTTCGCGCGCGCCGACGATATTAACTTCCATAACTCCTGCCGTGCCTTCAATTTGCTCTTTCAGCTTGACCGCTACGGTCTGCAGTACACGCTCGGGGGCTTCGCCGTTAAGCAGCAAGACCATCATCGGATCAAACTTCGAAAATTTTACTTCAAAGACGCGCGGCTCATCCGCATCTGCCGGTAATTTTGATTTGGCTAAATCCACCCGCTCGCGCACATCAATAAGTGCCTTTGCAACCTCGACGGTGGGATCAAACTCAAGGGTTACGCTCGCACTGTTCTCGCCGGCGGATGAAATCATTTCTTTCATGCCGGGAACGTCGCGCAACTCCTGTTCCATTGGGCGCACGAGCAAGCGCTCGGCATCTTCCGGAGAAACACCCTCGAGAAAAACCTGTACATAGATGTAAGGGAACGAAACGTCAGGCTCCGCCTCTTTAGGAATGGCGAAATAGGCGCTAACACCCGCAAACAGGATCGCAATAAAGGCGATCATCATGGTGCGGCTACGTCCGACTACAGCATCAATAAAGGCGTTCATTTAAGTTGCTCCGATTCATCCGAACCTTCGGCGGCCAGTGCGGTATCTGCTGTCATAGCGACAGGAATAATACTCTGCCCCGGCGATATATAGCCTTGTCCGACCACAACCACCTGCGCCACAACCGGCAAACCGGATACCCAGATACCGTCGCTATCTGACTGGATAATGTCTACAGGAAAGAACTGTACTTTATCGAAGCTATCAATGGTCTTGACGCCGAGTGTGCCATCGGTGCTTAGCGTGAGCAGAGCGGGCGAAACTTTGTGCGCTTCAACTTGGCCTGTAGATACCTGCATTTCAGCCGTTACACCGGCTGGCAGAGTGCCTTCCGGATTTGGAACTTCGAGTTCCACCATAAATGTGCGGGTTTCACGATCGGCGACTGCAGAAACGTAGCGAATTTTTCCACTCACGTTCTGTCCGGTTACAAGCTTTGCTGTAGCCGTGTCACCAGATTTCACATTGCTGGCATCACCCTCCGCAACGCTCGCGGTGATAATAATGGTGGTGTTGTCGACGAAGGTGCCAATTTTGTCGCCGGCACGAACAAAGTCACCAATCTCGACGTCGCGTTCTTGCAGTACGCCGTCGAAAGGGGCCCGAATAGTCATGTTTGCCAGATCAAGTTGCGCACGCGTAAGTTCTGCTCGCGCGGTTTCCAGTTCGGCAAAAGTCTCCGCCATTTGTGACTCAGAGACATAGCCATCAGATTGCAGACTTTGCTGTGCACTGTAGCGTGTCTGATGTTCGTTAACGCTTGCTTTTGTCTGATCCAGGCGTGCTTGCCTGTCGCGCAAATCTAGCCGCAGTATAGGCTGGCCTGCTTTTAGCGACTGTCCCCGGAGGGCATAAATTTCTTCTACGCGGCCCTCGGCTTCAGTACCCATCTCTACTGTTCTGGCAGGCTCGGAATTGCCATAAATGTTGATGTGGCGCTCTATGTTCTGCGCTTGACGGGTATCCACCTGAACGCGCATCGGACCAGTAGCCGCACCAAGTGTCGAGCCTGATTCGGTAGCGACATCTTCGTCGCGATCAATAAAACCAGATGCCATCCATATGCCGACAACAAGTAAAGCTGCCGCTGCCATGAGCCATGGCTGTTTTGCAATAATATATTTAATCTGTTCGATCATCAGGTTCTTCCCTGGATGCTATGCAGCTGTGGGCTAAGCTCGTTAGTTAGAATGTCGCCTGAGTTTGTTGCTGTAAGCAGATGCCTGTTGGTTTCGATATATTCTGCAGCGGCTTTTGCAATAACGGCGCCAAAACCAGCAACAAATTTTGCACCAGCCGGCGCGTCTTTACCCATTTCTACTTCGATGCTCGCAATGTGTTCTACGGCATCTTCAAACGCTTCGATCCTATCATCGAGTAGGCTGCTTACGCGGGAATCATCCATTAACTCCGAGAAGTACATCATGGCCAGAAAGTCTGAACGCAGCTTGTGACGAGGCTGAGTATTCTTCAGCGCTTTTTCAAACGCAGCGTGCCCCTTCTCAGTAATGCTATAGACCTTTCTATCGGGTTTGCCGGTTTGCGGAATTTCTCGGCAATCAACCAGGCCATTGGCGGCGAGGTCTGCCAAGGCGGGGTAGATCGAACCATAGCCCGCGGGAAAGAAATGCTTGAATAAGGATTCAAACGTCTTCTTGAGTTCGTAGCCGCAGGCTTCGCCATTACTAAGCAAGCCAAGGCATAGTGTCTTTACATCCATAATTGCTGTCTCATAGAGTGAGTCGTTCTGACTATCGACCTGATACATTGGCTGAGAGCAGAATGGTATTAGAAATCCTATTGAGTTCGCTATCCTGCTACTGTGATGTGCTACCGGTAGCAGCAGTGTGGGCCTCTTCCCTTGCCCGTCAAAAGCTTATAAATAGCTGATTTAAAATATAAATACTTAATATCGGGAGTTCCTCCCTATACGGGTAACACCTTGTAACATTTTGTAACACATCGGATTGATACAGGGGGTGTTCCGTAGGTGAGCTTCCGGGTCGTGCAAAGCAGGGCCGGGCGAGTGTCCAGCGTAGGTAAATCCGCGCATTGAGGTGGTTTCGGAGATTATTCACAATTACTATGTTTACCAGTTCTTGGCCTTCTCGTTTAGTCGGCATGCCAAATATTCAGTTGCCAGCCTTTTTGGCTGACGACATTTTTTTGCTACACCGTCAATATTAAGGATGATCGATATGACTAAAGGAAAATATAGCCGTCGCGCATTTTTGCGAACAGTAGCGGTAACGTTGCCGGCTGGTGCGTTTTTGATGAATAGCGCAGCTCGTGCTGAAGGTTTGCCGCAATTGGCTATCGATGATCCTACTGGTATGGCGCTGGGTTACGTTGAGGATGCCTCGGCAGTAGATATTGCTAAGTACCCCATGTTTAAAGCAGGCAGTAACTGTGCAAATTGCATGCAGATTCAGGGTGCCGACGGCGATGCTTATCGTCCTTGCGGCATTTTCCCTGGTAAGGCTGTTGCCGCTGCAGGCTGGTGCACTGTTTGGGTAGCTAAGCCCGCTTAAGTGCTTGCAGAAGGCCAAATAAAAAAGCCGGAGCATGCTCCGGCTTTTTTATTGTTGTGGGGTATTAGGGAGCTTCAGCCCATGCAGGCCAGCGGGCTTCGGCAAACAGCTGCTGCCAGAACATAGATCAACGATAAAAGAGCGAGGATTAAAAAGACAATTCGTTGCGGCTTGGTTTTGCCGTAGTGAAGTGCAAAAGCGCCAAAGACAATATAGGCAATAACACCGAAGAGTTTTGCGGTGAGCCAAGGGTCAACGAAGGGTAGTTGGTTGCTGGCGTAGCCGGCGCCCAGCGCAGAGCCGAGCAGCAAGGTGTCATTGACGTGGGGGAAAATCTTAACCGGTTTCGCAAAGAGTAATTTTGAATCGGTTAACATCCACCATGCCCGTAGCAGGAAGCCAACGATTGTTGTAGCAACTGTAAGCATGTGAATGCTTTTTAAAAGTACGAACAGGCTGGTGCTATCCACGATACATTAATCCTTTGACTGCTGGCGGTCTGTGCCAACAATTTTAGCCCATGTGATCCGCTCTTGCAGGTTTTGCATGGCGCTTGGACATGTGCCTTTTTGAGAGAAGTTATGCCTAAAGTATTTGGAATTGCAGGCTTTAAGAATGCGGGAAAGACAACCCTGATGGTCGAACTCGTGCAGCACTTTAAGAGCAGTGGATTGCGTGTGGCAACCATCAAGCACGCGCATCATGACTTTGATATTGATCATCCCGGCAAGGACAGCTATCAGCATCGTGCAGCCGGTGCCACTGAAGTGATGGTGGTGTCTGCGAAACGCTGGGCGCACATCTGTGAGTTGGTTGATGTATCTGAGCCGTCATTGGCTGACTGCATTGAGCGGTTGGCGCATGCCGATCTGGTTTTAGTTGAGGGCTGGAAGTATGGCAATCATCCGCGACTTGAATTGCGTCGTAAGGGCAATGCTGCACCAGAGTTGGCCGCAGCCGATGCAGGCATTAGGGCAATCGTGAGTGATGTTGAATGGCCTGAAGCGTCTGTACCTGTTTTGTTGCGTAGTGATGTTCCTGCTATCGCGCAATTTGTTTTGGCGAATGCGGCTGATGCGGGTTCGCTCTAAGGATCCTGGGTGAGCGGTGCGATAAGCACCTGTTCGCCAGCAAGACGCTCTGTCTTGTCTTCGGTAAATACCGCCCAGCAGTTCGCCCGCATCAGAGGGCTAATCTTGAATGACTGCTGGCCTGGCAGCACCTCCACTTCGACTTCCCCGTTGGCGTTGACCCTGGAGCGGGCTTTAGCAAAGAATCGCAAGCCGGCGCGCGAACCTGTGTTGTTAAGTAGTTTCGCGGCGCTATACGTGCCGGGATGTTTGCCCAGCATCTGACGGATGGCTTCGTTCACAAAAAAGCGCCAGCCGACCGCAACAGCCACCGGGTTGCCGGGCAGGCCAAACACCAACGTGTTGTCGGCCAGTTTGGCAAAAAGTATGGGTTTGCCGGGGCGAATAGCCACCTTGTGAAACAGTATCTCAGCACCAAGTTGCTCGAGGACCTCGGGGACAAAGTCCATGCGTCCGGCCGAAACGCCGCCTGTGGTAATGACAATATCGACGGTCTTGCTGGCCAGCGTAATCGCCTCGGCCAGAGCGGCGCTATCGTCATTGACGCTATCGCTATGGATGAGTGCAGCGCCGGACAAAGCCACGACGGCTTCTAGATAAGGCCGGTTGCTGTCGCGAATAATCCCCCGAACAGGATCGGCCCTTTTCGAAGATATTTCATTCCCGGTAGTAATTATAGCTACAGATGGCTGCTTATAGGCACTGATCGAATCGATACCAACGGCGGCCAGACCCATCAGTATTTCCGGAGTAATCAGCGTGCCGGCTTCAATAAACGGGGCTGAAGTCGAAAAATCTTCGCCGGGATTGCGAATATTGGCGCCTGCCTGCGGCTTTACGGTGAGTTCAATAAACGTGCCGTCTCTGGTGGTCTTTTCTACCGGTATTACGGTGTCATAACCTTTAGGTACCGGAGCGCCTGTCATGATTTCCCAGGCGGTGCCCGGGCTCGCGTCTGTTTCCGGTGCAGCCATGCCGGCAGTGACAGTGCCTTTCACTTGGAAGCGCAGGCGCTCATCGCCAATGCAGTCAGCAGATCGGAGCGCAAACCCGTCCATTGCCGAGTTTGCGAAGGCCGGCACGTTTACGGGGCTGCTCATGCCAGCCGCGCAGACTCTGCCGCACACAGGTATAATAGCTTCGGTCTTGGCCGTCTTCACATTGGTGGCGATTATGCCAAGAGCATCTGAGTAACTGATCATGTCTGGACGGTTCCTTCGCAAGTTTGTCCGGCTGTGACCGTTGCCAGGTGTGGGCTTATTCGCGGTCTAGTCTGTTAGTGTAAATCAGCTTTCCGACTACCGCTCACCTTTGCCTCAAAGCGTGCGCTGATTGATAATTGTCACCGCCTATATTGGCCTGTATCACTAACCTGTCTCTCTTGTGAACCTAAATACTAATAGATTAATTTTTATGCAGGGGCTTGCCGCTGGCATTACCCTGCCCGGGCTCAACTATTCAGCGGTGAGCGCGGCAACACCTCATGCCGCCTATTACGCATTGAAGTTTTTGCCGAACCAGACGTGCAAAGATTTCACCTGTCATGTTGAAACAGCGGCTGAAGGTATTAGCATGCGGGACGCAGCATGACTTCGCCAATGTCAGGTCCGATGTCGGCTAAAGCTGCGTCATCAGATGCCGAGGCAGCTGCACGCCTCGTTACCGGACGTGAGCTGCCGCCTACCGTTGCGCGGTGTATCGCGTATGCCGTGATGTCGGATCTGCTTGCGTCGCCACATGATGTTGAGTCTGTCGTTTACAACACGACCGATCCTATTGATCTCTCCGGATTGCCTTATGAAGTGCCGGGTTTGCAGGCATTGATTGATGATTATCGAAAAATGCCTCTGATCGATCTGAAAAGAGCTTATAGCGCTATGTTTGAGGTTGGCAGTGATGGACCTCCGGTGCCTATTCGCGAAGATTTACAGCTTGGCCAGAAATCTGGCGTGCGTGAGGAGTTGGTGCGGTTTTTCGATTTCTTTGGTTATGCCTTGAGTGAGAAGTTTGCCTGGGCGCCGGATCATCTTTCCGTGGAACTGGAGTTCACGCAGTTTCTAGCTGTGAGTGAGGCTGAGGCACTTGATCAGCTGGCGAATGGCGAAGCAGTGGCTATTGATGTGGCGTCGTTTCAGCTAGGGCAGTTTGATTTTCTTGAGCGGCATCTCATCAATTGGGTGCCTATCTTGTTGCAGGCTGTAGAAAAACAGAATTCAGACTCTTTTTATTGTCGCGTCGTCACCGTGCTGCGCGATTTTCTCGCTGCTGACTTTGCCTGGCAGTCGGAAACCATTTCAACATCCGGACCGATATAATGACCCAACGACACGTGGCGATGGCCATCTACCTGAACAAATAGATAGGTTTTCAGGCGTGTATCGTGGGCTTTAAGCCTGTGGACAGACGAGTCCGGTCAGGAATATGCTGTCTGCTGTGCATTGACTGCAAGTTTGTTGAGACTTGTCGAAAATGGATGGATTTGCAATGGAACAATGCATCGATGTTCTATTTGCATGAAGATTTGGGCTTACCAATGAAATGAGCTTTTGAGGAAGGCGGTATGTGGTCTCCCGAAACTCTGAATTTTTGTTCTGCATTTATCGGTTATTCGATGTGCCGCTATTTTGCTACAGAGTTTCTTCAATTCCCTGCCGAAGGTATTTATGAATTTACGACGATATTTAGTTTTGGGTGCCGCGGTGATGGTGGCTGTTGTTGCGATCGGCCTCTGGGTTATTCAGGGTCAGGGCTACATGAATGTAGCTACTCGAGCACCCGCATCGAAACCACCTGTTGGAATACAGGCCGATAAAGCCGTTGATGGCGGCAGCTATAACAAAGGCGGTGTTGCCCCGTTTGGAATGGCACAGCGTCTTCCTAAGCCGGTAGAGGGTGTTTCCGCATCTGCTGATGCACCGGCAGCCGCTGTTATGTTGGCCGATCAGAATGCTTTATTTGCTGTGCATTGCACAGCTTGTCATGGACGTGACGGTTTAGGTGTCGAGCCTTTGGGCGTCACACTGGTTGGTTCGTCGTTTATCAATAGATCATCTAACGAAGAATTGATCGCTATGCTTAAGGTGGGCCGTATGCCTGATAGCCCTGACAGCGTCAAGGGTCGGGTTATGCCGGGCTTTGCGTGGATGACTGATGAGCAGCTGACGGATATCGCCGGTTTTCTAAAGGTGCAGAACCCATAGTCCTAAAACGGATATTCAAAACTGAGATTGAGTGTTGAAACCCGCCTTTATGGCGGGTTTTTTTGTATGCGCATTGTTCTGCATGATGCCGCGCTTTGGTCGCAGGCGTCGCATTTAGTGGGAATTGCCGGCGGCTCGCATAGGATTGCGATTCTAAGGAGTCTTTATATGTCTGAATCGACCTCAATCGTCTCAAAAACCAATCTCTGGCCGAAGCCTGCAGTAGCCTGGTGGGGCGTTACCGTACTTGTTTTTGCGTTTATCTTTTCGATTGCCGACCGCATTATTATTAGCCTTTTGGTCGATCCGATTAAAGCTGATCTTAATCTGAGCGAGACCGATATGGGCCTCCTCATGGGTCTCTACTTTGCTTTGTTCTATGCGCTCATGGGTTTGCCGATAGGTCGCATGGTCGACAAATATTCGCGGCGAGCGATTGTTGGTAGCGGTATTTTTCTGTGGAGCGTGATGACCGCGCTCTGTGGGTTAAGCCGGAGTTTTATTGAATTGTTTCTAGCCCGCGCTGGCGTAGGTCTTGGTCAGGCCACATTGTCGCCGTCCGCCTACTCCATGATTGCGGATAGTTTTCCGAAAGAAAAGCTGGGTCGGGCATTGGGCGTATATCAGGCGGGTGCGTTTCTCGGCGTGGGTCTGGCACTAATGTTTGGTGGCCTCGCTATTCGTTTTGCGGCCACGGCTGATGATGTTAGCTTACCGTTGTTGGGCACAGTAGCGCCCTGGCAGCTGGCGTTCATCGTTATCGGTTTGCCAGGCATCATCGTGGCAGCGCTGATGTTCACTGTCAAAGAGCCTGTGCGACAGGGTGTGAAGCCGGTTAGCGGTGATGAGATTAGCGTTGGCCAGGCTATAAGCTTCGGAGTAAAACGCTGGCGGGTTTTTTTGGCGCACTTCACGGGCTTTGCATTGTTGGCACTGCCAATGACTACGCTGGCCACCTGGGTGCCTGCTTATCTTATGCGGGTGGTCGGTATGTCACCGCCCGAGACGGGCTTTAAGCTGGGTTTGATTGTGCTAATCTTTTCGCCTATTGGTGTCATTGCCGGCGGCTGGCTTTCCGACGTGCTGCTGAAACGCGGCATGAATGATGCACCACTGCGGGTTGGCGTGATGGCAGCAATCTTTATGATTCCTCTTTCCGTGCTAGCCACTACCGTTAAAGACCCGATGTGGGTGCTAATTATTGCTTGTCCGTTTGCGTTTGGTGCGAGCATTACGATGGGGCTTGCAGCAACCGCTTTGCAGCTGGTAACGCCGAATCGTCTGCGTGGTCAGATTGCGGCAGTATGGATGCTATTCCTCAACCTAATTACGGCAGGCTTAGGTCCTACGGCAGTAGGCATTGTTACCGGCATGGTGTTTAAGGACCCGATGGCTGTTGGGTTGTCCGTAGCGAGCGTCAATACCATCTCCGTAGTACTGGGTGGCCTCATCCTGTTCTTTAGTTGGAAACCGTATCGCGAAGCAGTGGCCTTGGAGAACGAGAGTTAGTTACTAAGATCCGGAATAGTGCGCCTGCACAGCGCTCCTGGTCTAATACCAAATACCTGAGAACAATAAGGCTGAGGCCCAAACCCGCGCCTTATTGTTTGTCAGTTTCGTATTGAGTCAGATTTCAGGCCATACAGATTTTATCGATCTGCTTGAGCTCTGCCGTGCTAAATTCAGCGTTCCCTGCCGCGGCATTGGCAATAACCTGCTCCGGTTTGGTTACGCCGGCAATAACGCTGCCAACATACGCACGATTCGTCAGGCCACCCATGGCAATTTCAAGCATCGACTTGCCAATGGTTTCGCCATAGCTAATGAGTTGCTCAACTTTATCTACACGCTCATCGGTTTTAAACGAACCACCCCATGCCGCCAGACGCGAGCCTTCAGGATCCGGCTGACCTTTGCGGTACTTGCCTGTGAGCATGCCGGATTCCAGCGGAAAGTAAGGAATAATGCTGATCTGGCCTTTCTCGGCAACGGGCAGCAGATCGTCTTCAATGCCACGGGTAAACAAACTGTACCAATTCTGTGCCGAGACATAGTGGCTCGTGCCGGCGGCATCTGCGGTGGCCTCGGCTTCGGCAAGTTGTGCGCCATTCATGTTCGAGCAGCCGATGTAGCGCACTTTGCCCTGTTGCACTAATTCTTCTAGTGCGCGAAGAGTCTCTTCTGCCGGTGTATTTACGTCGGGAAAATGGTACTGATACAAATCCAGATAATCGGTATTAAGACGGGCGAGACTATCCTCAACTTTCTGCATGATGTAGCCGCGCGTGCCACCATTTTCGATACTACCGCCACGACCTCCGGCATTCGCACCAAACTTAGTGGTAAGAATAATATCTTTGCGTCGATTGCCGAGAGCCTTGGCAACCAACTCTTCGGAAGAGTTCGGAGATTTTCCATAAATGTCGGCGGTATCAAAAAAGTTAATACCGGCATCGAGCGCCGCATTCACGCAGGCGGTAGTCGTCTCTTGATCGACCATCGAGCCGAACATCATGCAGCCGAGGCCTACAACGGAGACGTTTAAATCGGACTTGCCGAGAGCTTTGGTTTTCATTTTTGAGGTCCTGAAACTAATGAGAGGTCACGTTGCTAGCCAGCATAACGTGCAGGCGGTGTTTTTTGCGCTGCTAGTCGCCCTTGTTCTGCTTGCTGATGGCAAAAACCCGCCCATAATAGTTCTCTATGGATGCTTCCAGTACCGCCGCCGTTTCGGTAGGAATGCCTGCAAGCGACTGGGCTAGCTGCTTTTTGAAGTCGAGCTGCATGGAACGGCCGATCTGAATTCGTTGTGCTTGGGGTGAGCCGGCACCGTGCATAGATTCAGTAAGATAGCCGACGGCGTTGCGTCCCAGGGTCATGTTTTCAATGAGTCGCAGAATGCGCATACGGCTTTCGGTCGGGATGTCTGCCCGGCCTTGCAGATACTTGCGGATGAGTGCCCCGGCTTCGGGGTGGTTGAAATCTGCCTCTGAAGGTAGTGTAACCATCAGACCGCCGGCAAGATCCTGTGCCAGGCGACTAATCTCATACGGCATCTTCGTGACATGATGCTTGCAGACATTGGCCAGCATTTCATCAGCCAGATACGCCCCCGATTTTGTTTTGGTAGACTGATAGCTGGCCGCAATTCCAGTGCTGTAAATGGTCTCATTCAGATGGGTCATCTCGACCAGTTTGTCTTTAATGTGCGATGCGCCCTCAACACCATTGTACTCGGCAGCCGTAGCGGCGGCCCCAATCAGCACATCACCAACGCCGGATTTGCAGACGTAGCTGCGACGGTGATAAGCCGTGAAGCGTTCGACCAGCATTGCCGCAAAGTCATACTCGCCATTCATGAAGATTTGTTCGCGGGGAATAAAGACATCATCAAAAATAATCATGGCTTCTTGCCCGGCAAACTGTGCATTGCCCGCATCAATTGGGCCATCGGCGCTGCGGGTATCACATGACTGGCGCCCGTAAATATAAGTAATGCCCTTGGCATCAACCGGTATGGCACCGACCAACGCAAAATCTTTGTCGGCTTCACCGAGCCTCAGCGTTGGCATTATGAGCAACCAATGCGAGTTAATGCAGCCGGTTTGGTGAGCCTTAGCACCGCTGACGTACACGCCTTCATCGGTGCGTCGCGTTACGTGCAGGTACATGTCCTGATCCGCTTGTTCGTGCGGGGCTTTGCTGCGGTCGCCTTTAACGTCGGTCATGGCACCGCCGATAACATAGCCCTTGCTCTGCACCATCCCGATGAAATCTCTGAACCGCTGGTGATAACCGGTGCCGTACTGCTCATCAATTTCATAGGTCACAGAGAACAGTGAATTCAGGGCATCCATGCCGACGCAGCGCTGGAAGCATGTGCCCGTCAGCTGTCCTAACCGTCGCTGCATTTTGTTCTGATTAATCAAATCCTCAGGACTTTCGGCAATGTGCAGAAAACGATTTATGCGTTCTCCGGTAAACGGCGAAACCGCAGTCGCAATGTCAGGGTTTGACGTAGCCAGATCATAAGTTGCCGCCACGGCATTAATAGAAGGGCGAATGATCGGGTGGTCCACAGGTTCCTTGACGAGTTCGCCAAACAAAAAAACCTTAAGATTGCGGTTTCTCAGACTGCTGATGTAGTCAGCACTGTTAGTAATTTTGCCGCTATTTGTGGTGTCGTTGTCGTTAGTATCCATGATTAATTCATTTCTGTTTGTGGGAGCAGGGTGCCGTTTGCTGCTTGTTTCAGACAGCAACCAGAGTCCGTCCGTTAGTGTTGATATTAGGCCCGACTAGCAAGTTGGCAATAGCTTTCCAGATTCTGTATAAATTCAGTCTACCATGCTCATTTTCAGGGTATTGATAGCGCTTAGTGCAGAATGGTTGGGTGTCCGGATTGTGGTTTCCGGCGTTCGCCGGGGCTGTTCTAATGGCCATTGGTTTGATGCTGCAGGTGCGGTATTCTGCTAGGTCTTAACGGACCCTTTGAGGTGTTTCATGTCTGCCACATCTTCACCATTTCGGAATCCGGCATTTCGGAAGCTTTTTGCTGCCCAAATTATTGCATTGGTGGGTACTGGGCTGTCGACCGTAGCCTTGACGCTCCTTGCGTATGATCTGGTAGGGGGTGATGCGGGTGTTGTGCTGGGTACGGCCTTGGCATTTAAGATGGTGGCCTACGTTGTCTTCGCACCTATTATTGGTGGCCTTGCACACCGGTTTCCACGCAAGGCTTTGCTGATTTCGCTGGATGTATGTAGAGCCGGACTTGTTCTGGCTATGCCATTCGTGACTCAGGTTTGGCAGATCTATGCGTTGATCTTTTTTCTCAATCTGTTCTCCGCCGGGTTTAAGCCGGTATTTGCGGCAAGCATCCCGGATGTACTACCTACTGAAGAGGAGTACACCAAGGCGCTAAGTTACTCGAGGCTGGCCTATGATCTTGAGAGCCTGTTGAGCCCATTGCTAGCCGGTCTGGCCTTGCTTTACTTCAGTTATAGCGCTTTGTTTATCGGTAACTCTGTTGCCTTCGTTATCTCTGCAGCGCTAATAGTGAGTTGCGCTATCCCAATGGCCACTCGCCCCGCGCGCAGTGGCAGTGTCTGGTCTGAAGTCAGTTTTGGCTTGCGGGCTTATATGGCAACACCGCGGTTGCGTGCTTTGCTGAGTCTGTACGTTGCTGTTTCGGCAGCAAGTGCCATGATCATCGTCAATACCGTCGTGTTTGTGCGCGATGTATTGGCACTCCAGGATACCGACGTTGCGATGGCAATGGCGGCTGCGGGTTTTGGGTCTATGCTCGCCGCCCTGGCGGTGCCCAAGTTGCTGCAGACAGTTAGTGATAGGGCCTTAATGCTTTCGGGGTCAGTCGCTATGGGCCTGGCCTTGCTATTTATGGCGTTTGGTCTCGACTATGCACAGCTTTTGGTGGTTTGGCTGTTAGTCGGTATTGGTATGTCGATGGTGCAGACGCCGGCAGGGCGCATTGTAAACCGGTCGGCTGCACCCGCTGACAGGCCCGCCTATTTTTCGGCGCAGTTTGCGTTATCCCATCTCTGCTGGCTGGTTGCTTATCCGCTCGTCGGTGCTTTGGGCGCGGAGTTTAGTGTGAGTTTTGCGGCACTCGTCATGAGTGGCATTATTCTGGTTGCTACGCTGGTGGCGTGGGCACTATGGCCGCGAACTGATGGAGAGCGTCTGCTGCATCTGCATCCTCCCGTTGCCCATTTGCACCCGCATACGCATGATCCGCATCACGAGCATCAGCACGACGGCAGCGAAGGTCCTGAGCCGCATCTGCATCCGCACCAGCATCAGCCGGTAGAGCATGCGCATCCGTTTGTGATCGATGACCATCATCGTCGCTGGCCGACCAGCAGAATTTAGAGTGCGGGCTTGATGCAGATTAATTTTTGCACGCCAAGTCCGCCTATAATCCATAGGTCTATTTTTAATCAATCGTTCATAAAAAAACTCTGATCTCCTGCCGAGCCCGCTGTTGTTTAAAACGAACCTGATCTGGCGGCTTCCCTAGGCTGATTTAGCCGCCTTACATTTTGCGCGATTATTTAGTCAGTGGAATGAGTTCCAGCACCGGGTTCTTAGAAGTGCCACGTAACGGTAAAGGAATATCGACGCGCTCGCCGGTGCCGTTAAATTCGCACCCACATGCTAAGGGCACTCTACATAGCCACTAACGATACGGGGCGTGTGAGGTCCGCCCAGAAATTGCTAGAAATAGACGGCTCTACTCACACCTGTCTGAGGAGAGCTGTATCGCGGTCTATCGTGATACCCGAGGGGCAAAGCGGCGGTAGTAATACCACCTGCCGGTGCAAGCTAAACGTTTAAAAGCAATAAGAAACAAAGTCTTGGCTAGTTTTTACTCGTAGTGCAGGGCTTCGATCGGATCCAGTTTGGCGGCCTTTCTGGCGGGCCAGATGCCGAAGAAAAGACCGACACCTGCGCTAAAAAGAAACGCGACGGTCACAGCTTCTACAGATACCGGAGTTTGCCAGCCTGCAAGGTTGGCCAGCAGCGCAGAAGCGGTGCCACCCAGAATAATACCAATGGTTCCGCCGGCAATGCACAGAGTCATGGCCTCGATAAGAAACTGCGTCATGATGTTGGCTTGCGTAGCCCCCAGTGCTTTGCGGATACCTATCTCGCGAGTGCGCTCGGTGACGGTGACAAGCATGATATTCATGATACCGATGCCGCCAACAATCAGACTGATTCCCGCAATACCCGCCAACAGATAAGAAAAGATCTGTGCTGCATCCTGCTGCATGTTTAGAAACTGCTTCCTATCCGAGATACCAAAATCGTTGCTAGCGCCAGGCATAATTTTGTGCTCGCGGCGCAGCACTCTCTCAACATCGATCATTGCAGTTTCAATAGTGCTGTCAGGCGCTATTTGTACGCTCATTGAATCAATTTTATCGCTGCCGACAATTCGATATTGAGCGGTGGCCAAGGGTGTCCAGATATCCTCATCACGATTACTAAAGCCAATAGATCCTTTCTCTTCAAGTACACCGATAACTTGAAACGATATGCCTTCAATCGTAATATTCTGTCCGATGAGCATGGCTGGGTCTTTTTCGAAAACGGCGGGAACTCCGCCGCCGAGCACCGCCACACGCCTCTTCGCGGCATTGTCACCAACAGTGAAAATTCGCCCATAGAGCAGGGGGTACTTTCCTACATCTGCAAAGTTAGGCGTCGCGCCGACCACCGATAGATTTCGGTTGGCATTGCCCAGCTTGATTTGTTTACGTTGTGATAGCTCAGGCACGACGGCGATGACAGACCTAACATCCCGTGCAACGGCCGCTGCATCACCAACGGTAAGACTGCTATCGGCTGTCGCAATACCCCGTTGAAACGACTGTCCTGTGCGTACCGATAAAACTTTGCCGCCAAGGCTATCGATCTGATCATCAATCGCTGTTTGTGCGCCGGTGCCCAGAGCAACCATGGTAATGACTGCTGACACGCCAATGATAATACCGAGCATGGTAAGAAATGCGCGGAAAAAGTTTGCGCGGATAGACTGACCGGCCATACGGAACATTTCTAGGAATAGCATAAGCGTCTACTTCTTCTTATCTTCATCTTTACCCTTCATGCCCGGTACCCCGCCAAAATCACCCATGATCTCGCGGAAACGTTCCTGAGATTCAATGAGACCGGAGCTTGGCAGCATGACAATTCGGTCACCGGCTTTGACACCAGCGATGACCTCGTTGTAATCGAGGTCGGTAATGCCGGTATAGACATAAATAGGTCTAAGACCTGAGGGTTCTTCCAGTAAAAGCCAGTACTTGTTGCCATACTGATAGCCGCCAGATTCATTATTGTCGTTGGGAAGGTTGGCCTCAGAGGCCTGCAGCTGCTCACTAATCCACCCCTCTTCCATTCCCAGGTAGCTCTCAGAGGCGCTAATGTCACGACGGGTGCGCAACGCCATTGTCGGTACCGCAGCTACATCCATGCTGCTGGCGATACGCACATTGACCTCAGCGTTCATGCCGGGCCGCAGTAGACCCTCTTTATTATCAATGGTGACCAGTACCGAGAACAGCGTCACCGCCGTATCTTCTTCAGCCTTCGGTTCAATTTTCAACACCTGGCCCTTGAACGGCTGGTTCGGATAAGCCGCCACCGTCACTATGGCATCCTGACCAGGCTGGATTTTGCCGATATCGGTTTCATCGACCAACGCACGCACTTGCACAGAGCTTAAGTCTGCCATTTTGAGTAGCACTGTGCCGCCGCCGACATCGGTTGTTGGCGAACTGATAACCTGACCTTTCTCGACATTTTTCTCAATGACGGTTCCGGTAATCGGGGCACGAACCTCTGTGTCATCTAGTGCGATGCGTGAGTTCTCAACAGACACCTGAGCGCGAACAACCTCTGCTCGAGAATTAGCATATTCAAGAATGCTGGTTTCCAGATCAACCTTGTTCAGCGTGCCTGATTTATGCAGAGTCTCCGCGCGCTGCTGTTGAGATTTGGCGATATCGCGGCGCGCCATTGCCGCTTCCAATTCCGCTGCAGACTGATTCAATTGGTTGCGCGGGCTGCGTTTATCAATTTGAACCATCAGCGCACCCGCTTCCATAATGCTGCCGGTATCGGCGACTATCTCCAGAATCTCTCCTGAGGCCTTCGACTTCACTTCGACGGTAGTTTGCGGTTCGATAACGCCCGCAGCCTCTACGGTGACAATAATGTTGCGCTGTTCGACATCAGTTGTGCTGTACAGGCTGACAACTTCCGGAGGCTTGCCGCAGCCGGCAATGAATAGAATTGTTAAAGTGAAGAGAATTATTTGTTTCATGGCGCTGCTATTTCCAGGTTAATGCTGCTGGTGGTGTTGCCCACTCGAGTGTCATTGGCAATCTTGCCATCGCGTAGATGAACTTCGCCCTTTGCATGGGCTGCAATCTCTGCTTCATGTGTTACGAGAATAATTGTCTGTCCGTCTGTATGCAGTTTCTCGAAAATGCTCATGATCTCTTTACCGGTATTTGAATCCAGATTGCCGGTGGGTTCATCCGCAAGCAGAATGCTGGGCTCTGTAATTAGTGCTCGGGCAATCGCAACGCGCTGGCGTTGCCCACCAGACATTTCTGAAGGTTTGTGCTTCATGCGGCTACCCAAACCCACTGCATCAAGCATTGCTGATGCTCTGTCTTGCCGGTCTCTGCGCCCCAGCCCTTTGTAGACCAAAGGCAGTTCGACATTCTGTAAGGCTGTAGAGCGGTTTAGCAGGTTGAAAGTCTGAAAGACAAAGCCAATCTCGGCATTGCGGATATGCGCAAGCTGATTATCGCGCAGCTTCGAAACTTGCTGATTGTTGAGCCAGTACTCACCGCTGCTCGGTGAATCGAGGCAGCCGATAATGTTCATCAGTGTTGTCTTGCCAGATCCGGAAGGGCCCATGATTGCCACGTAGTCATTTCGATTTATGTCAAGATTGACGCCGTTCAGCGCATGCACGACCGTATCGCCCATAGGGTAGGAACGATGCAGCTCTCTTATGCGAATGATGTTGTGGTCTGACATGCGGGGAATCTTATGACTTTGTATGAGCAACCATTATATCGGTCATCTTGGTTGGGTAAGTAACGCTTTGTAACGGGCAAGGCTTACGGAAACTTATCCTGATGCGCCCCGGCGCCAGCTATTGTAGCGTTCTGCGAGGCTCAACAGTTTTTTTGGCAGATGGGCTTTTTGCCATAAGCCAGCTGCGAACTTGTTCGCTTCACTATAGGTCGGGTAGGGGTGGATTGTACCGAGGATCTTTCGCAGTCCAAGCCCATGGCGCATAGCCAGTGTGAACTCTGCGAGCATCTCGGTGGCATGCTCACCGACAATGGTCGCGCCAAGAATGGTGTCTTTGCCGGGCGGTGTCAGTACTTTAACGAAACCCTCTGCGGCGCCATCTGCAATCGCGCGGTCGAGATCATCAATGCCATAGACATGTGTTTCATACGCGATTTTCTGTGCCAGCGCTTCTTTCTCATTTAAACCCACTCGTGCGATTTCGGGCGCTGTGAAGACACCGCGTGGAATCACCCTGTAGTCCGCTTTAAATTTCTTGAAGCTGCCAAACAAGGCATTCACTGCGCAGTACCATGCCTGATGAGCAGCGACATGAGTGAGTTGAAAGGGTCCGGTAACGTCGCCGCAAGCGTAGATGTTGGGATAGCGTGTTTGGAGGTACTCGTTGACGGGAACTGTGCCATTAGCGTTGGTGATCAGACCGATGTTGTCTAGACCCAAGCTGGAAGTGTTGGCGATTCTCCCGGTGGCAACGAGCACCGTGTCAAAACGGATCTGAGTACTCTTGCCATTGCCCGTCTCCAAATAAGCAGTGCCATCATCAAAATGCTTGGCACTGTGGTCTGTTAAGAGTGTGATGCCTTCGCGCTCAAAACGGCTCATGACGGCGGCGGCAACGTCGGGATCTTCAGCCATCAGCAAGCGGTTCCCAGCTTCCACAATAGTGACCTTACTGCCAAGCCGCTGAAACGCCTGAGCCAGCTCGCAACCAATGAAACCGCCGCCCAGTACCATCAGGTTGGCGGGCAATTCATCCAGCTTCCAGAGCGTATCCGAGGTCACATAAGCGCAGTCGGCAAGCCCCGGAATCTTTGGAACAAAGGGGTTCCCGCCTGTGGCGATAACGATGTTGCGGGCCGAATAGCTTTGCCCGTCAACGTCTACAGTCCACGGCGATGTAATAGTGCCGCTGCCGCGCACACAGTCTACGCCGAGCTCTGTATAGCGTTCGATAGAGTCGTGCGGTTCAATGTCGGCAATGACCTGCGCCACCCGTTCCATCACCGCCGCAAAGTCCGCAGTGACTGCGCCTGAATGCTGAATGCCGAAGTCCTTGGCGCGCCGCATATCCTGCATTACGCGCGCTGAACGAATGAGGGCTTTGCTGGGTACGCAGCCGGTATTAAGACAGTCACCGCCCATGGCCTCCCGTTCTATCAGCATGACGCGTGCTTTTGAGGCTGCAGCGATATACGCCGTAACCAGGCCTGCAGCACCTGCACCGATAACAATCATGTTGGTATCGAAGTGGGTCGGCTTCTTATAGCCTTTAAACACTCTTTGTTGTTGCCAGAGGTTGAGTATTTTACGGGCGACGAGAGGGAACAAGCCTAGTAGGGCGAAAGACCCGATAATCTCAGCAGAGAGTATGCCGCTGACAGATTCAACATTGCTGATCTGCAGGCCCGCATTCACAAAAACGGTGGTGCCGGGCAACATGCCGAGTTGGCTCACCCAAAAGAACTTCCCGAGTGGCAGTCTTGTGAGCCCCATGACGAGGTTAATGACAAAGAATGGGAACAGCGGGACAAGCCTGAGCCCGAACAAATAGAAAATACCATCCCGCCGCATGCCGGCGTTGATTTTTTCAAGTGCGTTGCTAAACCGTGCCTCAACGAAATCGCGCAACAGATAGCGCGACATCAGAAATGCGAGGCTAGCACCGATAATGCTGGCAAATGAGGCGAGTAGGACACCTTTGACAAGTCCAAATAAAGCGCCGCCAATCAGTGTAACTGCGGCCGCGCCGGGAATGCTGAGCGCGGCCACCAACAGATATAGGAGGAAGTAGCTGGACGCCGCCAACAGCGGCTCCGCATCGACCTGTTGCTGAATTTCCGCCTGCTGTTGCTTGAAGTTCTCAAGTGTTAAGAGATTGCCGATATCTGTGAATAGAAATAGAGCAACGAGTGCTATTAGCAGGGCTGCAACAGCAAGGCGACCTGATTTCACTAGGCCGTGCCTTTGACGAGCGGAATACAATCCAATACCCAGGCTTTGCTGTTGCGCCGTTCCGGAGAAGGTATCGCATAGGCGACTCGCTGGTTGTCGCGAGCTACGGCATCGGTATCAATACGCCAACCCTTCTGTGTCCACTCAGCCATTTTCTTACGGTAACCGCCCACGCAGGCATCGGAGGGTGTGAAGAACTCGGCCGTATTGCTGCTTGGGGTGACTAACGGATTGAGTTCCATGAGCACGTCACGGTCCTGATAGGAGACATAGGCATTGCGCTCCTTAATGCGCTCGTGATTCGAATCTTCAAGCATGAAGTTACGCAGGTTGACTAGAAATATCGTGGTATGACCCTCATCAACGGGCTTCTCAAACGCGTATTGATGGATTTGCATTTGTGGTGTTGGATGAATATAAGTCCAGAGGCTTGCTGCACCCTCGTGTCCGGTGCCGGTGTAGATCACTGCGTTATCTGTCCGTCCGGAGGCTTCCCGCATCGCTTTTTCCGGCAATGGTGGTGAAAGAATTTCTAAACCAAAACCGGTGCCCCACTCAGTTTCTTTAAGCTCAAAATCGGGCACTTTGTAATCTTCCCGTTCGCCGGAAAAACCATGTGTGTCATGAACAAATTCATTGTGCGCAGGGTCGACGCCATTTTCCATTGAGCGTTCGTAGTAGATATCAAACTCGAACCGTTGCATGGTATGTGTCCACCCTTCATGACGCCATTCCGGAATGTTCATGATCGGTGGCCGTTCCGCTTCTGGAAGATCACCTAAGAAACAGAACGCCAATCCATAACGCTCTTCTACCGGATACGCATCGATGCGTGTACGAGCGGGTATTTTTGTAGTGCTGCCGAGTGAGGGGAGGCGTGTGCATTCGCCTGCGCCATTAAATTGCCAGCCATGGTACGGGCACTGAATATCGCCATTGCGAATCTTGCCATCGCCCAGAGAGCCGCCACGATGGATGCAGGTATTGCTGAGACAGCAGGCTTTGCCATCCGCGTTGCGGAATAGCACGAAGTCCTGCCCGAGCATCCGGATCTTCTGTGGTGTATCGGTGAGCTCTTCACTCGTAGTGGCGGGGTACCAAAAGTTAATAAACATGAATCATTGCTCCTGACTATGGTGATAATCTTACACAAACTTAAGCCTGAAGGATTGCTGGCATGTGGATGAACCTAAAACCCATCTTCACTGTGGCGGCCGTGCTGTTACTCACGGCATGCAGCCAGCTGGTGCTCCAAAGCCGCCCGGGTGGCGAGACTACTGACGATGGTTTAGTGCGTGTGGATAATGCGGCACTGGCCGAAACCTATGTTCGGCCGGGCACAAATCTGCAAGACTACAACGCTGTTCAGCTTGACTCGATTGGTATTGATTACAGGAGTGTGGGTAGCAGCTCATCCGAGTGGTACCCGACAGCAGGACGCAACGAATACGATTTAACGCCGGTAGAGAAAGCGAGTTTTGAAGCCTTGGTAAATGAGATATTTATCGAAGAGTTTGCGGCCAGTAGATACTTTACCGTTGCCGATAAAGCAGGGCCGCGAGTCCTGTTGCTGAAAGGCAGCCTTGTTGATGTAGTGTCATTTATTCCTCCAGAGCGGGCAGCACGTGATTTTGTCTATCTTTTTGAGTTGGGCCAAGCCACGTTAATTCTTGAGGCTGAGGATTCGCTGACGGGAGAGTCTTTTTTCCGTGCTAGCGAACGCAAGCGCGTAGCACCCAACAGGAGCCGGATATTTTTCCGCGAAAGCAATCCTGTGACCAACCGACAGGAAGTGAGGCGCTTCGTTCGCTTGTGGGCCCGCGAGTTTGTTGGCGAGTTAGATCAGCTGCATAAGCAGGGTGAGATTCTTTAAATCCTGATTGCAGGTCGGCGCAAGCCCCATTCGTCATACTGCTGCAGTGGCCGGGTTGTAATCAAATAGCCCGAGAGCCTCGTCGTTTTTATGCGTTTTTCTGTTGTAGCCGGCAGTATCTGCACGCTGCAGGCGCTTAATATTTTCTCGCGATGCAAGCAGTACAAACCGCGTACGGTCCTGACGCGCATGTTGGTAGCGTTGCAGTGCTTCCGGCACAGTGTCGGCCGCGGCAAAAGCCCTGGCGAGAACCAGACCGTCTTCTATAGCCATGGCCGCACCCTGGCCGAGGAAAGGCAGCATGGAATGTGCGGCGTCCCCGAGAAGTGTAATCCGCTCGACCGTCCAGTTGTCGAGAGGGTCGCGATCAAATAGGGCCCACTTGTGGATACTCTCGGCAGGGGTGGCAGCAATTATTTGTCTCACGTCATCCGACCAATCAGCAAATTCCTGCAAAATTTCAGAGACCTCTGAGCGAACCGACCAGCTTTCGACTTCCCAGCCGCTGCGTCTCGCGATGGCAACATAGTTTAGCAGTTCACCACCACGAACGGCATATCGTATGAAGGTCCGATCGGGTCCTGCGCAGATGGCCGAGTCAGGATTAAGAATATCCTTGGGCAGGCGCCCGATAGGCACTAAGCCACGCCAAGCAATGTAGCCGGTAAACTCGGGATCCTGTTTGCCAAACAATATTTCGCGGACTACGGAATGAATTCCGTCACAGCCAATCAGCGCCGTACCTTTAGCCTGCGCACCATTGCTAAATTTCGCGCTGGCGCCAATTGCTGTTTGTGATAGCTGGGCGAGCCTATAGCCCGTATGAATGCACGCCGGATCGTTCTTGAGCACGGCAGCCTGCAGTATGCCGTGTAGATCGGCCCGGTGAATTTGCAGGTAGTCGGCACCGTAGCGTTCGCGAGGGGCGTGGCTGCGGTCATTGGTGACCAGCATCTCTCCGGTTTGGTAGTGCCGCACGCCGGCACTGCTCGGAATAATTGCCGTTGCTGCAATCTGCACCTCAAGCCCGAGATAGTTCAGCGCATGATTGGCATTGGGGCTTAGGGTGAGTCCTGCACCAACCTCACCCAGTGACTCAGCCTGTTCGTAGATGGCGACCTGAAAACCATAGTGTTGCAGCGCGAGCGCCGCAGTGAGGCCTCCAAGCCCGGCGCCTATGATTAAAATAGTTGAGTTCTGCGTGCCGTTGTCCTGCATTGTCATAGACCTAATGGGGCGTGACTGACAGAGTGATGTGGCTGACGCTGTTGGTCTGCTACCCGCGAAAACCTATTGTCGCTTGCAGACAGGGGCGTTTTACTTCTCTGCATTCTCTTCGCAGTTAGGTTGCTGATAGTTTATCGTTGGTTCTATTGTGCATCTGACGGGCAGGTTTTACTCATGAGTTTTTCAACATTCGGCCAGCGCTTTGCCCGTCATACCGGGGCCAGAGCGTTAATGGATGATCTCGGCGCCGCTATGGCCGGTGGTAGTGAAATGAAGATGTTGGGCGGTGGTAATCCCGCGCATATCCCCGAGGTGCAGGCTCTGTTTCGCGAGCGTTTGCAGCATGTGGCTGCCGATGATGTGTTGTTTAAGCGAATGCTGGCTAACTATCCCGCGCCCGCCGGTGAGGAGCACTTTCGGGCGGCACTAGCCGCACTGCTAAACCGAGAGTATGGCTGGGATCTGACAGAGAAAAACGTGGCGCTGACCGGTGGTAGTCAGAGCAGTTTTTTCTTGTTGTTCAATTTGTTTGCAGGGCCGAGTGCGGGACCGGCTCCCGATAAGAAGGTCTTGTTGCCGTTGACCCCCGAGTATATCGGCTATGCCGATTTAGGCGTAGCTGACGATATGTTGCTGTCTTATCAGCCCGAGATCGATATTCTCGATGATCACCTGTTTAAGTATCGTGTTGATTTTGACTCGCTGGCCGGCGATCCCCGACAGGTAGACCTTGGCGCAGTCTGTGTGTCGAGACCCACCAACCCGACGGGCAACGTGTTAACCGACCGTGAAATGGAGCGTCTTACGGCATTCGCCCGCGAGCGGAATATTCCCTTAATTATTGACAACGCTTATGGCGCACCTTTTCCGGGCATTATTTTTTCCGATATACGGCCGGTCTGGCAGTCGGGGACAATTCTTTGTCTGAGTCTCTCAAAGATTGGGTTGCCGGGTGTGCGCACCGGCATCGTTATCGCCGACGAAGATGTGATCGATGCGCTAACCAGCATGAATGCGGTGTTAAATCTTGCCGTTAGCAGTGTCGGCCCTGTGTTGGCGCAGAGTATTGTTGAGACCGGAGAAATTCTGCGTTTAAGCCGCGAATTGATCCGACCGTATTATGAGTCTAAGGCAATGTGCGCTGTCGATTGGTGCAGGGAGGCTTTGGACGGGCTCGATTTTCATATACATAAACCGGAGGGTGCGCTGTTCCTGTGGCTTTGGTTCCCCGGGTTGCCCGTCAGTTCCGAGGTGCTGTATCAGCGCCTGAAACGCCGTGGCGTTCTGGTGGTTGCCGGTCAGCATTTCTTTCCCGGTTTACAAAAACCGTGGTCGCACAGTCGTGAGTGCATCCGTGTGACCTATTCTCAGGATGACGATATGGTGCGCGAGGGCATTGCCATTATTGGCGATGAGGTACAGCGCATCGTGACTGAAGCCGGCGTTTAGTCGCCTGCTGCAGATTGCCAGCCAGTCCTTAAAAAGGGACAATTCGTTCTCAACAAAATGCTCTGCATCCCGGCATGCAGGGTTTAACTCATTATTTGGTGTGCTGACCCTAGTCAGACGCCGCAGTGGAGCGTTTTATGCCAAGCAATATCATGTTTATTTTTCCGGGTCAGGGCGGTCAGTATGCCGGCATGGGTAGTGATCTATGCGCTGATTTTCCGGTCGCCGCCGAGATTTATCGGAAGGCTAATGAGATTATGGGTTTCGATATTACCCAGTTATCACATAGAGGCCCGGAAGATGAGTTAGGCCTTACGCGCAACACACAGCCAGCATTGTTAACCCATGAGATCGCATGCCTCGAAGTGTTTCGCGATTTAACGGGTGGCAAGGTGTCAGCCTCATTAGCTGCTGGCCATAGTCTTGGTGAATATTCCGCATTGGTTTCAGCGGGTGTTTTGAGTTTTGAGGATGGTTTGCGTTTGGTCCGGCGACGCGGTGAGTTGATGGGTGAGCATGGTGAGGGTGGCATGGTGGCGCTTGGTCTTACTGTTGAAGAAGCTCAGCCTCTAGCCGATCGTTTTTATTGCCAGATTGCTAGCTGCAATCTGCCGCAGCAAACGGTAGTCGGTGGCACTGATGCCGACCTTGATGCGCTTGAAGCCGCGTTGCCTGATATCTATCCCCGTAAGCGAGCCACTCGCTTGAAAACTGAAGGTGCCTTTCATACCTATTTGATGGTACAGGCTGCCCGTGAGTTTCGTGCGGAGTTGGATGCGGCCACGTTCAATACGGCAAACTGTGCTGTGCTATCGAACTATACCGGTGTAGCCCATGAGGAAACCCCCGAGAGCATGCGTACCCGTTTGTTTTTCCAGCTTTTTTCGCCCGTTAACTGGGTGGGTTGTGTGGCCTCTGCGGTGGCTTCCGGGGTTGATGCTTTTGTCGAGTTTGGTGGTGGTATTGGTTCGGGCGAAGCCCCGGCAGAGAAGAAGCCCAATCTGCAGAGTATTATCAATAAGAATCTGCGGGCGCTGGAGTACGATGCCGCCTATTTCTCAGCCATTAATAGCGAGAGCTTGAAATCAACCGCTGCTGAGTTGGCTTAGTTTCAACGCTCCACCAAAGTTATAAAAAAGGCCGGGTGATTGCAGTAATCACCCGGCCTTTGTTATTGATATTGATATTGCTATGGCCTTGGTCGCAACTAGATCTGTTCAATCTCAACCAATGTGCCGACAAAGTCTTTAGGGTGTAAAAACAATACTGGTTTGTTATGCGCACCTATTTTTGGTTCGCCATCACCGAGCACCCGTGCACCCGCCGCGATCAGCTTGTCCCGTGCTGCCAGGATATCTTCAACTTCGTAACACACATGATGCATCCCGCCGCTTGGGTTCTTCTCTAAAAACTTAGCAATAGGCGAGTCTTCACCCAGTGGCAGCAATAATTCAATCTTGGTATTGGCGAGTTCGACGAAGACCGTTCTGACACCATGCTCGGGCATATCGGTAGGGGCCGAAACAGTGGCGCCGAGCGTGTCGCGGTAAACGGCAGTGGCGGCCTCGAGATCTGGCGTCACAATAGCTAGGTGGTTAAGTCTTCCGATCATGATGATTCCTTTCGAATGTGACGCGGCATGCCGAGCGTTGCTGGCTGTTTACTATTGATGTTTCAAGAAGGTTGCTACAAGTTCTTGGGCGGCCGCCACGGGCGAGGTCTCACCGGCACTTACAGCAGCTTCCATGGCCTTAACCTGATCTCGCACCGCTGTGTCATGGCGGAGCAAGTCGAGCAGGCTATCGGTGACCTCTGACCACATCCAGGCAAGGGATTGCGCCGCTCGGTTTTCATCAAACTCTCCGCTCGCCGTCATTGTGGTTTTGAACGCTTCGACAATGCCCCACATATCAGCGGTGCGGTCGCCATCGCGTGCGGAATAGCTTTCTACGGGAACCTGCCAGTTCTCGCTGCGCGGGTGCAGCAGATGCAGCGCATTGCGGTAGTCGGCAGCTGTGCGTTGGGCCGGAGCTTTAGTATCACCGTCTGCTTTATTCACAATAACTAAGTCGGCGAGTTCAACAATACCGCGCTTAATCCCCTGGAGTTCATCGCCACCACCGGGTAGCAGTAGCAGTAGAAACATGTCGGTCATGCGGGCGACTTCAGTTTCGCTTTGACCCACACCTACAGTTTCGACTAGAACGATATCGAAGCCAGCGGCTTCGACAGCTTGCATAGTTTCACGCGTGCGGCGCGCTACGCCACCCAGCGTGCCACTGGAAGGGGAGGGACGAATGAATGCTTCAGTGCGACGCGAGAGTATTTCCATTCGCGTTTTATCGCCCAGAATTGAGCCCCCGGAAAGGGCCGATGACGGGTCCACTGCAAGCACGGCCACTTTGTGTCCCTGCTCGATAAGATGGTTGCCCAGAGACTCAATAAACGTTGATTTCCCAGCGCCCGGAGATCCGGAAATACCAACCCGGATAGACTTGCCGGTGTGCGGCGCGATGAGCGCGAGCAGGTCGCGGGCAGATTGCCGGTCGTCCAGACGACGCGACTCAATCAGAGTAATTGCGCGCCCTAATGCTCTGCGGTCACCTTGCAGTAACCCCGCCGAGAGACTCCCGACATCAATATCCGGCATTGTTTAAGCTTCTATTCAAATTCAAGGATGTGCTGGTCAACAACGAGGCTGTCACCTTCTCCAGCCATCACTTTAGAGATAACGACATCTTCGCCAGCGCGCAAACTATTCTCCATTTTCATGGCTTCAATTACAGCGAGTTCATCGCCGGCTTTAACTTCATCACCGACGGCGACTTTAAGTTTTACCAACAGTCCGGGCATTGGTGATAGGAGGAACTTTGATAGATCCGGTGGCAGTTTTTTGATCATGATCCGGTTTAGTTCTGCAGCACGCGGCGTCAACGGCAAAGCGACTATCTCGGCACCGTGATGGAATAACTTGTAGGCAAGCCCTTGAGCATCAGCCTGGAAAGTAACATTACGGCCATTGACATTGGCATGTATGAGTGGCTCTCCGAGTTTCCAGTCAGTGAGGATTTCATGGACTGCATCACTCTGAGTGACTTTGTAGCCGCCAGGTATTGGCACAACGTTTACATCGGTGTACTCATCATCGATGACAATAACCCAGTCATCCGTGACTAGACGCTCATGACTCTTTAGCTGACCGCTGAGTTTTGCTGCGCGGTCCATATGGGCCCGATGGATGAGGGCGACTATGCTGACCACGAGAGCAGGATCTTTCTGCGGTACCTGTGTCGGATCAAAGCCGTCCGGGAACTCATCAGGAATGAAATCAGTGGTTAGCCGGCCCTCAGCGAAGCGTGGATGCGCCACCAGGGCATTTAGAAAACTAATGTTGTGCGATACGCCACGAATGTAATAATTATCTAGTGCATCACACATTGCGTCGATAGCGGTTTGGCGATCTTTGCCGTAGGTCACCAGCTTGGCGATCATCGGGTCGTAATACATCGAGACTTCACTACCTTCCTTAATGCCCGTATCGACTCGCACAGTGTCGCTTTCAGCCGGTGGCCGGCACTTCGCCAGACGGCCAATGGAAGGCATGAAGTTGCGAACAGGGTCTTCCGCATAGACGCGTGCTTCGATAGCCCAGCCTGTGAGCTTTATGTCAGATTGTTTGATCGGCAGTTCTTCGCCGGCAGCAACCCGGATCATCAGTTCCACCAAATCGAGTCCCGTCACTTTCTCGGTAATCGGATGCTCTACCTGCAAGCGGGTATTCATCTCAAGGAAGTAGAAGTTTTTCTCAGCATCGACAATAAACTCGACGGTACCCGCAGACTGATAGTCGACAGCTTTTGCCAAGGCAACGGATTGCTCTCCCATTGCCTTACGCGTGGCCGCATCAATAAACGGCGACGGTGCTTCTTCGATCACTTTCTGGTGACGACGTTGGATAGAGCATTCGCGTTCACCTAGATAAATTGTGTTGCCATGGCTATCGGCTATCACCTGAATCTCAATATGGCGCGGTTCCTGCACATACTTCTCAGCAAACACGCGGTCATCACCGAAGCTGGATCTTGCCTCATTGCTGGCGCGGTCAAAACCATCGCGACACTCGGCATCATTCCAGACCACACGCATGCCTTTACCGCCGCCACCGGCGGTGGCTTTCAGCATCACCGGATAGCCTATCTCCTGAGCAATTTTGACGGCGTGATCAGGATCTTTTATGACGTCTGTGTAGCCTGGAACAACACTAACGCCGGCTTCCGCCGCAATTTTCTTTGAGGTGATCTTGTCACCCATGCTTTCAATAGCCTGCTTGCCCGGGCCAATAAAGACGATACCGGCCTCGGCTAGGGCGTCAAAAAAACGCGAATTTTCAGAGAGAAAGCCGTAGCCGGGATGAACCGCCTGCGCACCTGTCTGCTTACAAGCATCCAAGATTTTATCGATGACCAGATAACTTTGATTGGATGGAGGTGGCCCGATATGAATAGCCTCATCGGCCATTTGCACATGCAGCGCATCTCTGTCTGCATCCGAGTAAACGGCAACAGTTTTAATGCCCATCATGCGCGCAGTCTTAATGACACGACACGCAATTTCGCCACGGTTGGCTATAAGAATTTTATCAAACATTGTATTTGCGCTGCCTATACTAAAATTTATAGAGGAATATTGCCGTGCTTGCGCCAGGGATTTTCAAGTTTCTTTTCTTGCAGCATGTTGAGCGAGCGGCAGATCCGAGCTCGTGTGTTGCGAGGCATAATGACATCATCAATGTAACCACGCGCACCTGCGATAAAGGGGTTGGCGAACTTCTTTCGATACTCCTCGGTTCTGGCTGCAATGGCAGCATCGTTGCCGATGTCGGAGCGGAAGATAATTTCAACCGCGCCCTTCGGGCCCATAACGGCAATCTCTGCACTCGGCCAGGCGAAGTTGACGTCGCCGCGTAAATGCTTCGAACTCATCACGTCATAGGCTCCGCCGTAGGCTTTACGAGTAATTAGTGTGACCTTGGGTACAGTGGCTTCGGCATAGGCATAGAGCAGTTTTGCGCCATGCTTAATAATGCCGCCGTACTCCTGCGATGTGCCTGGCATGAAGCCGGGCACATCAACCAGAGTCAGCAGGGGAATATTGAAGGCATCACAGAAGCGCACGAAGCGTGCAGATTTCATTGATGAGTTAATATCGAGGCAACCGGCCAGCACCATTGGCTGATTAGCGACAACGCCGACGGTAGAGCCTTCCATTCGTACAAAGCCCACAATGATGTTCTTCGCATAGTCAGGCTGAATCTCAAAGAAGCTGCCTTCATCCGCAAGCTTATGGATGACTTCTTTCATGTCATACGGCTTAGCAGGATCATCAGGGATGATCGAGTCGAGCGACATCTCAACGCGTTTCGCGGAATCGTCGGTAGGCCATACCGGCGGTTTCTGGCGATTGTTCGATGGCAGGTAGGAGACAAACCGGCGTGTCATCAACAATGTTTCAACATCGTTATCAAACGCGGCGTGGCATACCCCTGATTTGCTGCTATGAGTGGCGGCGCCGCCGAGTTCTTCAGCAGAGATAGTTTCGTGCGTTACGGTCTTAACCACGTCCGGCCCGGTCACGAACATATATGAACTGTCACGCACCATGAAGATAAAGTCGGTGATGGCGGGGGAGTACACCGCGCCACCGGCTGAAGGACCCATGATGACTGAGATTTGTGGAATTACGCCCGATGCCAGCACATTCTGCTGGAATACATCCGCGTAACCACCCAGCGAGGCAACGCCTTCCTGAATTCGCGCGCCACCTGAGTCTGCAAGCCCAATCACCGGTGCGCCGGCTTTCATAGCCTGCTGCATAATTTTGCAAATCTTTTCGGCATGGGTCTCTGACAGAGAGCCGCCAAATACAGTGAAATCCTGACTAAATACGAAGACCAGACGACCACTGACTGTGCCGTAACCGATAACAACGCCATCACCCGGAATCTTCTCATCTTCCATATTGAAGTCGACGCAGCGATGTTCGACGAACATATCCCACTCTTCAAAGCTACCTTCATCAAGAAAAATCTCGATGCGTTCGCGGGCGGTTAACTTGCCTTTGGCATGCTGCTTTTCAATACGCTGCTCGCCGCCACCCAGTCTTGCTTGCGCTCGCTTCAGCTCCAACTGCTGGATAATGTCCTGCATGAATATCTCCGACTGTTGTAATCGTCTATGACCAATTTTTTTAACCACGAAGGTGAGTTCATGGTTAACGTGTTATTTGCAGCCTCAGGCTGTCTGATGTTGCTTACGGATTAACGCCAATACCTGCTTAGCAGCTTCCGGAATGTTGGTGCCTGGGCCGTATATGGCTGCAACCCCCGCAGTGTAAAGTTGATCATAGTCCTGCGGCGGGATTACTCCGCCGCAAACCACTAGGACGTCACTGGCGCCTTGAGCATTGAGTGATGCAATAAGCTGTGGCACCAGTGTCTTGTGTCCGGCTGCCTGAGAAGAGACACCAACAACATGCACATCGTTCTCGATGGCGTGGCGGGCAGCCTCTTCGGGTGTTTGGAACAAGGGGCCAATGTCAACATCGAAGCCGATATCGGCGAAAGCCGTGGCAATAACCTTGGCACCACGATCATGACCATCCTGGCCCAGCTTCACGACCAGCATGCGTGGTCGTCGGCCCTGCTCTTCGGCAAAGGCTTTAATATCGGTCTGAATGTCCATGTAGTCCTGATCTCCCTCATAGGCGGCGCCATAAACGCCCGAGATGGACTGAATAACCGCGCTATGTCGCTTGTACACTTTTTCCAGAGCATCCGAAATTTCGCCGACGCTCGCTCTGGCTCTGGCAGCGGTGATTGAAAGTTCGAGCAGGTTGCCGGTGCCTTTCTCTGCCGCCCCGGTAAGGGCGTTTAAAGCAGCATCGCATTCGGCCTGATTGCGGGTAGCGCGTACTCTTTCGAGACGCGCAATCTGAGACTCTCTGACCGCGGTGTTATCGATGTTGAGCACATCAATCTCAGACTCGCTGGCCTGCTGATACTTGTTAACACCAACGATGACTTCTTCGCCGCGGTCAATGCGCGCCTGACGAATCGCGGCAGCTCGTTCGATCTGGAGCTTAGGCATGCCGGATTCGACAGCTTTCGTCATGCCACCCAGTTCATCCACTTCACTGATGAGCTTGCGAGCCTCTGCGACCAATGATGCTGTAAGACTCTCAACATAAAACGAGCCTGCCAACGGATCGACCACTTTGGTAATGCCGGTTTCTTCCTGCAGCACGAGTTGTGTGTTGCGGGCAATGCGCGCTGAAAATTCTGTGGGCAAGCCCAGCGCTTCGTCAAACGAGTTGGTGTGCAGCGACTGAGTGCCGCCCAAGGTGGCCGCCATGGCCTCAATGGTGGTGCGCATCACGTTGTTATAAGGGTCAAGGCTGGTGAGGCTCACGCCTGAGGTCTGGCAGTGGGTGCGCAGCATTAGCGACTTCTCATTCTGCGGCGCAAATCGCTCCTGCATCAACTCTGCCCACAGAAGTCTTGCCGCCCGCAGCTTGGCTATTTCCATAAAGAAGTTCATGCCAATTGCAAAGAAGAAGGATAAGCGCGGCGCAAACTGATCGACTTCCAGGCCACTATCAATCGCTGCCTGCACGTATTCGATACCGTCTGCCAGAGTAAACGCCAGTTCCTGCACGCCCGTCGCACCTGCTTCCTGCATGTGATAGCCAGAGATCGAAATTGAGTTGTAGCGGGGCATGTTGCCAGCGGTATAGGCAATAATATCGGCCACAATTCGCATAGATGGAGTCGGTGGATAAATATAAGTGTTGCGCACCATAAACTCTTTAAGGATGTCATTCTGCAGAGTTCCGGCGAGTTGGTCAGGGGTGACTCCCTGCTCTTCGGCCGCCACGATATACATGGCCATAACCGGCAACACGGCGCCATTCATCGTCATTGAAACGGACATCTTGTCGAGCGGAATAGCATCGAACAGGATCTTCATGTCTTCAACGGTGTCGATCGCGACACCGGCCTTGCCAACGTCACCAACGACGCGTTCATGATCGGAGTCATAGCCGCGATGGGTGGCCAGATCGAACGCAACGGAGAGACCCGTTTGTCCTGCCGCAAGATTCTTGCGATAGAACGCATTGGATTCTTCCGCAGTAGAAAAGCCCGCATATTGGCGAACGGTCCATGGCCGGCCGGCATACATGGTTGCTTTAGGGCCCCTGAGAAATGGTGCAAAACCCGGCAGGCTATCAACGTGTTCCAGACCTTCAAGGTCGGCGGCCGTATACAGCGGCTTTACCGCGATGCCCTCGGGGGTTTCCCAGGTGAGGTCTTCGAGCGGTTTGCCGCGCAGTTCTTTACTGGCGAGTTCCTGCCACTCATTGACTGAGGGTTTGCTGTTGTCGGTCACTGTGCTGACTCCTAAAAACTATTGTTGCGCTGCTTGATGCAGCGCCAGAATTCTTTCGGCCGCATCAATGTGAAGCTGCTCTATCAGCTTGCCATCATGCACGGCTATACCGTTTCCGGCGTCACGTGCCTGCTGCCAAGCCTCAATCATCGCTTCGGCATGAGCGGCCTGTGCGGCGGAGATACCAAAGACCTGGTTGGCAATGGCAATTTGACGAGGATGGATCAGGGTTTTTCCTGCGAATCCAAGTTCTAGGCCCTGTTCACATGAGGCCAGGAAATCAGCATCTGCATCGATCCCCGGATACACGCCGTCTATTATATCAAGACCGTGTGCTCTGGCGACCAGAATGCCATGGCTTAGCGCCCCGATAAGGCCCATCCGCGGTTGGTTGTTGCTCACTCTGAGTTCTTTACCGAGATCTGAGGTGCCCATGACGATGGCATTTAAGCCGGGCGCCGCACAAATAGCGTCCAGGTCCAATATTCCCCTGGGGGTTTCGGCCATTATCCAGAATTTCTGCTGAGGTGCGCCGCCGGCGGTGATTAAGCGCTCCCGGGCTTCCTCAACCTGATGCCGGTTTTCGACCTTGGGCAGCAAGATTGCATCTGCTCCAGAAGACGCCAGAGCCTGCAGATCGTCGTTACCCCAGGGTGTATCGAGCGCATTAATTCGCACAATCAGTTCGCGATCGCCATAGCCCCCTGCCTTTATGGAGCGGGTAACTTGTTGACGAGCAATAACTTTTGACTCCGGTGAGACCGCATCTTCCAGGTCCAGAATGAGTGTATCAGCATCGAGCGTGCGGGCCTTTTCTAATGCGCGGGCATTCGAGCCCGGCATATAAAGCACCGAGCGGCGGAGTTTTATAGGGTGATTCAACGGCAGGCCTTATTAGTATTCGTACCGAATTCAGAATTATAGACAATTTCCACGTAAATTAAATATCTCTTAGAAGCCTTTCGTAGATGCCTTTCGCAGGAATTATCTGCCAATTCACGCAATTGGTCGAAATTGGCAGCATTTGTTGGACGCTGCACCCTCGCTATTGAGACTTTCGGCGCTGCATGGTTTCTTGCGCGCGCAGACCTTACACTCAGCTCTGATAACTATCGATGCCATCGGGAAAACTTTGTGATCCGCAAAATACTCTTGTTGTTCGTGTACAGCATTGTGATTGTCTTGTTTGCAACGGCGTTGTGGTTGAGTCGTGTCAATGATTATCAGACCAAGGGCGAGATGAGTCTGCAGGGTCTCGATGAGCCTGTCAGGGTGGTGCGCGATAGCCTGGGCATTCCTTATATCTATGCCAATAGTCGGGACGACGCGATTCTGACGCAGGGGTTTCTGATTGCCCAGGACCGGCTATTCCAGTTGGAAGTTTTACGTTATTTGTCGCAAGGGCGTTTCGCTGAGATAATCGGTGCGGGCGGTATCAGGTCGGATATTCAGATTCGTGTCGTAGGTGTGCCGCGTGTGGGTAAGCAATTGGCGGCCAACCTGTCACCTGAATCGCGGGTTGTGATGGCCCTCTATGCAGCGGGTATTAATGCGTACATTGAGAATTATGATGCTGAGTTTCAGTTGGGCTTGCAGGTTCTCGATATTGAACCCCAGCCATGGACTGTTGAAGATCTGATCACGGTCAATACGTTTTCGAATTGGAGTAGCTCCGGTAATATCGAAGAAGAGCTTATTGCACAGGCTATTATCGACAAAGTCGGTTCGGAGCGGGCCGATGAGATCAGCATCGTTAGTATTAATCCGGATGATGGCGACTATGTAATGGCAGAGCCGGCGAGTGCGTCTCTGAATCTCGATCTTGACCTAAGCAATCTGTTTGCTGGCGCTATTGCCGGGCAAGTTGAGTTGGGCAGTAACCACTGGGCAATTTCGGGTCAGCGCACTATGTCCGGTAGCGCGATGCTGGCGAACAACCCCCATATGGATAGTCGCGTACTGCCTGGCCTTTGGTATCCAATGGCTATTATCACCCCGGAGAATAGGGTCGTTGGTGCTGCAGCGCTTGGCGCTCCTGGTTTTGCCGTGGCCCGCACCAACTACATTGCCTTTGGTATCACCAACTCGTATGGCGATGCCGCTGATCTCTATGTCGAGACCATCGATCCGGAGAATCCCGATAATTATTTAGAAGGTGATCAGTCCATCCCATTCGATGTCGTTGATGAAACCTTCCTCGTGCGTAATCGCAGAAGTGGCGATTTTTATGCCGAGGCGGCGCGGGTTCGTTTTACCAAGCGCGGCCCTGTTATTTCCGACCATGGCCTCACACTTGATGATGGTCGGGTGATCACTTTGCGCTGGGCTGTTGCCGAACATCCGTCCCGCGAATACGGTCTTGCCGCACTGATGGTGGCCAAAAATCTTACCGAAGCAGAGGCGGCGGTAGCTGATATAGATTCCCCCTATAACTTCACTGTTGTAACTGCCACCGGGGATATTGGTCACTTCACGGCGGGCAGGATTCCTAACCGAAAACGTGGCGATGGTTCCAGGCCGTTGGAAGTAACCAATAGTGAAGACAACTGGAAGGGCGTCATTCCTGCAGAGGCTATGCCGAAAACGATTAACCCGGCGCGCGGCTGGGTTGGCAACGCAAACCACCGCACCTTGCCTGCCGATTACCCGTATGAATACTCCAGCTATTTTGCTCATTCATGGCGTTACGAGCGCATGCGCGAGTTGCTTGATGTGTCTTCACAGACCACAGCATTAGAGCAGTGGGGCCATATGTTTGATGTTAAGAACATGATGGCGGAGCGTGTAACGCCCTATATGATTCGAGCCCTGGCAACGCATCGTGATACAGGTTGGATAGCGGCGCATTTGCGGCAGTGGGATTTTAATGACGATGCGGATGCCATTGCGCCGTTGTTGTTTCAGGCGATCTATCGCAGCTTTGTTACAATGACTTTCAAAGATGACCTGGGCGAAGATTTGGCAACTAAGATGCTCGACTCGCAGTACTATTGGCAAGAGCGAATGCTGCTTATGCTTGTCGATAATGAATCGCTCTGGTTTGATGATCGCAATACCTTTTCGGTTGAGAGTCGTGATGATTTGTTTTATCTGGCCGCTAAAGCGGCTATGACAGAACTTGAGTCGCGCACAGGTACTGCGCCCGGCAAGCTGACCTGGGGTGATGTACATACTGTGACATTTTCTAGCCCGTTGATTCCTGGTAAGTCTGTTGCAGGCATTTTTGGCGGTGGTACCTTCGCGAAAGAGGGTTCGGGTGAGACTATTAACCGTGCGAAGTTCTATCTTTCTAAGGCTTATGATTCGGTGTTTATCGACTCCATGCGTTTTGTTGCCGACATGGGTGATCCCGACAAAGTTATGGGTGTTGTATCGGGCGGCGTCAGTGGCAGATTGTTTGATGATCACCTTAATGATCAAATAGAACTCTGGCGAACCGGTGAGCCGGTTTATTGGTGGTATAGCGATAGAGCCATTGAGCAGAATACTAAGTCGGAGCTCCTGTTGATGCCTGAATAGGGCGTTTCTTGTACAAATAAATACACCGGATTTAACCGCCGGTGCGGACGTTGCATGCCATTTTGGCGCGACTATATTGAGGATAACAGATGGGTTTTTTTGATCGGTTTTTTCATCCGAATACGACTAACGAGGCCTTTGTAGATAGCCCGATGCGCGACAACTGGTATCAGGCCAGTTCCTATTGGCCATCGTCATTTGCATTGATTACTTCGGTGGATGACGAAGGCAACACTAACATAGGCCCGTATCAGCTGACATTTCCGTTCGAAGTCATTGGCGGACGTTCCTTTATCGTTTGTAGCCGCCAGGGCTCGAATACAGAAACCAATATTCATCGGGTCAAAAAATGCGCCATTCACTTTGTTGAGTACGACAAGCGTTGGATTAAGAAGATTGTCAGGATGGGCTATCCCGGGCAGACTACTCTTGAGAAAATGGAAGACAATCCGTTTACGCTTATAGATAGTCCAACGGCTGGCAGGGCAGATGATCCCCTGTTTCCGAAGATTCTCAAGGAGGCTTTTCAGGTTTATGAATGTGCCTTCGATAGCGCCCAACCAATTCGTGATGATGGTAAAACCCCGGAGTATATGGTGTTGCGGATCGAAAATATTTTGCTGAAAGAAACCTGGCACAAGAACATCGAAGATGGCACGACACGCATGCCCAGAATGCCTATTACTTATGGTTTTCGTGATGGCCATAAATTCTGGTTTGCCGAGCATAAGACACCGTTTTGGGTGCCCACACCTACTGACAAAGGCCCGAAAGAGGAGTCGGTCTTGTATGAGGCGAACCGCTTAGAGCCCGAGGCTGTGCAGTTTACCCGCGAGGCTTGCAAGCAACTTACCGGAGTGCCCAAGCCGTTCATCAAAACCGTGTTGAAGGGCATCATCAAGCAGGCAAAAGCGGATGGTGTGAAATTGGTTGATGTTGATTACGTGAAGAAGATCAATGATGAGCGCAAGAATTAATGTTTTGAGATAAAAAAAGGCCCCGTATTACGGGGCCTTTTTTTATGGCAGAAAATCCCAAATAGGCTAGACAGGTGGATTAATCGTGGCAGGACTTGCTGTCGCCGGATCGTGTTTTTCGGCGTCAATAGCAAGTTGCTTTGCCATTGCTTTAAGCTCATTAAGAGTAAGAACACCCTCCTTGCAAAGCGCTGTCGCGGCAGCATAAGCAATGTATTCAGCACTCACCTCAAAGTGTCTGCGTAGATCCGGTCGTGATTCACTCAGCCCGAAACCATCGGTGCCGAGCACGATATAACGGCCCGGAATCCATTTCTCAATGCTCATCGGCATAACTTTCATATAATCACTGGCAGCCACAAATACGCCTGATTCGCCGGCCAGTAATTGCTGAACATAGGCTTGCTTTTCAGGGTCTTCAGGATGCAAAAGGTTGTGTCTGTCTATCTGCAAAGCTTGGCGACTAAGTTGCGTATAGCTGGTAACGCTCCAGATATCTGTGGAGATTCTCGAGGCTTCGAGTATGTCGGCAGCACGCAGCACCTCAGTCATGATCGCACCACTGCCGAATAAGTGCGCCTTCCTATCACTTTGAACGGCTTGCTCAGATTGGCGGAACCGATACATGCCGTTAATAATGCCTTCAGCACAATCAGCGGGCATTGTCGGCATGGGGTAGTTTTCGTTGTAGATCGTGATGTAGTAGAAAATCTCTTCCTGATTCTGGTACATGCGCTCGATGCCATCACGAATGATGATGGCAAGCTCGTAGGCAAAGGCCGGATCGTAGCTGCGCATGTTGGGAACGGTGCTGGCGACGAGTTGCGAGTGGCCATCCTGATGCTGTAAGCCTTCGCCGTTGAGCGTGGTTCGGCCCGCGGTGCCGCCCAGCAGAAAACCTCGTGCCAGCATATCGCCGCATGACCAGATCATGTCACCGACGCGTTGGAAGCCGAAGATCGAATAGAACACATAGAATGGAATAGTTGGAATTCCATGCACGGCATAAGCGGTGCCGGCTGCCAGAAACGATGCCATAGCACCCACTTCACAGATGCCTTCTTGCAGAATCTGCCCGTCTTTCGATTCGCGGTAAGGCATCAGGGTGCTGCTATCCACCGGCTTGTACTTCTGGCCTTCAAACGAGTAGATGCCGACTTTGCGGAACAGTGCCTCCATGCCAAAGGTGCGCGCTTCATCAGGCACAATGGGGACTACGTAACGACCAATCTCTTTGTGCTGCAATAGCTTCGCCAGCAGCCGGACAAATGACATGGTGGTTGATACCGAGCGTTCGCCACTCCCTTGCAGCTGATCTTTAAAAAATTCGATTTCCGGCGCGGGGAGTGTGGGGCAATTGACGCTGCGCTTGGGCAGTACGCCACCCAACTGATTACGATGCCGCGTCAGGTATTCCATGATCAGGCTATTTTCTGCCGGCTTATAAAACTGAGCGGCCTCAATGGCTTCCGCAGGCATGTCGATGCCCAGACGTTTTGCTGATTCGATGCGCTCTTCGGCATTCAGGTTTTTCTTCTGGTGTACGACATTGGAGCCTTCATGGCCTTCCATGCCATAGCCTTTGATCGTTTTAATCAGAATTGCTGTTGGCTTACCCTGAGTCTCTAAGGCACGCTGGAAGGCGGCGTAGATTTTGCGTTGGTCATGGCCACCGCGGCGGATAGCCCGTATCTCTTCGTCCGACAGGGTTTTCATGATCTCGGCAAGGCGCTCATCGCCATTCACCCAATGCTCACGAACTTCCTCACCGCTGGAGACCGAATACATCTGGTAGTCACCATCGACAACTTCGTCCATTCGGTTTTGCATGATGTTGTCTTTGTCGCGGGAAAATAGTGAATCCCACTCGCCGCTCCAGATCACCTTAATGACGTTCCAGCCTGCACCACGGAAACTGCGTTCCAGCTCCTGAATAATCTTGCCGTTGCCGCGCACCGGACCGTCAAGCCGCTGCAGATTGCAGTTGGCGACCAGAATCAAATTATCAAGATTTTCGCGTGCTGCAATGTTGATGCTGCCCAGAACTTCGGGTTCGTCGGATTCGCCGTCACCAATAAAGGCCCAGACTTTGCCACCGTTATGCGGCTTAAGGCCCCGATTCTCGAGGTAGCGTGCAAAGCGTGCTTGATAGATAGCACTAGGTGTTGAAAGTCCCATTGACGCGGAAGGCATTTGCCACAGATTGGGCATGTTGCGTGGATGGGGATACGATGAGAGTCCACCGCCGGGTTGGAGCTCGCGACGGAAATTCTTGAGTTGAGTCTCGCTGAGCCGGCCCTCAAGAAAGGCGCGCGCATAAATACCCGGTGCCGCATGCGCCTGAATAGCGATGAGATCACCGCCGTACTCTTCGGTGCGGGCACGGAAAATATGGTTCATTCCCACTTCCAGCATAGTCGCCGCTGAGGCATAGGTGCCAATGTGCCCACCAACGCCAGTGCCACTGTCATAGCCCTGCAATACCATTGCCATGGCGTTCCAACGCAGAATATTTTCGAGCTTCTCTTCGGTCTCAATATCTCCCGGGTATTGGGGCTGTTGTTCAAGCGGTATCGTGTTCCGGTAAGGGGTGTTCAGCGTCGCATCATCGACCACCACATTTGCCTTGGTGAGGTGGTCGCGCAGCGCACGAAAAATCTCTTTCGCCCTATCCGGACCGTCGTGGCGCAGCAATGATTCCATGGACTCCAGCCATTCTTGTAGCTCTTCGTCAGAGCTGCTCAAAGGAGGAGTGTTGTTGTAGTGGGGATCGGTCGCCATGCGTATCGCCTGTTTAAAAGCTGGGGGTTAGATTGATGCCAGCCCGCTGAGAGCCGTAAATTCCGGTCTAATTCTAGCACCGGATGGCGGCAGGTCAGCGGCAGATGCAGGGTTGCCCTGCCAGTGGCTGTATTCTCGCCAGATAGTCGCTGCGAAGAGGGTCTACACTGCTATATAATAGTGGCTAAGCAAACTTTGATGCTGCGCAATGCAACCGGGCGGGCGCAGTGCTGTCTATACTAAGTATCTATTGCCATTACGGATAAAAAATCGTGGTTGGAACCGTCACACAATTTGAAGTACCTGAATTTACTCCGGAAATTGCCAAAGCGACCGAAGCGGCATGGTCGCGCTTAAAAGGCACGATTCCAGAGGTTGAGTGGGCCATCTATGCGCCCTATATCGCCGAAATTAACCGGTTGAAGAAAGAGAAGAACGCGGTGTTGCTGGTGCACAACTACCAGACGCCTGAGATTTTCCATGGTGTTGCCGATATTGCGGGTGATTCTCTGGCTCTGGCGCGTGAGGCAGCTGAAGTTGATGCCGACATCATTATCTTGTGCGGTGTGCATTTCATGGCCGAGACCGCCAAGATCCTCAATCCTGAAAAAACGGTACTCATTCCCGATATGGCCGCTGGGTGTTCGCTTGCTGAGTCTATTACCGGGGCAGACGTACGCCGGTTAAAAGAACAGTATCCGGGCGTGCCTGTGGTGACTTATGTAAACACCAGTGCCGAGGTGAAGGCCGAATCAGATATCTGCTGCACTTCCGGCAATGCTGTTGAGATTGTCGAGTCATTGGGTGTCGATAAAGTTATTTTTATTCCGGATAAGTATCTGGGGCAGTATGTTGCCGAGCAGACTGACGTCGAAATCATTCTTTACGATGGTGCCTGCTATGTGCACGAGAAGTTCACCGCGCCTCAATTACAGGATTACCGAAAGTTGCATCCTGGTATTCATGTAATTGCTCATCCTGAGTGCCCCCCTGATGTCCTGCATGAGGCTGATTTTGTGGGTTCGACATCGGGCATGATTAAACATATTGATGAAGTGCGTCCCCGGCAGGTGGTAATGATTACCGAGTGCTCCATGAGTGATAACGTTGCGGTCGGGTTTCCCGATGTCAATTTTGTAAGGCCGTGCAACTTCTGTGATCACATGAAGCGTATTACGCTGAAGAAGATTTTGCATTCGCTGCACACGCTGCAGCCAGAGGTATTGGTTGATCCGCATGTGGCTGCGCGGGCGCGTCGTTCAGTAGAGCGAATGTTGGAAGTTGGATCCCGTTAGCGCAAGCATATGACCACCCAGGAAAATTCGTCGTCGACTGACCCCGTGATTGTTTTGGGTGGTGGTCTTGCCGGTCTTACGTCAGCCCTGCGGATGGCTGATGGCGGTCGTCAGGTACTGATGCTTGCGAAGCGCCAGCTTGCTGAAGGTTCAAGTCAGTATGCGCAGGGCGGTATCGCTGCTGTGCTCGATGAAGACGACAGTATTGAGTCTCACATTGAGGATACCCTGCGCGCCGGTGCCGGCTTGTGCAATGAAGCCAGCGTTCGCTTGGTCGTTGAACAGAGTGCCCATTGTATTGAGTGGCTCATTGAGCAAGGCGTAAAATTTACACTTAAGGGTAAGGACGATTACGACGCCAGTAAGCTGCAGTTGAGTCCTTATCATTTAACGCGCGAAGGCGGACATTCATTTCGCAGGGTTATTCACGCCGATGATGCAACAGGCCGCGCCGTTATGCGGGCCCTCGAAACACGGGTTCGTGCTCACGCCAATATCAAAACCCTGGAACAGCATATTGCGGTCGACATCATTACCTCCGGCAAACTCGGTTTGCCTGGGCCGCAGCGCTGTTTGGGTTTGTATGCACTCAATAAGGTTAGCGGCAATGTCGTGACCTTGTCAGCATCCACGGTAGTGCTGGCTACTGGCGGCGCTTCCAAGGTGTATCTTTACACCAGTAATCCGGATACCTCGACAGGTGATGGTGTGGCTATGGCATGGCGCGCTGGCTGCCGGGTTGCCAATATGGAATTCGTGCAGTTTCATCCAACGTGCTTGTATCACCCTAAAGCTAAATCATTTCTGCTGTCCGAGGCTTTACGCGGTGAAGGGGCGATATTGAGGTTGCCCGACGGCACCCGCTTCATGCCCGATCACGATGACCGTGCAGAACTGGCACCACGCGACATTGTTGCCCGCGCAATTGACTATGAGATGAAGCGCGGTGGCTTTGATTCGGTGTATCTTGATATCAGTGACAAGCCGGCAAAATTTATCTACGAGCATTTTCCCAACATTACCCAACGCTGTGCCGATCTGGGCTTTGATCTGACAGCGAGTCCTGTGCCTGTTGTGCCGGCGGCACATTACACCTGCGGTGGCGTGAAAACTGATCTGGCCGGTCATACCGATGTTCAGGGCTTGTATGCGGTAGGTGAGGTGAGTTGCACGGGTCTGCATGGTGCTAATCGTTTGGCCAGCAATTCATTGCTCGAGTGTTTGACGTTTGCTATGGCCGCTAGCCAGAGCATTCTCGATGGTCGTGTACCTGAGCTCGGCAATATGACATTGCCCCACTGGGATGAGAGCCAGGTAACCGATGCGGATGAGCAGATTGTGGTAACGCATAACTGGGATGAAGTTCGCCGTACGATGTGGGACTACGTCGGCATTGTTCGCACGAACAAACGGCTGGAGCGGGCAAGTCATCGTGTTAGTTTGCTGCAGTCAGAGATTAGGGAGTACTACCGAAACTTCCGTATTGACAACAATCTCATCGAGTTACGCAATCTGGTAGTGGTTGCTGATCTCATTATTCAGAGCGCGCTCAGCCGCAAAGAGAGCCGTGGGTTGCATTACACGCTTGACTATCCCGACACACTGCCAGATGACAAAGTGACAGACACTGTATTGGTTCCGGCTAATTTTGTAGAACCCGCCTGATTTTCAGACTTGCGACGTACCTTGGGCGCGTTAATATAAGATAAATACTCCGGCTTTGCTGGCTTTTTCGACTTAGATAATCGACTTGGATGATGCTATGAGAATCTTGGCTGTTTGTTGCTTGCTGGCTGGATTTTTGCCAGCGCTGGCTTGGTCTGCGGGCTTTGATCGCGAATCGCTGGTTGCTGCTGACTATAAGCAGGGACGGCTTGCTTTTCAGCAACGCTGCAGCGCTTGCCATACGCTTGCCAAGGATGGCAGCAATCTGGTTGGCCCGAATCTTTATGGTGTGTTCGATGTTGAGGCTGGTGGTAATGAGTCTTTTGCTTACTCTGCAGGTATGCAAGAGTCTGGCCTGGTCTGGACACCGGCCGCTGTGGGTGAGTTTGTTGCTGGCCCTGAGGCAAAGGTGCCAGGCACCAAGATGATGTTGCCAGAGCCCGTTCCTGAAGCAGATCGTGTGGCAATGGTGTCATTCATGATGCTGGAAACGGGCGGTGCAGATTGGGCCCGACCGGAGATTGAAGAAGACGCTTTGCCCGAAGGTGCTAGTGTTGCAGAGAAGTTCCCGAGCTTTTGGAACCATATCCATATGATGAACAACACGACTCACTATCGTATGGTTACGGCAGACGGAGAGTATGAGTTTGATGCGTATTTCAATCAGGATGGCTCTGTGAGTTCTAGCACTAAAGTTAGGGGTTTTTGGCATGTGGATGAGCGTGATTTCTTTTGTTATGCCTTGTACCAGATCCCTGCCGGGCCCAAGCAATTTGTTGAGTGTTTCCCGGTTATCGCGATGAGCATTCCACGATTTTCGCAGGAGTTATGGGAATCAAAACCTGCACCCGGTGTGACCTTGTTCGGCGGTATATTGCCGGGCAGACCTTGATTTTTTGGTTGCAAGATGATGAAACCAATCATGATTATTGCGGACCTTGAGGCCAAGCGGCAGATCGCTTTGGCCCGGGGCATGACGCTGGCTAACTCGCTGGGTGCACGGGTTGAAGTTGTTGGCTTTTGCTATGAGTACATGACTGGCCTCGCGACATCGGTACAAAAAGATTTGCAGAAATGTTTGCTGGCTAAAAAGCGCGAGTGGTTAGAAGCTGAAGTTGCGAAGCAGACCCCTGAAGGCCTCAAGGTTAAAGTAAGCGTCGTTTGGGAAAAAAGCGTGCACAGGTGGGTTATTGAACGTTGTGCTGCGAAAGACTACTTCGCTGTCATTAAGACAGCGCATCGGTCCGGCAATTTCCTGTACACCTCAACCGATTGGCATTTGCTGCGTGAGTGCCCGGCGCCGGTATTGATTGAGGCCGACAAAAAATGGAATAAGGCCCGACCTATCTTGGCCTCGCTTGATCTTGAGACTAAGCACACCGCAAAGCGATCATTAAATGACCGAGTCATGGCTCATGCGCAGGAGATTGCCAGAGCTAACGGCTCCGAGTTGCATGTGGCTTATGCCATAGTTGTGCCCACTCTATTGCGCGATATGGACCTTATCGATGTTGATGCACATGAGTTGGATCGGCGCCGGAAACTCAAGCCGGTTATTGACGCGTTGTGTGAGAAATATGGACTCAAGAAATCTCAGGTGCACCTCAAGACAGGCCAAGCACCCAAAGTTATTCCCAGTATTGCTAATAAATTGAAGGCCGACTTAGTTGTTATGGGTACCGTTGGTCGCCGCGGGATTAAGGGTAAGTTGATCGGTAACACTGCTGAGCAGGTCCTCCAGCTGTTGCGTACAGATGTTCTGGCTGTCAAATAACACTGTTTTAAAAAGAGCAATAAAAAAGCAGGCCTTAGCCTGCTTTTTTATTGCTCTTATCTTTAGCGCTTAGAAGCTGTAACGAAGATCAACACCAACAGAACGGGGCTGAATAATATTATGGTAGTAGCGACGATCCTTCACGCCACTGAACGAGTCTGTCTGAATGTCAGAGCGATCACCTCGCACACCGGTAACTGCATTTTCGTTCGTCAGGTTGTCGGCAAATAGCGTCGCTTCCCAGCGATCCCCACCTAAGCCTATAGCACCGCTGAATATAAAGAAGTCATCCAGCACTTCGCCATCCTGGCGACAGCAAGTGCTGCCATTGCCGATCTTCGTGAATACGTCATCCGTATAGGTCATGCCGCCACGGAACAGGAAGTCCATACCGTTTTGCATAGGATAGCGGTTGGCGAGAAAGAGACTAAGCTGGTTCTCGGGCGTACCGGGGAGAAGATCGCCTTTTTTGACTATTTCCGGATCTCCGAAGTCGTCGAAGTAGATGCCATCGCTATCTGCATTCAATTCGCTTTGGTTATAGGTATAGCCGGCCGATAACCACCAGAACTCGCCAAGTGCGGCGGTGAGTTCAAGCTCAAGGCCGACACTCTCGGCTTTACCCGCGTTTTTAGTGATATTGAGACCTGAGACAGACGATGGACCAAAGACCTGAATATTTGTGTAATCCATAAGATAGACGGCACCGTTTAGCACCAGACGATTATCGAGCCATTCTGTGCGCATACCCAGTTCATAGTTAATCACTGTTTCGGGCTCTACGAAGGCTTCATCTACAGAAATACACGCAGCGAGAGGGTCGTCGCAAACCGGTACAGGGTTGCTGCCGCCAAGACCAAAGCCTTCAGAGATAGTGACATAGCCGAGCATTGCATCAGTAAATGCATAGGACGTGTTAAACATGAATACTGTGTCGTTACCGCTGGCATCACCGGTTTCACACGTGGTTGTCGGGTCGAAATAAGGAAACCCGAAGCAGTTGTCCAGCGTATTGTCCACATCGAACCAACGACCACCAATGGTCGCTTGCCAGGCATCGGTGAAGTAGAAACCAATCTGCCCGAACACAGCGGCTTCAGTCAGTTGATTGCGCCCGCTGAAGTCATAGACATCGTCACTGATGAGTCCGTAGGGCAGTGCCAACGTGGTGTCGAATGCCGCCAGACCCGGAGCTGTTTCAACGGAGCTTACTTTCTCATCAAAATCCTGATAGAAGACACCGGCCAACCAGCTGAGTCTTGTTTCGCCTGCCGAAACTAAGCGCAGTTCCTGAGTGAATGTGTCCGCATCAACTGCTTCCGTAGCGAAAACAGAAAAGCCTGCAAAGTTGTCTATGTCGGCAAGATCAATGGGTGGAAATTCAAAGTAGTTGAGGTCGGTCTGATCGCGCTGTCCATTTTCTTCGTACTTAGCAAGGCCGGTTGCTGAAGTTAGGGTGGCGAAGCCAAAGTCAACATTAATATCGAGTTGCAGAATATCGTGGTCACGACTATTCGGCTCCTCATAGCGATATGCGGCTTCATATTCACCAGAGCCGAAGCTGTCTTGCGTGTTTACCTGGCGCCCACCGACGTCACGCTTCTGACCGGTGTATGTGACTGTAGAATTGATCTTGTCAGTAATGTTCCACAACAAAGCGGCACGCAGCAGTGTGACGTCTTCATCATTGGCATCATCGACCCGCCGCAGTTGTGTAGGATCTTCCGGGTTTGATACTCCGGGCTCCTGGACGACAGACGTGTAGTCAATAAAACCAGCATTTTTTACCCGAGCCAGACTACCGCGAAATGCCAGTACATCCTTGATGATTGGCGCGTTAACGGTAATGTCACCCTGATAGCTGGTGTCGTCAGATTTATCCAGCCAGTAGGAGCGCACATGAAGATCTGTCGAGAACTCACTGGCATCTGGTTTGATCGGAATGAAGCGCAGGGCGCCGCCCAATGAGCGACTACCAAAAAGAGTGCCTTGCGGGCCGCGCAAAATTTCAATGCGCTCCATATCGATTAGCAATGGATCGATATACAACGGAGTTTCGCCATAGAATATGCCGACGGTGCCACCGTTTGTATTGATGTTGATGTCAGATGTACCCACGTTAGCAACGTTAGTACCACGAATGATCGCGAGATTACTTTGCCGCGAACCTTGATCAATGATGGTTAAGCCGGGCGTCCAGCGAGCGAGTTCTGTTGAGTTGAGAAGGCGAAGATCATTGATTTGTTGGCCCGAGATGGCAGACAGATTATATTTAACATCCTGCACAGAGGTTTCACGGCGCGTCGCCGTTACCGTCGTTTCTTCCAGTTGTGAAGTGGCTCCTGATGCTTCCTGAGCGCCAACGGCTAGTATGCCCGATGCTGCGAGTAAGATTGCCGACGTTGCTGCCGTATACGATACGCTGCTAAGCAATCCTGGTAACTTTCCTTGTACCTTCGCTGTTTTCATGGTGTCTGCCTAAAACTGATGTGTTTTCAGATCACGCTGGACAATGGTCTACCCGCGTGACGGAGTACCGCGCGGCAAGGTTTCTTGCGTACCCAACAAGGCGGTATGGCTATGTTCTCTAAACCTGAGTCATTACGCCAAGACCTGCCTCTCACTTTTCAGGCAATTATGGAAAATGGTACTTCTGTCACACTTTGCACGTGATCAGCAGGGTGCTTTGCTGTGGGCTTGCCCGGGCAAAGCTTTCTAGTAGTTGCCGCTTTCCCATTTACGACACAGACCATAAATATCGGCATAGGGGGCAACCGCCCGGACTTCCAGTTGGCTGACCAGAGTGCCGCTAAAGCGGAGTTCGTGCTCACTCATCCTGCCCGCCACAGCTTTCCGTTGAGCAATGAACGAGTTATAGGCTTCATCTTGCGTGGCATCGTTGATCAGGGTCTCGGCTCTAAGACCCAGTTCAACCCAGTGGGCTACTTTGACGCAGTCGGTTGCAGCAACGGGTGATGCTGGTGGTTCAACGCAGGCGGAGAGTGCAACAGCGCTAAGGCATAAAACAAAGATTCGGACGAGTGACATGCGGAGACTCCACAGCAGTTGAGTTAATACAAAGAGTATAGAGTGCTGCGAACGGGAATGCAGCTAGCGTGCTATCTGCGATACCTGACAATCAGAATATGGCCATAGAAGAGAACGGCACAGCATCAAAGGCGATACTAATTCTTGGTTCGTCGGCCATGAACGGCAAGGTCTGGTGATATAGATAAGACGGAAACAAAACAAGCATGCCATCTGCCGGTTTCAGCCTATGTGTGGCGAAGTCCGCGGCGAGTTCTCCGGCAATATCGGTGCGCTCCGGAGGCCGGCCAAATTCGATGCTTCCTGCACTATTTTCTAGCCCTGCAGGCACTGCCACATAGTAAACACCGCTAATCCATGATGTTGGATGTAGATGGGGCGTTTGTCGGCCGCCCCCATTAAGCAGTGTCCCCCAGGCACGCAGTCCGAAGGCTTCTGTCCGGCGAGTTAAAGCCTGATGCTGCTCGAGTCCGCTGTCTATCAGGTTCTGACTGTATTGCTGAATAGCTTCCTGAATAATGCTTTTAAGAGCAACACCAGCAGGCGATGCCGTGAATTCGAGCTCGCCAGTTTGGCTACCGCCAGTAGTTGCCTTGTTGAGTGGTTCGGCGATTAGCGAAGGATCCTTAAGCAGGCCATCCTTCAGTGCGGAGTTAAAACTGCTGAGGTCGGCAAATCCATCGGGGCATTCAATGGCAATGTGTTGCACAATATTCGTATAGTCAAACAATGCTTCTGCAGCCGGATCTTGCGATACCCAGGCCGCGTAACCAAGACCCGCAAGCACCAGAGGCTCGCCCGGGTGCCTAAGCAAGAAGCCTTCGCAGAGTTTGCGGGCCAGTCTTGCATCGCCTCTAGTGATGAGGGCATACGTCAGATCTGATACGGCGCGTGCATTGTGCGGGTTTATGTCGACCGCCTCGCGCCAGGCACTTAGCGCCGCATCCTGGTTGCCGAGTTGCTGGTAACTGAAGCCCAGGTTGATCAGGATTGATTCATCGTAAGCTGCGAACTCACGCAGTGTCTCAAAGAGCTTGACGGCTTCAGTGTGCTGGCCAGTGTCGGCGAGGATTGTCGCTTTTACGGAGACGGCCAACGGGTGTTCATCGGAGCCCTTGATGGCTATGTCGCACTCTTGCAATGCGATGTCTGCATTACCGGCATCGGCCAGTGCTTTTGCCAGATTACAGCGAATCTCAATATCGTCGGGCTCGAGACTTAACGCCTTCCGGTAGATGTCTATAGCGTCTTTCGCATGACCACGAAAGTGCAATAGAGCGCCTTGATTGGTTAGCGCCCGGAGGTTATCGGGTTTGAGTTGCAGGGAATGGCGCAGAGCCTCGGCAGCATCGTCGAGTAGACCCGTTGCCATATAGGTGAGAGCCATTTCATCGAACGCTGCAGCATTTTCCGGTTGTAGCTTTGCAAGCTGTATTAGGAGCGACAGCGAAAGTTCTTCATCACCCGAGTCACGGGCCAAAATGCCGTAGAGGCGCAGCGCCTGAGCATCATTCGGTATTTTTTTGAGGTACTCGGCGTAAAAATTTGCGCCTTGCTCTAGCTGGCCTTGTTGATGCAACTGCATCGCCTGATCGAGCAATGCGCGCGCAGCAGATCCACGCGTATCATTCACGTAGCAACTCCGTGTTCAGGGGCGGGTATTAGGCTGCTTTGCCTTTTACGGCTTTCGGCGGGCCTTTCTTGCCGTAGCGACGCAAGTTTAATTCAAACACTTTCTCTTTGGCTTCCTTCTTTACCTGGCGCGCACTGCCAACGCTATAGCCCACAATCTCGTTTGTACCTTGCTTAATGATGTATTTGCACCACTTTTCACCGTCGGTACCTGTCGGGGCTTTGGTTTCATCAACAGAAACCAGTTCAAAAGGATTTGCAACAAAATCAGACTGTTCTGTGGCAGTCATAGTTATTCCACCGTATTATCGATTAATTGTAAGAATTACAATTGTTTACTGAGCAAGCGCAGGGCGCAGCGAGTCTGTTTTTAGTTGTATCGCTGGTTTTACAGGTAAACCCGGTTGCCCGGAGCACGAATTGTGTGTCTTTCCAGTGATTAATACAGAAGACAGGAACAAATTCGAGTAAAAGTGTACACACTCTAGCAGTTTGTTATTATTTTCACAAGGTTTAGCTGGTTTGTGATCTTGTAAGTTATTGTAAAGTATGGTTAAAGCTTGCAGGCTCTGTGCGGGGGCATTTTGCCTTATGTTGCCGGGCCTGGTAGCGGCGGCATTGAGGTGTCTCTTTGACTAGCGTAACAAAGGGGTTTGCAGCGAAGCCTTTGGTGGCTTGGTATTGTCTGGGCTATGGTATGGGCGATGAGAAAACTATTTTTGGCTCTAGTTCGATGTCTGGTGCTATTTAGTGTTTGTCTGTCTGCGCGTGGCATTGTCAATGGCAGCAGTGTTTCCAATGATGATTTTTCGGCCCGCTATCCGTGGATGGTGGTGGTGGTGCATCAGACCAATGGCGGCATTTGCGGTGGTGTATTGATTTCACCGACCTGGGTGCTCACCGCCGCTCACTGCACGGCGTCGCAGAAGTTTGTGGTGTATGGCAGCCCTGATCGCACTGACGGACAGCGCGTGGAGGTGGTGCGTGCTATCCGGCATCCGCGGCACAATAAACCTTCCGGGCAAAATGATGTGGGTTTGTTGCAACTCGCAGAGCCCCTGAAAGTACCTACTGTATCGATAGCAAAACCTGCGGATGAGCTGAGCTGGCTAAAGTCTGCGCAACCCGCAACGATTCTGGGTTGGGGGCGGTTACCCAGCCGCACATTGCCTGATCGTTTGCACCAGTTCGCTATTACAAGTGTTGAACGTCGTGCCCGCGGTAGCTTGCTGGTGATTAATGCGCCGGGTGGGCCTTGCCATCGTGATAGCGGCGGACCTCTGTTGATTGCTGATGAGTCGGGTTCTTCAAAGCTGCTTGCTATCATTAGTGCTACTGAAGGCAATCTCTGCAGCAAGGGAGGCGGAACGGCATACTACACGCGGATGTCGACGGTAAGGCCGTTTATCGTCGAGCACGTTAAGGATCTACCCCAGGCTCAGTAGAAGGGCTTGCCGCCTATCTTGAGGTTTTGCATATGCTGCATCCTCTAGGTGCCGGTGCTGACCAAGCGATTTTGATGGCTATTTTCAGGATTTCTGACCTATAGTCATATACTGACTATTCAGATAATGACTGTTCTTATGAAGAAACTCTTATTGCTCGGGCTTCTGCGTGGCCAGAATCTTCATGGCTATGGCTTAGTTGATTATTTAAAGACCCACAGCACCAGTGGCGCGGCCATCGGTAAATCCAACGCTTATCGCTTGCTAAAAACACTCGAGGATAGTGGTTGTGTGGCGAGTATCGTTGAACGCGAGGGCAACCGTCCTGAACGCTACGTCTATAAGGTTACTCCTGCCGGGGAAGCTTTATTTCAGCAACTTATGTTGCAGAGCCTGTCGATTGATGCGACCGCCGATCAGCCCGGTATTGCGGTACTTAATTTTCTTGGTGAAGTTGACCCTTCAGCCGCGGCAGTTGAGCTGGAGAAACGTCGTCGTTCCGTGATGTTGCGCTACGAAGCACTGAAGGCTTTGCCGGAAGATGTTTTACATCTGCATCCGGCAATGGATCTTAATCTAAAGCAGTTGGACGTTGAGCTCGAATGGCTGACTGCAAAACTGGACGAATTACGGAGCCAGGCTAGCGCGGCTGCCTAGGTTAATGGACTAAATAGTGAAGCAGTCCATTGCCCGCAATGTTCCATGGCTTGCGCCACTGAGCGTTATTGTATTGGCCTACGGTGTTGCCACCGTTATCCGTAATGGCGAATCTACTGTTGAAGTTATTACCTCTGAATCGTAGAAGCTGATGGTATGGGCGGCCACAGCTGTGCCCGCCCTAGTTCGCTTGACGGTAACAAGTCAGGGCGAGGTCGATGCTCAATATATGATTGATCTCGTTAGTGAGCGGCAAAGAAATCTTGTCGAAGTTGCGTCAGCATTTGTCGCCGCTGGCTATTTTTTTGAAGGCGATGCATTGCTGGAAGTTGAAGCCACAGATTGTAAGCTGCCTAAAATTCGTGCAGTTGCCAGCGTTGCCGAGACTCAGGAAGAGCTGGAGGCTGAAAAATCTGAAGCAGATCTGGCGAGCAAAGGAGTGTTTCCATTACGTGAAGCGAAGGTGTATCAGCCCGGCCACTTTTTGAGAAAGTTACGCGGGTTAGCAGTGGTGGTGGCAGTTAGCCGTCTATAAGTGCCGAGTGAGGCCACTGCATTTGGTTAAGGCTAGAGCAGAGACCGGAAGGTCTGAGATAAAGGTGGCCGGGCCCCACAAACTTACTGTGAAGCCCGACCAGACTGAACTGTTTAGACCGCCGTTGCTAGGATGAACTTTAGGTCTTCGTGCTTTTAACCTATTTCCGGCTATCACTGCGAAATTCGGTGACGGATGGAGAGAGGTTTGTTACTTCGCTTGCGTTGATCTAATCGGCGATTGCTAATCGTCGTGGGCCAAATTATTTAGCAAGCACTCGCTTTCGACGCGCGAAACCAAGCAGTCCAAGAGCAGAGCCCAGCAGCCAAACTGCAGCTGGAACTGGCACAACGGTAATGCCTGCACCAACGATTTTCTTCTGGATGAATGCCTGATCACCTTGAGTAAGCGCTGTAGCTGCAAGTCGATTCTCAATAGTGAGGTATACGCTGCTGTCAGACTTCCAGTTCTTGTTCTTATTCAGGTCGATAAATCACGAAACAGACCAATCAGCAAACGCACCTTTAGTGGTCAGCGCGCCAGCATTTAGCAGACGCTGTTCACGGCAAGGGAAGAAGGCGAACATCGTGTTGCCAGTTGGGCATACGGTGGTTGTGCTGGTTGCTGCAAACATGCCGCCAGCCGATGCAGACGACGCGGCACCTTCTAAGAAGTAGTCACCCTGTTCCTGAAGGAATACCCTGCTGATGGTTAAACCTGCGGTGCTGGCCTTTACCAGAATATTTATGGTGCTATTCGTTGAAACTGCCCCCTGTGTGTTTGTTGATTCAGCAATAAAGTTGGTTGGCAGGAAGAAGATGTTGTTGCCAACAACGTTTGCTGAACCGAAGGCGGTGGAATTGTCATACGTAAAGCAGACATCGTCACCACAAGTGGTTACAGAAGCTGCACTAGCCTGAAATCCAACCAGCGCCAGGAAAGTTGTAACTGTAAAGATTATAAAGTTGTTCATGCTCATCTCCGAGGCGACTTCGCGCCGAAAAGGGTCAAAAAGCGTAAAAATATGGGCCGTTTATTTCGTTTCGGCCTTTACGCGGAAGTCCTCTTGCGACTCATGAATCCTAGTCCGCCCAGAGCAGAGCCCAGCAGCCAAACTGCAGCTGGAACTGGCACAGGTGAGGATCCGGCAACTTTTGTGCTGAGTTCGCCATCTTCACCGAAGCCACCAATGTGGGCAGAGAAAAACTCACCGCCATCCTCAACGTCACCCCGTGCGTAGTCTGCAATGGTGTCGCCTAAGACATTGGCAATAGAGAACGACAGCGTCAGTGTGCGGCTGTTGCCAGCACCCTTAGTCTCGAAGTCGAAGAAGCCAAAGCCACCACCAGCATTCTTATTGGTGTTTATGACCCAAGAGGCAGGATCAATATCAACAATGTTGGCTGCGGTAACGCTCAGCGCTTTGTTGATATTGAAGTAGAACTTGTCCATGCCGAAGTTATCGCCAACCGGCGTAAACGCGCTGGTTGTCACCTCGACCAGAAAGTCGACATACTCTAAGTTGCTGGCATCTGCGCCGTCGCTCAGTGTGACTGTTGCATAGTTAACGCCATCAGGCAGGCTGTTTGACTCGTTTAGAACGTAGGTCTGGGTTGCCGCGTTGGCAGTGATGAGGCCTAGCCCCAGAACAACCGCGCTGGTTATTTTGCTCATGTATTCATTGGTTTTCCCCTTTGTTATTAAATGTGTGTGTTTATTGTTTAAGGCACTTATTATTTTTTGTTGTCACGGAACTGTGAGTGCCCTAGCACGCTCCCTTTTTGTCTTTTACTGCTTGTGATGACGCGTGAAGCCTGATTCGCCCAGAGCAGAAGCTAGCAACCAAACTGTAGCTGTTACTGAAAGAGGACTTGCCGTCATATTTTTTATTCTTTATCCCTGTTACTACTCGTTGAGTTAAAGGCTCGGTTTAAATTAAATGCGCTGCCTTTTTTTATTGGCCTAGAGACTAGCCCCCCTGTATTGCAAAACGGTGAAGCGTATTTAAAGATTTCATTGCTTTTGCCAGCTATCCCAGCGCATGCCCAGTTTTCGTATTGGCAGTGCTAATGGATTTAGGTTTTAGGCAGAATGGGATTAATGCTGCTGTGATGCCGTTCTCAAAACAGCTGGGGGGGGGTCGATAGTCCTCCTTGCAAATTGTAATTACTTCAATTTGACTTGAATACAGTGAGCAGGTTCACACTTTTGGAAAATAAATACACCGCTATTTACAGAAAACTACTGAAAAATTCAGCGACTTAACATAATTAGTCTGAAGTGCCGCTAGCGATCTAGGCTCTGCTGTGGTGATGACTCATTGCCATGGGGTATTAGGCTATACAATATTGTTTAATATAGAGTATTTATTTTTTGACAGAAAAAATGCGCGAAGAACGACCAGCCCAAATCTGTAGTCATTCTAAGGTATTGGTTAGTTTTGACCACTAAGGTTCCTTCAGCACAGTGCATCAAACTTCGGTATTCGCAGAGGTCATGTGAAATTTTTTTATTACTTGCACGATTTTGCAGGCGTATTGAACACCCATTGAAGCCGTTGAGTTGGGTTTCAAGTGTATTGAATAGCGATCATTTCAGGCCAAATTTTAAACTTGCGCGTTATTGCAGGCTTCCCGGTAAGGCCGTTCGCCGAAGGTCTTGGTCAGGTGATCGATCACTAGCCGAATGCGCTGCAGTAATTGTCATAGGTCCGGATAAACCGCTTATACATCGAGATCGTTCCAGCGGTACAGAGTGAGCACCGGTTCACGTGCTCCGGATTGGATGAAGCGATGAGGAGCGGTAGGTGCTTAACACCGGCGCCAATTGCCTCTGTACAAGCCGGGAAGACGCTATTAAAAGAGTATGGGCAGCAATTCATCGGGCAGAACGTATACCACCGTTTGTTGCTGAACAGGGCATACAAACGCGAGGCGATAAGCTGTGAGCTGCATATCAACGCCGTCTGTATCGCCGCTGCCATAGAGCTGGTCGCCGAAAATTGGGTAGCCTAAGCCTGCAAGGTGTTGGCGAATCTGATGTTTGCGACCGGTCTCAATCCTTATATCCAGCAGTGAGCGCCGCTTGTCAGCACTGACAGCTCGGAATGAAACCTCGCTGGCGGCTGTTTTGTTGTTTACGGGTTCTTCTATGCGCAGTGGTAACGCCTTGTTGCTAAAGTCGCCCTTAACTATAGCTCGGTAGATTTTTTCTATCTCACGCTCACGAAACAGTTTTGCGAGCGCGGCCGCATCGGTTTTCGAGTGTGCGACTAATATCAGGCCGCTGGTGTGGAGATCAAGGCGATGTACCGTGAACGAATTTCGCTCGGGTTTCAGGTGCTGCTCTGCCCAGCGCATGATGGTGCAATGATCACCCCATTTGGAACCTTGTGAGCGCATACCGCGTGGCTTGTGCCATACCGAGTAGCCGCCAACATCCTTGATAAGCAGTGGCTCCGGCGGGACTTCGGCCAACACCTTTGTATCGTAGTAGAGATGCAGTTCATCGCCAAGGGTGAGTTCACGCGTGGCTCTTCGCAGCCGTTGAGAATTGTTGGCACGAGTGGTCCACACCGCGCCCTTATTCATGGCAGATTTTATCTGCGCCTTTGAAAGGCCCGTGGCATCGCTCAACAGATCGACCGCATTGGTTCCGGCGTGCTCTATGACGATGTGAACTTCCTGATGATCCAAGTTGGTGCTCATGAAAACGTACGCTATCGCCGGGTAAGGTTGGCAGTATTGCAGAATCTAGCCGGATTTTGTGTCCGGATTCTTTATCGGCTCTAGCCATAGGTTAGCCATCTGCTCGCCGTCCGCGAGCTATGTGTCGTATGTCTGATGAAATCGGGGGCGCTTTCTACGATTTGAGTGCACCGGCAGCTAAGGGTATGTCGAGAGATTGAAAAACAGCAATTAAGAGGTTGATATCGATCTGGCAACATCGCTGGTCTAGACCATGGGCCCTGAGGCGAGGTCGATGTGCATATTGGGCAGCTGACCATTGAAGTGACGTAGAACGATCACGATGAAAACAAGCCGGTGTGACGAGTGAAGTGCAACACCGGTTTTTTTGTGCCGATCGAATAGCCTGTTTGAATGTATCTTGCTGGGGCCGCTATATGGGGCAGGGATCAGGTAGGTCTGCTGCGCCTGATTGACCAGAACGCAAGTATGGCCAGTAAGCCATTTGCCACGCCAATGAGAACGAAGGGCGCCGAGGGATCGATCGAGTCATAAATGCGCCCGCCGATGCTGGTGACAAACAGAATGCCTGCCGCGCCGAATACGGTGAAGGTTCCTACTACCGCACCACGGCTTTTCTTCGGCGCCTCCTGACCAAGGAGCGTCTGACTTGCCAGAGTGACGCTCATTTGACCCATGCCGAGCAAGACACTGGCGGGATAGATCCATCCCGCTAGCGGATCACTGATAAGCCCCATGGTTGAGTAGCCGGCCGCGGCAATAGATAGCGCAATAGCCATGGCCAGGGTTCTCTCAAGCCGGTCATTCAACCAGCCCATAACCGGCGCCCAAAGCAGGGCTGCCGTCATTACCATGGCGAATAAACTGCCTGCCGTGCGTGCCGCAACCTCCGGCCCCATTCCAGCGGCAATGCCCGCTTGCGTCACCCATAAAGAGTAGAAAGTACCGACAACCACAAGATCAGCGCGCCCGACAAAGCCACTGCCATAGGCCAGCAATATCTTCGGGTTTTCACGACCCATCCTGATCCCTTCTAATAGGAGCTGCCGGGTGGTGGTTGCCGGCTGCGCATGCGGTGGCTTGCCTCCAACCAATCCTATCGAGCACACGAGAGCCGTCACTCCGCAAACCGCGGCAATGCTATAGAGCGTGTAACGACCTGCGAGAATTTCCGAAACACCCGCATTCGTGAAAGTGTCGGGCAGGCGCGCAAACACCAGACCAATCATGACCGCACCCAGGCCAATGGCCATGCCGGTAAAGCCCATCAACTTGCCGCGTGATTCCTCTGCAGGGTAATCCACCTGAATGGCGCTGAGCATGACGCTTACCGCGGTAATACCAAATGCCAGAAGTATTCTCAATGCAATCAGCATATTGAGGTTATTCGCATAGCCGAGAGCCACATAGCCGGCGCCTAGCGCTAACAGACCGCTGACAAACACAATTTTTCGACCGTATTGATCCGACCAGGCACCAAAGATGCCCGCCGTTGTGAGCATGATGATCTCGCCGTAGAAGACCAATTGTCCGGCGACGCGCCCTTGCTCGCCGGTTGGCAGCGCCAGATTAACGTTGAGGATATACGGCATGAAAATGCTGATAAAACTGGTAAGCGCCACAGTCGCAAAAGCCGCGTATAGATAAATTATCGCATTGAATTTGCGCACACCCGATGCTAGGTAAATAGGCCCGAGCTTGGCATTGCTGTGGTGTTGAGAGTTCAGAGGCTAATTCCTCAGGTCATTGCCGTGGTTTTTTAAAGGGGATCTGCAATGGCTAACGTTCTATTGACCCAGCAGTTCTCGCTAAGCGCATTGACCAGAAAATGAGCCACGTCAGCACGACTGATTTTGCTGCCGTTCGGGTAGGTCTTATCTTCGATAACCTTATAGTTGCCGATGATGGGTCCATCATAGAGCAGTGGCGCGCGCAATGTAGTGACATCCAGTCCCGATGCGTCGAGCTCGAGTTACATTTCGTGCATGTCGGCGTAGTATTTATGCCGCAGAAACAAATAGATGTTGCGGCGTATTCCGTCGCGTTTGATGCGTGCAGCACCGGTTGATGAGATAACCAGCAGGCGCTTTATGTTGTGAGCACCCATGCCGGCAACAACGCCGCGATGCGCAGCGGTGCTCAGATTGACCCGCTTGTCGCGAAGGTCGCGCTTGCCTACTGTGGTCATTACGGCCTCGGCACCTTCGAGTGTGGCGACAATCGAGGCTTCGTCAAAGCCATCGGCCTGACGCTTAATGACCCGTGGATCATCAAACAAAATCTTTTGGGGGCTGCGTGCCAGGGCCAATACAGTATGACCTGCGGAGAGATCGGTGCACGCTAGTCGCAATGAGCCGTCTGAATCGCCCCCACTTTACTAGACACCTTCCAGCCATACAAAATGGCACCAGGAGAGGTGAATATGAGCAAGCAGCGATACACGGACGAATTTAAGGTAGAAGCGGTTAAGCAGGTGGTTGATCAGGGCTACAGCGTAGCC
>Ga0209702_10000030_pt1 | contig 231369 bp, 168 predicted proteins | sample FRY01_FD_187210 | JGI IMG/M metagenome (GOLD analysis project Ga0209702, IMG submission 187210) | Freshwater microbial communities from Lake Fryxell liftoff mats and glacier meltwater in Antarctica - FRY-01 (SPAdes) (version 2) | ecosystem: Environmental > Aquatic > Freshwater > Ice > Glacier...
CAGCGGTCCGCCCGTCGCCGCCATCATGACCGTACTGGCCAGCGCCCAGCGCGCCGGCCTCAACCTCCGTCTCTACATGGCTCAGTGCCTGGAAAAACTCTCCGACCGCGCCTTTACCACCGACCAGATCCATACCCTCCTGCCGGAAAACTGGAGAGCGGCCTCAAACGCTGGTTCCACCGCTACAACACCTGGCGGCCCCACCAGGCGCTCGGAAACCTCACGCCTCACGTCGTCTACCACCACCAGCCCCAGGCCCCGCAGCAGGCCGTGGAGGCCAATGCTCTCATGGCCGCCTGATCCCGCAGAATTTTGCCACGATTTTTGGAAGCCTCCACTCCAGGCTCCGCAGCCCACTCCGCTACGCTCCGTGGCCTGCTCCGCCTTCCGTTCCAGCTTCCAAAAATCGCATCCTGCCCCCAAAATCCACACTTCAGTCTTGCTCCACTCCTCCCATCGAAGTACACCTGTACCTCCCCCACACCATAACCTAATTTAGCCCTTCAGCGGCCGGACTTTCGGGTCCACCCCAGATGATGCCGTGGCCAGGGATCGACGTTGGTCGAATATCCGCTCCAAGGCGAGATCGGTGGGGAGGGCGTGAACTGGAACAATTTCGAGATTGGCAAGCATCAAAGGAAGCACTACGATGCATCTATGTCCGCCAAGGCTCTCCCGCACCGAAACCATGGCTTCCGCGCCATCATGCGCGGTTCCATGCCCGTGAAAACCAGCCAGAACAAGTCGCTTGAGGCAATCCCCCGGGGCCGTCACTCGCCGGTCCACATTTCCCACTCCGGCCCCCGTGCCGTCACGCCTCCTGCGAGCACGTCCCCGCACAGCAGCAGGAGTCGCGCCCGCACTCGCTCCTCGGCCTTTCCCATCTTCCCCAGTCGTGCCCCAGGGGCTGCCTCAGCTTGAACGTTAGGCGACTGACACGAATCACCAAACAACAGACAACAAAACAAACATATGCAATCCACGCAACACAAACAACTCAGTAGTATCTGCTTTTTTCTCGGATTCGCTTCCATAGCGGGATCAATCTTCATCTGGTTTCTCAGCGGGGCCACTACGCCGGACACACAAGCACACGCGGAGAGGTTCGGTATCTTTGTAGGTCTTTGGGCACCTACGTTCTTTATTCTTTCCAACCGTTTTAGCCGCTACTCCGACCACAAGCCCTGATCGCGAATCGGCATATCTCACGCGGTCGAACGTCGCCTAAATAAAACTAGTTAGCATTCCGCGCAGCGAAGCGGAGCCGGGATGCTAACCTTGGTTGAACGATTCACGGCAGCGAACAAACCATGCGCTGCAGCGAACAGCTCCACGTGTCACGGTAGCTGCTATTCTGGCTCGTGCCCGTCTCGTCCGATTGAGGCGTTGTCCTACGTCCGTTGCCTCTTTCTGCGCTCCACCTTCGCAGCTACCGCGCCACGTTCCGCCGTCGCTGAGCTTGGGGTCGTTCTCCAAAAAATTTGACACCCCGTCCATGGACGCTATCCTGTCCTTATGAAGGCCATGTCATACACAGCTGCTCGCGAGAATCTCGCCGACACAATGAATTCCGTTTGTGACGATCACAATCCTGTCATCATCACTCGCAAGCGCAATCAGGCGGTCGTAATGCTTTCCTTGGAAGATTACGAATCGCTTGCAGAGACCGCGTATCTTTTCCGCTCGCCGGCCAATGCCAAGCGACTCAACGACGCTATTGATTCGCTGGAGCGGGGCGAAGGAATCGTCAAGCAGCTTTCAGATCTTACAGAATGAACCTCCTTTTCGCACCAGAAGCCTGGGAGGACTATCAGTATTGGCAAAATGGCGATAAAAAGACGCTCAAGAGAGTGAATCGACTTATCGATGAGACAAGGCGCAATCCGTTTGAGGGCATCGGTAAGCCGGAACCGCTCAAGGGAGATAAGAGAGGCTACTGGTCACGGCGAATTACCGATGAGCACCGCTTTGTTTACAAGGCAGAAGGCGATACGCTGAAGATTGCACAGCTAAGATTCCACTACTAACCATAAAAATCAAAGACGGAGAACAAGTCGGAGCAGGCGATGCCGAGGAAGCCACGGCGGATCAATTTTGAGCTTGATACCGGCGCGCCTGTCCTATGACGTTCGGGCAAGAAAATTCATGCGAAACACTGGCCCTCGTGCAGAAAAGCAATCAAGGGCGGCGGAACTTGAAGAAAGAAACCGATCACCCCGTTTTGCAGCACGCCTCACCAGAGGTGCTGGCCAACGCCTCCATCGCGCACCTGCTTGGTCCATGCCCCCACGAAAAAACGCCTCGCCCTGATGTTTGGGCTCTACATGGCGCGTTTTTTTGCCGACCGCTCGATGACCTTGCTGCATCTGCTGGACGTGTAGTTTGCTGCAAAAGTCGCCCTGAACCACCGGAGCGTTGGCCGCCTTGGTGGAATGGTAGAGTGGGCACCCGCCTCACGCCAGGATGCCCTTCACGACATGCCCGTGCACGTCGGTCAGTCGGAAGTCGCGGCCCTGGAAGCGGTAGGTGAGTTTTTCGTGGTCGAAGCCGAGAAGGTGCAGGATGGTCGCTTGGAAATCATGGACGTGGACCGGGTCGCGCTGGACGTTCATGCCGAGGTCGTCGGATTCGCCGTAGCTCAGGCCGGGCTTCACGCCGCCGCCAGCCATCCAGCTCGTGAAGGCATACGGATGGTGGTCGCGGCCCCAGCGGGTGCGGTCGGCCAGGTTGCCCTGGATGAACGGGGTGCGCCCAAACTCCCCACCCCAGATGACGAGCGTGTCGTCGAGCAGCCCGCGTTGTTTCAGATCGGCGACGAGGCCGGCGGACGGCTGGTCGGTATCGCGGCACTGGGTGTACAATTCCGTGGTCAGGCTGTTGTGCTGGTCCCAGCCGGCGTGCATGACCTGCACGCAGCGCACGCCGCGTTCGATCAGGCGCCGGGCCATCAGGCAGTTGTAGGCGAAGGTGCCCTGTTCCTTCACGGACGGGCCGTACATGTCGAGGACCGACTGCGGTTCGTTTGAGATGTCGGCCAGTTCGGGCACGCTCGTCTGCATGCGAAAAGCCATTTCGTATTGGGCGATGCGCGTGGCGATCTCGGGGTCGCCGTGGTCGCGAAACTTCATCTCGTTGAGCCCGGCAAGGTCGTCGAGCATGGCGCGGCGGGTGGTGCGGCTGAGGCCGGCGGGGTCGCTGAGATAGAGTACCGGCTCGCCGCTGCCGCGAAACTTCACGCCCTGATACCGCGACGGCAGAAAGCCGGAGCCCCAGTAAAAATCGTAGAAGATCTGACCGCAGGAGGTGCCTTTGCTCACCGAGGTCAAAACGACGAAGGCCGGCAGGTTTTCGGTGTCGCTGCCGAGCCCATAAGTCATCCAGGCTCCCAGGGTCGGTCGGCCCGGGATTTGTGCTCCGCTGAGCATCAACGAGATGCCGGGGGCATGGTTGACTGCGTCGGTGTGCAGGCTTTTGACGAAGCAGAGGTCGTCGGCGATCCTCGCGGTGTGCGGCAGGAACTCGCTGACCCACGCCCCGCTCTGGCCGTGCTGGCGGAATGGTTCGACCGGAGCCAGCAGCAGTTTGCCGTCGGCGCTGCCGGTCATCGTGCTGAACCGCTTGCCGCCAATGTAGCCGTCGGGAACCGGCTGCCCATGCAGCTGCTGAAGTTTTGGTTTATAGTCGAACAGATCGACATGTGTTGGCGCGCCGTTTTGAAAAAGGTAAACGACCCGTTTCGCTTTCGGAGCGATCTCCGGGCGCCGGAGGTGCGCGCCGCCGGTGGCCGGGGGCGCCGCCAGTCCGCTGCGCCCGAGCAGGCCGGCGAGGGCGGCCAGGCCAAGCCCGGTGCCGGAGCGGCCGAGCATCTCGCGGCGGGTCAGGCGGAGCTGGTGTTCGTGCAGGGGGTTCATCAGGCGGTCACTCCTTGGTCAGGGCTTCGTCGAGGTTGAGGATCGTGTTGCACACGACCGTCCAAGCGGCGTGTTCAACGGGATCGAGCGCGGGGTCGCGCGGGCTTTCGCCGATGGCGAGCAGGGCGGCGGCCGCGGCGGGATCGGCTTGATAGGCGGTCCGATGGCGTTCCAGGCCGCTGGTCAGCACGTCGGTTTCTTCGGCGCTGGGGTTCCGCCCGAGCACCTGTTGATAGGCCAGCGCGAGACGCGCCGCCGTTTCCCGGCTGCCGTCGAGCAGGAGGCGCTGGGCCAGCGCACGGGCCGCTTCGACGAAAGTCGTGTCGTTCAGTGTGAGCAGGGCGTGCAGCGGCACGTTGGTGCGCGGGGTGGTGACCGTGCACGTCTGGCGGCTGGCCACGTCGAAGAACAGGGTGGGTCCGATGATGCGGCGCCAAAAGACGTAGAGGCTGCGCCGGTAAAGGGCGGCGCCGTGGTCCTGCTCGTAACGCTTGTTGCCGAAGGTCGCCTCCTCCCACACCCCCGACGGTTGATACGGCTTCACCGGCGGACCGCCGACGTTTTCAGCGAACAAGCCGGACGCGGCCAGGGCGGCGTCGCGGATCATCCACGACGGCAGCCGGAATCGTGCACCCCGCGCCAGCAGCCGGTTATGCGGGTCGCGCTCGATCGCCGCCGGCGTCACCTGCGACGACTGGCGGTACGTCGCGCTCGTCACCATCAGGCGCACGAGGTGCTTCACATTCCACCCGGATTGGACACATTCGATCGCCAGCCAGTCGAGCAATTCGGGATGCGCCGGCCGTTCCCCCTGCAGCCCGAAATCTTCCGCTGTCTTCACCAGGCCGATCCCGAAGAACGTCTGCCAGAAGCGGTTCACGGTCACCCGGGCCGTCAGCGGGTGGCCGGGCGAGACCAGCCACTCGGCCAGGCCCAGTCGGTTCGGTTTTGACGGCGGTCTGTCTTCGGTCAGATGGCCGGGCAACCGCATCCCGATTTCCTCCGTGGGCTTGAGGTAATCGCCGCGGCTCAGGATGAAGGTCTGGCGGGGTTTTTCCATGTCCTCCATCACCATCACCTTGGGGACCGCCGCGGCGAAGGCGTCCCGCTCCTGACGCGCGTGCCGGTGTTCGCCGAGCACACGCGCGTAGTCTGGAGCGCTGTCTTTCCAGTGCGCGGCCAGCTTTTCCAGCCTTCCGGCGTCGCGATCGGCCGGGGCCACCTTCAGGTGGTCGACGATTTCCTGCGGCAGACTGCTGGCGGCGGCCGCCCGCTCGATCGGCTGGCCGGCGTCGCGGGTGAAGTGAGCGGCCTCGGCCTGCGCGGTGGCGGCTGTGGCGGCGGCGAGTTTTTCCTGCCATTCGGAGAGCTGTTGCGCCAGTTCCGGCGTCGGCACGTCGAGCGTTGGAGGCGACTGTGGATTGCCGCCACTGCCGTCGACCCGCGTCTGGTTGAAGAACGCGAGCATGCCGAAATAGTCGCGCTGGGTGTACGGGTCGTATTTGTGATCGTGGCAGCGGGTGCAATTGAAGGTCGCGCCGAGCCAGACGGTGGCCACGGTCTCGGTCTGGTCGAAGAGATAGTCGATGCGGTTTTCCTCGGGGATGCGGCCGCCCTCGCCGTTGATCATGTGGTTGCGGAGGAATCCCGTGGCGAGTTTTTGCTCGTTGGTGGCTCCCGGCAGCAGATCGCCGGCGATCTGCCAGACCGTGAACTGGTCGTATGGCAGGTTCCGGTTGAAGGCGTCCACCACCCAGTCGCGCCACGGCCACATCGTGCGTTCGCTGTCGCCCTGATACCCGTTCGAATCCGCGTACCGCGCCGCTTCTAGCCACTCCCAAGCCATGCGTTCACCATACCGCGGCGAGGCGAGCAGGCGGTCGACGGCCCGCTCGTAGGCGTCCGGAGCCGGATCCGCGAGAAAGGCGGTCATCTCGTCCGAAGACGGCGGCAGACCGGTGAGGTCGAGCGTCACCCGGCGGAGCAGGGTGGCTGGCGGAGCCTCCGGGGCCGGGCTCAGGCCTTCCCTGGTGAGGCGGGCCCGCACCAGGGTGTCGATGGCATTGCGGTCGCCGGGGCTTGGGCCGCTCACGGCCGGCCGCTGCGGCGGATCGAAGGCCCAGTGTTTCCCCCACACCGCCCCCTCGTCGATCCAGCGGCGCAGGAGTGCGACCTGCTCCGGGGCGATCTTGTGATTCGACGTCGGCGGCGGCATCGCCTCGTCGGGGTCGGCGGACAGCAGGCGCCGCATCACTTCGCCCGCGTCACCGGCGCCGGGGACGATAGCGCGCTCGCCGCTGTCACCGGCGCCCCGGGCGCCCGCTTCGGTGTCCAGCCGTAGGCCGCCCTTGCGCGCCTTTTCGTCCGGTCCGTGGCAGGCAAAACAGGCATCCGAGAGGATCGGCAGCACCTCGCGCGAGAAGCTGACCGGCTCGGCCGCGGAGAGCGGCGAGCCGCCCGCCGCGAAGGCAAACGCAAGGGCGAAGGCGCTCGCATGATTCGCCCGGAGCCTGCGCCTGGGGACCGGCGCACAGCACGGAACGACCTCAGCCGTCAATGCGACGGAGGCGGGGGAAAAACGATGGGGGCCGAAATACACCATTGTTTGAATGATAGTAGTACGCTCCCGAACCCGCAACGGCCTTGGGCTACCATGCCGGAGTCGGGGTTTTTCCGAGTGTCCAGAGTATCACTCGGCCCGGTTGCGCATCATGTCCGCCACCTGAGCGAAGAAGGCGCTCATGGCCTCGGTCGCTTCTTCGGAAATCCCGGTCTCGCGCATCGCTTCGCCCATCAGCTGGAGCCATTGGTCCCGTTCGGCCAGTCCGATGGAGAAGGGGACATGCCGCATGCGGAGACGCGGATGCCCGCGCTCTTCGAGATAGGCCGGCGACCCGCCGAAGCGGTAGACCAAAAAATCGGCAAGGCGCTTCTCCGCACCCGCCCAATCGCCATCAGGATACATCGGACCGATGAGGGCATCCTCGCGCACCCGGCGGTAAAAGGCGCTGACGGTTGCCCGCAGCGTCCTTTCGTCGACGTGCTGCACGAGAGTGTCGATGGCAAGCATTACGGAAACGAGGCGCAGGAAATGGATCACGCAACCCGTCCGGTGCGGTCAGGGCTTCGCCTCGAGTTCCTTCTCCGCAACCTCGGCGATCTCGGACATCGGCCGGCCCTGGTGGTCGATGGCGTCCTTGTACTTCTTTTTCAACTCGCCGAGCAGCGCGCGGGCCTTGTCTTTGTTCTCCTCCCACAGGCGCGCGAGTTTTTTTCATCGACCTCTTTGCTTTCGAGATCGGAGAGGCGTTTTTCCAGCGCGGCGATTCGTTCACGCAAGGCGGCGGGCAGAGGTGGAAAAAGGACGCTCTTGGCCCTGGTGCATGGTTTGCGGTCGTGGATCAGGCGAGCAGACCCCGCACCACCCCGCCGGCGACGTCGGTCAGTCGGTAGTCGCGGCCGGTGTGGCGGTAGGTCAGGCGCTCGTGGTCGAGGCCCATGAGGTGGAGAATGGTGGCGTGGAAGTCGTGCATGTGCACGCCGTCGCGTCCGACCCGGATACCGTACTCGTCGGAGGAGCCGTAGACGGTGCCGGCATTGACGCCGGCGCCGGCGAGCCAGGACGAGAAGACCCAATGATGATGCTCGCGCCCGGCGTGATTGGGCGTGGCGTTGAAGGGGGTGCGGCCAAACTCGGTGGTCCAGACCACGAGGGTGTCGTCGAGCAGGCCGCGGCGTTTCAGGTCATTGAGCAGGCCGGCGATCGGTTTGTCGACATTCCGGGCGAGCGGCGCGTGGGTCATCATGTCGCCGTGGGCGTCCCAATTGTCGGACGAGCCGACGTCGATGAGTTCGACGAAGCGCACGCCGCGTTCGGCGAGGCGGCGGGCGACCAGGCACTGCCAGGCGAACCCCTGGGTGCTGCCGCGCTCGAGGCCGTAGAGCGCGAGCGTCTCGTCGGATTCCTTGGACAGGTCAAAGACGTCGGGCAGCTCCATCTGCATGCCGAAGGCGGTTTCGAACGACTTGATGCGGGCGTCAAGCAGCGGGTCGTGGGCGCGCGGGGCGAGGTGGCGCTGGTTCATTTCCGCCATCGCGGCGAGTTCCAGTTCCTGGAGCCGGCTGGTGGCGGCGCGGCGACGGAGGTTGGCGACGGGTTCGGCACCGGGCACCACGAGCGTGCCCTGGTGCGCGCCAGGCAGGAAGTCGCCGGCCCAGACCTGGCCGCCGGCATACGGCGACTTCGGGGCGATGACGACGAACGACGGCAGGTTTCGATTCGCGGTGCCGAGGCCGTAGCTGACCCACGAGCCGATGCTCGGGCGGGCGAAGGTGAAGGATCCGGTGTGGAGGCCGAGGGTGGCCTCATAGTGGTTGGTGTGGTCCGAGTGGAGCGAGCGGAGGACGCAAAGGTCGTCGACGCATCCGGCCATGTGGGGGAAGAGCGTGCTGACTTCGGTGCCGCATTGGCCATGGGGCGCGAAATCCCACTGTGGGCGCTTCGCGAACATCTTGAAGTCGCCCTTGCGTCCCTGAAATTCGTTTACCGACACCGATTTGCCGTCGTCGGCGAAGAGGCGCGGCTTCGGATCCCACGAATCGACGTGCGAGACGCCGCCGCTCATGTAGAGAAAGATGACGCGTTTCGCCTTGGGCGCAAAGTGGGGCGGCCGGGGCAGCAACGGGTCCGTGGGGGCGGGCGCAGCGCCGTCCTGGGCCAGCAGCTCGGAAACGAGGCCGGGGAACAACAGCGATCCGCCCACCATGGACCGGAGAAAGCCGCGACGGGAAGGGGTGAAAGCGGGGCGGTGGATCATCGGGGGTCAGTCAACGGTGAGGAATTCATTGCTGCCGAAGAGCACGCGCGCGAAGGCGGCGAGGGCGGGCCGGGGCCCGTGGTCGAGGCCGGCGGCGGCAAGTTCGGAGCGATAAGCCGCCAGGAAGGCGGCGGCGGACGCCTGCTCCGGCGGGCCTGGGTTTCGTCCCAGGGCGAAGCGGTACGAAGCGACGATCTGTCCGGCCTCGTCGCTGGCGGACGCAAGCATCCGATCAGCGAAGGCCTCGGAGCTGGCATGCACGAAGGGATCGTTGAGGAAATACAATGCCTGGGTCGGCACGGTGGTCGTGCGGCGTTCGGCCGTGCTCGCATTCGGATCGGGTCCGTCGAAGAGCGCGAGGAATGGATGCCTTTTGATCCGCTGGGTCATCAAGTAGACGCTGCGGCGATGGTGCTCGTACACCGCGCTGAAGGGGCCGTGCTGAGTGAAGCCCCAGCTGACCGGCGAGGGAAAAGCATGCCCCTGGCCTGGTGACGAGTCGAGGGTGCCGCTCGCCAGGAGGATGGCGTCGCGGGTTTCCTCGGCCCCGAGCCGGCGCCGGGCGAAGGTGGAGATGGTTCCGCCGGTCGAACCGTCGGTGGCGGCGGGGGATGGCGGCGCGGTGACGGGGATCGTGTCTCCGGCGACCGCGGCTGCCTCCGCCGCGAGCGTCCGCGCGCTGGCCTGCCGGTAGGCTGCGCTGGCCATGATCAGGCGGTGCATGGATTTGACCGACCACCCGCTGCGGATAAAGTGCGACGCCAGGTAGTCGAGCAGTTCGGGTTGCTCTGGTCGCAGGCCGCGGGCGCCAAAGTCATTCGGCGTGCGCACCAGTCCCTGGCCAAAATGGTACTGCCAGAGGCGGTTGACCATGACGCGGGCGGTGAGGGCCCGGGCGGGGCCGACGAGCCATTCGGCGAGTTCCAATCGTCCGCTCCCCGCGGTGCCGTCCGGCAGCGGGCCGCCGCCAAGGATCGAGAGAAAACCGCGGGGGATTTCGGCACCAAGTTTGCTCGGCTCGCCGCGGAGTTGCACGCGGCTGTTGGCTGGTGTGCCTTCACTCATGGCATACGCGAGTTCGAATGGTCCTTCGATCAGCAGTCGTTCGAGCTCCGCGCGAGCCTTCACGGCCTCCTCGGCCAGGGCTGCCTGCTGCCGGCGGAGGTCGGCCAGTTGCGCGCGGCGATCGCCGTCGGCGGGCCCCGTGGCGGGGGCCGGCGGCGCGCCGAAGGCCGGGAGCGGCGTGTCGCGCAGGACAAAATTATCGGCGTCGAGCGCCGGCTTGACCCCGGCCAGGTGGCCGTAGCTGTCGATGAAGGTGTAGTCGATGACGCTGTCCCACCCGCTGGCGAGCTCGCCGGTGAACGGCGTGCTCCCCGCCTCCGAGGAAATCGTTCCGGCATACGTCCTGGCCTGGAGGTCGAGCGCCAGCTGCACCTGATACCACGCGCCCACCTCAAGCGGCGCGACCGGATCCCGGGAGTCGCCGCTGCGGCGGAAAAACTCGCGTCCGTTAAAAAAGAGCTCGATCGCGGCGGAACTGCCGGGGCCGTGCCCGAGGTAGTACCGCCATGAACCGTCACCGCCGGCGTCCACGCGTGAGCAGCGGAAATCGAAGGAGGCGAAGAGGCGCGGTGTCTCGGCCTCCGTCCAGGTTTTTGGCAGGGTCTGGCCAAACCCGTTGTAGGTGCCGCTGTTCGGGAGATGCACGCCGAGCCGGCCCGGGGCGACCTGGTTCTGAAACGGGCTTTGCGAGGTCGCGCGGATTTTCACCACGCTTTGCGGTCCGGGCCCCCAGGGCGTGGCCGGTGGCGTGTCGTCGTCCTGCAGTTCGAAATCGCCGTCCAGGCTGGCGAGTTCCCTGATCTGCTCGGCGAGCGTGGTTGTGGCCGGAGCGGCTCCGAGCGCGGAGAGAGCCGGCACTTCAGTCGAAACGGCCGCGATGGGCGCGTCCTCCTGAACGCCCAGGTTGTCCCAGGCTACCGCGGGGCGGGGGGCGTCGGGTGATTCGCCGGAATCCAACTCGGCGTGATCGATGACGCCATTCCACCCGGCCGCGAGAGGCTTGGCGTCGAAGGCGACGACGTCGTCCGGCCGGCCGATTCGCCCGGAGACGGTGCCGCGTTTCAGATCGAGAGTGAGCTGAAGATTGTGCCATTCGTTCGGCTGCAGCGTCCGCAGGCGTTCCTCGCGGTCGCCGGTGCGGAGGGTGATTTCCGACGCCGTCAGCAGCAGCTCGACGGCTGGCGTTCCAGTCGCTGAGCCCAGCCAAAACCGGTGGTGTCCCGTCCCGGTTGCACCGTCGGCGGTGACGCGGAAGTCGAGGTTGATGTGGATCACGCCGTCCGTGTCCCGCGTGCGCCGCGGGTGCAGCGCCTGGGCGATGCGATAGCGTCCCGGGCCTGCGGGCACGCTGGCACCGACCCGGCCGCGGGCATGCAGGTTTTGGAACGGGCTTTGCGCCTCGGCGGCCACGGCGATGCCTCCCTCATAAACCCACGGCGGCACCAGCACGCCGTTGCTTCCGCCCGCCGCCGGTGCCTGCATTTCAAAATCGCCGTCCAGATCGTCAAGCGACCGCAGGACCGCGGCTGGCGCGCGCTCGCCGACGCGCTCAAGGGTGCGCGCCAGGACCGCCGTGCGCGCCTCGAACTCGCGCCAGGCGGGTTGCGCCTCCGCTGGCGGCCGCAGCGGCGTCAGCGCCCGGTGGCGCTGCTTCTGCTCGGACCCGGGAAAAGCGTAGCGCGTGCTCTCGAAGATGCCGTAGAGCGCGTAATAATCGCCCATCGACACCGGGTCGAACACGTGGTCGTGGCAGCGGGCGCAGCCGAGACTCAATCCGAGCACACTCTGGCCGAGGGTGTCGATGGTGTCCTGGATCGTGAGGTGGTGGTAGTTTTCCGAGTCGAATCCGAAGCGTCGGGAAATCGCCAGGTATCCGGTGGCGGTTACTCGTTGGGCGTACTGCGCGCGCGGGCCGCGGCGGGCCAGGATGTCGCCGGCGATCTGTTCGCGCAGGAAGTCGTCGTACGGTTTGTCCTCGTTGAAGGCGTCGATGACGTAGTTGCGGTAGCGCCAAGCCACCGGCACCGGATAGTCAGCGGTTTCACCCGCGGTGTCGGCATACCGCACCACGTCCAGCCAGTGCCGGCCCCAATGCTCGCCATAGTGCGGCGACGCGAGCAACCGGTCGATCAGCCGGTCGAAGGCGGCCGGCGAGGCGTCGGCGAGAAAGGCCTCGGTTTCCTCGGCGGTGGGCGGCAGGCCGGTCAGGCCGAAAGTGGCGCGGCGGATCAGCGTGCGCCGGTCGGTCGGGGGGGACAGCGGTTGGAGCGCGCCGCCGGACCGGTGGGCCAGATAGGCGTCGATGGCGGTGGGCGCGGAGGAGGCATGCCCCGTCTCCGGCGGTGGGGTTTCGTGCAATGGTTGAAACGCCCACCAGTCACGCGCCATCGCCGGGTCCGGGCGCGGCAAGGCCCCGGCCGGCAGGACCGATATCGCCGCGATCAAGAAAAACAGGCCGGCACGCATCATGGGAGAAACCTAGGCGTTTCGCCCCCGTCCCGCAATGCTCCACCACCCATCATGTGCGAATCAGGAAATCACCGAACAACCTCCGCTGCCGACACCATCGGAGAAGCGGGAGAAGCCGCCCTGCGAAATGCCCGCAGGGCGTTTTTAGGGAACGGTAAAACGCGTGCCGACACGGTAAAAATTCCGGTTCCCGGTTCCGGCTGGGATCGGAATGATCGCGGTTTCCGGAAATCCAGCGGGAGCCGCATAACGACTGAGCAAGGCTTCACGCCAGTACGCTCTGGACCACGTTGCCGGACACGTCGGTGAGGCGGTAGTCGCGGCCCGAGTAGCGGTAGGTGAGTTGTTCGTGGTCGAGGCCCATGAGGTGGAGGATGGTGGCGTGCAGGTCGTGGACATGGACGCGGTCCTGGACCGCGGAGCAGCCGAATTCGTCGGTGGCTCCGTGGCTGTGGCCTCCCTTCACTCCGCCGCCGGCGAGCCAGGTGGTGTAGCCGTAGTGGTTGTGGTCGCGGCCTTTGGCACCCTCCGAGGTCGGGGCCCGGCCAAATTCGCCGCCCCAGACGAGCAGGGTGTCGTCGAACAGCCCGCGTTCCTTGAGGTCCTTGATGAGTGCGCCGATCCCCTGGTCGCAGGCCCGGGCGAGCCGGGCGTGACCGTCGACAATGTTTTCATGGCCGGTGTCCCAGGCGATGTCGTAGTCGTCGATCGAGAGCGACAGTTGGACGACGCGCACGCCCTGTTCGATGAGGCGCCGCGAGAGCAGGCAGCCCTTGGCGAATTCGCTGTCGCCATAGAGGTCGCGGGTTGCCTGCGATTCGCGGCTGAGGTCAAAGACTTCCGGCACCGAAGCCTGCATGCGAAACGCCATTTCCATGGCGGCGATGCCGGCTTCCAGCTCCTGGTCGCGCTCGAGGCGGGCGAGATGGGTTTGGTTGAGCCGGGTCAGCAGGTCGATCTGCTCGCGCTGCTCGGCGAGCGGGAGGCGGGAATTACGGAGGTCGCGCATGACTGCGTCGGGTTTCATGTCGCCGATGTTGACGTAGCTGCCGGCGTAGGCACCGGGCAGGAAGGCATTGCCCCAGTTGGCGAGCGTGCCGCGGGGTTGGGCCCGGGGCGACATGGCGACGAAGCCCGGCAGGTTTTGGTTTTCCGTGCCCAGGCCATAGACCATCCAGGCTCCCAGGCTCGGGCGGTTCGGCTGGAGCGCGCCCACGTTCATCATCATCATGGCTCCGGCATGCTCGGGGATGTCGGTGTGCATCGAATGGATGAAACTGATGTCATCGACGCACTGGCCGACGTGCGGGAAAATGTCGCTGACCCACTTGCCGCACTGGCCGTGCGGCTTGAAGGAGAAGGGCGACGGCATCAGTCCGTTCTTCGTGTTGCGCAGGGTTTTGCGATCGACCAGCGCGGGGCGTTCGCCGGCGTGTTTGGCCAGCAGCGGCTTGTAGTCGAAGGTGTCGACCTGCGACGGGCCGCCGGGCATGAACAGCTGGATGACCCGTTTCGCCCGCGGGGCGAAATGCGGCAGCTTCGGAAGCAGCGGCGAGACCGCGGCTGGCGCGGCCTGGGCGCGCGCCTGGTCCAGCACGCCCGCCAGGCCGATGGCCCCGATCCCGGAACCGAGGCGGCTGAGGAAATCGCGGCGGGAAAGCCCGGCCGCCGCGCGGCGAAAGGCCGCTTCGTGTTGGTGAAAGTGCATGCGAAGGTGTCTGGTTACTGAATCTGCCTGAATTCGTGGGCGGACAGCAGGGCCTGGGCGTACGCTTCCCAGCGTGGATCGGCGGCGGCCGCGCCGTCAATAAAATCCAGTCCCAGGCTCATTTCCGTCGCGGTCGGCGGGCGTCCGTAGAGGAGTTCGTAGGCCTGGGCGATCCGGCTTTCATTTCCCTCGGCCCCGCCGTCGAGCCGGGCGGCCAGGCCCCGGGCTCGGGCCTGCATGAACGGACTGTTCATCATGAAGAGATACTGCTGGGGCACGGTGCTGACGGCGCGGGTCTCGCTGGTCGAGCGCGGGGTCGGGAAATCGAAGAGGCGGAGAAATTCATCGGAGGCATGGCGGTCGCCATTGCGGCTGATGGTGGCGTAGAGCGTCCGGCGGTTTCCCTCGAGCAGTCCGGTGGTCGGCGGTCCGCCCAGGGTGCGGTCGAGTTCACCGGTTACCGCGAGCAGGCTGTCCCGCCACGCCTCGACCTCGAGCCGCCGCGGGTTCATGCGCCAGAGCAGGCGGTTTTCGCCGTCGATGGCGAAGGCGTCGGCGTCGTGGCGGCTGCTCATCTGCCAGGTGGACGAGAGCAGGATCAGGCGGTGCAGGTTCTTCAGTGACCAGCCGGCATCGATGAAGGTGGTGGCCAGCCAGTCGAGCAATTCCGGGTGGGTTGGTTTTTCGCCGAGCATGCCGAAATTGCTCGGCGTCCGGGCGAGGGCTTCGCCGAAGTGGTGCTTCCACACGCGGTTGACGAGGACGCGGGCGGTCAGTGGGTTGGCCGGGTCCGCCACCGCGGCGGCCAATTGCCGGCGGCCGCTCCCGTCTTGAAACAGCGGGGCCTGCTCGCCGGCGATGATCTGGAGGAACCGGCGTGGGGCCGGCTCGCCGGGTTTGCGCAGGTCGCCGCGGATGGCGACCGGCAGGTCGCTGCTGCCGGCCTCGGCCAGTTGGTGGGCCCGGGGGTAGTCGGGCGGCGCGGACTGGCGCAAACGATCGAGCGCCTCTCGGAGTTCGGGCAGCCGGCCGCGCGCCGCTTCATCGGCCGTGGCGGCGGCCAGGGATTTTTCCAGCGCTTGGACCGACTGCTGCCAGGAGGCAAATGTCCTGACGGCTTCGGGAGGAGCTGCCGGCCGCAGTCCGGTGGAGGTGTTGTTAAAGATGCCGGCCAGGGCGTAATAATCGCGTGCGGTGATCGGATCGAACTTGTGGTCGTGACAGCGCGCGCAGGCCACGGTCAGCCCGAGGAACGCGCGTGAAAACGTATCGACGCGGTCGGCCAGCGTCTCGGCGCGCGCCTGGGCCTGGGCTTCGGGATCGCCGCCGTCGGAAATATAGGTCGGCCCGACGGCAAAAAACCCGGTGGGCACCCCGGCCGCGGGATCGTCCGCCAGCAGGTCGCCGGCAATCTGGGCGCGCACAAACTCATCGTAGGGCAGGTCGCGGTTGAAGGCCGCCACCACCCAGTCGCGGTAGCGCCATGCCTGCGGCAGCGGCTCGGCGTCCAAAAAACCGCCCATGCCATCGCTGTACCGGGCCACATCCAGCCAGTGCCTCCCCCAGCGCTCGCCGTACTGGGGCGAGGCCAGCAGCCGGTCAATCACTCGGGCCCAGGCGTCGGGGTCGGGGTCGTGGACGAAGGCGTTTACCTCCGCCGGGGTCGGGGGCAGTCCGGTCAGGTCCAGAAAAACGCGGCGGATCAGGATCCGGCGGTCAGCGGGCCGGGCCGGCTTCAGCCCGGCCGCTTCCAAGCCGGCCAGGACGAATCGATCAAGCGGACTGCGTCCCCAACCCTCATCGCGCACGGTGGGAGGAACGGGCCGGTCCGTCGGACGGAACGCCCAGTGCTCGGCGCGAAATTTTTCCCAGTCATATCCTCCGGCCGCCACCGGCGCGGAATCCTCGGCGGCCCCGGTTTCCGGCCACGGCGCGCCCAAGCGCACCCAGGCCTCGAGATCGGCAATGTGGGCGTCACTCAGCCGCTGCTTCGGCGGCATCGCCGTGTCCTCGTCCGCGTACCGCACGGCTTTGATGAGCAGACTGGCCTCGGGGTCGCCGGGCACCACGGCGGCCCCGCTGTCGCCGCCTTGCAGCACATGAGCCAGGCCATCGAGCCGCAGCGCCCCCTTGAGCTTCTCCGCGTCCGCGCTGTGGCACGCATAACAATGAGCCACGAGCACCGGTCGGATCCGGGATTCGAAAAACTCAAAGGCCGCCGGATCGGCGGGCTGGGCAAGGCAGCGCGTGGCTAGGATCAAGGTCGTGGCCAACGGTCCCGCGGCGCTGCGCCATGCGCGCCCTGCGATCATCCATCGATCACACGGCCGCCATTCGGGAGGGGCGATAGTCCTAAGCATCCATCATCCTGACTCCGGGACGCCTCCGGCGTCAATACTAGTCCGGGCTTCGGGGACCGGCCCGGGGCGTTTTCATCTGGAAAAGCAGAGAACGCATATTGACCGACTCGTGAATGTTTTGTTCTCATTGAACGCGGCGGCGGGAGAGGAAGGGAACAGGAGCAAACGGAGCAAACAGAGCCACCGAGGTGGCCCGGTCGCTGGAGGCCGGTAGCGTTGCCTTCCAAGCGACGAGTGACACGTTGGCTGGAAGCCAACGCTACGGGCGGTGGCCGGTTGATCAAAAGGCCCGCTTGGGCACCGCGGTCTCGACGCGTCCTGTTCCCATTGGTACGGGTTCCTCTTCAGTGGAGGGCGTCGGAGAATCAGCCTGGCAGGACACGAAGAACGCGGCTGCCAGCAGCAAGAAAAACGGTTTCATAGTGCGGGACTATTTTTTCTCCCGTTCCTGATCGGCCTTATTTTCGAGTGCATCGGCCTGCCGTTCGCCGGTCTCGCGAATTGTTTTCGCTGCTTCCGTGGTCGCCGGGGCGTTCAGTCCGGGATCGCGGCTTTCCACGGCGTCGGCGACTTTCTCTTTTTCGTCCCGAACCACCGCGGCCTTTTCCTCAAGGGAATCGGCTTTGCGTTCGAGATTGTTTTCACGCGCGTTTTCGCGCTTGCTGTCACAGGAGGCGAGGCTGAGGGCGAGCATGGCCGGCAGGGAGGCGAGTAGTAGCAGGGGTGTCTTCATGGAATTTGGGGTGTGGGTCCTAACTTGAAGCACCTTCTTTCGCTGATTGTGTGCCAGCCGGTGCCATTGCCACGGGGCCATGGCCGCGGATCAGCCGCTCAACAGTGTGGGGGGCTTGAACGGGGCCCCTTTTTTTTCGGGTCTGACCGGGCCGGTGCCGTGGTCGCGGCCGGGCGCATCGAGCGGATGTCGTGCATCCTGCACGGGAAGGGGCCGCCTCGGTGTGCAAAACACCGGCGATCCCGGCCCCTGGTGCGGTCGCCCGGGATTGCGGCGGATGTCGCGGATGTCTCGCCCCGCCGCGGTGCTGGATCGTGGGGTTCGCCGGGCGTGGATTCCGCCTACGCCAGGATGTCGCGGATCACGTGCCCGTGGACATCGGTGAGGCGGTGTTCGAAGCCGTTGTGGTAATAGGTCAGGCGTTCGTGGTCGAGCCCGAGGATGTCGAGGATGGTGGCGTGGAAGTCGTAGACGGTGGCTACATCCTGCACGGCCTTGTAGCCGAATTCGTCGGTCGCGCCGTGGCTGAAGCCTTTTTTGACGCCGGCGCCGGCCATCCAGGAGGTGAAGCCGGCCGGGTTGTGGTCGCGGCCGCTGGCACCCTTTTGGAATGTCGGCATGCGGCCGAATTCCGTGCACCAGACGACGAGGGTGTCCTGGAGCAGTCCGCGTTGTTTGAGGTCGATGAGGAGGGCGGCGGTTGGCTGGTCCATGACCTCGCCGTGTTTGGTGTATTGCTCGTGGAGGACCTTGTGGCCGTCCCAGTTGCTGACGCCCTCGCCGCCGGTCTGATAGGCTCCGTTGAACAACTGAACGAAGCGCACGCCTTTTTCGATCAGTCGCCGGGCGAGGATGCAATTTTTCGCATAGGCGGCTTTGAGGTCCTGGACCGGGTTGCCGGCGGCATCGGCTCCGTAGAGTTTCAGGATGTGGTCCGGCTCGTTGGAGATGTCGGAGACCTCCGGCACAGACAGCTGCATGCGGGCGGCGAGTTCGTAGCTGGAAATGCGGGCGGCGAGTTCGGAGTCGCCGGGGAATCGCTGCAGATGGTGCTGGTTGAGGCGGGTCAGGAATTCCCGGGTGGCGCGGTCGTTGGCGGAGGACGACGAGGCGGGCCGCGCCAAGTTGCGCACTGGGTTGGCGATGTTGAAATCGGTGCCTTGAAAGGCGGCGGGTAGGTAGCCCGAACCCCAGAAGTTGCCGGCGGATTGCGGCACGCCCCGCGGGTCCGGAATCGCCACGTAGGCCGGCAGGGTTTCGTTCTCCGTGCCGAGGGCATAGGAGAGCCACGATCCCATGCTGGGAAAGGCGTCGAGCGTATTGCCGGTGGACATAAAGTTCTCCCCGGGGCCGTGGGTGTTCGTCTTGCCGGTGAGCGAGTGGATGAAGCACATGTCGTCGACCAGCGCGCCGAGGCGGGGGACCAGATCGGACACCATCTTGCCGGACTGGCCGTACGGGCGGAATGCCCACGGGCTTTGGGTCAGGGCTCCCTGCTCGCCCTGGAAGGTGATGAGTTTCTCGCCGCCGGGCATTGGTTTGCCGTGATGCCGGATCAGCTCGGGCTTGTAGTCGAAGGTGTCGACCTGGCTGACCGCGCCCGAGCAGAAGATCATGAGCACGTTTTTCGCCCGCGGCTGGAAGTGGCTTTGCCGCGGGGCGCTGGGGTTGGCAGGGTTGATGTCCGGGCGCAACTGGCCCTTGGCGGAGGCGGCGAGCAGCCGGTCGCGCCCCAGCAGGTGGGTCAGGGCGATGCCGCCGAGGCCGGTGGCAGTTTGCGAGAGGAAGTGGCGGCGGTTGAGAAAGGGATGCATGGGTTTAAAAAACGAAGAGGAACTCGCTTGTGTTGTAGAGCGCGCGGCAGAAGGACGGCAGGCCTTCGACGCGGATGAAGGAGGCGGACTGCGCGCGCTCCCAGTCATCCGGCGGACGGCCGTAGAAAAGCGCGTAGGCGCGATCGACCTGAGCCTCGGGGGTGTCGCCAGCCTCCGTGTGCAAGCGTTCGGCCAGCAGGCCGGCCTGCTGCAGCACGAAGGTGCTGTTGAACAGATTGAGCGCTTGAAGCGGCGTGTTTGACCGGCTGCGTTTCGGCATGACCTGGCCGCCGTCGGGGCAGTCGAACGAGCTGAACACGCTGTCGGTGGTCTGGCGGATCCGGAACTGGTAGACCATGCGGCGGAACTCCGCGGGCGTGAATTTCTCCTTTGCGAAGTAGTGCATGACGTTCTCCTCGACGATGTCCATGAGCGAAAACCCCGGGCCGCCCATGCGCAGGTCGAGCGCGCCCGACACGGCCAGCATGGCGTCGCGGATGGCCTCGGCCTCGACCCGGCGCGGCGGAAAGCGCCAGACGAAGGCGGCATCGGCGTCGGCGGTCAGCGCATCCTCCCGCGGGGCGGAGCTTTGCTGGAACGCACCCGAGAGCAGGATCAGCCGTTGCATGTGCTTCACTGACCAACCGCTCCGGACAAATTCGTCCGCGAGCCAGTCGAGCAATTCGGGATGTGTCGGCCGCGCGCCATTCACTCCGAAGTCGCTCGGAGTGCTGACGATGCCGTGGCCGAAAATGTAATGCCAGAGGCGGTTGACCATGACGCGGGCGGTCAGCGGGTGCTGCGGGCGGGTGACCCAGTTCGCGAATTTTACGCGCCTTTGCTGCTCCGGTTCTTCCACCGGCATGCCTACGGTGCCGAGGACGGACAGCACGTCGGGGGCGACGACCTCGCGCTTCTGCATTGGTTCGCCGCGGTAGAGTCGGTGGGTTTTTTCCGGCTGTCCGAATGTCCCGATCCACGCCGACTCGGTGCCGGCCATGGCGGCGATGCGGGTTTGGGTTTCGGCGAGATTCGTTTGGATGGTGCGGGCGGCGGCGGCGTCCTCGGCGGTGAGTTTGGTGAGGAAGGCGTTGGGATCCTCGGTGCCGTTGAAGGGCGCGCGGTCGTCCGAACTGGCCACCGTGACCCACGCGCCGGGGGTGGCGGCGGCCTCGATGACGTACCCGGTCGCGACCCGGTCCTTGAATCGCTCGGTGCGGTCGCGCCCCCAGACGATCCGCTGGATCCGGGTCGGGGTCGGCAGGTCGATCTGGACCCAGCCGCGCCCGCCGTTGGCGATCCAGCTGCGGTCGTTGCCCGCCTGGCCGTCGTTGAGATGCTCCAGTTTATGGGCCTCGTAACCGGGCAGGGTGCCGGAGGCGCTCGCGGTGGCACCATTCGTGGCCAGGGCCACATTCCGGCCGGCCCCGTCGTAAATCTCCAGCTCGTCCAGGCACGGTTCGCCGCCGCCGCTGGTGGCGGTGATGGTGAACCTGACGGCCACCGCCTCCACCGGGGCGAGCGCCTCCTCGTTGAGCCGGGCGTTGACCGCGGGCCGCCAGGCCCGACTGGTCCCGCCCGCGGCGGCGGCGGCGGCGGCTTTCTGCCGGTAGACCTCGAGCGCGGCGACGTGGGCGGCCTCCGCGGCCCGGGCCTCCGCGAGGGCCGTCTCCGACGCGGGGTCCACCTTTTTCCGGAGAGGGCGCTCGCCGTGATTCACGCCGGCGAAGACCGCCTGCATGGCAAAATAATCTTTTTGGAGGATCGGATCGAACTTGTGATTGTGGCAGCGCGCGCAGCCCATGGTCAGGCCCATGAAGGCGGTGCCGGTGGTGTTGACCATGTCCGCCAGCTCTTCCTGACGCTGCATGAGCGAAAGAGTGATGTCCGGCGACTTCACGATGTCGTAGGTCCCGGCGACGAGGAACCCGGTGGCGGCATCTGCGCCGAGCGCATCGCCCGCGATCTGCGCGCGAATGAACTGGTCGTAGGGGGTGTCGGCATTGAAGGACTCGATGATCCAGTCGCGGTACGGATAGGCATTTGGGCGCATGCGGTTCGTCTCGAACCCGTTGGTGTCGGCGTAGCGCACCACGTCCATCCAGTGGCGCGCCCAGCGCTCGCCGTATCGGGGGCTGGCCAGGACAGACTCCACCAGCCGCGCATAGGCATCCGGCCGCTCGTCCCGCACAAAGGCGGTGACCTCCTCCGGGGACGGCGGCATGCCGTGCATGATGAGGTGCAGCCGCCGGATGAGGGTGGCGCGGTCGGCCGGTTCCGACGGCGTCAGGCCCTGTTCCTTCAGCTTTTCGACCACGAACTCGTCGATGGCGTTTTTCACGAACGCGTGGCCAGTTTGGGGGGCTTCCGGCCGCTGGACCGGCTGGAACGACCAATGGTCGGTCTTCAGCTGCAGCGCCTCGGCGGCTTCCGCCTCGCCGGGCATGCCGGCACCCGCTTCAATCCAGGTCCGCAGCTTGGCCACGGCTTCCTCCGGAAGTCGGTCGCCCTTGGGCGGCATCATGTGCTTGGGGTCGGTGGAGGTGACCATTTTGACGAGCAGGCTGTCCGCGCTGCTGCCGCGCAGGAAGAGCGGCTCGCCCGAATCGCTGCCCTTCAAAATGCCCAGCACCGAATCCAGCCGCAGTCCGTTCTGTTGTTTGTCCTCGCCGTGGCAGTCAAAACAGTTAGCTTCGAAGATCGGCTGAATGTCCTTCACATAGTCCACGTCTGCCTGTACGGGGGCGGCCCCGGTCGCGGTGGCGCACACCAAGGCGGCCGCCCAACGGCGGCCGCGCCGCCAGGATGAGCCGGCCGGGCGAAGTGGCGGCGGGGTGCCGTTGCATTTCTGAGTCGGGACGAGGTTCATGATATTGATACATCATACAGGCCGGCCGGCGTCCACGCCATTCCCCGAACGGGGGAGCTTTCCGAACCGAGCGGGGAGGTGAAGGCCCGCGTCGATCCGGTCACTTTGTCCGCACCCGGACCCGGAGAAACGGCGAGCCCGAGCCCGCCGGGGTTTCCCATCGAACCGTCTCGGTGCCGTCGCCATGGTCTTCGACAACGGCTGGGGAGGCCGCCGACGGCGTCCAGGTGGCGAGGGTGCCGGAGGTTTCCAGCACGTAGTCGAGGTCGATCGCTCCTTTGCGGCGGCGGAGGTCCAGGCGCAGGGCACCGTCGCTGAGGGTGATGGCGGGCAGCGGGGGCCGGGGACTGGGGTGCGGGGTGAGGCCGAACGCGTAGCGCAGCAGGTTGTTCAGTCCGGTGCCCGCGGGATCGGCGTCCACTCCGCTCACGGCGGGATCGGCCAGCTCGGCCGCGGTGAAGTGCTGGCTCCTCCATCCGCCGAAAGTGGGGGCGGGCGGCGCGCTGTTGGACGCGCCCGGATTGCCGTGGAGCTGGCCGCTCAGCGTCCAGGCGGCCGCCGTGCCGAGGTCCGGGCTGGCGGCATTCTCCTCACGGGCGGCCAGCGACCAGCCGGAACCATCGGACGATGGAAACCAGGCGTCGCTGTAGGCAACGCTCTGAATGACCACGCCAGTGGCCTCGGTCAGCGTGACCGTTTCGCCGTCGTTGGCCAGCGAGTCGGGCCGGTATTCGCCCAGCACGGTGATCTCGGTGCCGTAGCGGGCCTGAAAGCCGGCGCGGTGGCGGACGACGACGGCGAACTGGCCGGGGGCGAGCGTGGTGCCGGCCGGGATGACGAGGTCGATGCCGGCGGTGAAGCGGACGCCGTCGATGCGCAGGTCCGCGGTCCCGATGTTCTTCAGTTCGATGAATTCAAAGTCGCTGTCCGACACGCTGGCGGCCAGTTCGGCCGGAGTTGACGGTTCGGCTGGGTGGTAGTGGAGTTCGGTGAGGCGCAGGAAGTCGCGGGGCCGGGGTTCCGCGGCAGCGGTGCTGGTCACGGTGAGGGTGCGCGTTTCGAGGGCGGCGCCATCGAAGCCGCGGGCCTCCAGGGCGAGATCGTTGGCACCGGGGAGCAGCGGCACGGTGGCGCGCCAGCGGGTCAGATCCAGCCAGGTCAGTGCCTGCGGGACGCCGGCGCGGTGGATTTCCTTGAGGTCGATCCAGCCGGTGCCTTCGATCACCGCCTCGCGGGCGTCAGTGGAAAAATCCAAGCCGCCGTTGGTGGTGACGGCGAAGGCGGTTGAGGGCGGGTATTGCGTCCGGGCGTAGTTCCGGCGGGCGTTGATGTAGTTGGTGGTGCCGCTGAACGTCTGTCCGACCACCGAGCCGTAGTGGGTCAGCCACGGGCTGAGGGTGTCGGCCATGAAGACCGTCTCGCAGAGGTGGCGGACGTGGCCGAGATAGAGGCGTCGGTGGCCTGGGGTGCTGGTGATGAGCCGTCCCAGATTGTTGCCGGTCGGCTGCAGCGCGGAGTTGGTCGCGCCGCTCATGGCGAAGTCCATGTCCCAGGGCAGAAAATTCACCCCCCGGCCGCTGTCGGGCACAAAGAGCCGGATGTTGTGCGGCAGTCCGCCGGTGTAATACGTGTCGCCGATGCCCCAGAGATTGACCAGGGCGGTGCACTGGAACACCTGGTCCAGGTCGATCACCCCGGGGGCTTCGACGGCGAGCTGGGCCGTCGGGCGGGCCATGGTCTGGCAGAGGGCGATCAGTCCGGAGTATTCGTCGCGGCGCTTGCCGGCCCGGATGTCGAAGGGTCCGCGATACTGTTCCTTGTCGTTGCCGAGGTTGGCGAGGTCAGTCGAGACGTGGCCAAACGGGACGGGAGGTTTTGGATTTTCGGGGTTGCCGGCTGGGCTGACGCTTGCCGGGTCGTAGGTGATGTCGTAGTTGAAGACGGTGCCGGGGGTGTCCTCAAACTGCGAGTTGGTCCAGCTTCCCCCGTAGGCCGCGAGCTGGAGGATGGCGGTGCCGGTGTGCACGGTGGAGGGCGCGATGAAGTGGCACAGATCGTCCACCGGGCAGGGCAGGCCGGCGCGGTTGAAGGTGTGGCGGACGTAAATCTCGTCCTGCCGCCGCACCACCGGCGCGCGGGCCGAGCGGTCGATCCCGATCGACTCGTGCACGCCGCGAAACAGGTGGTCGGGCGGGAAGCCGATGTCGTAGCCGACGTAGGGGTCGCCGTCGCGGATCCGGCCGGCGGCCGTGCCCTGCAGGCGAACGCCCACGTCGTGGAACACTTCGGAGGCGCGATAGACCAGGGTGCCGGGCACGCGGTCGTTGCTCAGGCGGTTGAAGGTGTTGAGCAGAAACGTGCGGTCCGCCGTGAGCATGATCAGCCGCAGCTGGTGGGCGGACACGGCGGTGGTTTGGCTGTCCTGCCACTGGACCAGCGCGCGGGCATCCGGGCCTCCGGCTGGGAGGTGGGAGGACGCCCCGGCGGCATCGTCAACCGCCGCGTAGAAATGGATGATCGCCCCGGCCGCCTGCCCGGGCAGGACCGCCGACCACCGTCCTCCGGCCAGCGTCATCGGCAGCGGCGTGAACTCCGCGGTTTTATCCAGCCGGTAGTGCAGGGTGGCCGCGGCCAGGCCGTCGGGGTCGGCGGCGGCGAGGGAAACGGTCACCGGGGCGGTGGCGGGAGGCACGGCCGGGGTGTGGCGGAGGTCGGAGAGCACCGGCCCGGCATTGGCGGCCGCGCGCGTGTTCGGGGCGCCCGGGGTGCCGAGCCTCGACGGGATCGGTAGTTCCCAGGTTTTCGCCAGCTTCTGGTAATACGCGCGGGTGTTGAGCTGGTTGGTGCCGGACAGCCAGCGGGCGCGGAAGCTCACCTCATGCAGGCCGCTGGTCAGCGCCCGGTTGTTGAGGAAGGTGGTTTCGGCATGGTTGTGGTTGGTTTCGGCCGGGCCGGTCGCGGCAAAGTGCAGCACCTGGTTGCCCGGGTTGCCTGGTTCCGCGATGACCGCGCTTCCGGCGTGGTTGCCGAGAAAGCGCCATTTGGCCCCGGCCGGCAGCAGCTCGAAAGCGCCGTTCTGGAGGAGCTCCACGGAGGCCCCATCGGGGTCGCTGCGCACCCGCAGATCGTCAATCAGGCACTCTCCGGCATCAAGCATGCTGAGCCGGAATTCGTTCCACGTGGTCGGGCCAAACCGCTGGGTGCCTGCCCCCCGCCAGGTGAACGTCTGCCATTCGCTTTTGCCCGTCTCATCGCTGTCGGCCCAGGCGGAGGGCTGGCGGTTGTCGCTGCGGGAGTCGATCAGCTCCAGGCTTGAGCCGCCGCCGCCGCTCCGGACCGTGGGCAGATACCGGGCTTCATCCGCCGGGTTGCCTCGGGCATCCCGCAGCTCGATCCGCTCGCCGCCATTGGCCAGGCTGCCGGCGAAGTCGCCGATGATCCGGTCCGCGCGCTCCGGCCACGCCGACCGCATGGCGGCGCTTTGATTCGCAACCACCAGGAAACCGCCCGCTTCCAGGGTGGTGCCGGGCGGCAGCGTGAAGGAAATGCCGCCGGCCAGACTCCAGCCGCCGAGGTCGAAGGGCACCGCACCCCGGTTGTGCAGCTCGATCCATTCCCCCGGATTGGACCGCACCGGCATCGCCGGCACCGCGGGCGTGACGGTTTCAATCGTGGAGAGGCGCACCGCGCAGACCATGTCGTTGCTGCTGCTGATCTGCTGATGGACCTCGACCGACAGCCGGTTTACGCCCGGTGCCAGATTGAGGCCGGCAACCGGCAGGTCCCGGGGCGCGCTGAGCACGGCATTGCTCACGCCCGCGGTGGCCAGCGTCGAGTGGCCGATGGCTCCGGCGGGCAGGTTGAAGCGCAGCTCCGGGACCTCCACTCCATTGAGATAAAAGGCGGCGCCATCGTCGATGACATGCTCCACTCTGAGGATGGTCATGGCGGCGAGCTGCGCCGCCGTCAGCGTGAACTCGGTCTCGAAATAGAACGTCGGGGAATCGGTCGAGACGAACGGCGTGCGCAGCAGATCCGGCAGCGAGGCCGGCGTGGTTTCGAAGCCGAGAAGCGCCTGGCCCGGAAGCCATCCGCCGCCCTCCGGATGCCTGACCGTCGCCCAGCCAGCCCCGGGATCACTGTCCTCGGCGCGATAGCGCCAGGCCGAGTCGAGTGGGAGCAGCACGGCGACCTCCTCGACCGCGGGACGGCCCGGGCTGCTCGAGGACGGGGGGGACTGGTACATGATTTCGTTGATGACCACGCCGGTGCTTAGATCGAAGGAGTTGGCCGCGCCAAAGCTCGGCCCCGACGGAACCATCATGCGTCCGTCGCCGCGCGCCCGGCCCGCGGCCCGAACCGTCACGGCGTCCAGCAGCGTCGCGCCGCCCGCGCCAAAGAGGAAGAGTCGGTCGCCGTCCGCCGGATGAAATCCAAGCCGGGCTTCGTCGAAGACGACGAAGGCCCCCGGAGCCAGCGTGTCCGCCGGCGGCGTGAACGAGCCGATCCGCAGGTCCTCAAGAGAGGCCGCGGCCGCGCCCTCGTTGACCAGTTCGACCCGAAACTCCGTCTCCGCGGCCCCCGCGATTTCCGATATCCGCACCCCGGCCGGCAGTGGCCCGGCGGGGAAGTTGGGCGCGCCCGGGGTGCCGCCGCGCTCGCGGCTGGCGGCCCAGGCGGCGGCACCGCTTTCCGCCGATCCTTCGCGGAGGCGGGCCAGGGTCGCGCCCGAGCCGTCCGCGCCGACGGGCCAGCCCCCGCCGTCCTCGTAGTCCAGCTCATCCATGACCCGTCCGGAGACACTCAGCAGGCGGATGTGTTCGCCGCTGTTGGACAGGCGGCCCTCCCAGGGGCCCAGCGCTCCCGGCACGGCGGCCGGCCCACCCGCGACGACCAGATGACCGCCGGCCGTGATGCGCGATCCCTCGGGAAAGGTGAAATTGACGCCTCCGGTGAGCCTCCATCCCGACAGGTCCATGTCCACCGCCATCAGGTTGGTCAACTCAATCCATTCCTCCTCCCCGGTGGCCGTCGCCGGGTGGTACATGACCTCGTTGAGGACGGTTGTGCTGTCGGAGGCGAGCGCCAGCCCGCCGGCGGCGAGCGCCATGGCGGTTCCGAGCAACCTCGTCCGAAGGGCGGCTAAAGACGGGAGGGGTCGGGATAGTGGGGTGCATTTCATTGGTTCAAAAGTTCAGCCGGGGCGCGCCTCGGGCCCTGGCCGCGCCCCCATTATAACTCGCTTCAGGCCACGCCGCTGGCGGCTGCGGTCTCCGGCGGGACGGTCCCGCTTTCCCCGGCGGTTCGGGCTGGGCGGGCCGGGCGTCCGCTCACTGCCGGACGGCGCGGAAGTACTGTTTGGGCTGCGCGGCGGAGGAGTACAGCCTTACGGCCAGCTCCTGATTGTTGGCCGGCAGCAGGTCGATGCGCACCATCGCCTCGATGCCCCAGCGCGCCGGGTCGGATGGATTCACATCGCCTGCGATATTGGAGTAATATTCGGTCGCGGCCAGGTGGTGGGCACTTCCCGCATTCTTGAAATCCACCTCGATGGAACCGCCCAGCGACGGAAAATTCGGCAAGCCGGTGCGCGCGACGTCCACCCCGCCGACAGTGTCGGTGATGGTTGCCGCGGCCGGGTTGCCCGCCGTTCCTCCTTCGGCGTCACCCATGGACCATGAGTGCAGGACGGTGAGCGCGGCCCTGCATGGGGAGGCCAGGAACAGGGAGCAGAGAATGCCGGCGGTGAGGATGTGGGCTTCTTTCATGGTGGTGGTGCTGGTTTGGGAATGTGGTGGAGGAGCCCCCGGGGACAAGGCGTCGGACGCCGGCACCGTGCATGAGTAAAGAATCCTTTTAGACTGAACCAAGGCCATGCGGGGTGCCATACCCCGTTCGGGGGAGAAATGAGCCATGCGGGGAGGAATCGAGGAGAGGCCGGCCCTCACCCGCCCTGAACGCAGGCTCCGCACGGAACCGGCGTTGCGGCGAGGCGTTGCCGCCGGAGGTTGGCCGCTTTGCCTCCCACGCGGGGGCTTCCGGCCGCGCCGCATCCATGAGCCGGACCAGCCGGGTGTCGCCGGCACTCCCCGAAGGGGCGGCCGCTATTTAGGCAAGGCCCCTCCTCCACGCCGCCCCGGCGGAGGCGGTGCGGGAGGTGCGGGAGGTGCGGGCGCGCGCTGGCCGTTACTGCCGGACGGCGCGATAATGTTGTTTGGGTTGCGCGCCGGTGGAGTACAGCCGGGTAATCTCGCCCCCGCGTCCGGTGATGCCTGTCTCGATAATGGTCCATGCCGCCAAGTCGGGGGACTGCTCGATGTTGTATTTCTTGTTTTTGGCCGCCCAGAAACTGAATTCCACGGCAGTGCGGATGTCGGTCTTGGATTCGGGCGTGCTGGCCGGATTGTTCGGGTCGAACCCGAGTTCGATTTCCACCGTGTCGTCGAATCCGTCTCCGTCCTTATCGGGGTCCACCACCCCGGGGCCATAGAGTTCGATTTCATCGATGGCGGTGCCTCCGGGCACCAGGATGCGGAATCCCGTTGCCTGAATCGGGGTCGCGCCCTGGGCAATTTCGTATTCGTGCCGGTAATAGGCGGTAAACGCCTCTCCAGGGACGGCGTCGTCGTTTGCGACGTAGTCCAAGGTGCCGATCGTCTGCCACCCGGTCGCCGCATCGCCGGTCTCGGCGGTGTCGCCATCGGGGAAGCTCACCCGCGTGATCTGCACGGTGTACAACCCGAGACTGCGGTCGGCGAGCTGGCCACCGCAGCAGTCGGTTCCGGGGGCACCACCCTCGAACGCCCCATTGCCATTGTCCCGTCCGAAGGCAAAGCTGGTCACCGTGGCCACGCCGGCGAGGCGCACGCCCCCAAAATGTTCCGCCCCGGCCGACCCGGGAATCCAGCTGTTGGCGTTTCCATAGAAACCGTCGTTGAGGTTGGCCGCCACATGGAAAGGCACGGAGATTTCCGGCCCCAGATCGCCGGAGGTGAAGACGGCGACCCCGGGGGCGGTGGCGAGGTTGGGCGGGACCGGGGCCGGGCTCTCCGGATTGAAGCCATCTCCGTCATTGCCATCCCAGACGAGGGAGAAACCGTCCGCCGGGGTGATGACCACTTCGGCTGGCGCCGTTCGCGGGAGCAGGAGCGGGAGTAGGAGTGAGGCAGTGAGGAGTTTGAGGGGCGTTTTCATGGCGTGTCAGGATGACGGGGTTTGGAGCCGGCGGGCCGTAGAGTCGCGCTAGGCGCGGCGACGGCGGACCAGCATGGCTCCGAGGCCGGCCAGCAGGCCCAGGCCGGCGGCCGGCTCGGGCACGGGGGATCCGTACAGCTCGAGTTCGTCAATCGCGGTGCCTGCCGGGACCAGCAGGCGGAGGCCGGTCGCCTGGACGCCCGCGCCCAGGTCATACTCGTGGCGGAAATAGCTCGTGAACGCGCCTCCGGGAGCGGCATCGTCATTCGCCAGGTAATCCAGGGTGCCGATCGTCTGCCAGCCGGTGGCCGCGTCGCTGGTGTCCGGGGTGGAGCCATCGGGAAAGGCGATCGTGGTGATCTGCATCGTATAGAGGCCGAGGCTGCGGTCGGCGAGCTGGCCGCCGCAGCAGTCGGTTCCGGGGGCGCCGCCTTCGAACGCCCCGTTGCCATTGTCCCGTCCGAAGGCGACGCTGGTCAGGGTGGTCAGGCCGGCGAGGCGCACGCCTGCGTAGTGGGTGGCTCCGGCCGACCCGGGAATCCAGCTGTTGGCGTTGCCATAGAGGCCGTCGTTGAGGTTGGCGGCCACATGGAAGGGGACGCCGATTTCCGGTCCGAGATCGCCGGAGGTGAAGACGGCGGCACCCGGGGCATTGGAAAGGTTGGCCGGGGCCGGAGCCGGGCTGGCTGGGTTAAAGCCGTCCCCGTCGTTGCCATCCCAGGTGACGGAAAAACCCGCGGACGGGGTGATGGTCACGGCGGCGAAAACAGAGGCGGGTACGGCGAGCAGGCTGGTCAGGCCGAGGGCGGAGAAGGTCTTTTTCATGGGGTCTGGTGGATTGTTTTTCTGAATTGTTTTACTTTGGCAGTCTAAAATTAGGGAATGGCCTTAATTTCGCCTATCCCCCGTTCGGGGGAGAAAAAAGGCCTGCGGGCCGCCGGGAATTCCCGCATCGTTTCTTCCCATGCCGTTTCGCCGACATCTGTGTTTCCTGGTCCTTGGCGTGGCGCTGGGTGCGGGCGGGCTCGCCGGCGAGGCGCGGGGAGCGCGGCGCGAAGCGGTGCATCCGGGCCGGAATGTGGAGGAATTCGCCTCGGTCGAGGCCCGCTTCCTCCGGTTTACCATCCGCCGGACGACCAGCGCGGCTCCGCCGTGCCTGGATGAACTGGAAGCCTACGGACCAGACGCACCGGAGAAGAATCTGGCGCTGGCCGCCGCTGGCACCCGCGCCCGCGCCTCCGGCACGCTGCCCGACTACCGCATTCACGCCCTGCCCAACATCCACGACGGCCTGTATGGCAACGGCCACAGTTGGATTGCGGACACGCCCGGCACCGGCTGGGTGGAACTGGAATTTTCTGCGCCGGTCCGGCTCGACCGCGTGGTCTGGAGCCGTGACCGGGAACGGAAGTTCATCGACCGGCTGGTCACGGAGTACGTCCTCGAGGTCGCCGTGGAGCCCGGCGCGTGGCGGGCGGTCGCCTCGTCGGCGGATCGCGAGCCGCTGCCCGAGCTGCCGGCCGGCACCCCGCCGCATCTGGCCACCCCCGGCCACTTTGCCGCCTCGGCCATGGAGCTGCCGGAGGATGACCTCCCCTCGGCCCGCGAATATCTGCTGGAAACCTGGCAGACGTCGCGCGGCCTGCCGTCCAACACCGTCACCGCCGTGGCTCAGACGCGGGACGGCTGGCTCTGGATCGGCACCACCAACGGCCTGGCCCGGTTCGACGGCCTGCGGTTCACCACTTTTGGCGAAAGCCACGGACTGCCGAGCCTGAGCGTCACCTGCCTGCTCGAGGACAGCCGGGGCACGCTCTGGGCGGGCACGGAGGGCGGGGGCCTGGCCCGCTGGGAGGCGGGGCGCTTTCGCTCCATCGAAACCGGCCCGGGCCTGGCTGGCAACACCGTGCTCGCGCTCGCCGAGGATGCCGCCGGCGTGCTCTGGGTCGGTACTCCAGCCGGTCTGCATCACTGGCAAAACGGACGCCTCACGCGCTGCGTCGAGGGGTCGGTCTCGCGCCTGGCCGCCGGTCGGGACGGTGTCTGGTTCATTGCCGACGGCAGCGAGATGCTGTGCTGGAACGGCCAGGCCGTGGTGAGCGCCCCGCGGGGGCTGGATCCCTCGCGTTTCTCCTCGATCAGCGCGCTCGCGGGGGGGCGCGATGGGGCGATGTGGTTCGGCGGGGCCAACGGCTACGTCGGGTGCTTGGCCGATGAAGCGGTGACGACGTTTGGCGAAGGGCACCAGGTGCTCGCCTCGAGCACCCGGCAGTTGCTGCCGACTCCGGAGGGCGACGTCTGGGTGGGCACCTCCGCGAGCGGGCTGGCCCGGCTGCGGGGGAGGTCACTGCTCCAGATCACCACCGACGACGGCCTCGCGGCCAACAGCGTGCACGCCCTCTGCCTCGATCGCGAAGGCAACCTCTGGGTTGGCACTATCGGCGGCGGGCTCAGCTGCCTGCGCCCGCGGCGCATCGAAGCCGTGACCACCCGCGACGGACTTTCTCACAACGGCGTCATGGCCATGACCGAGGACGCCTCGGGCGCAGTCTGGATCGGCACCAATGGCGGCGGGCTCAACCGCCTGGATCCGGATCATCGCCGCGCCGCGCCGCACTCGCCGAGCTACATCCTGGAAAACCGGGTGATCTCGTCCCTCGCGGCGACCCGCGACGGAACGCTCTGGCTTGGGACGTCGACCGACGGGGCGTTCGGGATCGGGGAGGAAACGACCCAGCCGCTGGGGCCCGCCCAGGGGCTTCCGGGCCGCATCGTCACCGCCATGTGCGAGGATGCCGCCGGCGGCTTGTGGCTGGGCACGCTGGACGGAGGCCCCGCGTATTTCCGCGACGACCAGGTCAGCCGGCCGGCGGGCAGCGAAGCGCTGGCCAACCAGCCCATCACCACCATCGCGGCCGACCGCGCGGGGCGGGTGTGGTTTGGCACGGCGGGGCAGGGGGTGGCCCGGCTGGAGGCCGGGGGCGGGTTGACGCGATGGACCCGTGCGCAGGGGCTGGCCAGCCAATTCATCCGCACTCTCCGCGAGGATGACGCGGGCACCGTCTGGGCGGGCACGAGCGGTGGGCTGGTCCGGTGGCAGGGCGACCAGCCGTTCAGTTTCACCCAGGCTCATGGGTTGCCGGACGAGGTCGTCTCGCAGATCCTTGATGACGGTGCCGGCCACCTCTGGCTCGGCACCAACCGGGGCGTCCTGCGGATCACCCTCGAGTCGCTGGAACGGGTCGCCGCCGGCCGGGCCGCCGCCCTCGATGTCTTGGCCATTGGCACGGGCGACGGGCTGCCCGGGCTGGAATGCACCGGCGGTTACCATCCGGCCGGGCTGCGGCTGCGCGATGGCCGCCTCTGCTTTGGCACGGTGGCCGGCCTGGCGGTGATCGACCCCCGGGCCTTCGCGCCCCGGCCGGAATCACCGCCGGTCGTCATTGAGTCGATCCTGCCGTCCGGCGGGCCGCCCGTCTCGCCGGACGGATCGGTCTTTGCGGTGCCGCCCGCGGCCGAGACCCGTCTGGGATTCCGGTTCACTGCGCTGAGCTTCACCGCGCCGGAGCGGGTGCGGTTCCAATGCCGCCTCGTTGGCCTGGAAACCGCCTGGGTCGACAATGGCCCCGGGCGCATGGCGACCTATGCACCGCTCGATCCGGGGGCGTACCGGTTCGAAGTGCGGGCCAGCACGGACGGCGGCGCCTGGAGCGCGCCGGCCGCAGTGGCGGTGCGGGTGCCCGCGCCGTGGTGGCGGCAGCCCTGGGCGTGGCTGGCGGGAGCCGTGGGCAGCCTGGCCCTGGCCGCGGGCCTGGCCCGGGCGCTCACCCGCCACCGCATGCAGCGGCATCTGCGGCAGGCTGAAGACCAGGTCGCACTTGAGCGCGAGCGCACCCGCATCGCGCGCGACATCCACGACGACCTCGGTGCCAACCTCACCCAGATCAGCCTGCTCAGCGCGCTCGGACGGGAGCAGCGGGACCAACCCGAGGCCGTGGACAAAAAATTCACCTCCATTGCCGCCCTGGCGGGCGACCTGGCGGGCGACCTGGTGCAGGCGCTGGACGCGATCGTCTGGGCGGTCAATCCGCGCCACGACACGCTGGAAAGCCTGGCCCGGTACCTGGTCCGCTTTTCCGGGGACTTCTGCGCCCATGCCCCGCTGCGGCTGCGCCTGGATGTGCCGCCCGAGCTGCCGCCCGTGATCCTCGGCTCGGATGTCCGGCACTCGCTTTTCCTCGCGGCCAAGGAGGCGCTGCACAATGCCCTGCAGCATGCCGGAGCCGCCGAGATCCGCCTGCACCTCGCCGTCGCCGATGGCTGGCTCACCCTCGGGATCAGCGATGATGGCCGCGGGTTCACCCCGGGTCCGGTCGCCGAAGGCTCGGGCCATGGCAACGGGCTGCACAACATGCGGCAGCGCCTCGCTGAGTGCGGCGGGCGATGCGAGATTTCCAGCGCCCCGGGTCGCGGCACCCAGATCGTCTTTTCCCTCCCGCTTCCATCCCAGTCATGACTCCACCCATCCGCGTCGCCCTCGTTGAAGACAATGCCCGGCTGCGCCAGCAACTGGCCCAGCTCATCGGGGAGTCCCCCGGTTTCTCGTGCATCGGGGCGTTTGCCGACGCCGAGGCCGCGCTGGCCACCCTGCCGGCCGCCGCCCCGGAGGTTGTGCTGATGGACATCCAGCTGCCCCGCATGTCCGGCGTCGAATGCGTCGCCCGCCTCAAGGATAAGCTCCCCGACGTGAAGGTGGTCATGCTCACCGCCTACGACGACAGCGACACCATCTTCCAGGCGCTCGAAAACGGGGCCAGCGGCTACCTGCTCAAGCGCACCCCGCCCGACGAACTGCTTCGCTCGATCCAGGACGTGCAGAACGGCGGGGCCCCGATGAACAGCCACATCGCCCGCCTCGTCGTCCAGTCGTTCCACCGCCGCGGCTCGTCCCCACGCCCGGCCGAAAACCTCACCGCCCGCGAAGAAGAGGTCCTCCGCCTCGTCGCCCAGGGGTTCATCAACAAGGAAATCGCGGAATCCCTCGGCATCGGCCTCGAAACCGTCCGCCAACACCTCAAAAACTGCTACGCCAAACTCCACGTCCGCACCCGCACCGAAGCCGCCATGAAGGTGTTTCGATAGGGGCGCGGCGCGCGCGGTCGGCCGCCGGCAGGTCCGTCGGGCAACGAGTTGGCGGAGCCCGGAATCCTGCGGTGGGACCGGGGCGTGGATTAGTTTTTCGAGGAGCTGGCAAGGAAGGCTGGGCTTCGGCCAGGTGCCGCGCGACGCCCGGTCACGGGGTGACGCTGACCCGGAGGCGCCAGTAGCGGCCGGGGGCGTCCGGAGGCAGGGCGAAGGAGATTTTTTCGAGGGATCCGAGGCGCTCGCGGGCGGTGACCGCCGGGGTGGCCGGGGACCAGTCGGTGAGGCTGGCGCTGCTTTCGAGGTGCAGCGACACCCCGGTCCGCTCGGCATCGGCCCACACCCACAGCTCCGGCCCGGCGGGGGCATGCCGGACCGCTGGCAGGTTCAGGACGCCGGGCACGGCCGGATCCGAGCCGGTGGCGTATTCCATGAGCGCGGCCAAGCCGTCGCTATCGGTGTCCTCGCTGTCGCTGGTGAGACCGTGGCTGGACTTCCAGGCCGCGTAGCTGGTGCCGTCGCCCGAGCCCGGGCTGCCTCCGTCCGCCGTGCTGGCGCGCCAGTTCAGGCCGTCCGCATGCCAGGCATCGGCCGGCGGCGCGGTCTCGGGAGCAATGAGAACGAGGCTGCGACCGCCGCCGTCCGCCTGAGCCGGCCACGGCAGCTCGTCGTCGTAGGAGAAGTCGCGGATGACCGCGCCGCCGGGCTGGACGAGAGTCAGCCGTTCGCCGCCGTTGGCCAGGCCGGTGCCGTTGAGAAACTGTGCTTCCGTCACCGCCAGCCGCTGGCCGGGGAAAAGCACGGTGCCTGGGGCGAAGACAAAATCCAGCCCCCGGGTGAAGTAGCAGCCGGTCAGGTCGATGCGCGCGGCGCTGATGTTCATGACTTCGAGGAACTCCCCGCGGTCCGGATCGGCACCGGCCTTCGGGTGGTAGTGGATTTGGCTGATGACGAGGTTCTCCGGTCCGGCGGGAACCAGGATGCCGGTGTGGAAGGCGGCCTCATTGAGGGCGGACCACTCGGCGTCGCTGGTGCGCCGCGCCCTCATGCGGATGAGCACCGGACCGGTCACGGCGAAGGCGGCCGCCGGCGGATCGGTCACCAGCAGGGCGGTTGGATTGACCGCGCCGCCCGGGAGGCGCGGGTCGCTGCCGTCGAGCGTGGCGTACACCTCGGTGCCCGCGGTGGCGGAGGTGACGGGCGGCTGATGGCCCGGGGCCACGGAGCCGCCGTGCTGCGCGAATTCCGGTGCCTCCACCGGATACCAGCCGCGCGCCTTGAGCTGGCCGTGCACGGTCGCAACGCGCGAGGGAATGAAGGAATTGCGGATGCGGTTCACTTCGGTCATCCACTCGCCGTCGCGGTCCCACGGCAGCCGGGTGGCGGCGGCCGGCTGCCACCGTGCGGTCTCGGCCACCAGCGGCAGGAAGATTTCCTGGACCCGGTGGTCCAGGATCGACTGCGCGCGCGCCGTGTCCAGGGGGCCTCCGTGGTAACCGGCTTTATAAAACCGGTCGCGAAAGAGGATTTTGAATTCCGGATGGTCCATCAGGGTGACATCGGAGGTCGAGGCGGTGACCATGAACCCGTCCGGCGGCATGATGCCCGGGCGCGGGGTGTTGACGTAATGAGGATTGCTGGGGATGGTCAGATTGGCGTTCGGATCGTTCCAGATGACATCGTTGTCGTAGGAAAAAAACTTCCACCCGCCGCGGTCCGGCAGCTTCGGGCCGGCGGCCATCCAGTTTTGGTTCGGGTTCCAGTCCCAGGCGTTGCCGGCCCAGAAATTGAGGATCATGAAGTCGGCGAATTGCGGCAGGTCGATCCAGCGGGCGGCTTCGGCATGGCTGGTGGCGATGGCGGTGCGGATTTTGGCCCAGGCCGCCTGCCAGGTGGCCGAGCCGTTCTCCCCTGAGTTGGCGCCGTTGGTGAACTCGAAATCCTCGCTGCCGCCGGGGTGGTAGCTGGCCATGAAGTCGTTATTCGGATACTCGCGCCAGTGGTACAGGCCGTGGTAGCGGCCGTTGACCCAGAGCTGCACGTACCGGTTGTGCGGCGCGGCATGGCCCATGTTTAAATGCAGGTCGTCCATGACCAAGCCGCGCAGATACAGGGCATCCCCCTTGAATCCGGCCATCGGCGGGGTGGACGGTTCGGCCATCCAAAAAAAACTGTCGTGCGAGCAGCTGCGCAGCGCGATGCGGTCGAAGCTTTCGGCCGGCTGATGGAACTGCGCGTACGGATGATTGCGGAAGATGTTATGATTGAGGCTGGGCTGGCCATACTGGGACCGGAAATACAGGCGGAAGTTGTTTTTGGGCGAGCTGATGCTGTGCCCGCCGACGGCCTGGATGCCGCAATCGATTTGAAATCCCGGCTCGGTTCCGCCGGGGTGGAAAAACTCGACCGAGGCGGTGGTCTCGCTGGGGCCGGGCAGTCCGGGCAGATTGGTGATGGAGACGGCGGGGAGGGCGGTCAGGGCGTCATCCAGCAGCGGTCCGTAGGTGGCGTGGTTTTTGATCGCGTTGGTCTGGGTGCTGTTGTTCGAGTTGGTCTGGCCGACCACCCCGTCGGTGGCGGGAGCGGTCACGCCATTGATGAAGAGATAGGTGTTCGTGCCGATCCGGTTGGCCGCGGCTCCGGGATGAATGGCCAGGGCGCGGATGCGCCGGGTGCCCCGGGTCGTTCCGGCGGTGTCGGGGGCGAGGGTGAACGGGCCGTCGTACACCAGGCCGTTGGTCGCCGTCGGGCGGCTGCCGTTGATGGTGTAGCGGATGACCGATTCCGGCACGTCCGCGGTCAGGGTGAGGGTCTGCGGCTCGGTGTAGAACCCGCGCTGCACACTGAAAGCGACCTCGTTCAAGCCGAAGGGAAAGATCGGCCCGTTGGCCGCATCGGGCGTGGGGGTCAGATAGCCGTGACCCTGTCCAGCGAGCCCCTTCCCATAGGCCAGATCGGTGAACTGCTCCCGCGCCGCCAACGAATCAGCCACCACGCCGTCAGGCCGCACCAGCGCCAGAAAGTCGCCCCGCGAGCCATCGATCCGAAAACGGGTGTGCAGATTCCCGCTGGCCGGAACGCGGTTTTTGCCCGAGGCGAAGACCACCAGGAATCCGCCGGGAGCCAGGGTGCGAGCGGGAAAAACCCACCGGGCCAGGTCCGCGGGATCGTCGGTCAGCCGCCAGCCGGTCAGGTCGACCGGCGAGCTGAGCGGATTGTGCAGCTCGATCCAGTCCTGCCTCTGCCCGTCCTCGTCGCGCAGGCCGGTGTCGTTGGAGGCCAGGAATTCGTTGAGGCGCAGCCCGGCCTCCGACACCGCGAGCGGAAACGACGACTCGATGAACAACCCGCCGCGGTCGGTGGAGCGCACCCGCAGGTCCAGCGACGTCCGCCCGGCTGGAATCGGTGCCGCCAGCCTGAGCTCGCCGCCGGGTAGCGAAAACAGCGCGTTGTCGCCGTCGCCGTCGCCAGCCGCCAGGGTCAGCGTGTGGGCGTCGCCGGCGTCAGGATCCAGCGTGGTGAACTGCCCCAGCAGCGCGCCCGCCGCCGTGCCGCGCACGATCGACTGCGCGGTCGTCGTGAGGCCCGACGGCGGATGCGGCTCGATGACGGCGAGGGCGAACTCCTTTTCCAGGAACAGCCCTCCCTGGTCCGTCGAGCGCACCCGCACCGCGTGGGTGGTGCCCGTCGCACCGGGCGGCCGCGCCGTCCGGAGGATCGCGCCCTCGAGGACGAAGAGGCCGCCGCCATCGTTCACCAGCGAGTACTGGTGGGTGTCGCCGGCGTTGGGGTCGCTCGTGGCCAGCGTCCCGACCGGGCTGCCGGGAGGCAGCTCGGGGAACAAGGCCAGCGCCGACAGGTCGATCTGGGTCGGGGCGAGCGGCTGGGGCGCTCCGATGGTGAAGCCGACGTTGAAGGCGTACTGGCGGGTCAGGGTGGTGTGGGTCTCGGCTCCCGCCACCGGCGCGGCCCCCAGCCCGACTTTTCCCGACTGGGTCGCCGCACTTCCGCCCGTCAGCCAGATCTCGTCACCGCCATCGCCATACGGAATCACGCTGCCCGCGTTGCCGGTCCCGTCCGCATTGGCATCGGTGTATCCCGGAGCCAGAGTTTCGCCCGGCTGGAGCGTGAGTGCCGGAGCGGTGTCGGCAAACGCGAGGCGGCGGATCCCGGCAGCCGGATAATCCGTCGCCGCCACCCGCGTCCGTCCGATCGCCACCAACGTGAAATCATTGTCTCCGTTGACCTGCACCACAAAGGGCGTGACCCGGCCGCGCGACGCCCCGGCCTGGAAGTTGAATTCGGTCAGCGTAATCTGCTGCGCGGCTCCGGAAGCGTTGGTGTAGGCGTCGTTTTCATTCACGACCATGATCGCGCTCCACCCATCGACCGCGCCGCCCGCCGCCGGATCGTTGCCCATCGTCAGCGCCAGCACCTTCCCCGGCCCCACCAGCAGCCAGCACGCCAGCCGCCGCGCCGCCTTCCATGCGCGGCCCGGCTTTCCGCCGGCCCCGTCCCGCCGCCGCCTCCAGGATCTGCCGGCACCGGTCGTCAATCCAACAGCAGAAAAAAAAGCGGACATACTTAGTTCAAGCAACAAGGAGCGCAGCGGTCAAGAATCGCCGCTGTTCTTCCAGTGTCCGTCCCTTTGCCGCATTTGACGAACAAAAAGGCCCTGTGGCATGGAGCGATGGCGAAAAACCTTGACGGCAGGGCCGCGGCTGGAGTCGAAATGGCATCCGAGCGCGGAATCGCCCGCGCCGGCCCCGTCTCCTCATGCAGCCCCCGATGAAAAGGTCCCCCATCTCGTTCCTCTCCGGTCCCTGCCGATGCCTCGGCACCGGGATGATTCTCTCCACAGTCCTGCTTCCCGGCCCCCGCAGCGAGGCGGCCCCCTATCAGGAGGCGGTGAAAAATCTGGGGCCGACCTACTATTACGAGTTGAACGCGGCCTCCATCGCCGGCGGTGCCATTGACAGCATGGGCAATGCGCCCGCTCCCGGCACCTACAACGGCGACTACGTCATCGGCCCGGCGATGGTCGGCGGTGCCGGGCCGCTGGAGGTTTTTGGCGGGGTGGCGGTGCCCGGAGCGGGGGGCGCGGAGAACCTGGCCCACTATGGCAACAACCAGGGCCACATCGTGCTCGGGGCCGGGGAACAATATGGTGCGAACGCCATGACCGTGGCCTTTTTTATGAAGGCCGGCCCTTCCCAGGGCGGCGACCGAATTTTCACCAACAACCTGGCCGATCCGGCGAAAAGTTTCCAGGTCACCTGCGGCAATGACGGGCTGATTCTCGCGGTGGACCCATCCGCCACCGGTGCCGCCGCCGAGCGCACCCTCTACCTCGAAGACAACAGTGATCGGGACCGCCGGCTGATCAATCCGGCTTCCGGCTGGTTCCACATCGTGGCCTCCACCCAGGGCACCACCGGTCCGGAACGGGCTTCCAACCTGCGGCTCTGGGTCAATGGAATCAACCGGACGGCCAATCTGCAGCCGGATGCCGTCGGCTGGGGCGTGGAAACCGGGCTGGCCAAAATCGGCGGCCGCGGCGCCGACCCGGCCGCCCCCCAGACCCATTCGGGCGCGCAGGACGATGTGTCGATCTGGCTCGACCGGGTCCTCACCGACGCGGAGGTCGCGTCCCTCTGGGCGGCGGCGCGGCGATTGCCCACCGCCGGCCTTTCGGGATGGTGGCCATTCGAAGGCGATGCCTCTGATCGCTCCGGCCGGGGGCTGAATGGCACGGTGCTGGGTGCCGGTGCCTTCGACGCGGACAAACCCGCCGGGCTCACCGGGCAGTCGATCCTGTTCAGCGCCGACCCCGACGGCGTGAGCGTGCCCGCCCACCCGGCGTTGGACAGCGAGGAATTCACGCTGGGATACTTCATCAATCTCAGGGGGGCGGCCCAGGGAAATGCCGGCCTCGAGCGCCTCTCAAGCCGCCAGTTAAACGCCTTCGAAACCGCCGTTGGCGACGCGCATGCGCTCGGCGGGACGGTGTCGCCAACCGGCCTCACGCTCTCGTATTACAGTCCGGCCATCGGTTGGAACCGGACCGAGGCGGAGGTGCCGGCGGACGGCTGGATGCATGTCGCCTGGCGCAACACGGCGGCCGGCATGGACATGTTTTTGAACGGCGCCCTGGTCTATTCGGGAGCGGCGGTGCCCGCCGGGGCCCTGAGCGGGCAGATGACCTTGGGCACTCGATTCGACCAGATCGAAGGCTTTGAGGGGCTGATGGACGATGCCTTCCTCTGGGGGGGAGCGCTGAACGACGGCGACATCACCACCATTGCGGCCGGCGGCATCAGCGGCTTCGCTGGACTGGCGGTTGACTCGGATGGCGATGGGCTGCCGGACTGGTGGGAAATCCAGAACGGACTGAACGCCGGCGACAACGGCAGCGTGCTGGCCGCCAATGGCGGGCCCGGCGATCCGGACAGCGACGGTCTCACCAACGCTCAGGAATTCACGAGGGGCACCCTCGCCAGGGATGCCGACACCGACGACGACGGGCTGCAGGACGGCGCGGAGATCACCCGTGGCACCAACCCGCTGCTCGCCGACACCGACGGGGACGGCCTCAAGGACGGCGACGAGGTCACCCGCGCCACCAACCCGCTGCTGGTCGACACCGATGGCGACAGCATCGGCGACGGGGACGAGGTGTCGCTCGGCACCAATCCGCTCGATCCGCTGAGCGGCCCGCCGCCGTCGGCCTTCCTGGTCCTGCACCTTGCGTTTGATGGCAACACCCAGGACGCTTCCCCGCAGGCCAACCATGGGGAGTTGCTGGGTTCGCCCGAGTTGGTCAACGACAGCCCGGTGGCCGGCGGTCAGGCCCTGTGGTTCACCAGCAATGAGATGGGGGTGACGGTGCCGGAAAGCGCCGCCCTCGGATCCAATGCCTTCACCCTCAGCTACTGGGTCAAGCCGACGAGCCTGCAGGAAGGCGCCGGCCTCGAACGTCTGACCAGCCGCAGCGGCGACGCCTTCGAAACCGCCATTGGCAATGCCGCGGCCGTCGGGGGGGCGGAGGAGCTCACCCTCAGCTACTACCAGGGAACCGCCGGCTGGATCCGGACCGGGGTCGCCTTGATTCAGGACGAATGGGCGCACGTCGCCTGGAGGAACCGCGGCAGCGGACCGGAGGACCTCGATCTTTTCGTCAATGGCCAGTTGGTGTTCACCGGGGTCGGTGTGCCGGCCGCCGGCCCTGGATCCGGTTTCATGAACATCGGCACCCGGCACAACGGCATCGAGGGCTTCGAGGGCCTGATGGACGATGTCCGCCTCTACCGCGCTCCACTCAAGGACAGCGACATCGCCGCGCTGGCCCCGCCGGTGGCCGCCGCGCCGTTCGAAATTGCCTCCATCGTCCGCGTTCCCGACGGCTCTTCGGTGACCCTGGCTTTCTCCTCGCGACCCGGCCGCACCTATGCGGTCGACTTCTCCAGCACCCTGAATGCCTCCGGCCAGCCTGGCGGGTGGACCGAGCTGACGGACGCGGTGGCTTCCGGCGGAGCCCAGACCGTCTATGTGGATGCGCAGGCCACTGCGCTGCCGGGAGCCTTTTACCGGGTGCGGGACGTCACGCCTTAAGCCGGCGGACGGGCCGCTAGGGCCGGCGTTCCACCCGGTAAAAACGCTGCGGCCCGGCGGCGGCGGCCGCGGTCAGGGTCACCGTGCCCGCCGTCGCCATGACGGCCGGTCCCTCGTTCAGCCAGGCGGGATCCTCCAGCGCGCTCTTGGCCTGGAGCTGGTAGCTGAACCCGGGCGAGCTGGCGAGGGTGATCGACACCACTCCCTCCCCTATCGTCACCCCGGTGGCCGCGGGCGGCGGCAGCGCCGCGGCATTCGCGGTCCCGGCCGAGGGCGCGAGCAGGAAATCCACGTCCGGTCCGCCATCGGGCGTGCGCCCCTGGCTGATGTCGGCGACCTGGGGGCCGAAAGCGATCCGGTCCACCACCGTGCCGTCCGGGGCGGTCAGGGTCAGGGTTTCGCCTTCCGCGGCGAGTTTGAATGGCAGGTGGACGGAGGCGGGGGGCAGGCTTTGGGCGGTTTCCTCGTCGCACCAGGCGACCAGGTGCCCGCCCGCCGCGAGCGTGTAGCCGGCGGGGAAGACAAAGTCGGTGGGTACCGGCACCAGGTCGCTGAGCCGCCAGCCGGTCAGGCTGACCGGGGCGGCGGTCGGATTGAACAACTCGATCCAGTCGTCCGAACGCCCGTCCGCGGGGTCGGTCACCCGGCCGGCGTTGGACGCCATCCATTCATTGATCCGGACCTCCGGCCACTGGCTGGCACCCGTGTAGGTCACGGTGACGGTGGCCGATCCGGCCTCGGCACCGGTGTAGTCGACGGCCCGGACCACATACGGACGGGGGCCGGGTGCCGGGGTCAGGGTGATCTGCCAGGAGGTGACCGTGCTCCAGGTTACCGACAGTTCCACGCCATTGACCGTGAGGGTTTTGACCTGGACGGGAGCGGTGCCGGAAAGCGTGACCGCCGGGGACTCGACCGTGACCTCGGCCGGGCTGGTGACCGCGAAGGCGGCGGCCACACGGTTGAGCTGGTTCTGCATGTAGGCGCGGCGCTGGTTGATCCATTGGGGGATGCTCAGGCCATACGCTCCGCTGGCGGTGAAGGGCGAGGTCAGGTTCACGCCATTGGGCGCGAAAGTGGCGTATTTCTTCTCCAGCAGTGGGGTGACGGCCGGGCCGCTGAAGAAGGTGGCCAGCGCTTCATGCACGGTGCGCCAGTAGATGCGCCGGAAAGCCGGAAACGCCTGCAGGGCGTCCACCTTGGCGTCGACCGTGGACGGAAAGAGCGGGTCATTGACCGGGTCGTTAAACACGCCCAGGCCCACATCCATGTCCCACGTGAACTGGGTCCACCGCCCGGCCGGCGGCTTGTACAGGTAGGTGTTTTTGTGGTTGGGATTGCCGAACCCGTCCCAGTACGAGCAGAGGTCGTGAAACGCGAACGTGCGCATCCAGTTTTCCACATCGACCACCGATTCGACCGCGGCCTGGTAGGCGCCCACGGGGGCGTTGACGGCATCGATCAGGGTGAAGAGGTCGTTGAAGTCGTTGGACGAGCGGGAGGCCCGGGGCCGCCAATTCCAGCGGTAGCGGGCCAGTTTGCGCTGGCCGCCGCTGAGGTAATGGCGAAGCAGGTTGTTTACCGGGGCGCTGGTGGTGTTGGCGTTGTCGGCACCCTCGTTCCAGTTGTTCGATTTGTGGAGCGGGCCGCCGCTGTCGTCGGGGAAGAACTCGTTGATCAGCGTCTGGTCGGGCTGCTGGACGTCGTCATAGATCACCCCGCGCCTGTTTCCATTGACGTAGAAATGGATGTAGCGCCGGTAAAGGTTGGGAAGTCCCAGCTGCTCGGCCATCCAGTACATGAGCTGCTCCCGCTGGTTGGTGGTGTCGCGGATCGGAAGGTCGAGCGTGAAATGATCCTCGGCCAGGACCCGCTCGTCCTGCGGAACGATCAGGTTGTAGCCGCAGAGCGGCCCGCTGACCGGGGAGCCGTATCCGGGGGTGCTGGCCTCGCTGCCGGCATACCAGGCGCCGCAGCCGTAGACGGCCCGCACCCCGCCGTAAATGAAGGTCGCATCCAACGGCTCGTTCCCAAATTTTTCCCGCGTCGTCCACTTCGAGACGGTGGCGGAGGTGAGCCACAGCCGGTAGGCGCTGAAGACCCCGGGCTGCGCCGGTTCGCCGATGCGCACCAGGCATTCATGGGCCGGGGCGTCGGGCGGAAACAGCGCGCTGGCCGGGGTGGCGGAGGCATCGTGCGCCTCGACTCGGAACACCAGCAGGGCTCCCGTATTTTGCGCCGGGATGGTGCCGGTGTAGACGCCATCCCCGGCGGTGTCATCGCCCTCCAGGCCGTCGTCCCGCATCGGTGCCGCATTGAAGGTGGCGGCGGTTTGCCCCCGCCACTGGACCATGGCCGCGGCGATGCCGTCCGGATCGTCAAGCCGGGCGAAGACCCGGATCGGCGTGCCGGCTGTCGGCACCAGCGGGCGGTGTGTGACCTCGCGGATGACTGGGCCCGCATTCGCCACGGCCCGGCTGTTGGCGGCCCCCGGAGTGCCTAGATTGAGCGGGGTCTCCAGCCGGGTCAGTGTTTCCAAAAAGCCTCCCCTGAGCCGGAGGATGAATTCCGGATGGCCTCGCAGCCAGCGGACCCGGGCGCTGATCGCGGCCTGGGAGTTGCGGGCGAGCGGGGGGCTGAACGGCAGATACACGCGGTTGCCGTCCGGCTCGCCCTTGTCGCTCGCGCGCAGGTGAAAGGCCGTGCTCCCGCCCGTGCCCGCCCCTGCGACCACGGCGGACCGCGACTGGTTGCCCTGGGGCTTCCACCCGGCCAGCCCGGCCTCGAAATCGCCGTTGACCAGCACACTCGCGCCCCCGTTCGGAAGCGCGGCCACGTCGTCGACCAGCGCCTCGCCTTCACCCATGAGGAAAAACTGCACACGATCCACGCTGGTGACGGCGGTGTGCCCGAGGTCCAGCGCCCCGGAGGCGGTGACCGTGGTCCACGGGGCCTTGCCGCTTTCGTCGCTGTCGGCCCAGGCACCGGCCAGTGAGCGGTCGGCGCGCAGGTCGGTCGCCTCCAGGCTGGAGCCACCACCGGCCGCCCACCGGCTCCAGCGGCTGCCGGCCTGATAAGTCAGGGTATCGACCACCACCTCGATGGTTTCCACCCCGTCCGCCTCCGGACGCACCAGCGTGAGGCGTTCGCCATTGTTGCTGAGCGTGCCGTCGTAGTCGCCGGTCACGCGGGACGGATCCAGCGCGGGATGGCTGGCCCGGGTGCGGGCCGCGTCCTTGGCGACGACCAGCCAGCCACCCGGCGCGATGGTGGTCCCGGGCGGCAGGGTGAAGGAGATGCCGTCCGTGAATTTCCAGCCCCCCGCATCCACGGCCGCGGTGCCCGGATTGTGGAGTTCCAGCCATTCATCGCGGTCGTCATCGCTGATCGGATCGAAGAAAATCTCGCTGAGCACCAGTTCCGGAGGGCGCAAGCCCGCGTTGGCGGCACCGGGCGTCGGCGCGGCCAGCGCGCGGAAGGCACCCCGATGGTCGTGGGCGCGCCCGAGGGTGACCGCGGCGGCGGATCCGTCGAAGCGGACGCAATCGAGCACCCGGGTTCCTCCGGCGTTGGTCAGATAGATCGTTTCGCCTGCGGCACTGAGTGCGAAGCCGAGCTGGGTCGCATCGAACGTCACCACGGCACCCGCCGCCAGGGTGGTGCCCGCCGGAATGACGAATTTGCCAAGGGCGGCCGCCTCGTCGCTCAAGGTGCAGCCGGACAGGTCCGCCGCCGCCGTCCCATCGTTGCGCAGCTCCACAAAGTCCGCGGCCGGCGGTACGGAGCGCGCCCGAAGCTCGTTGAAGGTCACCCGGTCCAGCGGTCCGGCCGGCTCGGTGTCGCCGGTGCCGGGCGAGCCGCCGATCACCGGGCTGGCCGCCCAGGCTCGGGCCGCCGACTCCCCGTAGCTGGGACGGGCGAGCACCAGGGAATGACCGGCCCCATCCGGCGCGACCGGCCACGGGTCCCGGTCGTTCCACGCCACCTCCAGCACCACCGCCCCGCTGGGTTTGAGCAGCCTGATCGTGCCTCCCTGATTCGACAGGTTCCGGGCAAATCCGCCGGCCACACCGGAGAGGCCGTGCGCGGCCTCCACATGCGCCGGGACTTTCGCCACCACCAGATACCCCCGGCCCGGGATCTCCGTTCCGGCGGGGAAGGTGAACTCCACATCGCCGGCGAGGCGCCAGCCTGCGATGTCCTCGGCCCAGGGATTGGTGTTGCCGAGTTCGAGGAACTCCAGATCCCGGCCGTCCGGCCGGGCCGGCGGGTGGTAGTGAATTTCTGAAATGACCAGTCCGGTGCGGCGGGAGCTGGCCCCCATTCCCTCCCAGTCACCCTGCGCCCTTGCCGGAAATCCCGCGGCCGCCGCCGCGCCCAGGGCGAACACAACGAATCCACGGCGCCACGGCGCCGCCACAATGGGGGTCTGCATCTGGAAGGATATTGGACGCCGCCGCGCTTGGCAAAGCAAAGAACCGGCCGGGAGCCGCCCGCCCCGCCTAACGGAACATCAGGACGGGCACCTGGCAGGTCCGCACCATCGTCGTGGTCGTGCTGCCCAGGACCAGGTGGCGGATCGGCGAATGGCCGTAGGCCCCCATGACCAGCAGCTGGATGCCCTCGCGTTTGACGGCGTCGGCGATCACCGTTTCCGGTTCTCCCGGAAGGCGGTGGCTGGTGACGACATACCCCGCTTCACGCAGCCGGGCGGCCGCCTGTTCTTGCAGCGCGTCCGCCTTCTCGTCCCTGCCCCCGGCCCGGAGGAGATGGCAGGAAACACCCCGCAGCAGCGGGCTGGCGACGGCAAAATCGATGGCCTGGGCCACGCTCGGCCCGCCGTCATAGGCAATCAGCAACTGCTCAATGGGGGTGAAGGCGCGGGACGCCACCAGCACCGGGCGCACCGCGGTCCGGATGACGCGCTGGAGGTTGCCGCCCAGATGGCCGCGGGCCAGGCCGGCCTGCTCGCCGCGCTTGCCGATGACGACGAGCTCGCAGCGCGGCTCGAGTTCCTCCAGCGTCTCCACCAGGGTGCCGTGGCGCTGGGTGGCGGTGATGTCGGCGACCCCGGCGGCGGCGAACTGGCGCCGCGCGTCCTCGAGGATGGCCGCCCCTTTGAGCCGCTGAACGCGGCCCTGCGCCTCCTCCAGCCTGACCAGCTCCTGGGTGAGCTGCTCGCTGGCATCGAACCCGATGCTCCCGCTCAAATCCACCCCGGAAGCCCGCTCGCGGCGGTGGTCGAGGACATGCAGGACTTCGACGCCCGCGCCGAGGCGGTGCGCAGCCCAGGCGGCGTGTTGATAAATGCTCAGCGCATACGTCGATCCGTCGGTGCAGGCAAGAATGATGGGCATGGTCAGGGTCAGGGGTTAATGTTCGAGCATCCGGTCGAGCGCGCCGGGTTTGTCATGCAGGGCGAGACGGTCGACCAGGGTCGCACTCGCCTCGTTCAGGCCGATGACCTCGACCTCGGCCCCCTCGCGGCGGAATTTTAACACCACCTTGTCGAGCGCCCCGACGGCGGTCAGGTCCCAGAAATGCGCGTGACTGACGTCGATGCGCACTTTCGCGACTGCTTCCTTGAAGTCGAAGGCGGCGAGAAAGTCCGGTGCCGAGGCGAAAAAGACCTGCCCTTGCACGAGGTAGGTCCGGGTCTCGGTCGCGGCGTCAAGTTCGCCGCGCACGCGGATCACCTGCGCCACTTTGCGGGCGAAGAAGAGCGCGCTGAGCAGCACTCCGACGCCGACCCCGAGCGCGAGGTTGTGGGTCCAGACCACGACCACCACGGTGGCGATCATGACCAGGTTGGTGCTTTTCGGATGCACGCGCAGGTTCTTGAACGAGGCCCAGGAAAAGGTGCCGATGGAGACCATGATCATCACCGCCACCAGGGCGGGCATGGGGATCTGCCGCACCCATTGGTTGAAAAGCACGAGCAGCAGCAGGAGCACCACCCCGGCGGTGAGGCTGGAGAGCCGTCCGCGTCCGCCGGATTTCACGTTGATCACCGATTGCCCGATCATCGCGCAGCCCGCCATACCTCCAAACAGGCCGGAGACGAAATTCGCGATGCCCTGGCCGGTGCACTCACGATTCTTGTCGCTCGGGGTGTCGGTCATGTCGTCCACGATCTGCGCGGTCAGCAGCGATTCGAGCAGGCCGACGGCCGCGATGCCAAGAGAGTAGGGGAGGATGATCCAGAGCGTGGCCAGGGAGAGCGGCACCTGCGGCCAGAGGAAAACCGGCAGCGTGGAGGGTAGTTCGCCCAAGTCGCCGACCGTGCGCACGTCCAGCTTCCAGACCATGGAGACCGCGGTCAGCACGATGATGGCGACCAGGGGCGAGGGCACGGCCTTGGTCAGGCGCGGCAGAAGGTAAATGATGGCCAGGCCGGCCGCGACCATCGCGTAAACGGTCACGCCGGCCCCCTTGAACTCCGGCAGCTGGGCCATAAAAATCAGGATCGCCAGGGAGTTGACGAACCCGGTCATGACCGAGCGCGAGACAAAACGCATGATGCCGCCGATGCGCGCCGCGCCGGCAATGACCTGGAGCACGCCGGTCAGCACGGTGGCTGCGAGCAGGTATTGCAGTCCGTGCTCCCTGACCAGCGTGACCATGAGCAGGGCTGTGGCCGCGGTGGCCGCCGAGATCATGCCCGGCCGCCCGCCAAAGACGGCGGTGAGCACGGCGATGCAGAACGAGGCGTACAGCCCGACCTTTGGGTCGACCCCCGCAATGATGGAAAAGGCGATGGCCTCGGGGATGAGAGCCATGGCGACGACGATGCCCGCCAGCAAATCGCCGCGGACGTTGGAGAACCATTCTTTACCTATATCTTTCGTGAACATGAAGAGGGGAGTCACCGCGGAACGGGAATGAGTCGCTCCCGGCCCGGGTGCCAAAGAAGACAGCGTGATGCGCCTGCGGACCCAAAAGGACCCTCAGGGGCAGCGGGTGAGCCTCGGTCACCGGGGCACGCCAGCCCTCAGCCGTCAGCAGCTCAATGCGCCGAGACTACGGTGGAGCGGGCCGCCGGTGGGGCGGCCACAACGCCGGAACAAGAGGAAACGCGGTCGGAAAGAGCTGCAAAATCACCATGAAGCTCCCCCTGCGGACCGGCCGGCGCAAGCAGGAACTTATCCGCCGTGACGCCGGCGCGCCGGGTCGCTGGCGCGGGGGACGGGAGTGCGCTTCCGGTGTTGAAAAACTTTACTCGGGGCCGGATCGGGACGAGTAGAAAAGCTATGATGGCAGGTCAAAAAGTTGTGTGCGTGGACGACAAGTTCCCGCTCGGAATCGAGAAGTTTTATGTCGGGCTGCCGAAGGCGGGGGTCACCTATGTGATCCGCGACGTGAGCCTGGGGGTGAACCTCAGCGGCGAGGAAGGCGAGGTCGCCGTCACCCTGGTCGGCCTGCATAATCCAAAATCGGCCACCCCGCCGTACCCCGAGCGAGGCTTCAAGGCTGAACGCTTCCGGCCGCTGGAGGACGACCGGATTTCCGAGGCCGCCCTCGCCGAGCGCGAGGATGTCCTGGTGTAACCATCGCGCGGTTGGTCTGCCGGGATTTTCTGGGGTCTTTCAGGCCGCGGCCTCACCACCGAACAATTCCCGGAAGAGCCAGGCGCGGGCGAGTTGCCATTTGCGCAGGACGGTGGAGCGGGAGAGGCCGGTCAGTTCGGCGGTTTCTTCCACGCTGAGGCCCGCGAAGAATCGGAGCTGGACGATTTCGGCGACGTCAGGCGATTTAGCGGCGAGGCGGGTGAGGGCTTCGTCGAGCTCGAAGACAATGCTGGCGTCGGGGGCCTGGGCGAGGTCGAGGACGTCGCCGAGCGGGACGCGTTCGGCGCGGCCGCCGCGTTTGTGGGTGCCGCGGGCGCGGGCGTGTTCGACGAGGATGCGGCGCATCGATTCCGCGGCAGCAGCGAAGAAATGGCGGCGGTTGTCCCAGAGCGGGCCGGTTTCGCGCCCGGGGTGGAGGCGCAGCCACGCCTCGTGGACGAGTTCGGTGGCCTGAAGGGTGGGGGTCGATTCGCCAGCGAGCCGGGCCTGGGCCAGGCACCGGAGCTGTCCGTAGATGGCGGCGAGCAGGTCATCGGCAGCGCCGCTTTCGCCCGCGCCCGCGCGGTGAAGCAGCCGGGTGATGTCCGGCCCGGGTGTGGGTGAGTCGGCGGCGCTCATCGCCTAGGGTGTAAGCGCTTTTTCCGCACGTTCCAAGTCCTGGGCGGTCGAGCGCACGGTGTTGTGGTCGGGGCCATAATGGGCGCGTTGTTTGGCCAGCACCACCCGGAGCAGCGCGGCGGCTTCGGCGTGGCGGCCCTGGCGGGACCAGACCTCCCCGAGAAACCGTTGCGCGTCCCACACCTCCAGGGAGTCGGGGCCGGTGACGGCGGGCTGGCCCTCGACGTAGCGGCGCGCGGCGGCCTCGGCCTCGTCCAGCCGGTCCTGCCGAACCAGCGCCCGCCCGAGCAGCCAGGACGCGCGCGCCCGCATGGCGGAGCCGGCCGTCGCGGCGTCGGCCAGCAGCGCCCGCGCCTCGGCCTCGGCCTCGGGGGCCCGGTTCGCATTGACCAGCGCCTGCACGCGGAGGCCTCGCGAGCGCAGCACAAAGTCCGACTGGGGACCGCGGGTGAGGGTGAAGACGCGGCCGGCCGCCGCCGCGGCCGCCTGGGCTTCCTCCGCCCGCTCCGCGCTCGCCAGCAGGCTGGCGAGCGCGTAATGGAGCAGTCCGGCGCGATCGTCGTCGGGGCCGTATTCCTGAATGGCGATCTCCAGGGCCCGGCGCAGGTGGGGTTCGGCCTCGACGAACTTCGAGCGGCCGATTAGGGCCACTCCCAGGGCATGGCGGATTTCGTATTCCAGGCGCGGTGTGGTGCGCATCGACTCCGGCAGGTCCGCGGCGAGCTGATCGAGGAGCTGGGCCACGGTCAGGTCGGCGGGCTGGCCGAATTCGGGGTTGGCGGTGAAAATGAAGCGCTGAAGAACCGCAAGCGCCTCGCGGGCGTCGCGGGCCTCGCGTTCGGCCAGTTGGCGCGCCTGCTCGGCGCGGACGCGGGCCGCGTCGGCGTCCAGCTTTTGGCTCCAGGCCAGCGTCCCGCCGCCGGCGAGGCCGAGCAGGGCGACGGCGGCGGCGGCCACCCCCACATGATGACGCCCGGCGAAGCGCCGCACGAGGTAGAAGGCGGTGGGGCGGCGGGCGAGCACGGGGCGGCCCGCCAAAAACGCGCGGAGGTCGGCGGCCAGCTCGATCACCGAGCCGTAACGCCGCTCGGGCTCCGTCTCCAGGGACCGGGCCAGGATGGCGTCGAGGTCGCCGCCCAGGCGCGGCCAGTGCACGGGCCGCTGCTCCACGACCTGCCGCCAGGCGCTGGCCGGCGTGGTGTCGAAGGTCTTGGGGTCGCGCGGCGGACGCCCGGTCAGCAGTTCGCAGAGGACCACGCCGAGGGAGAAGACGTCGGCGCGGGTGTCGGCCGCGGTTCCTTTCATCAGCTCGGGCGCGAGGTAGGCCGGCGTGCCGACAATCTGGCCTTCGCGGGTGAGACCGATGTCCTCCGGGCCCCCGCCGAGGACCCGGGCGATGCCGAAATCGATGATTTTCGGGCCGGTCTCGCCGACCAGCAGGTTCGACGGCTTCAGGTCACGGTGGATGACGCCGCGCTGATGGGCATGGATGACGCCCGCGCAAATCTCAAGCATCAGCCGCAGGCGCGTCCGGCGGTCGGCGTCATGCGCCCCGGCCCAGCGGGTGAGCGGCTCGCCGGCGACCAGTTCCATGACAAAGTACGGCCGGTCGAGGTCGTCCAGGCCCGCGTCAAACACCTTGGCGATGGCCGGGTGGTCGAGCATGGCCAGGGCTTGGCGCTCCAGAGCGAAGCGACGGAGGACCTGGAGCGAGTCCATGCCGGGCGCGATGCGCTTGATGGCCACCTCGCGCTGCACCGGGCGGTTCTGCCGGGCGCGCCAGACGGTGCTGAAGCCCCCGCGCCCGATTTCCTCAATCAGGGTGTAGGCCCCGAGGTCAAGGCCGGCCTCATTCGCCGGGACGCGCGCGGTCGCGCCCGGCCGTGGTCCCTCCAGAAAGCCCTCCGCGGATTCATGGGCGCGCAGCAGCTCTGCGACCGCCGACTGCAGCGCGGCGTCGTGCCCGCAGTGGGCGGTCAGGAAGGCCGCGCGCTCCCGCGCCGGCAGCGCCACCGCGCGCTCAAAAACAGCCTCGATCTGGGCGAACGTCGACATGCTTTACAATGGCGGGATGCGGGCCGGGGCCCCCCTGGCTGCTTAATCCTGCCCGGTGACCAGTGCGTTGCGGAGCGCGCCCGGGACATCGGTCGTGATGGATTCGACTCCGAAGGCGACGAACCGGCGGGCGGCGGCCGGGCTGTTGACCGTCCAGACGTGCCGTTCATAACCCGCCGCACGCAGCTCTTCGAAAAACCGGGCGTCGAGACTTTGGTCGGCCTGCAGCCCGATCGCGTTCGCCGCCAGCCGGCCCAAACCGTCCACCAGCGAGAAGACCTGGGGCTGGGGTGCGCCCGCGGCATCCGCTTCGATGTCCACCAGCCAGGAGGCCCGCCACTCGGGAGCCTGGGATTTGAACTGTCGGATCACATTCTCATTAAATGAGATGACCGTGACCTGCTCCCGGGTGAGCGGCCCGGTTTCCAGCGCGGCCATCAGGGCGGGCACGATCTCCGGGCCGCATTTCACTTCGAGAAAGAGTTTTTTTCCAACCGGGACTACCGCCATCACCTCGGCCAGGGTGGGAATGGTCTCATGCCGGAACGATACATCCTTCCATGAGCCTACATCCAGGACACGCAACTCAGCCAGCGTCGATTCGCGCACATTTTTCATCATGCCCCCGGCGGCGGTGCGCTTCGTGTCGGCATCGTGTAGGCAGACGATGTGCCCGTCGCGGGTGAGATGAAAATCGCCCTCGATGCCGTCCGCTCCCTGCTCCCACGCGAGCCGGAAGGCGGCCAGAGTATTCTCCGGAGCATGGCCGGACGCGCCGCGATGGGCGATGATCAGCGGCCACGCCGGAACCGAAGCCGCGGGCGGGGCGGGCCGCGGCGAACAGGCACCCAGGAAAGTGGCGGCGGCCAGGGCCGGCAGGCAGGACAAACGCAGGCTGTTCATGATGGTTTCTCGACTCCGCCCGGCCGATTCCCCAGCCGGAGCCTACGGCCGGATGCTCAATTGGCCGTCGACGAAGTGCAAATGGCGTTTCGCCTCCCGCGCCTCCTCGATCGACAGCGACCCCAGGCTGTAGTGGGTCCCGCTCAGGCCGGCCGAGACCGCGGCCACGCCCTGCGGGCTGATCAGCCGCGTCACCGTCGAATCCAAATCCGTGAAAACCACCCCCGTCGCCGCTGCGGCCCCGGCCAGGGAAATCAGATTCTGAGCATTCGTTCTGGCTTTCGTCTCCTGCGCCCGGGAGCTGAGCCGGGAAACATGCGGCACCGCAATCGCGGTCATCAGCGCAATGACCGCAATCGAGATCTGAACTTCGACCAGGGTGAAGCCCTGAACGACGCCGTCGTGCTGATGGGTGACTTGAGTCTTCATAAAGTGAAAAATATGGAAAATACGGGAGATGTATATTTATCGCACAATTTCTAAAAAATTGCAAGAACAAATCTCATAGTAACGAAAAATTGCAATAATGATATTAAAGACAGCCGTTAAACCCTCAATGAAGGGGCGGAGAAAGTGCCTGTCCCTTGATGGAGGCGTCTTTTGGGTGCGCCTGATCTGCGAAAACCGTCCTTGGCTTCTGCGGGGGTGTTCCTTAGGGTGAGCTGGTGAAATGGTGTGCATCATGCTTGCTGGGGTGGGTGGCGGGCTGCGGGGTGGCGGCGGGGGCGGTCCTGACCGGGACGGCTTCCAGTCCGGCTGGGCTGCAATCGGTGGTGGATGAATTTCGCGGACTGGTCAGCGCGGGAGGGGGCAACAACGGCGTAGGGGGAAGTTTTGCGGACGGCCGGCGGGAGGTGGGCTGGGATGTGGCCTCCCTGGATCTGGTGCAGGTTCCGGCGGCGATGCCCGGGAATTTTTTCAATGGCAGCTCGCCGCGTGGGCTGGTGCTGGCCACTCCGGGCAGCCTGCGGGTGAGCGGGCGCGCGGCGAGTGGTTCCCGCGATGTGCTTTTCAGCACCTTGAATCCTGGAGCGGCCAACGCCTTGCAGGCTTTCAGTCCGGAGCGCCTGCTGGCGCTGTATGGGGCCACGGTGGTGGAGGCGTCGTTTTTTCTGCCCGCGACCCCGGCCCAGCCTGGGGTGGTGCGCGGATTTGGGGCGGTTTTTGCGGACGTGGGGGTGGTCGGGGCGAGCCGCCTGGAGGCTTTCGGGCTGGGGGGCGATCTGCTTGGGGCGGTGGACGTGCCTGCCGCCGCCGGGGGTCTCAGTTTTGCCGGCCTCTGGTTCGACGGGGGCGAGCGGATCGCCTCGGTCCGGCTGACCGTCGGACAGGCCGGCATGGAGAACACCTCGGGCCTGCTCGATGTGGTGGCGCTCGACGAGTTCATTTACGGGGAGCCCCAGCCCATCCCCGAACCCGGTTCGGTTCTGCTGCTGGTCCTGACGGGCGCCGCCCTGCAGATCGCCGGCGGGCGGCGGGCGGCCTCGTTGCGCCTGCGGTGCCGCGGGGCGCGGTAGAGCGAGGGCCGGGTCGCGCGCCGCCGCGGCCGGCCGCAGAAGTATAAGTTCCTTGCGGTGGTGTCTATTCCGGACCCGGGCCGGGGCGGGTACGCTCATTGCACGGTTGTCTGGAGGGCCGGGCCGTGATGGTCTGGATTGACCTGCAGATTTTGCCCCGGGCCCGCTGGCGGGCGATACTTGTCTTCACGATGCGCTTATTCCCGGCGCGGCCACCCCTGATGCGATTTTCCCTCGGCCTTTTTTTTCTGCTGTCCGCGCTGACCCTTCCCGTCGCCGCGGTGACCCCCGGCGATGGTCCCGGCACCGTCGGCACCACTGATGGCTCGTCCGAACTGGAGCTGTGGGTCAAGGCGGATGACCTCGCGCTGGCGGCCGGGGCGTCGGTGGCAGCTTGGAACGATGCCAGCGGCAACGGCCGTCATTTTACGCAGGCCGCCGCCGGCCGGCGGCCGGTTTTTGTGCCGGACGCGCTCAACGGCCAGCCGGTGGTCCGATTCACGGCCGACTATTTTGCCAGCCTTACGCTGCCCTCGGCCGGGAACCAGTTCACCTTCGTGGCCGTGGTGAAGCCGGCCCGGACGGGATCCTACCACAACCTGCTCGACGACGAGCCGTCCACGCGGCCGATGCTTTGGATCGACGGCCTGGGCAATTACGAGTTCAATTTCACCTCGGGGGCGGTGGCACCCTCGACCGGGGGCATGGATGTGGTGATGGCGGTCAAGACGACGGTGGGGCCCCAGTATTCAAGGCTGTACGTGAACGGTCCGGCGGTGGCCGCCTCGGGCGCGAGCAATTTCAGCATCCCCCCAAGCAAGGCCTACGACTTCTTCAATCGGGACGAGGGCCAGGCCTTCAGCGGGGATGTGGCCGAGCTGGTCGTCTATAGCACGGCGCTGAGCGCGGTCGAGATCAACAAGCTGGGCTGGTCGCTGCAGCAGAAATACGGGCTGGCGGCGTCGTTTCAGCCGCCTTTTCCGACGCTGGCGCGCTATGAGCACAGTCCGGCGGTTTACGGGGTGAACGCCGCGATCGCGCCGAATGCGCCGGTGCTGGCGGGCGGTGGCACCGTGACCGGATTTATCGTCTCGCCGCTGCTGCCGGCGGGGCTGGTGCTCGACCCACTGACCGGCGTCATTTCCGGCACGCCCACCGTGGTCAGTCCGCCGACCGACCACACGGTGACCGCTTCCTTCAGCGGGCAGCCCGCCTCCTCCGCGGTGCTCCGGGTGACGGTGACGGCACCCGTGCTGGCCGGGTATTCGCCGAGCCCCGCCGTCTTCACGCGCGGCCGGCCCGGCCCGCCGCTCGTGCCGCTGGTCCAGGGCGGGCCGGCCGCGGGTTTCAGCGTGACGCCGCCGCTGCCGGCCGGCTTGGCGCTGAATCCGCAGAGCGGGGTGATCACCGGCACGCCGGCGGCGGGCGCGGTCTCCGCGACCTCCACCATCACCGCCCGCTTCGAAGGCCATGCGCCCTCGGACCATGTGCTGGCGGTGGAAATCCTCGAGTTTTCCACCACCCTCGACATCACCGAATTTCTCGCGAACAACGACGCCGGCCTGGCGGATGGGGACGGGCGGCGCTCCGACTGGATTGAGATCCACAATCATGGAGCGGTCACGATCGACCTGGGCGGCTGGTCGCTGACCGACAACGCGAACAACCTGCGGAAGTGGGTTTTTCCACCGCGGCTGCTCGCTCCGGGTGGTTATGTGGTGGTGTTTGCCTCCGGCGACGCGCATGTCGATGCGGGGGGCTCGCTGCATGCCGGTTTCAGTCTTTCGGCCGAGGGCGAGTACCTGGCCCTGGTGCAGCCTGACGGGGTGACGAAGGCGCGGGAGTTCGCGCCGCTGTTTCCGCCCCAACGCCCCGACATTTCCCACGGGACCACGAATCGGGTCACCTATGGCGCCTATGCGGCCCCCACGCCGGGCGCGGCCAACGGCTTTTTCGATGTGGTGGCGATGCCGGTCACGGCCGCGCCGTCGGGCCGGACGTTCAGCGGCACGCTCGCGGTCGCGCTGTCCGCGCCGCTGGAGGCCGGGGCGGTCATCCGCCACACGCTGGACGGGAGCGCCCCCACGTCCGCGTCGCCGGCGTACACCGCGCCGCTGCAGTTGACGGTCAACACCCGGCTGCGGGCGCGGGTGTTCCAGCCCGACCTCGAGCCCGGCCCGGAATTGGGGGAGTCCTATTTGAAACTGGGGGCGGATATCGAGGCCTTCAGTTCCAACCTGCCGCTGGTTTTTCTCGACACCGATGCAACGATTGCGGGGGCGGCTTCGAGCGTGCTGACCGGGACGAATTCGATTATCATTCCGGCTGATCCGGCGACCGGGCGCGCGGCCGCTGCGGGTGCCCCCGGCTATGCCGGCCGCGGGGGGCTGCGCGTGCGCGGGCGCAGTTCGCAGTCCTTTCCGCAAAAGCAGTTCAAGTTTGAGACGTGGGACGCGGCGGGGCGCGAGGCGGATGCGCCGCTGCTCGGGATGGCCGGCGATTCGGACTGGGTTTTGTATGCTCCCTACACCGACAAATCCCTCATGCGGAATGCGCTGGCCTACGGCACCTGGGGCCGGCTCGGCTGGCCGTCGCTGGAGACGCGGTTTGTCGAGGTGTTTATCAATGACGACGGGGGCGGTGAATTCACCCGTACGGACGACTACGCGGGCATTTACCTGCTGGTCGAGTCGATCACGCTCGAGCGCCTGGGGTTTGACGGTCCGCAGGCCGCTACCGATCCGGCGGACATCACCGGGGGATTTGTCATTGAAACCGGGCCGAGTGACGACCAGGAATTCACCACCACCGGCAGCGGCCGGACGACCGGTCACAAGCACCGTGATCCGGGCCGCGAAAAGCTGACCACGTCCCAGCAGACGTGGATCCGTGGGTATTATGCGTCCTTTGAGCAGGCGTTGTACGGCCCGGGGTTCAAGCACCCGGTGACCGGTCTGCCGTACGCCGAATATACGAACGCCGCCTCGCAGGTGGACTATAAAATCGCCCGCGAATGGAGCCGTAACTTCGATGGCGGCAGCACCTACAGCCACGTGCCGCGCGGTGGACGGCTGACCATGGGGCCGCTCTGGGATTACAACTGGGCCTTTGGCAACGTAAACTACGCGGAGGGCGGCGACATCCCCGGCTACCGAACCGACGGATGGAACCGGTCGTTCACCGGCATGTCCCCGTGGGCACCGTGGTGGCTGCGCTTCGAGCAGGATCCGGACTGGTGGCAGCGGTTTATCGACCGCTGGGCGGCGCTCCGGGAAGGGGTGCTGGCCGACGCGGCGGTGAACGCGGAAATCGACGGGCTGGCCTCGGTCTTGGGGGCGGAGGCCGCGGCCCGGCATTTTGCACGCTGGCCGCAACTCGGGCAGTTCACGGTCATCAGTCCGCCGGGCTGGCAGACACGCACCACCTACCAGAGCGAGGTGGATTTTTTGAAGGAGTGGCTGGAGGACCGGAGCGCGTGGATCGACAGCCGGTTTCCGATCCGCCCCGCGGTATCACCGGCACCCGGCGGCGTGGACCCGGGAGCCTCCGTGAGTCTCACTGCCGGTGCCGGCCAGACCATTTATTACACCACGGACGGCAGCGATCCCCGGCAGAGCGGGGGGGCGGTGGCGGCCGGGGCGGTCAGCCTGGCCAGTGGCGGACAGTTCCCCGTCGAGGCCTCGGTTCTGGTCACCGCGAGGGCGAAAAACGGCGCGGTCTGGGGGGCCCCGCGCGTGGCGGCCTACGTCACCGGCCGGCCCGCCGGCCCCGCGAGCCTGGCGATCAGCGAGCTGGCCTTCCATCCCGCCGATCCCTCGGCTGCCGAGCGGGCGGCCCTGTCCCCTCTGGATGCGGACGATTTTGAATTCATCGAGCTGCGCAACATCAGCGCGAGCCCGATCGATTTGACCGGGGCCGCCTTTAGCGACGGGATCGCGTTCACATTCCGGCCGGGCGTCGTCCTGGCGGCGGGGGCGCATCTGGCGGTGGTAAAAAATCCGGCGGCCTTCGTCCTCCGGCATGGCGCGGGCCTGGCCATCGCGGGACCCTTCGAAGGCAACCTCGCCAACGGCGGGGAGTCGCTGGTGCTGACCGCTGCGGATGGATCGGAACTGGCCCGGGTTCGGTATCGGGATGCGTGGAGCGCGGCGGCCGACGGCGGCGGCCATACCCTGGTCCTGCGCCAACCGGATGCGATCCCCGCCAGCTACAGCACGGCGTCCGTCTGGGGCCTCAGCGGAGCGCTGCACGGGTCGCCGGGTCTGGCCAATGGCCCGGTGCTCGCCCAGGAGTTTGACCTCTGGCGGGAGGCGGCGTTTGCGGCGGCAGATCTGGCCGATCCGGCGCGCAGCGGGCCGCAGGCCGATGCGGATGGCGACGGGGCCGTCACATGGCTGGAGTACGTCCTGGGCACGAATCCCCTCGATGCCGCCTCGATCCCCCGGACCGGCGTGCATTGGACCGGCGCGGAGGCGGTCTTCACCCTTACCCGCGCGCGGCTGGTGCTAGATGCCGCCCAGGTGCTCGAGACCTCCGCTGACGGGGTCCACTGGGCACCGGTGGACGCGGCCCTGGAGAAACATGCCGAGACCGATGCCACCGAGACGATGCGTGCGGTGGTTAGCCCTGGGAGCGGGGCTCGGACATTGTTCCGCCTCCGGGTGACCCGCGTGTTTTAAGGCCGGGGCCGGCGGTCGTTTCCTGCCAGGGGTGCCGGGCACGAAAAGCGCCCGCGCTGGCGGGCGTCGGGTGTGAATTTTCTGGCCGCGGCGGACGGGCCGGCGCGGCGGGCTGGATCGCTGCGGAAGCAGCAGGTTATTCGGACGTCTCGACGGCGAGAACCTGGCGGCCGTTGTACGTGCCGCAGCTCGGGCAGGCGATGTGGGCGGGCTTGGCCGCGCCGCAATCGCCGCAGGTCGCGAGCTGGGGCGCGCGCCACCGGTTCGCGAACTGGCGGAACTTCTGCTTCATTTTGGATTTGCGGCGCTTTGGAACGGCCATGGCGTGATCAGGTTAGCGGTTGCGGCGGGATTTTCCGGACGGTGGGGCGGGGGCCTGGCGATCAAGCTGATCGAGGGCTCCCCAAATGTCCTGGTTTTCCGAGCGGGTGGATGTCTCTTCCGGGTGGTCGGGCGAATATTCACTCGACTTCAGAAACAGCTTTGATGCGGAACAGACGTGCGGGTTGAGCGACGCCTCCTCGCACCGGGGATGTCCCGGAAGGGTGAGCAGAATATCTTCGCGGACGCGGTCTGTCAAATCCACGCTCTGAGTTTTTCCCTCGAGCTCCTCTTCGAGGAAATACCCGTCGAGCGTGATGCGGTCGGTGAATGGCTCCAGGCACCGCACGCACTCGAAGGAAAAGTCAGCGCTGACTTCGCCGGTGGCGGTCAGCCGGTCCTCCTCGCGCTGAAGGTGCAGTCGGTACCGCAGGGGCGAAAGCGGGCGCGGCGCGCCCGGCTCCAGATCGAACACCTCCACCGGCAGTTCGCCGGCGACTTCGGCTCCCTCGGGCGGCAGTTCGCCCAGATCAATGACGAGCCGGGGGCCGGCGGGCGCGGGGGACTGGCGGAGTGGGGCGGGCATGGCGGTGAAATCAGGCGAACTTTTCCCGCAGGGCTCGAGCCACCACCGGGGTGACAAAGGCATCGATCGCGCCGCCGAGGCGGGCGATTTCCTTGATGATGCGGGAACTGAGGTACGTGAACTCCTCCTTGGGGGTGAGGAAGCACGTTTCCAGCTCCGGATGGAGTTTCCGGTTCATGAGCGCCATCTGGAACTCGAACTCGAAGTCAGAAATGGCGCGCAGTCCGCGCACGACCACGCCGGCCTGACACTCACGGGCAAAATCGACGAGCAGGCCGCCAAAGCTGGTGACGGCCACGCCCGGCAGGCTGCGGGTGGCCTGCCGGAGCAGGTCGATGCGTTCGTCGGGCGAAAACAGCGGCTTTTTCAAGTCGTTGTGAGCCACGGCCACGATGACGCGGTCGAACAAGCCGGTCGCCCGTTCGATCACGTCGAGGTGGCCGTTGGTCACGGGGTCGAAGCTCCCGGGGTAAATGGCCGTGTGGCGCATCGGGTCAGGATGGGGCGGGGGGAGGGGGAGGTGCAAGCGCGAATGCGGAGCCTGGGCGGCGCGGTCACGGCGGCGGGCATGGAGGGGACCGCGGATGCGCCTGAGCGGCGCTGCTTCCGGGGCCTTCCGGAGCGCGGGTGCCGGCCGGAATTTTTCCAGTTTCGTTTGGGCCAAAGCTGTTCTAATTCAGAGTTGCGTCCGTCTGTGCCTCCCCCGCTCTCCCATGTCTTTTTTGCTGCCACCGCCGATGGCCGACCGCCAGCCGTTGCTTGAACCCACATTGTTGCTCAATGCGTACGCATCGGGCATTTTTCCCATGGCGATGGAGAGCGGAGAACTCGGCTGGTTTTCGCCTGATCCGCGCGGGATCATTCCGCTGGATGAGGGCTTTCATGTGCCGCACGGGCTGCGGCGCACGCTGAAGAAGGCACCGTTCGAGATCCGGGTGAACACGGCCTTTGCGGACGTCATGCGCGGGTGCGCAGACCGGCGCGAGACGTGGATCGACGATACGATCTACAAGAGTTACGTGCGGCTGCACTACCTGGGGCACGCGCACTCGGTGGAGGCGTGGCGCGACGGGCAGCTGGCGGGCGGGTTGTACGGCCTCGCGCTGGGCGGCGCTTTTTTCGGCGAGAGCATGTTCAGCCGGGCGGCCGACGCCTCCAAGGTGGCGCTGGTGGCGCTGGTCGAACGCTTGCGGGAGCGTGGGTACAGCCTGCTGGACACGCAGTGGACGACCGGGCATCTCCGGCAGTTTGGGGCGATGGACATCACCCGTCGTGACTATCTGGGGCGTCTGCGCCTCGCGCTGGAGCGGGAGGCGGTGTTTGGGTGACCGGGCCTGTGGCTACCAGGCACCGGCGAGATCGGGCTTGGTTTCGCGCAGGATCTGAACGAGGCGGTTTTTTTCCTCCGGGCGGAGGTGGCTGGCATGGCTGTGGGCGTCGCCGCCGGCGAGGGCCTCGCGCAGCAGGCGCGAGATTTCGTCGCGCAGGCGGCCGGGCAGGGCATCGAAGAAAGGGGAGTGAATGAGGTAGCTGCAGCGGTTTTTGAAGAGCCGGCTGCCGAGGTGGAGGGTTTTGAGCGACTGGCCGGCGCGGTCGCGGGGGGCGTCGCGGGTGAAATCGGCGGCGAAGGCCGAGGTGGAAGACACGCCCTCCGGGGCGAGCGCGGCCTCGTCGGCAAAGAGCATGTTTTTGACCAGGCGCGCGGCCTCATGGGTGATGATGCGGCGGGTGGAATCGCCGAGGCTGGGGCCGGCGTCGGGCATTTCGCGGCGCATGGCCTCCTCGCGGTGGAGCGCGGAAATGACCGCGTAGCGGGCCTGGGTCATCATCGTCTGGAGGTTGACTTGATGCTCCATCACCATCAGGGCGACGATGTCGCTCTGGTCGAGCAGGTAGCGCGAGACGTCGAAATACCGGGCGAGAGAGGAGGCATTGGCACCGGGCTCCAGGTCGAGCTCGGCACCCTGCGCGGTCTCGGTGGCGAGGGTGTTGCCGAGGTGCCGCATCGGATCGTGGCTGCCGGTGACGTACCAGCCGCCCCACCGGTGTTCCAGGGGGCTGTGGTGGCCGGTCAGCTTGGTGCCGGCGGTGAGGATCGGATTGCCCTGGGCGTCGGGGTACACCGAGCGGATCATCAGGCCCGGGACATTGCCGGTCATGGGGCCGGCGTGGCAGCTGAGACATTCCTGATCCCGGATCATCGACGGGCGGCCGGGCGCGGTCTGCCCGGCGGCGTGCACCACGGCTGGCACGGGGCGTTCCAGCAGGTAAAAGACGGGGCCGGCCGCCGGGTCCATTGCGGTCAGCTCGACGCCGCCCCCGGGCACCCACCCGACGTAGACCTCGTCATTAAAATACAGGGCCCGCGGCGAGGTCGGGCTGATGCGGCTTCGCTGCAGGCTGGTTTTGGAAAAAACGAGCACTTGGGAGGATTCGGGCACGCGCAGGGCGGCCAACACCGCGCGCAGCCAGCTGAGATCGGTGGTGGCGTCGAGCTGCAAGTCGCCGCGTTCCAGATCCTGCTTCAAGCGCGTCACCGGATCGGTCAGCGGCGTGGTCCAGTAGTTGATGGGTTCGCGCTCGTACGCCTCTTCGGCGGGGCTGGGGGCGGGGGTGGCGAGGGCCAGCATCATCATGGCGGCGGCACCCAGGGCCGGGGTGCCGCGCCGTGGAACGGAGGATCGCTGAGGGGGGCTCATGGGATCAGCATGCCCCCGGCGGGCGGATTGTCCAAGCGGCGAGTGGATCATGGGCGCCGGATGCGTCCATGCGGCATCACCCGAGGGCCGGAACCAGGGCGGGGCATTTCTTTCTTCCGATTTTCAAGAACGGACTAAAGTCGGCCTCCCCTCATGAAAGTCACCCCGCGCGAAAAGGACCGACTGCGCCGCGTCTGCGCCCTGTTGCGCGAGGCGGAGCGGCCGGTGCGCATCATGCGGGCGTTGCTCTGGGCACCGGGGGTGCGCGAGGGGTTTTTTGCCGCGAAGGCGCGGGAGCTGCCGGTGGTGGAGTATCCCCGGTTCGATGCTGGCCCCACTCTGGCGGGGGTGGTGGAGGCGCGGCGGCTGATTACCGCGGGCACGACCATCGACGACTGGCTGACGCGGTTGTGCGACGCGGTGGCGGGCGGGGCGCGGATGCTGGCCGGGCTGGGGCGCCCGGAATTCCATGCCGAATCCCGCCGGCTTTTCGGAGTCCCCAGCGATCCTCTGCCGGACGAGAACACTACCTCGCTGGGTCTGGCGCTGCGGTTCAACGAGGTGCTGGACCATCTGGACTCGAGCGTGCTGGCCCCGAGCGGCGAGGACATGCTGAGGGCGGAGGATGTGGCGGTCATGATGCGCGAGGCGGTGGCCGAGATGTTTGGCGACGAGGCGCCGCGGGTGCGGGTGGTGCGCGACCTGATGACGCGGGCGCTGGCCGGCTCGCAGCGCATCCGCCTGCGCAAAGGGTCGCTTTTTTCGCGCAAGGAGGCCGAGCAGTTGATCCAGCACGAGGCGGGCATTCATATTGTGACCTCGTTGAACGGCCGGGCGCAGCCGGACCTGGTCATGCTGGGGGCCGGGCATCCGGGCACGACGCGCACGCAGGAGGGGCTGGCAGTTTTTGCGGAATTCATCACCGGCGCGATGGACCCGCACCGGCTGCGGCGGCTGGCGGACCGGGTGTTCGCCATTCAGATGGCGATCGGCGGCGCGGATTTTCTCGACATCTACCGGTATTTTCTCGACCGGACGGGCGATGAGAACCGTGCGTACGACGCGGCGTGGCGGGTTTTTCGGGGGGCACCGCTGCGGGGCGGGCATCCGCTGACCAAGGACATCGTGTATTTGGACGGTCTGCTGCGGGTGCACAGTTTTTTGCGCAGCACGGTGAGCGCCGGCCGTTCCGACGTGTTGCGGCTGCTGTTTTGCGGCAAGCTGGATTTGCTCGACATTCCGGCCCTGGGCCAGCTGGCCAGCGCCGGTCTGGTGCGGATTCCGCGGTTTGTCCCGCCGTGGGCGGCCGACCCCGGCTATCTGTTCAGCTACCTCGCGTTCTCCAGCTTTCTCAACACCGTCGATTTGAAAAAAGTCAGCAGCCGTTACCGCGAAATGCTCAGCGGGGTGCCGGTGGTGAATCTTTAGCGGCTTTCCGGTGCCCCGGCCGGCTACCAGGCGGCGGCAAAGCCGGCCTCGTCCATCGAGGCCAGGGGCACACGCCGCGAGGGGGCGGGAAAGGCGACCGCGTCGCGGTACCCGGGATCGTAATGAAGGAGCAGCAGGGAGCGCACCAAGCCGGGCCAGTCCCCGCCGCGCACCTGCCGCTCCCATTCCGCCACCTGGTCTCGGGAATGCGGTCCGATGAGGGTGGGCAGGAGATCGAGCAGGTCATCCGGCGCGCGCAGGAAGTGGGCGTAATCTTCGACCAGCCCCTGGACGCGCGCCTCGAGCGGGGCGGTGATCTCGCTGACGCGCGCCGCCATCATGCCGCGCCAGACCGGGTCCGGGACGAGCAGGCGCCCGACGCGGCGGCTTTCGGCCTCCACATAGACCTCGCGGGACGGATCGGTGCGGTGCAGGGCGTTCCAGAGCAGCGACTCGAAAAGTTTCTGGGCCGGCTGCGGGGCACCGGGTTCCTGTCCGAGCAGCGAGCCGCGGTGGCTGGCAAGCTGCTCGAGGTTGAGCACGTTTTCGCCGCGGGCGGCGAGCCAGCGGAGCAGGCGGGTTTTGCCCACCCCGGTCAGGCCGGTGAGGACGTGGAAGCGGCGGGCGGCGCAGAGGGATTCCAGATCCTGCCGGACCTGGGCCCGGTAGGCCCGCCACCCGCCCTCCAGCAAACCGGCTTTCCAGCCGATTTCGCGCAGGACCAGGGCGAAGCTGCGCGATCGCTGGCCGCCGCGCCAGCAGTAGAGGAGCGGCCGCCAGGGGCGCGGCTGGTCCGCGCACCATCCGCGCAGGTGCGCGGCAATGTTGGCCGAGACCAGCGCCGCGCCGAGCCGCCGGGCCTCGAACGTGTCGCGGGCGTACAGCGTGCCCACCTCCGCCCGCTCCGCGTCATCGAGCACCGGCAGATTGACCGCCCCGGGCACATGGTCCTCCGCGAATTCCGACGGCGAGCGCACGTCAATGATCGCATCCCATCCGCCACGGCGGATCGCATCGGCTGTTCAAGTCGTGAGGTGGATGGTTTGGGGCATGCCTCGGGGCTTGGCGGCGAAGGAATGCCACCCTCGGCGTCGGCGCGGTCCCGGTCAACTCCGGCCTCAGGCCGCCGGCGGCCGCGTTTCGCGGTCACACCAGCGGCAGCAGTTTCGAGGCGATGAAGGTGACGACGAAGCCGGCCAGCGAGACCGCGGTGAGCATGACGGTCCACGAGCGGAGCGTTTCGCGTTCGGTCAGGCCGCCGAGGCGGGAGACGACCCAGAAGCCCGAGTCATTCATCCAGGAGCAGGTCATGCCGCCCCAGCCGATGACCAGGAAGACGTAGAGGGTGTGGAACGGCAGCGCCGCGCCCTCGAGCATGGGGGCGATCATGGCGCTGGTGGTGAGCATGGCCACGGTGGCGCTGCCCTGGGCCACGCGGATGACAAAGGCCACGGCGTACGCGAGCACGAGCAGGTTCAGGTGGCTGCCCTCCGCCGCCGCCTTGATGGCGTCGCCCACCCCCACGCTGCGCAGCATGAAGCCGAAGGCACCGCCCGCGCTGGTGATGAGGATGATGACGCCGGCGGTCTCGAGGGGCGGCCCCATCAGTTTTTCCAGGGCGCGCAGGCCGAACCCCTGCTGGCGGGCCAGCAGGAACATGGAAATGGCGGCCCCGATGCCGAGCGCGATGTTTTTGTCGCCGATGAAGTCGACGTACTGCCGCAGGGACTGGAAGGCGTCGGGCCCGCCCAAGAGGCCGATGGCCGACTGGGCCCAGCCTGCGCCGAGTTTCGCGGTGTCGGCGGTGACCTTGAAAAAGGAGGCGCAGCTGATGAGCGCAATGGGCAGGAGAACGGGGGTGAGGGAGGCCATGAAGCCGGGCAGGTCGCGCTCGTCCTTGTCGACCAGCTTCCGCAGGTCCTCCAGGGAGGTGCCCGGGGTGTCGCGCAGCGGCACCTCCATCCGGCGGTTGATCCAGACGCAGACAAAAAACCCGAGGGCGGCCGGGATCAGGCCTCCGAGAAAGCCGGCCAGGATCGAGAAGCCGACGTCGAGCTTCAGGTTGTCCACCATGGCGATGGGGCCCGGATGGGGGACGGTCAGCGAGTGTGTGATCACGCCGCCGCAGGCGACGCAGAGTATGTACAGCATGTAGTCCTTCCCGGTGCGGAGCCGCAGGGCCTTGGCCAGCGGAGCCATCAGCATGAACATGGTGTCGAAAAAAATCGGTACGCTCAGCAGGTAGGTGCTCCACAACAGCGCCCAGCCGGCGTGCTTCTCGCCGAAAAACGCCAGGAACCGCCGCACCACCTTGTCGGCCGCGCCGCTTTCCATCAGGCACACACCGATGATGCTGGCGAAGGCGATGGAAATCGCGATCCCGCGCGCGGTGTCGCCAAACCCCTTGGCGATCAGTTCAACCACCCCCAGATAGGGGCCGTAGAGGACCTCCTTGCCCGCGGCATTGACCACTGGCCAGGCCTCCTTGCCCGCGAGCAGTCCGGCCAGCAGTGCCGCCAGGATCAGGGCGACGAATGGATGCAGGCGCAGCTTGCCGATGCCCACGATGATGAAGGCGACGCTCGCCAGGAGCACGACAAACGGCCAGTAGGCGGGGTCGAGGAGCGCGCCCAGCAGGGGCGGCGGGGCAAAATCCGTCAGCGAAAAGGCGTTCAGGGGCGACATGCGCGCGAGGGTGGGGGAACGCCGCGGATTCGTCCATGGAAAAACAGGGGCGGGCGGCGGTGCGGCACGGGGCGAGCGGCGCGGGACGCGGGGCACTCGTTGCCTGGAAGGCAACGCTACGCATGGGCTAGCAGCGCCTCGTCCCAGTCTTTCCAGACGGGATCGAACTGCCGGCTTTGGAGGAGCGCGGCGATGTCGGCGGCGGAGCGCTCGTCGGCGATGTCGAACTGCCCGGTGGCGGCGGCGGTGTCTTTGGCGGCGGCTTCGAGTTCGACGCGGCGGCCTTTGACGGTGAGGTGCAGGTCGCGGCGGCCGGCACCGGTGTAGCCACCGGGTTCGGTGTGGCTGCCGGCACTCATGCTGGTGACGCCGAGCGCGAGGACGGCATCGCGCAGGGCGGCCGGTTCGCGGGTGCTGAGCACGATGCCGACGTGCGGAAAGCAGATTCGGAACGCGCAGAGCATCTGAACGAAATCGCGATCAGCGAGCGGGTGCGCCGGCTGGAAGCCGCCGGCCGCCGGGCGCAGGCGCGGAAACGAGACGGTGTAGCTGCTTTTCCAGCAGCGGTTTTGCAGGAATTCGGTGTGGGCGGCCAGCCGGATGGCCTCACGCCGCCAGTCGCTCAAGCCGAAGAGCGCCCCCAGCCCGAGGCGGCGGAATCCGGCGGCGGCACCGCGTTCCGGGCAGGCGAGGCGCCAGTCGAAGTCCTTCTTCGGCCCGGCGGTGTGGTAGGCGGCGTAGGCGTCGCGGTCGTACGTTTCCTGATACACCACCAGGCCCTCGGCCCCGGCGGCAACCATGCGCCCGTACTCCGGTTGCTCCATCGGGCCGACCTCGATGGCGAGCGTGGGGACAAACCCCCGCAGCGCTTCCAGGCAGGTTTCGAGATAGCCCTCGCTGACGAATTTCGGGTGCTCGCCGGCCACCAGGAGGATGTGTTTGAACCCCTCGGCGGTCAGATGACGCGCCTCGCGCACCACCTGCTCCACGGCCAGGGTCACGCGGAAAATCGGGTTGTCGCGCGAGAAGCCGCAATACGCGCAGTTGTTCACGCACTCGTTCGACACATACAGCGGGGCGAACAGCCGCATGGTGCGGCCGAAGTACTGGCGGGTGAGCGCGGCGGCCTCCCGAGCCATGCCTTCCAATTCCGCGGGGGTCTTCGGGGCCAGGAGCTCAGCCATGCGGCGCGCCGCCGGCGTGGGGCGGGCGTCGAGAGCGTCAAGGATGGCGGCGAAGGCGGTCACGGGGATTGGAAATCGGAAGTCGGGAGGGGGTAGTCGGAGTCGGGAAGATAGCCCGGCGGGCGACGGCGGGGAGGTGAAAAGTTGAAGTTTTTCGCGGGCGGTTTAGTCGGGGCGGGGGGGCGGGGGGAGCGTTGGCCCGGAGGCCGGCCATCGGGGTGGCGACGACGGGCGGTCCGGCGATTTGCTCATTGCGGAGGGGGCGGGGCGCTTCCACGGTTTTAACCAACGCATGAAAATTCCCCGCTCGCTCCTCTCGTCTCTTGTTATGCTCACTGGTCTGGCTGCGAGCGCGCGCGCGCACGATGCGGCGGCCGACATGACCGAGGCGGCAAAAAATTTCCTGGCGGTGCTCGATGATGGCCAGCGGAGCCGGGCGGTCTTTGAACTGGGGTCGGAGGTGCGGGAGGACTGGCATTTCATTCCCAAAGACACGCGGCCGGGGCTGGCGTTGAAGGAGATGACCCAGGCCCAGCGGCATCTCGCCTATGCGCTGCTCGGGTCGGGGCTGGGCAACGACGGGTTCACCAAGGTGGCCACCATCATGAGCCTCGAGCAGATTTTGCGGGACCTGGAGAATGCCCCGGACCGGCGGGATCCGGAAAAGTACTACTTCAGCATTTTTGGTGCCCCGGAGGCGGCGGGGACCTGGGGGTGGCGCTGCGAAGGGCACCATTGTTCGGTGAATTTTACGCTGGTCGCGGGCAAGCTTTCCGGCACCCCGAATTTCCTCGGAGCCAATCCCGGGGAGGTGAAGAGCGGGCCGCGGGCCGGCCTGCGGGTGCTGGCGGAGGAGGAGGAATCCGGCCGCACCCTGGTCAGTCATCTCAATGACGATCAGAAAAAAATCGCCATTCTACCGGGGGATGCGCCCGCGGACGTGCTGACGGCGGCCCAGCGCACCGTGGAGCCGCTCACGCCCGGGGGGCTGGCGGCCGGCACCATGACCGTCGAGCAAAAGGCGCTCCTGCGCGACGTGATCTCGGTGTATCTCAACCGCGCCCGGCCCGAGATGGCGGCCGCGGAATGGCAGCAGATCGAGGCTGCTGGCTTCGATGCGGTGCATTTCGTTTGGATGGGCGGGCTGAAGCGCGGTCAGCCGCATTACTACCGGGTGCAGGGGCCGACGTTTCTGCTCGAATACGACAACACCCAGAACGAAGCGAATCATCCGCATGCCGTCTGGCGCGAATTCAAGGGCGATTTCGGCCGCGACTTCCTCGGCGAGCACTTGAAAAAGGCCCACTGAAGGCGGGCCTATCGCTCGATGGTGACCGCGAGGCCGAGGGGCAGGGTCTCGTGGAGGAGCGCGGCGATTTTGTCCGGCAGCACCAGGGTTCCGTCCGAGGTGGCGGCACCAGTGGCCTCGCCGCCGATGATCAACGGCCCTTCCCCGGAGAGTTGCAGGACGGTCTTGGGGGCGACCGGATCGAAGACCGCGTCGGCCGGCAGCGGGTCGATTTTTGGAAAAACGCCGCGGATCAGCAGCGCGCCTGCCTTGGTGCGGAAATGCCCGTAGCGAAAGGGCGAGGGGAGAGGGGTGGCGGGTTTGGCGGCCAGGGTGAAGGAGCCTTCGGCGGTGGGCGAGAGTGGGCGGCCGGTGGCCAGCGGGGCCTCCAGCAGCACCTCGGCACCCAGCAGGACCCGCAGCCGGTGCTGAGCCAGGGACACGGCGATCCCGGTCGCCTGGGGGAGCCTTGATTCGGCCCCGGGATGGATCCGGGCCTCGGCCACCGGGCGCAGGAGGAGGAATAGGGCCGCCAGTTTGGGGTCCGGTGCGGGTTCGGCCGCGGCGGGGGCCGCCGGGACCGTCGCCGCCGGGTCCCGCACTCCGGGGACCTCCGGGGTGGGAATGGGCAACGGGGTTTTGACCGGAGGCGGATTGGACATACTCTCGACAACAATGACCCTTTTGATCCTGAGGCCGGTCGCGCCGCGACGCAACCGCTTCCGCTCCCTCCTTCTCCGTGTGGCGGTCGGGGTGGCGGGGCTTTTGGTGGCCGCTGGTTCATCGATTGCCGACATCCAGCAGAGCCGGCCCGCCGGCCGCGAGGAAAAGCAGAAAGACAAGGACAAGGGGAGCCCCCGCGACAACATCCGCCGCGCCGCCGAGATCCCCACACCGCAGGACGCCGCGGTCACCGTGCTGCGCGGGGTGCCCACGGACATCGTGCTCTCCGCCACGGCCGCCCTGCGCCAGCCGGTGCTGTTCCGGCTCGGCGACGCGCCGGCTCACGGCTCCCTGGGGCCGCTCCGGCCCTCCGCCGAGGCCCCCACCAAGGCCGTGGTCACGTACACCGCGGCTCCGGGCCTGGCGGCGGCGGACGCCTTCACCTTCCGGGTGCGCCATCGCGACACCGCCACCAGCGGCTCCGCCACCGTCCGGGTGCGCATTGTCGATCCCGCGGCGGAACTGGTCGCGCCCACGGAGATCGATTTCGGGGAGGCGGTGGTTGGCGAGACGGCGGTGCGTCCGCTGGTCCTGGAAAATCGGGGCACCGCCGCCTTTGCGGCCCGGCTGCGGCTGGACGCGCCATGGCGGCTCATGCAGGAGACGCCCGAGGTCGAGGTCGCCGCCGGCGCGCGGGTTGAACTGCGCGTCGCATACACGCCGACGCGCCCCGGCGACAGCGTGGCGCGGCTGGATTTTCCCGGGGCCGGCGTGGAGGCGACCCGTCTGGCCGGCCGCGCCATCGCGCCGGTGCGGCTGCAGCCATCCCTGGTCCAACTCGCGTGGGACCCGGCCGGGCGCGCCCGGCAGGCGGTGGTCACAATCACGAATCGTCTGAATGAGCCGGTCGGGTACAGCCTGGCGAGTTCGCCCCGGGTGCAGTATGCAGCCGAGCGTGGCACCCTGCCGGCCAAGGCTTCGGCCGAGGTCACGGTGAGCCTGCCGGCCACGGATGTGGCGGAAATCCAGTCGCTCCTCTCGGTGGTGGCCCATGGGGTCAGCGAGGAGGTGGCGCTGACCGCTCCGGCGGCCCCGGCGCTGTTGGCGCTGCGGGAGGCCGCGGCGTGGGAACAGCGGGCGGGCCAGCTGGACCTGCCCGCGAGGGCGGAAGAGGGCACCCTGGTTTTTGCCAATGAAGGAGGCACGGCCGCTTCCCTGCTCGTCACCCTCCCCGCCGGCTGGACCTCGCCGGGCTACGAAGACGGCGCCGACCTCGGTCCCGGTGAGACGCGCCGCCTTCTCCTGGTGCCTCCGGCCGATCGCCCGTCCGGGGCTTCCGGGTCGATCCAGGTCGCGCTGGACGAGGAGCGTCTGGTGTTGGGGCTGCACGCCCCGCCGCCGCCGCCGCCGCGCCCGTCGGCCGGGCCGGACGCGCTGCTGGCCAGCTCCTCCGTCGCCAGCTCGGGCGGAGGCGGGGCGCGCACCCGCCCGCTCACCGGCCAGGAAGAGCAGACGCAGTTCATGGTCGACACGATCGGCATTTTTCCGGCGAACCTCAATTTCGACCGCGGCCTGCCGGAATTGCCGGCCGTGTCGGTCGCCCGCCTCGAGCCGGGGCGCATTTCCTTGTCTTTCAAGTCGGTTGGCGGGGGCACCCGCTATGTGGTTTTCCGCGAGGAGTATCGTCCACCGCCCGGCGGGGTCCGTCCCACCCGGCACTGGCTGCCGGTCGAGGGGCTGAAATGGACCACCACCGGGCAGACGGCATCCACCACCCTGGAGGGGCTGGTCCCCGGGGCCCGCGTGCTCCTGCGGTTTGCCGTGCAGGCGGCGGACGGGCGCGTCGGTCCGCCCAGTAATGCCATCGCGGTGACCACGCCGACCCGCCGGCCGCGGCCCTGGGGCTGGCTGGTCTCCGGGGCGGTCCTGGCCGGGGGGGTGGGCTGGTGGTGGCACCGCCGCCGCGCCCTCCAGCTCAAGCACACCTGAATGGCGCGAGCGGGTGCCGCCGGGGGCCCGGCCCGCGCCCCGTCCGGGGGCTTAGAGCGGATGAAGGGTGCGCTGGCGGCCCTGGAAACGCACGGTGTGCCGGAACCCCGCCTCCCGCGCCATGATCAGGGCGCGGTCGAAATCGCGGCCCACATCGCCGGGCCGATGGGCATCCGAGCTGATGACGATGGGCGTGCCGGCCTCCGCGAGGACCTGGAGAAACCCGCGGCTGGGATACTGTTCGCCGGCCGAGTTGCGGAGGCCGGCGGTGTTGAGCTCAAGGATGGCATTCACATCGACCACCGCCTGCACCACAGGCTCGTAGAAGCGGCGCAGATCGCCCGCCGGACGGTGCCCGAACTTTTTCACCAGGTCGGGATGGGCGCAGAAATCAAACCGCCCGGAGCGGATGCAGCGTTCGTAGGCCGCGAAATACGCCTGCCACACCTCCTCCACCGGCTGCTGTTCCCAGCGCCCGAGCGACAGCCACTTCGGGTTGTCCACGTCCCAGCCCCCCGGCAGATAATGCACGCTGCCGATCAAATAGTCCCACGGAGCCAGGCCTTCGAGGGTGTCCAGCCACGAGCCTCCTTCGTCGAAGTAGTCCACTTCCAGGCCCAGGCGCACCGGCAGGCCCGGATGCGCCGCGCGCGCCGCCTCGACCGATTCCACATACCGGGGCAGGTCCGAGCGGGCCATCCGCCACTCGTCGAAGTCGTCCTCGGGCATCGGGCTGTGGTCCGAGCATCCCAGTTCAGGGAGCCCGGCGGCGACGGCGGCAGCCGCGTACTCCACCGGCCAGCCCTCCGCGTGATGGCACAGCGAGGTGTGGGTGTGGTAATCAGCCAGCATGCAGCCACCACTATCCGGATGCAGCGGCCAGCACGCGAAAATTTTTTCGGAAACGTGGAATTTTCCTTGCCTCCCCGCACCGGTCTGGCCCAGAATCAGAGTCGCATGAAGAAACTGATCGCAATCCTCACTTTGGTGGCCATGCAGACCACCCCCGCGCTGGCCTGGGTCGGTGGACCTTGGTCCGGTAATACCCACGACAACCGCGTGACCGGCACCTTTGGTGGCACCATCACCATGAAAAACGGTTCGGGAATCTTTCGTTTCAGCGCCACTGAGAGCGCCCAGATGGGAGCTTTCAATTCCTCGATGATTTATTACAAAGGGGTCACGTTCTTCGGCAGCTGCCAGGCAACTATCGACTTCGAATCGAAGACCGTGGCTGGCATGACCAACGGCTCCGCCTTCAACCGGAACCCGGGGCCAGCCCAGAACCGGACGTCTCCGATCGTCGACAACAATCCAAATTTCACTCCTGGCGGTGCCGGAGCCGGCGGATCGTTCACCATTCCGCTGATCCCGAACATCATCGACAGCGAGCCCACTCCGAACAACTTCCAGCTGACCAACACGGGTACCAGCGGCCCTGTCGGCATCGCCAACACTTCTTGGAGCGGCCGCCTGACCAAGACCGCCCCGAATATCCGCTTCAAGGCCAGGGGCGAAGCGAATTTCCTCGGCCCTCAGCCGATCATTCAGCGGATCATCGTCAAATACGGCGAGCCGATCATTCCCCGCACGCCCGCGGAGCCGGAGCCTGTCCAGACCTTCATCCCGGGACCACCGGAAGAAGTCTCCGTCGACCGCGGTGGCAACGATCCCTTCCCTAAGCCCGCCAACCGCGTCAAGATTCGCGTGTTTGGTTCCCGCATCAGCTACAATGTGGCTGCTCCGATCGGCGGCACCAATGGCAGCATTGAAGGAACGGGTGGTGGTGGTTTCGCTTTCTAAGCGCTGCCAGCGATCAATCTTATCTTTGTGCAACAAGCGGGCGTTTCGGCGCCCGCTTGTTTTTTTTGCCCTAGAGCCATGGCTCTCGTTGCAGGCCGGCGTGCCGCGTGGATAGTCACCAGACTCCGATTCCTGTCTTTCTCTCATGAGATCCGTCTTTGCCCTGCCGCGACGAAACCGCGCCCTCGTTCCAGACCGTCGGTTCTCCGGCTGTGACGGCTTCACCCTGACGGAATTATTGGTCAGCATGACCCTGATTGCGCTTCTCGTCAGTGTGGGCCTGGTGTTCAACTGGAGCAAGATCCGCAACCGCATCGAGCGGACCGGGTGCGAGAACAATCTCAAGACCCTCTACAGCGGTTTCGGTAACTACGTGAGCGACCATGGCGAATGGCCGCAGATGCCCGAGAAGCAGTCGCAAATCGACGGCGGCGACGGGGAGGAAGGCTACTGGGACTTCTGGATCACGACCATGAAACAGAAGGACTACGGCATCTCCGAGTTCCACTGGCTCTGTCCCACCGACCGCCGTGAACGGGCCGCCAGCCAGAAGGATGAGGATCGGGAAAAATTTGAGGGATCGTACGTGCCCACCGAGTTCGACCCCGGTCCCGACTCGCCGCGCGCCTGGCGCCAGCCCTGGCTTCTGGAGCGTTCGGATTTTCACGGAGATGGAGCCTTGATGATGATGCCCGACGGGTCCATCCAGGTGGCTCCGTGGTCCAAATTCTAACCGCGCGCCCCATCCCCGCCCCGAAGTGAATTTTCGCCAGCATGATGTGGCTTACGCCCTGGAGATGACGCGGGTGCTTCATGTACCGGACCGTCGCATCGATACGTTTGGCACCACCGAGTTCCATTTTGTGCTGATCAGCGAGTTGATGGACCAGGTGGACCGGGTGCGGGTGCGGACAGGAAAAATTCAGGCCGGGCGTCCGGTCATCCTGCGGCCGGACCCCGACCAGGAGATGAGTTTCGAGGGGTTCGGAGACCAGGCCGAATCCTTCCGGGAATGGCTGAAGTCTCACCATTCCAGCCTCGCCATGCTGCGCTATGGATTCAGTTTCAGCAAATCGGGCGTGTCCGAAACGCTCCTGCACGAGCCCTTCGAGGCGGTTCAGGGCCGGTTGGTGGAGGAGGCGGAGCGGGTCGGGGATCCCATGAACGCGGTCATTGCCGGCGTCGATGACACCTGGGAAATCAGCCTGCTGAAATTCACCGTCGAAATGATTCAAAAATCCTCCGGGATCAATATTTTCGATTTTAAGCGACGCGGGTTGTTGTGACCCGCCGCGATCTGCTGCCGACCGATGCGATTCAAGATTTTGGTCTTCGTTCTCACCCTGGCTTTCATGGCCGGGACATTCCTGGCCGCCTATTGGTTTTACGACCGGGTGGACCATCCGGAGCGCGTGGCGGAGGAGTTGCTGCAGCTGCGCGAGAAGCAGGGGCGGCGCGGGCCGGCACCCGATCCCTCGGCCTTGTCCTTCAAGCGGGCCATGGACGCCCTGAGCGCGGGGGAAGTGGGGGCCTCCCACGAGCAACTGACCCGGCTGCTCAAAGTGTACCCCGGCTCGCCGCACGAGAACGAGGTGCAGCGCATCCTGGGGGAGATCAATCTCGACCACCTCTTCTCGCGCTCACCCATGCCCGGAAAACGCGACTATATCGTGAAACCGGGCGACTCCCTGGCGCGCATCGAAAAAGGAAGCCTGACCACCATCCCGTTTCTCAAGCGGCTCAACAATCTCACGAGCCTGACTCTTCAGCCGGGCGACCGCCTGGTCTACCAACCGCTCGAATTCGAGCTCGAGGCCCGTCTGGAAGACTCGGTGCTGACCGTGCGCCAGAAAGCAGCGGCTGGACTGGAGCCGGTTTTTTTCAAGAACTACCCGCTCACCGCCGTCGCCCTGCCTCCCGGCTTTCCCAAAAAGATCCTCAAGACGCAGATTCAAGAAAAGCCGGCCTGGCTCGGCGATCGCAAAATCCTGGTCACCGATCCCAAATATGCCTTTGCCAGGAAACAGTTGCAGACGACCGGGCGGCCGGGCAAGCCGGGCCTGCTGCTCCGTCCCGATGCCGACCGGAAGGCACCGGAGGAGGCGGGGCCGACCGCTCCGGCCGTCGCCGTGCATGGGCTGTTCCTCGATGAGGGGGATCTGGAGGAACTGGCGACCATCCTGCGCGTCGGCACCCCGATTGTCATCCGCCGGTAGCGGCCGGGTTTCTTTCCGGTTGCCGCCCAGCCGCTTCCACCGCTACGGTGCCGGCCGATGAAGCTGGTGGCCTTAGAGTTTGAAAAACCCATTGTCGAGCTGCAGAGCCAGCTCGATGAACTGCTGCGCATTTCCGCGGGGCAGGAGCTTGATGTCATGGACGAGGCCCAGGCCATCACCATCAAGCTGGAGGAGTTGCGCGCGCAGACCTACCGCAACCTGACGGCCTGGCAGCGCGTGCTGATTTCCCGCCACCCGGCGCGGCCGTTCATGCTGGATTACGTGGAGCGGTGTTTTACCGACTTCGTCGAACTGCACGGCGACCGCCATCTGGGCGATGACAGCGCGATGCCAGGCGGTTTTGCCACGCTGGGGGGGATTCGGTGCGTGGTGCTGGGCCACCAAAAGGGCCGGGACACGAAGGAGAATCTGAAGCGGAATTTCGGCAGCGCCCATCCCGAGGGCTATCGCAAAGCTCTGCGCCTGATGCGCCTGGCTGAAAAATTCCACCTGCCGGTGGTGGCGCTCATCGACACGCCCGGGGCCTTTCCCGGGATCGAGGCGGAGGAGCGGAACATTGCGGAGGCCATTGCCTTCAATCTGCGGGAGATGATGCGGCTCGGCACGCCGGTCGTCGCCGTTGTGCTCGGTGAAGGCGGCTCCGGTGGAGCGCTCGGCATCGGGGTGGCCGACCGGGTGCTGATGATGGAGAACGCCTATTATTCGGTGATCAGCCCCGAAGGGTGCGCCGCCATTCTGTGGAAACACCGCCAGCATGCCCCCGAGGCGGCCGAAGCCATGAAGATCACCGCCTCGGAGTTGAAAAAGCTCGGGATCGTGGACGAGGTCATTCCGGAACCCCAGGGCGGAGCCCATCATGACCATGCGGCCGCCGCGTGTGCCATCCAGGAAGCCCTGCTCCGGCATGTGTGCGAACTCATGAGGCAGCCGCCCGGCGAATTGCTGAACGGCCGCTATGCCAAGTTCCGAAAGTTCGGCGCGCTCAGCGGCGAGTAACGGCCGGTGCGCCGCGGGTTCGGCCCGGGTCCGCTGCTGCCCGGTAACTGCGTTCCCCGCCGGCGGGCCTCAAGAGGAACCGGCCTTCACGGCCGGCTGTCGCCGAGCGAGCGCGCCCAATGCTCGAGAAAGAACCGGCGTTCGCCCGGCAGCAGGCGGCCGGCGGTGCCAAGGATTGGGCGCAGCGTCGTGCTCATCTGCAGGGTCACCGTCAAAAAAATGAGCGCCCAAGTCGCGAGCAGTCCGGTGCTGGTGGCCCCGCGGAGGCGGGCCCCGCGGAGGCGGGCCCCGCGGAGGATCAGGCGTAGCCCGAAGCCGATGGCCACCAGCCAGAAGGCGAGCGCGAGCACGCTCATGAATCCGATCGCGGCGGTGGCCTGGGCGAACAGCCAGACGACCGGGGCCAGCGCCATCAGCAGCAGCGAACTCAGCGCCAGCCCGGTCGCCAACACCGCCGCCATCATCCCGTTAAACACCCCGTTCACCCCCAGCGTCACCAGAATCAACAGCGCCATCTTGACCGCCACCCACCCGGCCTGCGCCGGTGCCCGCCACAACCCGATCGAAGCCCCATAACACCCCCCGCCCACCACCACCACCCACAGCCAGCGCCACAGGCAATCTGAGACAGCCACTCAATCGGATCGCGCAATGTGAGAGCGGCGCGCAATGTGATGCGCGCAATGTGAGACACTCACTCAAATCGCGAGTATCGCGGGTTGGGCCGCCGGTGGAAAAGTGGGTGTCTTGGATTTTTCCCTTATTTCAAGCCCGTCTATCAGCTTGGCGCCGGAAGCCGTGCGTGAGGTCATTGGTGGCGAGCCGGATTAAACGTGCGTGCCGACCCCGAATAAGAGAATACCCATGCTCTTTCACCTTCCGGGCCGTCGCGGTCAGGGTGCGTTCCAACCACTGAAACCATCCACCCAGCCATGGCAAACAAGAAGCCCATCCCAACCCGCAACAAGAAGAGCGGCCTGTCACCCAGGTTCACCCGGCCCGATGCCGCCGGCATCGATCTTGGGTCCACCGTCCACTACGTGGCGGTGCCTCCGGATCGGGACGCGCAGCCGGTGTGCCACTTCGGCACCCTGACGGGGGACCTCAACGAGCTGGCCGACTGGCTGATCAAATGCCGCATCTCCACCGTGGCGATGGAAGCTACCGGGGTCTACTGGATCCCACTCTTCCAGATCCTTGAGCAGCGCGGATTGGAGGTCTGCCTGGTCAACGCTCGTCACGTCAAGAACGTGCCATTGCCAGTCCCGCCAACATAGTGATTGCCGGGTCGGTAGGCTGGGCCCGCTCCTATTCTCACGGATACCCTGACCAAATCGGGGGTCGTGTGAGGAGGGGGCGGCGTTTGCGAAAAGTGGGGCGAAGGGGTTTTTCCCATCCATGCGGCTGTTGGAAACGTGCGGGCGGATCGTGGCGGACTGATGCCGCGGGCCGGGGCGGTCCTACGGGCTGGGATCGCAATGGTGGTGGGAAGCTCGGCCGGCTGGTGAAGGCGGTGTCCGCTGGGTGGTGGTGGAAGCGGCCGCTCTCGGTCTGGGGCACAGCCTGCAAGGTGCGGCGGCGGAGGCATATAAGCGGGCTCGGTGACAAAGAAAGTTTTTCACACGAAGTGGGCCAAGAACCTGCGTCGGCTCCACCCGAGTAAGGCAACTGCTCAGCGCGTTGCGGCCTTGCCGGAATAGAAGGCGCTGCCGAGCACTAGCGCTCCCCTTGCCCCGCCGCCCATCCTCGCCGAGCAGCCTGCGGGCATGTGGAAGGGACGTTTTCAGAAGGAGACCAGCGATCTGGTCAAGCGTTACGGCGAGTCGGTCTCGTTCGACTGGCGGTTGTATGCGCAGGACATTCGCGGATCCATCGCGCCGGCGGAAGCGCTGCTGCGCGCAAAAATCATCACGGCCACGGAGCGCGGCACCACCCACAGCCACGCCACAGCCGCTCCCCCGATGCTTCCAACTCACCCGGTTCCTCATCCCCACCGCTGCCATCCAGCCGCCGCCGGACCTCCTCGCCCAAAGATGAACACAGCACACGCATGATTGAATTAACTTTGCACGACAAAGTCACGGTGCATGGCGGTCCTGTCTTTCAGTTTTTTTGATGAGGGGGCTGAAAGCCCGGTTGGTGACGCGAGGGGGCAGGGTGGGGGGCCCTGGTCCGATGGGAATTTGCTTGAAGAGGCGGGTGGTGGAAGGGAGTTCGCCGGGCAACCTGTTGTTTGGCTTTTTCCTTGGCATGGTGTACGGACCCCTTTCGCATCGAAGAACCGCCCTCTCTCTTCACACCCCCTTACGATCGCCCCCGAATCATCACCTCGATGGAAGTCACCACCCGGCCGGAAGGGCTTTGGAACAGTTTTTGGACTCGGCTCCGCGGCCGCTTTGGCCTCAAGGGTCTCGCCCTTCTCGCGCTGGTCGCGATCCTCGGCATCCTCTGCTGGGTCACGGTGCTGGATGGGTTTGGGGAGTGGGATGAGATCAGCGATATCCTTGACCGGTCCGTGCGTCTTGCCACCGGCACGCTCCTGTCCGACGATGCGCCGCTCAAGGCCAGGGATTTCGGGAAGGCCGGAGTCTGGGTCGGCTGTGTTTTCGGTGGAATGGCGTCAATTCTCCTGCTTGGGCTGGCCCGGTTTTGGATGCCCGGTGCCGCCCTCCAGCCCAGCAAGGACTTTTTCATCCCGACGGTGCCGGGCAAGTGGGTCTGGCTTTTTGTGCTGCTTGCCGTGGTCGCTGGGATGTGGATCCGGGCTCCCCGCCTGGACCACAGTCTGTGGAACGATGAGGAGTATTCGGTGCGGCGATTCTCCCATGGCGACTGGGTGGAGGGGAAACCGGGCGAATGGAAATTCAAGCCGGTCAGTTGGAACGACACCCTCTTCGAGTGCCGCAACGGAAACAACCATCACCTCAATTCGCTGCTCACGCGCTGGAGCCAGGATGGGTGGAGGTTCGCGAGCGGGCAGCCCCGAACGGCCTTCAGTGAGACCGCCGCGCGGATGCCCGCTTTCATTGCCGGAGCCCTCACCCTGGTACTCATTTTCGGGCTGGGTCTGGAAACCGGCCGAGCATGGGTCGGGGTGGCGGCGGCATGGTTGCTGGCGCTTCATCCGTGGCATGTGCGTTACGCGGCGGAGGAGCGGGGATACTCCCTCATGCTGATGTTTCTCTGCCTCTGCCTGCTCGGCCTGATCCGGGCCCTGCGCACCGACCGTCCCGGGGATTGGAGCTGGTTCGCCCTGGGGGCCGCAGGGTGTTTGCTGAACTTCACCGGTGCCCTTTATGTCATCGCACTCGTCAATCTGGCGGCCGCCGTCGAGTTGATCCTGCGCCAGGAGCCACGGCGCTTGGCCACTTTGGCTGCATTCAATCTGCTCGCAGCGATCCCGGTCGCCATTTGGATCTTTCCCTCCGTGCCCCAGATCATGAACGTCCTCCTGCATGACCCGTCACGCTACCGGCCCGGGGTTGGCTGGCACTGGGCCAGGGACCTCTTCACTCATCTGATCGGTGGCGTTCACTATTCGCTGCCGGAGCCCGAGGTTCATCTCGGCACCACTTGGCTCGCCCAGCGAGCGGGCAGTTGGTTTTACACGCTGTATGTCGCCTGGTTCTTTGCCGGCATGTTCGTCCTCGGGGCCGTGCTGGCGCTCTTCACCAACGCGGCCACCCGGATCGCCGTGATCGCCCCCTTGCTGGCCGGGATGCTCATCGTCGTGCAGAATGCCCTGAGCAATGGAGCGCTGCTCATCTGGTACCTGCTTTATTTGCTGGTGCCCCTTGTGCTCGCCGTGCCGCTGGTGGTGGGCCGTCTGCTTTCCTTCCGGCCGGCCCTGCTGGCTCCGGCTCTGGCTCTGGTGGTGGCCGGCTATGCGCTGGCCACGGCGGACAAAAGGGACCGCATTGTGCGTTTTGACCGGCAGCCCATGCGCCAGGCCATTGCCGGGATCCGCGACAACCACCCGGGATCGCTGACCGCGGTTTTCGGGGTCAGCGACCGACAAACGCAGAGCTACGATCCGCGAGTGCGCATCCTCAAGGATGCGACGGATCTTGACCGGGCCGTCGAGGACGCCGGCCGAATGAACATCCCACTCTTCGTGTATTTTTGCGGCCGGACCGAGTCCGGAAGACGCGCGCCCGAACTCATGGAGCGGGTTCTCGATGAGTCCAGCTTCCAACTCGTCCGTACCATCCCCGGGCTGGAGGCCATGTTCAGTTACGAACTCTGGAGGCTCAAGGAGAAGGCGTCGTGAAAGTGCGGATGTCGGACCGTCCCCCTACGCCGAACAGCCCAACCTTGCTCCGCCTTCATCCAACGCAATCAGCCGATGTTGTAGCTGGGGTCGGTGACCCCGGTCGTCGCCCCCGATGTTGTAGCTGGGGTCGGTGACCCCGGTCCCGATGTTGTAGCTGGGGTCGGTGACCCCGGTCGTCGCCCCCGATGTTGTAGCTGGGGTCGGTGACCCCGGTCCCTCTACCAAGCATGGGGGCAACCGGACCAATCAGCCTTGTGGCGACAGAAGCTCGCCGAGTTCGACGCGTCGAAGACCGGGCCACAGCCGGAAGCGACACTCCAACGCTTAAAAAAGGAATAATATGACCGTACTCATCATCCGGACGCTGATCGTCATGCTCACCGTCTCTGGCCTGCGCGCCCAGGCGCCCCAGTTCATCAACTTTCAAGGCCGCGTCACGGCGAATGGCGTGGACTTTGATGGCTCCGGCGCATTTAAATTTGCCCTCGTCGATGCGGCCGGGGACGACCAGTTACTGGAGTAACGAACTCTCAAGAACGGCCTTTTGTTCTACTCACCTCCCAGAATCGAGAAGGCGCTTTCAGTAGTATTATTCAGGATAAATGGGGGCCCTATTAATTCGCGAAGCCAATTGGTGCTGTGGTACTAGTACCATTGTTCCATTGGAAGTCATTCGGATAGTCGACAAAGCAGCTCCATGAGAACGGATTCACCCCTGAATAACAGGGTTCAGAAGTTGTATAATTCTACTTTGTCGGGCTCCGGTGTGGCAACAACTCCACTGTCCACTCAGGAGTCCGACAAAGTAGAAATAATAATCTATTCCAATCCCATCGCCAGCGATAAGCGATTTGCGTATATTTGTGCGAGTAGCTGCCCATTTTGGGGTATTACAGCGCTGAGTTCCTGCAACATAATCGCCGCCTTGTCAGCCTTGCACAGTGTTTCCCGCTAGAAGACCTATCCCGAGCAACAAAAGAATGGTGTGTTGGTAGTGGCTATTTATTTGCCTGGGAGTTATTGTGCTGGTTTTTATTGGGGTGCACGTAGCTTGATGCAAATGCTTTGGCACAGTAAGCGTTTTCTTGGTACTTCGAAATTTAGTGGCCTGAGGTGTGGAGGTGGGTGTCTGTTTTCCCTTATATCCTGCAGGGCGATCATCTCCGGGAAGGTCACCTGCCCGCAGGGCTGTCGCCCAGACTGCGCGCCCACTGCTCGAGAAAGAACCGGCGCTCGCCCGGCAGCAGGCGGTCGGCGGTGCCGAGGATCGGGCGTAGCGTCGTGCTCATCTGCAGGGTCACGGCCCCAAAGATGAGCGCCCAGGTCACCAGCAGCCCGGTGCTGGTGGCCCCGCTCAGGCGGGCGCCACGGAGGATCAGGCGCAAGGCGAAGCCGATCGCCACCAGCCAGAAGGCGAGCGCGAGCACGCCCATAAAACCTACCGAAGCAGTGGCTTGAGTGAACAGCCAGACGACCGGGGCCAGCGCCATCAGCAGCGGCGAGGTCAGCGCCAGCCCGGAGACCAGCAGCAGCCCGAGCCACCCGGCGACCCGGGTCGAGCCGGCGGCCAGAGCGCTTCGTAATAATTTCCCTCAAAAGGATTGGGGCGAAGAAACTGCACCGGCAGCTCCGGGTTCCCGAAAAACGGCCGCAGGGTGTAGGAAAGCTGGGCGCCGACGAACAGGTTGCCCGCCAGCCAGGCGATCACGACCCGGCGCGCCGCCCACCGTCCGCACGCGCGTTCCAACCGCCCGAGCAGCCGCAGGTTCGCATAGATGCCGCCCGCCGCGATGACCGCAGTGTGGGTCAGCAGGAGCGCATGGTACGCCCGGCCGCCCCCAGGCTCGTCCCCGGCCGGCAGTGTAGCGTAAAAAACGCCGCCACCGGCCCCAGCGCCCCACGACCAGCGCAAACACCGTAAAACTCTGCCCAATCGCCACCAGCGTCTGCCGGAATCCCAGCCCGGTCCTCAACACCGCCGCCAGCATTCCGTTAAACACCCCGTTCACTGCCAGGGTCAGCAAAATCAACAGCGGCATCTTGACCGCCACCCACCCGGCCTGCGCCGGCGCCCGCCACAACCCGATCGAGGCCCCATAACACCCGCCACCAACCACCACCACCCACAGCCACCGCCAAAGCCGCTCCCCCGATGCCTCCAACCCATCCAATCGCTCCTCGCCGCCGCCACCCAGCAGCCGCCGGACCTCCCCGCCCACAGATGAACACAACACACGCATCATTGAATGAACTTTGCTGCACAAAGTAACGGCGGGCACCGATCCCGTCTTTCAAAATCATTGATTTCCCACATTGAGCCATCCTTCCTCTCGCCGCGAAAGCGGGGATCTAGTGGCGAGGGGGGCTATTGAACGAGCCCACGTTCGCGCCTGGCCGCGGCGTCGACACAGCCTAATGCACGTCCGCATTCCGCGCTTTTGCTTTGGGGTTCGCCCGGCAGGCTGGGAGCATGAAACGGAGCGGACATGCGCTGGTTGCGACCCTGGTCATGGCGTGGCTCAGTGGGGCTGTCGGTTGCCGGCGCGCGCCAGTTGAAAAACCGGCTGATTTTCCCGCCGGCCGCGTCGCCCGTCCCGAAACGTTGGTATCGCCGGGCTGGGTGCGTGCGGCCATCACGCACCGGGACGGCGAGTATCGCGGGGAGCGTCCGGCAGGGTGGCGGCACGACCGGTTCGTGGTGGTGGAAGCGGCATGGGTTCGGCCAGGGGAGTCGGCGGCCCATGATCGTGGACATGTGCCGGGTGCGGTTCTGCTCAACACGGAGGACCTGGAGAACGGGTATCCGCGGTGGCAGTTGCGGCCGGGTGGCGAGCTGCAGAGGGCGATTGGCAGGGTGGGGATAACCCCCGAGGCGACGGTGGTGGTTTACGGCCGCTCCTTGATCGCAGCGGCGCGGGTCTGGTGGATCCTCGGCTACGCCGGGGTGAGCGACGTGCGGCTGATGGACGGCGGATTCGAGGCATGGCGGGACGCTGGATATGGCGTGGAAAAAGGTTGGCGGGCGGTCGAAGCGACGACCTTTGCCGCCAAGCCGCGCACCCACTGGCTCGCGACCACGGACGAGGTCAAAGCGCGTCTCGCCACGGGTGATGTCTGGCTTGGCGACCTGCGCAGCGTCGAAGAATTTGCCGGGGCGACCAGCGGCTACAGCTACCTCGACGCGCGCGGCCGGCTTCCCGGCGCAGTCCATCTCGGCGACGCGGACGACAGGTCTCCGCTGTATGGCACTCGCGACGGCCGGTTGCGTCCGCCCCGCGACGTGCTGGCCCTCTGGCAGGACCAAGGGCTTGCCTTGAGCGACGACGCCCGCTCGTTTCGCAAGGACGTCGTTTTTTATTGCGGCGGAGGCTGGCGATCGAGCCTGGCGTTCTTCTACGCCTGGCTGCTCGGCCTTGAGAACGTGCGCAATTACTCCGACGGCTGGGCGGGGTGGAGCACCCATTACGTGCCTGATTCGACTTCGGGCGGTTCCACTGCCGGCTGGCGCCAATCACGCACCACCAATCCCATCGACAACCAATCGGTCGAAGCGGCGGCCGGAAACCCGGCCAGATGAAGGGGCCTCGAGTTTCCGGGCAAGCCGGGACACCCACTCCATCGGGGACCTGCGCTCCCGGGTTGGATGATGCTTCGCTGCGCGAAGAGGTGGGATTTTAAGCGGCGGCGGGCAGGTAGCCGAGCCACGGGCCGAGCCATTTTTCCATTTCTTCAACGCTGGTGCCTTTGCGGCGGGCGTAATCTGCGAGTTGGTCCCGCTGGAGGTCGGAGATCATGAAGTAGTGGCTTTCCGGGTGGGAGAAATAGAGGCCGGAGACGGAGGAGCCCGGGTGCATGGCGCGTGATTCGGTGAGGGTGACGCCGGTGGCGGCCTCGGCGTCGAGCAGGGCGAAAAGGGCGTCCTTTTCGGTGTGGTCCGGCTGCGAGGGGTAGCCGGGCGCGGGGCGGATGCCGCGGTACGTCTCCTTGATCAGCTCGTTGATGCCCAATTCGTTCGGGCGTTCGTAACCCCATTCCACGCGCGCCCGGTGATGGAGGAGCTCGGCGAAGGCCTCGGCGAACCGGTCGGCCAGCGCCTTGACCATGATCGATGAATACGGGTCGCTCTGGGCGTCGAACTCAGCGGCCATTTCGTCGGCACCGTGAATGCCGACGACGAAACCGCCGACGTAGTCCGGGGTGCCGGTGGCACCGCGGGGGGCCACGTAATCGCTCAGGGCCTCGTTGGGCCGGCCGCTGTCCTTCTGCACCTGCTGGCGCAGGGTGTGGAAGACGGTGCGGACGCGGGTGCGCGTCTCGTCGTCGTAGATCTCGATGTCGTCACCCGCCGACTGCGCCGGGAAAAAGCCATAGACCCCGCGCGCCACGAGGCGTTTTTCGGCAATGAGGCGCTCGAGCAGCACGACAGCGTCGGCGTGGAGTTTATGGGCCTCGGCGACCACCTCTGGATTGCTCGATTGGAACCGTTGTTCGTCGTATTTCCATACCCCGCGCAGTTCCCAGGAATGAAAGAATGGCGTCCAGTCGAAATAGGTGACCAGCTCCCGCAGCGACTGCTCCTTGATCACGCGGGTGCCGAGGAATGAGGGCACGACCGGCCGGTAGGCGGCCCAGTCGGTGGCGACGGCATGGGCGCGGGCCTCGGCGAGCGTCACCACCGGCTTCTTCTGACCGTGGGCAAAATCATGGCGGAGCTTTTCATGGCGGGCGGCATTTTCCGCGATGAATTTTTCCTTTTGGTCGGAGAGCAGCGAGGTGGTCACCGGCACCGAGCGGGAGGCGTCGAGCACGTGGACCACTGGACCGGAATAATGGGGGGCGATTTTGATCGCGGTGTGGGCCGCGCTGGTGGTGGCACCGCCGACCAGCAGCGGGATGCCGCGCTGGGCGAACCCACGTTTTTCCATCTCGCGCGCGACGTGGGCCATCTCATCGAGCGACGGGGTGATCAGGCCGCTCAGGCCGATGACGTCGGCACCGAGTTCGATGGCCTTGTCCAAAATTTTGTCGCAGGCGACCATGACGCCGAGGTCGGTCACCTCGTAGCCGTTGCAGGCGAGGACCACGCCGACGATATTTTTGCCGATGTCATGGACGTCGCCCTTGACTGTGGCGATGAGGAACCGGCCGGCCGAGCGCCGCCTTTCGGCGATCCGCTGGGCCTCGGCATCGGTCAGGCCGGGCTGGGCCGCCTTGACCTCGGCGATGTCGCCGGCGAGGAACTCGGCTTTTTCTGCCTCCATGAACGGCGTCAGCCAGGCGACCGCCTTTTTCATCACGCGCGCGGATTTCACGACCTGCGGGAGGAACATTTTCCCGGCTCCGAAGAGGTCGCCGACGATGCCCATGCCGTCCATGAGCGGGCCTTCGATGACGCGGAGGGGGCGTCCGTATTTCAGCCGCGCCTCCTCGGTGTCGATGTCGATGAATTTATCGAGGCCCTTGAGCAGGGCGTGTTCGAGGCGCTTCTCCACCGGTTCGTCGCGCCAGGCGAGGTCCTCCTCGATCCTTTTTCCGCCCTGGCCCTTGAAGCGTTCGGCGAGGTCGAGCAGGCGCTCGGTGGCGTCGGCACGCCGGTTGAGGAGCACGTCCTCGACGTGTTCGAGCAGCTCCTTGGGGATCTCGTCGTACACTTCGAGCATGCCGGCATTGACGATGCCCATGTCCATGCCGGCCTGGCCGGCGTGGTAGAGAAAGGCCGCGTGCATGGCCTCGCGGACCACGTTGTTGCCGCGGAAGGAAAAGGAAATGTTGGAGACGCCGCCGCTGACCTTGGCTCCGGGGAGGTTTTGTTTGATCCAGCGCGTGGCGTTGAGGAAGTCGACCGCGTAGTTGTTGTGTTCCTCAATGCCGGTGGCGACGGTGAGGATGTTGGGGTCGAAGATGATGTCGTTGGGATTGAAGCCGAGTTCGTCGACGAGGATGTGGTAGGCGCGCGCGCAGATGCGGGTTTTGTCCTCGTAGGTGGCGGCCTGGCCCTGTTCGTCGAAGGCCATGACGACCACGGCCGCGCCGTACTTCATGATGGTGCGGGCCTGCTCGCGGAACTTGTCCTCGCCTTCCTTCATCGAGATTGAGTTCACGATGCCCTTGCCCTGCAGATGCTTGAGGCCTTCCTCGAGGATCTCCCATTTCGATGAGTCGACCATGATCGGGGCCTTGGCGATCTCGGGCTCGGAGCCGACGAGATTAAGAAAGCGGTGCATCATCGCCTTGCCGTCGATCAGGCCGTCGTCGAAGCAGATGTCGATGACATTGGCGCCGTTTTCGACCTGCTGGCGGGCGACGGTGATGGCGTCTTCGAGATTGCCGGCGCGGACGAGTTTGGCGAACTGGGGTGAGCCGGCCACGTTGGTCCGCTCCCCGATCATGAGGAAGCGTTTCGATTCGTCGTGGTTGTACGGTTGGGAGCCGCTGAGGCGCAAGGCGGGCGGCGGCGAGGCGATCGCGCGCGGGGCGTGGCGCTCCACGGCCCGCGTGATGGCGGCGATGTGCTCCGGGGTGTTGCCGCAGCAGCCGCCGGCCAGGTTGATCAGGCCGCTGGCGGCGAAGTCGCCGAGCCAGCGGCTCATGTCGGCCGGTTCGAGGTCGAAGCCGGTGGGCGAGAGCGGATTGGGCAGGCCGGCATTGGGATAGACCGAGATGAAGGTGCCGGCCTTGGCGGACAGCTCCTCGAGGAACGGCTTCATCAGGTCGGGCCCGAGTGAGCAGTTCAGGCCCACCGCCAGCGGTTTGACGTGCGCGACCGCGTTCCAGAAGGCTTCGCCGGTCTGGGCGGAAATCATGGTCTCGCCGCCGCGGCCGACGGCGGCAGAAATGATGATCGGCAGGCGGGTGGGCGCGCCCCCGGCCGTGGCCGCGGCAAAAACATCCTGGATGGCGACCAGCGCGGCCTTGGCATTGAGCGAGTCGAAAATCGTCTCGACCATCAGGATGTCGACCCCGCCTTCGATCAAAGCCCGGACTTGGTGGCGGTAGGTCTCAACCACCTGGTCGAACGAGACCACGCGGAAACCGGCATCGTTCACGTCCGGCGAATTGCTCAGCGACACGGTGAGCGGCCCGATGGCTCCGGCCACGTAGCGCTTGCGGCCGGACTTCTCGGAGACTTCATCGGCCCATTTCCGGCAGAGCCGGGCCGACTCGATGTTCAGTTCCCACGCGAGGTCCTGGAGGCACGGATTCTCCAGGACCTTCTGGAAAAAGGCCGGGTCCTTGCGCCCTTTTCCCTTCTCGCGCGGGTCCTCGACAAAAAACTCGCTCTGGGCCAGCACGGTGGCTGAAAAGGTGTTGGTCTCGCAGATGTCTGCGCCCGCCTCGAAAAAGCGCCGGTGAATGTCGCCGATCACCTCGGGCCGGGTGATCGAAAGAATGTCGCCGTTGTTCAGCAGGTCTTTTTCGTTGGACGCGAAGCGCGCGCCCCGCGCCTCCGCCTCGCCCAGGCCATATCCGCGGATGGTCGTGCCCATCGCCCCGTCGAGGACCAGGATGCGGTTCTCGAGGGCGCGGGTGAGTTCGGTGGTCTGGTCAGGCTGGGTCATTGCGGTGTAGCCGAACCATAGCCGCAGCGCCGAGACCTGCAAAAAGTTAAATCAACATATCGTGATATGTTGATATGTTTTTTTTATACTCCCGCACCCGCCTCGCCCGCCCCGTCGGGGCCGGTGCGCCGGGCCGAGGGTGGGCCCGCCTCGGGCGGCATCAGTTAAAGCGGACGTCCCGGTGCTGGCCGCCGAATTGGCGGGCGATTTTTCGCATGAACGCCTCCTCGCGGCGGTTGGTGTTGGTGTAAATGGTATTGATGACGAGCGGTTTGCCCTTATAGAGCTTTTTGTGGTGGTCGCGGATGACGTCGATGAGGTCATCCTGATCGAGGGGCTTGCCGTCGAGCACGGCGGAAGGCTGCCCATCAGAGAGCAGGAAGATGGTCGAAGCCCCGCGCTGCATGGCGGCGACGAGGGCGAGGTCCATGCGGGAGCTGCCGCTGGTGCCCTCCAGGCCTTTGACGGTCTCCACGGTCAGGGGGGTGAAGGGCACGTCGTCGATCCGGGCGACTTCGACATCCAGCGGCTGGTTGAGTTCGCGGAGTTTTTCGGTCCGGGTGCGTCCGAAGCCGCCGTCCCCGTAATAACCGGCCATGAATTTCTGGGCGGCCCTCTTGTTGTCGCTGGTCGCGAGCACGTTGGCCGGAAAGGCGGCGTCGGCATCCTGCCCGAAGCAAATGATGTTGAACAGCGAGCCGAGGGAAAGCGCTTCGATGGTGCGGCCGATTTCCGACTGGAGTTGGGCGATGCCGGCGGCACCGCCGACGGCTCCGATCATGGAGCCGGAGGTGTCGATGGCGAGGATGACGCTGCTGGCATCGCTGTCGAAGCCGAAGAATTTGATGCGTCCGCCGCCGCGGCCGCCGAGGCCCATGGTTCCGCCGCCCAGGCCGGAGCCGGTGCCGAGTCCGGCCAAGCCGGAGCCCATGCCGCCGCCCATCAGGCCGGGCTGGAAGTCGCTGATGGAACTGGCGGGAATGGAAGGCAGGGAAATCGCCTTGCTGGCGGTGGTGGTGAGGCGGCGCGCGTTGGGGGGCGCGCCACCGCTGCTTTTCTTTTTGGCCAGCTTGACGGCATGTTCGCCCTTTCGTCCGTCTGCCGACGGGCTGGGCCGCTCGGTGGAGAAGATGAGTTCTTCCTTGGCGGGAACGGGGTGGGTGGAAATGACCCAGATCGCTCCGATCGCGAGCAGCGCGGCGTGGGCGGCGGCGATGACGGCGAGGCGGGTGCCGCTGAACCGGGCGCGCGGCAGCCCGGTGGTCGGGGCGATCGGATCGTCCGGTCTCGGGGGCGTGGTCGGGGAAGCCATGGGCGCGGCGGACTGGTTGGTGGCGATGTTTCTTTTCCAACGTACCGGATCCGGCCGGTCTTAGACGGTCCTGCCCGCCCGTCTGCGCCAGCGGCCCGCCAGCGGCGTCGTCCGGAACCCTCACTCCTCCTCCGAGACCGTGAAGGTCACATCGGTGATCCGGGCGGCGGAGAGGGCGTTGAGGGCGTCGACCACGCGGTCGTAGGAAGCCTGGGGATCGCTGACAATGGTGACGACCATTTTGTTTCCGGAGGAGACGGCGTTTTCCTTGAGGCGGACCAGGCTGCCCTTGAGGTTGGTCATGCGCTTGGACGTCGGGGAGTCCATCGGTTCGTCGTTCAGGGAGATCTCGCCGTCCTCGTCGATGTTGATGATGGTCTCGTCGACGAAGTCCACGCTGTCGCTTTCCACGGAGCCGGGCAGGTTGCTGATGAGGTGCTGCTCCACCTTCACCGAGCCCGCCATGACCATAAAAAAGAGCATGATGACGAAGACCACGTCGATCATGGGTGCGATTTGAAAGCCCAGATTGGGCGTGTCGTCATCGATGACAGATTTCATGGAACGGGGGAGTCTTCGCGACTGGCGGCGGAGAAGGCGATGTCGGAAATGCCGGCTTCGGCCCCGGCGTTCATCGCGCGGGAGATCTCGAAGGACGGGGTGGTTTTGTCCGCCCGGATGACGAGGCGGACGTTTTGATTCCATCCGGCCTTGATGGAAGTCTGGGCCTGGGCCACCGCTTTGGTCAGCTCGGTGATGAGCACGTCGCTGGCCTCGATGGGGCGGGCGTCGGCATTGATGTTGAAGCGCGCCTTCCGGGTCGTTTCGTTGTAGCGGACGTTGAGAATGACCTCCCCGCGCTCCTTCTGCGCCCGGAGCGCATCCTCGGCCACGGGCAGGGCGATGTCCTGGTCGATGCGGAGGACCTCCATCGAGGTGATGCTGATGAAAAAAATCAACAGCACCAGCAGGACGTCGATCATGGGGGCGATCTGAAACTCAGGTTCGCCCGATTCTATGCTGCCACCACCGCCGGCCATGGGATTGTTATGAGTGAGGGGTGAAAATCAGGAGGGAGGCGGAAGGCCCGGGAGGCCCCGGGCTGCGCGTTTGGAAACCCGGAACCTAGAGCGTGGCGACGGGCGGCTGGTCGGTGGACCAGGCGGGCAGGGCGGCGTAGAGTTCCTCGTCGCCGATGTGGGCGCCCTGCAGCGCCTCCCAGGGCATTTTGCGGAAGAGATCGTTGATGATGTCCTGCACGTGGTGGATGCCGGTGATCATGCGGGCGCGCAGGAAATAATAGGCCATGAACGCCGGCACGGCGATGGCCAGTCCGGAAAAGGTGGCCATGAGCACCTCGCCGATGGCTCCGGCCAGCTTCGAGGGATCGCCGATGCCTTCGGCACCCAGGCCTTGGAACGCTTTCATCATGCCGGTGACGGTGCCGACCAGCCCGATCATCGGCGTGGTCACACCAATCACCGAGAGGTAGCTCAGAAACGTCGAGATGATTGACTGTTCCTTGGCCAACTGCTGGAACATCGCCTCCTCGGTGAGGTTTTTGCCATCGCCGAGCATGCTCAAACCGGCGCGCAGGGTGTTGGTGAGCGGGGACGGGTTGTTTTTGCAGTAATCGTAGGCTCCAATGTAATCGCCGGCGCGGAAAAGGCTTTTGACCTGTTCTTCGTGGACGGCCGGGGCCATTTTTTTGATGGAGGTGCGGTTGGCTCCCTCCCAGCAGAGGTAGCCGGTGCCGATGGAGCAGATGAGGATCGGGTACATGACCCAGCCGCCTTCTTCAAAATGGTCCCACAGCGTTTTTTTGTTTACCCGCGGCGCGTCGGCGGGTTTGGTCGCGGCCTGGGCGAAGACCGAGCCGGCGAGGAGGGTGAGAAGGAAGGACCCGGCCGCGATCAGGGCCAGGCGTTTGGTGATGGTGGTCAGCGTGCTCATCAGAGTTATTGGGGTGCGTCGGTGGCGGTGGAGGCGAGCCCGAGGTCGCGTTCGACCTGGGAAAGGAGCTTTTTACCCTCCACTCCGGGCAGGGTGGTGGGCTGATCCTCGATCAGCTCCTTGAGGGTGCGGCGGGCGGCGGGGAGGTCCTCCAGGGCGACGAAGCAACGGGCCGCGCCGAGGCGGGCTGCGCCGAGGGGGACCAGGCGCGCCGGGTAGAAGACCGGCACGCGGAGAAAGGCGATGAGGGCTTCCTGCTGCTCATTGACGGCGGCGCGGTGCTGGCCGGTGAAGAGCCAGGCATCGGCGAGGGTTTCCTGGTCGCGGGCGTTCAGGATGAGCCCGCGCAACTGGTCCAGGGCCTGGCGCGGATCGCCCGCCAGCCCGGTCAGATGGGCGAGGAAGACTTGGGCGTGGCGCTGGGACACGGGGTCGGTGCTGTCGGCGGCGATTTCGCGCATGGCGTCGCCAGCGTCCTTGATGCGCCGCTGGGAAAGCAGGATGTGGGCGCGCAGGAATTCGCCCTCCAGCCACCACTCCCGTCCGCCGGGGATTTTTTTCAGTGGATCCAGTTCCACGCGCAGCTTGCCCATGGCCTGCAGGGTTTTGATCATTTCGCCGGAGGCGAAGGCGGCATGGGCCTCGGTCAGGATTTGTGGCTCGAGCATGTCGACCCGCTCGACGGCGGCGGCCTCGACGACGCGTGCGGCCCCGCCGGCGTCCGGGGTGAGGGAGAGTCGGGCACCCTGGGCCGAGAGGGCGGAGGCTCGCACACTGGAGCCGTCCCGCAGGGTGACGGTGATCTGGGCCTGGGCGGCGGTCCCGAGCGCGAGGCCGGCCGCCAGGGCGACGATGGAAAGTCGGTGTGTCATCTAGTCGGCTCCCCAGGATTTGAGCATTTGGCGCGCGGCGTCGCGGTGGCGTTGCGGGATTTTTTCGTTGCGCAGCAGTTCGCCCAGGGTGTTGACCGCCTCCTGGCGCATGCCGAGCTTGTCGAAGGCGGCCGCCGATTGCACGTAGGCGCGGCCGCACACGTCGACGTATTTGGCGTAGCCGGCGTAGACCCGCTGGTAATTGGCGACGGCTTCGCGGAAACGGCCCTGGCGGAACTCGATTTCGCCGAGGTTGAAGATGGACTCCGGGGTCAGCTCGCCGCGCCATTCCCGGGTCGAGGCGACCTGTTCGAAGAGGCTTTTGGCCTCGCCGAATTTGTTCAGGGCGAGCAGCGTCTTGGCCTGACCGAAGATGGCTTCGCGCATCCGGGCGGTGGCCCCGGCGACGTCGATGGCCTCCTTGAACCACTGGTAGGCGGGCTGGAAATTCCCGCGGGCATGGGCCACCTCGCCCTGGGCCACGTAGCCCAGCTCGATGAATTCGCTTTTGGGATAGCTGGACAGGAGCTCTTTGGCGAATTTTTCCGCGCGGTCGAGCTGGGCGGTGCGCTGGACCTCGTCGCCGGCGAGGCCGGCCTCCTCCGCCCTGTCGATGAAATATTCCGCCATCTGGCCGAGCAGGTACGGGCTGAGTTCGCTGGCTTCGAATTCGCCGAGCTGATCGTAATACGTGTCCCGCATCCTCGGCTCGTTGCGCGCCTGGGCGAGCAGGGCCTTGGCGAGGAAGAGGCGGGCGGTGGAGGTGCGGTTTGTCAGGACTTCCTCACCGCCGATCAGCGATTCCAGCTCCTCTTCGGGCGAGAGTTTGGGCGCTGCGGGGGCGGCGGCGACGGTGGACTCGGCAGTGCCGGCCGCTGCGGCCGCCGGGGGCAGGGCGGTGCGTTTGCGCTTGGCCAAGAGCTGGACGAGCTCCCGGATCATCATTTCCACCCCGTCCTTGCGGGGCTGGCTCATGTGGGCCTTGATTTCCCTCGAATAAAACTGCCGTGCTTCGTCGTCCTTGCGCTGGCGGGAGAGCGAGCGGCCGATCCAGTATTTTGCGGTGGTGGCGCTTGGGTGGTCTGGTTCGCGCTTGATGAAGTCGCTCAGCGTGGTGCTGACCTTGTCCCACTGGCTGTTTTTCTGCCACAGCTTGATCGCCTCGAACAGGGTGTAGTTCTGGGTTTCCTCGTTGAGGGCGGCCTGGAATCCCGCGATGTAGGCGTCGGCGGCCTCGTCGTCGCGCCGCGCCTGGCCGGGCAGGTCGCTGAGGCCGGCGAAGGCGTCGCCGCGCAGGGCGAGGACGTCCCCGAGCTGCGGGCTGTCGGGGTATTCCTTTTCGAACTGCCGGGTCAGGTTGATGATCTGGTTGTAGAGCTTTCCGGTCTTGTCGTTGACCGCCGCCGCGAAATAACAGACCATCAGCCGGTACTTGGCATCGGTGATGAATGGGCTGTCCGGATTTTTTCCGATGAACGCCACCAGCTCCGTGACGGCTTCTGCGTATTTTCCGTCGAAGACGAGGCTGAGGGGCAGCCGGTAGGAGACTTCGGGGACCAGGGTGCTCTGGGGGAAGACTTTGACGAAGGCTTCGTAGTCGGCGCGCGCTTCGGTGTAGAGGCCCAGGTCAAAGCGGCCGTTGGCGATCAGATAGGCGACCTCCTCCTTGTATTTCGTCCCCGGGGTGGTCTGGAGCAGGTCGCTCAGCAGAGCGATCGCCCGTTCGGGATCCTCGGCCTCCAGCGCGGTCACGCCCTTGAGGTAGCGGACTTCCTCGACGCGCTCGCTCTGAGGGAAGTCAGCGAGAAATTTCGCCCCCATCTCCTCCGCTTTTTTGAATTGGCGCACCTCTCCGTAGGTGATCATGAGCGCGTAGACGGCGGTTTCGCGGTCCGGGCTCTCGGGATAGCGCAGGAGCAGCTCGTCGTAGGCGGTGATGGACTCCCATTTTTGCCCGGAGTCGTAATACGCCTTACCCAGGCGCAGCAGGATGGCCGGCAGGGGGTCAGGTGCCTTCTCGAAATCATCCCGGCTTTTGCGGATTTCGGCCAGCAGCATGCCGAAGCGGGTCGCGTCCGCGAGGGCCTCGCCGGCGCGGTCGGGAGTGCCGGTCTGAGCCTGCCGTTTCCGGGAAGCGACCAGCTTCGAGAGCTGGTCGATCTGGCGGTCCTGGAGCGCGAGGACCGACTCCTTGTTCTGGATGAGGCGGTACACCTCGAGCGACTCCTCCTGCTTGCCGTTGTTGAGCAGGGCGTCGCCGATGACAATGACGGCTTGGTTGAAGCTGGCAACATTGGGGAGGAACCGCAGGCTGCCCGAGAGACGGGTCAGGAGGTCGATGGCCTTGGCGGCGTCCTGCTGCTCGGCGGAGAGCACGGCGAGCTGGAGGGTGGCGCGGGCGCTGTTGGCGGAGCGGACGCCGCCCTCGGCCAGGCGTCCGAGCGGCTCCGCCGCCTCGCTGGCCTTGCCCATTTTGCGCAGCGCCTCGGCCTGGAAGAGCAGGCTGTCGTCGCGGAAGCGGGCGGTTTTTTCCGCCAGCTTGAACCCGTCGAGCGCCTTCGTGTAGTCGTCCTTGAAGAAGAGGGCCTGGGCCAGGAAGAATTGGACCTCGGGCACGAGCCGGGAGCTGGGGAATCGCTTGAGCAGTTCAGTGAGCTTTTCGGCGGCGTCGGAGTAGCGCTTGTCGTTGAAGTACGCGGAACCGAGGCCGTAATAGACGGCGTCGAGCGTATTGACGATGGCCGGCTCCTTCGAGTCCTTGGCGGCGTCGAGGTAATTCTGGAACCCCCCAATGGCCTTGGCGTAATCCCCGTTTTGCAGGGCGCGCTGGGCGTTGTTGTAAAGGCCTCCCAAGCTCCCGGCCTGCGCGCAGGCGGAATCCGCAGTGACCAGCGCGAGGCCGACCATGATCAGAAGCGATGCCGTTTTCTTCAAGGGTGATCGGGGAAAAGGTGGCGGGGCGGGGCGGGGGAAATCGGTAGGCTTGATTCATCGCCGGGCAAACGAAATTCCCCGGCGATCCAGTACGCGCGGCGAGCCGGGGCGCGCGTGTGTGATTCGTATGTGGTAAAGTGTAGCGGAAAGTAGTGGGCGGCGTCGAGCAGGAAACACCCTGAGTCCGCCGGGGATGCTGCCAACGTCCCGGCCGCGACGCGCCTTAGGCAAGACTGCAACCCCGAGCCCGCGCCGAGCCCGCGCCGGGGCTGGGCTGGGGCTGGGCTGGGGCTGGGTGGGGCTGGGTGGGGCTGGGTGGGGCTGGGTGGTCGGTCCCGGCCGACCGCCGCGGGCCGGGTGCACCGTTTTCATTCGTAAAGGTAGTAAGGGCTCATGGCTCATTGGAGGTTTGGCGGCGGCACCCCCTTTGCAGGGCCTCGAGAACGATGACGCCCTGCGAGAGGCGGCGCGTTCGCCGCCTTCCGCTTTCGCAATTGCGGCCGGCGTGGGTATGATGGATGCCGCATGTCCACTTCGTCCACTGCCCGCCCGGTCGCCCGCGGCGTTTCCGCCCTGCCGGGGTGTTACATCTTCGCGCTGGGGGCGGGGCTCCTGATCGCCACCCTCGTCTGGGCGGGGTACACGTTTTTGCGCCAGGTCGACGAGTTGGCGGCGTTCACCGACCCCGAGCCGGCGGCGCTGGCGGTGGCCGCGCCCGCTCCCGCGGAACTGGAAGACCTCGCGCGGCGGCTCTCCGCCTTTGCCGAGGCCGCCTCTTCCGGGCAGGCCGCCGACCTCACCCTCACGATGGAGGACGTGAATGCCATGCTGGGCGGCTTCCCCCGCCTCGCCGACATGAAGCCGCTGCTGGTGGTGCGCCGGCTCGGACCCGACGCGACCTTCACCGCGGACATCAGTTTTCCGATGAATTCGCTGCCTGGCCGCCGCCGCCACCTCAATGGTTCGCTTGATGGGAGGTTCGGCCTCCATCCGGAAGCCGGCCTTTTTGTCAGCGTGCTGGATGTGCGTGTGCCCGGCCGCACCGTACCCCCCGGCTTCCTCGAGGTTTATCAGCGCGGGATCATTCCAGGGAAAAACTTCGGGTTTCTCGACGACATGCTGGTGCGCAATTTTCGCGAGGATCCCGTGTTCGCCGAGCCACTGCACCGCATCGCGTCCCTCCAGTCCGCGGAAGGTAGCCTGACCCTGTCGGCCAAAGCCCAGACAAATCCGCCTGCCCGCGGCGCTTCTCCCATATCGCCCATTCCCACGCTTCCTCCTCGCCGCCCCGGACAAAAAGCCATTGACGAATTAATATATTAATTATAGTTGTTATCAGACAATCTGTTTTCCTAAACCATGATTCCCTTCGCCCGATCCCTCGCTTTCAGCAGTCTGACGCTCCTTGGGGCGTTGCCGGTGCTGGGACAGGAACCCGCCCCACCGGCGGCGGAAACAGCCCCGGCTGCGCCGGTGCCCGCCGCGGCCCCTGACACCGCCACCGGCAACACGAGTGCGCCGCCACCCGCCCCTCCGGCGGCCGCCCCGGCACCCACGGCCGAGGAAACATACACCGAGTCCCTGCGCAAGGAACTGGCCCGCTTGAGCTTGGAGCGCGACAAATTGACCGCCGAGAACCTGATTGCGCGGGCCAAGCTCGACAAGGAGCTGGCTGAACGCCGCGCCGACTTGGAGCGGGAAAAGCTGCGTTTGGATGAACAGAAGCAAAAGGAGGAGACGCGCATCGCCGAAGAGCGCCGCAAACTGGATGACCAGCTCCTGCAGCTCCGCCTTGAGAGCGATCGGCTTGTGCTGGAGAGTGCAGTGGTCAAGGCGAAGGCGGAGATTCAGCAGGCCGAGCAGCGCATGAAAGAAGCCGAGGCCCGCGCCCAGATTGCGGCGCTGCAGGCCGGCATGGAGCGCCAGGAGGTCGAACTCACGTCCAACAACTACGCCAACGCCCAGGCCGTCCGGCTCGCGAACCCGCATGAGGGGGACACCCTCGTCATCAGTGACCGCCGCATCGCCCTGAACGGCCCGATTTCCTTCGAGACCTCGGATTACATTTCGTCCCGAATCAACTACTTCAACAACAAGGACGCGGCGCTGCCGATTTTCATTGTCATCGACAACTCCCCCGGAGGCTCGGTCATGGCGGGATATAACATCCTCAAGAGCATGGACTCCAGCCAGGCTCCGATCCATGTCGTGGTCAAGTCGTTCGCCGCCAGCATGGCCGCCTGCATCACGACCTGTGCGGACAAGTCATTCGCCTACCCCAACGCCGTGATTCTGCACCACCAGATCAGCAGTGGATCGTTCGGCAACCTCACCAGTCAGCGGGAAAACCTTCAGGAAATCGAGGAGTGGTGGCGGCGTCTGGCCGAGCCGGTCGCCCGCAAAATGGGGGTGACCACCGAGGAATTCATCAAGCGCATGTACCAGCAGGTCAGCAGCGGCGATTGGTCCGAGTTCGGGGACAAGGCGGTCGAACTGAAGTGGGTCGACCACGTGGTCAAGGAAATCCGTGAAACCGCGCTGGTGAAGAATCCGGATGGGGCGCGGCCCGCGCCCGCCCCCGGCGGCCCCTCGCCGATGCCCCGCCCGCAGACCGGCCTGGAATCGTCCCTCTCCAGCCAGTCGCTGCTGCCCGAGTCGGTGGATGAGAAAGGCCAGCCCTACACCCGCCTCCCGCGTCTCGCGCCCAAGGATTTCTACTATCTGTTCAATCCGGACGGTTATTACCGGCTGCAGTAGCCGGGCCGGGCCGGGGGCTCGATGGACCCTTGGGCCATCGGGGACGGGAGGAGCCGGAATGGCCGGGCCCCGGAGACTCCTCCGGAACCGGCGGGCCGTGTGCGCGACTGGCCCCGGCCTGCGCCCAGGGTCGCAGGATGCCGCGGTGCCTCAGCCGAACTTTCCGCTGATGTATTCTTCGGTTTTCTGCTGCCGGGGGGTGCTGAACATCATCGGGGTCGGCCCCTCCTCGATGAGTTCGCCCAGGTAAAAGAACGCCGTTCGATCGCTGCAGCGCGTGGCCTGCTGCATGTTGTGGGTGACGATGACAATGGTGAACTCCGCCTTCAACTGGCTGATGAGATCTTCGATCTTGAGCGTGGCGATGGGGTCGAGAGCCGAACACGGCTCGTCCATGAGCAGGATTTCGGGCCGGACGGCGATCGCCCGGGCGATGCACAGGCGCTGCTGCTGGCCCCCGGAGAGACTGAAACCGCTCTGATCGAGCCGGTCCTGGCATTCCTCCCAGAGGGCGGCCGCGCGCAGGCTGCGCTCCACCGCCTCGTCCAGCACCGCCTTCCGCGACTCGCCGGCGATCCGCAGGCCGTACGCGACGTTTTCGTAAATCGACTTGGGAAATGGATTGGACTTTTGAAAGACCATGCCGATGCGGCGGCGGAGGTCGATGACGTCGAGGTCGCGGTCGTAAATGTCCAACCCCCCGACGCGGATCTGGCCGCGGGTGATGCGGGCACCCGGGATGACGTCGTTCATGCGGTTGAAGCAGCGCAGCAGGGTGCTTTTGCCGCAGCCGGACGGGCCGATCAGGGCGGTGACCTGGCGCACCGGCACGTCGAGGTGAATCCCCATGAGCGCGGGTTTTGTCCCGTACGCGAAATCGACCTGATCGACCACGATCGCCGTCTCCGCGGGAGGCGGGGCGGCGGGGCGGGTGCCCGGATGCAGGCCGGCGGGCTCAGCTGAAGAGTCCACTGATGTAGGCCTCGGTTTGTTTTTCGCGGGGGCGGGAGAAGAGGTCGGCGGTGCGGTCATACTCGATGAGTGTTCCCATGTAAAAGAAGGCGGTGCGGTCCGACACCCGGGTGGCCTGGTTCATGTTGTGGGTGACGATGACAATGGTGAACTCCTTTTTCAGTTCGTGCATGAGTTCCTCGATCTTGAGCGTGGCGACCGGGTCGAGCGCGGCGCACGGCTCGTCCATGAGCAGGATCTGCGGGCGGTTGGCGATCGCCCGGGCGATGCACAGCCGCTGCTGCTGGCCGCCGGAGAGACCGTAGGCGCTTTCGTGCACGCGGTCCTTGACCTCGTCCCAGAGAGCGGCGCTGCGCAGGCTGCGCTCGACCACTTCGTCCAGCTCGGACTTCCGGTTCCGCCCGGCCACTCGGAGCGAAAACACGATGTTCTCGTAGATCGATTTCGGGAAGGGGTTGTATTTTTGAAAGACCATGCCGACGCGTTTGCGCAGGGAGATGACTTCGACCGACGGGTCGTACAGGCTGGTGCCGTCCAGCAGGATGTCGCCTTCATGGCGGATGCCGTCGATCAGGTCGTTCATCCGGTTCAGGTTGCGCAGGAGCGTGGTCTTGCCGCAGCCGGAGGGCCCGATGAACGCGGTGACCTGCATTTCCGGGATGCGCAGGTTGATGCGGTGCAGTGCCTGCTTGGCCCCGTAGTAGAACGAAAAATCCCGCACCTCCACCATGGTTGGCTCCTCGTCCAGGAGCGAAGGAGGGCGGGGGAGGGCGTCGGCGTCGGGCGTCATCGTCATGAGGGGCGCGTGGGCACGGGCCACCGGTGGACTAGAAGGTGCTGGCGGCATACTTTTTTCGCAAGTGGTTGCGGATGATGATGGCGGTCAGATTCATGACCACAACTAGGGCGATGAGCAGCAGGGTGGTGGCGAAAACCATGGGTTTGGCGGCTTCGGAGTCGGGCGATTGAAAGCCCAGGTCGTAAATGTGGAAGCCGAGGTGCATGAACTTCCGCTCCGGGTGGACGAATGGGAAGAGGCCGTCGATGGGCAGGCTGGGCGCGAGTTTGACCACGCCGACGAGCATGAGCGGAGCGACCTCGCCCGCGCCGCGGGCCATCGACAGGATCACCCCGGTGAGCACGCCGGGGCCGGCGCTGGGCAGGACGACCCGCTGGATCATCTGCCACTTGCTCGCGCCGCAGGCGAGCGCGGCCTCCCGCACGCCGCGCGGGACCGCGGCCAGGGCCTCTTCGGTGGCCACGATGACGACCGGCAGGGTCAGCAGGGCCAGGGTGAGCGAGGCCCAGAGAATGCCGCCGGTGCCGAAGGTCGGCGTGGGCAGGGCGGAGGAGAAAAACGTCTGGTCCACCTTGCTGCCCAGCACATAGACAAAAAACCCCAGGCCGAAGACGCCGAAGACGATCGACGGCACGCCGGCCAAATTGTTTACGCAGATGCGGACGATGCGCACGACGGCCCCCTGGGTTGCATATTCCCGCAGGTAGATGGCGGCGATCACGCCCAGCGGGGTGACGAGCAGGCTCATCAGCACGGTCATGACGAAGGTGCCGAAAATGGCCGGAAAAATGCCGCCTTCGGTGTTGGCCTCGCGAGGATCCTCGCTGAGGAATTCCCAGATGCGCTCGAAGAAGAGGCGGATTCGGCCGGCCAGACCCAGTTCGTTGGGGTAATAAAAGCGGACGATTTCGCCCGCGGTCACCGTCTTCTCGTCGCCGGTGGAAAGGCGGTACTGGAGGGACGGGCTGGCGAGGGTGGCGCGCAATTCCCGGGCGCGGGCGGCCAGGGTTTCGTAATCCGCCTGGAGCGCGGCTTTCTTCCCGGGGTCGCCGGGCTGAGGCGAGGTTTTTTGGGAAAGTTCCAGCTTGGCGAGGCGGCGATTGATGGCTCCGATCTCGTCTTTTTCGATCTCCTCGATCTGGTCGCGGACGTTTTCGGCCTGGTGCACGGCGGCGGCCAGGCGCGGACGGAACTCCGGGTCGGTGGCCGCCAGCGGAACGGATCCCTCGGTCACCAGGGCCAGCGGCCGGACGAAGGCATCGCCATATTCGAGGCGCTCCAGTGCGATCAGATCCGGCGGCAGGGACCGCGAGACGATGTCGGCGGATTGCAGCCAGTGGAAGTTGAAGCCGTGCACGTCCTTGTTGCCGATGTGCACCTGCACCTCCTCGCCGCCGCCATCGCGGCGCTGCTGGGTGCGCACGATCTCGCCGGCCACCGTGGCATTTCCCTGCACGGCGGAGCCCGCGCCGTCGCGCAGGGTGAATTCGGTGACCCGTTGCGGCCAGAACACCGTCACCCCGCGGACCAGGATGAGCAGGAGCAGGCCGGTGATCATGGACACGCCGAGGGTGAGGCCGAGCGCGGTCAGGCAGACCTGGGCTTCGCCGGGTGGGCTCTTCCGGCGGCGCGTCGGGGGAATGGGGGCGGAGGCGGACATGCGGGTCAGACTAGCTTGTATTTTTCGCGCAGGTGCTGGCGGAGGAGTTCGGCCACCGTGTTCAGGGCGAAGGTCAGGCCGAAGAGCACGAGGGCACCGAGGAAGAGGGTGCGGTAGTGGGTCGAGTCGACCGGAGCCTCGGGCAGCTCCACAGCGATGTTGGCCGCCAGGGTGCGCATCCCGTTGAAGATGTTCCATTCCATGATCGGGGTGTTTCCAGTGGCCATGACCACGATCATAGTCTCGCCAACCGCCCGGCCCAGGCCCACCATCAGCGCCGAGAAAATGCCCGCGCTGGCCACCGGCAGCACCACGGTCCAGACCGTCTGCCAGCGGCTGGCCCCCAGCGCCGCCGAGGCGGCCGTCAGGGAGGGCGGGACAGCGGCAAGGGCATCCTCGGAGATGGTGAAGATGATCGGGATGACGGCAAACCCCATCATGAATCCGACCACCAGGGAATTGCGCTGGTCAAAGGCCGTGCCCGTGGTACGCGGCCACCACTGGCGGAAATCGCCGTCGAACACGGCCCGCTCCAGGGCCGGCCCGAGGTTCCAGAGCAACACCGTGGTGACCAGCAGGACGGGCATGAAGGCGAGCCATTCCAGGCCCGGACGGAGCCGGCTGCGAATCCGCGCCGGCTGCCGGCTCCAGACCCACCCGGTGAGCAGGGCCGCCGCCGGGATGCCCGCGATGCAGAGAAAAACCGAGGGAACGCGGGTCTCGAGCAGGGGGGCGAGCCAGAGCGCGGCCAGAAATCCCAGCACCACCGAGGGCAGCGAGGCCATGATCTCCATGGCGGGTTTGACCACGCGTTTGATGTCGGGCGGCAGGAAATGCGCGGTGTACACCGCCGCGAGCAGCGCGATCGGCACGGCGAAGACCATCGCCCACAAGGTGCCCTTGAGGGTGCCGAAGATGAGCGGCATCAGGGAGAGCTTGGGTTCGAACTCATCGTTGCCGCTCGTGCTCTGCCAGACGTAGTCGGGTTTGGGTGCCCCCTCATACCAGATCCGGCGGAAAAACGCGGGGACCCCAGCCTCGGGATGCGGATCCTGCAGCTCATACAAATGCAGCGACCCCGCGGGGTCGAGGAAGCCGGCGTGCTCGAATTTGCCATCCACGGCCACCGCGACCGGGCTGAACGGAAGCGTCTCCTCCCACCGTGTGACCGTGGTGGTGGCATGGCGCAGGGTGGCGGCGGGACCGCTCCCGGTCAGAAACGACTTGTTGCGCTGGCTGGCGGCAAAGAAGGTACTGCCGCCCGGCAGGTCGTCGAATTCCTTGGTCTGCACGAAGATCCGCTGCTCGCCTCCGGGGGGCACATTCAGGCTCCAGAGCCGCATCGCCCCGCCGGGGTTGGTGAAGACCAGCGAGACATCGCCAAACACGAAATCCATCGACGAAACCTGCTCCCCGCCCCGGGCCGCGCCGGCCATCGGGGCGAATTCCTGACGGAGCGACAGCGTGTCATTCTCCCGGAAAAAATATTCGACGGTGTGGGTGGTCGTGGCCACCACGACCGCGTCGCCGGTGCGGGGGACCAGCAGTCGGATCGGCTGGCCCTTGAGCTGGGGGGTCAGGTCGACGCGGCCGACCTCCTCCACGCTGCCGCGCCCCATCAGGCTGCGCTTTTGGCGCAGCAGCAGGGCGTGGAGTTCCAGGCGCCCGTCCCGTTCCTGCTGCGCTGCAAACAGCTGTTCCTGGCCGGATCCGCCGTAGTCGAGGTCCACGATCGGCGTGTCCGGCGTGCCGAGCGGGTAAAACGGGCCCATTTCAATCCCGCCACTCACGCTGCGTGTATCGCGGGCGTCCATCTCGGTGGCATAAGTGACGGTGAACGATCCGACCTGGCCGTCGGCGGTGCCGAGCAGCACCTTCTGCTCGCCGGCGTGGTAGCGCCAGGCGGTCACCGTCGTGTCCGCGGGCAGATCCAGCTCGTGTGCGACCGGCGGCTTCACGCCCGCCCGGTCCACAAACCGAACGGTCCGCTGGCCGTCATAGGTGAAAGGGAGCAGTGACCATTCGTCCAGGCCGATGACCTTCGGCACGGCGTTGGCCGCCTCCGCCGTGCCCGCCGCGGACGTGGCGGCCAGGGGCACGGCGGCGATTTTGTCGACCCGCGCCGCGCGAAAGAGCGGGATGACCTCCAGAAAGATGAAAAGGCACATCCCAAAGACCGCCAGCACAATGCCGATCCCGCCGACGCGAATGACGAAGGTCATCAGGCGGTCGAACCGCAGGGTGGCTTTGGCCACGAGAAAACGTTCTGGGACGGGGGCCGGCATGTGGTTGGGTCGGTCGATGAAAGGATCAGGCACGCGCGCCTCGGTCAGCCTTCGCGGGGCGAATCCCCGCGAGGGCGGCTCTGGCGCGCCGGAGGCCGCCGCGGCGGGCCGGGGATGGTTGTTACTTTTTGTCGGAAACGGTGGTCTGAACTTCCTTGGCGACCTCGGCCGGGATCGGGAAATAGCCGTCCTTGACCACGATTTCCTGGCCTTCTTTGGAGGTGATGAATTTCAGAAACTCCGCAGTCAGCGTGTCCATCGGGGCACCGGGCTTCTTGTTCACGTAGACGTACAGAAAGCGCGCCAGCGGATAGTCGCCGCTCAGGCAGTTCTCATAGGTGGCCGCGACAAATTTGCCCTTGGGTTTCTCGGCCAGCGGCAGCGCGCGGACGCTGGAGGTGACGTACCCGATGCCGGAATAACCGATGCCGTATTGGTCGGATGAAATCCCCTGGACCACGGCGCTGGAGCCGGGCTGTTCCTTGACCGTGGCCTTGAAGTCGCCCTTCTTCAGTGCGACTTCTTTGAAATACCCGTAGGTGCCGGAGGCGCTGTTGCGGCCGTAGAGCGAGATGGCCTTGCCCGCCCAGGGTGCCAGGCCCGCCTGCTCCCAGGAGGTCATGTCCTTGCCGCCCGCCTTGAAGGAGGAGGAGAAAATGCTGTCCATTTGCTGCATCGACAAGCCCTTGATGGGGTTGTCCTTGTGAACAAACACGGCCAGCGCGTCGATCGCCACTTTGATCTCGGTGGGCTGGTGGCCGAATTTTTTCTCGAACGCGTCGAGTTCCTCTTTTTTCATGGCCCGGCTCATCGGCCCGAGTTGAGCCGTACCCTCGATCAGGGCCGGCGGGGCGGTGGCCGAGCCCTTGCCCTCGATCTGCACGTTGACGTTCGGGTAGGTTTTTTTGAACCCTTCAGCCCAGAAGGTCATCAGGTTGTTCAAGGTGTCGGAACCGATGGAATTGAGGTTGCCGGAAACGCCGCTGACCGCCTTGTAGGGCTTGATCGCGGAGTCCACAGCCACGGGAGCGGCTCCCGCGGCGAGGGCCAGCGCGGCCAGGAGGCCGCCGCCGGCCAAGGTGCGCAAGAGGGGGGTGAGTGTCATGGTGGTCATGGTGGTCGGGTGCGTGGGTGATGGATTCGGGTCGGGAGTGTTGAGGGCCGGAACGGGTCCGATTATTTTCCAGGCCCGCGGCCAGCGAATCTTTCTCCGGGGCACCGGGAGCTCACAATTGGATTGCCGTGACGGTTTTGTCACATTGTCCGCCCGGCCCGCCGCAACGCTCCAAAGGCGCGGCCGTTCCGCCGCTCTCCGGCCGGCCTACACGCGCGAAATTGGCGAAACTGTCACCGGTTGGGCTTGGACGCCGCCCCGTCCCCGCGTTCATCGTATTTGCAGGTGACAACTTCGTCATATGAGGCGTTCGTTCTCCTGAGAGACGCGCTGACGGCGGAGTTGATTTTCCTGCATCCGAAGGCACGCGCACGACTCCTCAATCCCCGATTTCCAACGACGACAACGATTCCATGTCACAACATATTCTCCAGGCTTTCGAAGAATCGCTCCGCACGCTCAAACAGGACGTTATTCGGATGGCCAGCCTGTCCCAGCGCAACGTCACCGGTGCCGTCCACGGCCTGCTGGAGCGCGACAACGACCAGTGCAACCGCGTCATCGCCGACGACAACGAGGTGGACCAGCTGGAAAAGGCGATCGACCAGGCGGGATTGGAGATCATCATGAAGTACAGCCCGGTGGCGACGGATCTGCGGCGCGTGTTCGTGGCGATGAAGATCGGCCAGCAGCTGGAACGGGTCTCGGACGAGGCAGTCTCGATCGCCCGGCGCGCCCGCAAGATCAACAGCCACGCCCCTGTGCCCGAGGCGCAGTTCATCCAGGCGGTCTATGACCTGGCGGCGGCGATGCTGCGCGATGCGGTCGCCGCGTTTAATGTGAGTGATCTGAAGCTGGCGCTCTCCCTGGAGGCCCGCGACGAGGAGCTCGACCAGATTTACTCTGATGCCATCAAACGAATGATCCGCCGGTCCGAAGAGGATGTGCAGCACATCGACGACTACGTGGACCTCATGTTCATCGTCCGCGGGCTCGAACGCGTCGGCGACCACGCCGTCAACATCGCCGAGGACATCGTCTACGCCGAAACCGCCCACGACATCCGGCATGGCGGCGTGCGGCCGGCGGTCGGGTAAGGCGCGAGCTTGGGCACGATCCGGCGAAGGGTGCGGGATGTGCCGGAGGGCCAAAGGCCCGGCCCATACCAGCCTGGGGTAACGCCCCTGTATCGGCGGAGAGAAAAACCCCGAGCGCTGAAAGCGCACCCCGGCTTAACTGCGCGTCACGGTGGCGTGCAGGTTGAGCAGGGCGCGGGCGACGGTGGTCCAGGCGGCGACTTCTGCGGCGGGCAGGTCGGCCGGGGCCGGCTGGAGTCCGATTTTGAGGAAATCGGCGGTGCCGGTGGCGTCGGCGGCGAATTCGGTGCGGCTTTTTTCGAGCAGCGGGAGGAGTACGCCGCTTTCGTCGGCGGTGGGCGGCCGGCCGACGGCGGTGAGGAAGGCCCAGTGCAGGCGGGTGGCGTCGTCGGTCTCCGCCGGTCCGCCTTCGCGCAGGATGCGGGTGGCGAAGGCGCGGGCGGCTTCGACGAAGGTAGGGTCGTTGAGCAGGGTGAGCGCCTGGAGCGGGGTGTTGGACCGGTCGCGGGTGGCGGTGCATTCGTCACGGCCGGGGGCATCGAAGGCGAGCAGCATCGGGTGCAGGTATGTCCGCTGCCAGTGCATGTAGACGCCGCGGCGCCACTGGTTGGCGTCCTGATGGGGTTCGTATTCGCGCACGGGGAAATTCAGGTTCGCGTAGTAGCCGGGCGGCTGGTACGGGCGGGCGCTCGGTCCGCCGATCTGGTCGACGAGCAGGCCGGAGATGACGAGGGCGTTGTCGCGGACGAGTTCGGCGTCGAGCCGGAACCGGCTCTGGCGTCCGAGCTGGCGGTTGTCCGGATCGGCTTCGTACGTCTGGCCGGCGGCCAGCTGGGCGGGGGTCAGGCTGCTCGACTGGCGGTAGGTGCGGCTGGTGACGATGAGGCGGACCAGGTGTTTGATGTCCCAGCCGGAGTCCATGAATTCGACGGCCAGCCAGTCGAGCAGCTCCTGATTGGCCGGCCACTCGCCCTGGGAGCCGAATTCATCGAGCGATTTGCTCAGGCCGGTGCCGAAGAATTGTTTCCACAGGCGGTTGACGAAGACGCGGGCGGTCAGCGGGTTGTCGCGCGCGACGAGCCAGTTGGCGAGGTCGAGCCGGGATTCCCGGCGCGGGTTGGCGGCGGCGGGCGGGGTGGGGCGGAAGAGCACGGGGACGGCCGGCTCGACGAGGTCGCCGCTGTCATCCATCCAGTTGCCACGGGGCAGGACGCGGATCGGCCGGGGCTCGACGTGTTTGGCGACGAGGGTTTTGGTGCCGCGGGCGAGGATGGCGTCGCGTTCGGCCCGGAGGGCGGTGGCCGCCTCGCGGCGGGGGGCCAGGGAAGGGGCGTGCTGGCGGAAGTGTGGGGCGAGGGTGGCGGCGGGATCGCCGGGGTGGGCGGCCAGGGCGGCGGCCGCGCCTCCGGCGGTGGCCGGCGCGCCGGCGGCGGTGGCCAGTGCGGGCAGGGCGAAATGCAGGTGATCGATCCAGGCCGCCACCTCGTCGGCGAGGGTCGGGGGCTGGGCGGCACCGAACGCCCCTTCTGCCGCGGGGAGCAGGGTATTGGCAACGTCGGCCAGGCGCTCCTGGTCTTCGGCTCGCGGCACCATCATTTCCGGCGGACGATGCCCGTTGCCTCCATACACCCCCACTTCCTCCAGATCCGCGAAATAGGCCCCGAGGGCGTAAAAATCGCGTGTGAGGAGCGGGTCGAATTTGTGATCGTGGCACTGGGCGCAGGCCAGGGTGGCGGCGAGCCAGGTGGTGCTGGTGGTGCGCACCCGGTCGGTCATGTATTTTACCAGGTATTCCTTCGGCTGCGAGCCGCCTTCCTCGGAGGTGCTGTTGAGGCGGTTGTAGCCGCTGGCGACCAGCAGTTCGGTGCGGCGCGCGCCTTCCGGCAGCCCCTCCGCGAGCAGATCTCCGGCGAGCTGTTCGCGGGTGAACGCGTCAAAGCGCTTGTTGGCATTGAAGGACGCAATGATGTAATCGCGGTACGGCGTGACCGCCATGTTCTGGTCGCCGTGGTAGCCGACGGTGTCGGCGTAGCGAACCAGATCGAGCCAGGGGATGGCCAGTCGTTCGCCAAAATGGGGCGAGGCGAGCAGGGCGTCCACGCGGGCGCGCAGCGCCGCGTCCGCATCCGCCGTCCAGGCCTGGCGAAATGCCGCCAAGTCCTCCGCCGCCGGTGGCAGGCCGGTCAGGTCCAGATGCAGCCGGCGCAGCAGCACGTCGGGCGCGGCTTCCGGGGCGGGGGACCAGCCGGTCCGGTCGAGCGCGGCGAGCACGAGGGTGTCGATCGGGTGCAGCGGCTGGAGAGGCGGCTCGGTGATTTCCGGCTTCCGCGGGGCGGCATAGCTCCAATGCGGCTCGTATTCGGCGCCCTGCTCGATCCATTGCACCAGGATTTCCCGATCGCGGGCCGGGATGGATTTGTGGGAACCGGGCGGAGGCATGACCTCGTCCGGATCGGTCGACCGGAGGCGGGCGACCAGTTCGCTTTCCGCGGCAGCGCCGGGCACTACCGCCCGGAGCCCGTCTTGATCGGCCAGCGCGCCCTCGCGGGTGTCAAGCCGGCGTCCGGCCTTGCGGGTGTTTTTGTCCGGGCCGTGACAGGCGAAGCAGTTTTCCGACAGAATCGGGCGCACGTGGCGGTTGAACTCAATGCGCTCGGGAAGTGGCGGCTCGAGTGCCGGAGCGGACGTAACGGTGCCCAGAATGAACAGCAGGCTGGAAACGGGGGGCGCGGGAATTCGCATCCGACAAATAATGCGGATTTGGCCGGTCCCACAACGAAAGAATCCGGCGGCGCGGCATCTCAGGGAAGGGGCGGCGCGAGGGCGGCTCAGCCGGCCTCCATGAGGCGTCCCAGCCACAGGCCGGCCAGCACTGCGGCCACGCCGAGGATCAGACTGCCGAAGACATTGAGCAGGGCCGGCCCGGTGGTGCCGGAGGCGAGCAGTCGCGCGGTGTCATGGCTGAAGGTCGAAAAGGTGGTGAAACCGCCCAATAATCCGGTCAGCAGAAACAGGCGGCGGCCTTCCGAGAGTCCTCCGGCGCCGCCCGCGGTCCCCATGATCCAGCCGAACAAGAGGCAGCCCAGGACATTGACAATCAGGATGCCGAGGGGGAACCGGCCGGTCAGCGCCGGCCACAACGAGCGGGCGGCCAAGTCCAGACCGTAGCGTCCGACCGCGCCCAATCCACCTCCGAGAGCGATCAGAGCCAGTCTGCCCAAAGTGCCATCCATGAGACGGAGAATCCCGGAGGCGGCCGCGGGAGCAAGCTGTTTTGCCCGGCCGCCCTGGTCAGCCCGGCCGGGCGGTTATTCGTGCTCCAATTCCGAGGTCGCCGGCCGCAGGGTGGTCCGGACCGACTGTCCGGCAAAGGCGCTGGCCAGCGGGGTGGCATCGGTCGCCGCGGCATGGGCGGCCACGGCGGTTTCGGTTGAGGTCGGCCGGGCGGTCATCGCCGCGGTGATCAGCGGCTCGCTGAGCGAGGCCCCCATCAGTGGGGAGAAGGAGGTGGCCCAGGCGCGCACAAGATCGATGTCCACGGGCGGCGTGGCCGGTTCTTCGCCGGAGGGCGGGGTCAGGTCCCCGTGAAACAGGGGTTCGCCGCCGGGGCCACCCAGGGTGTCCGAGTCAGCCAGGTCCATCATGACCGGCAGGTCGCTCCCGGGCAGCAATGGAGCCGCCCCGTACGCGGACGCCCAGGCGCTGTCGCCGCCCAGCGGGCCGTCAGGGTGGGAATAATCGAGGAAAATCGGATCTTCCGGGGGAGCCGAAACCACGTGGCCCGTGGCCGCGAGCTCTTCCGCCTTGGCCTTTTCGGCTTCAGCCACGTCCTGGGCGAGCTGGCGTTCTTCGCGTTTTTCCTTCCAATCCGCCAGTTGGCTCTGGGCATCACGCATGGACGAACAGGACGTCGTCCCCAGGACCAGGACGGGGGCGAGCAGGAGGGAGAATTGAAAAAAAGTGCGGTTCATGGTATTTGGATTTTGCTTATTATTATGGTAATTGAATATAAAATCAAGGAATTTTTCAAAAAACCATACTTAAACGTCCCTGGCGGGCCGGGGCATCGATCTCCGTGGATCCGCCGGACGGCTTCTTTTCGGGGCGCTCGGGGGCGCTCGGGGGCGCTCGGGGGCGCTCGGGGGCGCTCGGGGGCGCTCGGGGGCGCTCGGGGGCGGGAGGCGGATGACTAGGCCGCGGCCGCCTCTTCGCCGGCCCGGGCGTCGGCGGCGATGTCCTCCAACTCGGTCAGGGAGTTGAGGGAGGAGAAGCGGAGGCGGAGGCGTTTGGCACCTGGGAACCCGTGGGTGTAGGCCATCAGGCGTCCGCGCATGTGCTGGAGGGCGTGGCGTTCGGACTGGTGCCGGCGGGAGGCCAGGGCCAGCCGCACATGCCGGAGCATGAAGTCCCAGCGTTCATCCCAGGGGATGGGCGGGGGGATTTCACCGGTGGCGAGGAAGTGTTTGGCCTCTTGAAAGACCCACGGGTGGGCCATGGCGGCGCGGCCGATCATCACGCCGGCGACCCGGGTGGTCTGCCGGCGGCGGGCCACGTCCGCCCCGGTGGCCAGGTCACCGTTGCCGATGATGGGGATGCGGGCGGATTCGGCGCATTCGGCGATGACGTTCCAGTCGGCTTCGCCGGAATAGCCCTGGGCGCGGGTGCGGCCGTGGATGGCCACGGCCTGGATGCCGCATTCCTCGAGCAGGTGCACCACCGATGGGGCATTGATCAAGTCGGCATCCCAGCCAATGCGGATCTTGGCGGTGACGGGCACCCCGGTGGGGGCGACGGCCCGGACCACTCCCGCGGCGACACTGGCGAGCAAGGGGCAGTCTTTGAGCAGGGACGATCCGCCGTTTTTGCTCACCACCTTGTTCACCGGGCAGCCGAAATTGATGTCGATAAAGTCCGGTTGTTTCCATTCGATGATCCGGAGCGCGGCCTCGCCCATGCGCGGGCCGTCGGCACCGAACAACTGCACGCCCACGGGACGCTGGACGTCGTCAAAATCCGTGTACTTCCGGGTGCGTTCATCGGCCTGGAGGATGCCCTCGGCCGAGACGAACTCGGTCACCATCACATCCGCCCCCAGCTCCTTGCAGAGGCCGCGAAAGACCGCGTCCGTCACCCCCGCCATCGGGGCGAGATAGAGCGGAAACCGTCCCTGGTCAAACCATGGAAGCATCGGAAATCACCCTGGCGGTGCCTCCGGTCCGCGCCCACGCGGTCAAACGGACCCGGCCCGGTGCCGGCGGGACCGGCGGAAGCCGTTATTCGATGAATTTCACGCGCGTTCCGGCCTCGACCGGAAGGCCGGCGGCCATGGCCGCGTGCTGCTCATCGCTGCATCCGCGGTCGGTCGGCACCTCCGTGGTGGCCGCGCTCTCGCCGGCCAGCTGGTTCGCGAGCAGGTACGCCTCCACCTCGTCCCCGCTGATGTCGGCGAGCATCTGGCCGTTGACGATGACGCACGGGCTGAGCGGCTGGCCGCTCTTTTGCTCCATCTCCCAGCGGAACGCCGGGTTTTTGATAATGTCTTTTTCCTCAAAGGGAAGGTCGTGCTTGCGGAGGACGGCGCGGATGCCCTCGCTCCAGCCGCAGTAAGTTTTGAGGTAGGCGGTGATGGTTGGTTGGTTCATGGAAGCGCGGGAATGGAAGTCTGGTTAAGGGGGACCGAAAAAACGGGCGGCGGACCGCCGTCGTCAGTGGGTGGAATGGTTGCGGTCATCCGGGGTCAGTGCAATCAGGGGCGGGCCTTATCCCACGCCGCCCCTCCTCCTAGTCAGAGCCGGCAGTCGTGCTCGGTGATCGGGGCGGTTTCCAGGAAACCTTTTTCCACCAGGAATTGATCGGCCTGGGTGATGGTGGCCTCGAAAAGCCGCGGGTCCACGTTGAAATTGAAGAAGCTGTGGCCGCATCCTTCGAACGGGACGAGGCGGCAGTCGTTTCGCCGGAACCAGCGGCGCATCTTCCGGGCGAACGTGCGGGTGGCCTCGAAGGGGAGCAGGCGGTCGGCGGTCCCGTGGAGCAGCAGCATCGGGGGAAGCTTGCCCCGGACCCGGCGCAGCGGGCTGGCCTGCCGCGCGGCCTGGAGCGAGGGGAACCGGGCTGTGCTGAATTTCCGCTCCGGCCGCGGGTCGCTGATGTCCACCACGGGATCGAACAAAATGAGCGCATCCGGCACGCACGACTGATCGGAGGGATCGGAGGGCGCATCGTATTCCTTCTCCCGGAGCATGGCGGCGGTCAGGATGGCGTGGGCGCCCGCCGAGCCGCCCGCGCCGACCAGCCGGGTGGGGTCCAGTCCGAGCTCCGCGGCGTGTTTGCGCGCCCAGCGCACCGCCGACCGCGCGTCCGCCATGGCGTCCAGCGGTCCGGCCCCATGCAGGCTGGAGGTGCGGTACTCGACCGTCATCGCCACCATGCCCCGCTGGGCGAAGTGCAGGCAATGCGGGGCGAACTGGCTGACCAGGCCGCTGTCCCAAGCGCTGCTGAAAAAGAAAAGAATGACCGGGCGGGGGGTGGCGGGGGTGTGTCCCTCCGGGGTGAACACCCACGTGGCCAGCTCATGGCCGCCCGCTTCCTTGTAGACATAGCCGGTCGCCTGGGCCAGCAACGCTCGGTTGCGGTCCATGGTTTCCATGGGGTCCCGGCGTCCCGGGAGGGGATGTTCAACTGACATGACGAATGGCGGACACCCAGACCCTTCCCAAAGGCGTCGCGCAGCCCGATAAAGCATGCCCCGCGCCCGGCAACCACTTTTCGTTGGCATCGGCCGCCCGCGTCCGGAGGGTGAGACCGGCTGGCCTGCCTCGACCACCCCGCTCACCATGACTCTTTTCACGCGATTGCCCTGCCTCCTGACCGCTCTGCTGGTGCTCGCCGCCCTGGTCTGCGCGAGCGCTTCGGCGACGGCGGCTGTGCCGGGCCCGGTGCCGCCCCCCCTCACCACCGAGCTCGAACGCCTGTATTCATCCTGGAAATCCGCCATGTCCTCCCGCGACCTCACCGCCTGGTCCCGCAGCACCGCCCGGGCCCGGCAAATGATGGTCCGCAACACCATCGTCAGCCAGAAACGCGACTGGCCGCGCTCGCTCTTCGCCCTGGCCATGACCCCGCCGGAAATCCGCGGCCTGCGCCTGGCGGGCAGCCAGCTGGCCGGGGCCCAGGCCCGCCTGGTGTATCACGGCCGCATCGATTTCCAGATCGACGACCCGCGGCGCCCTCCCGATGCCGTGCTTGTTCTCGACTTCGTGCGCGAGCCGGTCGGCTGGCGGTTTTTCGCCAGCCGTTATTTTAATTTCCGGGATTACCCGGCGGAGTCGGCGGCGGTGGCGCGGGGCGACCTCAGTTTCCTCAATACGCCGACCATGGCCCTCACCGGGGTGCCGCCGCCGGTGCCCCGCCCGTGTCCGTCGCCGGATTATGCGGCGCAGATCCGGGTCGCCTCGTTCGGGTACACCACGAGGGTGAAGCTGGGCGACCACCATCAGGACGTGATCACCGGGCGGGCCACCACCGAGATCGTGGTGGGCGGGCTGCGCCGGGGGGCCACGCCGCTGACCCTGGAGGTGGAGCCGCTGCCGGAGGTGCCGGCCGCCGAACGCAGCCTGGAGGTCACCGTGCACGCGCTCACGCCCAGCCTCCGCACCAAGTCCTCGGCCGTCCTGACCTACCAGCCCAACAATCCCGCCGCCCCGCGCCATGATCTGAGCGTCATCGTCGGCCCCAGCACCTTGCAGAAAGGCAATGAGGGGCAGCTCATTCCCGCGGGCCAATGACCCATGACCAAGCCGATGTTTTCCTGTCCCATCATCATCCCGGCGCGGTACGGATCCACCCGGTTCCCGGGCAAGCCGCTCCATCTCATCGCGGGCAAACCCCTGGTCCAGCACGTGTGGGAGCGGTGCCTCCAGGCGCGCCTGGCGGACGGCGTGGTCATCGCGACCGATGACGAGCGCATCGCCTCGGCGGCGCGGTCCTTCGGGGCCGCGGTGGCCATGACCCGCGACGATCATCCCAGCGGGACCGACCGGCTCGCCGAGGTGGCCGGCCAGCGGCCGGAGGCGACGCATTTTTTGAATGTCCAGGGGGACGAGCCGTTGATCCAGCCCGCCCTGCTCGACGCCTTGATGGCCGCGCTGCGGGACGATCCGGCCCTGCCGATGATCACTGCCGCGAGCCCACTCCACGACGATGTCGGCGCTGACAATCCGAATATCGTCAAGGTCGTCCTTTCAACGGCGGGGAACGCGCTCTATTTTTCGCGCAGCCGCATCCCGCACGCCCGCAACCCGCCCGCGCTTCCGTATTACCGGCACCTGGGGTTGTACGGCTACTCGCGCGAGTTCCTGCTGCGTTTCGTCGCCTGGCCGCCGTCGCCGCTGGAAACCACCGAATCGCTGGAGCAGCTGCGGGCCCTGGAAAACGGAGCCCGGCTGCGGGTCGTGCTGACCACCGACGAGTCATCGGGCGTGGACACTCCGGAACAGGCCCGGGCGGTCGAGCGGCTGATGGGGGCCTGACCGCCGGGCCCGCCCCGCGTTTCCGGGGCGTCCGATTTCCGCCGAAGCGGTGCGCGGCGGGCCGGGGCGGCCGCCGAAAACGATGCGGATGTCGTGAGGCCGGGGTTGCGCCACCGGGTTTTTGCGTCAGAGAAAAGCGATCTATGAATGCCACGTTTGCCGCCCGTCGCGCCGGAGTCTTGTGTCCGGTTTTTGCTTTGCGCACCGAGGCTGATCTGGGCATTGGCGACACGGAGGCGGTGAGGGGGTTGATTGACTGGGCGGCGGAGACCGGGCTGAGGTTTCTGCAGTTTCTGCCGATCAACGCCACCGGCGGGGACAACAGTCCATACAATGTCATCAGTTCGGTGGCGCTGGAACCGCTTACTCTGGACCTCTCGCCCGCCGCCGTGCCGGAACTGCCCCCCGCCGACTTCACCGGCATTTGCGCCCGTCACGGCCTGTCTTCCTGGCCCGCGGGCCGGGTCAACTACCCGGCGGTGCGCGCCCTGAAGGGGGAGCTGCTGCGGGCCGCGCATGCGCAGTTGACCGCGCTTCCCGCCGGGGCGGGCGGCCCCGGCGACCCTCTGGAGGAACGCCGTGCGGCCTTTGCCGCCTTCCGCTCCGCGGAAGAGGCGTGGCTTGACGATTATTGCCTTTTTCGCCTGCTGATGGAGCGCGCGGGCAGCGAGGACTGGCCGAACTGGCCGGAGGAATTCAACACCGGCGCGAAGGCCCGGACCTGGCTGGACGCGGAACGCGCGGTCCGTCCGGCGGAGGCCGCAGCGGCCCTCTCGCTGCACGCCTACGCCCAGTGGCTATGCGCGGAGCAGTGGGCCGCGGTGCGCGACCATGCCGCGGCGCGGGGCGTCAGTCTGATGGGCGATGTGCCCTTTGGAATCAGCTGGAGCAGCGCCGACGTGTTTTTCCATCCCGGCGAATTCGATCTCACCTGGTGCGGGGGGGCACCGCCGGAGACCTATTTCAAGGACGACCCGTTCGTGCAAAAATGGGGTCAGAACTGGGGCATCCCGCTCTACCATTGGCAGCGCATGGAGGCCGGAGACTTCCTTTGGTGGCGTCAGCGCGTGCGCAAACTCACCGAGGTCTTCGCCATTTTCCGCATCGACCATGTACTCGGATTCTACCGGATTTACAGCTTTCCTTGGCGGCCGCAGCGCAATGAGGAATTCCTGCCGCTCACGCTCGAGCAGGCCGCGGCCCGCTGTGACGGACGGCTGCCGCGCTTCATGGTGCATGACGACGAGACGCCGGAACACAAGGCGGCCAATCTGGACCAGGGGGATCGTTTTTTGCGGATGATCGTGGAGGCGGCGGCCGGGGCGGAAGTCGTGGCCGAGGATCTGGGCACTGTGCCCGACTATGTCCGCCCTCATCTGCTCGGGCTCGACGTTCCCGGCTTTAAAATCAGCCAATGGGAGGACGACGGCCACGGCCATGTCGTGCAGGGGGCGGCGTATGACAATTGCGCCTTCGCCACCTACGGCACCCACGATCACGAGCCGATGCGCACGCTGTGGGAGCGCCTCCGCCGCGATCTGGAGAGTGGCGGCCCCACCGATCAGGCCAGTGCCGCGCGGGAACTGAAATTCCTCTGCCAGTTCGCCTGGCTGCACCCGGAACGGGGGCCGTATCCGCCGTACAGCGACCAGCTCCGCCGCGCCCTGCTCTCCGCCCTGCTCCAGAGCAACGCCCGCTTTGCCGCCTTCACCTTGACCGACCTGCTCGGGCTGGAGGACCGGTTCAACATCCCGGGCGTAGCCCGCGATCACAACTGGACCGCCCGCCTCCCCATGACCCTGGCGGAAATGCAGGGCGAACCGCCCTGGCGCGAGGAATGCGCCTGGCTGGCCGAAGCCGTGCGCGCAGCCGGCCGGGCCTGAGCCGTCCGCCGGCCGGTCGGTCGCGAACCTTCCGCGCGGTGCGATTTTTAGACACAGGGTCCTCGTGACAACGCCTGTTTGATGGATTATACTCCATGACCATGTCCCTTCGTTCCTGCTTTCTCCTGATTGCCTTTCTGCTGATGCAGGCGGGCCCGGTGCTGGCGGGTCTCTGCCGTCAGGAAGGCGCGGCATCGTGGAACCAGCAGGCGGTGTGCGGAGCCAAGTGCTGCTGCGAGGACGACGCCGGGGCCGGGACTTCCTGTGCCTGCGCGGAAGCGCCGGAGTCAGAGCCGGTGCCCGCCGGGCCGGTGCCGCCCCCCTCGCCGGGCCGTGATCTCGCCGCCGCGCCCGCCGTGGTTGAGGTGAGGACAGACGGGTGGCTGCTGCCAAGCGCCGGGATCGTGATCGAGGCCGCCCGGAACCCCGTGCGGCCCACGGCCATGACGTCATTGCGGCCAGTGCCGCTGACCGTGCGCTTCTGCGCCTTTTTGATCTGAGCCGGCGTCCGTTTTGGACGCCTGGCGCCCTGTGACCGCGGTCCCGTTGAGGAACTCCGTGGGTCGGGGGCGCGGTTTCCGGCCATCCGGATTATTCGCAACCCTTAGATTTTTATGCATTTATCTCTTTTTTCGCTGGCGGGCCTGGGGCTCGCTGTGCTGGCGCTGGTGCCGACGGCGCGGGCCTGTGCCGACTGCGGCAAATCCGTCTACCGGAGCGGCCACGTCGTCGAATACGACCTGCGCATTGCCGAGCGAACGCTGAGTCCGGCCGGCCGGCCCGTGCCGGCCTTGACGGTCAATGGCACGATGCCCGGCCCGACGCTCCGCTTCCAGGAGGGCGACCTCGCCCGCATCCGCGTGCACAACGATCTGCCTGGCGAGGAGACCTCGACCCATTGGCACGGCCTGCTGCTGCCCAATGCCCAGGATGGCGTGCCGCATGTGACCACGCCGCCGATCCAGCCGGGCGCGACCCACACGTTCGAGTTCGTGCTGCGCCATGCCGGCACCTATTGGTATCACTCGCACACCCACCTGCAGGAGCAGCGCGGGGTGTACGGGGCTATTGTGGTCCTGCCGCGGGCCGGCACCCGCACCGCCGCATCAGACCGCGCCGACCGCGACGAGGTGCTGGTGCTGTCTGACTGGACGAACGAAGATCCTGACGAGGTCATGCGCACGCTGGCGCGGGGCAGCGACTATTACTCGCTGAAGCGCGGGTCCGCCCAGTCGCTGCTGGGTGCCTGGAAGGCGGGCGAGATGAAGAATTATCTCGACCGCGAATGGTCGAAGATGCCGCCGATGGATGTGGCGGATGTCGGGTACGACGCCTTTCTCATCAATGGCCGGCAGCACCTGCAGCTGGGCGGGCGGCCGGGCGAACGCATCCGGCTGCGGGTGATCAACGCGGCAGCCTCCACCTATTTTTACCTGCACTGGGCGGCCGGTCCGCTCACCATCATCGAGGCCGATGGCCTGCCGGTGGAGCCGGTGGCGGTGCCCCGGATTCTCATCGGCAACGCGGAGACCTACGACGTGGTGGTGACGATTCCGGCCCGCGGCGAATGGGAGTTGAGGGCCACCGCCATGGATGGATCGGGCCACGCCTCGGCGGGGCTGGGGCAGGGCCTGCCTCATCCCGCCAGCGACCCGCCCAAGCCCCAGATTTATTCCATGGATGAGATGCTGGATCTCGCCATGACCATGCAGGACGATGACCCGCGGGCGTCGGTTGATCTGCCGCGACCCGGGCCGCCCTACCCGCTGCTGCGGGCGCGCCGGGACACCACCCTGCCCGCGGAGGCACCCCGGCGCGACCTGACGATGAACCTGACCGGGGACATGGGCCGCTACGTCTGGTCCTTCGATGGAAAGACCATGGCCCAGGACGGTGTGGTCACGCTGCACCATGGCGAGGTGGTCCGTCTCGAGCTTGTCAACAACACGATGATGCACCACCCGATCCACCTGCACGGTCACTTTTTCCGCGTGCTCAATGGCCAGGGGCCGCGCGCACCCCTCAAGCATACGGTGGATGTGCCACCGATGAGCCGGCGCACGATCGAGTTCGAGGCCAATGAACGCCATGCCTGGCTGTTCCACTGTCATTTGCTCTACCACATGATGTCCGGCATGAGCCGCGTCTTCCGCTATGAGACCGAGTCCGGACCCCTCGGTATCCCGGCCGCCGCCCACCCTTCCGACGGCAGCGTCAGCGCCGCTGGCGAGCCGGGTTCCGCGCCCCGCGAGCACTCCGCCACCAACCTGGGCGAGCATGGGCATGACATGTGGTTCGCCTGGGGCGAAGCAACGCTGCTCTCGAACCTCGGCGAGGGGATGCTGAACGTCCGCCACGGTCCGCATGACCTGATCGCGAACTGGGAGATCGGGTGGGAGGGCGTGCCGCACACCGAATACGAGGCCGACCTGCTCTACCAGCACTACTTCAGTCCGGACCTCCAGGTCTTCGCCGGGGCGCGTCTCACCAATGAATCCGGGGCCGATCACCGCGCGGTGGCCGGGTTCAACTACCGCCTGCCCCTGCGCATGCAGAGCGGCGCGAGCGTCGACAGCGAGGGCGATGCGCGCCTGACCCTGGCCCACCGCCTCCAGTTGACCAGTCGCCTCAGCGCTTTCGGCCAGGTGGAATACGACACCGGGTCGGACTGGAAATGGTCTGCAGGGGCCTCGTTCACCGTCACCAAGGCGCTCTCGCTGACCACCCAGGTCCACTCCGAATACGGATTCGGAGCCGGCTTGACCCTCCGGTTTTGACCTCCTTCGCGGCCGTCGTCCCTGCTCGATCGTTCGCCACTCTTTCCGTCAGACACCACCCCAACCCAAACCGATCCCATGAAAACCAAATCCATCCTGCTCACCGTACTCTCCTCCCTCACCATCCTGCTCGCCGCCTGCAGCGGCACCGCTCCCGCCTCGGCGGCCGGCGGAGCGGTCAAGCCGTACCCGCTGAACACCTGCATCGTCACCGACAACGAACTCGGCAGCATGGGCAAAATCATCACCAAGAGGCATCAAGGCCAGGAGGTGAAATTTTGCTGCAAGCCGTGCATCAAAAAATTCGACGCCAACCCCGCCAAATATCTGGCCAAACTGCCCAAAGCCTAGGCACGCGCACCCCGCCGCTCCGCGGTGGCGACAGCCGCGCCCCCGTCGGACGGGGGCCGCCGGACGGCGTCCCCGTCATTTTTTCAGGCGGAATGGCGTGCCGCAGTACATGCAGTTGTACCGGCCGGTGAAAAAGATGCTCAGGACGGCGCTGGTCCGGTAGCCGAGGCCGGGCCATTTGGTGGCGTCCCGGTTTTTCGAACTGCGCTGGACGTGGAAGACCGGGCCGCGGCACAGACTGCAAATGGTGCGCTTGCCGTGGTAATACCGCCAGGCGGAGAACGCGATGTAACCGCCGAGGGCGGCCAGAAAAACCAGGCCCCAGGTCGGATCCTGGCCCGACCAGTCGGTCAGGCTTTTCGCCCGGTAGAGGGAGATGCCCACGGCCGTCAGGCCGAGACTGGCGAAGGCCTTGCAGGCAAGGTCCAGGATCACTCCCACCACGAGGCGGGCCGGCTGGGGATAAGGGCGCGCGCGCTGGCGGGAAATCATGTGCATGTCGGCTGCCTGGTGATCGCAGGGAGCGCACCAAGGAGGCGAAAATGTGGGAAAAAACTCAGCCCTCGACCGAGGCTTGCACGGCGGCGCGGATGATTTCGAAAAAGCTGCCGCTTTCCAGGCTGGCCCCGCCGACGAGGAAACCGTCGACATCCGGCTGGGTGCTCAGCTCGGCGGCATTGCTTGGTTTCACGCTGCCGCCGTATTGGATGCGCATGCGGCGGGCGGTGGTGCTGTCGTACAGTTTTTCCAGCACCGTGCGGATGAAGGCGTGGGCGTCCTGCGCTTGGGCGGCGGTGGCGGTCCGACCGGTGCCGATGGCCCAGACCGGTTCGTAGGCGAGCACGGTTTCGATGGCGTCGTCCGCGTTCACTTCGGCCAGGCCGGCCGTGAGCTGGCGGCTGAGCACCTGCTCGACCTGGCCCCCATCGCGCTCTTCCAGCGTTTCGCCAATGCAGAGAATCGGCTTCAGATTCGAGGCGTGGGCGGTGATGACCTTGCGGTTGATGAAGGCGTCGCCCTCTCCGAAAAGCGTCCTCCGCTCGCTGTGGCCGACGATCACGTAGGTGACGTACAGCTCGCGCAGCATGATGGCGCTGACCTCGCCCGTGAAGGCACCGCTGGCCTCCGGATGCATGTTCTGCGCGGCGATGCGCACAATGCTCTTGCCCGCATGCTCGCTCGCTGCCGGCAGGCAGGGGAAGGGGGGCGCGATCACCACGTCCACTCCATCCATGTTCCCCAGAACGGGCAGGAAGGTTTTGAAGAAGTCCGCCGTCTCGGACGGCGTCTTAAACATCTTCCAATTGGCGGCGACGATGGGTTTGCGGGGCTTGGACATAACAGCGGTGAGCCTTCTTAAGCAGTTTCAGGGCCACTGCAAATGGCATCGGTCGATGACGACCCCGGAACCGCGGCAAATGTTGGGCGGGCGCATCCGGGGAAACAGGCGGCTGACCGGTGGCGGTCGGCGTTTCGGCGGGGCCAGCGGCCCGTTCCGCGCCGGGCGGAGGGACGCCGGCGGGCCGCCCCCGGCACCCGTGCCGGCTCCGCCGGGACCGGTCTTCGTTCGGCGGCGCGGCTTACGCGTCCTGCAGGGCGGCCACGCCGGGCAGCACCTTGCCCTCAAGCAATTGCAGGCTCGCGCCCCCGCCCGTGGAGATGAAGGTGACTTTGTCCGCGACCCCCGCCAGTTTCACCGCCTTGACGCTGTCGCCGCCGCCAATGATCGATTTGCAGGCGGTGTTGGCGGCGATCGTTTCGGCGATCGCGAAGGTGCCTTTCGAGCACTCCTTGATTTCAAAGACGCCCATCGGGCCGTTCCAGACCACGGTTTTCGCCGCTGCCACCTCCGCGCTGTACAGCTTGATGGTCGCGGGGCCGATGTCGACGCCCTCCCAGCCGTCGGGAATGCCGCCGCCGAGGGTGGTGAACTTGCCCGGGCTGACGGTCTTGGCACCGAAATCGAGCTGTTCGACGATCAGGTTGTCCACCGGCAGGAGGAATTTGACCCCCTTCGCCTTCGCCTTGGCCAGCGCGGCCTTGGCCGTTTCGACCAGGGCCGGCTCGCTGAGCGACTTGCCGATCGATTCGCCCAGGGCGAGTTTGAAGGTGTACGCCATGCCGCCGCCAATCAGGATGGTGTCGGCCACATCGAGCAGGCGGTCGATGACCTTGATTTTGTCGCTGACCTTGGCACCGCCGAGGATGACAACAAACGGTCGCTCTGGGGACTGGAGTTCGTCGTGCATGTAGGTCAGCTCCTTTTCCATGAGGAAGCCGGAGACGGCGGGCAGATGCGCCGCGATGCCGGCCGTGGAGCTGTGCGCGCGGTGGGCCGAGCCGAAGGCGTCGTTCACGAACACATCGCCGAGCGAGGCGAGCTGGCGGGCGAGGTCGTCGTCGTTCTTTTCCTCGCCGGGTTCAAAGCGGACGTTTTCGAGCAGGGCGACATCGCCGTTTTTCATGTGGGCGACGATCTGCTCCGGCACGGTGCCGACCACGTCATGGCTGAAGGCGACCGGCTGGCCGATCAGGGTGTGCAGATAGTCGGCGACTGGACGCAGCGAAAACTCGGGCGACGGATGGCCCTTGGGCCGGCCCAGGTGGGACATCAGGATCACCTTTGCGCCTTTTTCGCGCAGGTAGTTGATGGTTGGCAGGCTCTCCTTGATGCGGGTGTCGTCGGTCACCACGGGGGCACCGGATTGGTGGTCGATCGGCACGTTGAAGTCGACGCGCACGAGGACGCGCTGGCCGGTGAGATCGAGGTCGCGGATGGTTTTTTTAGGCATGGGACAGTGGGGTCAGGGGTGTGGAAAACGGGCGGTCATCGACCGCTGCACGAACTCAAGGAACGACCACGCGACAAAAACGGGTGGGCGGTTTGGGGTTGGTCGGGTCGACCCACGGCTGGGCTGTCGACGTGACGTTGACGGTGTCCACCGGCATCCAGGATCCGGGCCGCAGCGATGGGCTGGCCCAGACCTGGGCGAGGTGGCCGGGGACGCCGCTGATGAGCAGGTTGCCCGAGGAGGGGGCGGCCAGGCGGGCGAGTGGGGGGGAGGTGCTCGGGGCCAGCAGGGTCATGCCTGGGTACGGTCCGTACTCTCTCGAGGTGATCCCGTTTCTGGTGGCGCCGAAGTACGCTGCGGCCTCTGAGGGGCTGGTCACCGTGTAAATGCGACCGGAGGCCTGGTCGATGGAGGTGACGAGGGCGGGCTCGGTGAGGGTGGGGGCACCCGGGGCGCTCAGCACGGCATCGTAGGTGGCGGACGAGCCGGGGGCTTCGGCGGTGATGGCCAGGGCGGGGCCGGTTTGGCCGTCCACATTCACGCCATTCCGGCGCCACTGCACGGTGTAGGGCTGCGGGTGGACGGCGGTGAAGCTCAGGGTGGTGGTGCCGCCGGTGAGGAGGGCCAGGGTTGGCGGAGGCTGGGTCACGTAGGGGACGCGGGCGAGGAAGGCGAAGCCGGGTCCGGGGCTGTTATAGGGGTTGGAGGTGATGCCATGGGCCGATTCTCCCCGGAAAAACAACTGATCGGGTATGCGGACGACGGCCACCACCCCGGTCTCGGCGTCCGCGAGCAGCCCGGCATGCACGGCGGCGCGGCTGACATCAGAGCTGTTGTGGTAGATGCCGGTGCCGTAGATGACGCCCGCACTGGCCTTGCCGGTCACGACCAGCCGCGCGATTTCTCCGAAACCCAGGCTGGTAACCGACGTGAGCTGGCTTTGGGGCGGGCCTGGGGTGGCCGGCAGCACGCCTAAAACCGCATAGGCGCTGGTGGCGGTTCCGCGCGTGTCGTCCGTGACCGTGCAGAGGTAGGAGCCGGCCGCAGCCGTCGACGCGACCGGAAACGACAGGCTGCTGCCGGTGGCGCCGGCAAGGGAGTTTCCATTAAAATACCATTGGTACCGCAGAGGCCCGGGGCCGGATGCCTGCACGTCAAACTGCGCCGTGCCGCCCACCAGGCGAGCCTGGCCTGCCGGGTGGCGGGTGATCATGGGGGCTGCGCTGAGGAGTTGGTAGCTTCCGGCATAGGATCCGTAACCATTCGAAGTGACGCCGTTGCGGGTGGAACCGGCATAACTCGTCTGTGCGCCCGTGATTTTCAGGCGGACGGTGCCCCGCTCTCCGGGTGCCACCAGCCCGGCGTGCACCGCCGCGGTGCTGAGCGATGAGTCATCCGTGTAAATGTCCGTGCCCCAGATGCTCCCGAGCCCCGTGTTGATCAGCATGACTTCAAAAATGGCGTCGAGTGACCCACGGTAGGAAGCCGGCGCGAAATCCTGAAAACCAGCATTGGGATCGGTGCCCCACGAAAAAGGCCGGGCGAGGCCCAGCGGGACCTGTACCTCCAGCGGGGCCGGATCACTGACGGTCGAGCCGTCCGCATTGCTCGCGCTCACCGCATACACCTGCCCGGACTGGGCCGGCGACACGCAGAACAGGTTGAGCGTCGCCTTCGTCTCCCCGGCGATGTTCACGCCATGCAACCGCCACTGGTACTGGACCGGCTGATCCGAAAGGGCGGCGGCCGTGAAGACCGCGTTTTGACCGACCAAAACGGACTGCGCCCCCGGCCGCTGGGAAAAGGTCGGCGGGGCCGCCAGCGCCGGGCTCACTCCGAGCGCGAGAAGGATTATCCAGACCCATGACGCCGTGCGGCAATCGGTGGGCCCACTCGCGGCGGCATGCGTTTTCATGGGTGAGGCGACCGGAAGAGGAAGGTCTACATGTGATTCGGATCATCGGGCCGGTTTGTCAACCGACGGACCTGTCCGGTTTCCCAGCGGCACCGATCCCGCGTATGGAGGTGCCAACGCTTCCGCGTTGTGCAGCGTTCCGCGTTGTGGACCGGGCCAAAGTTGCGCCGCCGGCTTGCGCCGGCCCCCACCGGCGGGAATGGTGCGCCGGCCATGCCCGACCCGCGCTCCGCCGTCCCGGAATCTCTTCCCTGGCTCAATTTCGTGGCTACGGGCGGGCAGAGTCATCTGTTCGGCACGGACGCCTGGGTGGTGAAAATTCCGCGCTGGTCGTGGCAGACGCCGCTCGGGCGGGTGTTGGTGCACCCGCGCACCCCGGCGGCCGCGCTGGAGGTGCTGGGCGGGTTGATGGAGCCGTTCGCCCTTCTCAAGCGCGCGGCTTTTCGCGGCCCGCGCGTGGTCCGAGGCCGTCCGATGGCGGGACCAGGCCGCCTCTGGCGGACGCGCTGGGCGATGGCAGGGCCGCGCCACCCCGCGGGTGATTTTTTGGACCGGCGGATCTACCGGGCCCGCCCGGCCGAGGCCGCCCGCCTGATGCTCGCCCTGCTCGACACCTTGGAGGCCATCCGTGCCCGGGGCTGGCATGTGCTGGACTTCATTATGAGCAATTTTGTCGTCGGCCCGGACGGCTGCGTGCGGCTGGTGGATGCCGGCCTGCTCATTCCCTCAGGGCATCTGCGCGGGCCCTCGCAGCAGATCTGCAGCCGCGTTTTTGTGCGACGCATGGTGCCGGACTATCTCGAAGTCCTGGAGGCCGTGGCGGCCCGGCATCCTGGCGACGCCCGGGGACTCGCGGCTCTCCGGGTGGTGATGGGCGGTTGTGGCCCCCGTTTCGCGGCCTGGCGCGCCGGGCGCGCGGCCGTGCCGGCGGTGGCGGCGCGGCCCACTCCCGTGGTTTTTCCTCCGGGCGTCGGGGACGAGATTTTCGCGGGGCTGGGGCCGTTGCACCACAAATTGCCTTTGACTCCGCGGCTTCCCTCCGGCTATACCGCCCCTCACCATGCCATCCCGTCGGAAAATTAATATCGCCCTCGTCGGCCTCGGCTTCGGAGCCGAGTTCATCCCCATCTATCAGCGCCATCCCCATGCGCATGTTCACGCCATCTGCCAGCGGTCCCGGGCCAAACTCGACGCCATCGGCGACGCCTTCGGCATTGAAAGGCGCTACGACGACTTCCAGGCGCTGCTCATGGACCCTGAGCTCGACGCCGTGCACCTCAACACCGGCATCCCCGATCACGCCTGGATGACCCTGGCCGCCCTCAAGGCCGGCAAACACGTCGCCTGCACCGTGCCCATGGCCACCAGCATCGAGGATTGCAAAAAAATCGTCGATGCGGTCAAAAAATCGAAGCTCCGCTACATGATGATGGAGACGGTTGTCTATGCACGTGAGTACCTTTATATCAAGGAGTTGCTCGAAAAAGGAAAGCTCGGGAAGCTGCAGTTCCTCCAGGCCAGCCACCAGCAGGACATGGACGGATGGCCACACTACTGGCCCGGCCTGCCCCCGATGTGGTACGCCACCCACTGCGTCGGCCCGGTGCTCGGACTGGCCGGCCAGCCGGCTGAATACGTGAGCTGCTTCGGCTCCGGAACCATCCGCCCGGAACTGGTCAAGCATCACAACTCGCCCTTCGCCGTCGAGACCGCCCACATCAAGATCGCCAACTCTGATCTCACGGCGCGCATCATCCGCTCGCTTTTCGACACCGCCCGCCAATACCGCGAGAGCATTGATGTCTACGGCACCAAGCGGTCGTTCGAGTGGACCCTGATCGAGCACCAGAAGCACGTCCTCCATACCGCGAAAAAAGCCGAGTCGGAAATTCCCGAACTGATTGAGGTGCCTGACTACGCGAAGCGCCTGCCCAAAGCGATCCGCGATTTCACCACCAAGGGGGTTTACGACATGGCGGGCACCACCCACCTCAGCTTCACCCAGGGCGCGGGCCATGGCGGCAGCCACCCGCACCTGGCGCACGAGTTCATCACGGCCCTGCTCGAGGACCGCGAGCCCTTTCCGAATGCGGTGCAGTCAGCCAACTGGACCGCCACCGGCCTCTGCGCCCACCAGTCAGCGCTCAAGGGCGGTGCCATTGTCAAGCTGCCCGCTTGGTCGCTCGGTTAGACGGCCGTCTCGTCCAGCCAGGGAGGCCGGGAAAACGTGCCCAGGCGGTCGGCCGGCCGGTTGCGGCGGTCGGCCGGCCGGTTGCATCACCGTCAGCATGGCGGTGATGAATGCGGTTCCTGGCCAAGACAAGCCCTCCAGCTGCCCGCGGGCGCTCCCGGCATCCCGCGGGCTCAGAGGAGGGGAATGGAGGAGGGGGCAAGCGAGACCGAGGATGGGCACCGAGGGCTGGTCACTGGTCACTGGTGCCCTGGATGCACGCTTTCCCGGGGGCCTGCTGGGGGAGAGGTTGCGGCCGGCCCTGGGCGGACTGAAGTCGGGGGAATTCATCGAAGACAAGCGGGCGCGGCAGCCTAGCCTGCGGCCATGGCTGATTCCAGGACGCTTTATCTGCTCGATGGCATGGCGCTCGCGTATCGGGCGCATTTTGCCCTGATGGGGCGGCCCATTTTGACTTCGGCCGGGGTCAATACCACGGCCTTGTACCTGTTTGCGAACACGCTGATTGAGTTGCTGAAGAACCGGCAGCCCACGCATTGGGCGGTTGTTTTTGATACGGCGGTGCCGACCGCCCGGCATGTCGAGTATCCGGCTTACAAGGCGCAGCGCCAGGAGATGCCGGAGGATTTGGTGGTGGCGATCCCGGCCATCCGGCGGTTGTGCGACGCCATGAACATCCCGGTGCTCAGCCTGGATGGTTATGAGGCCGACGACATCATCGGCACGCTGGCCCGCCGGGCCGAGGCGGAGGGTGGTGCCGAGACCTACATGGTCACTCCCGACAAGGATTTCGGCCAGCTCGTCGGGCCCCACACCTTCATTTACAAACCCGGCAACGCCGGTTCCCCACCGGAGATCCTGGGGGTGCCGGAAGTGTGCACCCGCTGGGAGGTGGAGCGCCCGGAACAGGTTATCGACATCCTCGGGCTGATGGGCGACGCCTCGGACAACATCCCGGGCATTCCCGGGGTGGGCGAGAAGACCGCCAAGTCCCTGATCAAGCAGTTTGGATCGATGGAAAACCTCCTGGAGCGGACCGCCGAGTTGAAGGGCAAGCAAAAGGAAAAAGTCGAGGAACACGCCGCCCTGGCCCGGCTTTCCCGGAAGCTGGCGACCATCGATGTGGCCGTGCCCATCGAATTTTCGCTCGCTGGGCTGGCGGTGCGTCCGCTGGACGAAGTCAAAACCAAGGCGCTACTCACCGAATTCGAGTTCAACGCGCTCGGGAAGCGGCTCTTTGGCGACAGCTTCAAGGCCGGGCGCGGTGGCGGCCTGGTGGAGGCCGCCGGGGAGCCGGGAGCCGGGCCGGAAGCCGAGGCCGGCGCGCCGGGGCCGGGGCTGGGGCCGGGACATGAGGCGCGGCGGGCGGACCATCCGTTTCGCACCGTGCGGGACGTGGCGCATGATTATCGGATCGCCCGGACCGGGGAGGAGCGGGCCCGTCTCCTCGCGGAGCTGGGGAATCAGCCGGCCTTCTGTTTCGACGTGGAGACGACGTCGCTGGACGAAAAAACCTGCGAACTTGTCGGTCTGGCGTTTTCGTGGGAGGCGCATGCCGGATGGTACGTGCCGCTGCCGTCCGGCACGGCCGGGCGCGCGGCGCTGGAGGAATTCCGGGCCGTGCTCACGAAGCCAGGGGCGGAGAAAATCGGGCACAACCTGAAGTTCGACCTCAGCGTGCTCGGCTGGCATGGACTGGAGCCGGTCGGGCCGTTTTTCGACACGATGCTGGCCCATGCGCTCGTTGATCCCGACCAGCGGCACGGCATGGATTACCTCAGCGAGGTGTATCTCAATTACACGCCGGTGCCGATCACGGCGCTGCTCGGCGCGAAGTCGAAGGGCGGCGAACCGGACCTGTTTGGCGGCCAGCTCACCATGGCGGACGTGTCGGCGGCCGAGCTCGAGAAAGTGGCGGAGTATGCGGCGGAGGATGCAGACGTGACCTGGCAGCTGGCGGCGCGGCTGCGCCCGCAGCTCGCGGAAAAGGGCCTGGAGCGCGTCTTCCATGAGATCGAGGCACCGCTGCTGCCGGTGCTGGTCGAGGTCGAGCGGGCTGGCATGCTGCTCGACGTGCCCGCCCTCAAGGCGATGAGCCAGGAGCTCGCCAAACAGATCAGCGCGCTGGAAAAGGAGATCCAGGCCCTGGCTGGAGGATCGTTCAACCTCAACTCCCCAAAACAGCTGGGCGAGGTGCTCTTCAACCGCCTGCACCTTTCCGACAAGCCGAAAAAAACCAAAACCGGGCAGTATCAGACCAACGAGGAGGTCCTCGCCGAGCTGGAGCACAGCCACCCGATCATCTCGAAGATCCTCGACTACCGCGAGGCCACCAAATTGCGCAGTACCTATGTCGACGCGCTGCCGCTGGCCGTCTTTCCGCGGACCGGGCGCGTGCACACCACGTTCCTCCAGCTGCTGACCGCGACCGGCCGGCTTTCCTCAAACAATCCCAACCTGCAGAACATCCCGATCCGCACGCCGATGGGGCGCGAGATCCGGCGCGCCTTTGTCGCCGCGCCCGGCCATGAACTGCTCTCGGCCGACTACTCGCAGATCGAGCTGCGGGTGATGGCGGCGCTGAGCGGCGACGCCGCCCTGCGCGAGGCGTTTGTCGCCGGGCACGACATTCATTCCGCCACCGCCAGCCGGGTGTATGGCGTGCCGATGGACCAGCTGCTGCCGGAAATGCGGCGGACGGCGAAGATGGTGAACTTCGGGATCATTTACGGCATCTCCGCCTTCGGGCTGGCGCAGCGGCTCGGCATTCCGCGGGAGCAGGCGCGGAGCCTGATCGAGAATTATTTCAAGCAATATCCGGGGATCAGGGAGTACATGGACCGCACCATCGCCGAAGCGCGTCGGACGGGGTTTGTGGAGACCCTCTGCGGCCGCCGCCGCTATCTGCGGGACATCGGCTCCGCCAACCAGACGGTGCGCTCCGCCGCTGAGCGCACCGCCATCAACACGCCTATCCAGGGCACCGCCGCCGACATGATCAAACTGGCCATGGTCCGCATTGCCGCCGCGCTGCGCGAGCGCTCGCTGCGCACCCGGATGGTGCTGCAGGTGCATGACGAACTTGTGTTCGAGGTGCCGGTCACGGAAAAGGATGCCGTCCAGCCCTTGGTGCTGAAATTGATGACCGAGGCGCTGCCGCTTGCAGGCGTGCCGGTCCTGGTCGAAAGCGGCTTCGGGACCAGCTGGCTCGAGGCGCATTGACGCCCCCGCATGGTCCGAGGGTGCGGGGCGGGCGTCCCCGGGGCGGCCTGCGGCGGCGGTCCGCGGGCCAATGGATGCGGACCGTGCCGCTCACCGGTTTTGGCCGGTGGCCGCACCCGTGCCGCCCGGCTCGGCCATGGCCGCGCTGAGGGCGGCGCTGAGGGCGGCGCTGAGGGCGGCGTAGTCGGCCTCGCCGGCGAACGCCTCGCGGGGCGCAGACGCCAGCGCGGCTCGCCACGCCCGCCACGGCTCCGCGCGCAGGTCGGAAAAAAACGCGGAAAGCCCGTCGGCCAAATCCGCGGCGTTGACCGGCAGGGCGGGGCCGGCACCCTGCGCGTCGACGCGCCGGCCGGTCTCGGTGCCGGCGGCGGCGAGGACGGGAACCTGGAAGAGGCCGCTTTCGTAAAGCCGGTTTGGCAGCAGCCAGCGGGAGTTGGCGGTCGCGTCGGAAAAATCGAATCCCCAGACGAAATGGAGGCGGTCGTGCATCGCCGGCAGGTCGCTGGGGTACTGGTACGCTCCGCCGAAATCGATGTTCGGCAGCTCCTTTGCCTGGCGGAAAAAGGCCTCCTGATCGATGGCCGTGGGATACCCGCGGAGCGTGAACTGCAGGGTGTCGGGGCAGCGCCGGGCGAGTTCGCGGATGGCGTCCCAGGAGGCCTGGCAGCGCAGGGCACCGAACCAGCCGATGCGCCAGGGCGGGCCGGGTGCCGGTGCCGAGGCGCGATTTTCCGCCAGGCCGGCGGAGGGATAAACCTTGTTTTCCAACAGGAAGACCCGGCCGTGGTAATTCTGGCGCGGGGTGAAGTATTCGCGGAGGAAGCCGGGCGAGGTCGTGACCAGGCAGGTGGTGCGCGCCAGCACGCGGCGTTCGATCCACCGCAGCGCGCGGCCCTTGGCTCCCGTGCCCAGGAACGGGGGCTGGATATCGGCGATTTCGAGGAAAAGCGGCAGCCGCCGCCCGGCCACCACCCGCGCGGCGAGGGCCAGCAGGGCATTGTCCGTGTTGACCGCGTACAGGGCGGAGGCGCTGCGCAGCAGGGCGCGCTCGCGCCAGAGGATGCCCAGCGCCTGGACCAGCGCGAGCACCCGCCGCCCGTAGGCGCGATCCTGCGTTTCTCCGAGATCGATGTTGGCGAACGGCGCGGAATCCTCCCGGCCCGGCCGGGGGCGGTGAAAGGTGAAGCCCGTAACCTGCCAGCCGAGATCGCCAAAGGCGCGAATGCGCTTGATGACCCGGGCGTCGGTGCGCTCATGCGCGAAGACCACAAGGCGGCGGGTCATCGGGAGGGGGCGTGGTGGCGGCCGGGCCCGCGCCTTTCCGCCGGCATGCTGGCAATCAGCCGCTCAAAGGTGGCATCGAGCTGGGGCCGCGAGTGCAACTGGCGGTAGGCGGCGAAGCCGCGCCGCACTGTGGCCGTGCGCTCCTCCTCGAGAATCCGCTGCAGCGCGCGGCGGGCCGCGCCATGGTCGCGCTCGGGAAAGGTGGCCCCCAGGGCATGGGCCTCCACGCGCTCTCCGATGCATTCGCCCCGGGTGGCCAGCACGGGTTTTTCAAAAAGCGCCGCCTTGGTCAGGGTGTTGCTGCTGCCCTGGAATTCTTCGTAGGCGGCCCAGCTGACCGCGAAGGTGGAGAAGACGGCATTGTAGGGGGCTCCGTCGGGGATGCGCGCTCCGCGCCGCTCGACGTACAGCGAGTCCGGCAGGCGGGCGCAGACGCGCTCGATCCATGCCAGCTCCCCGGAGCTGAAGGTGCCGGGGGTGAACGGGCCGACGGCGGCGAAAAACCAGCCGTCCCCGGCCCGGGCGCTGGCCTCCGCGGTGCGCAGCATGGTCAGCAGCCCCTTGCGTTTTTCGAGGCTGCCCGCCAGGCCGATGATCGGGCGGCCGGCCGCCAGCGCGCCGAGCTTTTCCGCCAGCGGATCCGATGCGGCCGCCGGCGTTTCGTCTGTGATATCGGGAAAGGCGAGCGCGGTCCGGCCGGACCGCTGCGCCAGCCCCTCGTTGAAGCGCGCATCCAGCACGCCGACGAGCGGCAGCGTGCTCGGGCTGCGCAGCAGGCGATCCCCCTTGGCCAGGTTTTTCAGAACCGAGCAGCGGCGTCCGGAGTCGCCATCAAGATGCTGGTTGCGAAAGTAGAGCCCGCTCCAGGGGCGTCCGAGGACAAGGTCAGGCACCCCGGAGGAAGGGAGGAAGCGCAGGTAATTGTCGAGGTACGGGAAAAAAACCAGATCCGCGATTTGGCCGCAGGCGTCTTCGGCGCGGTCGAGGGCGCGGCGGGTGGCCAGCCACCGCATCAAGGTCACGGCGGGATCGTTGTCGAGCCGGGTGAGCAGGCTTTGGTTCGGCGATTGGAGCGGAGAGGCGAACAGGTTCTCCTCCGGGGCGAGGTCCTCCGGTTGCGGGCAGAGGGCGATCACGAAGGCGCCCAGCCGGCGCAGCGAAGCGGCGAATTCCTTGAAAAACGTGGGGTGGTGGCCGACCCAGCGGGTGTCGGCGAGGGCGATCGTGGTCCGGGACAGGTCAGCGGGCATGAAAGGAGACGGTGGGGACGGCGGTCGCGGCGGCGGGCGGGCCCGATCCATTCCGGAGCGGCGGCGGTGCGGGCGATCGCCGGCGGGACAGGTACAGCGCCTGCGGCAGTCCCGCCGCCAGTCCCAGGATCGCGCCGCTGAGCCGCTCCGCGAGCTGGTTGGAGGTGAAGCTTTCGCTGAGCATGCAGCCGACGATGAAGAGCGGAAGAAACCCCAGCCACGTCTGGTCATCCACCCGCCCAGTGCAGGCCTGCGCGCGCACCGCCGCCAGCCCGTGCAGGCTGGCCGCGGCAAAAAAGACGAGATGGAAGGTCATGCCGATCAAGCCGCCGGAGAACAGCGTGTACGTCCAGACTGAGTGGCCGTTGAACCAGATGTCCATGGAGAAATCGTAGTCGGAGGGGTAGACTGACCACAGCTCGGGCCAGTAGCTCGGGTCCCAATAATAGTTCGCGCCCATGCCCTTGCCGTGGATGAAGTGGACCGGGTCCTTTTTGAGGATGTCGAGCATGCCGGCGGCCTCCGCCTCCCGGGTCAGCCAGGAAAGGTCGGCCGAGGTTTGTCCGCCGCCGGCCTTGTGAAAGAGCCGCTCCGTCCAGCGGCTGATCAACAGGGGGGCCGCCGCCTGCACGACGCCGAGCATGACCAGTCCGAGCAGGCCGCAGGCGGCGAAAATGCCGAGCTTCCGGGGAGCCTGGCGGGCATGAAAGACCCGCCACATCATCCCCAAGGCGAAACAGCCGCACCCCAGCACCCCGGCCACCGCGATGGGAAAAATCAAGGCGCGGGTCACGCTGATGAGCACGCCGCCGAGCGCGATCGCCGCCACCAGCAGATCCACCCAATGGAAGCGCGGGCGCAGGAGGAAGGCCGCTCCCAGATAGGCAAAAAGCGGGTTCATCGCCGGGCTGAAAACTTCCATGCGCGCGGTCTCCAGCGACGCCCCCTTGAAGGCGAAACCGTAAAAAATGCGCCAGACGACGTTGATTGCGCCGGCCACCACGATCGGCGTGACCAGCTGCATCGGGGTGAGCCCGCGTCCGGCCGCGGTGATCGCCACGCCGAGCCCCAGGCCAATCATCAGGTAGGGAAAAAGAATGCGGGCAAAATGCCCCGGTGCCACTGCCTGCCCGAGCGAGGTGAGGGTGATGAAGCCGAGAAAACCCCACCAGATCACGAGCAGCCAGACCCCGGGCCGCAGCAGGAGCAGATGGGCATTGAGCGCCATCGCGGCGAACCCGGAGCAAAGGGCCAGTCCGAGAAAGGCCGCCTGCGCCCCTGAGCCGCCCGCGGCGTCCCCGGCCACCTCCGCCTTGAAGTCGAATGCCCACGACAGGGCGAAGACCCACAGCAGCACGTGGGTCAGCAGTTTCATCCAATCGCGAGAGAGGGCCATGCGGCGAGGGGCCATGCGGCGGGCGCGGGCACAGCCTAAGCCACCATGGCCTGAACGCCGGTTTCGGAGGGCGGACCGCCCGGGTGGGGCGAGAGCCGGGCCGGGCCGGGGAGTCCCACAACCGTGCCGGGCGGGCGGGCGCTGCCGGTCGGCGCTCCCAGCGCTTCCTCGAAGCACGCGGCAATGCGCTCGATGCGGAACGTTTTTTCGGCATACGCCCGTCCGCGCCGGCCCATCACCGCGCCCAGGCCGTTTTGGGTGCGCAGGTGGTCCGCCGCGTCAAGAAAGCCCGCGACATCCTTGGGGGCGCAGGTCATGCCGACCCGCTCGCGCGCCACCAGGCGGGTGGCGAGATTGACCGACGGGGCGGCCAGCAGGATGGGTCGCTCGGCGCAGAGATAGGTCAGGATTTTGGAGGGGACGGAAAAGACGCCGGCCTCCTCCTCCAGCACGCCCATCAGAATGTCGCCCGCCGCCAGCACCTGCGGCATGTCGCTGAAGTCTTGATAGCCCATCTGCACGAGCCCGGGCAGCGGATCGGCCGCGGTCTGGGCGCGCAGCCAGTCCGCCCCCAGTCCTTCGGAAATGACGACCACGCGGATGGCGTCGTTGTCCCGATGCCGTCTGGCCAGTTCGAGCAGGAGGGCGGGGTTGTGCTTCAGGCCCAGGGTGCCGGTGTAGAGATAGACGAATTTGTCCGCCAGTCCGTGGCGCTCGCTCCACGCATTTCGTTTCGGCTGCACTGGCATGCTGTCCAGCGGGGCCCAGTTCGGGATGGTGGTGATCCGGGCGGCCTCGACCCCGAATTCGCGCTTCATGATCGGCGCAAAATCCTCGGTGATCGACACGATGCCCGCCGCCCCACGCAACTGACCGCCTTCCAGCCAGCGGTAATAGGCCCCGGCCAGCGCTCCCACGACCGGAAGCTTTTTCCGGAGGAGCTTGTCGACCGCCAGACTGTAAAAATCCTGCGCCCAATAATGAAAATGCGCCCCGTGCGCCCGGCAGGCCTGAAAAATCAGCTCCTGGGTCTCGGTCGGGGTGTTGGAAGAGAGAACCGCATCCGGCCGCTCGGCCGCGATCAGGGCTGCCACCTTTTTTCCGTAGGCCACCTCCAGGCCCCGCCGGCGGACAAAGGAGTATTTGTGGATGGCATAATCGGTCGCCATTTCCACTGGCATCAACCGCAGCGTGGGGGCGTCGTCCGGCTTCGCGGCCAGTTCGCCGCGCGGCGTTTGCAGCGCCGTCGCGAAGGCATGAATCACGTCATGCCCGCGCGCCGCCAAGGCCCGGCTGAGTTGCACCTGGAACGGATGTCCAGCGTAGTCGTGAACGAGGATTTTCATTTCTGAGTCCCGAATTTTACATAATAATCATAGAGAAGGCAAGAGAAAAACTAGAATTTCTGTAACAAATTTGTCTTTATGAACAAAAAACCAGCGACTTTATCGGCCAAAAGCGACCAAAGTGGGCGTTTTTCGGGCGCGGGTGATGCGCGCGGGTGCGGTGGTGCGGCCGGCTCGGGAGCTGGCGGCTGGCGGAACCACCAGGTGTTTGGCCGGCGTGCGGGTGGGGTGCCGGCGCTCAGGCCAGGCTGGGCCGAGTGCGCCGGGTGCGCCAGGTTTTGATGGGGGCGAGCAGGCCGTGGTGCAGGGCGATGGAGGCGGCCAGGCTGCCGAGCACGGCCCAGCCGCCGAGGCGGGCATGCGCGGAGGCGGGCAGCGCGGCCTGGCCGATCCAGATGACCAGGAAGTGGATCAGATAGACCGGGTAACTCAACTCGCCGAGCCAGCGGTCCCAGCGCCAGTTTTTTGTCTCGGCGAAGAGGAAGGGCAGGGTGACGGTGGCCAGGCCATAATAGGCCCAGGCTTTGAGATGGCTGCTGAGGGGAATGAAGGGGAAGGCGATGGTGGCGGCGAACAGGAGGGCGAACAGCGGCCAGACCCACAGCCCCTCGGCGGCCCGCTCGCGCCAAGGAGCCCGGTAGATTTTATACGCGATGCTGCCGAGCAGAAAGAAGGCCAGTTCGCTGGGGAAGAACCGGTGGGTCCACGGGTCAAAGGTCAGCTGGAAGCCGAAAGTGCAGACCAGCCGCACGGCCAGGCTCGCCAGCAGCAGCGCCCCCACCATCGCGAGCGACCGGCGGACGATCCACGGGGCGGCAATGCTGAAAAGCAGCGCCAGTTCGATGGCCCAGGCCTGCGGAAGCGCGAGAAACGGCCACGCCGGCAGGTCGCTCGCCCCGAGGTGGGCGGTCCACCGCAGGCTGCGTCCGGTGGGATCAAAACCCAGGAAATAGGCCTCGTTGGTCCCGACGAGCAGCCCGTTGGCCGCGGCCAAAAGCCCCTTGGCCGCGCCGTCCATCCGCAGGTGGTGGTTGCGCCACAGATCCAGGGGCGGAAAGGAGCCGCCCCACCATCCCCAGGCCGCGCCGCCGGCCGCCAGCGTGAGCAGAAGGACGGCCCAGAAGCCGGGGAAGAGCCGCCACAGGCGCTGGCTCAGAAACCGCCCAAGGCTGCCCGGTCCGGTGTATTTCTCGTTTAAAACCAGGCTCATGTAGAACCCGGAAATGATGAAGGCGCACTGGACAGCCACCCATGGGGACCCGGCCTCCGGCCCGGCGAAGCTCCGCCCGTGGGCGGCCGCCACCCACAACGCGAGAAGAATGCGGAGCGTGCCCATGCGCGGGTGCTCAGGAAGCCGGGGACGACTCGGCGCGCGAAGAAGAGCGCCTGATCTGAGGGCGGCTCCAGGTGCGAAGGGGCGGTCGGCTGTTCACAAAGAAGATCCTGACGACAATCCCCGCGGATGTCCAGAACTTGGAGCAGGGAACGCGCGGTCGGCGGACGATTTCATGCCAATCGAGGGCCTGGGCCGTCTTCGGCCCGGCGGTCGCCACGGATCACCCCTTCGCCCGCTCGATGGCCGCGCCCAGGCCGGTCAGCTTTTCGTCGATATGCTCGTAGCCGCGGTCGATGTGATAGACGCGGTTGATCTCGGTCTCGCCCTCGGCCCGCAGCGCGGCCAGCACCAGTGCCGCGGAGGCGCGCAGGTCGCTCGCCATGACCGGGGCGGCGCTCAGCCGGGGCACGCCGGTGATGATGGCCGTGGCTCCTTCGCGGGTGACCGAAGCCCCCATCCGGTTGAGTTCCGGAAGGTGCATGAAACGCTCGGGAAAAATCATTTCGGTGACCGCGCTGACGCCTTCAGCCAGCACATAGAGCGCGCAAAACTGCGCCTGCATGTCGGTGGGAAATCCGGGATACGGCTCGGTCGTGATGGTGCCGCCTTTCCACGTGTCGCGCCCATGGATGGTGATCTCGCGGGTTGTCGCCTCGATTTCGAAGCCGCTCTCCCGCAGCTTCGCGATGACCGCGGCCAGATGGTGGTGGTTGGCCTTTTTCAGCGTCACCTTTTTGCCCGCGATGGCCCCCGCGACCAGAAAGGTGCCGGCCTCGATGCGATCAGGAATGACCGTGTGCTCGGCACCATGGAGCTCCTTGACCCCTTGGACGACGATCCGCCGCGAGCCCGCGCCCTCGATCTTTGCGCCCATTTTAATGAGAAAATTCGCGAGGTCCTCGACCTCCGGCTCCGCCGCCGCCCCTTCGATGACGGTTGTACCCGTGGTCAGCACTGCGGCCATCATCAGGTTGTCCGTGCCCAGCACCGTCGGGCCGTGTTTGCCGCGCATGTTGATCTCGCGGCTGCTGCCCGTGCTCTTGGCCTTGGTGCGCTTGATGTGCATGTCGCCGCCCTTGGTCTCGATCGTCGCCCCCAGCTCCTGCAGGCCGCGCAGATGGATGTCGATCGGCCGGTCGCCGATCACGCAACCGCCCGGGACCGAGATCGTGCACTTCCCGAGCCGGCCGAAGAGCGGTCCGAGCACGCAGATGGAAGCGCGCATTTTCCGCACGAGGTCGTAGGGCGCGACGTGTTTCACCTTTTCCGCCTTCACTTCGACTGTGCCGCTGGCGCGTTCGACCGCCGCGCCGAGCTGGGCGAGGATCTGGGTCATGTAGTTGGTGTCGCTCAGGTCCGGCACCCGCCGGATCACGCACGGTTCACGGGTCAGCAGCGTTGCCGCCAGGATCGGCAGCGACGAGTTCTTCGACCCGCTCACCTGCACCGTTCCTTCCAGCACCGCGCCGCCCCGAATGAGAAATTTATCCATCGGTCAGCATGGAGGCCCGGGGCGCGGGAAATGCAAGTGCAAGGGGGAGAGGGGACGAACTCCGGGCGCGCCGGCGGCGGGCGCGCCGGGTGAGAATACCCCAGGGCCCGCGTTCCTGCCCAGTTGACGTCGTGGGTTCACCGGCGATAGCACCTTCCATTGAAGTCGATCCTCGAAGTGCTCACCGCCGGCGCAGCCTTTCTTGAAAAAAAGGGCGTGGAGAGCGCGCGGCTGAATATGGAGCACCTGCTGGCCCATGCCCTGGGCCTGAAACGTATGGACCTCTACCGGCAGTTCGACCGCCCGCTGTCCGAGACCGAGCTGGCCCCGCTGCGCGATTTGACCACGCGCCGGGCCGCCGGCGAGCCGCTGCAGCATCTGCTCGGGACCGTGGATTTTTACCGCTTCAGCTTCAAATCCGACGCCCGCGCCCTCATCCCGCGGCCGGAAACCGAAGAGTTGGTCGAAAAGATCATCGCGCGCCGGAAGGGCCGCGCCCCGCTGCGGGTGCTGGACATGGGATGTGGGTCGGGCGTGATCGGCCTGTCGCTCGCCGCCGCCTTTTCCTCGGCCCGGGTGGTCTTGGCAGATGCCTCGCCCGGGGCGCAGGCGCTGGCCCGGGAAAATGCCGGCCGGATTGCGGAGCAGCTGGCCGCGGAGAGCGCGGTCCCGGCGTATGTGCCGCTGGGGAGGGCGGAGGCCGGGGCGATGGAGGCCGGAAGTCTCGCCGAGGCGGGCCATCCCGGCCCCAGCAGCGACCCCTCGGCGGCGGTCCTTCCGCCGGCGGCGCTGGCGGCGGGCGGGGCGGCCGGATTTTTGGAACGCCTCTCGTTTCTCCGCAGTGACCTGTTTTCCGCCTTCGACCCGGGCCGGGAAGATCACCGCTTCGACGTGCTCGCGGCCAATCTTCCGTACATTCCCAGCGCCGAGGTGGCGACGCTGAGCCGCGAGGTGCAGCGGGATCCGGTGTTGGCGCTGGACGGTGGCGAGGTCGGCGTCGAGTTGATCGAGCGCTTCCTGGCGGAGGCCCCGCGCTTCTGCGCCCCGGGCGCGCTTATCGCGCTTGAGCACGGGCCGGACCAAGGGGAGGTGATTGGCGTTTTGTTGCACCAGGCCGGTTTCACCGCCGTGGCCCTGGAGCCCGACCTGAGCCGGCGCGAGCGGTTTTCCTTCGGCGAGGCCATCGGGTGAAGTCCGAGCCGGCGGACGGTCCGCTTCAGGAGCCGCGGACGACGAAGTCGGGCAGCGCCAGCCGCCATTTGATGGCGGCGAGCCGCAGCCCGAGGATGACGGCGATCGCTGAGGCATGGATGATCGGCTCGTTGTGCCAGCTGCCGCGCGGGCTCAGCGCATACAAGGCCGCGCCGAGGAAGCCGGCGGTCGCGTAAAGGTGAATCTCCCGGCGAAAGACCAGCGGCACCTCGCGCAGGAGCGCGTCGCGAAGCATGCCGCCGGCCACCCCGGTCACCACGCCGGTGACGATGGCCGCAGTCGGCGGCAGGCCGTGGGCCAGGCCCTTTTGCGTGCCGATGATGGTGAACAGCGCCAGGGCTCCGGCATCGGCCACCAGCAGCACCCGCTGCGGAAAACGCAGCCAGCGCGCCGCGAAAAACGTGACCACCGCGGCGATGAGCACGGTGTGCAGCAGCGAGGGATGGCTCAGCCAGGGCGGCGGCAGCGCGCCGAGCAGCAAGTCGCGCAAGGTGCCGCCGCCGAAGGCGGTCACTCCGGCCAGCACGATGACCCCGAAAAAGTCGATCTTCCTCCCCGCGGCCGCGAGCACGCCGGAAACGGCAGCCGTGGCCACCGACAGGTGCTCGAGCAGAAACTGCGTGGTCATGGTTCGCAGGGGCGGAACGGCCGGTCCGGCCGGTCCGGGCGGTCCGGCCATCCCGTCAATTGGCGACGATGTTCACCAGCTTGCGCGGGACGACGATGATTTTGCGGATGGTTTTGCCCTCGGTGTGCTCGCGCACCTTGGCGCTGGCCAGGGCGGCGGCTTCGTGGGCGGCCGGGTCGGCGTCGGTGGCGACGGTGACGCGGTCGCGGAGTTTGCCGTTAACCTGCACCACAAGCTCGACCTCGCTTTCGACGAGCGCGGCCGCATCCCACTGCGGCCAGGGCTGGAGTGCAACCTGGCCGGCCGGCAGTGCCGGGAAGGCGGCCGCCAGTTTTTCGTACAGCTCCTCGGTGAGGTGCGGGGCGAACGGATTGAGCAGCTGCAGCAGTGTGCCCACCGCGGTGACCGGCCGGGCGTCCAGGCCGGTCAGCTCGTTGGTGCAGATCATCATTTGGGCGATCGCGGTATTGAAGCTGAGGGCGTCGATGTCCTCCGTGATTTTTTTAATGGTCTCATGCAGCACCTTGCGCGCCCGGCCGGGCAGGTCGTCGCCCGCGGAGAGTTTGGGGGAAAGCTCCCAGGCACCCTCCTGGTTTTCCGCCATGACCAGCCGCCACACGCGGGCCAGGAAGCGGTACACGCCCTCCACTCCCTTGGTGCTCCACGGTTTGGTGGCCTCGAGAGGTCCCATGAACATTTCAAAAAGCCGCAGCGAGTCGGCCCCGAACTCCTCGATCACGGAGTCCGGGTTGACCACGTTGCCGCGCGACTTCGACATCTTTTGTCCGTCTTCGCCGAGGATCAGGCCCTGGTTCACCAGCTTGTGGAAGGGCTCGGCGGTCGAGACGTGCCCGAGGTCGAACAGAATCTTGTGCCAGAAACGGGCGTAAAGCAGGTGCAGCACCGCATGTTCGGTGCCACCGACGTAGAGATCGACCCCACCGTGACCCGCCGCCGCGTCCGGTCCGCCGCCCATCCAGTAGCGCTCTGCCTCGGTGGAGACAAAGCGGGACGCGTTCCGGGCGTCGCAATACCGCAGGTAGTACCAGCAACTGCCCGCCCACTGGGGCATGGTGTTGAGCTCGCGGGTGGCGGTGTCGCTGTAGCGCACCCAGTCGGTCGCCTTGCTCAGCGGCGGCTCCGGCGTGCCGGTGGGCTTGAAATCCTCCAAGCTCGGCGGCCGCACTGGCAGTTCGCTTTCGTCCAGCGCCCGGTGCCTCCCGTTTTCCCACACGATGGGAAACGGTTCGCCCCAGTACCGCTGGCGGGCAAAAAGCCAGTCGCGCAGCTTGTAGTTCACGGTCTTTCTCCCCAGGCCCGGTTCCTCGAGCCAAGCGGTGATCTTTGCTTTCGCTTCGGCCGTTGGCAGCCCGTCAAGGAACGCTGAATTCACGGCCACGCCCTCGCCCGCGAAGCAAGCGGCCGCGGCCGCCTCGCCGGCCAGCCCTTCCTGGGCCACCACCTGAAGGATGGGCAGGCTGAATTGAGTGGCGAACTCAAAATCGCGATCGTCATGGGCCGGCACCGCCATGATCGCACCGGTGCCGTAACCCATCATCACGTAGTCGGCGATCCAGATGGGGATGGCCTCGCTGTTGACCGGATTGACGGCTCGGGCTCCGGTGTCGACGCCGGTTTTCGTTTTGGCCACGCCGCGGTCGAGGTCCGACTTGCTGGCGGTGGCCTTTTGGTACGCTTCGACCTCCGTTTTCTGCTCCGGCGCGGTGATTTTCGCCACGAGCGGGTGTTCGGGTGCGAGCACCATGTAGGTCGCGCCGAAGAGGGTGTCGGGCCGGGTGGTGAAGACGACAATTCCGACGGGACTTCCGTCCTCGGAATTGAGGCCCGGGACCTGAAACCTGACTTCCGCCCCCTCGCTGCGCCCGATCCAGTCGCGCTGCCGCGCCTTGATGCCGGCGGGCCAGGCGAGCGGCTCCAGTTCGCCGGCCAGGCGGTCGGCAAAGGCGGTGATGCGGAGCATCCACTGCCTCATCGGACGTCGCTCGACCGGGAAGCCGCCGACCTCGCTCCTGCCGTCCACCACCTCCTCGTTGGCGAGCACGGTGCCGAGCTCCGGGCACCAGTTGACCGGCACTTCGGCGACGTAGGCGAGGCGCACGCTGTCGGGGTCGGGGCCGGGGTAGCTCGAGATCGGCTCGGCCTTGCCCGTGGCCGGATTGCACCAGGAGTTGTAAATCTGGAGGAAGATCCACTGGGTCCATTTGAAGTAGCCCGGGTCGGTGGTGTTGACCTCGCGGTCCCAGTCGTAGGCGAAGCCGAGGCGCTTCAGCTGTCCGGTGAAGCGCGCCACGTTGCGCTCGGTGGTCACCCGCGGGTGCTGGCCGGTCTTGATCGCATACTGCTCGGCGGGCAGGCCGAAGGCGTCCCAGCCCATCGGGTGCAGCACGTTGAATCCCTGCTTGCGGCGGGCCCGGCTGATGATGTCGGTGGCGGTGTAGCCTTCCGGATGGCCGACATGCAGGCCGTCGCCGCTGGGGTAGGGGAACATGTCCAACGCATAAAACTTCGGCTTCGCGGCGTCGAAGTCCGGCTCGCCCGGGTTGGGCGTGCGGTAGGTTTTTTCCGCCTCCCAGCGCGCCTGCCACCGGGGTTCGAAATCAGGAAATGGAAAGGCTTTGCGGGTTTCGCTGCTCATCGGGTTGGAAAAATGGAGAGCGGGAGAGTAGGCGGCTCCGGGAAAACGGAAGGGGGAATCACCGGCGCGGCTCCGCGCCCCAGAGGTGGCGGACGAAGAAGTCCATGCGCCGGCGGGCCGGGTACGGCTCCTCGCCCACGCCATGCTCCGCACCCGGGACGATGAGGAATTCAAAGTCCTGGCCGGCCTTCACCAGGGCGCTGACGACCTGCAGGGTGGAGGCCGGATCGACATTGGAATCGAGCTCCCCCACGGTCAGCAGAAGGTTCCCCTGCATCCGGTGAGCGTGCACGACGTTGGAGGCGGCCTCGTAGGAGGCATCGAGCGGCCATCCCATCCACTGTTCGTTCCACCAGATCTTGTCCATGCGGTTGTCGTGGCAGCCGCAGTCGGCCGCGGCCGCCTTGTAGAAATGGCCGTGGTCAATGAGGGCGCGCATCGCGCTCTGCCCGCCGGCGGAGCCGCCGTAGATACCGACGCGGCCGAGGTCGAGTTCGGGATGCTGCCCCGCGGCGGCCTGGAGCCAGGCGATGCGGTCGGCAAAGCCGGCATCGTGAAGGTTTTTCCAGCACACGTCGTGGAACGCCTTGCTGCGCCAGTTGGTGCCCATGCCGTCGATCTGGACCATGATGAACCCGAGTTCGCCGATCTGGCGGTCGCGGGTCATGAGGCCGAAGGTTTGGGGCACAAAATGGTCCTGCGGGCCGGCGTAGATTTTTTCGATGACGGGGTATTTTTTCCCGGGCTCAAAGTTGGTCGGACGGAGAATGACGCCGTGGATGTCGGTGACGCCGTCGCGCCCCTTGGCCACGAAGCGTTCGGGCGCGCGCCAGCCGGTCGCGAGCAGGGCGGAGGCGTCGCCGCGCTCGATCTCACGGACCAGCGAGCCGTCGGCACTGCGGCGGAGTTCGGTCACGGCCGGCTGGTCGACGCGCGACCAGCGGTCGAGGAACGTCTGCCCGTCGGGGGCCATTTCCCAGGTGTGGGTGCCGTCGCCTTCCGTCATCACGGTCAGGCCGGTGCCATCGACATTGATGCGGCAGAGATGGACGTGATACGGGCTTTGTTCCGGCCGCACCCCCATCGCGGCGAACCAGACCTGCCGTTTTTCCTCGTCCACGCGCTCGACCCGACGCACGACCCAGGGTCCACGGGTGATCTGGTTTTTCAGGGCACCGGTTGCGGCATCGAAGAGGTACAGGTGGTTCCATCCATCGCGTTCCGACATCCAGAGCACGTCGCCGGTGGTGTCGATCCCGTGATGCCAGACTTTGTTGGTGTAATCGATGAACGTGCGGCTGGTCTCCTCGATGATCGGGCGCACCGCGCCGGTGGTGCCGTCCGCGGCCAGCAGCCGCAGGATCTGGTGGCCACGCTGGTTGTAGAAGAACCGCAGTTCCCGGCCGTCCGGCGACCAGTGGAAGTCCTCCAGGTTCCAGGGATTCGGAAACAGGGAGTCGTCGACCGGGATGGCTTTGCGGGCGGCGGCGTCAAAGAGGACCACCCGCGGGTGATCGATGGCATCGCCGGGTTTGGGGTAGTCGAGGGTGCGGAGTTTTGGCTGGAGTTGATCCGGCGGGGACGATTCGACGGTATGGACCTGGCGCGGGGCGGCGGGCCGCACCCGCAGGCAGGCGAGCCGGGTCCCATCCGGCGACCAGACGAAGGGGCCCCGGTAGCTCTCCTCCGCGGTGCCGTCGGTGGTCAGGGCGACGGTCTCCCCATCGGACGTGCGGGTGAGGGTGAGGTTGTGCGCCTCTGCCTTTACCTCGAACGGGCGGGCCGGCGCGGGGCTGGCCTCCGGGGCGGGTTCCTTGCCGGCGGCCGGCGGCATTTCCTGCTCGACCACGGCCCGGGAGGGCGCGGTCTGCGCCTCGTAGCTGGCGATTTTTTCCCCGGCCGGGCCGAGCACGATGAAGACGTGGCCGGCGAACGTGTTCTGGGTGTGGGAGCCGCCCGGGCGGATGCCACCGTAGTTTTTCCATGTCCCCTGCGGATCGATCCAGTACAGCTGAACCGCCTCGGCGCGTTTATTTTTGATCGTCAGGGTGGTCGCTTCGCCGCCGGCCCGGCTGGGGCGGGGGTCGATGTTTTGCGCTTCGACGGTTTCGGTGACCGGTGGCTCTTCCAGGCGGGTTTTGGCTCCGGTGGTCGCGTCGATTGACCAGACTTCCTCCGCGCCGCCCGGCCGGGCGAGGCGGTACCAGAAAGAACCTCCGTCCTGAGCCCAGCGCGGACGCACGCGGTCGCGGAGCACTTTGCCGGCGGTCGTCTCGGGCAGTCGCGCGGCGCGGTCGTAATCGGCCGCGGTGCCCTGGCCCGGGCAGGTGGCCGGCCCGGCCGCCAGCGCTGACAAGATGAAAAGCAATCGCCGCATCCGTCATAGCATCGCGGATTGCCGGCAACGCAATCGGCATCTGCCTCCGGCCGCCCGATGATCGATTAAATCCCTGGCCACGCCGCCCCGCATGTGGTGGGATGCCGGTGGATGAACTTCAACCACCGCTCGCCGGCTGTCCGCTGGCTCCGCACCGCCGCCCTCGCCGCCGCCATGACGATTTCCCTGGCCCCCGCCCAGGACGCGCCGCTGGCCGGCCGCACCCGCGCGGGCGAACGGACCGCGCTCGACCGCTACGTGGCTGCGCCGGACTCCAGCTTCGCTTATGAGCTGGCGGCCAGCTTTGCCAGTGGCGGCTGCACGGTCGACGTGCTGCGGCTGACCTCGCAGACGTGGCTGACAGCGGCCGAAGTCGACCGTCCGGTCTGGCAGCACTGGCTGAGCGTCATTCGGCCGGCCGAGGTCACCAGCGAGACCGGATTCCTTTTTATTGCCGGAGGCAGCCACGACAAGCCGGTGCCGGACAAAGTGGACGCTTCCGCCCTGATGATCGCCGCCTCCACCAAGTCGGTGGTGGCCGTGCTCAGCAACGTGCCGGCCCAGCCGCTGGTCTTTGCCGGCGAGACTGAGAAGCGGAGCGAAGACTCACTTGTGGCCTACACTTGGGATAAATTTTTGCGCACGGGCGACGAAAAATGGCCGGCCCGCCTGCCGATGACCAAGGCGGCGGTGCGGGCCATGGATGCGGTGACCAGTTTCTGCGCCGGGGAGCAGGGCGGCCGGCTGAACGTGGCCACCTACTTCGTGATGGGCGGTTCCAAGCGCGGCTGGACGACCTGGACTACCGCGGCCGTGGACGAGCGCGTGATCGCCATCGCCCCCGCCGTGATCGACACACTGAACCTCGAGCCGTCGCTTCGCGGCCACTTCGAAGCCTACGGTTTTTTCGCCCCCTCGCTCAAGGACTACAGCGGGCAGCGGATTGTCGACTGGTCGGGCACGCCGGAAATGCGCACGCTGCAGCGCATCGAGGACCCCTTTGAATACCGCGAGCGCCTGACGCTGCCGAAATTCATCTTCAACGCGGCCGGCGACCAGTTTTTTCCGACGGATTCGGCGCGGCATTATTTCGACGCCCTGCCGGGGGTGAAATACATCCGCGTCGTGCCCAACGCCGATCATGGCATGAAAGGCACGGACGCCATGCTGACGCTGGCCGCCTGCTACGATGCCGTGCTCAAGCGAACGCCGCTGCCGCAGTTCGAATGGAAACACGAGGGTGGGGACGCGGTGCGCGTCACTGCCCGCACCCTGCCGACGGCGGTGAAGCTCTGGCAGGCGACCAATCCAACGGCCCGCGATTTCCGGCTCGAATCCCTCGGAAAAGCATGGACCAGCACGATTCTGACTCCGGAGGCTGATGGCAGCTGGCTCGGCCGGGTGGCCCGCCCGGAAAAAGGATGGACGGCGTATTTCGTTGAACTCACCTTTCCCGGCACTTCGGTCGCTCCGTTGATTTTCACCAATGTGCCGCGCGTCTATCCCGACGTGCTGCCGCACGCGTGGATCGAGCGGAAGCCGCCGGTGGATCAAACGCCAGCGGGGCCGTAGCTCAACCCCGTTCGGCGTTGCCAACCGCGGTCAGGCACGCTTAACTCGCGGCTCCCTATGAAAATTGGCTTTAATCTCCTGTTGTGGACCGGTCACGTGACCGAGGACCTTTATCCTCTGTTTCCCAAGCTGAAGGCTGTCGGTTATGACGGCGTGGAAATCCCGATCTTTGACGGAAGTGATCCGTCCCATTACGAGCGGGTGGGCCGGGTGCTGAAGGACAACGGGCTGGAGTGCACCGCGGTGACCGTGCTGCCGGACGAGGCGCACAATGCCATTGCCCCGGATGCGGCCAACCGCCAGGGGGCCATCGACCACCTCAAGCAGATCATCGAATGCGCGCACCAAGCCGGCGTGCAGACGCTCTGCGGACCGTATTACCAGGTGCTGGGCCAGTTCACCGGGAAATACCCGACCGAAACCGAGCTGGAGCATGCGGCGGAAGTCCATCGCGCGATCGCCCCACTCGCCCAGGCCGCAGGGATTCGCTGCGGAATCGAGGCCCTCAACCGGTTTGAATCCCATCTCCTCAACACGATGGAGCAGGCTTCGGCCTACGTGCGGCGGGTCGACCATCCCGCCTTTGGCACGATGTACGACACCTTTCACGCCAATATCGAGGAAAAAGATCCGCTCGGGGCGATCGATACGGTGTTTGCCACCGGAAAACTCAACCATGTCCACATCTCCGAAAACGACCGGGGCACGCCCGGTCGCGGCCACGCCCCCTGCCGGGAAACCATCCGCAAGCTCAAGGCCCTGGGTTACGACAACTGGCTGACGATTGAAGCCTTCGGTGGTTCGCTGCCGGATCTGGCCGCGGCGACCCGCGTGTGGCGCGACTTTTTCTCGTCGCCCGAGGAGGTCTATACCGAAGGATACACCTTGATTCGCGAGACCTGGGACGCGGCGTAGGCCGTGCCGCAGCCAATCCCGGCACGTGGTCCAGTGCAGGCGTACCCGGCGGCCGGGTGCACCGTTTTTGTGTCCGCCGGATGCTCCAGGCGGGCGGCTTGGCGGCCGCTCTCCGCTCACCCCGCCCCGGCCGGGGGCGGCCCGCCGCGCGGGAACGGGGCCTGCTGACTCGGGCTTGCTTCGGCCAAGGCTCCACCACAGGATGGCGGCTCATGAAAAAGCTCCTGCTGCTTCTCTGGTGTCTCGGTGTCGCGCTGCCCCCGGCCTCCGGGGCGGCACCCCTGCCAGCCTCGCCGGCGAAAGGCGAACGCATCGTCCTGCTCGGCAACGGGCTCGCAGAACGCATGTTCAGCTTCGATTTTTTCGAAACCGAGCTGCAGCTGCGTTTTCCGGGCCAGGAACTGGTGATTCGCAACATGGGCCGCCAAGCCGACACGCCCGGCTTTCGACCCCATCCCGCACGCGCCTCGCAGTGGGCCTTCCCCGGTGCGGAAAAGTTTCATCCCGAACTCAGCGACCACCATGGCATCGGGTTTTTTCCGACCCCGGATGAATGGCTGGCCTCGCTCAAGCCCGACACCATTCTTGCCCTCTATGGGTACAACGAGTCCTTCGCCGGACCGTCGGGTGTGGCGAACTTCGAGGCGGAGATGGAGGCCTTTGTCCAGCACACCCTGGCGCAGAAATACAACGGCCAGGCCGCCCCGCGGCTGGTGCTGGTCTCCCCGGTGGCCTTCGAAGACCTTTCCGCCAAAAGGGATCTGCCGGACGGTCGGCGGGAGAATGCCAACCTGGCCCTCTACGCTGAGGCCATCCGCCGCGTCGCCGAAAAACATCAGCTCACGTTCATCGATGTCTTCACCCCGACGCGAAAGCTCCACGCCTCTGATGACAATGATCTCACTATCAACGGTTTCTCTCTGAACGAGAGCGGTTACCGCGCCCTCGCCACGCTGCTTTCCGACGGCCTCTACCTGAACACCAGCCGCGTTTCCAAGGCCGATCCGAAGCTCGTGCACGACATGGTCGTCGAGAAAAACTGGTGCTGGTTCAACGACTATAACATCCTTAACGGCGTCCACGCCTACGGCCAGCGCTATGAGCCGTTCGGTCCGCAGAACTACCCCGACGAAATCGCCAAGCTGCGCGAGATGACTGTTCAGCGGGACCTCAAGATCCATGAGATTGCCCGGGGCGACTCCGCCACCCTGGCCGTGGATGATGCCGCCACCCGGGAGCTGCAACCGCCACCCACCAATTTCAACCGGCCCATCGAGTATCTTGGCCGCGAAAAGGCCCTGGAATCCTTCACCATGCAGCCGGGGTTCAAGATTGAGCTGTTCGCCTCGGAGACGGAGTTTCCCAATCTGAAGAACCCGATGCAGATGAGCTTCGACAACCAGGGGCGGCTCTGGGTGGCGGTCTCGCCGACCTATCCCCATTGGAAGCCGGGCGACCCCAAGCCGGATGACAAGCTCCTCATTTACGAGGACACGGATGGCGACGGCCGGGCCGACAAGGAGATTGTCTTTGCCGACAAGCTGCACCTGCCCATCGGATTCGAGATCGAACCAGAGGGGGTGTACCTCTCGCAGGAGCCGAATCTGTGCCTGCTGGTCGATGACAACCGGGACGACCGGGCCGACCGGATGGAGGTGCTGCTGGGAGGGTTCGACACCCATGACACCCACCACGCCATCTCCGCCTACGCGGCGGACGCGGGCGGGGCCTTTTATTTCTGCGAGGGCCGCTTCCTGCATTCGCAGGTCGAAACGCCCTACGGCCCGGAGCGGGTCAACGACGGCGGGGTCTGGCGGTACGATCCGAAGAAGGCGCGGCTCGAACGCTACAGCCAGAGCGATTACAACAACCCTTGGGGGATCGCCTTCGATGAATGGGACCAGTGCTTCATTTCGGACGCCTCCGGCGGGGACAATTGGTGGGGGCTGCCCCTCTCGGCGCGGATGCCGTACGGGGTGGAGATCGAGAAGGTGGAGCAGTTCGCACCCAAACGCGCGCGGCCCACGGCCGGCAGTGAGTTCATTTCCAGCCGCCATTTTCCGGATGAGTACCAGGGGCGCTTTATCCTGAACAATTCCATCGGCTTCCTCGGAACCAGCATGTGGGACATCTCCGAAGAGGGCGCGGGCTTCGTCGGCACACAGGCGGGGGATCTGCTTTCCTCGAATGACCCGAATTTCCGACCGGTCGACTGCGAGTTCGCCCCGGATGGCTCGCTCTACATCGTCGACTGGCACAACGCCCTGATCGGGCACATGCAGCACAACGCGCGGGACCCGAAGCGCGACCACGACCACGGGCGCATTTTCCGGGTGACTTATCCGGCGCGCCCGCTGGTGAAGCCGCCGGTGATTGCCGGAGCCCCGGTGCCGGCGCTGCTCGAGGCGCTCAAGGAGCCGGAATATCGGACCCGCTACCGCGCCCGCCGCGAATTGCGCGGCCGTCCGTCCGCCGAGGTGCTTCCCGCCGTGAGGGCCTGGGCCGCCTCGCTGGACCGGTCGGCCCCGGATCACGACCGGCTCCTCTGCGAGGCGCTCTGGGCGACGTGGGGGCAGAATCAGGTGGATGCGGACATCCTCGCCTCCTGCCTGAAAGCGGAGGCGCACCAGGCCCGGGCGGCCGCCGCGCACGTGCTCCGCTACGCGCACCGCGATGTCCCGGGCGGCCTGGGGCTGCTGGAAATGGCGGCCGCCACCGACCCGCACCCGCGGGTCCGGCTCGAAGCGATCGTGGCTGCATCCTGGATCGGCGGCCGCGACGGCGCGCGGATCGCGCTGACCGGGCTGAACCAGCCGCTGGACCGGTGGATGGTGCCGGTCACCCGGCAGATCCTCGAACACTCCCTGCGCTCGGAGGTCGAGGATCTCAAGGAGCGGGGGGGGGCCTCCCTGTTCATGAATCCCGGGGCTGCCGGGTATCTCCAGGGCTCGTATCAATTCGCCGCCGGGGTGCCGTCCGCGGAGCAGCAGAGTTACGGACCGACCCGCACCCTGACCGAGACCGAGCAAAAAATGTACGACCTAGGCAAGGCGGTGTATCACCGCGACGCCCACTGCGCGACCTGCCACCAGCCCAACGGCAAAGGGCTGGCCGCCATCTACCCGCCCCTTGAGAACAGTCCCTGGGTCGCCGAGGATGACGAGCGGTTGATCAAGATCATCCTGAAGGGGTTGTGGGGTCCGATCGAGGTGAATGGGCAGGTCTTCGATCCGAGCAAAGGGGTGCCTCCGATGACCGGCTTTGCGGGCTTGCTGAAGGACGAGGAGGTCGCCGCCGTGATCGCCTACGTCCGGACCAGTTTTGGCAACAACGCGCCTTTCGTGGCTCCTGAAAAGGTCAAGGCGGTGCGCGAGGCCACCCAGGACCGGCCGAATTTCTACATGGTGGACGAGATTCTGAAGGAGCACCCGCTGCGGAAATGATTTCTGATCGTCCGCCATCGTGACGAAACTGTGACTTGGGGGTATTGGCGGGAGCCTCCCCGGCAGCGCATGGTCAGCGGAGAAGGAACGCTGCCATGAAAAATCTTGCCGACAGTCCGATCATCGACCTGCCCGAGAGTTCCGCCCTGCAGCCGCTGCGGGAAATCGGGACCAAGGACAAGTCCCAGTACTGGGACTTCGAGGACATCTCGCGCGCCCTGCGCGAGGCGCGCCGCCTGGGCATTGCGCCCGAGCGGTTGTTTCAGCAGGCGACCGAGGGCCAGCTCGCCCAGGCGAGTTAAGGGTCCAGGTCGCTCACATGAAGCACCCCGGTCCGGGGTGGTTGAAAACAGACGGGAGGTCGCGGGCTTCGGCCCGGTTCCCGCCGCGGCCCCCAGCTCCCGGGTGCGACGGCTTCCTGGCTTCCTGGCTTCCTTTGGCGGCTTGTTTATTGGTGCGGCTTGGGATTGATGAGGCGGAGGTGATCCACGCCGTGGTCGGTGAAATGATCCAGATAATGATCCTCCAGGTCCTGGAGCCGGTTGCTCATCTCCACCGGATCCATGCCCTCCCCCCCCTTCAGTTTTAGGTCGCGCTCGGCCAGGGCGCCGGCCAGCTCGTTCCAGAAAAAGTCGTCCTCAAATTCCTGGATGGATTTTGCATACACCGAATCGGCCACATAGGCGTCGCGCAGCATGTATAGGCCGCTGGCGGCATCAAACTCGGCGATGTCCCGGTGTCCTTCGCGCCACCCGGCCTCGAAGACCTTGTCGGCAACCACCTGCATGGCGTCCAGGTCCTCGGAGCATTCCTGGTCCTGGTTCGGCTCGGTCACATACAGGGCCAGGCTGACCATGTGCATCAGGCTGCGGAATTCGTCTGAGGTTAGCTCAAGGGTCATGGATGGGAAATGATGGAAAAGGCGCACATATACCGGACGCGGGGGCCACGCCATGGGAAAGCGCGGGCACCGGCGGGAAGGAAAGGACTGTCGCGCCGGCCGCGCCGGCCGTAGATTTCGCCGCATGCTGCTCTCGATCGTCATTCCCGCGTACAACGAAGAGAAGGAACTGCCCGGCTGCCTGGCCGCGGTGTGGGAGGCCGCGGCCGCCTGCGGGCTCGGGCCAGGCGAACTGGAGGTGGTGGTGTGCGACAATAACTCGAGCGACCGGACCGCGGAGGTGGCGTGCCAGGGCGGGGCGGCGGTGGTGTTTGAGCCGGTGAACCAGATCAGCCGGGCCCGCAACGCGGGGGCGGCGGCGGCCCGCGGTGCCTGGCTGTTGTTTGTGGATGCCGATTCGCGGCTGGCGGCGGCGAACCTGCGGCGGGTCGCGGAATTCGCGCGAGCCGACGCGGGGGTGGCGGGGGGCGGATGCGTGATCGGGCTTGAGGGTGTTCCCTGGTGGACGCGGCCCGGCATTTGGGGGTGGAATGCCTATTCGGTGCTGCGCGGCGCGGCCGCGGGCTCCTTCGTGTTTTGCCGCGCCGCGGCCCACCGCGAGGTGGGCGGGTTTAGCATCGAGCGGTTCGCCGCCGAGGAGCTGGAATATTCCCGCCAGCTCCGGGCCTGGGGCCGGGCGTGCGGCCTGCGCTTCATCGTGCTGCGCGGCCACCGCCACCTCAGTTCGGGCCGCAAATTCCGCCAGCGGCCGCCGTCGGAACTCATGCTTCTGCTGTGGCGGCTGATGACGGGGTACCGACATGTCATCCGCGATCCCAAGGCGCTCGATTATTTTTACGACGGCCGCCGCTGAGTGGCGAGTCATGCGCGCGCCGGGAGCAAGTTAGATTTTGAGGTTTGACATTTCTGTTTCCGACTTATGGGTGACAGCTCATGAATACATCCATCTCTGCCGACGCCCTCCGCCGCGCCGCCTCGATCAAGGATCAGATTGATCAACTCGAGGCTGAATACAAAGCCATCCTCGCGGGTGAAAGCGCCCCGGCCCGCCGCGGCCGCAAGCCGGGCGTGAAGCCCGGTCCAAAGCCCGGTCCAAAGCCCGGTCCAAAGCCCGGCCGCAAGCCCGGCCGCCCGGCCAAGATCGCCGCGGTCGCGGAGTCTGACGAGGCCGCCCCGGCCGTTAATAAAGCCAAGAAAAAGCGCAAGCTGAGCCCGGAGGCGCGCGCCCGCATCGTGGCGGCCGTCAAAGCCCGCTGGGCGCGCGAAAAGGGCGGCTCCTAGCGGTTTGGGTTCGATTACATCGAACCGCTTGCTTCCAGTCGCGGCCGCGAGGAAATGCTTGCCGAAGCACCCCTCGCGGTTCAGGTTTGGCCTCCATGAAAAAACGACTGTCGATGTGGGGGATCAGCCTCAGCATGGCCGCGGGCATCAGTGACACCCGGGGAGGCGAGAAGGACTGGATGGCGTCGTTTGAACACGATTCGGGGGTGCGCGTGCGGCTGTTTGCGTCCGAGCCGCAGGTGGTGGATCCGGTTGCGCTCTGTTTCACGGCGGATGGTTCCTGCTTGGTGGTGGAAATGCGCGATTACCCGCTGGGCTTTGCTGGCAGCAAGGTTCCTGCCGGCCGGGTACGGCGCCTGCGTGACACTGATGGTGACGGGCGGGCGGATGAGTCGGTGGTGTTTGCCGACGGTTTGAGTTTTCCGACGTCGATCACGCCGTGGCGCGGCGGCGTCCTGGTGGCCGCGCCACCGGAAATTGTGTATCTCGAGGACAGCGATGGCGACGGCTGGGCCGATGTGCGCCGCACGGTGGCCACCGGCTTTCCGCTGGGCGTCACCGATAGCAATTTCAGCAGCCTGCGGTTCGGCCTCGACGGCCGGGTGCACGGGGTGAATGGCGGGAATGCGGGCCGCATTGTCTCGCCACTGATGCCGCAGGCGGGGCCGGTTGATCTCGGTCGACTCGATTTCGCACTTGAGCCGGACACCGGGCAAGTGACTACGACCGTGGAAACCGGCGGCGGCTTTGGGTTGGTTTTTGACGAATGGGGTCGTTCCTACACGGCGCACAACCGCGAGTATCTCATGCAGCGGGTGGTGCCGCAGCGGTATCCCGAGGGCATTCCCTCCTCGCGCTGGCTCGGGCCGTTCACCGTTTTCATCGCTCGCGATGGGCATGCCACGCGCTTGTTTCCAATCGGCGACGTCCAGACCCGGGTGAACCATCCCGAGCAGGCCGGGCATTTTTCATCCGGCTCCGCGACTTTTTGTTTCGGTGTTTCGCCCTTTGGTCCGGCCTGGGAGAATTCCATCCTGACCTGCGACCAGGCGGCCAGCGTGATTCATCGCGATGTGCTGAGTCATGCCGGTGCGGTGGCGGTGGCGGAGCCGACCAATGGGGATGGCCGTGAATTTTTCGCCAGTCGGGATGTGGCGTTTCGTCCGACCGCGCTTGAGCACGGACCGGATGGAGCGGTGTGGATGCTGGACATGCAGCGGGAGGTGATTGAGCACCCGGATTACATTGGCACCGAGGTGAGAAAGAAGATGAAGCTTCGGGCGGGGGACGACCGGGGGCGGATTTACCGGCTGGTGCCGGCGGGTGGCCTGCCACGGGCGGAGGAGACGTTGGCTGGGGCCTCGCCGGAGACACTGGTCATGGGGCTGCGATCGATATCGCCGTGGCGACGCGAAACCGCACATCGGTTGCTGCTGGAAACGAAACCCGCCGCGGCGCGAGCGGCCGTCGAGGCGCTGGCGGTGGACGACGACGCCCCGGTAGCGCGGGTGCGGGCGTTGTGGCTGTTGCAGGCATGGGGCGGGTTGAGTGACGCCGTGGTGCGGGCGGCCCTGCGCTCGTCGACGTCCGGAGTGCGGATGGCGGCGCTGGTGCTGGCCGAGTCGCAGCCGGCGGCTGGCGTGGCCCCGGCCGTGCTGGCGGCGCTGGGGGATCCGGTTCCTTCGGTTCGTCTGCAAGCGGCGCTCACCGCTGGCGCGCTCACGATTCCCGGCCGAATCGAACCACTGCTGGCCCTGCTGCGGCGTGATGCAGGTGACCCGTGGCTGGTGAAAGCTGCACTCATGGGCCTGGGGGCCGAGGCACCGACGGCACTGGCCCGCGCACTGGCCGATGTCGCTGCCCCCCTGCCGGAGGCCGCGGTGGAACCGCTGGCCCGCTTGGCGGTTTCATTTGGTCGGCCGTTGCCGGCGCTCGATCAGGCGGCGATCACCGCCGGGTTGGCGGCTGGCCTGGCGGCCGGGGCCACGCCGGCGGCTGCCGAGCAGGGGGACGCCTGGCGGAAGCGCCTGGAAAAATGGTCGGCGCAGGCTCCCGAGGCCACTCGGCCCGCGCTCTTCGATTTGGCGGGGGCGCTGGGAGTGCCGGTACCCGCGGGACTGGCCACCGAACTTGATCGTGCCGTCCGGACCGCGCAGGACAGTGCGCGCGCGGAGGCTGACCGCGTCCGGGCCATTACCTTGCTGGCTCGCGGATCGGACGCCGCGCCGCTGGTGTCGTTGCTTGACGCCACCACCTCGGCGGGCATCCAGCAGGCGGTGGTGGCCGCGCTCCAGCGGCATCGCGATCCGGCTCTGGGTTCACGCTTGGTGCCGCGCTGGCCCATGGTGAATCCTGCGGTGCGCCCGGCGTTCGTCAGCCTGTTCGTCGACCACCGCCCCTGGCATGAGGCTCTGATCGGAGCCCTCGAGCGCAAGGAAATCGTGTTCGCCGAGCTGAACCTCGATCTCGAACAGCGCCGGGAATTCATCAAGGAAGGAGACAAGGCGCTGGGGCAGCGGGCGCGGAAATTCTTCGACGACCACGAATACTCCAACCGCCGCCCGGCGGTGGCGGAATTACTTGCCCAACTGCCCGAGCATGGCGATGCCCGGGCCGGCTTCCGGTTGTATATGGAGCGTTGCCAGATGTGCCATGTGCGCGGAACGCTGGGCAATGCGGTCGGACCCGAACTGCTCGGTCTGAACCACCGCAGCACCGAGGACCTGCTCAGCCACATCGTCGACCCGAACATGGCCATTCATCCGAATTATGTGGCCTGCACCGTGGTCACAACGACCGGCGAAAGGCACACCGGGCTGCTGCGCGACGAAAGCGCCGATGCCGTCTCCGTGCTCATGCCGCTGGGGTCGCTCGTCACCGTGCCCCGCGACCGCATCGCCAGCGTGACCACGCTGAACCGGTCGCTCATGCCGGAGGGCCTCGATTCCGGCCTGCTCCCGGAGGAGATCAAGGGGCTCATTGAATTCCTGCAGAGCCGTGAGTGAGCGGCGGAGGACGCTGGGAGTGCCGCAGTCACTCTGCGGCTCGGCGCACGGGAGAGGCGCACGCTCTCGGTTCCTGAGGAGCCCCACCTGCGCGTTGCGGCCGACTGGTCGGCGCTTTTTGGCAGCGGACGGACCGGCGGCCACCACTCGCCTGGTCCCTCAGGGTGATGCCGTATTTTTCGGCGCTGGCCCGTGGTAGGTCTCGGCCCATTTCAGCGCTTCCCGTTGGCCGCGATGCTCCAAGATCTGCAGGTAGAGGTCGAGCCTGGGTTCGTCCAAGCGTGACAGATGCCAGGGGACAGCATCGTTCGATTCGATGGCTTCGGCGTTCTGGCCATCCTTTGCCATCTGCACCCCGGCCAGCACCGGTCCCAGGGAATTGCGCGGGTGCTCCTGCTCCAGCCGGGCGGCGAGGGACAACTTCTTTTCAGCGGGTAAATCCAGGTGCTGAAACGCTGGCAGGACGACGGAGGGGTCGCCGGGGAATTTTTCAAACGCTTCGCGCAGCACCGCTTGGTCTTTGGTCAGGTTCCAGACCGCCAAGAGGCTGGGGGCCGTGCGCTGGTGGCGCTCGAGATACGCGGTGAATTGGTCGACGGTGAAGGTTTCCAGTTCGGAATTTTCGCCCTCCTTGTTTGTTGCGCAGGCCTTTCTCACCAGCTCCAGGGCCGCGGACGCGGCCGGCGTCGCGGGGGACCTGGAAGCGGTCGGAAGGGGGCGCGGTCGAGGGGCGGTCGCCGAGGCGGCCGTGGCGGGAGGAGGAGTCCCCCGGTCCGAGAATGACGCGCCTGGGTCCAGCCGTCCGCGTGCCAGCCAGCCTCCCGCCAGTCCCAGGAGAGCCCGACAGTCATGCTTCCGCCGCCGGCTCCTGCTCGCGGGTCATCCAGCGCGGCAGGTCGGTGCCGGCGAGGACCAGGGTGATTTCGCCCTTCACGCTGCGGGCCTGGTAGTGGGCGAAGCACTCGGCGGCCGGGGCGGTGTGGTACTCCTGGAACTTTTTGGTCAATTCGCGGGCGACGCAGAGCGTGCGGTCGGGGGCGAGTTCGGTGAGCAGTTCCAGGGTGCCGAGCAGGCGGTGCGGCGACTCGAAAAAGACGCTGGTTTCCTCGCGGGCAAGGGCTTTTTCCAGGGCCCGGCGGCGCTGGCCGCCTTTGACCGGCAGGAAGCCGCCAAAGAAGAATTCGGTGGCGGGAATCCCGCTGCCCACCAGCGCGGTGATGGGCGCCGACGGGCCGGGAATGACCTCGTAGGGCAGGCCGGCGCGGCGGATTTCGTGAAGCAGCCGCTGACCCGGATCGCTGACCAGCGGCATGCCGGCATCGGAGATGAGCGCCACGCTTTTGCCCTCGCGGAGTTCGCCGAGCAGTTGCTGGGACCGGCCCGCTTCATTGTGCTCATGCAGGCTGAGCAGCGGCTTGCGCACGCCGTGGTGCTGGAGCAGGGGCAGCGAGTGGCGGGTGTCCTCGCAGGCGATCAGGTCCACCGTGGAAAGGATACCGCGGGCCCGCAGGGTCAGGTCCGCGAGGTTGCCGAGCGGGGTGCCGACGAGGTACAGCGTGCCCGGGCTGGCCGTTTGAGGGACTGGGTCCATGCGGCCGCGGGGCTGCCGCTAGAAGCTGCTGTTGCGGCGGTTGCCGAGGATGTCCCGTCCGCTGGCCACCCCGGTCTGGCCGGGAATGCCCTCGGAAAGGCGGGTCACCAGGTCGCGGGCGGCTTCCGCGGCCGCCTCGTTCAGGGCCTGGCGCTCGGTCAGCTGGAAATTCTCATCTAGGAAGATGTTGGAGGAGCCGCGGGCCCGCCCGTCGGCAAGAACCTCGCGGGTGCGCGCGTCTTCCAGGGTGAAATCGATGTAGATCTCGAACTCCATTTCGCGGGTCCGCAGGGTGTTGAAGCGGGCGCTGCGGAGCGGGCGGCGGCGGATTTCCGCGAGCGTGCCCTTCAGGACGGCATCGGCTGAGGTCGTGCTGGCGATGGTGTAGCTGCCGTCGCTTTGCAGCCGCTTCACGACCTCGTTGGTGACGAGGACCGAGGAGCGGGGCTCCAGAGTCATGTTCTTGAACGTGGGGACGGCGATGCTGTTGACGCTGGCGAGGCGCGCGGGCTTGATCGGGCCGACGGAGTACCCGGCACAGCCGGTCAGCAGCAGGACCGGCGCGGCCAGCACGGCAGCGGTTCGGGAAAGAACGCGGTGGAAAAGCATGGGCGGAGTTGAAATGGAGGCCGGGTGGATGGCAAGGCGATTTTCCGGCCTTGGCCAGGACGCGGGCATCAGTTTCCGGCGGGGGCTTCCGGTTCGGCTGGGGCGGGCACCTCCGGAGCCGCCTCGGCCGGCGCTGCGGGTGTCTCCGCAGGCGTTTCAGCAGGCGTCTCCGGTGGCGGCGGCAGTAGCAGATCTTCATTCATCGGATTGTCCTCGCCTGGGGTGGGCAGGGCGGGTTCTTCGATGGGGGTGAAGGGGATGGCGTCATCCACTCGCATTTTTGGTTTGAGGGCGCGTTCTGGCGGGGGAGGGGGGCCAAAGTAGTCCGGGCGGTTCTTGGTGTCGGCCTTGGCGGGAACGGCCAGATCGGTGCCGGCGACATTCAGGCTGGCCATGGAGTCGAGCAGCTTGGGGTCGCGGGTGGAGAGTTCGTTGAGCCGTTCCTGGGCGTCGGCGAAGACGCTGGCGGTGGGCGATTTGAGGGCTTCGCTGTAGTAGATGGCGGCGGCCTTGAGCTGGCCCTTGCGTTCGTAAAACTGCCCGGTTTTGAATGCCTTGGCGGCTTGCGCCTCGGAAATCTCGACCAGCTTGCCCTGGGCGGCGACCACCTCGGGGTTGTCGCCAAAGAGCACGCCAGCCGACTCGAAAGCCTCCTGGGCGGCGGTCAGATTGCTGGAATCCCGACTGCGCTGCGCGACAGCGAAATTCACATTGCCGATGCGCACGGCGGCCTCGGCGGCTTCGGGGCTGTCGGGATAGGTGTCCACGACCTTCTGAAAGGCGGCGGTGGATTTTTCGCTGTCCCCGAGGTCGTCTCGCTGGGCGTACAGCTCAGCGATCGCGAATTGGGCCTTGGGCGCATAGGTGCTGCGGGTGCCGTTGCGGATGACCTTTTCGTACATTTCCACGAGGTCGTCGGTGGTCCGCTTGCCGATCCCGAACACCCCGCCCGGATTCGAGCGGACGTCGTTGGCGAGGGCGAACTGCTGCTCGAGCGCGGTCCCGTATTCGGAGCTTTGCGGGTGCTTTTCGATGAGCGCCTGATAGGCGTCAAAGGCCTTGTCCTTCTTGCCGTCGCGTTCCAGCAGCTGGGCCGAGCGGAAGCGCGCGGTGGCGGCGGTTTTGGTGAAGGGGTATTCGTTAGCCAGCTTGTCGTAGGCCTTGGCAGCCGCGGACGTCTTGCCCTGGCTTTCCAGGCTGGAGATCTGGGCGAAGCGGGCGGCGGCGCGGCTTTCCTGGTCCGCCAGTTGTGCGGCACCGGGCGGGGCGTCCGCGTCTTTTTTGCCGAAGCCGAAAAGTTTCGGGGCGGCCTCGGCGTGCGGGTTCAGCCCCATGGCGAGGACCAGCGCGGCGACGCCAATTGGTTTGGACAGACGGACATTCATCACGGGGACGAAACTAGGGGCGTGCGCGGCACTGTCAAAACCTATCGCCGGAGGGGCGTGCGGTTGCGACGCGCCCGCCGCCCCCGTCCGCAGCGGCTTCCGGGCGGCTTCCTGGTTGCAGGGGCGGCTCCCGCCCGCATGCTGGGGTGATGAAACGCGCCGCCCTGCTTCGACCGTTCGCCTTCCTCATGCTGCTGGGACTGCTTCCGCTGCGGGGCGGCCCCGCGGAAAAATGGGAGACCGAGGCGGCGGCGGTCGAGGCGCGCCTCTCACCGCTGCCGCCCGGGGGAGTGGTATTCGCCGGCAGCTCAAGCATCCGGCTCTGGAACCTGGAGGCCGCCTTCCCCGGCCTGCGGGCTCTGAATGCGGGTTTCGGCGGGTCCTCGATCGCCGAATGCCACCACTTTGCGCCCCGTCTGATTTATCCCTGGAAGCCGGACACCGTCGTGTTTTACGCGGGCGACAACGACATCGCCGCCGGTCTCACGCTGGACCAAATCGCGCAGGATTTCATCGCCTTCGCAACCTCGCTGCATGCCGCGCTGCCGGAGTGCCGCCTGATTTTTCTCTCCATCAAACCCAGCGCCTCCCGCTGGCCGCTGTGGGCGCAAGCGCGGGAGGCCAATGCCCGCGTCCGCTCACTTTGCGAATCGATCGGCAGCCCGCGCCTGGCCTACGTGGACGTGGCCTCGGCCCTGCTCGGACCGGACGGACAGCCCCGGCCGGGCCTTTTCCTCGACGACCGGCTGCATCTTAACGACGCTGGTTATGCGCTCTGGCAGGCCCTGCTCGCGCCCGTTTTGGCCGAAAAAAATCCGGCCGGCCGGCCCCCGCCCCCTGATGGCGAGGCGTGCTCCGGCCGCCGGTCCATCATGCCAACGACTGCCCCGCTTGACGCGGCGGCCAACCCCCTCCACATCCCGCCGCGATGAGCCCACACGACCACGACTCCGAGCACCCATGCGAGCATGATCACGACCATGATCATGAGGACGTTTCCGAGGATGATTTCCCGGAGCCCACCGCGGAGGAAATTTTCGGTCCCCGCGTGCCGCCGGAGCCGGTCTTTTTGCAGGCCGGGCCGGTCAGTCTGCAGTTCGATCCCGAGTGGGGCGTCCTGCGCCGGTTCCAGGTCGGCGGTCGCGAGGCGCTGCGCGCCATTTATCCGGCGGTCCGATCAGATAAATGGCGCACCGCCCCGCCCCGGATCAGCCAGCTGGAGGTTGAATCGGCCGGCGATTCCTTCCGTCTTTCCTTTATCTGCGAGCATGTGGACGCGGAGTCCGGGGTTGATTTTGCCTGGCGCGGCGAGGTGGCCGGGGCACCCGACGGCACGGTGACGTACGGGTTCGACGGGGCCGCCCGAGCTCCCATGCGCACCAACCGCACTGGTCTGTGCGTCCTGCATCCGAGTCTGCCCACGGCCGGCCGGCCGGTGACCGTCAGCCATGGGGACGGCCGGGAGGAGGTCGCGCGTTTCCCCAGCCTGATTTCGCCCCACCAGCCTTTTTTCGATGTCGCCGCCTTGGCGCACGAGGTGGTGCCCGGGGTCGCCGTGCGGGTCGCTTTCGAGGGCGAGGTGTTTGAAACCGAGGACCAGCGCAACTGGACCGACGCTTCCTTCAAAACTTACGGGGGGGCGCTGGCGAAGCCGATTCCGCTGAGCTTGGCGGCCGGTCACCCGGTCCGCCAGAAAGTGACTTTTTCGCTGACGGCCGCCGCGCCGCTGCCAGCGCCTCCCGCGGACGCCGGGCCGGTGCGGGTCACGCTGCCGGACGAAGCCATCACGCCCCTGCCCGGGGTGGGCACCCGGTTCGCGCCGGAGGTGGGAGAACCAGTGCCGGCTCTGGTCGATCCGCTCCGGACCCTCGCGCTGGGGCATGTGCTGGTGGATGTGGACCTGACGGCTGGCGGGTGGAGGGAATCCCTCGCCTTGGGCCGCCGCTGGGCCGACGCCCTCGGGGCGCGGGTGCTGCTGCGGGTGATCTTCACCCCCAACCACCAGCCCGCCCTCGCGGCGCTCGCCGCCGAGTGGGCCGAGGCTCCTGGCCGGCTCCTCGCGGTCAGCGTGGTCCACCCGGGAGAGGCCTGCCCCGGCGCGGTCACGCTGGGCCTGGTGGCCGCGGCGATGGGCCGGGTCGCGCCGGCCGCGCCGGTCGCCTCCGCCCCGGCGGACAATTTCGCGGACATGAACCGCTTCCGCCCGTCACCCGAATTTTGGGCGGCGCCCCCGATGTGCCCGCAGGTCCACACCTTCGATCACGAGTCAATGATGGAAAACATCGAGGCGCAGCCGGCGCTGCTGGCCACGGCCCGGTCCTTCAATCCCCATCCTCTGCTGGTCGGGCCGGTCACGCTGCTGCGCCGGCGGGTGCCCGATCCGCGCCAGCGGTCGCTTTTTGCGGCCGCGTGGACCGCGGGCAGCATGGCTGCCGTGCTGCCGCTGGGGCTGGCGATGGCGGTGACCTATCATGAACACGCCGGGCCGATGGGGGTGGTCGGCACTCCCTGCGAGGGAGTGTTCGAGGGGCTGGCCGGCATGACCCACGCCGCCCCAACCCTCGTCAGCGATCCGTCCACGGTGGCGGCGCTGACGGTTTTTGCCCCGGGCGGGGAGCGCCGCGTCCTGCTGGCCAATCTGACCCGCTGGACCGTGGAAATCATCCTCGGCGACGATGACGAAAGCGTTTTTGAATTCGGGCCCTATGCCACGGCCTGGCTGGACGCCTAAGCCGCTACGTGTGCGGACGACCCCGTTCGCACCGTCTTCCGGCCGCACGAATCCCTGGCCGGTCGAGCCGCTCCGAAGTTTTCTGCGGGCGTTCAGGAGGGCGCTTAGTACCCTCGGTAGTAGCGGCTGTCGCGGTAGGCCCGCTCGCTTTCGTAGTACCGTCCGTCGCGATAATACTGGGCGTTGCGCTTGTCCTGGGCATCGCCCACCACCGCGCCGCCGACGCCGCCCAGAGCGCCGCCGATGGCCGCGCCTTCAAGGCCGCGGCCGCTTTGGTGCCCGATGATGCCGCCGGCCGCCGCGCCGCCGAGCGCGCCGATCACCGCGCCCGTCTGCGAATTGGGTCCGCCGCACGAAACAACCGTGGCCGCCGTGGCGACCGCGAGGAATGAAGAGATGATTTTGGTCATGTGGAATTGAGTTGGGGGGAGATCCGTCGAAAGAATGGTCCCAAGTGACGACAGAGGCAAAACGATTATTCAGGGTTAAATGGATGCCGCCGGAGTTTCTTTCGGTGCTGGATCCGGCCGCCGGCCCGCTTTCCCCATGACCATTGGAGACGGACCCCGGCGAATGGGTGCAGGAGGAGACGCGCTGGTTTGAAATGGCGCGCGATCTGGGCGGGCTGGGTCGGATCCACTACCGTCGCCGCACCGTGAACCGCGAGAAAAAGAGCGGGAACATCCGCGATTTTTGCAACGCCTGGGGCAGCCGCTTCCGCTACATGATCGTGCTCGACGCCGACAGCGTGATGACCGGAAAGACGCTGGTCTCGCTGGTTCGGCTGATGGAGGCGAATCCGACCGTCGGCCTCATCCAGACAGTGCCCGGTTTGATCAACAACGAGTCGCTCTTCGGCCGGCTGCAGCAATTCGCCAGCCGCCTCTTCGGGCCGCTCTCCACCTCCGGGCTCAATTATTGGGTGCAGGACGGCGGCAATTATTGGGGGCACAACGCGATCATCCGCGTGGACCCCTTCATGCATAACTGCGACCTGCCCATGCTCCCGGGCACGAAACCGCTCGGCGGCCACATTCTCAGCCACGATTTTGTGGAGGCGGCACTGCTCCGCAAGGAGGACTGGGAGGTCTGGCTGGCCTGGGATCTCGATGGCTCGTGGGAGGAGGGACCCCAGTCGCTCATCGACTTTGCCGCGCGCGACCGCCGCTGGTGCCAGGGCAATCTGCAGCACGCCCTGCTCCTCTTCGCGAGCGGCTTTCGGGGCATCAGCCGCGTCCACCTACTCCTCGGGATCCTCGCCTACCTGGCGTCACCGCTCTGGCTGGCCTTCATGCTCGTCTTCGCCTGGATCAAGTTTCACAAGAAAAACCTCACCGACCTCTCCGACATCCCGGCCGCCCCGGCCACGCCGTTTCTCAAGAGCCTCAGCGTGACCGAGCACGGGTTCCTGGTGTTCGGCATCAGCATGGGCATCATTTTTGCGCCCAAACTCATCGCGCTCGCCGATCTGGCCCTCTCGCCGGGCCGGCGCGCGGACTTCGGCGGCTGGTGGCGGGCCGCGGTCAGCGTTTTTCTGGAGACGGTGGTCTCCGCCCTCCAGGCTCCGATCGTGATGCTTTTCCACACCCAGTTCGTGCTCACCAACCTGCTCGGGCGCGAGGTCGGCTGGTCGCCGCAGAACCGCGCAGCCGATGGTACCTCCTGGATCGACGCCGGCAAGGCGCATGGCTGGCACACCGCCGCCGGGCTGGGATTCGGCCTTTTCGCCTGGATCTGGCTGCGCGTCAGCTTCTGGTGGTTCGCCCCGGTGCTCGCCGGCTCGGGCTTTTCCTGACTCCGGAGGAAATCGCCCCGCCGCCCGAGGTGACGCGCCTTGCCGCACGGCTGGCCCTGCCGGAAAACGCGCAGGAAGCCGCGCCCGACGCCAACGACCGGCTGACCCGCGCCATCGTCGATCCCTACGCCAACGCCATTCACGTCTCGCTGCTGCGGGAGAAACAACTCAATCCCGTCTACGCCCAAGAACTCGAGGAGGTCGGCGTGGGCCCGGCCGACATGCAGGCCCTCCGCTCCACCCTGCTGGCCAACGGCCCGCCCGCCCTGGCCACCCCGGAAAAACTCCGCATCATGTCCGACGGCGACCGCATGGCCTGGCTGCACAGCCGGGTCTGGACGCTGCCCAAAGAGGAACTGGGGGCCTGGTGGCACCGCGCGCTCAGAGCGTACGGCACCTGAAAGGCCGTCCCATCAATCCCATTTGATCACTTCATCGCCGGGCTTCAACGTCTCGCCTGGCTGCAGGGAGGAGGCATTCACTCCGGCAATGGCTTCGCTTTCCTCCACCGTCTCGCCGATCTCGATTTTGCTGGCGACGATAAAATGCCCCCGGCGCACCGCAAACGTCTGGCCGGGCTTGAGGCCGCGGGCGCTGCCGGCGTCGAGGACCGCAAATCCCTGGTCGGGCAAATACTGCTGAATTTTTGCGATGGCGGGAGCCTCCTTGATCTTCAGCTGGGTCGGGGTCAGTCCGACGGGGGCCGTCAGGTCCGCCTCTCCCGGCCCCGGCGCGGCGGTCTGTCCGCTCTGCATCTCCTTGACCTGGGAGGAAAGCAGGTTCTTTTCGTTTTCGGCCTGCTCCAGCTGGCGCTGGAGCGCCGCCCGCTCTGCCGTCGCCGGATCGGGAACGGCTGGAGCGGGTGCCGGGGTTGCCGCCGCCGGGGCCGGGCTCGGGGGGATGGCCGGTGCCTGCCGGGCCAGGTCGCTCAACCGCCGCTCATACATCAACTCGCCGCGATAGTGCATGGCCAGCATGCCGGTCGCCGCCAGCAGCAGCGCGAAAAGACCGAAGAAAAAATGCTCGAGTTTCATGGCGGGAAAAGGGGGTGAGGAAGGCGCAGCCTACCGCCCACCCCCGTCAAATCAACCCTTGGAGTGGGCCGGCCGTGCGCCGCCTCCGACGCGCCCGGCCGCCGGCACCTCGCGATGTCAGACCAGTTCCGGCTGGACGCCGAGGGTGCCGGCGTATTTTTCGGGTGCCGCCGCTTTTTCCAGGGCCGCGATCTCATGTTCGGCGGTGGCAAGGCGGGCCTGGAATTCGGCGCGTTCGGCCGGAAGGAGCCGGAAGCGGTGGTCCAGGAAGCGGCGGAGATCATCGGCATGGCGTTTCCACAGGCGGCGGTCGAGGGCGAGGCGGGCCTCGAGCCGCTCGCGATACCACGCGCTGCCGAGCACGCTGTCAGCGCTGAAGAGCTGGCGGAATGCGGGGTCCTTCAGCGTCGCCCCCTGCCAGCTGCCGTGGGCGAGGATGTGCAGCAGCGCGGCCAGGGGAGGCACGGCCTGCTCGATGCCTCCATCCTCGAAATACATCGCGGCGGACTTCTGCTGGCCCTCGATGAGGTGCTCCACTCCATCGACGTATTCCTCGACGCTCTGTTCTTCGGGACGGAGCTGCTCGCTGGTCAGGACGGCACCCGGGTCGGCGAAGACGCGGCCAAAGAAGCGCGTGACAAAGGCTTCGGTGATCCGGAAACCCAGGCGGCTGGCTGCGATGGTGCGTCCGGCATGGCGGAAGTCGCGCACCGGTTCGAGGCATCCGTGGCTCAGCAGCCATTCCGGCTCGCGCTCGTGCAGATACATGCGCGCCCAGACCTCCGGGATGATCAGGGAGATGTCATGCTCGACGCGGAATTTGCGGCCGATGTGCCCGGCCGCCGTGGTGAAGGCGGGCGCGCCGGTGACGATGAAGCTGAGCAGGGCGGCATTCAGGTCGTGGATCGGGAGGAGGGCGTTGAACGGTCCCTTGGTGAGCGCGCCCTCGCTCCCCGCGCCGGTGGTGCTGGGCGACTTGCCGGTGAGGCTGGCCAGGAAATCAGCGAACAATTCGGGCAGTTCCTGATAGTGGACCGGGCCGTACACCGCGAGCGGACGGATGCCGCTGCCGGGTTCGGCGGGGTTGTTGCGGCGGCCGGGCAGCACGGCGTGCACCGGGTTGAGCACGGGAGCCTCCGCGGGCAGGCGCCGGAACAGCCGCGCGCCGGCCGCGGCGAGGTATTCCGCGCGCGGGTTTTCCAGATCGGGGCGGGTCTGCAGGTACCGCGGGTTTTTCGTCGGTTTGCCGTCCACCAGGCGCGGAGCGGCCGTGCAGACAAACCACTCGGGCGCGGGGGTGGCGGCCACATGTTTCACCAGCTCCTGCATCGGGGGGGTGAATTGCCCGAAGCGGATGGCATCGTCGATCATGTCCTGCGCCAGCGCGCGCGGCAGCGGCTCGTAGTTGGAAAAGAACTGGCCGGGTTTGGCAAAATCTGCCTCGGCATGGCGGTCGTACCCGCGGATGACCGCGTCGTCGGGCCGCTGGAAGAGCCGGTATTCGCAGTTGGTGGCGAACTTGTAGGCGGGGGCCTTCAGCATCGGGTGCAGGCCGCCGAGCTGGCGCGAGGGAATGACGGTCGAGGCCGTGATGTCGTCCTCGCGCTGCAGCTTCACCGCCGGGGCAAAATCTTTGCGCAGCCCGAAGGTGCGCCACGACCCGTCTTCATTGAACCCGACTCGCAGATACCGCGTGTAGAGCTTCTGGTTGCGGAACTTCAGCTCGATGCCCGGTTGGCCGTCGATCCAGTCGACCGAAAACCTGCTCCGCCAGTCCTCCCCCCACTCGGGCCGGTAGCGGCGTTTGACCACCAGGACGAGGTCGCGGACGTGCCGGGGAAAGCTTTCGAGCCACGCATTGTAGGCGTCGGTGAAGAGTTCCGACGGCGTGAGCATGCGCACCACCGAGCCAAAGCTGCGCTCGGGAGCGAGCAGCGGGCGGCTCGGGAGCTTCGGGAGCCGCGGGTTTTTGAAGCGCTCCCCGAAGTCGAAGCCGATGATGTCGGCCGCCGCCGCCATGTCCCCGGCAAAATTCCCGATGATGACCGGGCCGGTGATCATCGCGTCGGTGAGTGACTTGCTGATCTCGCTTTTGCCCCCGCCGGACACGGTGCAGGGTTTGTGGCAGAAGGTGCCCTCGGCCTGGGTGCCGACCAGCCGCCAGCGCTGGCCCTTGATTGACTGGCTCATCTCGAGCTTGTAGCCGCTGGGGTAGACGTAGGTGTGGCCGGTCAGCAGCTTGAGCTGCTGGGCGGCTCCGTCGGCGCTGGTCCAGCTGATCCGCTGGCTGCGCAGCGAGATGCGCGCCGTCTCCGGAACATAGACGACGTCGGGCCAGCGGGTGTCGATGCCGTAGCCTCCCGGCTGCACGTTCATCACACAGCCGTGGCGCGCGACGGTTTCGGCCCAGGTGTGGTCAGCCGCGTGCGCATCCAGCACGAAGCTTTCGCCATGATCGAAGCTGGGGAAGGCCAGCGCGCCCCCTGCGTGCTCCTCCTCGCACAGGCCGAGAAGATTGGCCGCAAAGGAGATCTGGGTTTTCACCTCCTTCTTGCAGTAGCCGTAGTAGCTGTCGGCGATGAGCGTGACCATCACCCCGCGGGTGTCGCGGCAGGCAATCTTGAAGGCGGAGCCTCCGTTGTAGAGGTCGTCCTCCTTTTCCCAGCACATGCCGTCGAGCTGCTGGCGGGCCGTGGCCTGGTCGATGTGCGGCAGGCCGAGGTCCTTTTTGCGCAGGGTGGTGAGCTGGGGGGCGAGGATGACGCAGCCGGTGTGGCCGGTCCATCCGCCGGCGTCGAGCCGCGCGTCGTTTTCAGGCAGGAACGGGTCGCCGGCGTTCCCGAAAATGCTTTCCACGAAATCGAGGTTTGAGACGAGCACGCCGGGCGCGAAAAACCGCACTTCCATGGTCTGGCGGCGGACCACCCCGGACACTTCCGGGCGCACGGTCGGCCGCAGCAGCAGCGAGACGAACGTCCGCGCGTGCTCGGCCTCCGGCAGGTGCGAGGTGTAGGGAAGGGTGAGCAGGTCATCCGGAGGGGTCAGGGCGGCTTTGAGCAGCCCGGCAAAGACCCGCTTGGGAACGGAGCGTTTGTCCGCGGGGATCGGCAGGCCGCCCTCCACGATGTGGAAGACGCCCTCGGTCGTGCGCCGGTCCTTCGCGGGATTGTGACACACGCCCTGCTGCACCCGGTAGCTGGAACCAATCGCCGAGACAAAGGTGTCGCGGCCGCATGGCAGCGACAGCTCCCGGGCCAGTCCGTGCCGCTCCAGGTTCAGGGATCCCGGCGGCACCATCGGTTCGCCCTCCGCAAACATGCCGTCCGCCGCCTCGCCCAGATACCTGGTCAGGAACTCGCTGATGGCCGCGTCCGCCGGACAAAGCGAATCTCCCAGCAACCGCAGCTTTTCCTCGAAATTCGAGAGCAGGGACCGCCCGAAATCCAGCAAGGGCGAGTCGTTGGAACCGGGCGGCAGCGCGAACCCCCGGGAGGCCAGCTTGAGATTGACCAGGTCAAGCTTGCGCTCCCGGGCCGCGGCCGCGGCCGCCGGATCCGGGGAGAAGCCGATTGTCTCGTCGAGGGTGGTAGGCGTCATCGGGGGGAGATACAGCACATTCCGTGCAAAGTCAGCCGGATGCGGGCGACGAATGGGCAGGCCGCGCGCGTGCCGCCGGCCGGCGCCCTCGGTTCCATTTGCTTCGGCAGGACCGCTCGACGGCCGGCGGGGCGGCCGTCGTGTCGCCTTGCCGGCAGCGAAGCCCGCGACGGCTTGAAGATTGTCTTTTGGACGCCGCGGCTGCACACTCCCGCCATGAAATGGATTCTGGCCCTCGGTGCGCTTTTTCTGATTCACGGCCCGTCGCGGGCGGCGGCGGAGCCGCCGGCTCCCACCATCGCCGGATACGCGGGCGCGGTCAGCCATGCGCCCGGCGAGGAACTGGCCCTCCATGTTTCCACCACCGCTCCCACCTTCACGGCCGAAATCACGCGCCATGCCCTGAACCCCGAAACGGTGTGGACGAAAAGCGGCATCCCCGGGCAGGCGCATCCGGTGCCGGCGGATGCCTCCTCGATGGGCTGCCGCTGGCCGGCCGCCGTGACGTTGACCATTCCCGCCGACTGGCGCAGCGGCTACTACCACGTCTCGCTGCGGGCCGGGGGTGCCGCGTCCTCGTGTTTTTTCGTCCTGCGCGCGGCCGAGCCGGGCCGGTCGTCGCGGGTGCTGGTCCAGCTCAGCACCAACACCTACAATGCCTACAACAACTTCGGCGGGTTCAGCCTGTACGCCTACAACGGGCTTGGCGGGAACCAGGGGCACCGGGTGTCCTTCGCTCGTCCGCCGGCCAGCCAGTTCGACTCCTGGGAGCGTCCTTTTGTCGACTGGGCGGAGCGCAGCGGGATCGCCCTCGAGTATGCGGCCAATCACGATCTTGAGTTCCACCCGGACCTGGTGTCCCGCTACCGTCTGGTGCTCAGCGTCGGGCACGATGAATACTGGTCGGGCCCGATGCGCGACACCCTGGAAAAGTTCATCGGCAGCGGCGGCAACGTCGCCTTTTTCAGCGGCAACACCTGCTGCTGGCAGGTGCGCAGCGAGGACGGCGGCTCGGCGCTGACGTGCTGGAAGCAGAACTTCCCCAGCGATCCGGTCTATGGCGCGCGGGCGGGCTATGCCACGCTTTCCTCGCTTTGGAGCCACCACCTCGTGAAGCGGCCGGAAAACCACCTGACCGGCGTGGGCTTCCTGTGGGGCGGCTACCACAAGAGCCACGGTCAGATCATGGACGGCAGCGGTGCCTACACCGTCCACCGGCCGGACCACTGGCTCTTCGCCGGCACCGGCTTGAAACGCGGCGACAGTTTTGGCGCGCAGGACACCATCGTCGGGTATGAATGCGACGGCTGCGAGATCGAGTGGCGCGAGGGCCTGCCATTTCCCACCCGCCGTGACGGCACGCCGGAGACGTTTGAGATCATGGCATCGGCGCCGGCCCAGTGGCACCCGGACGATTGTCAGTGGTATGAGCTCTGGGAGAACGGCCGGAAGGGAAATGCGGTCCTCGGTGTCTACACGCGCGGGGGCACCGTCTTCACCAGCGGCAGCACCGACTGGTCGCACGGCCTGCGCGGTGGCGATCCGGTCGTGGAGCGCATCACCCGCACCGTCATCGAGAAGCTGAGCCGATGAAACGATTCCTTCTGACCTGGATGCTGGCCGCGTGCCCCGCCGCCGCGGCCGCACCGTTCACCCAGCGCGTCGATCTCGATGCCGATGGCACCGGGGAGACGGTGCGGATCGGCGGCACCGAGATCGTCGTGGAGAGCGGAAAACTGGCCGGCACCTACGCCCTGCCGGAGGGGGTGCCGGCTCCGGCCGCAGGGGCCCTCGACGCCGCGATCCGATTTGCCGACCTCAATGGCGACGGGTGCGCCGATCTGCTTTTCGCCGACGACACCCGGGAGGCGGTCCATCTGTGGACCAAGGTGGTGCGGCCGGACCTCGGCTGGCTGCCGGGCTGGTCGCAGAAGGTGAGGGCCGGGGAGCGGGCCCCGGGCGCGATCACCCTGCCGCCGCTCCGCGGGGCCGCGGTTTCGGTGGAGCAGGGCGTGCTCATCATCCAGTCGGCCACCGGCGGTGCCGTGAGGGTGTCGGTCAAGGCGCTGCTCGCGCTTCCGCTGCCTCTGCCCGTACCGCCGGCCGACGCGCGGCGCACGCTCCGGCTCCCCGACGGGTGGCACGCGGAACTGGTCGCCCATGAACCGCAGATCACCGATCCGGTGGCCTTCGACTGGGGGCCGGACGGGCGGCTCTGGGTGGTGCAGATGAACGACTACCCGACCGGCCTGGACGAATCGGGCCGGCCGGGAGGCGTGGTCAAGGTGCTTACCGACGCCGACGGGGACGGGCGCTACGAAAAGACCGATGTCTTCGCGGACCATCTCCCGTTTCCCACGGGCATCATGCCCTGGCGCCGCGGAGTGCTCATCGCCGCCGCCCCCGACATCCTCTATGCGGAAGACACGGACGGCGACGGCCGAGCCGACACCCGCGAGGTGCTGTTCACCGGTTTCGAACCGGGCAATCAACAGCACCGCTTCAACGGTTTCGAATGGGGGCTCGATGGCTGGATCTACGCGGCCAACGGCGACAGCGGCGGCACCGTGACGTCGTCGAAAACGGGCAGGACCGTGTCCATCAGCGGCCGCGATGTCCGGTTTCGTCCCGGCACCGGGGAGATCGAAACCGTCTCCGCCATGACCCAGTACGGCCGGCGCCGGGACGACTGGGGCCACTGGTTCGGCAACAACAATCCGGCCTGGCTCTGGCAGGTCACGCTCCCAGAGCGCTACCTGCGGCGCAACCCGCAACTCGCCGTGAACCGGGTGCGACGCGAACTCGCGAACTACCCGGACTCGACCCGCGTCTTCCCCTCCAGCCCGCCGATCGAGCGGCCGAACCAGCCGTGGTCGCTCAATCACGTCACCAGCGCGTGCTCGCCGACGCCGTACCGTGACGACCTGCTCGGCCCGGCCTTCGCCGACACCGTCTTCATCGCCGAGCCGGTTCACAACGTCGTCCACCGCGAGGTCCTCGTTCGCGATGGCCACGGCTGGCAGAGCCGGCGCGCGGCCGGCGAGGAGCAGGGCGAATTTCTGGCCAGCACCGACAATTGGTTCCGCCCGGTCTTTCTCCGCACCGGACCGGACGGAGCGCTCTGGGTGGCCGACATGTACCGCATCGTACTCGAGCATCCGGAATGGATCTCGCCCGAAATGCGCGATCGCTTGGACCTGCGCGCTGGCCACGACCAGGGGCGGATCTACCGCATCGCCCCGGTTGGAAGCCCGCGCCGGCGCATGCCGAATCTCGCGTCCATGGATGGCCCCGCGCTTGCCGCCGCCCTCAACAGCGCCAGCGGCTGGCAGCGGGACACCGTGCACCGCCTGCTGTTGGAAAAATGCGATCCCGCCGCGATGCCTGCGCTGCGCGCGCTACTCACCCCGGCCACCGCCCCGCAGGTCAGGCTGCAGGCGCTGGCGGTCCTCGGCGGGCTGGGCGGGCTGGATGAACCTCTCCTGCGCACCGCCCTGGCCGACCCGAATCCCTGGGTCCGCTGCGAAGCCCTGCGGCAAACCGAGACCATGGCCGGCGAGGCGCTTTTTCCGGTCGTGGCCGCCCTTGCGGAGGATGCCGATACAGCGGTCCGATTGCAGGCCGCCTTCACCCTCGGGGCCTGGCCGGCCGAACGCGCCGAGCCGGTCCTCGCCGCGCTCGCGGCCGGGGCCGATGAGGACCTGCGCATCGCCGTGATGTCCTCGCTGCGCCCCGACAGCCCGCTCTTTGAGCGGCTGCGGGACACGGCGGCCGCCCCGGTGCCCGCGGCGCTGCCGGCGCTCGCGCCGAGTTCGTCCGATCGCGCGAAGGTCATGGCATCCTACGACGGCCTCGAGCAACACCCGGGCGAGGCGGCCCCAGGACAGGTTCTTTTTGATGCGCTCTGCGCCGTGTGCCACCGGCTGCGCGGCCGCGGCCAGGCGGTCGGGCCGGACCTCGACATGACGGGAGCCAAACCGGCGGCCTGGCTGCTCGCGAATATTCTGGATCCCGCCCAGACGGTCGAATCGCGCTACCGCGGGTGGAATGTGACGCTCTCGGACGGCAGCGCGGTCGCCGGGGTGGTCGCCGCCGAGACCGTGAACAACCTGGTCCTGCGCCTGCCCGGCGGGGCCGAACATCCGGTGCTCCGCAGCGCCATCAAAACTATGGAGCCGCTTCCCGGCTCGCTCATGCCGACCGGCTTCGAGTCCGTCCTGCCGCCACCCGCGATGGCGGACCTGATCCGATACATCCGCGGGCCGCGGTGACGTCCGATCACGGCGTTGCCTTCCAGGCAACGCGTGATGCGTGGGCTGGAAGCCGACATTGCCGAGGATGTCATTTGCACCTTCTTGCGCAACCCTCCCGGTGCATGGTGGCGGATGCGTCTGTTGCGCTTATTTTTCATTCTGGCGATGGCCGTGCTGATCCCGTTTCTGCTGTGGGGCGGCCGGTTCGAGGCGTGGTTTACCGGCGATGCGGCCGTGGCCTGGCTCCGCGGGCTGGGGGCCTGGGGATGGCTTGGCGGCATCGGGCTGCTGATGGCCGATGTGGTTCTGCCGGTGCCGGGGACCGCGGTCATGAGCGCGCTCGGATTCCTCTACGGTCCGTGGACCGGCGGTGCGGTCAGCGCGGCCGGGTCGTTCCTCTCCGGGTCGCTGGCCTACGGACTCACGCGCTGGATTCACCCGCGCTGGGCCGCCAAACTCGCGGGGGAAGCGGAGATGAAAAAATACCACGACCTCTTTGCGCGGTCGGGCGCGTGGATTGTCGCTCTTTCGCGATGGCTGCCGATTTTGCCCGAAGTCGTCGCCTGCCTCGCCGGGCTCAGCCGAATGCCAGCCCGGGTGTTTTTCATCGCGCTCGCCTGTGGCAGCGTGCCGCTCGGCTTCGCCTTCGCCGCCATCGGCGCGGCCGGGCAGCAGAACCCGGCGCTGGCCCTGGCGCTCAGCGCGCTCCTTCCGGCTGTGCTGATTTGGGGGGGGCGGCGGTGGCTGGTGACTGCGCGCGAGGAAAGCGAAGGCGGCGATGGACGGATGGAGAAATGAGGGCGGCGGAACCCGGAACGCAGGAGCAAGACCGGCTGGCCGCGCGATCCTTCCCTTGGCCCACCCGCCCGTTGGATTCGCGCGGAGGGCACGATGAGCGGCCCATCCCTTCGCGGCCGACGCCTCCTCGGCGGGCCGGATCCTCGATGCCCGGGCGTGCCGCCCGCTCCGGGGCCCGCGTTCCCGGATGCGCCTTCTTTCGCCGTTAGATCCCGAGGTTGCTCAGGTGGGTGGCCAGTCGGCTGACCAATGAGGTGAGGTCGGGGTGGGAGGCCTCGAGTTCCACGACGGACGCGCGCAGTTTGGCGAGCCCGTGGAGTTCGCCCGTTGCCGGCGCCTCGTCCGGGTTTTCGGGCGTGGCCTGCAGTTGCTCCTGAATGGCCGCCAGGTGGCCTAAAAGTTCGGCCTTGCTCTCGTCCGTCAGGGCCTGGGCCCCTTCAATGCTGGTGCGGAGTTCTTCGAGAAGTTGATCCTTCATTCAGGCAATTCTATCGATGGCCCCACCCGCGACAACCGGCATTCCGGCGCCCAGCGCGATTCGGGGGCCGGACCCACTTCTGGCCGGCCCTCGCGCGATTCCACGCCTGACCGCGGCGGATTACGGTCCTAGCGAAGGAACCTCAGCAGCACCATCAGCAGCACGCTGAGGATCAGCATGGAGGTGAGCGGCAGGTAGATCCTGGCACCGGGCTGCTCGATCACCAGGTCGCCAGGCAGGCGGAAGAGGGGCATCTTGCTCACCACGGGCCAGAACAGGCCGATGAGGAGGAGGGCAAGTGCGGCGATGATGATGAGCGTGCGCATGAGGGCAGCCTGAGAGGCGGGCCGGGGGGCAGACACAAAAGCGGCCCGTCCTCACGGGGAGGACGGGCCGAAATTGGTTGCGGGAACAGGATTTGAACCTGTGACCTCCAGGTTATGAGCCTGACGAGCTACCGGGCTGCTCTATCCCGCGATGTGGTTAGGAGGTCTACATATCACCAACCGGGGGGAGTGCAAGCGATTTCATCGCGGCGCGGCTGGTTTCGCCCGCTTCGGCCGATCCGGCGGTCGGCGGTCCGGGACAATCCGCATGACAAGCGCCGGGCCGCGTGCTAGGACGCGCCCGCATGAAAATCGTTCTCGCGTATTCCGGTGGCCTCGACACGTCCGTCCTGCTCTCGTGGCTCAAAGACACGTATCAGGCCGAAGTGATTGCCTTTTGTGCCGACATCGGCCAGGAGGAGGAGCTCAAGGGCCTGGACAAAAAGGCCAAAAAGTCCGGTGCGTCCAAAATCTACATCGATGACCTCGCCGAAGAATTCGCGCGTGACTTCATCTTCCCGATCATCCAGGCGGGGGCCATATACGAGGGCCAGTACTTTCTGGGCACCAGCATCGCCCGGCCGCTCATCGCCAAACGCATGGTGGAAATCGCCAAGGCGGAGAAGGCCCAGGCCATCGCCCACGGGGCGACCGGCAAGGGCAATGACCAGGTGCGCTTCGAGCTGACCGCGGCCGCCCTGGCTCCCGGCCTGGAGATCATCGCTCCATGGCGCGACGAGCGGTTCCGGGCCCAGTTTCCGGGGCGCCAGGAAATGATCGACTACTGCACCGCCAAAAAGATTCCGGTGCAGGCGAGTGCGAAAAAGCCGTATTCGATGGACCGCAACCTTCTGCACATCAGCTATGAAGCGGGGATCTTGGAGGACCCCTGGTACGACTCGTATGACCTGAAAAACCGCGAGTATTTCACCACCCTGTCGGTGCTCCCTGAGGACGCCCCCGACACCCCCGAACATGTCGAGCTGGAGTTCGAGCAGGGCGACTGCGTGGCCGTGAATGGAAAGAAGCTCAATCCGCTCGGAGTCATGCGCACCCTCAACAAGCTCGGCGGCCGGCATGGCGTCGGCCGGGTGGACATGGTGGAGAACCGCTTCGTCGGCATGAAATCGCGCGGGGTGTACGAAACTCCCGGCGGGGCCATCCTGTTGTTCGCGCACCGGCAGATCGAGTCGCTGACCATGGATCGCGAAGTCATGCACCTGCGCGACTCGCTTATTCCAAAATACGCGCAACTGGTCTACAACGGCTTCTGGTATGCGCCGGAACGGCTCGCGCTGCAGGCTCTGATCACCGAGAGCCAGCGGAACGTCAGCGGCACCGTGCGCGTGAAGTTGTACAAAGGGGGCATGTACGTGACCGGGCGCAAGTCAGCCCACAGTCTTTATAATCCCCATATTGCGACCATGGAGGCCGACCCGACCAAGGCCTATAACCAGGACGACGCCACCGGGTTCATCCGGCTCAATGGTCTGCGCCTCCGGGTGGGTGCCCAGGTCAATGGACCGAAGTCGATGACCAAACCGCTCTGACCGCTGCGCGGTCACCACCAGGCCAGCAGGGCGACGTAGACCGCCTTGCAGCCCAGGTGGGAGAACTGGTCGGTGCGGAAGCTGATGCGCCGCTCCATTTTCAGCCAGTCGGTCAGCCAATGGAGGATGAATTCGGCGAGGCCGAGCCAGCCGCAGCCGGTGAGGATCCAGACCATGCCCGCGTGAACGGCGGAGTGGGCGCTGAGGACGTAGAGCCAGAGGGATTGGGATGGCAGCTCGGCGAAGGCCCGGGCGTGGTGCCGGTTTTTGGCCCTGGCCATAAATTCGGTCTGCAGCGGATAGTCTGCGAACGCGTGGCCGATGAGCAGAGCTCCCAGCAGCGCGATCCAGTTTCCGGGGTTCTCCTGCTGCATCCACCAGATTTCCATGGAGGTCAGGCTAAGTCGGTTCCTGTGGCGGCGCAAGGGCCGGACTGGGTGGGCGCGGGATCACGGGGCCGGGTGGGCGGCGTGGGCCACGTTGTTGCCCTTGTTAATCCGGCGCACCGCGAAAACCCAGGGTTCGCCCTTCCGCGGCTCCCCGCGCGGCCAGGTGTGGCCGAGCACGCTGATGCGCACCCCGTCCTCGCCCCGGGGGTCCATCGGGCTGCGTCGGCCGGCTAATAAATGGGCGGGCGCAAGGATGACATCGCTCAACCGCGGGCCCTCGCCTTGTTTGGTGGTGTAGTCCAGGGAGTGGACCCGGCCCAGCCACACGGCCTCCGCCAGTCGCTGGCGGGCACCCTCGGGCGGAGCGGCTCCGCGTTCAAAGGCCTCTATTTCCTGCTTCATGTCGGCCATCCAGAGTCCGAGCACCGGATCGGCCGCGAGGCGGTGTTCCGACTGCAGCCGGTCGTTGGTCTTGTTGAGGCGCCAGAGCAGTCCGCTGGCACCCAGGAGGAGGGCACCGGTGCCGGCGGCGGCCAGCAGCCAGCGGGGCAGGGCGACCACAGGTCGGGGTGGCAGGGATCTGGCAACAGGACGGGGCATCGCGCGGAAAGGGGGACATGTTCCATGCATGGCCGTCCCGCCGGTTGCAAGTGTGGATTTGACCGGGGAGCGGTGCCGGAAATCAAAAAAAGCACCGGCTTCATGCCGGTGCCTTTCCACAGGAGTTGAGGGAGACTTTCTCGGTGGGGGTGGGGCTCCCCAGTCAGGCCGCCCTATTTAGTGGCTCCGGCGCCCGCACCGCTGGCGGTGGATTTTTTGCCGCTGTCCCAGGTCTTGATGTTGTCTTCCCAGGTGGAGGGGTCCTTGTCCTCGCCCGCGGAGAAAACCAGCACGCCCTGATACAGTTTGGTGGTGGTGGAGGTGGTGTCCGGATTGTCGATGTCGCCGCTGTAATCGGCGTCCATGTAGACGTAATACTCCTCGCTCCAGGGATCGACCACGGTGATCAGCTCGCCGGCGGTGAGCAGGCCGAAACCGCCTCCCGGTTCCACGGATTTCAAATCTGGCATGAAGCGGATCCTCTTGGGATTCATTTCCACATTCGTGCCCATGAGGGCTCCGGTGAGGATTTCGTCCGTGCGCAGGGGGGCGACCTCGCCGCCCGAATAGTCGGCGGGCAGCGGGTATTTGGAGTATTCCGTGTAATAGTTCTTCACGGAATTGACCAGCTGCACGCCGAGCGTGCGGGCCTGCTCGCGCTTCATCTTTTTGAAGATGGAACCGAAGGAGGGCAGAGCCACTCCGGCAAGCAGGGCGATGATGGCGATCACAACAAGCAACTCCACCAAGGTGAAGCCAGATCGCCGGAAACGGATGGGGAGCAGGGTAGTTTTCATCGGGTGAGTGGATGCGGGGTCAGTGTGCGAGCCGGTTGTTTCGGCGAGAAGCGGATTTTTTCCAGCTACAGCGGTAACGCTAGGGGATTTTCCTAAATTAATCAAATGCGATCGGTGATTATATTGTGAATACAACGCGCCCGCGCCGGAGCGTCCGCCGGGGGACGCCGAGGAGTCACTTCTCCTCCCGTTTCATGCGGAAGAAGTGCCGGAGCAGGGAGAGCGATTCTTCGGCCAGGACCTCGGGGGTCAGTTCGCAGTGGTGGTTCAGGCTGGGGTGCTGGAGCAGGTTGATGAGTCCGCCCGCGCCGCCGGCTTTCGGATCGCGGCAGCCGAAGACCACGCGGCGCAGGCGGGCGTGCACGATGGCTCCGGCACACATTGGGCAGGGCTCCTTGGTGACATACAGGTCACACTCATTCAGCCGCGGGTCGCCCACCGCCGCAAAGGCCTGGGACAGCGCCAGCATTTCCGCATGCGCGGTCGCGTCGCGCAACACCTCGACCTGATTGAAGGCGCGGGCGATGATCTGTCCCTCCCGCACGATGACCGCGCCGACCGGCACTTCATCAGCGTCAAAAGCCCGCGCCGCCTGCCGCAGCGCCTGCGACATGAAAAACGCATCGCTGCCAAGATCGATCATTGGTTCCGGTTCGGTCATCGGCATCAGGCTAGCCGGGGGCCGGGCCGGCGCATTCGGAAAGGCGCTCCGCTCCTCTGGGGCGCGCGGCCACGCCCCGCCAAGGACACTTTCGGCGCGATCATCGGCCTCGCTGTCCAAGGAGAGAACGCGGTGGTCGTCGCTGAGCGCAGGCGGATTTCCGGGACCATGCCAACATCACCGTGCGGGATTCCTGAAATGGCGCGTCCGGGGGCGCCGCAAATGGACGATGACAAGCTTCGGGAGTTTGGTTAGGAAAAGCCGTGAACATGAAATCCCCCGCGCTACTGGTGTGTCTGTCCCTGCTGCTGGCCGGCTGCGCCTCACCGCGGCCCGCGGCGGAGGGGAAGGCGGTGTCGTCCCCGGCCTCCGCGACTGCGTCCGCCGGCCGATGGCGCGCCTCTCAGACCGGAATCGCCTCCTGGTATGGCGGCCGCTGGCATGGGAGGAAAACGGCCAGTGGAGAGCGGTACAACCAGAACTCCATGACCGCTGCTCACAAAAAACTGCCGTTCAACACCCGGGTGCGCGTCACCAACCTGGGCACCGGCAAAAGCTGCATTGTGCGCATCAACAACCGCGGCCCCCACGTCCGCGGCCGGATCATCGATCTTTCCGTGGCTGCCGCCAGAAAAATCGGCAGTTATTCCGGCGGGCTGAGCCGCGTGAAACTGGAGGTGGAACGGTAGGGGAGGGGGCGTGGGGCACCGGCCGCACATAAAAAAGCCCGAGCCTTGGCACAGCCACCGGCTCGGGCTCAAATCAATTCCGGCTGATCAGAGACGGGTCACCTGGAGGCGGAGGAAGATTTGGCCGCCGCTGGCCATGGCGCTGGAGAAAAACGCGGTATCTGGACGCAGGACTGCCGTTTCGGTGACGCCGTCCGGGTTGGCGGTCACCGACACCGGGGTGGCGCTGCCGGTCCAGGTGACGAGGTCCGGCGAGGCCTGCACCTCATAGCGGAAGCCATTGGCGGTGTATGACTGGCCCGAGCCGCTGCCGTTGCTGAAGCGGGAGTAGGAGAGCGTCGGATACGTGGTGCCCGCCAGCACCACCACGCCGGTCTGGGGAAGCTTCTCGGGGTCGGGGACCAGCGGGTTCATGTTGAGGGCGGCCTCGATCAGGTTGACCGCCGTGTCATTATCGTCATCACCCCCATCATCCACGGCTGCCCCCACATTCGGCTGCCCCGGGGTGACCGAGCCGTCAAACCCCGCCGGGAATCGCTGCGCGAGGTCAAAGGTGGTCGAAGTGCCGGCTCCGCCAGTGATGTCCCCACCGTACCAGGCTGCCGCGGAGAGGGGTGTCGAGTTGTCGCCACGACGCGACACGTTGTCGGGGGTATAACCGGTCTGGCCAAGGTTCACCCCTCCATAAACAATGCCGGACAGGGTTGCGAGGGTCGAGTCCCAGAAACGGATGTCGGCGGCGTCGGCGATGGGGGCATCCCAGGGCGGGTTGATATTGAGGGGGCCGAGATCGGTTGAATCGAGATCCTGGCCCACCTTGCCGGAGAAGTTTTTAACCAGCAAAAAGCTGGCCGCGCCATTGTCGTTGTAGCCGGCGATGTCGCCGGGGGCCATGCCGGCGGGTGATCCCAGGCGGGTGGCGGGGGCCGGGGCCTTCGGGCCGGTCCAGGGCAGAGTGGCGGGGTAGCCGGCACCCGTCAGGAGCAGGCCGTTGGTGCCGGTGGCGAGGCCGTCCAGGCTCCACGCCTCCACTACCGTGCCGGTGTTGCCGCCGCTGTTGTCGAGGGTCAGCAGGGTGTAGCCATTGGTGCTGGTCGAGACGCCCGGGATCGCGCGGAATTCGATGAACTCATTGCTCCCGTCGCCGCCGGGGGGATTAATACTCAGCTCATTGAGCAGCAGGGCGGCCGTCCGGAGGGGAGTGGCGGCATGGTTGTAGCGGCCCGGGCTGGCCCCGCCTTGGTAGGTGCCGGAGAAGGCAGCACCATACGAAATATTGTAATACGGGTCGGTGGTGTTCAGCGACGCCTCCAGCTCTCCGCTGAACCATGAGGCCGCCGAGTTGGGCGCGAAATTGCCGGGATACCGCGAGATGTTGTCGGGTTCGAACCCGGGTGCGATCAGGACGGCGGCGGGATTGGGGGATATTCCAAAACCGATGCTGTCGACAATGTCGGCGGCGGCGATGTCCGAGATGTTGGAGTTCTCGGCGGGTTGGGCACCCTTGACCAGGAGGAGGATGAGGCCTTTTTCGGGTCTGATGTCATTGGCCGTGAATCCATCGGGATCCTCGGCCGCCGTCAGCGGGGACAGGCTATACGGGGAGCCATCCTCGTAGCCGTCGCCAATAATGACCAGACCGTTGGGGCCGGTGGAGTAGCCGCTGAGATCAATGGACTCCTTGACCTTGCCGTTTTCCTGTCCCGCGGTGCCATCCGCGATCACCAAGGTGAGACCCTGCATGCCGCCGATGGTCAAATCGGTGTTAACGAGCTCGATATATTCATCGACGGCATCGTCGGCGGCCACGGGATCGAGTTGCACCTCGTTCAGGCGAACGGCTGCGGGCACGGCTTCAGCGTTGAGGTTGGTCCGGCCCGGGGTGGCCGCGCCGCGAAAGCCGCCGATCACAGGAAGCGCCGCCGTATTCTGAAAGCCAATATTGAACGGGCTTTTGCCACCGTAGTCGCCACCGTACCACGCGCCCGCGGAGAGGGCGGTGGTGACGCCGCGGATGCGGGAAAGGTTATCGATGTCGTAGGCTGGCGCGGAGGTTATTCTCGCCGTGCTATAGGTTTTTCCGGTGCCAGGAGTCAGCTGGTTAAAACCCACGCTGTCCTTGATGGAGGTCCAAGGGGTCACGTCGAGCACGCCGTCGTTGTTGGTGTCCAGATCTTGGGGGGGGACGGCGGGGATGGCACTTCCGACATAGCCGGTAAAGTTTTGCACAAGCAGGAGCGTGAATCCGTTGTTGCTGCCGATGTCATTGTCGCCCATGCTCGACCAGCGGGCTGGGGAAGGCTGGGTGCCAGGAGCGGCCGGATCGGCGAGCTGGGTTTCGGGATCGATGTAACCGCCCCACGGCAGGTTGCCGTCGGGGTAGTTGTTGCCGAGCAGGAGCAGGCCGTTGGCTCCGGTCGAGAACGTGCCCAGATCCCAAGCCTCCATCACCGTGCCGAGGGCGGCCTGGCCGTCGCCATCGTTTGATTTGAGCAGGATCAAGGCCAGTCCCTGCAGGCTGGCCGCCCCGCCCCCCGCGGCGGCGTTGAGGATTTCGATGTATTCGAAGTTGCCGTCCTCGGTGCCGGGCGGATTGATCGCCACTTCGTTGATGACGAAGTTTCCGACGGCCGGCGCGGCGTCCAGATTGACGGCACCCGGGGTGGACTGCCCTTTGAAGTCGCCAAAGAACTGTGTGCTGTAGGCGACCGCGTTCGCTTCCGATCCCACCAGGTTGCCGCCGTACCAGGCGGCGGAGGAGTTTTGGTCGGCCGGAACGACGACGCGGCTCAAGCGGCGCGAGATGTTGTCCGGGGCAAAGGTGGGCGTGCTTCCCGGGCGGGTGCTGAGATCGGCGGTGGTGTACGGTTTGCGGGCGTTGGCCAAGTCCTGAAAGCCGATGCTGTCGACCACGGTGGTGTACGGCTGGGTCGCCTGGGATCCGGCGGGCCTGGGGTTTTCCAACCAGTCGAGGATCGAGTTGTTGTTGATATCCACGTCGCCGAGGGGGGCGGAGACGGCATTGGCGTTGGTCAGCGCGGTGTAGCCGGTGACCAACAGGAAAGTCAGGCCGCCATTGGGGTCGATGTCATCATCGCCAAGTCCCGAATAGGGGACATTCCCGGAGGGATCCGCGACCGTGGTCGCCGCCGCTTTGAACCCGGACCAAGGGCCGCCGGGAGGCGAACCATCGTAGCCGTTGCCCAGCAGCAGCAGGCCGTTCGTTCCGGTCGAATACGAGTTGAGATTCAGGGCCTCCTTCACCTCTCCCACCTGTCCGCCCGTGTTGTCGATGATCAGCAAGGTTAAACCCGCGCAGCTTTCAACCCCGTTGGTGGTGCTGCGAAGCTCGATAAATTCGTAATTGCCGTCAATTTCCGGCGGCGGATTGATGTTGATCTCGTTGAGCAAAATGGTCCCGGAGACCGGGGGCAACAGAATCGACACACCCAAAAGTGCGGTCAGCGCGGGAATTTTCATGATGGAAAAAAGTGATTAATATGAAAATTTGAACAAAAAAGTCAACAGGAGGGAATTTTTTGGGCCTCCATGGCGCGAGGCCGCGCCCCCGGGAGGATTCTTGTTTCAAATGTAACGGAACTGCCCCAAAATCGAAAATGAAAAGTGGAACTCGTTTGGTTTCACGGTTCTCCGCGGTGCCGCTCGTTTTGGGGGGTGTTTTTCCCGGGTTTTGCTTTTTTGCGTCATGTCGTTGATCATCGATGGCCATGTCCATTTTGTCGGGGACGGCACTTCCGGTTCCGGGTGCTGGATCGACCTGCGTTCGCCGTGGAGGAAGTTCACCGGCCGGATGCTGGTGCGGAGCACCGGGTTGCCGGCCTCGCGGCTGGGGGGCGGGCTGGACGAGGCGTGCCGGGCGCGGGCGACCCTAGGACGTGAGGGCGGCGAGGATTTCCGCCACCGGCACGCTGGCGATGGCGGACGCGGTGTCGCTCATGGCGTAGGGCACGAAGAGCCGCTCGCCGTGCACGAGGGAGCCGCAGCTGTAGACGACATTCGGCACGTAGCCTTCGCGTTCGTTGCCCTCGGGCGACAGGAGCGGCTGGCGGAGGCGTCCGATGACCTTGGTGGGGTCGTGCAGGTCGAGCAGGGCGGCACCGATGCAGTATTTGCGCATCGGGCCGACCCCGTGGGTGAGGACCAGCCAGCCGGCCTCCGTTTCGATGGGTGAGCCGCAGTTGCCCACCTTGACCGACTCCCAGGCCTCGGCGGGGCGGATGAGGACCTGCGGATCGGTCCAGTGGTGCGGGTTGTCCGAGAACATGAGCAGGATGTTTTCGTCGTCCTGGCGGGACAGCATGGCGTAGCGGCCGTCGAGGCGGCGGGGAAAGAGGGCCATGCCCTTGTCCTGGACCGCGCTGCCGTTCATGGTGAGCACGCGAAAGTTCAGGAAATCCTGGGTCTCGATGAGCTGGGGCAGGATGGCGCGCCCGTTGTAGGCGGTGTAGGTCGCGTAATACATGACTGAGCCATCGTCATCGGTGAACCGGACAAAGCGCGCATCCTCGATGCCGTTGCTTTCGTTGGAGGAGACCGGGAAGATGATGCGTTCGCTCAGGGCAAGCTGGGCGGGAAAGCGCAGTTCGTAATTCGAGTCCGCCAGCCACTGGATGCATTCGAGCGTCCGCTGCACATCATGGGTGATGGGCAGGATTTCGCGCCGGACGCGGGCCACGCTGGCCCCCAGTTCGCTGCGCGTGAAGGCATCGGTCAGCGGGTCCATGACGGTCCGGGCGCAGTCGTTGTCGAAGCCCATCTCATGCAGTTTGATGATGAACCGCTTTTTGCGGTAGCTGGGGTTGGGCACGACTTCGGGCACGGTCACGAATCGCGACACCGGGACCAGGCTGATGTCGCCGCCGGGGGAAATGGCACCGTCGCGGAACTCGATCGACGAAATGTGCCCCTCGCCGGTGGCCCGCAGGCTCATGATGAAGCGCAGGCCGCCCTCCGGCACCCCGGATTGGTCGGGATGCGGCACGATGGACGGGTTGAACAGGGCGGCCGATTCCAGCGCGTATTCGCCGGAAAAGAGTGCGCCGATGAAGAGCTGCCGCGCCCGGGACAGCGGGCGCTGGGTGAAGATGTGGGGAAGAACCTTCACGTAATGATCGAGCAGGAGCGACTCGATGTCGAAGTGCCGGGAGTCGAACTCCGCGCGCACCGACTCCAGTTCCCTGACCACTTCGTCCTCGGTCAGGGCCAGCGCCCGGCCGATGATGGTGGCCAGGCGCCGGGGGTTCGATGGAATGAACGGGCGAATGATGACCCGCGCGCTGTCGGGCAGCAGCGTGATCTCATGGCGCCGCATGCGGAGGGCGCTCATCAGGAGGACGGGGTGTGGGGTGGGATCAGGTGTTCGGCGTGGTTCATTTCGGCAAGGGAAAGATGGAAGGCGAGGGATGACTCGGCCCCCTGGTTTTCGTTGACCCGGTCGTGGTGCAGCCCGTCGCTGCAGCCGCCGGAGGTGGAATCGTACAGCGGCAGCCCGAGGTCGTTGCGCCCCAGGAACCACTCGAAGGCGCGCCGCGCCTCGCGCGTCCATAGCGGGTCATGGGTGGCGCGAAAGGCCTCCATGCACGCGGCGACCATGGCCTGGGCCTCGACCGGTTGTTGATCGAAGTCGGCCCGGGCTCCGTCCCGGACATAAAAGCCATTGCTGCCGATCGGGCGGAAGTGACCGGCCTGGGTTTTCTGGATCGAGGCCAGCCAGAGCAGCGATTTCAGTCCGATTTCCATGGCTTCGGGGTGCGGAGCCCATCGGCCGCTGAGGATCAGGGCATGGCAGAGCCGGGCGTTGTCGTAGGTGGCGCTGGCTTCGAACCATGGCCAGTTTTCGGTGGCGCAATTGCGCCAGAGCCGGATCAGGGCGCTGGTCAGAAGCTCGCGGGTGGCCCGAGCCCGGGCGTGGTCCGGGAACTCGCGCCGGAACTCATGGAGGCCGAGGAGCGCGAAGGCCCAGGCCCGCGGGGAGGTGAAGGATTCGACGACGGGCAGGCCCTGTTCGAAGAGCCAGGCTGAGAGCCGCCGCCGGCCTTCGTTGCGCGAGCGCGCCGCCCCGGTGCCCAGGGCCCAGAGGGCGCGGCCGTGGCTGTCCTCGCTGCCGGCCGCCTCCAGCCACTGCCTCCCATGGCTCATGAAGTTGCGGAAGCGGCCGGTGTCCCGGTTCAGCGCCGAGGCGAGGAACGCGAGGTAGCTGGTGGCTAGTCCGTCGAGGTTTTCCCTGGGGGTGATGCCGCCGAGTTCATCGAGCTGATTGCACAGGATGAACGCGCGGGCGTTGTCGTCGGTGCAGTACCCGTGGTGGAAATCCGGCACATTGAAGATTGCATGCTGGAAGATGCCGGTGCCGTCGCTCATCCGGACGATGTGATCGAGCCGCAGCGGCGGCAGGTTGTGGGGGCGGCCGGCCAGGGTCCACCCCGCAAAGGCCGCGCGCGGCGTGGAGGTGCGGTCGCTGCGGGCGTGGCGGAACGACTCCAGGTAGCGCTCCGCGACCGCGGGCCAGACCATTTCGCGCCCGCGGGCATGGGCTTCCCTCCGGATCTGCGCCATGCGGGCCGGATCATCGAGCAGGCCGCACACGCCCTCGGCCATGGCGTGCGGATCGCGGAAGGGCACGAGCACGCCGCGTCCGTCCGCCAGCAGTTCCTGGGCGTGCCAATACGGGGTGGAGACGACGACTTTGCCGGAACCGAAGAAATAGGCCAGCGTGCCGGAGGTGACCTGGGCCTCGTTGAGGTAGGGCGTCAGATAAATGTCGGTCGCTCCGATGAACTCGGCCAGGTCATCGGGCGAGACGAAGCGATTGTAAAAGATGACGTGTTCCTTCACGCCGCGCTCCTCGGCGAGCCGTTCCAGGCCCAGCCGGTAGCGCTCCCCTTCGCGGGCGATCAGATGCGGGTGGGTGGCACCCAGGACCAGGTAGACGATGTTGGGATGCCTGCGCACGATTTCCGGCAGTGCTTCGATGACTTGCTCGATGCCCTTGCCCGGCCCGAGCAGCCCGAAGGTCAGCAGCACCATGCGTCCATCCACGCCGAACTGCGCCTTTGAGAGGTGCGAATCAGCCAGCGGGATGTCCGGGATGCCGTGGGGGATCACGTCGATCTTGGCGTCCGGCACGCCATATTCCTCGCGCAGGATTTCCGCGCCCTTGCGGGCCATCACCACCAAGCGGTCGCTGCACTGGATGAGCTCCTCCATGACCGTGCGCTGGGCCGGATTGGGTTCGCTCAGCACGGTGTGCAGGGTGGTCACCACCGGCATCCGGACTTCCTTGAGCAGGGCGAGCAGATGACTCCCGGCGGGTCCGCCGTAGATGCCGAACTCATGCTGCACGCAGAGCACCTCCGCGTTGTTGAAATTCAGGAAGTCCGCGGCCCGCCGGTAGGAATCCAGGTCCTTTTCCAGCAGTTCGAAGCGCACCCGCGGAGGGTAGTCGTATCCTTCCACCCGGTCGTTGACTGAGCCGACATAACAATCGGAGTCAGGGGCGGCGCAGGCCACGGCCTCGCAGAGATCGCGGGTAAAAGTGGCGATGCCGCACAACCGGGGCAGGTAATCGCCTAAAAATGCAATGCGCTGGGGCGCGACCGTGCTGATCAAGATATTCCTCTCCATGGATCGGTCATTAATGATCCAACAGCCTGTGGGCCAATTGGCAACCCTTGGTTTCCCCATTCCCAAGGCGGACGGCTCGGGAAAACCCCGGGGCGCGGGAGGGCTTTCGCCGGGGGCTGGCGGCTTGCCGCCCCCGGCATCCACGCGTACGACTGGTTCATGCGTTTCCATCCACGTCCCTCCGTTTTACTGGCCGCGTTGGCCGCGCTGCTCGCGGGCCCGGCCGCCCGGCCCCTGCCGGCCGCCGAGGCCTGGCCGGTGGTCCGGGGCGATTCCTCGCTTCAGGGAATCGCCCAATCGGCAGTGACCACGCCGCTCCGGCTGGCGTGGTCGGTCAAGGGGGGCAAGCCGATTCTGGCCACACCGGTCAGTGATGGCGAGCGCGCGTATTACGGGGATGGGGAGGGCGTCTTTCGCGCGGTGGCGCTCAAGGACGGGGCCGAGGTTTGGCGCCTTGAGCTGATGGATGAGGTGAAGAAGAAACCCTCGCGGGATCCCATCGAGGGGTCGGCCTGCCTGGTGGGGACGAGCGTGCTCTTTGGCGGGACCGACGGCCTGGTCCGGGCGCTGGAGGCCGCCACCGGCCGGGTGCTGTGGACCCACGACACCAAGGGCGAAATCAAGGGAGGGCTGACGCCCTTCACCGCGCCGGGGGCCGGCGCGCCGCAGGCGGTGCTGGCCGTCGGGTTCACCGGGACCTGCGTCGCCCTGAATGCCGCGACCGGGGAGAAAATCTGGGACTACGACGCGGGCGGCCCGGTCAACGGCGCGGCTTCGGTCTGGGACGGCCACCTCGTGTTTGGCGGCTGCAACGGCACCCTGGATATCGTGAAAAAAGACGGCACCCTGGTCCGGCGGGTGGACCTCAAAATCTACATGCCCAACTCCGTGGCGGTGCGCGACGGGTTCGGGTACTGCGGGCATTCGGGGAACCGGATCGAGTGCTACGACCTCGCCACCGGCCTGGTGAAATGGGAGTTCCGCGACAAGGACTTTCCGTACTTCACCTCGCCGGCAGTGACCCAGGAGCTGGTCTATGCCGGCGGCGACGACAAGCGCATGCACTGCCTGGACCGGGCCACGGGCGAGGAAAAGTGGGTTTTTCGCGCCCGCGACAAGGTGGCCAGCTCCCCGGTGGTGGCTGGCGGCGTGGTGGTCTTTGGCTCGGACGACGGGCGCGTGTACGCGCTCGACTTCGCCACCGGCGAGGAAAAATGGAGCTACGAAATCGGCGCGCCGGTCAAGGCCAGTCCGTCGGTCATCGGAGGCCGCGTGCTCATCGGCGCCGATGACGGGGTGCTCTACTGCTTCGCGGCTGCGGAGTGAGACGGGAGACGGGAGACGGGCCTCGCCGTACAAATGCCTCATGACAAATGGGGTGAATCGCGGTTAAATCGGCCGAGGCCCGCCGGATTTCGGCGGTGCCTTCGCTTTTCCCCATTCCCGCATCATGGCCAACGACTGGTATTACGCCCAGAACAACGAGCAGAAAGGTCCGGCGAGCGGGGAGGAGCTGCTGGCCCTGGAGCGCTCCGGGCTGCTGCTGCCCTCGACCCTGGTCTGGAAGGCGGGCCTGCCGAATTGGGAGCCATGGTCCTCGGTGGCGGCAGACGTGCGGTCCGCGGCGACCCTGGCCGGGCCGGCCGCGGACCGTCCGGGCCCGCCTCCCGGGGAGGTGGCGGTGTGCGCCTACTCGGGGCAGACGCGGCCGCTTTCGCTGATGGTGAAATACGGCGACCGCTGGGTGGGCCTCGAGCACAAGGACGCCTTTCTCCAGTCGCTCCGCGAAGGGGCTCCGGTGGCGCGCATGGCGGGTGTGGACGAACTGCAATACGTGGGCTTCTGGTGGCGGGTTTTGGCTCTCATCATCGACGGCTTCGTCCTGATGATTCCGAACCTCCTGGTCGCCTCGCCCTATTATTATCTGACCTTCAAAAAAGCCATGGCGAACGGACCGGCAGCGTCAGTCGACCCGCTGCAGGAGTATAAAAACATGGATGCCACGATGATTGTGGCCTATGTCGGCTCGATGGTCGGGGGCTTCCTCATCGCGCTTGTCTACGAGACCTGGATGGTGGGCAAATACGGCGGAACAGTGGGCAAGCTGACCATCGGCGCGCGGGTGGCCAAGCCGGACGGGGAGCGCCTGACCTACCTGCAGTCGTTCGGTCGCTACGGAGCGAAGCTGTTGAACGGCCTGATCTGGGTGGGGCCGGCGTATGCGGCGATGATCGTGGGCTCCCTGATGTCTTTTGGGGCCGGAGCCAAGTCGGGAGCGGCCGCCGGAATGCCCGTGGCCATGATGGTGGGCATGGGCATCATGCTGCTGTGGTTTGCGGTTGGCGGCTTCGGTTATTACATGGCGGGCTGGACGAAGCGGCGGCAGGCGCTGCATGACAAGATTGCCCGGACGGTGGTGGTGAAAAAGAACCCTGTCTGACCCGTGGTGCCCTGTCCGATGTGCGCGCTGCCGCTGTTCCTGTCCGCCCGCGGGGCGGAGGAGACGGTCTTCTGCAGCGGATGCCGTCGCGACGTGGCGGTGGTGGCGTGGCCGGCCCTGGAGCGGTCTCCAGCCCGGGTTCCGCTGCCGCAGGCGGTGCTGGCCGGGGAGGCCGCCTGTTTCTCCTGCGCGGACAAGGCTGCCACCGGGGTTTGCGAGGGCTGCGGCTGCTTTACCTGCCCGGCGTGCGAGGCGGAGTGGTTCGGCGAAAAACTCTGCCTGACCTGCCTTCACGCGCGCCGCGAGGTCAATGCCGATCCGCGTTTCAGCCACCGCCTGCTCCTGCACGACAACATCGCGCTGCTCCTGCTGCTGCTGCCCCTGCTGGTGATTCCGGTCTATGGCGTTTTCTTCTCGTTTCTGGCCTCCCCCTTCGCGCTTTTTCTGGTCATCCGCCACCGCCGGGCCCCCCGCGGCCTGCCGCCGCGCGGGCCGTGGCGCCTGCTCCTCGCCGGCACCCTGGCCGTGCTGCTCATGCTCGGCGTCGCGGGGGGGATCGGCACCGCGATCTATGCGCTGGCCCGGCTCGATGACGTCGGCCCGATCCCGGAACCCGGCATGATCGAGGAGTTCGAGGGTGGGTTCGACGACGTGCCAGACGAGTCCGGAGAGGGTGGCGGGCCGGAGGTCCCGGACGCGTCCGACCTGCCGTCCTCGTCCCCCGAGGCCGGGGAACTGAAGGAGGAGGCCCCATGAAGCGGCATTTCGACGACTATACGCGGCTGGCGCGCGGGCTCTTCGGGGTCTCGAGCTTGTGGCTGGGGCCGCGGGACCTGCTTTACGTGCGCGGGTCCGGCGTGCTGCTGGCCTATGCGGAGCAGTACCTCCGGTTCGAGCTCGACCGCATCCAGTCGGCTTCGGTGGTGCGGACCCGCACTGGAATGGTGCTGAATCTGCTCTACGGCAGCCTGGCGCTCGTTTTTGGCGGCCTTGGCGGGGTGCTGCTGTGGCAGGCGGGGGGGCAGGCCGGCGGAGCCCGGGTTTTTCTGCAGATCCTGGCGGGGACCAGCGCCGTCGTGAGCCTGCTGGGGCTGGCGCTGCTGGCGGTCAACTGGGCGCTCGGTCCGACCTGCCTCTTCCAACTCCAGACCGCCACCCGCATTGAGCGCCTCCGCCCACTCCGCCGCCTCCGGCCCGCCCGCCGGGTGCTCGCCCAACTCTCCCCGCTCCTGCTCGCCGCCCAGGAGAACAGGAATCAGTGACCGGTGACTTCTGATGGCCGACGTTCCTCCCCAACCCATGACTGCTCTGACGCTTGCAACGCACTGCCTCCGCCACGCGGAGAGGCCGGCGGTGGCGCGATGCCGCTCGTGCGGGCAGTCGTTCTGCCGCGAATGTGTGGTCGAGCATGAGCGGCGCCTGGTGTGCGCGGCCTGCCTGCGTGCGGAAATGGAGGGTGGGCAGGCCCGGAGCGGGGGCGGGCGGCGGCACCGGGTGCCGTGGGCGGCGGTCCTGCAGTGGGCGGCGGCGCTGACGGCGTTGTGGGCGCTTTTTTATGCGGCGGCGGCCGCGCTCGGGCGCATTCCCGCGGAAATCCATGACGGCCTGATCTGGCTGCAAAACTGAACGACCCGGTCATGCCCGTTTCACCCCGCGATCAGGACGACTGGGACGTCAGCCCCGCCGAACAACTGGAGGAGGCCTTCGCGCTGCTGCGCTCGCTGCCGGTGCCGTCGCTGGCGTGGTGTGTGGCGGGGCCGGTGCCATTTGTGCTGGGCCTGTTGTTTTTCTGGTCCGACCTGACGCGCGGCGGGCAGTCGGCGCTGTCGGCGGCGGGCTGGTCGGCGGCGCTGGCCGGGTTGTATGCCTGGCTGAAGATCACCCAGGCGTTTTTTGCGCGGGCGGTGTGGGCGCGGCTGCTGCCGGAGGGCGGGCTGCCGGCGCTGACCGCAGGCGGGTGGTTCCGGTGCACAGGCGCGCTGCTGGCGCATGCGGCGGTCTCGTTGCCCGCCCAGTTCGCCGCGGCCAACCTGATCTTCCCCTTCGCCTGGGTGTACGGCTTTTTCCATCACAGCGTGGCCCTGGCGTACACGCAGGATCTGGGGCCGCGGCCGCTGGCGCGGCTGACGCGGCTGTCCGCGCGGTTGTGCCATCATGAGCCGATGGCCCACCATTTTTCCCTGCTGCTGCTGGTCGTGCTGGGCTCGCTGCTCTGGGCCGCGGTGTTTGCGGCCGGCCTGCTCGGGCCTTATCTATTCAAGATCCTGACCGGCACGGAAAGCGAATTCACGCGCAATCCACTGGCCGCCGCCCTGAACTCGCTGTACCTGAGCATCACGGTGAGCGTGGCCTGGATGATCGTCAGTCCTTATTTTCGCGTGGCTTACGTGCTGCGGACGTTTCACGTCTTTTCCCGCCGCACCGGCGACGATCTGCTGGGCCGCCTGCAGGCGGCCCAGCGCCGCGCCGCGGCCGTGGCCGCGATCCTGCTTGTGGTACTGGCGCTGGCCCCGCCTCCGCTGGCCGCCCGCGACTCCGCGGCGGCGCCCGCGGAAGGGCCGGCGTCGGCGGTGCGGCCCGCGACTGATCCGGAGTCGCGGCGGTTCGCCGAGGCCATCCGCGCCACCCTGGCCGGCCGCGACTACCAATGGCGGCTGCCCCGCACCGCCGCGACGGCGGCGGCACCCGGCGAGCACGGGCTGCTGGCCTCCCTGAAACGCGCCATGAACTCGGTACGGGGAGTTTTGCGCGACGTCGACCGCCTTCTCACCGAGGCCGGGGGCGCGCTTCGACGCCTGCTCGGAGGCTCCGCTCCGCCGGCCTCGCCAAGCGGAGCGTCCGGGGATTTCAGCGCCAGCGCGCTCCGCGGGCTGCTCGGCCTGCTGGCGGCGATCGGCGCGGGGGTGCTCATTTTTTCAGCGTATCACCTGCACCGCCGGCGGCGGCGTCCGCCGCTGCCGGCGGCGGTGGTGGCCGGCCCCCGGGCGGCACCGGTGAGCCTGGCTGACGAAGAAACGCTGGCCAGCGCCCTGCCGGAGGACGAGTGGCTGCGGCTGGCGCGGGCGCAATGGGAGGGCGGAGACCTGCGGCTGGCGGTGCGCGCCGTCTTCCTGGCCACCCTGGCGGCGCTTGGAGAGCAGCGTCTCATCGACATCGCGCGCAGCAAGTCCAACCGCGACTACGCGGTGGAGCTGCGGGTGCGCGCGGCGGCGCGGCGCGAAGTCCAGGAGATTTTTGGCCGCAGTGTCGGCGTCTTTGAGCGCGCCTGGTACGGGCTGCACGACGTGGCGCCGAACTGGGTGCAGGAGCTGTTGGACAACCACGAACGCCTCAAATCCCGTGTCCCGGTCGCGTAATTTTCTGCTGGGCCTGGCCACGGCCGCGCTGCTGGCGGTTTTCGCCCTCGGCCTGGGGCGGCTGTTGTCGGTGCGTTTTGCCGCCGGCGGGGTGTATCCCGCCTACTCCACGCTCAATGCCGGCCCGCTGGGAGCCCGGGCGGTGCTCGATTCCTTCGCCCGCCTGGGCCGGCCCGAGACGGACCGCAATTTTCTGCCGCTGGCCCGGTTCAAGGAGCGGGAGGGCACGACGCTGGTCTTGGCCGGTGCGGGCGAGGGATTTTTTGGCGAGGACACGGAGGAGGCTTTCGATTTTTTTGAGTCCTGCATGAACGACGGCCTCCGGGTGGTCGCCGCGCTCAATCCGCGGGCGGTGCCGGGTGATGCGCTGTCCAAGGATCCTGTGGCTAATCCGTGGAAGGCCGGCCGCCTGCCCCGGCCGGTTCCGACATCCCGGTCCGGGGGCAGGGGTGGGTCTTCCGAAGTGGACGAAGTGGCGGCCGGGAAGCGCTGGGGTTTTCAATTCGAACTGGCGATCAATCCGGACCGGGCGCCGAAGGAAGGGGAGGAAGTCGTGCCCGCGCCCGGCGGCCCCGCAGCGGCACCGAGGTGGTTCAGCGCGTGGCGCTGGGCGGAACTGGGCCCGGAGTGGGAGGTGCTGGCCGCGGCCGGCGACCGCCCGGTCATCATCCGCCGCGCGTTTGGCAAGGGGTCGCTGACGCTGCTGAGCGACACCGTGTTTCTCTCGAACGAGGCCTTGTGGCGGGCACCCGAGCCGTCGTTCCTGCTCTGGCTGCTGGGCGGCGGGCGGCGGCTGGTTTTTGACGAGACGCTGCATGGCACGGTCAGTGATCCCGGCGTGATGCACCTGATGCGGCGCTACCGGCTGCTGGGATTTTTCGCCGGAGCGGCCGTGCTGCTCGCCCTCTTCGTCTGGCGTGCCGGGACCAGCCTGGTGCCGGTCCACGAATCCGTGGCGGAGGCGCGCGACCGTCCGCTGGCGGGCGCGGAAGGAGCCTCCGGCTTCTCCAGCCTGCTGCGCCAGACCATTCCCCCGAAACAGCTGCTGCGCGCCTGTTTCACCGAATGGGCCAAAAGCCCGTTCGTACGCCGCCGGGTGGCCGCCGCCGCGGTGGCGACCGTGCGCGACGCCGTCGTCGCCGCCGAGCGGGAAAAACGGCCCGACCCCGCCGCGACCTATCGCGCCATCACCAGTTTTCTCTCCGCCAGCCCGGGCGGCTCCGCGGCGGCCGCGCCGCCCCCCGGGGACGCCGAGGCCGGGCCGGTGGCGCGCCGGCGTGCCGGCTCATGAAGAGCGGGTGCCAGCCCGGCGCGGAGCCGCCGTGCGGCCCCCCGCCCGCCGGCATCCGCCGTCCGCCGCCCCCGCGGCGGCGGCGCGGAATTGCCCGTTGGCAAACTGAACACGTCGCGCATTCTCACCCAGAGGCATGAGTACCGGCGCCCCACCCGACACGCTGACCGGCATGGTCGAGCGCATCACATTCCACAATGAGGAGAACGGCTTCGCCATCCTCAGGGTGGCGGTGAAGGGGCGTGCCGAACCGGTGACGGTGAAGGGGAATGTGGCCAGCGTGCAGCCGGGCGAACGGCTGGAGGCGGTCGGCCAGTGGATCAACGACACGAACTACGGCCGCCAGTTCTCCGCGGTCGGCATCACCACCACCGCGCCCTCCTCGCTGGAAGGAATCAAACGCTACCTGGGCAGCGGCCTGATCGACGGCATCGGCCCGGTTTATGCCGAGCGGCTGGTGGAGAAATTTGGCGAGCGGGTCTTCGACATCATCGAGCACCAGTCGGGAAAGCTTGAGGATGTGGAGGGCATCGGGAAGAAACGCCGGGCCGAGATCAAGGAATCCTGGGAAAAGCAGAAGGCGGTGCGGGAGATCATGGTCTTCCTCCACGCCCACGGCGTGAGCACGGCGCGGGCGGTGCGCATCTACAAACGTTATGGGGACGTCGCGATCGCGAAGATCAAGGAGAACCCGTTCCGGCTGGCCGAGGACGTGTGGGGCATCGGCTTCAAGACCGCGGACGAGATCGCGGGGCGGCTCGGCATCGCCAAGGATGCGCTCTCGCGCCTGCGGGCCGGGATCCAGCATGTGCTGTTGAAGGCCACCGATGACGGCCATTGCGCGCTGCCGGTCGAAACGCTGCTCGAGGAGGCGGGCAAGCTGCTGGGCGAGGCCGAGGCGCCAATCTCCGCCGAGCGGCTGCAGCCGGCCCTTGATGACCTGCTGGGCCGCGCCGAGTTGATGCGCGAGGTGGTCGATGGCGACGACCTCGTATTTCTGCCGCATCTGCTCACCGCTGAGATGCAGTCGGCCGCGCGCCTGCTGAACATGGCCGGCCGCGAGCCGGAATATCCGGCCATCGAAGCAGAAAAGGCGCTGGCCTGGGTCGAGCAAAAAACCGGCAAGCGGCTCGCGTCGGGCCAGAAGGCGGCCATCTGCGAGGCGCTGCGCCACCGCCTGCTCGTCATCACCGGCGGCCCCGGCGTGGGCAAAACCACGATTCTCAACTCACTGCTGCTCATCCTCGAGGCCAAGGGCGTGGCGTTCGTGCTGGCGGCCCCGACCGGCCGGGCGGCCAAGCGCCTGAGTGAGTCCACCGGCCACGAGGCGAAGACCCTGCACCGGCTGCTCGAATACCAGCCGGCCAAGGGCTGGGGCCGTGACGCCGACCGGCCGCTCAAGGGAACCCTCTTTGTGCTGGACGAGGCGTCAATGATCGACACCCCGCTGCTCTGGCACTTTCTCAAAGCCCTGCCCGCGGGCGCCCATCTCGTGCTCGTCGGCGACGTGGACCAGCTTCCGTCGGTCGGTCCCGGCCGCGTGCTCGCGGACATCATTGCGAGCAAAGCCGTGGCCGTCTCGCGGCTCACCGAGATCTTCCGGCAGGCCCGGACCAGCCGCATCATCACCGCCGCCCATGCCATCAATGCCGGGCTGGTCCCCGACCTCGACCCGCCGGTCGACGGATCTCTGACGGATTTCTTTTTCATCGAGCGGGACACTCCGGAGGAGATTGCGGCCGCGCTCGTCCACGTCATTCGCGAGCGGATCCCGCAGCGGTTCGGCCTGGATTCGCGGCGCGAGGTGCAGGTGCTGACCCCGATGAACCGCGGCCTGCTCGGTGCCACCGCGCTCAATACCGCGCTGCAGGAAGCCTTGAACCGGGCCACCGAATTCACGCTTGAGGCCGAGAGCTTCGGCACCCTCTACCGCGTGGGCGACAAGGTTATCCAGACGCGCAACAATTACGACAAGGACATCTTCAACGGGGATATTGGCCGCATCTCCGGCATGGAGACCGGTCCGCTGCGCGTCGATGTGCAGTTCGAGGACGGCCGCACCGCGCGCTACGAGGCGGGAGAGCTGGACGAGCTGCGCCTGGCCTACGCCATCACCATCCACAAAAGCCAGGGCAGCGAGTTTGCCGCCGTCGTCATCCCGGTCAGCACGCAGCATTACATGATGCTCCAGCGCAACCTGCTCTACACCGGCCTGACCCGCGGGAAAAAACTCGTCGTCCTCGTCGGCACCAAGGAGGCGCTCCAGCTCGCCGTGCGCCGGGCCGATTCCCGCCGCCGCTGGACCACCCTGCGGGCACGGCTGGAGGCCGCCGGCCGGTAGGGGGCGGGTTCCGGGTCACGCCCGCCGCTCGATCTCGCCGATGGCCCAGGCGGCGTGTTCGGCGATGAGCGCGTTGGGGTCGACGGCGGCGGTGTGGAGGGCGGGCAGGTCGCCGGCGGTGCCGGTGTTGCCGAGGGCCACGCAGACGTTGCGGAGAAAGCCGGGGCGTTTGAGCCGCTTGATGGGGGAGCCTTTGAAGAGGGTGCGGAAGCCGTCGTCATCGAGTCCGAGGAACTCCCGCAAGGTCCATCCGTGCACGTACTCGCGCGCGGCGAAGGCGGCCTCCCGGCTGGACCGGGCGAAGCGGTTCCACGGGCAGGCGGCGAGGCAGTCGTCGCAGCCGTAGATGCGGTTGCCCAGGGCGTGCCGGAATTCGAGCGGGATCGGTCCCTGGTGCTCGATCGTGAGGTAGCTGAGGCAGCGGCGGGCATCCATCCGGCGCGGCGCAGTGATGGCGTGGGTGGGGCAGGCGGTGATGCAGCGGGTGCACTTGCCGCAATGGTCGCCGAACGGCCGGTCGGCCGGCAGGGGCAGGGTGGTGAGGATTTCGCCGAGAAAAAACCAGGTTCCGAGCTTCGGATGGATCTGCACCGTACTCTTGCCATTCCAGCCGAGGCCGGCATCGCTGGCGAAGTCGCGTTCCAGCACCGGGCCGGTGTCCACGTACGGCTTCTGCACGCCGCCGTGGGCGGCGAGCAGGTCGCAGAGCTGGCGCAGGCGGTCCTGCATCAGGTCGTGGTAGTCGTTGCCCCAGGCGTAGCGGGCGATGACGCCGGCGGGGCCCGCCGCTCCCGGCTGCGGCAATCCGTCCGGGGCCGGGGCGGCCGGGGCCGAGGCCGGCGCGGGGGCATCGACGCAATAATTCATCGCCACCACGATCATGGCCCGGGCACCGGGCAGCACGAGCGAGGGGTCGCTGCGGCGCTCGGTGTTGCGCGCCATCCAGGCCATGTCGCCGTAGGTGCCGTCCGCGACCCAGTCGGCAAAGATGTCGGCGTGGGAGGCCCGGTGAATCGGGGCGACGCGGCAGTCGTCGAAGCCCAGGCCGCGGGCGGCCGCGACAATGGCGGCCTTGAGGTCCGGGGGCGGGGTGCTCACGGGGCGCCGTAGTAGTGCCGGGCGCTCTCGCAGATGCCGTAGGCGATTTCCTCGGGTTCGAGGCCGTGGGTCTCGATGGTGAGGTGGGCGAAGGACTCGTAGAGCGGGCGGCGTTGTTCGAGCAGGTCGTGGATGGTCTGGCGGGGATCCGGGGTGTGGAGGAGCGGGCGGTTTCGGTTGCGTGAGACCCGGGCGAAGATGTCGGCCTCGCTGGCGCTGAGCCAGACGACGAAGCCCAGAGAGTGAAGCAGCGGAGCGTTGCGCGGATGGGTGACAAGGCCGCCGCCGGTGGCGATGACGAGCGGCGGTTCGCCGGCCAGCCGGGCCAGCACGGCCGATTCGCGTGCGCGGAAGCCCGCCTCGCCTTCGGAGGCGAAGAGGTCCGGGATGGAAAACCCGGCCTCCTCGACCACCAGCGCATCCGTGTCCACGAACGGCCACGAGAGTTTTTCGGCCACGAGGTGCCCGACAGTCGTCTTGCCGCTGCCCATGAAACCGATGAGGACGATGTGGTGTGGGTTGGTCATGGCAGGTTGGGCTGGTCCTCGGGGGCGGCCGTCAGCTTGACGTCAACGAACCCAGAACCATCCCGCCGTCATCCAATCTTCTCCGCGGAGGCGGTCATCGGGGTGCCACCCGCGCTAGGTTGGACCGCAGCCCAGTGCGTCCAGCTCCGGCTGCAGATCCTCCAGCGCCGGGGCGATCCACCGCTCGTAGTTTTTCCAGCGGCCGATGGCGCGGGTGTGGACCGGTTCCTGCACGGCGGCGAACGTCGGCGAATGCACGATCTTGCGCCGCGCGTGCGCGGCGGGATCGAACGTGCCGTCCTCCGGCGCGCAGCCGAGGAAATTGAGCACCCCCCGCACCTCCCGGGCGAAGTGGGCGGCGGCCGCCTCGTACCGGACCTCATGGAAGCGGGCGGTGGGCATGAGCTCGCGAAGGCGTCTCCACAGGCTGAGCCGAAGGGCGATCATCCGGCCGGCGGCGCGCACGTCGCGGTAGCTGTAGCTGGTGTGATTCGGCGGCAATGCCTGAGCGAACATGGAGACGAGGACGTCGCGCGGATCGCGTCGCAGGACGATGATGCGAGCGGCGGGAAAGATCCTCAGCACGGCGGGCAGGAGCTGGAGGAGATCGGGGTTTTTGTCGACGATCAGGCGGTCGCCGGCTGGTTCGCCCAGAGCGAGGCGGGTCAGGCCGTGATACTCGCCGGACCACCCGCGGCGTTCGTCCGCGGTCAGCGCGTCGAGGCACCGGGCGGGATCGAGCCCGGGCGGGGCATGCTGAAAGATCGGGCGGTACACGGCCGAGGTGAAGACCGTGGTTTCCTCGGCGGAGACAATGCCGCTGTGCGCATCGAGCGCTTGTTCCAGCAGGGTGGTGCCGCTGCGCGGATGGCCGGTGAGGATGGCCAGCGGAGGGGAAGGGGAGGAATCCTCGGCGCGGGTCCAGGCGTCCAGGTGCGCGCCGGTGACCGCCTGGTGCAGGCTGCGAACATGCTGCCACACGTGCACGGCTTGCTGGCGGTAGAGGCTCCAACGGGCATTTGGCGGGTAGTGGCACCGCGCCTGCGTCCACGCCTGCCAGGCGGCGTCGTGGTCGCCGCGCGCGTCGTGGACATGTCCGAGTTCGAACCAGGCCCGGCAGGTTTCCCAATGGGCCGGAGCCTTTTTATGGAGGAGGTCGACCAGGCTGCGCAGAGCGTCGTCCAAGCGTCCGCGCCGCCGGAGCACCGCGGCGCGCTGGCGGCGCGCGGGGATCGATCCGGGATGGGTCGAGAGCACCTCGTCGGCGAGCGCGAGGGATTCGTCCAACCGACCAAGGCGTTCGGCGCATTCGGCCAGCAGGAGTCGGGCGTCGACCGCGGTGCCGGCGTCCCGGCTGGCCAGGAGCGCCCGCCGGGCGAATCCCGCGGCTTCGGCAAACGCTCCTTCCTGCCGGAGGACGAGGCCGATGCGGATCAGCAGCGCCGGGGCGCCGCCGGCGTGGCGCGCCGCCGCTTCCAACAGCTCCAGGCCGGCAGCGCGGTCGTGCATTCCGCAGAGGCGTTTCGCGATCTCCAGGAGCGGCGCGGGCTCGCCGCCCGCGCGGGCCAGCCGGCGGCTGATCTCCCGGAAGTGGCGCAGGGCCTCCAGCGTCCGGCCCCGGTCCTGCAGGGCGAGCGCGGTGTTCCAATTTGGTTCAAAGGGTGCGTGCATCCGGCTTCGTGCATTCAAGGGCCCGCAGGCGGCGGCGGCAACCCGCGGGGTGGGGCCAGGCCGCGGGATTCAGGCCGCCGATGGTGACGGTGGGCAGGGCCGAGGCGGTGGCGAAGAAGCCGTCGCCATTCGGGCCGTGGGTGAAGCCTTTGCCGGCGTCGGTGCCGTTTGTGTAGTTGGTATAGTTGAAGGCGAAGCCGCTCCACATCACGGTCGCGTCCGCCGGGTTGCCGAGCGAGTCCACCGTCGCCTGCGGGCTGTCGGCCATCGACGCGTGGGTGTCGGTGCCTTCGGGGCCGTTCCACACGTCGGGGGCGGCCCGCGAGGCGTCCTCGAAAGCCACCGACGCGCCGGTGAAGGGGTCGCGCCCCAGATCGCCGTTGAACAGAACCGGGTCGGTCAGGGCCGCCCGGCCCGGCACGTCGCCGTTGAAGTCGAAATTGATGAGCGTGCCGGAAACCACCCGGCGAAGGGAGGAATCAGGGTCGGAGGGGTCGGTGCCGGCATCCAGCTCCGCCTTGTCGGTGAAGCCGTCGCCGTCGGTGTCGGCATTTCGCGGATTGGTGTTGCGCTGAAACTCCGTGCGGTTCGGCACGGTGTCGCCATCGGGGTCGGTGAGCGCGCTGAGAACCAGCGAGCCATCGGCGCTGTTCGCCTTGTCGAGGCCGTTGGCGTCCTCCCAGAGGTCCGGCATGGTGTCGCCGTCGGTGTCGGAGACCGTGCCGACGGGGGTGATCTGCAGGCCGCCGATGCCGAAATTGCTGCGGCCCAGGTTGTTCGAGACGGTGATGACGACGGCTCCCGCGCCGTTGGGAATCACACTTTCGAAGAGCGCCCAGGTGGAGGGATTGACCTCGCTGTTCCATTCGCCGAGGGCCTGGCTTTCGGAGCCGATGGTGAACGTCACCGGGTCGCTGCCGCCGCCGATCGCGACGACGCTGTAGGTCACGCCGGAGTCCAGTCCGCTAAGGGTGACGGTGCCCACGCGCGTGGCACCCGCGTTGAACAGCAGGTGGCCGTCGCCGTTCGGGCAGTCGGTGCGCTCGAGCAGTCCGGTGCCGTCCGCCCGTTGAGGTAGTTGGTGTAGTTGCCGTCGAGCCCGCTCCAGCTCAGTTTTACCGCGGTCTCTGCGCCCGCCGAATCGAGCAGCGGTTGCTCGGTCAGGTTGCGGTCGAGGAAGCCGTTCCAAAGGTCATTGGCACCAGCCTCGGCGTCCTCGAGGGCCACCGAGGCGGCGGTCACCTCGTTCTGCGCCAGATCGCCGTCGAAGGTGACCGGGTTGGTGCTGCCGCCGGCTCCTCCGGTGCCGTCGAAATCCACGTTGATCAGCGTGCCGGTGACCTGGGTGGTCGCCGGGGCCGGACTGGTGAGGGCGAGATGGACCGCCAGGATGAAGGCGGCGCGGGCACCTGGAAGAAGTCGTTTTTTCATCGGTCGGGAACAGTTGGGGAGTATTCATTTGAAACTCAGCGCGCCGGGACCGGCGCGTCAACCTGTCGAGCAGGCAGTGCCACTGAGCACCCCGCATGCCAGCAAGCCCGCAGGGCGTGCGGGCGCTGCTCCCGTTGACTTTCCCGGCGCGGTCGGCGGGGCCGGGCACCGAAAGAAGCGCGCCGGGCTTGAAGCCGACCGGGGATCGGGGAAGGTGCGCGTCTTGGAAGACCCCATCATCACCCAGATCATCGAGACCGACGAGCCGCATACGCTCGGGTCCGCCGCGGTGGCGGCCGCGAAGCTTCTCCTCGCCGGCGAGGTTGTCGCCCTGCCCACTGAAACGGTGTACGGCCTGGCGGCCAACGCGCTCGATCCCGCCGCGGTGGCGAGGATTTTTGCGGTGAAGGAGCGTCCGGCCTTTGATCCGCTGATCGTGCACGTGCGCAATCTGGAGGCGGTGAGGGAGATCGCCGAGGTGCCCTCCGAGATCGAGGACGCGGTGACCAAACTCGCCAACGCGTTCTGGCCCGGCCCGCTCACCCTGCTGCTGCCCAAAAAGGCGATCGTGTCCGACCTGGTGACCAGCGGCCTGCCGACGGTCGCGGTGCGGGTGCCGTCGCACGCCGTGTTCCGGCGCGTGCTCAAGGAATGCCGCCTGCCGCTGGCCGCGCCGAGTGCGAACCGGTTCGGCCGGATCAGTCCGACCACGGCCGCGGCCGTGGAGAAGGAGCTGGGTGGCCGGATTCCGCTGATCCTGGACGGAGGTGCCTGCGGGGAGGGGCTGGAGTCGACCATCCTGCGGGTGACCCGGCCGCCAGGCAGCCCAAAGGCGGTGCTGGAGGTGGTCCGGGCCGGACCGGTGACACGCGAGGCGCTGAAGCAGTTTGGCATTGTCAAAAAAGGCTCGCGCGAGCCGCGGCCGGATGCCCCCGGCCAGCTTTCCAGTCACTATGCTCCGACCACGCCGCTCCGGCTGCTGGCGGAGGGAGAGGGGTTTTCCCCGGAGCCGGGAAAAACGTACGGATTGCTTTCGGTCGATGGAGAGCCGGGCCGGCTCAATCTGTCCGACTTCGCAGAGGTCGCGGTGCTCAGCCCCGGCAGCGGCAAGCTGAGTGAAGCCGCGATCCGGCTTTTTGCGCTGCTGCGCCAGCTCGACGAGTCCGGGGTCGATGAAATCATCGCCGAGCCGGTGGTTGAGCAGGGGCTCGGGGCTGCCATCATGGACCGGCTGCGCAAGGCGGCGGGGTGCGGCTAGGGTTCCGCCGCCCGGAGATTAAAACCAGAACCCGGTGACCCCCAGCCCCGTCCTCGCCGCATGAGCCTGCCTGTTCCATCGGCCGCCCCGTCCCGCCCGCCGGAGGAGACGGCGGGGACGCGCCGTTCCGGGTGGCAGGATCTGCGGCGGATGCTTTCGTTTCTTGGCGGGCAGCGGCGGAGGCTCGCCTGCGGGGCGGCGGCGATCCAGGTGGGGACGTGGCTGCAGCTGCTTTTTTCGGTGGGGGCCGGCGGCTTGATCGACGGCACGCTCGGCCGCGCCGATCTGCCCGGCAATATCTGGGCGGACACGCTGCGGCCGTGGCTGCAGTTTGACGACATCAACCGCGTGGGGGTGGCGCTGGCGGTGATCATGGTCTGCGTGGTGGTTGCGCGGTATTTTGAATTCGCGTGGTTTTTCGAGGCAGGCGAGCGCGCCATCGCGGGGCTGCGGCAGGCGCTTTTTGCGCGGCTGGTGCATCTTCCGATGACTTTTTATGCCCAGCGCCGGGTGGGGGATCTGGCCAGCCGGCTGCTGACGGATCTGACGCAGGTGCAGGAGCACTGGGTGAATGACCTGCGCCAAGTCCAGGCGCACGGCACCGTGGTGGTTGGCAGCCTGACCCTCATGATCATCACTTCGGCGAAGCTTTCCATCGTCTTTGCGGTGGTCGTGCCGATCACCATCATTGGAGCCGTGCTCATCGGAAAACACATCCGCCGCGAGGCCCGGCTGACCCAGGCGAGGCTGGGCGAAACGGCAGTCATCCTCGAGGAGTCGCTGCAGGGCATCCAGCATGTGAAGGTCAACGCGGCCGAGGCGTGGGAGGTCGCGCGTTATGCCGCCAGTCTGGAGCGCGCGCTCGGACCGGCGCTGCGGGGCGGTCGGCAGCGGGCGCTTTTTATCTGCGTGGTGGCGATGGTGTTGCTGAGCGCGTGGGTTTTTTTGATGTGGCAGGGGTCGAGCCTGATCCAGGGCGGCCCCGGGCGTCCGCCCGAGCTGTCGCCGGGCTCGTTCACGACCTTCATGTTCTGCGTCGCCTTGGCGATGTCCTCGGGCGGCACCCTGGCCGAGGTCGCCTCGCGCCTGCCCAAGGCCACGGCGGCCGCTGCACGAGTGGCGGAGGTGCTGGACGAACCGGATGAGCTGGCCGGTCCGGCGGTCCCCGCTCCGGTCGGCCGGCTGCGCGGAGCGGTCGAATTTTCCGGCGTGGGGTTTGCCTACCCGTCGCGGCCGGGCGAGCCGGTTTTGGAGGGGATCGATCTGGTGGTGCGCGCCGGCGAAAAAATCGCGCTGGTCGGTCCGAGCGGGGCGGGCAAGTCCACCCTGGCCGCGCTGGTCTGCCGGCTCTTTGATCCGCAGCAGGGTGCCGTCCTGATTGACGGGCGGCCGGCGAGGGACTACCCGCTGCAGTGGTTGCGCGGGCAGATGGCCTTTGTGCCGCAGGAGATCCTGCTGTTTGGCGGCACCATTGCGGAAAACATCGCCTACGGGAAACCGGACACCCCGCTGGAGGCGATCCGGGCCGCAGCGGCCCAGGCGCGCGCGCTTGAGTTCATCGACGCCCTGCCGCAGGGGCTGAAGACGCCGGTGGGCGACCGTGGATCGAGGCTGTCCGGCGGCCAGCGTCAGCGCCTCGCCCTGGCGCGCGCCATCCTGCGCGATCCGGCGATCCTCATCCTCGACGAGGCGACGAGCGCGCTCGATTCGCAGAACGAAAGCCTCATTCAGGAGGCGCTGGACGACGTCATGGCCACGCGCACCTCGTTCATCATCGCCCATCGCCTGAGCACGGTGCGGCGGGTCGACCGCATTGTCGTGCTGGTCGAGGGCCGGGTGGTGGAAACCGGCACGCATACCGAACTGCATGCCCGCGGCGGGGTCTATCGCGAGTTGTGCGACCACCAATATTTCGATCCCGATGGTGAGCGCCCGGGTTCGGTCGTGGTCGGGCAGGGCCCCGGGCCGGGAACGGCGTCGCTGCCTGGATGACCGGTGAAAATCCTGGCCGCGCGTTGTTTCCTGTCGATCCTGGCCGCCCTGTTCTCGTCCCTGATGAATCGCGTTCATCCCGTTCCTCACCCGCTCCGCCGGCCGTACGACGCGTTGGTCACCCTGCTGGGAGCCCTTTATTTCGGGCTGGGCGGTCTTGCCTACTCGGTGGCCGGAGTGGTCGGGGCGGCGGTATCGAGGGGCCGGAGCGGGCGTCTGCGCGGGCGCCGGGCCGTCGGAGCCGGGTTCCGCTCGTTTCTTGGCTTTTGGAAACTCAGCGGGCTGGTCACGGTGGACACTTCGGCGCTGGAGTCGTTGCGCGGGGAGCCGGGCCTGGTCATTGCGCCCAACCATCCCTCGGTGCTCGACGCCGTTTTCATCATGGCGCGGCTGCCCGAGGTGGCGTGCGTGCTCAAGGCCGGACTGCTGCGCAGTCCCTTTATCGGCGGCGGGGCGCGCTGGTCCGGGCACATCAGCAACGATGCGGGAGCGGGCATGGTGCGGCAGGCCCGGGCCGAGCTGGCGCGAGGCGGCCAGCTCCTGGTCTTTCCCGAGGGCACGCGCACCCGTCCCGAGGCGGACAGGGTGAGCGGTTTCAAGGGGGCTTTTGCCCTGGTGGCGCGCGCGGCCCAGGTGCCGGTGCAGACGGTGATCTTGCGCTACAATACGCGGCTGCTCGGCAAGGGCTGGCCGCCGTGGAGGCTGCCAGACTACCCGCTGGTCTTTCGCGCCGAGCTCGGCCGCCGCTTCGCGCCCCCTCCGCCCGACGGCGATCTGCGCGCCTGGATGGCCGAGATCGAGGCGTATTTCCGGAGCGTGCTGTAGGCGGGGAGAGGGAGCGGGGGCACCGGGCTCCGGCGGTAAAAAAACGGCAGCCGGTGAAGGCTGCCGTTTTTGAACGGTGAAGCGCGCGCGGGGGCTAGAGCCCCTTGCTGGCGATGTATTTCACGAGGTCGACGCAGCGGTTGCTGTATCCCCACTCGTTGTCGTACCAGCTGATGAGCTTGAAGAATTTGCTGTTCAGTTCGATGCCCGAGCCGGCATCGAAGATGGAGCTATGGCTGTCGTGGATAAAGTCGCTCGAGACCACTTCGTCTTCGGTGTAGGCGAGGATGCCTTTGAGATAGGTTTCGCTGGCCTTTTTCATCGCGGCGGCAATCTCCGCGTAGGACGTCTCCTTGACGGTTTTTACGGTCAGGTCCACGACCGAGACGGTCGGGGTGGGGACGCGGAACGACATGCCGGTCAGCTTGCCCTTCACTTCCGGAATGACGAGGCCGACGGCCTTGGCGGCGCCGGTGCCGGAGGGAATGATGTTGATCGCGGCGCTGCGGCCGCCCTTCCAATCCTTCTTGCTCGGGCCGTCCACCGTCTTCTGGGTGGCGGTGTAGCTGTGCACCGTGGTCATCAAACCCTCGTCCACTCCGAATCCTTCCTTGAGGAGGACGTGCACGATGGGGGCGAGACAGTTGGTAGTGCAGCTTGCGTTGGAAATGATGTGGTGCGCGGCCGGGTCGTACTTCTCGTGGTTCACGCCCACCACCACGGTGATGTCCTCGTTTTTACCCGGGGCGGAAATGATGACTTTTTTGGCCCCGGCGGTCAGGTGGCCCCGGGCTTTATCGGCTTCGGTGAAGAGGCCGGTGGATTCGATGACGATGTCCACGCCGAGCTCTTTCCAGGGCAGGGCGGTCGGCCCTTCCTTGATGGCGAGGCATTTGATCTCGTGGCCGTCAACGACCAGGACGTCGTCCTCGGCCACGTCCGGAGAGGACTTCTTCGAATAAACTTCCTCGCGGGCGCGGCCCTGAGTGGAATCGTATTTGACCAGGTAGGCGAGGTTGTCAGCGGGGACCAGGTCATTGACCGCGACCACGTCGATCTCCTTGCCCAGGAGTCCCTGGTCACAGATGGCGCGAAAAACCAGGCGACCGATGCGCCCGAACCCGTTGATGCCGACTTTGATGGCCATAAGCGTGTGCTTCGTTGAAGGATGGAGACTGTGGGACGTCAGAGCAGGAAAGGTGCCGTTTCCCGTCCCCGGAAACAGCGAGGGGGGAATTAGACCGACCGGACCGGCGCGTCAATCGGCGATTCATCAAGGCCGCGCTTTGCGCGGACTTTCCGCCGGGGCAAGGTCCGGCCGTCTGTCCGGCCGTCACTTGCGGGCGAGGGTGATGCATTTGAGGCGGGCGTCTTCCGGGGGGCTGAGGGTGCTGATTCCCGGGTCGTCCTTGAAGGCGTGGTGAACCAGGCGCCGCTGATAGCTGTTCATCGGAGGCAGGCGGACCGGCCGGCCGCTGTGGCGCACCCGGTCGGCCTGTTCGCGGATGTGGGCGAGCATCTGGTCTTCCTGGATGAGGCGGTAGTGGGCGATGTCGACCCGGACCTTGGGGGCGTCCGGGAGGCGATGATGGAGCAGGCGGTTGAGCAGGTATTGGATGTCCTCCAGGCGCTCGCCGTCCCGGCCGATCAAGAGTTCGCCCTCATCGGTGAAGACCTGGAGGGCCAGCCCTCCGGGCGATTCGCTGTGCTCGATGTGAACAACAAAGCCCAGATAACCCAGCAGCGTGTCGAGCAGGTCTCGGGCCGTCTGGGCGGCGTCGGGGGTGGGGGAGTCGCTGGGGGCCATGGCGCATCATGGACGCGAACTTCTAAAACCGGAAAGGCGAAATCGACCGCCCGGGCGGCGGGGAGGCGGCGGGGGCGGCGGGGGCGGCGGGGGCGGCGGGGGCGGCGGAACAGGGATGGGTCGGGCGGCGGCCGCGCCCCCGGCTGCGTACGCCGTCTGGGCGGTCAGGTGTCGCCCGGCTTGCGCAGGGCGCTTTTGGAGCTGCCCCCGGCGCGGGGTTGTTTGCTGGCGGCGCTGGTTCCGGGGATGTTTCGCTGGGCGGCTTTTTTCTGCTGGGCGGCGAGGCGTTCGGCGAAAATCTCCATGAAGCCGGGTTTGCCCCCGGCTTTTTTGACGGCGGTTTCGCCTGCGCCGGCGAGCAGGCTGGCGGCCGGTTTTTCGACGAGTTCCGGCTCCGGCATTCTTTTGACCACCCACGACTGGAAGATGCCGATGATGTTCGAGACCGTCCAGTAGAGGGCGAGGGCGGCGGCGAAGTTATAACACATGAACAGGAAGAGGAGCGGCATGAACAGGAAGATGCGCTGCTGCATCTGCATGTTGGGATCCGGGCTCTTGGGGGTCATGGCCATCTGGATGAACATGGTGCCGGCCATGACCAGGGGCAGGGGGTTGATGGGGAAGCCTCCGATGAAGAACTGGGTGTCGGGCAGGGCGAGGTCGGTGATCCAGAGGAAGCCGTGGCCGCGCATCTCCACGGCGAAGCGCAACATGGTGTACAGGCCGAAGAAGATCGGAATCTGCAAGACCATCGGGAGGCAGCCGCTCACCGGATTGACGCCAAATTTTTTGTAGAGCCCCATGACTTGGGAGTTCATTTTTTGCGGCTCGTCCTTGTATTTCTCCTGCAGTTCCTTCATCTGCGGTGCGAGCAGGGACATGCGTTTCATCTGGCGGGTGGCCTTGAGATTGAGCGGCCAGAGGATGCCGCGGACCAGCACGGTGAGCAGGATGACCGCCCACCCCCAGCTTGAAGCGGTGAAGCTCATCACTTTTTGAAACCAGGTCAGCATCCAGAGCATGGGTTTGCTGATGAAGCCGAACATGCCGTAAAACATGGCGTCATCGAGGCGGCGGGGAAGTTGGGACAGCAGGCTGTGGGCGCGGGGCCCCATGTAGACTTCGAGGTCGAAGGTTTTTTCCTGGCCCGGGGGGAGCGCGAGGTCGGGCAGGCCGACGCCGGCATAAACGGCGAAGGTGCTGTGCGGCGCGCCGTTTTCCTTGATCAGGGTCATCGGTTTGCGCTGGGCCCAGAGGCGGCCGGCGGGCAGTTCGCGCTCGGAGGCGGTGTGGGCGATCAGGGTGGTGTAGTACTGGCTGTGCACGCCTCCCCAGAGCAGCTGCCCGAACGATTTCTCCAGGGTGGCGGCGGGGGCGCGGAAGTGCATGCCGAGGAAGCTGGAGCCGCCGAACCAGGCGGCGCTTTCCTGCGCGGCCTGGCCGTCGGCATTCCAGCAGACGGAGACCGGTTCCTCGTTGGTCTGGAGCGGCGTGGCGGTCCCGGCGTAGAGGGACCAGGCACCGGTGTGGGCGGCGGCACCGGTGTTTTTGAAGCGCAGGGCCAGTTTCCAGAGGAACCCCTTGCCCGCGCCTTCGGTGACCGGAGTCCAGGTCTTGCGGATGGTCAGGCCCTCGGGGGTGGCGCGTTCATAGACCACCGGCGTCTGGCCGGCGGCGGACTTGAGTTCGTAGGCCCCGGTCTCGATGACGCCCGCCACGGGCGAGAGCGCGCCGACGGCGGCGACCGCTTCGGTGTTGAGCACGGTCGGCCCGACGCCGGAGAACCGCTGGGGCGGCAGGGTCATGGTTTTGATGCCGCCTCCGATGTTGGAGAAGACGTAGTCAATGCCATCGTCCGAGATCGGCATCGTCTGTTCGTCCACGGCCGGGGCGGCGGCGGCGGCGGCAGGCGGCGCCAGCGGGGCGGGGGCGGTTCCGGCGGGGGCGGCCTGGACCACCTCGGGTCCGGCCGGCGGGCGCGGCTGCGGTTTGGGCAGGGTCCAGAACCAGGTGATGAGGCCGGCGGTGCAGAGAGTGACGACGATCCAGGCGGTGCGGTCCATGTGGAAAAAAGAGGAGTGAAAATGAGGATCGAGCAGGACGGGGAGCCGGGGCGGGGATCTTGCGGATCAGGTTAACGAGGGTGTGACGGGGTGGTGCGGGAATGGAGGCGGAGGAGGCGGCGCAGGTCGAAAAGGAATTGCCGCGTCGTTTGGAATAAACGCGGCCCGGGCGGGGGTCAGGGCCGCTCGGGCCGGGCGGGCGGTCCGCCGGCGCAGGAGGCGGCGGTCGATTTGTCAGGTACGGGGTCGTCGCCGAAGCCGCCCCAAGGCTGGCAGCGGGCGAGGCGTTTGATCCCCAGCCACGCCCCGCGCACACTGCCGTGGGTTTTGATGGCGTCGAGGCAATACTGCGAGCAGGTGGGGGTGAAGCGGCAGCCCGCCGCCGGACCGCCCAGCCAGTGCAGGGGAGGGGAGATCACCACCTGATAAAATCGCAGCAGGCCGATGAGAAGAGGCTTCATGGTCCGGGGGGCGTCTCACGGCCGCGGCGCGAGCGGCTGCCCGGCGGCCGGCGGCTCGGCCGGGCGGTTGGTGGTCGGCGGCCAGAGCCCGGCCTTGCGGGCGAGGCGGTGCCACTCGGCGCTCAGGGTCGCAAAATCCGCGTTCACGGAGGCGCGACGGGCGATGGTGACAAAGGCTGGTCGGCTGGGGATGCCTTCGAGCGCGGGCAGGGCGAGGCGGATGATTTCGCGCAGGCGGCGCTTGAGCTGGTTGCGCACCGGAGCGCAGCCGAGGGCCTTCGGCACGATCACTCCCGCCTTGGGTTTGAGCGCGTCCGGGTGGGCCAGCAGTCCGATGGCCAAATGCCGTCCACCGGCCGACGAACCATGAAGACGCACCGCCTCGAACTCACGACGGCGGGTCATCCGCACTGGACGGGGCAGGCTCATCGCCGGGGAAGGGGCGGCGCGCGAAGGCGGTGCCACCCGGATGCGGATCCGGCGGGCTAGCGCCCGTGCTGGATCGTGTGGCGCGAGTAGTGCACTTCCACGCCCTTGGGGACGAGTCGTTTGCGGCCTTTTTGGCGGCGGCGGCGCAGGATTTCACGACCGCCTTTCGTCTTCATGCGGGCGCGGAACCCGAACTGGCGTTTGCGGGTGCGTTTCGAGGGTTGATAAGTGCGTTTAGGCATGGCGGTCGGGCGGTCGGGGCTGGGTCGGGGCCGGTCCGGGCAGGTGCCAGGCCGGGGAAAAGGAACGCGAAGCCTACGAGGTGCACCGGCTTTGTCAAACGGCGGAAACAGCCCGGTCGACAATCGGAATCGGGACAGCTTGCCCCCCCGCGCATCCTCGCCTAGAGGCAGCGGCATGTGGAAAGGACGATTTCAGAAGGAAACCAGCGATCTGGTCAAACGGTACGGCGAGTCGGTCTCGTTCGACTGGCGGCTGTACGCGCAGGACATCCGCGGCTCGGTCGCCCAGGCGGAGGCGCTGCTGCGGGCGAAGATCATCACCGCGGCCGAATGCCGCCAGATCAAGGCCGGGTTGCGCGGGATCGAGAAGGAGATCCGCGACGGGCAGTTCACGTGGAAATTCAGCCTGGAGGACGTGCACATGAATATCGAGTCGGCGCTGACCGAGCGGATCGGCGCGGCGGGGGCCAAGCTGCACACCGCGCGCAGCCGCAACGACCAGGTGGCGACCGATGCCCGGCTTTATTGCCGCGATGAAGCGGCGCTGATGCTTTCGCTGATCCGCGGTCTGCAGCGGGCGATGGTCGGCTCGGCGGCCGCCCATGCCGGCGTGATCCTGCCGGGGTACACGCATTTGCAGCGCGGCCAGCCGGTCCTTTTGGCCCACCACCTGCTGGCCTACGTGGAGATGCTGGAGCGGGACGCGGGGCGGCTTGAGGATGCGGTCAAGCGGCTGAACGTGCTGCCGCTCGGGAGCGGGGCGCTGGCGGGTTCGACGATTGTGCTCGACCGCGAATTTGTGGCCGCGCAGCTGGGGTTCGACGGGGTGACGCGCAACAGCATGGATGCGGTGAGCGACCGCGATTTTATGGCGGAGCTGTTGTTTGTGATCGCGCTCTGCGGCGTGCATCTTTCCCGCTTGGCCGAGGACCTCATTCTTTGGGCGACCGCCGAATTTGCGTTCATCACGCTCGACGATGCGCACACCACCGGCAGCAGCCTGATGCCGCAGAAAAAAAACCCGGATGTGGCCGAGCTGACCCGCGGGAAATGCGGCCGCCTGGTCGGCAATCTGATGAGCCTGCTGACCACGCTCAAGGGGCTGCCCATGACCTACAACCGCGACCTGCAGGAGGACAAGGAGCGGCTCTTCGACTCGATCGACACCATCAAGATGGCGCTTGCGGTCAATGCCGAGATGATCGCCGGCATGCAGGTCAACGGCACCGCCTGCCGGGCGGCCGCGAGCGACCCGTTCCTGCTCGCCACCGACCTGGCCGACTACCTCGTGAAAAAGGGCCTGCCGTTCCGCCATGCGCACGAGGTCATCGGTCGGTTGACCGCGTTTTCGCTCGCCGAGAAACGCGGCTTCCCGGCGCTGTCGCTCGATGAATTCCGGCAGTTTTCGGAGCTGTTCGCCGACGATGTTTTTGCGGTCCTGGATCTGGAGACCGCGCTGGCCGCGCGGCAGGCGACCGGGGCTCCGTCCCCGTCCGGGGTCGCCGGCGAAATCAAACGCTGGCAGAAGGCGCTGCGCCCGCCGCCGCGCCGGTGACCCGACCGGAGCGCGAGGGGTGTGGCGTGGCCCGTCCGGGCGACGCGGGGCCGGAGCGGAGGCGTGGGCGCGGGGAGGGCGTTTGTGACGCGTTGCCTTGCCGGCAACCCTACGGGCGCGCCAGGCGGTAGAATTTGCCCGGGTGGTCGATCGCCTCGAGCACGTTATTGTTGTTGCCCTCGACGAAAGGCACGGCGGTGACCGGGGCCCATGAGCCGGTCGCCATGGTGGTGGACGACTGGAGGACGAGGGTGGCGGGGGCGGCGGCGGGCCAGGCGATATTGACCGAGTTGCCGGCGATGAGGGTGATGGTGAGAGGCGCGTTCAGCCCGCTGCTGGCGGGGCGGATGCGCACGTTGTCGAGCAGCAGCGACTGGTCGTCGTCCACGGTGCCGGCAGCGATGCCTTCGAATTTGATCTCCACGGTTTCGCCGGCCGCGGTGAAGGGCAGGCTGACCGCGGTGTACGGATTGCCGGGGCCGACCGGATCCTGGATCTCATTCAGAATCTCCGTGCCGTCGAGGAGCACCCGGTAGGGGGTGCCTCCGGGGGAGTCGCCGTTGCGGGCGTTGACGAGGTACTCCAGGGAGTACGACGAGCCGGCGGTCAGGCCTTCGATGACCTGGGTCAGCGAGGACGGCCCCTGCATGAAGGCGACCCGGTCCTGGGTGCCAGCGAGGCCGTTGTCGGCGAAGGGGCCGACGGTTTCGATGTTGACCCCGTGGCCACCGGTCGCCGTCCATCCGGCGATGGCACCCTGGTAGCCCGGATAGGCGACGATGCCCGAGGCCTCGAAGCTGGGGTTTTTCACGATCACCTCGTCCGCCGCTTGCGGCACGATGGTGATGCCGTCCAGGAGCAGGCTGGCGTCGCCGGAAGCCGTGGCGGCGAATTCGAGGGCTCCGGTGGCGCTGGTGGCGGTGAACGCGGCATTGATGAAATAGAAGGGATTGCCCGGGCCCACGGCGATTACTTCCGGGATGCTGGCGATGTCTTCGCCATCCATCCGGACCGTCAGGCCCATGGTTCCGCCGCAGCAATTGCGGACGTTGTACGAAGCCTGCACGGCATAGCGCTGGCCGGCGGTCAGTCCGGCGATGGTCTGCCTGAGCATGCCGGTGTTCTGAATGAAGGCCACATGGTCGCGGTCGACGGGCTGGCCGTTGTCGAAGAACGGCTGAGACGCGTTGTTGATGCCGCTGCCGCCGGTCCAGGCCAGGACCGGGCCGTACCCCGGGTCGGGGCCCGGGCCGGTGGCCTCGAAGCTTGGGTTCAGCACGAAGGAGGTGACGCCGTTGATCTGGACCGCGCCATCCACGCCTTCGTGACCGCCGTTGTCCACCACCTCAAGGGTGGTCGTGCCGCGCCCGACGCCTTCGATGGCGGTGGTCAGGGTGGTGTCCGGGGCACCCTGGGGAAAGACCAGGGTGACCACGCCGGAGGCATCCGCATCGACCAGGCGCGCCACCGATTCGTTGGGGATCCGGACCTGCACCGTGGAGGCACCCGCCTCCAGTCGGCGCGCCGAGACGGTCAGCGAGACCAGGGCCTGGGTGCTGGGTCCCAGCTCCAGCTGAGCCGGGCCGACGCGCAGGTTGGGGATGGGCTCGACGACGACGCCGGAGACGCGGATGTCATCGAGGAGAACCGTCTGGTCGCCCGGGTCGGTTTGTTCGAAGCGCAGGACTGAGGTAGTTCCGGCGGCCACGAAATTCGCCATGCCGCTGCGGTAGTCGGCGGTGCCTCCGACCGGCGTCACGGCAGCTTCGAAGCGGGTGGTGTCGTCCGCCGCGACGCGGAGGCCGGGGGTGTTGCCGGCGCGGGCGTTGTAGCGGAAGCTGATCGCATACGTCTCCCCGGCGACCAGGCCGCGCAGGGTTTGTTCGATGTAGCTGGGTCCCTGGATGAACAGGGCGTGGTCTTGTTCGGGGATCGATCCGTTGTCGGCGAACGGGCCGGCGGCGGCGTTGACGCCCACGGTGCCGGTTCCGCCGCCGCTCCAGCCTGCGCCCGCCGTCAGGTAGCCGGGCGCTTCCGGAGTGCCGCTGGCCTCAAAACTTGGGTTGGCGACGATGACCCGCGCGGGATCGCCCGGCACAATGCTCACGCCATCCAAAAGCGCGGTGGCATCACCCGCGGCCGCGGTCGCGAACGAGAGCACGCCCTCGGCGGCTGTGGCCGTGAAGGGGACATTGCGGAATTTGTAGCTGGCCCCGCCGAGCGATGGCTGCACGGCGGTCAGGGTGTCGAGCACGGCGTCATCCCACTTGGTGGCCAGATCGATGGTGCCGCCGCAGCAGGAGCGGGCGTCGTACATGAACTGGATCCAGTACGTCTGGCCCTCGGTCAGCCCGGACACCGGCATGGTCAGCGAGCCGTTGCCCTGGATAAACGCGATCTGCAGTTGGTCGGGGACGGGGGTCCCGCCATTGTGAAACGGACCGGCCGACCGATTGACGCCGTGTCCTCCGGTCCCCTGCCACCCGGTGATTTGATCGGGGTTGCCGTTGCTGATGTAGCCGGGGCCGACCGGGAACTCGTCCAGCTCGAAGCTGGGATTGGCTATAAAACTGGCGGCGGAGACCGGTGCGTGCAGGTGAAGGCACAAGCCAAGGAGCGCCAGCGGGCGCGAGGCAGCTGATTTCATGGGGTTTTGGGGTTTGGGGGGTGGGGCGTGTCGCCTGGAAGGCCCCTTTGTGCCGATTATCCGCCCCGGGGTCAACCGGGATGGTGGGGGCTCCGCGACAACTGTGCGTCCGCGCCGCCCATCCGGGCCGCCCGGCCTCCGTTTGCCGCCGGCCGATTTTGATGGATGCTGACGGCATCCCCGGATTTCTTCATTTCATGCGCCTCATCCCCCGTCTGTGCGCCGCCCTCCCCTGGGGGGCGGCCGTTCTTCTTCTGCTTCTGGCCCCGGGGGGGCGCGCCGCCACCGACAGTGTGGTCACTTTCAACGAGGTTTTTTATCATCCTCCGGATCCGGTCCCGCCCGCGACGGCGGCGGTGCCGGAGTGGGTGGAACTGCACAACCCGATGTCCATCCGGGTGGACATCAGCGGTTGGTCGCTGCGGGGAGGGCTGGAGTATGCGTTTCCAGAGGGCACGGTCGTGGAGCCGGGGGCCTTCCTGGTCGTTTCGGCCGTGGCGGGCACGCCGCCGGGTGCACTTGGTCCGTTCGCCGGCCGGCTCGACAATGCCGGCGAGGAAATCCGCCTGCACGAGCGGTGGGGGCGGATGATGGACCGGGTGGATTATGGCGACTCCGGGGGCTGGCCGTCCGCACCCGATGGCGGCGGCCGAAGCCTGGCCAAACGCGGGCCCGAGCTGCCGAGCGAACCGGCGGGTTCGTGGGCGGCGAGTGCGGAGAACGGCGGCACTCCGGGCCTGGTCAATTTCCCGGTCCCGGTCGAAACCGCCCCCCGGCCCGTCTTCCTGGCCGGCAGCGAATGGAAGTATGAACCGACCGGGGACGAGCCACCGCCCGAGTGGACCCAGCTGGCCGGATTTTCCGATCTTTCCTGGCCGGGCGGCGCGGCTCCGCTGGGCACCGCGGCCCCGGCCAGCCCACCGCTGCCGGTGACCACACTGCCGGTGCCGCGCGCCGCCTGGCACCTGCGCAAATCCTTTGGCTGGAGCGGCGTCTACCCCCAGGCGCGCATTCTGCTCACCGGTATCCTCAAGGGGGCGGCGGACGTTTCTCTCAATGGCGCGTGGTTGGGCCGCGTGACGGGGGACGGGCCGTTCGGCTTTGCCGGCGCGGCCGGGGGGCTGGTCACCGGGGCCAACGTGCTCGCCGTCAAACTTGTGCCGGCGGCACTGCCAGCCGGGCCGGAGGCGGCCTTCGATCTTTCGCTGAGCATTGTCGATGGCGAAACCGCCGTCGCGCCGCCCCTGCCGGTGCCGCCGGGCGGTCTGGTCGTCATCAATGAAATCGCCTATCACGCGCGGCCGGTTTATGCCGATCCGGCCCGGGGCGTGGCCTTTGCCGAAAACCCGGCCGAATGGATCGAGCTGCACAATCCCGGCCCGCTGGCGGCGGACCTCGGCGGCTGGCGTCTGAGCGATGCCGTATACCACGTCTTTGCCCACGGCACCGTGCTGGCACCGGGCGGGTTTCTGGTGGTCGACCGGGAGCAGTTTTCCGGCAGCTTGGGCAACGGGGGCGACCGCGTGCGCCTGCGCGATGCGGGCGACCGGTTGGTCGACGAAGCGCCGTATTTCGACGACGGCCGCTGGCCGACCCTGGCCGACGGGGGCGGCTCGACCCTCGAGCGCCGCGATCCCCGCGCCGACGGCCGCGTCGCGGAAACATGGGCGGCCAGCGACGAGACCGCCCGCGGCGTCTGGCAGACGGTCACCTACCGGGCTCTCGGCGCGGAGCCTCCGGGATCCAACAATCCCGCCACCTGGCGCGAGTTTCTGCTCGGTTTTCTCGATGCCGGGGAGGCGCTCATCGATGATGTTTCAGTCATCGAGGACCCCGACTCCGCCCGGGTCCAGTGCATCCGGAACGGCACCTTCGACGCCGATGCCATCGGCGGCGGCGCGGCCCAGTGGCGGCTGCTCGGCACCCACCGGCTCAGCCGGGTGGAGGCCGATCCCGACGGCCCCGGCAGGGTGCTGCGGCTGGTCGCCACCGATCAGCACGAGCACACCTACAACACCGCCTCGACCACGCTGGCCGGCAACCGCGTCATCAGTTCGTCGAAAACCTACGAGATTTCCTTCCGGGCCAAATGGCTCAGCGGCTCGCCCCAGCTCAATTCGCGGCTCTATCTCAACCGGGCGGCCCGCACCACCATCCTGGCCCAGCCCGCCGCCTGGGGCACGCCGGGTGCGCCCAACAGCCGCGGGGTTGGGAACGCGGGGCCGTCGTTTGAGGGCCTGCGCCACCGCCCGCTGGTGCCGGCCGCCGGCCAGTCGGTGCGCGTCTCGGTGTCAGCCGCCGATCCGGACGACATCAGCCGCATGACGCTGTTTTACAGCGTGAGCCAGGGGCCGTGGCAGGACGCGCCGATGGGTCCGGACGGTGCCGGGCGGTTTTTCGGGGTGCTGCCCGGGCAGCCGGCCGACGTCACGGTGCAGTTTTACGTGCGCGCGACCGACGGCGCAGGCGAGGCCGCCGACTTTCCCGCCCGCGGCCCGGCCTCGAGGGCGCTGTACAGGGTCGGGGACGGCGGCGTTTCCACCCAGCCGGTGCGCAACACGATGCGGCTGTTCATGGCTGCCGCCGACGCCGCCATGCTCCATCACCCCATCCACAGCGTCTCGGACTTCCGCTGGCCCTGCACCGTCATCTACAACGACCGCGAGGTGTGGTATGACGCCGCGGTGCGCCTGCGCTCGGCCCCTTATGGACGGCAGGGCAACCGCGCCGGGTGGAATCTCAAGTTCGGCTCCGACCACCCGTTCCGCGGCGGGCTGACCTCGGTGGTCATTGACGGTGCGTTCAACATGCCGCGCACCGACGGCGGCGGCTGGCTTGAAAACTCGCTCGGCCCGAGCGTGAACGAGATGCTCTACCAGGCGATCGCCAACCGCGCCGGGGGCATCCCCGCCAGCTACGATGACGTGGTCTATTTCCAGACCCCCCGCACCGCCGAGGGCAACCGCCGGGCCCAGCTCAAGATGCAGCGCTTCAACAGCGGCTATCTGGAGGAGGCGTTCGCCGACGGAGCCGATGGGCTGCTTTTCAAACAGGAGCTGATCTACCACCCGACGACAACCATCGATGGCAAGCCCGAAAGCCTGAAAAGCGTGTACAGCGCGGTGCGCGACACCGAGATCCGCAGCTTCGGGCCGTCCCGCGACAGCTATCGGTTCAACTACCTTCCGCAGAACCACCAGGATCGGGATGATTTCGATCGGATCATCGCACTCGGGCAGGCCTTCGCCTCCACCTCGTCCGCGCTGCAGGCCGGCACCGCGGCGGTCATGGACACCGATAACTGGATGCGGGTCTTTGCCCTCAACGCCCTGACCGGCCTCGCCGACACCTACAACAACGGCCTTGCCCACAACATCCAGCTCTACGTCCGCCCGACGGACGGCAAGGTCATGCTTTTTCCCTGGGACCAGGACCACACGTTTTACTACGCCGCGACCTCCAGCATCTACGGGGCGGGATCCCACCGGCTGGCCACGATCATCAACCTGCCGCCCAACCGTCGCCTCTACGCCGGGCACCTGCGCCACCTCTGTCAGACGGCGTTCACCAATGCCTTTCTCGATCCCGTCATCAACCACCTCCATTCTCCGGCCGTCGCCAACCGGTCACAATACGCCGCCACGCTCCGGACGTACGTCACCAACCGTCGCAATTATGTGCTCGCGCAGATCGCCACGCAGTTCCCGGCCGTGGCCTTCGCCATCGCCACCAATGTGGGTGCCGATTTCGCCACCGCCGAGACCGCCGCGGTGGTCGATGGCACCGGCTGGATCGACGTGCGGGAAATCCTCGTTTCCCGCAACGGATCGCCCCCCCAGCCGGCCCCCGTGACCTGGCTCGATGGCCGGCGGTGGCGTGTCACCCTGCCCGTCGTCTCGGGTGCCAACGCCTTCACTCTGACCGCGGCGGATCATGGAGGGACCGCCGTCGGGTCCGACACCATCACCATCACCAACACCGGCGCGCTGGATGCCGCCGCCGCTGCGAATTTCGCCCTCTCGGAAATCCACCACCACCCGGCAGCCGATGGGCTGGAGGAATTTCTGGAACTCATCAACATCGGCCCGCGCCCGATCGACCTGACCGGGGTCGCCTTTGTCGCCGGCGTGCAGTTCGCCTTTTCCAATGGATCCATCACCACGCTGGCTCCAGGCGGCCGGGTGCTGGTGGTCGGAAATCGCGCGGCGTTCGAGGCCGTGCATGGCTCCGGCCAGCCCGTGGCCGGCGAGTTTGCCGCCGGCACCCGGCTCTCGAATGGCGGCGAACGACTGACCCTGCTCGATCGCGCTGGCGGTGTCATCGCGGACTTTTCCTATGGCATCGCGCTGCCCTGGCCGCCCGAGACCGGCGGCCCAGGCTGGTCGCTCACCCTGATTCGCCCGGAGACGCGGCCGGATCCCGCGCTGGCGGGCTCCTGGCGGCCCAGTCGGCAGCCGGGCGGCAGTCCGGGCACCGGGGACAGTCTCGCCGTGACCGCATTTTCCTCGCTGCTCGACTACGCCGTGACCAGCCTGCCCGCCGTGGCTTCCGATGCCGCCGGCTCTTTCATGACCTGGGGCGAGCGGGTGGGAGCGGACCAGGTCCGCGTGGTCGTGGAAACATCCGACGACCTCGGCGCCTGGACCCCCGATCCGGGTGACGGCTCACGGCTAAAACTCACCGCGGCCGCCACCGCCGACGGTCAGCGCACCCTGACCGCCCGCCTCGTTCCGGCCGCCCCGGCCGGCCGGTTTTTCCGCCTCCGCGTCGTGCCGCGGTGAGGGCAAGGTGGGGCGCGAGCTCCAGGTGCGCCGGCGGTGACGACGGATCGTGGCTGATCGAGCCTCGGCTGCACGCGCGGCGCGCGCGGGTGTCGGCGAACGGCCGGTCGCTCGGGTTAGGTTTCGCCGAGCGTTTCCGCAGCCGGAGACGACCATGGAGGTTCTTTGAAAACATTTATCTGGCTTGCCCGTTGAGCACTCCTTTCCCGTGGGCTCCCCGGTCAAACACAATGGTTGGCGCGACGTCACCACTCAAGAGCCGGGGCCAAGTCATTCGCCTGCCTCGCAACTTATGCGAACCTACCGACGAACCCAGGACGGTTACACGAAGGTTATAGAGACAGTGGCCTCCGGCGGATGATGCCGTCTCCTTCCGATACCGTGTCCGCGAAGGGCGCGGATTGAATCTTCACCAACCAGCCCCGCTCACCACCGAACCACGCTGGCGGCCCAGGTGAAGCCGGCACCGAAGGCGACGAGGAGCACGTTGTTGCCCGGCTTGATCACCCCGGTGCGGTTGGCTTCGTCCAGGGCGATGGCGCAGGCGGCTGCGCTGGTGTTGCCAAACTTGTGAATGTTGGTGAACGCCCGCTCCTTGGGGATGCCCAGGCGCTCGGCGGCGGCATCGATGATGCGGACGTTGGCCTGGTGGGGGACGATCACGTCGATGTCGGCGGGCTTGAGGCCGGCCAGTTCGAGGGCGCGCGCGCAGGCGGCGGTCACGTTGGTCACGGCGGCCTTGAACGTCTCCCGGCCCTGCATGTGGATGGTGTTGAGCCGAAGGTGGGCGTTTTCCGCAGTGATGGGCAGGGCCGAGCCGCCCCCAGGGACGTTGAGAATGTCGGTCAGGGTGCCGTCCGTTCCCATGACCGTGACCAGGACCTGCGGCTCATGCACCGCCTCGTCGGTGCTGCGGCGGCGCAGAATGGCCGCGCCGGCACCATCCCCGAAGAGCACGCAGGTGTTGCGGTCGGACCAGTTGACGATGCTGGAAAGTTTTTCCGCGCCGATGATGAGGGCGGTTTTGCGGTTGCCCGTGTTGATGAAATGCCGGCTGATCTGCATCGCATACAAAAAGCCGGAGCAGGCGGCGGAGATGTCGAAGGCGACGGCGTTTTTCGCCCCGAGGTTTCTCTGCACGTAGCAGGCGGTGGAGGGGAAAATCGTGTCGGGGGTGATGGTGGCGACGATGATCAGCTCGATTTCCTCGGCCGAGACCCGGGCCATTTCCATGGCGCGGCGTGCCGCGATGGTGGCCATGTCGGAGGTGTTTTGGCCCTCGGCCGCGATGCGGCGCTCCTTGATGCCGGTGCGGCTGGTGATCCATTCGTCGCTCGTCTCCACTGATTTCTCCAGCTCGGCGTTGGTCAGCACGCGCTCCGGCACGTAGCTGCCGGTGCCGGCGATGGTCATGAGGCATTCAGTGGGCTGCAGGTCGCGGTCAGGCATGGGTCGAAACAGGCGGGGCCGCGTCGGTCGCGGGCGCGGACAGGGTGGGGGAGTGGAGAAAGCGGGCGACGGCCTCGGTAATGTGCGGGTTGACGCGGTGGCTGATCGCCTCGGCCGCGACGCGCAGCGCATTTTTGATGGCCACGGCGTTACTGGAGCCGTGTGCGATGATGGTCACGCCGTTCACCCCCAGGAGAGGGCTGCCGCCGTAGGTCTCGTACGACATCCGGGCGTGGACCCCGCGGAAGGCGGGTTTGAGCAGGGCGGCCAGCAGTTTGCGCCACAGGCTCGACGTCACCTCGGCCTTGAGGGCGCGGGCGAACGCCTTGGCCGTCCCTTCGCAGCCTTTGAGCAGCACGTTGCCCACAAAGCCGTCGCACACCGCCACGTCCACCGGCGCGGACAGCAGGTCGCGGCCTTCGATGTTGCCCACAAAATTCAGCCCCAGGGGCCGCAGGGCCGCCAGCCGCGCGAAGACTTCCTTGGTCACCTCGTTGCCCTTGCTGTCCTCTTCGCCGTTGGACATGAGCCCGACGGCGGGATTCGGCTTGCCATGGACATGCTTGACGTAGGTCCAGGCCATCAGCGCCTGCTGCACCAGGTGCTCGGGGCGGCTGTCCACGTTGGCCCCGGCATCGATCAAATAACAGACGCCAAACGCCTCGTTGGGAAACGGGGTCAGAATCCCCGCCCGGTCAATGCCCGCCAGGGTGCGCAGCTTCAACGTGCTCGCCGCCACCGCCGCCCCGGTATGGCCCGCACTCACCATCGCGTCGGCCCGCCCGTCGCGCACCAGCTCCGTGGCCACCACGATCGACGAATCCTTTTTCCTCCGGATCGCATGGACCGCGCTGTCCTGCATCTCCACCACCTCGCTGGCCGGCACGATCTCGATCCGCGGGTCGGCCAGTCCGATGCGCGCCTGCTCGGCGCGCAACTCGTCCGGGCGGCCCACCAGACAGAGTTTCTCGATCTGCGGATGGGCGGCAAGCGCGAGCGCGGCCCCGGCCAGGTTCGGGACCGGGCCGAAGTCACCTCCCATGGCGTCGAGGGCGATTCTCATGAAGCAGGATAAAAGCGGCAGACTGGCGAATCTGCCCCCGATGGGAAGGGAAATTGCACGGGGACTTGCACAGGGGCCTTCGGACCGGCTCCGCGGCACCCGCGGGCGCGGCCCCGGTCTTCGGGACCGCCGGCCGGCACCGGGGCGGCATCACCCGCTCCGGGGCTTCCTCCTTACCCGATCCTCCGGTGTTTCGACGGTGCGGCGGCGGATTCCTGCGGTTGATCCTTTCCTTGTCGAAGGTGGCGGCAAGGTCCATCGTGGGGCTGGAGACGCTCGCGAGTCAGGCCATCGTCCGTGGGTGCCGCCCCCCACCGGGAAGGGGCGAGGAACCTCTCATCAGGCCCGGAGCCGCACCCATGGAAATACTTCTGATCCTCTGTTTGCTGGGCCTGGCCGTCGCCCTCTTCGTCTCCGAGAAACTGCCACCCGCAGCCACCGCCCTGCTGGTGCTCGGCAGCTTGGTCACGCTGGGCGAAGCCGGGCCGCGCCTCGGCTGGCTGGACGCCGGAAAATGGATCAACACGGCGGATGCCTTGAGTGGATTCAGCAGCCCCGCGGTCATCGCCGTGGGGTGCCTGTACGTGCTCAGTGCGGCCCTGCAAAAGGCGGGTTTTGTCGAGCTGGCGGCGTCCTGGCTGGAGGCGCGGGCCCGCTCTCCGAGATCACTGCTGCTGGCGGCGATGGGGCTTTCGGCCTTCGTGTCCGGCTTCATCAACAACACCGCGACGGTCGCTGCCCTGCTGCCGGCCGTCATGGCGGTCTGCCACCGGCGCGGCTGGGCCCCCTCGCGCTTTCTGATGCCGCTCTCCTTCGCCGCGCAGTTCGGCGGCCTGTGCACGCTGGTCGGGACCTCAACCACTCTGCTCGTCAATTCGCTGGCCATCGAGGCCGGGCACCGTGGCTTCGGATTTTTCGAGCCGGCCCCGATCGGTCTGGCGTTCTGCGCGGTGGGGGGCGCGTATTTTGTGTTCTGGGGCGGCCGCCTGCTGCCAGATCGTGCCGCCGGCGCGGGGCCGGGCGACGACAGCGTCTGGGAGCCGGGCGATTTTGTCACCGAGGTCCTGGTGCAGCGCGAAGCCCCGATCATCGGGAAAACAGTGGCCGAGGCGGGCTTCAGCTCCGGCGGGCCGCAGGTTCTGGAAATCATCCGCGGCGGCCAGCGGCTGCTGCCGCCGGGCGTGCCGCTGCAGCCGGACGATGTGCTGCTGCTGCGGGCACCGGCCGCCGAAGTTGAAAAGATCCGCGGGAAGCTGGGCCTGACGCTGAATGCCGAGCACGAGCTGCGCCGCGACGACCTCGAGCAGGGTGAACTGGTCATGGCGCAGGTGTTGGTCAGCCCCGGCTCGGTTCTGGAGGGCCGCACCCTGGCCCAGGTGCGCTTTCATGACCGGTATGAGGCCATCATTCTGGGCATCCAGCGCACCAGCAGCCGCGTCCGGCGTCAGCTTTCGCAGTGGCGGCTGCGCGGCGGAGACATGCTTCTCATCCTGACCACGCGCCGCCAGCTCGCCGCGCTCCGCGACGACACCGCCTTCATCGTGCTCAGGGAGCGGGAGCCGGGAGGGCCCAGCGGATGGCGCCGCTGGGCCGCCGGCGGCATTTTCGGGTCGGTGGTGCTCGCCGCCTTCTCCGGTGTGCCCGTTTCGATCGCCGCCCTGGCGGGCACGGCCCTCTGCGTGGGCACGGGCGCGCTCCGCCTGGAGCAGGCGGTGGCGGCGGTGAACTGGCAGGTCATCCTCCTGCTGGCCTGCCTGCTGCCGCTGGGCGCGGCGCTGGAAAAATCCGGCGCGGCCGCCGTCCTCGCCGGAGCCTTGATCCACAGCGCCGGAGCCCTGGGCCCTGTGGCTCTGCTGGCCCTGCTCTACCTCCTCACAGCCGTGCTCACCGAATTCATGAGCAACAATGCCGCCGCCGTGCTCCTCACCCCCGTGGCCCTGACCTGCGCCGCCACCCTGGGCGTGGACCCGCGCCCGCTGCTCATCGCCGTCACTTGCGCCGCCAGCACCAGCTTCGCCACCCCGGTCGGTTATCAGACCAACACCATGATTTACGGCCCCGGCCGCTACCGCTTCAGCGATTTTCTCCGCGTCGGCATCCCTCTGAACATCCTGTTCTGGCTGGTCGCCGTGCTGCTCATCCCGCTGATCTGGCCGCTCTGACGTCTGATAGGAGGAAGGCCGCGGTTTCCCCCGCCTCAATAAACGCTTCGAAGGACGCCTTCAACAGGTCTTGGTCCACTTCAACGACTCCATCTGGAAAAACCAGGCCTGACTGGTTCTCCGGTCTTTGATCGCCATGCCCAACCCGAAACCACCGTCCTATACCATCACTCCTGCTCGCCGCTCTGCTCGCCGCTCTCCGTAACGCCGCCGTCACCGACCCACTCGACGACCAAGTCGCCGCACTGATCCGCCTACTCGGTAAAGCCGGCCCGCTGGCCGCCTCCGACTGCATGAGGCACCTCAATCTCGCTCACCGACCCAGCTTCCGCGCCAACTACCTCCGCCGCATGATACCAGCCTGGGGCACCGCCCCAAGAACTGAGGTGAGCGAGAAGCCGCTGCGTCACTCTTCAAAGAAGAGACGTGTGTGGTCGGCTGCAAAAGCCTGCTTGAGTTGATCATAGTTGGCGATCTGCTCGCGCAGGCCGCCGGCCGCCTGCTTGGACAGGACGCTTCGCAGCCGATGGAGAGGCAATCCCAAGAATGCCTGCATCGCGGTCGCCACCGTCTCGGGTTGGGCCGCGAGATCCTCGTAATACACGGGGAGCACCCGATGATGACGGAATTGGCAGTCTGCCTCCCGCTCGTTCAGCAGGGTGCGGGCGAAGAACTCCCGGCAATCTGACTCCGTCAGCTCCATCGTCCGCGGGGGTGCCGCCGGCGTTTGTGCCTCGTTCGTGGCAGCGCAGTGCCACACGCCCGACGCGTTGGCGAGGCGTTTGGAGAGCAGGGTGCGCAGGATGTTACGGCGCTTCAAATGCACCACGGCCACCTCTGTCTGTTGTTCAAGCCAGGACCAGACCTCGGGATCGCGCCCGGTGCGGCAGTGTTCGTAAAAAATCTTGAATCCCACCGCGTGGGCGTCCTTCGTCCCCTCTCCAAAAACGTACTGGCGTATAAATCCGACAGGATCCGCCCGGCGCGCCGCCAGCGTCACCTCGTCGGGGTCCGGCAGCGTTCGGCGGCAACGCGCATTGAGGCTGAGCCCCCATTGCAGGTGCTGGGGACTGGAGAAAATCTCGCCAAAGGCAACGGCATGGGGGTGACTGCCGAGCAGACTGAGCAGAAAGTTTGTCCCGGTGCGCTGTTGGGCCAACACGATAAAACGGGTGGGTGGAGGTTTGGGCAGGTTCATGCGTGAAAACGGCGTCCGCCGGGGGCTAGTAGTCGTGCGGAATCATCTTCAGAAAACGGGCCAGGCGCACCAATGGACTGCGCCGCCATTGGGTCAGTCGATCATAGAGATAATCCACGCGCTGATCCCGCTCGCGCCGCTTGGCTTTTTCGATGCGATAGCGCTCGCGCCACTGGAGGTTTTTCTGCACCAGCTTCGAAGGGCCCGCCTCCCGGCCGGCCTCACCTTCCGTGAGATAAATGGGGAAGGACGCTTCCAGCAACCGCCGGAGCCACGGATCCAACCCTTCAGTCAGGGCCTCCATCACGGCGTGGCCGCGATCATAGGAATCGGCCGTGCGGCTCATGCTCGCGGCGCGGCGCCGATACGCAAAAAGGCATTCGTCGGTCGCGTCCATCGTCAGCCCGCTCCGCAGCAGGCGGGTCAACAGTGCCCGGTCGGCCGAAGCTTCGTCCGCCGCCGGACGGAAGCCGCCCACACCCTCGAAGGCCTCTCGGCGGATCATCAAATTGGCATCCCCAAGACAGTTGCCGAACACGGACGCCTCAAGGCACCCGCCGACGAAGGCCCACGAATGCACCAACGAACCGAAGGGGTCGGCGCTGCCATCATCGAAGGAATAAAGATCGCAGGTGACGGCGTCGAGCCGCGCCCACTGCAGACGATGCCGCATCGTGGCCAGCATCGCGGGCAGCGGCAGATTGTCTGCATCGACGAAAACCAGCAGCTCGCCGTGGCCCAGGGCAGCCCCGTGATTGCGGGCGGCGCAGACGCCACGCTGCGCCTGCCGCACAAAGCGGAACCGCCGATCCTGCCACCCACGCTCCACGGCGGTCAGGATCGCCAGCGATTCGCGGCAGGTCGAGCCGTCGTCGACCACCACCACCTCGAAATTTCCATCGGTCTGCCAGGCCAGGGCGTGCAGGGTTTCGGTCAGCAGCCGCCCCATGTTGTGATGCGGCACCACGACGGTGATCCGCTCCGCCTCCTCCAACCCGGGCCCGGTCGTTCCGGGGTGGTCACGGGACGCCTCCACCTCCGCGAGGAAATCCAATCTCAGTTGCACCGCGGCGGCGGGTGGACACGCGGCCGTGGCGGGTTCCTCCCCTTCGAGCACGGCCCGCCGCAGCCGACTTGCCCAAGCCTCAACCGTCGGCGGAACCAAGTGGTCATGGTTCGCAAACAGCTCACTGACTCCTGGTACATCTGCCCCGAGCACGCGCAGTCCGCGATGCAGGCATTCGGTCACGGTGTTGGGCGCATTGTCAGAGCGCGAGGGCATCACGTAAAGCGCCCCCGAATGATCATGCAAATAGCGCATCGCGCCCTCGTGATCGAGGTCGCTGATTAATTCCCAGTGCCATCCCGGTGGCAGCGTGCGTCGCATTTCCCGCAGGTAGGTGTCGGCACTTTTTCTCCCGGCACTCGAGACCTTGCCCAGAAACGTGATCCGCAACTCTACGGCGGCAAGGTCAGGCCTGGCCGCCAGTCGGATCAGGGCCTCCACAAACAATTCCAAACCCTTGCGGGTCTCGAGTCTTCCGAAAAAGACGAGATGGGTCCGATCAGCCGCAGCGACCTCGAAGGAAGGCGGCGACGGCGAGTAGGTCGGCAGCCACCGGGTGTCGGCGGCCAGGCGCCATCCGTCGGCCCGCAGCCAGTCGAGCAGCGCGCGGCTGGGGCAGGTCACATGATCCGACCATTGCACGCTGTATCGCTCCATGTAATCCAGCAGGTGTCCCGCCGCCGAGCCCTGCGGCGGTCGTTTTCCATGCTTGGCCAGCCAGCGTTCCGGGCTGTTGAGGATGGTGATAAGGCGAGTGTTCAGAAATGCCCTCCCGATCCGTTTCGCCCGGATCGACGCGAATCCCGCCGCTTGGTATTGCATGAAGTGGATCACGTCGAAAGTCTGGTCCTCCAGCCAGGCCAAGGTTCGCAGCGACCTCTCCAATGCCTCCGGGTGCAGCGGTTCCTCCGGCCGCAGCGGACGGACCTCGTCGAGTCGAACCAGCGTCGCCCCCGAATGCCTCTCCACGAACGCCACGGCATCAGCGACCGGGATTTCCGCGGCTTGGGTCATGAGGATCACGACTTCGTGACCGGCATGACGGCACAGAAAGGCGGCCAGATGCAGAGCGTTGCTTCCCACCCCGCCGTTGCGAACGAGCGGAACGACTTCCGGGGTGACCACACAATGACGCATCAGGTTCTATTTCGCCCCCGGCACTCAAAGGCAAGTGAATAGCAGACATCCACATTTCGGAGCCGCGGTCGCGGATTCGGAACCGGGAAGCCCCCACGCAGACTGCCGTGGCCGACGGAATCCCGCAGGAGGCCGGGACTAGCTACAGCTGGGGCGAACTGGTAGGAAAATGGGTGTCTGCTTTTGGGGCGCTTTCCACTCACCGTCGGCGAAAACCCGATCACCGTGGTGGCGCGCGATACGCACGGGAATACCACCACTAAATCGATCATGGTGTATCGCGCCGACCCGGCCGCCGCCCGCATCCTGGCCGTTGGCGGCAGCGGACAGACCGGCACGGTGCACCGGCGGATGCCGACGCCGATTGAGGTCGAGGTGCGCGATGCGTCCAACCAGCCGTGGCCGGGCAAAGTCGTGCGGTTCACCGTGATCCGGAGCGACGGCCGCCTCGCGCCCGCCGCCGCCCACCCGACAGCCGGCGAACTCATTTTCCAAGCGATCACCGATGCCACCGGCCGGGCCAAGGCGTGGTGGGTGCTCGGCAGCGACGCTGGCTGCGGAAACAACCGCGTCGAAGTGACCACCGACGGCATTCCGGGATCCGCGTTTTTCTGTGCCAGCGCCAATCCCGGACCCGCCAGCCAGATCAACATCGGCTCTGGCAATACCCAGACCGGAGAAGTCAACGCTTTCGCGCGTGAACCGCTGCGCATCTGGGTGAGCGATTCCTGCAATGGCATCCAGGGAGTGAACGTCACGCTCCGCGTCACCCGCGGCGGCTCGTTGCGCGACGACGCGGACAACTGCCGCGTCTGGCTCCGCGACGGGGACTACCCGTCCGACTGGTACTACTTCATGGGGTTCCGCCCGGCCCGAGCACACCCCTGGAGGCGCGATATGCCCCGCCCGAGGCGGTCCCGGCGTCCGACCCGTCCTGGGAGGAAACTCCCGGGCAAACCGCGATGGCCCGCCCGGTGCTGGTAGCGGCGGGTGGATGTCCGGCGCGAACGCTCCGGGTGGGCAGAGGCGTGGGCGGAGCGGATCCGTTGGGGTATGAGGCCGGGGAATCGAGCACCACGATCCTCCCCCACCTACTCCGCCAGTGGGTTCCAGACCCGTTGGAATCCGGCGTTGGCGAAATCCTTCAGATTAGTTGTGGCGAATTCGAGAACGCCGTGGCGCTGCAGGGTGAGTGCGAGACGGAGGTCGATGATGCGACGGAAGGCGAAGCCGGGACGCGCCGCCTGCCGCCACACGTCGTCCATGACCTCGGCGGATTCGATCAGTGTCCAGGCCCGGTTTTGACGATAGGCCTGAACAACCGCCGCGGCCTGCGGGGCCTTGAGCGGGCGGGGGAAGATCTTTTCATTGCGGAGCTTGAGGTAAAGTTCCACGAGCATGAGTTCGCCTACCGCCACGTCCCGGCGGGTGGCCAGGGATTGGAGAAAGGCCGCCGCCCGAGCCTGCCAGGGAGAGGCTTGGTTGACTGCGTGCACAGCGAGGTTGGTGTCGAAAGCGAGCATGCTGAAGACCGAACTTCACTCGTGACAGAGAGCCATCCACTCCTCCTCCGGCGTGAGCGGGGAACCGAGGTCGAACGCCTTGGGCAGGCGCCACGTCTCCGCTTCGGCCCTGCCGGGAGGGTGGTGGCGGACAATTTCCTCCAAACCCCGCCGCACCACCTCGGCGAAGCTCATCTCATTTTCCGCCGCGATCCGTTTGGCTTCACGGAAAAGCGCATCGGGAATCTGCACTTGGGTTTTTACCATGATGGCAATTTACCAGCCGACGGTCCAGGCGTCAATTCGATTCTCGCGGCCGGTGCTTTCTCCCGGAACCACTCATGAGCGATCACCCACAGCTCACTTCAATAGATGAACGTCCGTCCTCTCCCCTTCACAGATCCTGATTCTATTCACAAAAATCGCCTCCGCCGGGGGGTGATGGGGATCGTGCTGGTTTCCGTCGTGATCGCCACCGGCGGCACAGCCACCGCCTCCCCCAGCATCGCCCGCGAGTGGAACGAGGAAATTCTGGCCGCGATCCGGATCGACAAACCGAATCCGCCGGTTCATGCGCGGAACCTGTTTCATCTGGCGGTGGGCATGTATGACGCGTGGGCGGCGTATGACTCTGTGTCCACGGGCTACCTGCACCACGAGCGGGCCGTCGTCGCCGATCCCGTAGCCTCGCGGCGCGAGGCGATCAGCTACGCGGCCTATCGAATTTTGCGTCATCGTTATCAGGCCTCAGCCAATGGAGCGACCACAGCGACCGCGTTGGACGCCCGGATGACGGCGCTTGGGTTTCCGATTGAGAACACGACCACTTTTGGCGGCACGCCGGCGGCCATGGGCAACCGGATTGCGGCGACTGTACTCTCGTGGGGGCTGGGCGACGGCTCGAACGAAGCGGGTGCCTACGCCGACCCAATCCCCAGCCACCATTGATCGTGCTCATGAGCGGCGTGCCGCAAGGCGGACCAGTGCCGCCGGGTACCGACCCGAACCGCTGGCAGCCGCTGGCCTTTGACGTGGCTTTCACCCAGAACGGGCTGGAGGCGGATCAAGTCCAGAAATACGTCGGGGTCACCTGGCTGAAAACGCGGCCTTTTGCGCTGGAAAGATCTGACGACAACCAGCTTGGCTCGACCCCGGCGGTCCATCGCGGCTGGGCACGGCCACCGACGCTGATTACAAGCACGGGGTCATGGATGTGCTGCACCGCAGCAGCCGGTTGAACAACGGCACCGCCATCGACATTTCCCCCGGCCTCAGCGGCACGGGAAACAATCCGCTGGGCAGCGATGCCGGGAGCGGGCACCCAGCGAATTCCGTGACCGGTCAGCCCTATGCCCCGAATCCGGTGGCCGATGACCTTGAATGGGACGTGAAGCGGTATCTGGCCCTCAGCGCGGCCACCCACGACGCCGCCTGCGCGGCGTGGTCACTGAAGCGGTACTACGACGGAGTCCGGCCCGTCACTGCGATCCGCTACATGGGCGCGAAAGGTCAATCGTCAGATCCGGGCGGTCCGTCCTACCATCATGATGGCCTGCCACTGGAGCCGGGAGTGGTCGAAGTCATCACCGAAGCCACCGCGGCTCTTGGCGGTCGACACCATGGCGTCGGTCGCGTGGGAGAAATCACGGTGTATTCGTGGCCGGGTGAACCGGCCATTCCAGCCGTCCAGACCAGCCCGGTGCGCTGGATGTGGGCGGTGGACTGGCTGCCGTATCAGCGGAAAACGTTTAACACTCCGGCCTTTCCGGGATACATCTCCGGCCACAGCACGTTCAACCGGGCGGCGGCGGAGGTGCTCACCGCCTTCACCGGCAATGCCTTCTTCCCCGGCGCGTTGGGCAGCTTCACGGCGGCGGCGAACACCTATCTCGTTTTCGAGCGCGGTCCGGCGGCGACGGTCATGCTCCAATGGGCCACCTATTACGATGCCGCCGACCAGGCCGGGCAATCGCGCCGCTGGGGTGGCATCCATCCACCTGAAGATGATTTTGACGGACGGCTTGTCGGCGCTGAGGTCGGTCAGCGTGCCTGGCGGTTTGCTCAGACGTACTTCGATGGCTCCGTGGCCACGACGAGTCCCAGACTCACGTTCTCCTTTGCCGACCCCAATCAGATTGAAATCACCTGGACGTAAGCCCTTCAGCAACCGCGTCTAGTCGGGTGGGATGGCGTCGGGAAGACTGGCGCGCATGAAGCGATACACTGAAGGGGAACGGCGACGATTAGTCCTGGAGTATGAAGGCAGTCCGGGGAGCGCCACGGCATTCTGCCGGAAGCGAGGGGTGAGTGTGGGCAGTCTGGCCGAGTGGCGACGCCGGTATCGGGCAGCTGGCGAAGGTACGAAAGAGGGGGCGATCCGTGGGTCGTGGCTCCCGGT